>Ga0105044_10000018_pt1 | contig 136947 bp, 117 predicted proteins | sample MAT01_FD_78092 | JGI IMG/M metagenome (GOLD analysis project Ga0105044, IMG submission 78092) | Freshwater microbial communities from Lake Fryxell liftoff mats and glacier meltwater in Antarctica - MAT-01 | ecosystem: Environmental > Aquatic > Freshwater > Ice > Liftoff microbial mat | place...
CCGTTCCAACACTTGCTGGTCAATCCATCGCCCTCGAATTCGTATCGCTCCAATCAACGCGGAAAAAATGCCACGCCGGGGCGAGGATGTCTAGCATTTAGTTTTTCCTGTAAAGATGAGGGTACAGTCCCGCACTCTCGGGACTCGTGGGGCGGCGGCGGGGCCGTCAGATGGCGCTGGTTCAGGAGCGCCCGGGACTGGCGGAATTGACGGTGAGATAGACCTTCGGTTGGTCAGCGCGTCCCACAGCATTCCGACACCTGTCATTGCCTGAACGCCGTTCCTCCCGTCAGAATGACCGGGCCGGTCGGTAGGAGGGAACCCTCAACCGTTCAAGCGGGAACCCCGGCGGCACCGACGAACCATGAAGCCCAATGAACGCGGCAAAACGACCCCACCCACCCTTCAACCTGAAGGGGAACTGGAATGCCTCGTAAAAGTCTCCTCCTCCCAAAAATCAGAACCCGACCTCTGCTTGGTCGTGGATTCGGGTGACCGACTTTTCATCGGGGTGGATGAAGACCATGACGAATGGAAACATGTTTCAACTCGGGAGGCGCTCCAGTGGTTGCTCGACCAGAATAGCCAAGATTCGGAATGGGACCCCGCAATGCTGTTCGGGTACCTACTGAAGTTCGGAGTGCCACTGGAAGCGGTGGCTCCGCTTCGGTGTTAAGCCGTTCGACACAGGAGCACCGAGAAACATCCTGCCGTTCGCGGGTCTGGACCCTGATTCTCTTTCTCACACGAAGGCACGAGGGGGGGAGAACTGAGGGGCCGTGGCGTGGGTGCTGGCAGATTGCCCTCGTACGCACTGCGGCAGTTTCGCCACTGGGTTCTCCGAATTCCGGCGTTCCTTCGTGTGAGTCTTCTTCCATTTCCGATAATATGATTCGGTTAAGGCTGGATCCGGCCACAATTCGCAAGGTCGAGACGGCACGATTGTTGTTCTTCCATGCTGAGTGAGAGACCTGATGATGTTAAACGGGGGCCGGTTGGCGCTAACGGTTGGCCAGTGTCCTGTTTTAGTTCCGCGACTGCAGGGTTGGGTAAAATGCCGACGCCAAAGAGGTGAGGCATGACCTGGATCTTGATGGGAGTGGGGTTCGTCGCGCTCTGGGCGATTGGAGTGTTTATAGCGTGTCGTTTGGCGGGAGGTAATGGGCCGGACGAGGAGAGTTGAGGAAGCGGATCCCGGTTTGTGGCTGCAAAAAGGACTGGGGAAGTGCACTGTCGTGCACGTGCCGCTCGACGAAGGGCTTCCGCAATCATCTGGGTTCTTGCGGGAATCGGGGAGTCAGTTCTCCGGTGCTGCTCGCTGGCCGGTCGTCGAAGAGTGCTTCGAGCACTGCGCGCTGCCACCGGAGTGGATGGATGCCCTCTGGAGTCAGGGATGGCGCCATTTTGGAATCCGCTTTTTCCGATACTCAATGGCCGTTCACGAGGGTCGGGTTGCGCATGTGCTGCCGTTGCGGATTGATCTGGAGCGATGGGCGCCATCGCCCAGTCAGGCTCGGATTGCTCGGCGGAATCAGGATCTCGAGGTGACCCTTGGGCGTCCTCGTTTGGGGCGAGAGCATCACCGTTTGTTCCAACTCCATACCCAGCGTTTCAAAGCGAACGTCCCCGAGAAATTGGAGGTTTTTCTAGGGCCGGATCCGGGACATCGCGAAGGCGCGAATGGGTATCCGTGTGAATGTGTGGAAGTCAGCGTGCGCCGCGCGGGAACTTTGGTCGCCGCCAGCTATCTGGATGTCGGGCGCGAGGGCGCTTCGTCCGTGTATGGCTTTTTTGATCCGGCTGAAAGTCGGCGCAGTCTGGGTATCGCCACCTTTCTCTGGGAGATCGGATACGCGCGCCAGCGGGGCTGCCGCTATCTCTATCCAGGCTATGCCTACGCCGAACCCTCGCCGTACGATTACAAGAAGCGTCTAGGCGCTTTAGAAGCGTCAGATTGGCGGATTTGGCGGCCCTGGGTGCCGCCAAATTGAACGGGCGAATCTTCCGTGCTGGTTTCCGCTTTCGCGTTCCAAGTGGCGATAGCGCCTGGGAGTTCAGGGAGAATCGGAGGTTTCCCGCGCATCTTCTACCAGTTCGCGAATTGCCTTCACAAACGCGGGCATTCCTTCACCGAAAGCTGCAGAAATTGGCAGAATTGCAACCTTGCGGACCTTTCGCTTGAACGCCTTGAGGTTCGCCTCGGACTGGGGTTCGTCCATCTTGTTGGCCACAACCAGGCGGGGCTTTTTCATGAGCGCCGGATCGTAGAGTTCCAGTTCCTGGAGCAAAGATTTGTAGTCCTCTAACGGTTCGCGGTTATCGGTGCCGGCCATATCCAGCAGGATGATCACGGCCGGGCAGCGAGCGATATGGCGGAGGAATTTATGACCCAGACCAATGTTTTCGTGCGCGCCCGCGATCAATCCAGGCACGTCACACAGGGTGAGTCGACGGAAGTCCGGGTACTCCACGATGCCCACCTGCGGGGTGAGAGTGGTGAACGGATAGGCGGCAATCTTCGGTCGGGCCTTTGAAATGGCGGCCAGCAAGGTGGACTTGCCGGCGTTGGGATAGCCCACGATGCCGACATCGGCCACAAGGCGAAGTTCAAAGAGAAAGTCTCCCTCAACGCCAGGTTCACCGGGTTGGGCGAAGCGGGGTGCTTGCCGAACTGAAGTAGCGAAGTTGCGATTGCCGAGTCCGCCGCGGCCGCCCTTGCACAGGGTAAAGCGCTGGCCATCCTGAGTCAGATCGCAGACGAGTTCGCCGCGTTTGGGGGCGTGTAAGGGCGATTCCTCGGGCTCCGCATCCATGGTGACCTGAATGGCTCGTGCGCCGCCCGACCGAATTACGGGTCGGCCAGCGGTGGCGCCGATGAGGGCAGGGATCTCCTCGGACTCATCGTCGTCATCGGTTTCAACGGGGAGTGGGGGTGTCGTGGAAGGCAATCTCCAAACCAAGGTTCCACAGGGGACTTTAACGATCAGGTCCTCCCCGGCGTACCCATCCATCCCCTTGCCGAGGCCTTGTTGGCCGGCTTCGGCGATGAGACGGGATTCGTAGAACTGTTTGATCAGGTTATTGAGGTCGTGAGAGGCCTCGAGAATGATATTGCCTCCGCGACCTCCATTGCCTCCGCTGGGACCGCCCTTAGGACGGTAGGCTTCGCGATGGAACGCAACGCATCCTTTCCCGCCGTGACCGGCCCGGGCGAAGATTTTGATCTCATCAATGAACATAAATTGAAACTAGCGGGCTAGGCATCCGGGGAAAGCGACAAATGCGGCCGAGTTCGCGGGGACCATTGGAAAACAAAAAAGGCGAGGCAATCTGCCTCGCCCGGCTAAAGAGATAACGAGCCTTAATTGCTCGCCGGAACAACTTCCGGGGTGACATGGACCTTACGAGCGGTCTTGTCGAACTTCACTCGCCCGTCAATGAGGGCGAACAGGGTCCAGTCGCGGCCGGTGCCGACGTTCTGGCCGGCATGGAACTTGGTACCATTCTGCCGGACGATAATGCTGCCGGCAGTAACGAATTCGGATCCGAATGCCTTAACGCCGAGACGCTTGCTGACGCTGTCACGTCCGTTGCGTGAACTTCCCTGACCTTTCTTGTGTGCCATGTTGGATTCCTCTGAAATTAGGCCGCGATTTCTTTGATCTTCACCACGGTCAGCTCCTGACGGTGGCCCTGCTTCTTATGGTAGCCTTTGCGACGTTTCATCTTCCAGATGACTTTCTTGTCACCGCGGATGTGTTCGACCACGTCGGCAACCACCGTGGCGCCGGCGACCGTGGGAGCTCCAATGGAGACCTGTCCGTCTTTGTTGACGAGCAGGACTTGGTCAAACGTAAACGTCTGACCAGCGTCCACCTTGAGACGTTCGATTTCCAGCGTGTCGCCTGCGGCAACGCGATACTGTTTACCACCGGTTTGCAAAACTGCGTACATACCTTGAACCTTTGAAAAAGGACGCCGAACTAACCAAACCGCCTTTCAAGTGTCAATCCGTGTTTCGTGGAATCTTTGAGACGGTCCGAGTTTTTTCACGTTTTCCACCCGGACTTCGGAACGTATTAAGTGAGACTAACACGTTTCCATTAATTCTCGTTTGATTAAACCCGCCTTCTTGGGAGTCCATCGACGCACATGCGTTTCCCCGTTTTTCTTCTGTGCGCACTGGGCCTGTCCGCCGCGGTTTTGGCGCAGCCCGCCCAAACTCCGACCACTGGGACTGGAGGCGTCTTCAAAGGTGATACTTTCCTCCCTCCGGAGACGAGTTTCCGGAAGGTCGTTTTGGATGAAGACCGAACGATTGACGGTGAAGTCAAGGACACCATCGTGGATCCGATGGAACTCGCGGTGGCTCGGGACGGACGCGTCTTCTACGCCGAGCGAAAGGGCATTATTAAAATGCTCAAGCCGGGAGCTGCCGAGGCGATTGTCATCGCCGAAATTCCCGTTTTCACCGGGTTAGAGGAGGGAATGCTCGGCATCACCCTGGACCCCAAGTTCGAGCAGAACGGTTGGGTTTACGTCAATCATTCGCTGCCGGAGACGACCCAAGACGCGCAGGGAAAGGTCGGTACCATCCGGGTTTCCCGGTTCACGTTGAAAGGCGAGCGGCTCGATTCAGAATCGCGGGTGACGATTTTCGACAACGTCGTTCAGCGGGAGCAATGCTGTCATGTGGGGGGCTCATTGGCTTTTGATCCGCAGGGGAATCTCTTCATTTCGGTGGGTGACAACACGAACCCCTTTGATTCCGACGGTTATTCTCCGAACGATCCCCGTCCCGGACGCTATCCGTGGGACGCCCAACGGTCCTCGGCGAATGCCAATTCTCTGGCTGGAAAAATCCTCCGGATTAAACCCAAGGCCGACGGCGGTTACTCAATTCCGGAAGGCAATTTATTTAAACCGGGAACACCGGGTACCCGTCCGGAAGTTTACGTGATGGGAAATCGCAATCCTTTCCGCATCTCGATCGACCCAGCCAACGGATTTCTCTACTGGGGTGAAGTGGGACCCGATGCGGGCGGACCGGATGCCCAACGTGGACCGGCCGGACATGATGAGATTAACCAGGCGCGAGGACCGGGCTTTTTCGGTTGGCCCCTGTTTGTCGCGAACAACAAACCCTACACCCCGATCGACTATGTGGCGCGGCAGAAATATGAGGACGCCCGCCGAGCTTACGAGGAGTCGAAGAAGAAGGTAGAAGCCGTCAAAAAGGCCAATGAGGAAGCCGTGAAGCAAGGTAAGCCCGAGGCGGAATTGCCGGCCCTCGCTCTGAAGCCCGAGCCGTGGTTGGTTAAAGATTTTAAGCCGGTATTTTATGACCCGGCCCATCCGATCAATAATTCGGTCAATAATACTGGGATCCAAGAGCTACCATCCGCCCAACCGGCCTTCATCTATTACCCGGCGTCCCATTCGACCAAGTTCCCGGTCGTTGGCAGCGGTGGCCGCACGGCCATGGCGGGGCCGGTGTATCATTTCGACGAAAATTTGAAGTCTCCGAACAAGCTGCCGCGTGAGTTTGATCGTACGCTGTTCATCTATGAGTGGTCCCGCGACTGGATCATTGCGGTGAAACTGGATGACCAAAACCAGATCGCCAAGATGCAGCGTTTTATGCCAGGTACGAAATTCAAACGTCCGATGGATATGGAACTGGGAGCCGACGGTTGCCTTTACCTGATCGAGTTCGGGACGAACTGGGGCGATAACAAGGACACTAAGATCGTCCGATTAGAATATGTCGGCGATACAGTCGCCGACACGAAGCCTTGAGGGTTGATCAGGAGAAGGCGGACTCGTAACCATGTCGGTTACGAGTTTTCGCCTTCAATAAGGGGTGGTTCCCCCCGCGCGACCCCGGTTCCCTACTCCTTCAAATACTTCGCAATCGGTGGGGCCAACAGTGCGGCCATTTCCGGCTGATTCATGTTCTCTTTGGTGACCAGCGAGACCCCTGTGTCGATGCGTTTCTCGACCGGCTTGCCTTGCAGATGCTGAACCAGCGTCATCACGCCCAGGTAACCCATCTTCAACGGGTCCTGCACCACCAACGCCTGTACATCCCCGTTTTCAAGATCGAGGACCGATTGCGTCCCCGAGTCGAATCCGACGAGCTTCACCTTTCCACCCGCCCGGCCGAGGTCGCGCAGCGCCTTGGTCATCGCAATGGTGGCAGTTTCATTTGGACAGAAGATGCCGTCCACTTCACGACCAAATCGATTCAGCAGGTTTTGTGACGCCTGATACGCCATTTCGCGAGTGGCCCCGGCATGCTGGTCGGAGGAGACGAGTTTGAGGTTGGGAAATTTCTTCAGGGCATCCAGGAAACCGGCCTCGCGGGCTTCGGTGCTGGCACTGCCGACCTGATAGCGGAGCAGGATAACCTTGCCTTTGCCGCCCAGTTGCTGGGCCAGGAACTCACCGCCGAGTTGGCCACCTTTGAAATTGTCGGTGGCTACGAAGCTGATCTGTTTGTCGGATTTGAGGCCAGAATCGATCACGACCGTCGGCACTTTGGCTTGGGCGGCGCTCGCCACTGGGGCGACTAACGCCTGTGAATCAAGGGGAGCGAGCACGATGCCGCTGACCTTGCGGGACGTGAAATTCTCGACCACCTGGATCTGTTGGTCTCGGTCGTCTTCGCGCAACGGTCCCTTCCAGAATAATTTCAGTTTCACGCCCTGCGCCATCAGTTCCTGCTCCGCTTTGACGGCGCCGGCGTGGATTGATTTCCAAAACTCGTGGGTGGTGCCCTTGGGAATGACGGCAATGGTGTAGGAGGTGTCGGCGGCAAAGGCAGTGGCCGAAAGCACAGCGACGAGCGCTGCTCCAAACAGGGATTTCATACGCGACAACGTAAGGACCCCCACCCTCGGAGGGCAAGTTCCGCGGTGAACCCACTTTGGATGATCTGCCTCACACGGAATGCGAGAGCATGGCTCGGAATAAGTGTGCGTGCGCGAGAAAGGACCCTTGGCCGCCCGCCCGGGCTTTCACCAATACCCGAATGATCCATCGGCGCCCCAAATCTGGGACGCTCGGAATCGGCGCATCTGGCGGATATCTTTCCAACTGACCGACCCGTCGAGTAAACCGACATTTCCGCCCTTCGCGCCGAGATCGACCGGACGCTGTTCATACGCTTCGGGGTGTTCGTCGAAATACTTATCCTCGGCGACTCGGGGGCCGCGGGCACCATGCGGAGCGAGGATGCGTTGGTACGCCGGAGAGTCGACGTTGAGATCGGCGACCAGGACGAGTGCCGGGTCATCACCCGATTTCTGAGGTGAGACCCATTGATTGGTCACGGAATCTATCAATTCCCACGGTGTGTTGGGGTGGCCGCCGAGGTAATGATACCCAATCGCAATGCCGTAGTCCTCGTGGTAGCGCCATCCGTCGCGACGCTCCATCCACCGAACCAAATTGGGACAATCGAAGGCCTTCAACTGAGTGGTATAAAGAAGAAGATTCGTTTGATTCACACTCGAGAAAATCGGTGTGTGTGTGTCCTTTCGATCGCGTTTGTCAGTGCCGCCTTGGGGAAGTTGCTGCTGGTTATCCCCCGCGTAGAGGAGACACGCCAGAGTGAATTGGCGGATGTTACTGGAACAAGCGGTCCGCTGGGCGCGCTCCCGGGCGCCTGCCAGTGCGGGAAGGAGGAGTCCGGCCAGGATCGCGATAATTGCGATCACCACGAGCAATTCGATCAGGGTAAACCCCGCGCCGAGCGCGCGGGGAATTCGCTTGGGTCGGGTCATCATGGCAGAGGGGGCCGCTCACGGACGCGGAGGTACTGAGCCGCCTCATCCGCTGGGAGCGGTAGGTCAGTCAACAGTTTGCCTCCGGTCGGGGTGAAGGTCGCGTTGAGTAGGGTCCAGTTAGGCGTTTCCCTCATTGCCGGGCTGGCGAGAAGTTCGATTCGTTCGACCGTCGAGGTGTCGAGTTGGGTTCCGTCTGGGGCGGAGACTTCCAGGCGCAGTTGAAGCGAGGAAGGCAACAGCGTTGCGGCCAGGGTTAACAGGGGAAGGGGAGGCAGCGCCGCCGCGACGTCGAGGGCCACAATCTCCGCAGAAGTGCGGGCGTAGATGCGCCCATTGGAAAAGGCCGGATGGTTCCAGGCATGACCCCGGAGCGCCTGATAGTTGGCGATTTCGGTGTACGCCTCCGGGTTAGGTTCCACCAACACGAGACGGCCGCGCTCGGTCAGCACCAGAAGTTTGCCTCCTACCTTGATCAGGGAAGCGTAGCCGGGATTCGCGCCACCGACAGATTGGGTGATCCAGCGATTGGTCCGTCCTTTAAGACTAAAACAGGTGAAACTCCGAAGCCCATTCTCGACGATCCCGTAAAGGTGACCGTCGTGATGAACCGGTGTGGCCCAGTGGTTCTGATACGCGTTGTTCCGTTTGTAGTCGGTTTGCCCTACGGAGAAGAGATCGCCGTTTCGGGAGACGCGTGCGGTCCAAGCGCCTAGGGAGTAGGCGCAGGAGGCGTAGACGTAATCATTCGCGGCGATTGGCGTGGCCGCGGTGGAGGTGCCCGACGGGGAAAACGAATAACGCCAAAGGACGCTCCCTGATTCGGGCGTCATGCCGACAAGTCCGCGCGACGTCAGAAAGAGCACCTGCGGCGTGCCGGCAATCGTGGCATACGCGGGAGTGGCGTGGGTCATGGTGTCGTTCTGTCCCTTCCAAACTGTTTTCCCGTCGGACTTGCGCACCGCCATGAGGCGCTCATTGGCGACATTCGAGTTAAGGAAAATCAGGTCGCCGACCACCAACGGCGAAGCGGCATTCTGCCACGCAATGACCGAAGTTCCGGGAAACTCGGTCAAAAAATTACGCATCCACACGACCGCTCCCGTGTCGGCTCGCAGACAATACAAGCGGAGGTAAGAGGTCAGTATGTAAACGCGATCCCCGTCGACGGAGGGCGTTGAGCGTGGGCCATCATTGGTGCCCGTTCCGGCATCGGGATAATCGGCTAGATCCAGATTGGCCGCCCAGAGTTCGGCGCCGGTATCGGCATTGAGGGCCACGCAGACTTCACGTTCCGAGCCAAGAATGGGCCGGTTGACTTGGGTGAAGACACGGCCGCCGCTGATAGTGACGGAAGACCAACCGGGTTCGATTGCCTTTTTCCAAACGACTTTTGGCGGCTGCACGTTCCAATTCGTGCGCAGAATCTCCGAGCTGGAACCATCGTGGTTCGGTCCGCGATACTGGGCCCAGTCCGACGATCGAACCTCGCAGAGCCCGATACTTCCGACCAACCAAGCTCCGATGAAGGCGAACCATTGACGAGGCGGGTGTTTGACTTGCGTCATACAGTCTACCTACGGTCAGGTAATTCGCGGCGTCAAGTCCCCCTATTGTTAAAAGTGTGAGTGGGCAGCCCCGCAATCGGCCTTTGGAAATCAGTCTTCGAGGTTTACTTGGCCGGGGTTTGTGCTGGTTGCAACCGCGGATCGTCCAGGTCGAGACGGTAGAGAATCTGATTGTAGTCATAGCGCGGAGTGGATTTTGGGTTGCCGGAGAATTCTCGGGTATAAGTGCCCTCAAATAGCAGAACTGGGGAAGAGGCCGGCGAGAACTCCAGGTGCAGGCAGGGGTTGTAAAACGTGTAATTCTGATGGGTGAGTACCTTCACAGCCCGGCCCCAAGGTCCGGAGGGTGCGTCGGCCTCGGCGTACCAGAGTTCGCCCAGCGGGGAAGGCTTACCGCCGGTTTGTAGGAAGATCCCCACCCACCGTTGGCGCCAAGGATGCCAACCGATTCCGCCGCTATGGACGCCGTCATGCGGGCGAAGTGTTTCCTGGGAGCCTGCAATCTCCAAGGTCCGCGGAGGCGTTAGTGATTCCCAGGCGGCGGGATCCTGCCATGCCTCAAAGGTGGCCGGACAGCGCAGGGTGGGAAACGGATGGGCAAAGAGCACCCAAGCCTTGCCTCCTGGCTCCGTCCAGCGAACCGCATGGCCGCGCGGTAAGGGCGGTGGTTTGGGGTTAGCCTCGGACTTAGTCCAAAGAACTTTCAGACGGTCGAACTTGGAATTCGTTTCATTCCAGAGGCCCAGGCCCCACTCATAGTCCTCTAGGAAATTCCGAACCTTCATGTAACTGCAAACCAGCCGGGGTGTGCCCGTTCGGTCTGGCACGCTAATCAGGGCCGTGGCCCAGGTGGGACCGGTGCCAGGCATCGAGGTAATTCCCCGGGGACGCCCCCGCTCATCACGGAAGTAATCGAGGGAGAGTCGGACCGGGGGTTCGAAGGAACTGAGCGGATGTACGGCAGAAGTTGCTCCTGAGCTATCGAAGAGGCCGAGCGGATAGTTCGGCAGCGTGGTATCACCCCAGAGCCAGTATCGCCGATCCCGATGCGTCACGGTTTGCACACTGTCACAGCCGAAGATCCCTGATTCCTTCCAGTCGAGTTCACGTCCAGTTCGCTGGCTTTCGGCGAAGAGTCCGGCCCCCGTCAGGCGACCGAGCCGTTTGGCGATCATGGTCCGGGTCACTTCGATTCGCTGGTTCTTTCCGGACGCTGGCGTCAGGCGAAGACCGCGATAGCCGAAGCCATCGGCGGCCACTTCGTAGCCATCGCTCGAAATGTGAAAATACGTTTCCCGCCCCATGAGTTCGGGTGTGTCGAGGGCGATGACTCCGGCGTTGTCGGTGACGAACGACGAATGGTGTGTGGTTCGCAGCTCCACCAGCGGGACTGGCCAGCCAGAACCCTGTTCGACAACTTCGAGACGACAAGGCTGCCCCGTGGCGATCAACGAAGCGGACATTATTCCCCAGCACTGGAGCAGTCCCAAACGCATCATCCAACGGGGGTATCTGGTATTCCTCCGCGACTCAATTTCGGATGTGCGCGGTCTTTCCGTAAAAGCGGGCGCCGGCCCTCGGGTAAGTCGTGGGGCCGGGCGTTCATTGGACGAAAAGGTGGGGAAGAATGAGCGACAGAGAAGCCTCGCGGATTTGTTCCCGGTTGAGTCCACCGGTTAATACTGGGAACCTTGCCGTCACCATGAACCGCATTCTAGCACTCTACGTGGCGGCCCAGGTTTTCCTAGCCACAGGTCGGTCAGTTGGCGCGGAGGTTCCGGTAAATTACGCCGCGAAGAAAGAGCTGGCCGAGGGCCCAGGGCTTGCGGCGGCGTTCGTGGCGGATGCAAAGGTGCGCACCCAGACTGACGTTCTCTTCGCCGACGATTTTGAGTCGGGAACACTCGGCGAGGGATGGGATGAGACTGGCAATCCGGGGAATAAGGTTCTCAGTTACGTCGATCCGAAAACCCCAGAATTGGGCCGGCGTTGCTTGCGGGTGGAGGCGCATCTGGGACGCGACACTGGTGGTGGACTTACCAAATGGTTCGAACCAGCGGACACGGAATTCATCCGGTTTTACACCCAGTTCGAAGCGACCTGTGATTATGTGCACCACTTCGTGACCTTGCGCGCCAATCGTTCCTTACAAGGGCGTGACCGTTGGAGTGGGTTTGGCGGCGCCGGACTCAAACCCGAGGGCGACGAACGATTCTCCACCGCGCTGGAACCTTGGGGGGACTGGGGGCGGAATCCACCGCCGGGCCGGTGGAATTTCTATAGTTACTGGCACGAAATGAAGCCCTCCCCTGACGGAAAATTCTGGGGTAATTCCTTCACGGATCCGGAGGCGGCCCTGATTTCGAGCAACCGGTGGATCTGTGTCGAGTTCATGCTCAAGCACAACACACCCGGTCAGCCCGATGGGGAACAGGCGTTCTGGATTGAGGGCCGACTGCTCGGCCATTGGAAGGGCTTCAACTGGCGCAAAACTCCGACGTTGAAGGCTAATGCATTAACCCTCGAAACCTATATCACCGATCGATGGACCAAGAATCCGACGAACATCGTGTACTTCGACAACGTCGTAATCGCCCGCCGTTACATTGGTCCAGCGGGTCGATAGTTTGACTCAACCGGCCTGGACTAGTCAACGGCGCGGCAGGTTCGCAAACCCGGCCGCGCCGTGTCTACCGGTTCTCGGTTCGCCCTAGTTTAAGGTCTGCAAGAACGCCAGGATGTCTTCCAATTGCTGCGGGCTGAAGATGTCGGTCATGGGTGGCATGGGCGAGATTGTCCCGAGAGACTCGTAGCCCTTGGCGATGACTTTGCTCGGCTCGACCATGCTTTCGCGGAGGTATTCTTTCGTGCCCCGAGTCGCGATGCCATCAAGGGCCGGGCCGACGGTGCTGCCGATGCCCTGAACCTGATGGCACAAGACGCAGGCCGCGGCATGCTGGTAGAAGATCTGCTTGCCGTTCTCGGGATTACCGGCGGTCAGGGACGTGACCCCATCTTCGGCCGGAAGCAGTTCCGCGAGTTTAACGTCGTCGAAGTAACCTTTACCGCGGGCTACGAACAAGATGTTGATGCTGCCGCGGGTGGTATTCTTGGAGTTGAAAGTTGTCTCCACCTCGGTCCATTCGCTCTCTCGGCCGACGACCTCGGTTTCGGTACGATTGAGGTGGTCGTTTAGGCTTAATTTCCCGCGCAGACCGCGCCCGCCTTTGACCCAAGCGGAGAGGCGATACTCGGTGTCCGGCTTATAGGTGACGTCGGCAAAGAGGCTGGTGTCTGCCTCGGCATTGGGGGCCACACACTTCACGGCCTTCTCACCGCTATGGGCCAGGCCCGTGCCGTTGAGAGTGGACCATGTTGCCTGCTCGTTCGCGGAGGTGCGGCCGTAGTCGCGGCGCTTCCAACCTTCGGGCAGGCCGTCTGCTCCGATGAGTTCGAGGCTTGGGTTGGGGAGGAGATTTGGGCCTTCCTGGTGAATCTCCGCTTGGTGCTTCCGTACGAGTAAGCGGACAGCTTGGTTCAACCATTCATCCGACCGATGCTGCGGGTTTCGCGACACGCTGACCGCGAGGGTTTGAATTTCTGTGGTGGTGGGGAATTCCGCGAGCTTCACCAAGGCAGCTTTGCGGGTGAGCCAATCCGAATCACTGACCACGCCTGAGCTAAAGAACAACGCTAAGGCAGCTGGGTCATTGCCCAATGCGCGTACCGCAGTACGCCGAAGGCCCGAGTCCTGGGCGAGCAAGGCGGTGCGGTGGGTGGACTCATCAAGCTGGCCTAAGCCCTGCAGCGTCCACAGGGCGTGGATGGCCGCAACGCCGCTTCGCGCTGTAACCTTCTTCCTTAATTCGGGTGCGGCCTCGGTCTTCTTTCCTTCGACTAGTTTTTGCTGGGCGGTCAGGCGCCAGAAGGGGTTGTCATGGTTGAGCGCCTGGACGAGTTGTTCGGTGCTGGCACCTGCCAAGGAGCGGATGGCGGGTGGCTGAGCTCGCTCCCAGACCACGCGAAAAATCCGACCGCGCGCATGGTCGCGCAACGGGTTTTCGTGCGCTCCACCCACTCCGGTCTTCGCATCATAACCGCCGCGCGACACGCTCGGCGTTGGGTTGTGTTGGATGATGAAATTCTGCCAGTCCGCGAACCATACCGCGCCATCCGGCCCGACTTCCGCAAAGACCGGCGACATCCATTCATCACTACTGGCGACGAGGTTGAAGCCGTCCTTCGCCGTGTAGCCCGCGCCCTCGCGCTGGACGTCCATGAGGGCAATGACCTTCATGGTGGGTTCGCAGACCATGGCCTTGCCCTGAAGACGCGCGGGCAGGTTGCTCGAGTAAATAAAGGCGCTCCCCGCCGCGGCGGTGTAGCCGCCCAGCACATCCACCTGACGGAAATTGGGCGTGATGGTGTGGCATTTGTCCTCTTGGTTGATGCGCTTGGCGGACATTACCCGCAGGCCCTTCGGAACGATTGAGGCGGGAATCCCGCCGTAGAAAATAGGCGCATTGTTGGCGGTGCCACCGAACTGGTCGCCGAATTCATTCGCGCTGTGCCCCCAGGAGTTGTTCGAGAATTGGTGCAGGAACTCCAGCGCGCTTCCGTCGGCTTTGAAGCGATAGGTGCCCATGCTGAATTGCTTGCTGGCGCCGCCGACTTCGCCGTTGAACCCGGAGTAGCCCACGCAACCGTAAAGCCAGTTGTCGTGGCCATAGTGCAGGTTGTTCGCTTGGGCGTGGGTGTCGCCAATGCCCCAGCCGGTCATGATTTCCTGGCGGACGTCGGCGCGGTCATCGCCATCCGTATCTTTAAGGAAAAGGAACCTTGGCGGCTGCGCGACGATGAGACCGCCATTGGCGAAGACGAGACTGGTCGGGATGTTCAATTTGTCGGCGAACACGGTGAACTTGTCCGCTTTGCCGTCCCCGTCGGTGTCTTCGCAAATCTTGATGCTGTCATTGCCCACGCCGCTTTTCTGCACGTTGTGGGGGTAGTCACGCGTCTCGGCTATCCAGCACCGTCCGCGGTCGTCCCAAGCCAGTGCGATCGGCTTCGCGATATCCGGTTCACTGGCGAAAAGTTCCAAGCGGAGATCTGGTGCGACCTGCGTGCGCTCCCGGGTGCCTTTCACGGAAAGGGGCTGGACGAAGGAAATGGGCTCCGGCCGGCCTTCGTAGTTGGCGACGTTCGGATTCGGTTCGCGCTGCTCCGGTTCGCGCTGGGCGAGGAACGCCTCCCAATCCCTTTTTCGCGCATCACCCACAGCCGTCAGGATGGCCTCACGGACTGATTGCACGCGGGTTAACTCTTCGCCCCCAGGCACGATGACAATCTTCTTCGCTTCCACACCCGCCAGCGCCGGAAAGCCCCCCCGCGGCGCCTCGAGCAACACGAGGTCAAACTTGGCCACCCATTCCGGTGTCACCACGGCGGTATCGGCGGTGTAGTCAAACCAGATGGCCTCGCGTCCGAGGTCGCGCATCCATACATGAGCGTGGCGAGCTGAGTCCGTTTTGGCTTGGCCGAGGTGGAGCACCCGGATGGGGCCGGTGGCGGCGTGAGCCAAGGTGGTGGCCAGCAGCGCCGCAAGGAGAGGTAACACTCGTTTCATTTTTGAACTTAAATTCGAAAAGTGGAGGAAGATTGACGAGCTCAGGCACCCCAAAAGAATGAAGAAATGCGGCTTTTGGTTAAGAGCCTGTGCGAAAACTCCCAGCGGTCCTACGGCGAAGGTTTTTGGCGGTAGGCCAGGCGGCGAGACCGGCGCATCCCTGCCGCGGGCTGTAACGGCCGAGCCAACGCCGACCACCGGCAAAAGGACCGCCGCCCGGAGGGTTTTCGTGGAAGCGACCCGCTGTCTTCGTTGCTCGTCGATCACAGTCCCAGGAAGGGGATGCTCCCTCCTCGCGCCTCGCCCCCGGGCCGTTTCCACGAAAACAGGATCCCTCGGAGTTTTCGGACAGGCTCTCAGACCCTGACCCCAATTTTGCGGAGCCAAATTTGCGGCGCTTCTGCTTCATTGCTTCGATAACCAAGCCATTCCCAGGAACAATAACTGGGGGACACAACCCAGAATCAAAAGCGCGGCGGCGAGAGTGATCAGGGTTAGCAAGGTGACCGGGGGTGGGTTGAGCGGACGGGAGTCAGTTGCCGGGTCAGCCACCAGCACTGGTTTCAGTATTCTCAGATAGTAATAGAGCGACACGACGCTTAGACCGAGGGCGACGACGACCAACCAGAGAAGTTCCAGACTTCCACCTCGGCGGGCGGCGGCGATGAAGAGGAACAATTTACCGAAGAATCCGGCCAGTGGTGGAATTCCAGCGAGGGAAAGGACGAAGGTTGTCAGGCAGATCGCGAGCGCGGGCGAACGGCGCCAGAGTCCGGTGAGCGACTCGAAACGGTCGGGTTCGCCGGAGGTCTCCAAAACGCCTAACACGCCGAAGACTCCAATGACGGCCAGACCGTAGGTGAAGGCGAAATACAGGAGCGCTGGTTCGCCGGCTTCCGGCGTGCCCATTAAGCCGATCAAGGCGTAGCCCGCCTGGGCAATCGCGGACCAGGCGACCAAGCGTCGGAGGCTCGTCTGGGCCAGGGCCGCCAGATTTCCGACCAGCATTGAGGTCAGCGCCAGCACGGCGAGCACCGGTAGCCAACCGCTAGTGAACTGCAACCACCCCGCACTGCCCGCCAGGGGACCCAGTCCGGTTTGGAGTAATCGCAGCAGGACGAAGAACCCAGCGAGCTTGGATCCGGAAGCAACCAGGGCGGCGACCGGTCCGGGGGCGGCCTGATAGACGTCCGGTGCCCACGCATGAAAGGGCACCGCGGCAATCTTGAAACCAAAGCCCGCAATTGTCAGGGCCAGGGCGAGCCACAGGAGCGGATCGCCGGTCAGAGCACTCGCTCGGGTCGCCAGGGTCGAAAATTGAATCGTTCCGGTTAGGCCGTAGAGCAGGCTGATGCCAAACAACGTAAACGCCGCTGCCGTGCTGCCGACGAAAAAATATTTCAGCGCGGCCTCGGTTGATGTTCGGAGGCGCTGGTTCAGGGCGGTCAACCCGTACAACGAGAGGCTGGAAAGCTCCAGGGCGATAAAGAGCATTAACAGATTCTCGGTGCCCACCATCAAGAGCAGGCCTTCGGTCGCGAGCAGAAAGAGGGCGCAGAATTCGCCGACATGTGGGGTGAATTCTGTGTCTGCGAGCAGGAGCAGACTGGTGAAGGAAAGAATCAATAACGCCGCTTTAAGCCAAAGTGTCAGTGACCTCAGCACAAAGGTTCCTCCGGGAGCATCGCCCAGGGGTGGGAAGGCGAAGAGAGTAATTCCCGCGAAGACTAAACCCACAGCGGTCAACCCGGTCGCGCGACGAGTACGACATGCGACCGTCTCGCCGAGTCCTCTGCGTAGGTCCAGAAAGAGGACCAACCCGGCGAGGAACAGGAGCACCAGTTCGGTGCTGAACGTTCGCAGCAGTTCGCCGTAATCGAGGGGTGTCACCAGCCAGTCCTCCGACGAAGTTCCGCGAACAGAGGGGTCTGTAAGGCGGGCAAAATCCAATCGAGCAGCAGACGCGGATAAAGTCCGACCACCAGTGTGGCAGTCAGCAACATTCCCGCGCCGAGCTTCTCCGGTAGCGAGATGGGTTCGAGTGGTTCGGAGGGCGCGGGACTAGGGACCGTGGTTTCACCGCTGAAGAAAACCAGTTGGATTACTCGCAGCGTGTAGGCCACGCCGACGATTAGGCCGATCCCGGCGATCGCTACCCAAACGGGAAAGCGAGTCCACGCGCCGGTCAAGACTTGCAACTCGGCCACGAAACCGCTGAACCCGGGCAATCCCATGGAAGCCAACCCGGCGAGTGTGAACGTAATCGCGGTGAAAGGCAGGACGTGGGCGAGGCGTTGCTGGGAAAGTTCGTCCAAATTCCGAGTGTGACATCGGTCGTACACCATCCGACCCACCACGGCGAAGAGGAGTCCGGCAATGATCCCGTGCGAGAACATCTGAAACACCGCGCCACTGAGACCCAGCGAGGTACCAGCCACCAACCCCAGCATCACGAAGCCCATGTGACTCACGCTGGAATAACCGATCACAAATTTGAAATCAGTCTGCCTTAGCGCCACCAGCGCGCCCCAAAGAATGCCAATTCCCGCGAGCGCACCAAACACTCCGGCCCAGGCGGCCAAGCCAGCGGGGAACAAGGTCAGCGCCACGCGCAAGCAGCCGTAAGCGCCCAGTTTCATAATGACTCCGGCCAACAGCATCGAAGCGGCGGTCGGGGCGGCGACGTGACCCGTGGGAGCCCAGGTATGGAAGGGCCACAGGCCGGCCAGGACGGCGAAACCGAGAAAGATCAAGCCGAACAGCCAGCTTTGGGATGCTTCCGAAAGCGGTCGGGTGGACAGATGTGTTAGGTCGAACGTGTTGCCCCCCACCAGGAGATACGCGGCGATCAGACCGATCAACACCGCCGCGCTGCCGGCGAACGAATACAAGGCCAACTTCATCGCGCCGTACTCGCGACGGGTTGAACCCCAGATCGCGATCAGGAAATACTTCGGCACAATGGCGATCTCGTAAAACACGAAGAAGAGCAGCAGATCCCAACTCAAGAACACTCCGTAAACCGCGCCTACCAGGGTCAAATACCAGCCAAAGAATTCGCCGGCACGGTGGGAAACGTTCCAGGAAAACAAAACCCCAGCCGTGGCCGCGAGTCCGGTCAGCCAGACCAGGACCACGCTGATACCATCGGCGGCCAGATGGTATTCCGCACCCAGCAAGGGAATCCAGGGGACCTTGACCAGAGTTAGGAGTCCACCCCCGGAAGGCAGAGCCCAAGCCCCCGCGATGCCGAGGGTTAGTCCGCCGAGGCTACTGAGTAGGGCAATCCAGCGAGACAATGCCGGGCAGCAGCGGGCGGCGCCGAAGCTGGCCAGGGCGGCGGCGAAGCTGAGATAAAGGGTCCAGGCGAGCATCGTTGAGTCAGGGAGTCAGCGGTGTGAAAAACCGCTGGATCGTCGGATTGATGAAGGCGAGGGCGAGTTGCGGTACGATCCCGAGCAAAAACATCAGGGTTACGGCGGGAACCAAGGTGACGATTTCACGGACGGTCAAATCGGTGAACGAGCGGCCCAGTTCGACCAACGGGCCCTGAAACACCCGCTGCAGTAAGTTCAGCAAGAACCAGGCGGACACCAGGAGACCGATCAAGGAAAGCAAAGCAGCGAGCGGGGCGATCGGAAACACTCCGGCGAAGATGAGAAACTCCCCGATGAATCCGTTGAGGCCGGGCAGGCCCAAGGACGCAAAGACCGAAATCCCCATGAGCCCGGCAAACACGGGAGCCACCGTTCGTAGGCCACCCAATTGATCGAAACGACTCACACCGTTGGTCCGACGTTCGAGTAATTCTACGCAGGCGAAGAGAGCGGCGGCGGTCAGGCCATGATTGAAGAGTTGCAAGACCACTCCACTGAGAGCGGTGGTGGCAGCGGAGGCGCCCGCGATCGATCGCGCGGCTGGATCCATGGCCACCAACAGGCCGAGCAGGGCGTAGCCGAGGTGGTTCATCGACGAATAGGCGAGCATCCGTCGAAGATCCGGTTGGGCCAAAGCGGCGAAGGCGGCGAAGAGAATCGTGATGACCGCGAGCGCCACTAAGGGCCCGAGCAAAGTCTGGGTCTGGTGCGGGAATACGGGCAGCAAGATGCGGAGAAATCCGTACACGCCCATTTTCGACATCGCGCCCGTCAGGAGCAGGGTCACGCAGGGCGGAGCGCTGGCATACGTAGGAGCCAACCAGCCGTGGAACGGAACCAGTGGGACCTTGACCGCTAATCCCAGAAAGACCCCCAGGAACAGCAGTAGACCCAGGTTTTCGCCCCAGCCGGGTAGTCGTTCCGGCAGGCGCCGCGCCAGTTCGCCCGAGGCCGCTAGTTCTCGCAGTTGGATTAAATCAAAGGTGCCGGCCGCGAGGTACACCGCCTGCATGGCGACCAACATTGCGACGCTCCCGCCAAAGGTGTAGACGAAGAACTGGGTCGCCGCACCGCGCCGGTCTTCGCGACCCCATAGCTTGATCAGGAAATAGGCCGGCACGAGCGCCAATTCCCAGTGCAGGAACCAATGGATGAAGTTAAGCGCAGTGAACGTGCCGAAGAGCGCCATCTGTAACACCAGGATTAACGCGCTGAAATTCCGGTCGCCGGCGCGTTCGGCTCCGGCGACTTCCAGGGCGAAGGGCACGAGCAGCGCGCTCAGGGCGACCAGCAACACGCTCAAACCGTCGACTCCCACAAAGTAATCGACGCCAAGTGACGGAATCCAAGGAACCTTTTGCACCAACTGCAGGGCCCCGGAACTGGTGTCGAAGCGGGTCAGGAGCCAGGCGACTTGGAGGAGGCCCAAGGCGCTGATGCAGCGTCCAGTGGCACGCACCCACGGGGCGGGAACTCGCAATAAAAGCAGTGCCCCCGCCAGGGGCGTGAAGGTCAGCAACGTGAGCAGCGGCCAGTCGTTCATTGGGCCAAAGGCAGCAGGTCAAGGTTTCCCGCCGACGTACCGGACTGCCGTTGGAGGTGCTGGGTCTTCATTTCTGTTCCATCCAACCGAACAAGAGGAGAGCAAACACGGTGGCCCCCAGTGCGACGATTCGCAGATAGCGCGGGGCCTGGCCGTTGTGGACTAAGGAAAGACGTCGCCCAGACCAACGAGTAGCCTCGCAACCCGCGTCGAAACCACCGTTCAACGCGTCTTCATCCACGCGTCCGCTGATCCATCCGGTGAATTGGCCAAGCGTGTGGAACAGATCGACGAGTCCCGCCCAGACCCAGCGGTCGAACCACGCGGCCGCGGTGCCCAGGCCTCGTCCCCAGCGCGTGAGGGTTGCCGCATAAAGGGCATCCACGCCGAACGCCCGGTTTAACACCCCAAACACCGCGGGAAAACGTTCCGCCAGCGGGTCGGCGGACGAGGCCGAGCCGCGCACCGGCCGGTAAGCGAACCAGGCAAGCCCCAGACCGGTCGCTGTGGCTACGGTGGACAGGACCAGCAAGCCCCAGACTCCGGCGGTGACGCTGGGGGGCGTTGCTTTGGGACCAGCCAGATAGTGTTCGAGCGCGGGCCAGAATGGAGTGCAGACGGCACTCAGTAGTAGGGTGCAGAGGGCGAGCACGACCAAGGGAACGGTCATTACCCGCGGACTTTCGTGGGGCGGTAAGTGAGCGTGGGCGTCCGAGGCATTTACACCGCGAGGTTCACCGAGGAAGACGAAACACATTTGGCGCATCATGTAGAAGGCGGTGAGTGCGGCTCCGATGACACAGAGGACGAAGGGTCCTTTCGAAGCCGGCCAGGCCAGGGCTCCGTGCAGCACCGCATCCTTGCTCCAGAATCCGGAGAAAAGAATGGGAACTCCGGAAAGTGCCATCATGCCGACCGCATAGGCGGCGAAGGTCACTGGCAGCCCGCGTCGCAGTCCTCCCAAGCGTCGTAGGTCTTGCTCGTGGTGGCAGGCATGGATCACCGAACCCGCTCCCAGGAAGAGCAGTGCTTTGAAGAAAGCGTGAGTTAGCAGATGGACCAGGCCCACCGCGGGTCCGCCGGTAGCGACCCCGACGAACATCAGGCCGAGCTGAGACACGGTGGAATAAGCCAGGACGCGTTTTAGATCATGCTGGGCCACCGCGCAGACCGCCGCGAACACCGCCGTGGCGGCGCCCACCCAGGCGATGGTGATCAGGGCCGGCGTGGTGTTGGAGAAGGTGAGTCCCTCGGCGCCGGGCGTGGCGCTGAGCAGCGGATACAATCGAGCGGTAAGGAAGACGCCGGCGGCGACCATCGTGGCGGCATGAATCAGCGCACTCACCGGGGTGGGGCCTTCCATGGCGTCCGGCAGCCAGACGTGCAGGGGGAGTTGCCCGGATTTACCGGCCGCACCCCAGAAGGCCAGCAGGGAGATGGCCGCGGTAAAGGTGAGTCCGGCCACGGTCGTTTGCGCCACTAGGCTGGTGAGCGCCGCGGATTCCAGGCAACCGCGGCCGCTATCGTAAAAGAGTAGTGTTCCGGTCTCGGAATTGAGCCAGAGCATCGCGGTGAACAGACCGAGATCACCGATGCGAGTGGTGATGAACGCCTTCTTCGCGGCGGCGGCGGCGGCGGGCTTGGTGAACCAGAAACCAATCAAGAGGTACGAGGCCACCCCCACCAATTCCCAGCACACGAACAGCACGAGCAGACTGTTCGCGATGACCAGTCCCAGCATCGCGGCGGCGAACAGGGACAGGAATCCGAAGAAGCGCGTGTAGTTCGGATCTTCGGCCAGGTAACCGGTGCTGAAGATGAAAATGAGCGACCCAACGAAGGTGATCATCACCAGCATCGCGGCCGAGATGGGGTCGAGAATCCAACCCCAGTGAAGGGTCAGGTCCCCGGCCGTGAACCAGGGCAGGTTGCTAATCGTGCGCGTGTATCCGGGAGCCAGAGTGGCCGCGAAGGCCAGAGTGGCGAGGAGGAACGCAGCCGCCAGAGCACCGATGGAGAGGGAGGACGCGAACTGCCGCTGGGGTCGAGGCGTTACGGCGATAAGGCCCGCCGCCACCAACGGCAGCAGTGGAATCAACCAGACATGATGGGCGAGAAAGTCCATTCAGCCTTTCAATTCCTCGGCGACATCGATGTCGCTGCGGTGATGTCGCCGGTACAAGGAAATGATTAAGGCGAGTCCCACTGCGGCCTCCGCGGCGGCGATTGCCAGGGCGAACAGAGCCGCCATCAAGCCGGTGAGGGCCTCGGGATTTGGTCCGTATCTCCAGAACGCGATGAAGTTCAGGTTGGCCGCATTCAGCATCAGTTCAATACCGATGAGCACCACGATCGCATTGCGCCGGATCAGTACGGCGCCGAGTCCGCTGGCGAACAGCAGACAGGACAGCAGCAGACAACCGGCGAGCGGGTTCATGGCGGGGTCGGTTGGTGTGCGGACGAATTTGGGTCACGACGCGGCAAGGCAATCAGAGCCGCTCCGAGGGTTGCGGCGGTCAGGAGCATTCCGATGGCCTGGAGCGGGACGACGTAATCCCGCATCAACTGGTCGCCGATGGCGCGGACGGTGACGGTTGGGGCGGGTCGAGTTGCCTGACGGATCACGGGGCTGCGAACCACGGCCCATAACAGTGTGGCGGCGAACAGCGCAGTGAATCCAGCGCCCCACCAGGGAGCCCGGCTGACGCGACCTTCCGGTAATTCCGCGCCGCGTACCAGCAGGACGGCGAAAACAATGAGGATCGCCACGGCTCCTACATAAACAAGGATCTGAGCGAGGCCAACGAACTCGGCTTCCAGGTGGATGTAAATTAGTCCCAAACCGGCCAACGCCAGCGCTAGGCACAAGGCAGCATGAACCAAATTCCGCAGCGTCACCGCGGCCAGAGCGGCGCCCAAGGTGAGTCCCGCGAGTAAGGCAAAGACGGCGTTCATGGGAGTTTCAGGGGGCGAAGCGATAGGTGCGGCGAGGAAACGCTTGGGTGAAGGGCCGGCTCAAAAGCGTATAGGCCAACGCGAGAAGGCCGGCTCCCAAGGCCCAACGGAGGGCGAAGTTCCACGACGCGGTGAAATGCCAAACGCCCGCGACGAAGGCATTGATGAGCGTGAGTGGGAAGAGGAACTGCCAGGCGAATTGCATTAGTTGATCCATGCGCAGGCGAGGCAGGGTTCCCCGCAACCAAACGAAGAAAAAAATCAGGCACATTAGTTTGCCAAAGAACCAGAGCCACGAGGGCACCCAGTTGAGCCAAGTAAAGGGCGGCAACCAGCCGCCCAGGAACAGGGTGATGCCGAGTCCGCACACCGCGAACAAGCCCAGGTATTCTCCGAGAAAAAAGAGGGCAAATTTGAACCCGGAGTATTCGGTGAAGTAACCAGCAATGATTTCGGATTCAGCCTCTGGCAGATCAAAGGGCGAACGGTTCGCTTCAGCCGCGGCCGCGGTAAGGAACAGCAAAAAACCCAAAGCCCCCCAAGGCGTAAACACATTCCACGAATAAAGCCCCCCGAAGTTTACCGAGGACTGTTTTTCGACCATCGACACCAACGAGAGCGAACCGGTCAGCATGACCACCGTGAGGGCCGACAGGATCAGCGGGAGCTCGTAACTGATCAGTTGAGCGAGCGCCCGCATGGCGCCGAGCAGGGAATATTTGTTGCCACCCGACCAGCCAGCCATGAAGACGCCCACCTCGACGGAGGCGCCGACGGCGAAGAAATAGAGTAAGCCCGTTTCCTTCAGGTCGAGGGCGACCAGGTTGCGTCCGATGGGCAGGACGGCCAAGGCTAGTAACGGCGGGACAACCACGACGAAGGGGGCGAGGAAATGCACCACACGATCGGCGTTGCGGGGGACAATGTCCTCTTTGGTGAGTGACTTGATTCCGTCAGCCGCAAACTGCAGGAAGCCGGCGGGACCCACGCGGTTGGGTCCGAGCCGGTTCTGGATGCGGGCGAGTGTTTTTCGCTCCAACACCGTGGTGAAAGCGAACAGGGCCGGGAACAGTGCGCAAAGGGTTCCAATGGCGATTAAGGCGCCGACCCATGGCTGGAGGGGAGTCGGGAAAAGCGCGACTATCTGGTCCTTCAGGTAGAGGGGAAGTTGGTCCAGAGACGGCATCGGGATGGTGACGAGGGAAGTGGGTTTCCGGGCGAATTACATCGGCGGTTGTGGTGTGGGCGGGGGCGGTTGCGGATTGCTGGCCTCCGGTGAGGTGACCGGAGTGGTGGCCGGTTTCGCAGCGGCGGCGGCTTTGGCGGCGGCGGCCCGGGCTTTTTCGAGATCCGCGGCCCGACGGGTATCCGTTTCAGTGGCGTCGGTGGGATGCAGTTTCTGGAAATGCGAGTTGGGTTTGGCTAAGCGATCCTTGCGAAACAATAACCCGTCGAATCGGTCGTCGGTCGCCAGTTCAAACTCTTGGTCCATCTTGATCGCGTCGAACGGACAAACTTCGACGCAGATCTGGCAGCTCATGCAGACTGAGAGGTCGATGTCGAACACCGCCGGGAAGAATTGAGACTTGCCTACGAAGTCGGGTTTCTTGGCCTTGCTCTTGATAATGTAGATGCACTGGGGCGGGCATTCCTTCTCACAGATCTGACAGGCCACGCAGCGCAGGCCCGCTTCCGGATCGCTGCCGTCGAACACTAGAAAGGGAAACTGTCGCGAGTTCTCGGGTAAGGTTTGCCGCTGCTCCGGGTACTCAATGGTCACCAGACGTTCCGCGGGGTGGGTGAAACTGCCCACGAAGTTCTTCGCGGTTTCTGCCAGGCCGTGAAGGATGCCGGAGCCAGTCATAGGTGGGGGATGCGGTCGAGTTGATTAAGCGGCGTGAAGGGAAGGGTATTGCCCTTGGGTCGGTCAAAACCATAGGTGCTGGAACCGCCAAAGTGCCCAGCCACAGCGGAGAGCAAATAGTCTGAGCCATGCCCTTCGTCGTCTTGACTGAGCGGGCGCGGGATCATCGGTCCACCTCGCCCATGACGATGTCGATGCTGCCCAGAATGACGACCACATCCGCAAGTGGACGGCCGAGGCACATGTCTTCCAACAAGGTGAGGTTGATGAAACTGGGGGGGCGGATGCGGTACCGGTAGGGGTTAGGTCCGCCGTCGCTAATCAGGTAGAATCCGAGTTCGCCTTTGGGCGACTCGAGGCGTCCATACGCTTCGCCCGCCTTGGGGCGAAAGCCGCGCAACTTGGCCTTGGGATCCATAACCGGTCCGGTGGGAATGGATTTGAGCGCCTGCTCCAGAATCTTGAGCGATTCCCGCATTTCCAGGACCCGAATCATATACCGGTCATAGACGTCACCGTGATCGCCGAGTGGAATGCGAAACTCAAACCGATCGTAAAAACCGTAACGATCAACTTTGCGAAGATCGTAGTTCACCCCAGCGGCGCGGAGCAAGGGGCCGGTCAGGCCGGCGTTGATGGCGAGTTCGGGCGTCAGTGGACCGATGCCTTGCGTCCGGGCGAGGAGGATCTCATTGGTGGTGAGGAGCGCCTCGAACTCATCGAGAAATTGGGGAAAACTGGCGACGAGTTGGCTCACGGCGTCCAGCCAGCCCGCCGGAGCATCGTTACGGCAGCCGCCGAACCGGAGGTAATTGCACATCATGCGCGCGCCAGTCAGTGATTCGAAGAGATCGAGCACCTTCTCGCGTTCCCGAAAGGCGTACATCAGGGGCGTCCCGAGGGCGCCCATGTCCTGCAGCAGAAAGCCGCAAACGCAGGCGTGGTTTTGCACGCGGGTAAGTTCGGCAGTGATAATGCGCAGATACTCGGCCCGCTCCGGCACCGCCAGCCCAGCGAGTTTCTCGACGGTCAGCGCGTATGCCCAGTTGCTGGTGAGCGAGCAAAAATAATCGAGGCGATCGGTGTAGGGCATCGCCGCCAAGTAACTCGCTCCCTCAGCGATCTTCTCGTGATTTCGGTGGAGGTAACCACAGACGGGTTTCAGCTTGACCACTTGTTCGCCGTCGAGCGTGGCATCCATCCGGAAGACGCCATGGGTGCTGGGATGCTGCGGACCGAGGGAAATCTCCAGCAGTTCGCCGTCCTGCTCGGTGCCATTCGGAGTATACCGAGGTTGGAAGGAGGCTGCACGCTGAGCGGGTAGATTCATGTCGACGCCTCCTGGGTCGGATAGTGCTGCTGGGCACGTTCCAGGACCTCGTCATGGGGTGTCGGTTCGTATTCGTAGTCGTCAGGCTCCACGTAATCCTTGCGCATCGGGTGGTCGACGAAGCCATCCCACATGAGGATGCGGCGTAGATCGGGATGGTCGGTGAACTGGACGCCGAAGAGGTCGAACACTTCGCGTTCCTGAAATTCGCAACTCCGCCAGATGGGAGTGAGCGAAGCAACTCGGCAATCGTCGGAACGGTTGACGGTACGTTGGCGGAGAATCAGGGGCCCATCCTTCAAGGCGACGGAGTAAAGGTGATAGACGACTTCGAGAAATCCCAGACTGGAGCGCGTTTCCTCGATTTCTTGTTCCGCGCCGTCGACGACTTGCTTGAGTTTCACTTTTTCGGTTCGCTCCGGCCAATCCACCCCCGTGACATTGGAACAGAAGTCGAACTGCAGTTGAGGTGTGTCCCGGAGAAAACGCGCGACGGCCGAGGCCTGAGCGGGATCGACTCGGAGGGACGACTGGGCGGGAACGGCGGGATTCGGAAGAATCTCCAGGCGGGCACCGGTGACGGCGGCTTCGATCTCGGACTTGAGCTGGGCGAGTGATTTCATGGTGTCTCGGCCAAAGCTCACGTCGGCCGGATCAGTGGCACCGGTCGCCAAACCGCATCATTTCGTGGGGGCACCAGGTCATGAGCACCGAATTCGGGGACGGGAAACTCGCTGGGAGCGGTGGGGTCCAGATGGCGGCGCCGGTCGGGTCCGGTGAGGGATTCTCCGGCGATTTTTTTCTGGAGCGTGATCAAGGCATGGAGGAGGGCCTCGGGTCGCGGCGGGCAACCGGGAATATGGACATCGACGGGCAGAAAGCGGTCGATGCCTTTGAGAACGTTGTAACCTTGTTTGAAGGGGCCCCCAGAAATGGCACAAGCGCCCATGGCGATGACGTATTTGGGTTCCGGCATCTGGTTGTAGAGGCGGACCACTTGCGGGGCCATTTTCTTGGTGACCGTTCCCGCCACGATCATGAGGTCGGCCTGCCGCGGCGAAGGTCGAAACACTTCGGACCCGAAGCGGGAGATATCGAAGCGGGCCATGCTGGCGGCCATCATTTCGATGGCACAGCAGGCCAGTCCGAATGACAGGGGCCAGACGGAATTACTGCGGCCCCAGTTGTACAGTTCCTGGAGCGACGTGACGAAGACGCCTTGTTTGGCGAGTTCGTTCTTAAGGCCTTCGTCGATCATGATTAATTCAGGGATTGGAATCGGCTGCGAGAGGTGTGAGTTACTTCCAAGTGAGGAGGCCCTTGAGCCAGGCCCAGGCGAGGCCTTCGAGCAGGAGGAGGACGAAGAGCAACATGGCTAGGACGGCTCCGACGGGTAGGTCCAGGAAGGCGACGGCAAACGGAAAGAGGAAGATGGCCTCGACATCAAAGATCAGGAACAGCAGGCCATAGAGATAATATCCCGACCGAAAGCGGACGAGCGGATTGCCCTCGGTGGCGAGGCCGCATTCGTAGGTTGCCTGTTTGTCGTGACCTGGCTTGGCGGGGGAGAAGGAGTACGCCCAAAGTCGGGCGAGGCCCAGGGGGATGAGTGGAAATAGAATCGCCACGCCGAGAAACAGCGCCAGAAACACGTAGGGTTGCTCGTGAGGTCGCATAACGGACATCTAGGCGGACGGGTCTCCGTCTGCGGGGAGGAAACTCGGCCGGGCTTGGTGGCTGGAGCGTAGGAATAGTTGGGTCACCTTCCAACCCAGAAGTTGAGATTTCAATTCAACGGCGACTCGGAACCGACGCGGGAATCAGCTCGGAAGGTGGATGCCTCGGGGGATTTCCAGAGTTGCTAATGGGGTTGAAAGGAGATCGAACGAAGGATGAACCTCCTCCTCGCGGGCATTAGGCGGGCATTTGGCTTGCTTCAGCGGGGTGAGAGATTTCAACTATTGCCTCTTCCAGTCGCTTGCTCCCGTTTCAGTGCGTGGTCCGCAGGCGTCTCGAAAAAAATCAATTTACGGAGCATCATGAATAACGGTTCCGCCAACGGCGACGCCACGTTCCCTTATCCCGGGATTCCGACCACTTCCGATGGCGCGGGAGCAGTCACCTGGGTGGAAACTCACATAACCCACGGCGCGTGTGCGTATCCCATTACGTCCTCGACCACGATGGGCACCGGGTATCAAACCGAAGTGGCCAACGGAAAAAAGAATTTATGGGGGGACACCCTCCAGTTCGTTCAGCCCGAGTCGGAGCACAGTTCCGCTTCGACGTGTGAGGGGTTTGCGCTGGCAGGAGGACGGGTGACGAACTTTACCTCGGGCCAGGGGTTGGTGCTGATGAAAGAGGTGTTGTACACGATTTCTGGTAAACGACTGCCGGCCGTGTTCCACATCGGCGCCCGGGCAATGACTAGCCAATCGCTGAATGTTCATTGCGGACACGACGATGTCATGGCGGTAGCGGATACCGGGTGGGCGATGCTCTTCGCCCGCAACGCCCAGGAAGCGGGCGATTTGGCCTTGATTTGTCGACGGGCCGCTGAGGAGTCCGAAACGCCGTTTCTCAATGTGCAGGACGGCTTCCTGACCACGCATACGATCGAGAATGTCCGGCTGCCCGAGACCGAGTTCATGAAGCAGTTCATGGGGGATCCTAACGAGCGCCTTCGCTGTCTGTTTGATCCGCGTAATCCATTGATGTCCGGCGTGGTGCAGAATCAAGATGCCTACATGAAGGGCAAGATTGCCCAACGCGATTTTTACGACCGGGTGCCGGGAATTATCCAGGCAACCATGGACGAGTTTTTCCGACAAACCGGCCGGCCGTATCAGATGGTTGATGGGTACCGCATGGAGGATGCGGAATACGCGTTGGTGGGCATGGGCGGAATGATGGAGACGGCTGAGGCGGCGGTGGATTATATCCGCGATGAAATGGGTCTCAAGGTGGGAGTCGTGCATGTGACCTGTTTCGCTCCGTTCCCCGCCACCCAGCTCGTTGAAATGCTCAAGAACGTGAAGTCTTTCACGGTGGTGGAGCGCATGGACAATCCCTTGGCTCAGTCCAATCCGCTGGTCCAAGCGATCAAAGCGGCGTTCGCCGATGCACTGACGGGCAATGCGTATGGCTCGCAGGGTGAATTCAAGTATCCGAAGATCGACCGGATCCCGCGAATTATCGCCAGTTGTGCCGGGTTGGGCTCCCGAGATGTTCGTCCCGGACATTTTATCGCTTTGACCAAGAATATGCTGGAAGCGGCTCCCCGGGAGTTTACCGCGGTCGGGGTCAAGCATGCCCTGGCGATTAATGAATCCATCGATCCCGATGTCCGTCCCGAAAGCGCGTTTTCGATGCGCGGTCATTCGGTCGGTGGTTTCGGTTCGGTCACGACCAACAAGTTGATTGCTGGGTTCGTGGGCGAGTTGTTCAACCTGGAAGTTCAGGCTTATCCCAAGTACGGCTCGGAGAAAAAGGGTCTGCCCACTACGTATTACCTGACCGTTGCCCGAGAACACCTCCGCACCCACTGCGAGTTGAATCACGTGGAATTCATCCCGCTGAACGACGTCAATGCGTTCAACTTGGGAAATCCGCTGGAAGGCATTGCTCACGATGGTTCGATCTTTATTCAGAGCGGCGAGATGGATCCGCAAAAGGTCTGGGACCATATTCCGGAATTCGGCCGACGAATTATCCGCAATAAGCGGGTCCGCGTTTTCTATCTGGATACCGTCAAGATTGCCCGCGAGGTAGCGACCGATCCCGATCTCCAGCAACGGATGCAAGGGGTCGCCCTGGTGGGTATCTTTATTAAGGTGACGCCGTTTGCGGCTGATTCGGGAATGGACCAGGAAAAGGTGTTGGGTGCGGTGGAGAAATACATCCGCAAATACTTTGGCAAACGCGGCGAACACGTCGTCCAAGAAAATCTCATGTGCGTCCGCCGAGGGTTGCTCGACGTGATGGAAATCCCGCGCGAAATCATCGAAGTCACGGTCGAGTCCCGACCTGCAGCGCCGGCGGAATCGCTTGTCTTCGCGAAATAAGTCCCCGAACATTTTTCCCTCCCCCGTAATGTCTCAAGACACACTCGAAACTCCCGCGGTGCCCCGCATAAATTCGCGCGCGGTTACCGACGACGTCCTTAACATCGCCGACTTCAATGAGCGCATTGTGGGGGCGTACAATGATGGTACGGCCGAGCTTGGCCTGCCGGCGGATCGCTCGGTGGCGCGGTCGTTGATTACCGCGGGCTCGGGCGCTTTGCGCGACTTCTCCTACATCGCACCGGAGATTCCGTTGCTGAATTCCGACAACTGCGTCGCCTGTATGGCCTGCGTCACGGAATGCCCGGATACGGCCATTCTCGGGAAAGTGGTGCCGAAGTCGCAGTTGGACGCGGAACTGGCCAAGATTCCCGATGAAGTTGAGCGGGAGCATTATCGCAAGCAGTTCGGCAAGACGACCAAGTTTTGGAACGTCTATGAGAAGAAGGGTCAGGAGCCTGGTTATTTCGGAATCTTCATCGACCCGACGAAGTGCAAAGGCTGTGCTGAGTGTGTTGAGGCCTGTGGCGACCATGGTGCTCTGGCCATGCTCCGGAAGGAAAACGCCACGCTTCCGAAGTTCCAGAAGACCTTCAATTTCTACAAGAAACTGCCGGAGACACCGAAGCAGTACATCAATGACAAGCTGCTGACCGACATGATGCTAGCGGACCGTTCGCTGCTCTATGTTGGCGGCGCCGGTTCCTGCATGGGCTGCGGCGAGGCAACGGCCATCCGCATGATGCTCGCCGCCACTGGATTTGTGTACGGCAAGGAGAGCCTGGGCATCATCAACTCCACCGGTTGCTCCACGGTTTATGCTTCGACTTACCCGTACAATCCGTACTTGGTTCCGTGGTCGAATTCCCTCTTCGAAAACGGACCGACCTACGCCATGGGGGTCCGTTCGCGGTGGGACCAGATGGGTTGGAAAGACAAGAAACTGTGGGTTTTCGGAGGTGACGGGGCGATGTTGGACATTGGGTTCCAAGCGTTGAGCCGCATGCTAATGTCCGGCATGAACATCAAGGTGCTCATTCTCGACACGCAGGTGTACTCCAACACCGGTGGACAGTCCTCCACGGGAACCTTCATGGGCCAGAACACCAAGTTTTCGGTTCACGGCAAAGCCATCTCGGGCAAGATGGAACGGCGCAAAGAGATCGCCCAGATCGCCATGATGCATCCAGAGGTCTTTGTGGCCCAGACCAGCTGCGCCATGACGAATCACTTCTATAAATCCATCATGGCAGCGAACGAGTACGACGGGCCCGCCGTGATCAGTGTTTATACGACCTGCCAACCGGAACATGGCGTCGGGGATAACATGGCGATGCACCAATCGAAGCTGGCCGTCGATACCCGGACCTTCCCGGTGCTCATGTACGATCCGCGCAAAGGCTCGAAGATCAGCGAGCGGCTTAGCCTGCAGGGGAATCCCGCGAACACTGAAGATTTCTACGTGGAGCCCAAGACGAACGAAATCTACGATTTCGTTATGTTTGCCCGCTCTGAAGGCCGGTTTGCCAAGCAGTTCGACGCCGAGGGCAATCCCAGCGAAACGCTACTCGCAAGCCGGCAAGAGCGGCTCGATAACTGGCGCGTGCTGCAGGAACTCGCTGGACTCCGCTGAGTTCAGGCCGGCTCAACGCCGCTGAACCAACACCCGGAACGACCGACCCAGGTGTTCCGGGTGGGTCAGCGTTTGGAACTGTCGCACTCGACTGGAATGCCAGGGTGGGAACAGGTCCGGAACCGCCAGGGTTTGACTGAGAATACCGGTGAGCCACTGGCGCTGGGTCGTATTGAATTCCGTGATCAGTCCGGCGGCTTCCCCCTTTTTCTGTAGGCTACTGAGGTTGATGTGGGCCGTCAGATCCTGTTCCCCGGGATTCTCCAGCGGATGTGCCGCGGGGCGGTGCTGGGCATAGGTTCGGAGGGTTCCCAGGGAGCGCTGGGGCAGCAGGAATTCCTCGTCGGTCAGGCCGTAATCTAGGGTGACGAGGCGCCCGGCACGAAGGCATTGCGCCGCGCCTGACCACCAATCCTCGGCGGCTGGGGTTAGTTCGGTGGTAAATCCCGCGGGCAACACCATGCGCAATTCCGCTGGCAATTGGTTCAACCGCGCCAGGCCTTCCTGGGCGGCCGGTGCTGGAATTGCCAGAGGAGCCCAAGCGAACGCGCCCGCTTGCCAAGCGACTCCGACTTCCTCCCACGTCTGGGCGCGAGGATTCCAGGACACCCGATGAACGGGAAAAGCGTCGAGGAGTTCATTGGAGTAGAACACACCGTGGATTCCACCCGTTTGGGTGGCCAGATCGGCTAAGCAGGTGGCCCAGTTTACCTGAGAGACAAAGCGGTGCAGGGATTCAGCCTGCCACGCTTGGCGGATGGTGGAAGGTTCCACGAGCCAGAGTTGGAGTCGGGCGGCGAGGTAGGGGCGATGGAGGTGAAACCAATTCAGAAGGTCCACCGCCAATTGGCCGTTGTGCGCTCCCGATTCGACAAGTTCCAAGCGGCTTTCGCGGGGCAGTTCCTCCAACCAGTGCGCCAGCTGAAAGGCCAATAAATCGCCGAAGACCGAACCGACGCTGACGCTGGTATAAAAATCGCCCCGCCGTCCAACTGTGCGCTGGGAGCGCTCGTAATAACCCAGGCCCGGTGCGTACAACGCCAGATCCATGAAGCGTGCAAACGGGATTACTCCTCCGTGAAGCTCAATTTCACGGCGAAGCAACGCCTCAATCGCGGAGGAACGGGTCACTCCGTCAGCGTACCGCGAGCCTGAACTGGAGACAGGCTTGTTGTCACTCCTACAACCTTTTGTCGCATATGGGACAAAAGGGGCATGGGGTTGGGAGGCTCACTGGCGTGCTCGGAGGGCGGTTTCAGGGAAATCGAGAATCGCAAATCGCTCATCGAGCAGCTCTTCTCGGAGGGTGTTGCGGGTGGATCAGGCATTAGTGGACCGCGGGTTGTGCGAGAGCCGAGCTCGGGCGCAACGAGCGGTTATGGCCGGACAGGTGCGGATCAACGGGCATCCCGCTCGGAAGGCGAGTGATCCAGTGAAGGAAAGGGACCGCGTCGAGCTGTTGGTGGCCGATCGCTACGTCTCCCGAGGCGGTCATAAACTTGAACATGCGCTGAAACATTTCCAGGTGCCGGTGGCTGGATTTGTCGCGCTAGATCTAGGGGCCAGTACGGGCGGGTTTACGGATTGCTTGTTACAGCAGGGCGCGGCGCGAGTGGTGGCGGTTGATGTCGGTCAAGGCCAGTTGGCTTGGAAGCTCCGCCAGGATCCGCGGGTAACGGTCAAGGAACGAACCAATGCGCGCCACCTCACGCCGGGCTTTTTCGGGGCTGAGTTCCAGCCGTTTGATCTCGTGGTGGCCGACTGCTCATTCATTTCATTGCGGATGATCTTGCCGCCGGCGGCACCCTTGCTTCGGCCGGGAGGGTTAATGGTGGCGTTGGTGAAACCGCAGTTTGAGGCGGGCAAACAGGAGGTCGACCGAGGTGAGGGCGTGATCACCGATCCGGCCGTGCATGCCCGGGTGCTGGCGGAACTGGAAGCATTTGTAAGCACGGCAACCTTCAGGCTAGTCTGGCGGGGCGTCACCGATTCCCCTCTGCTCGGTCCGGCCGGCAACCGGGAGTTTCTGGCCTTGCTCGAACGAATCCCGTGAAACAGCTCGCCGCCAATCTCCGTCGTGTAGGTTTGATCGCCAACCCCGAGAAATCCGGTGTGGAAGGCCTGGCTCGACGTATCGCCACCGCGCTCCGGAGGTCGGGTCGGACGGTGAGTGCGGATCCGGTCACGGCGTCGATGCTTGGTCCCAATGCGACCGCCGCCGCCTCGATTGCTGCGCTCGCCCGTTCCACGGACCTACTTCTAGTCCTGGGCGGTGACGGTACAATGCTCCGAGTGGCCCGCGAAGCGGCCGGGATGAACACACCGTTGCTCGGGATCAATGTCGGCAATCTCGGATTTCTGACGGCGGTTTCGCCGGAGGAGGTTCCGCAAGCCCTGCGACGCTTGTGGGCGGGTGAGTTTAGCTTGGAGGAACGCTCACTTCTCGAAGGGGTGGTGACCCGGTCCGAAGAAACCACAAATCTGTTGGCGCTAAATGATTTTGTGGTCGGGCGCGGCCTGACTTCTCGCCTGATTGAACTGGAGGTGCTGGTCAACGGGGAGTTGCTGACTCGCTATCGTTGCGACGGGCTGATCGCCAGTTCCCCCACAGGTTCTACGGCCTATTCACTCGCCGCCGGCGGCGCGATCGTCAGTCCCGATGCCGAAGTGCTGATCCTCACTCCCATTTGTCCCCACACGCTGAGCATCCGTCCGGTAGTGGTGAGCCTGGATGCGATTGTAGATGTTCGCATGGTGAGCACCCGTCAGGTGGCCACGCTGGCGGCTGATGGCCAGCAACAGGTGGATCTGGCGGCTGGGGATGGTGTGAGCATCCGGCGTAGCACCCGAAAAGTACGCCTGGTCCGTCTCGCTGGAACGAACTTCTTCAGTACGCTCCGTCAAAAATTTGGCTGGAGCGGATCCAATGTCTAAGTCGAACCAACTCCTACCTTGGCTCCTGTGCGCGTGAGTCTTCGTTCCTCATTGGCTGGCGAATTTTCTCATACCCTCGGGTATCTTTGGCTGCTGGCCCTCACGATTTTTGTGGGCGCTGAGGCAGCCGAGGCACCTCAGTCGCCGGTCACTCTCGAATTCCTTAAACGCCGCGCCCAATACCAAGAGTCGAACGTCAGTTCGATGCAGGCATTCCGTGGATTCCAGTTTGCTGACCGCGTGGAGCAAAGCGGCATTCGCTTTCAACACCGGATCGTGGACGACGCCGGTAAGAACTACAAAGCAGCACAATATGATCATGGGAACGGTCTCGCCGCGGCCGATGTTGATGGGGATGGCTCAGTGGACCTTTACTTCACGACTCAGCTAGGCCGAAACCAACTTTGGCGCAACCTGGGGGGCGGACGCTTCGAGGATTTCACCGATCGGGCAGGGTTGGCCCTGGAGGATCAGATCTCGGTGGGGGCTTCCTTTGCCGATTACGACAAGGACGGCCGACCCGACCTTTTTGTCACCACGGTCCGGAAAGGAAATCACCTGTTTCGAAACCTCGGAGCAGGACGTTTTCAGGACGTGACGCAGGACGCAGGCTTAAACTACACGGGACATTCCTCGGGCGCCGCTTTTTGCGACTTCGACAACGATGGGCAGTTGGATCTGTTGGTGGCTAATGTTGGGGTTTATACCTCGGACCAGAAGGGTCGGGGGGGTTATTATGTCGGTTTGACTGACGCCTTTTCTGGTCACTTGTTTCCGGAACGTACCGAGTCTAGTCGGCTCTATCGAAATCTCGGGAACGGGCGATTTGAAGACGTCTCGCAGGCGATGAAACTGTGGGATGGATCCTGGTCCGGCGACGTGGTCTTCGCTGATTTAAATAACGATCTGTATCCGGATTTTTATCTGCCGAACATGCAGGGCGACGATCATTACTATGAGAACCAGCAGGGTGCTGGGTTCGTGGATCGAACGGCGGCGCTGTTTCCGAAAACGCCGTGGGGCGCGACCGGGGCCGGTTTTTTTGATTACAACCAAGATGGGTTGATGGATCTCTTTGTGACGGACATGCACTCCGACATGACCCAGCAGCAGACGGACGAAGCAGGCGGGTTTCGTCCGTCCATTGAGAAGAAGAAGAGCGAAGCATATTGTGCCCTCCAGTGGACCGAGGAGTACTTACAGGGGGCATCGAATAATATCTTTGGGAACGCCTTTTACCAGAATCGGGGCAAAGGTGTGTTCGTGGAGGTTTCCGACGCGTTAGGGCTGGAATCGTATTGGCCGTGGGGCTTCAGTGTGGGCGATCTGAATGCCGATGGATTTGAGGATCTCGTGATCACCGCCGGTATGGGGTACCCGTTTCGCTATGCCGTGAATTCGGTTCTCTTGAATGAAGCAGGGAAACGTTTCTACGACGTCGAATTTTTGGTCGGCGTGGAACCACGTCGCGGCGGACGTCTCGGTAAGGAATGGTTTACCTTGGATTGTTCCGGTGCGGACCAGACCAACGCCCTATGCGCCGGCAAGTCTGGAATCGTGTCGGTTCCGGGAAGTTTGACCAGTCGCTCGTCGGTCGTGCTGGACCTAGATGACGACGGAGATCTCGACCTGGTTACGAATGAATTCAACGACCAGCCCCAGGTGCTCCTGAGTGATCTGTCGGATCGTCGCCCAGTTCGTTTTCTTAAAGTAAAATTGGTCGGAGGAACTTCAAACCGTGATGGGTTGGGCGCCCGAGTGCGCGTTAACTCGGGAGGGCGGGTGTGGGGGCAGTATCACCACGGAAAGTCGGGCTACCTGGGGCAAAGCAGTTGGCCGCTTTACTTCGGGCTGGGGACAGCGGAGGCGGTCGAATCAGTGGAAGTGTGGTGGCCCTCCGGTCGACGCCAAATTATGGAGAAACCGCCCGTAAATACGCTTTTAACCCTCGTGGAACCTGGTCCGGGAGCTCCCTGAGCGACGGTTGGGAAACACACCGGAGTCCACTTCCCGCACATAAGTCTGCGGACCAGGCTTGTTTAGGCGTGGGTGGTTCTGCCTTCCTTGCAACGAATCATGGTTCGCTTGAAGGAAATTGCGGAGGCCGCCGGTGTCTCCACGATGACGGTTAGCAAGGCACTCCGGGACAAACCTGACGTCGCCGCGGCGACTAAGGATCGGCTGCGCGCACTGGCGCGGCAGATGGGCTACGTGCCCAACGTGAGCGCCCAACAATTACGCAGCGGGGAAACCCGTCTGCTGGGGCTTGTCATCTCGACGTCTACCAATCCGGTCAATCCTCGGTTGATGCTTGCCATTGAGGAAAAGACTCATGAACTGGGGTACGATTTGGTGTTGTCCCAGACGTTGAACCGGCCGGACCGGGAGGAAGCCGTGTTGCGACGATTGATACAACGGCGGGTGGACGGGATTTTTTTATCACCGGTCTATCGCCTAGAACGTACGGCCGCCATCTATGAAGAGCTCGAGCGGCGCCGCTTTCCGGTGCTATTGCTCGGCTCGCGCGCTCCGTTTTGCGAGCGCTTTCCAGCGATTGAATCCGACGACGCTTCCGCGGGTGAGGAGACCACTCGCCATCTATTTACCTTGGGCCACCGACGCATTGCGTTTTTCGCTGGTCCGCTCGTATCGCCGACGTCCCAGGATCGGTTGGCCGGTTACCGGCGAGCGTTGCGGGGGGCGGAGATTCCCTTGGATGACACCCTGGTGTTCAATGCTGGTTCGACCATTGAGGAAGGAGCCTCAGCAGCGCTCCAGTTTCTCGCCGAAGGCGCTGGAGCCACCGCGATTCAGTGCAGTCATGACCTTATTGCTATTGGGGCGGCCAACCTGCTCTTGAACCAGGGGTTCAAGATTCCCCAAGACTTCAGTGTAACGGGTTTTGGCAATATTTTAGCCGCCGAACATTTCCGGGTTCCGCTCACCACGGTCCGTCAGCCGAAATTCCGGCTTGGGGCCGTTGCGGTCGAAGCTATGGCGAAATTATTGCGCGGCGAATCGGTAGGATCCCAGCGCTTACCGGCTTCCTTGGAGATCCGGGCCAGCACTGCCCCGCCGCGGAAATCCTGAGATCGTCTAGCGATGAAACGAGTTCGGATCGTCCGTTTTCGAGCGGACTTGCCCCCCCAATCGACGTTGGACGTGGTGGCCGGCGAGGAACCCCTGGAGATTCGGGTTGATACGCGGCCGATTGCCGTCGTGATGCGGACACCCGGGTATGATGAGGATTTAGCGGTAGGCTTTTTGGTCAGCGAGGGTCTGGTGACCCGGCGCGCCGAAATTCGAGAAGTGCGCCCCAATGTTCGGAACCGCGCCGGTAACAGTGTGGACGTGCTGCTTGCCCCGGAAGTGCGGGTGGATTTTCAGAAGTTAACCCGCCACGTCTTTGCGTCCTCCAGTTGTGGCTTGTGCGGCGCGAACAGTATCGCGGCGATTCGTCGGCAATTTCCGCCGCTGACCGCTTCGCCCCAGATCTGGGCGCAGACGTTGCTGGGATTGCCGGAAGCGATGCGATTGGCCCAAACCGAGTTCTCGCGGACCGGTGGACTGCACGCGGCCGCCCTGTTTCAGATGGACGGAAGTTTATTGGCTGTTCGGGAAGATGTCGGCCGTCATAACGCCGTGGATAAGTTGTTGGGGCGTTCCTTGCTGGAGGGGACAATTCCGCTAACGGATCGGGGCCTGTTGGTGAGCGGACGGGTCTCGTTTGAAATCGTGCAGAAGGCGTTGGCCGGCGGGATCGGCTTGATTGCCGCCGTCTCGGCTCCTTCGAGTCTGGCGGTGGAATTCGCCCGCAAGAACGGACAGACACTGGTCGGCTTTTTGCGGGACGGCCGGTTCAACGTGTATGCCGGCGAAGTTGGAGTGTAGCCGGAACTTCCCCAAGTCTGGGCCGTTGCTTTGATCGGTCGGCTGGCTTGGTCGACCACGGAAGCGGGCTGAAATGGTCACCGAGAACCCATCTCGAACGGCGGGGGCACGGCTACTGAGTCGTTTCTAACCAAGCAGCAACCGGTAAAGCCAGGAGGTCGAGTCGGAACGGGGCAATTTCATGAACCGTTTCGGGAAGTTCGATCACGCGGCTGTAGGGAGAGATCGCCGCCAAGTGTCGGACCGAACTCGCCGGAGCCACCAGGTCGGACCCCGCAGCCACGAACAGAGCCGTGACCGGCCGGTCTTCGAGCCATTGCTGGGGGTCAAGACCGCCCGGGGCGACGCCGACGAGTCGCGGGAGTTTTTCGGTGGCGCGACGGATCAATCCCTCGGGCAACCAGGCGGCGTAGTCGCGGCGGAGTCCTTCCACGGCATCGGCGAGATGGTCGTAGGGTGTGATGGCGATCACCGCCTTGACTCGGGGATCCAGCCAAGCCCAACGAAGGGCGACGGCGGCACCGTAGGAGACCCCTAAGGCGTTCACCGGCCAGGTGGCCTGTCCGCGTCGGCTCAGCTCGTCCATCAGGTTCGAAAGATCGCGAGCTTCCTGAATGCCGAAGGTAATTCGGTTTCCGCCGGACTGGCCGTGTCCCCGCAGATCCACCAACACACAGGTCCAGCCCTCGCCGGCCAGTCGCAGTGCCCAGGGCACCATCGACCCATGATCCAGGCCGTATCCGTGCAGCAGCACGACGGTGCCTCGACTGGGTAAAGGGTGTTCGGGAAGTTGCGCCGGAAACCAGTAGAGCGGCCAGGCTTGCCCTCGGGCGTGGTAATTCGTTAGGACCAAGCGAGCGCCGTAATTCCCGGGAGGCACCAAGCGGTAACTGAGCGTGACCGGCGGTTCCCCGAGCGTGGCGAGTTGTTCCGGCAGGGTTTCCGTAACGGCCTGGGGAAAACTGAAGTACACCCGGGGTTGCGGGGAAACCACCTGGGGAAACGACTTGGGTGCGCGGAGAAACTGACGCGCAACAAACCCGCTGGGAGTGCAGCCAACGACGGCGACCCAGGCGGCCAGCAGCATTCGCAGGCAGAGTGTACGAAACACCGGGGGGTAAGTAACCGGAACGACCCAAGAGGGGAACCCTGGAAGTGGAAGGGTGCGGGGAAAGCGGTCAGCGGAAGGCGTAACCCTCGGGCTTGCGAGGGGTCTGGGTTCGGGGCAGCTTCGTTGGAGTTAGTTCACAGGCCTTAATAATCGACGTTCATCATGCAGCCCATTCGTGAGTCGAGACGGAGGTCCCGTCGGGAATTCCTGGCGCAGGGCGGGGCGGGGCTGGGTGGCCTGGCGCTGGCTTGGCTGTTGGCCCAAGACGCGGCTAAGGCCGGGGTCGAAAGTTCTCCCTACGCCGCCCGGACGCCGCTTTTTCCGCCGCGGGCGAAGCGGGTCATTCACATCGCCGCGCTGGGGGGCGTGAGTCACCTCGATACCTTTGATTTCAAACCGGAGCTCGAACGACGACACGGCCAGGAATCTGGACGGAAGTTTGATACCTTTTTTGGTCAACCCGGACGGCTGTTAAAGAGTCCATTTGCCTTCCGTCAGTATGGCGAAAGTGGTCGTTGGGTCTCGGAGTTACTGCCTCATCTGGCTGGCTGTGTGGATGACCTGACGTTTATCCACTCGATGCATAGCCGGAGCTCCAACCATACGCCGGCAACGTTCTTGATGAATTCGGGTTTCACGCTCAATGGCTTTCCGAGTGTGGGCGCCTGGGTGAGTTACGGACTCGGTTCGGAGAACCAAAATTTACCAGCGTTTGTCGTCTTGCCGGATCCGCGACAGTTACCGGCCGGCGGAGCGATCAATTGGACCAACGGGTTCTTGCCGGCGGTGCACCAGGGAGTCGCCTTTCGCAGTCAGGGGGACCCGATTCCGGACTTGGCAATTCCGGGTCATGTCTCATCCGAACAGCGGGCAGCCAGCCTCCGAATGTTGCAGCGACTCAATGAGGATTTTTCGGCGGCCAACCCGGACGAGACCACTTTGGCGGCGCGGATTCGGGCTTATGAATTGGCGGCTCAAATGCAGCTGAGTGTGCCGGAATTGGCGGCCTTGGACGGTGAATCGGCGGCGACCCGTCATCGGTATGGTTTGGACCATCCCAATCCCGCGACGGCGGGGTTCGCGCGCAATTGTCTCTTGGCTCGACGCCTGAGTGAGCGGGGCGTTCGGTTCGTGCAAATCCTAAATGGCGGACAGTTTGGTTCGCCGCGCATCAATTGGGACGGCCATGAGGACATTGTGGACAATCATCGAACTCAAGCCCTGACCCTGGACCAGCCGGTGGCGGCTCTATTGCAGGACCTGAAGGCGCGCGGGCTGCTGGAGGAGACCGTGCTGCTTTGGACCACGGAATTTGGCCGCACTCCGATTACGCAAGGGCTCAACGGCAAGGGCCGGGATCATCACCCAGATGCCTTCACCATTTTTCTGGCGGGTGCCGGGTTGAAGGCCGGGCACGCTTATGGGGCGACTGACGAGATTGGATTCGAAGCCGTGCAGAATCCGGTCGAGTTTTACGATGTGCACGCGACTTTGCTGCAGTTGCTGGGACTGGAGCATACGAAGCTCACCTATCGCCATAACGGGGTGGACCGACGCCTGACGGATGTGCATGGAGAAGTGATTCCGGGAATCTTGGCCTAAAAATGTGGATCGCCGATTGACGCAGTTCCTCCGGGAAGTCATTCAAGAGTCGAATCCCACCTGAACTGGTACCATGAACACCTTGAGGCTTCGTTGTGCGTTGGCTCGCCGCGCGTTCACCCTGATTGAATTACTCGTCGTCATTGCGATTATTGCTATTTTGGCCGGCATGCTGTTGCCAGCCTTAGCGCGGGCGAAGGCCCAAGCGAACAAAGCCCTGTGCGCGAGTAATGAAAAGCAGTGGGGCATCGCGCTGAACATGTACGCGGCTGACTTCAACGATTCCTTTCCGGACAACCGAGATGGGTTCGATTTGAGTTGGATGGGGACCAATATGGCCGTGTTTTGGGAGAAGTATCTCATCCCCTCCAAGAAGCCGAATTCGAGGGGGGAGAAGAAGGCCGCCAACCACGTCATCTTTTGTCCAACCGACGAGTGGCATCGTCAGGCCGACACGTGGCGTTTTGGCAATGCCAGCTCGGAGCGGCAGCCGATCCTGACCGGTTTCTTTTATTTGCCGGCCCGACAGAACAATGGCTGGCCCTATGACTCCGAAAAATTGGGGGCATGGCATTTCCGGAAGAAACTCGGAGGCGAGTTCCGGGGAGCCCCGGTCTTGATCGACCGGCTTCAGGGAATCGGTCCGCGGACGACCAACGTCTATGATGCCCGGTTGAAATGGGTGACGCAGGACGAAGGTAAGAATTGGAAGACCGGCAACCATCCGGCGGGTGCCGGCGGGGCTCCTTCGGGCGGTAACTTCCTCTTCGAGGACGGGCACGTGGAATGGTACGCCGGAAAAAAAATCTCCCTGGGTTCTGGTTCTGGCTCGTGGCAGTGCTTCTATAAGATCCCGATTAACTGAGGCGTTGGTGGCGCGGGTCGGGTCACTGAGCGGCGCCGGGTTGAAGGGATGCGTAGGCCTAGGGATGAACTGGGGCTGCCCTGCGAAGGCCAGCCAAGGGAGGGTTCATGGGGGTGGCCTATAAGCAGTCCCGTAAATTCAGACGCCCAATTCAGACGCCCATCACCTGCCGTACAAACTGGCGGCTGCGGGCATGGTTTTCGACGACGGTTCGGGTAATCTTGGTGCCTGATTCCACGGCGAGCTCGACCGTGTAAAACGCCGGGATCCGGTTCGCGCGCGCGAACCGCGCCACTGCTGAATAATCGAGGTCACCGCTGTCCAGATCCTCCCACCAAATCTGGTCGCGACTCTGCCGCAAATGCCAGGAAACGATCCGGTCACCGTATCGCGGCAGGCATTGAGCGGGAGTAATGCCACCGCGGTAGACCCAATGAACATCGTAGCAGAATCCCACCTTGGACTTGGGGCATTTTTGGAAGTTCGAGTGAAATTCCTGTCCCTCATTGGCGAGTTCGGGCGTGTGGTGGTGGATTCCGAGCTTGAGCCCCAGTTTCGCCAGCTCCGTGCCTAGTTCAGTGAGGGCCTCGGCTTGGATGTTCAATTCGGCTTCAGTTTTCGGTCGGCCGATCGGGTCAGGATTAACATTGATGATGCCGAACCCGGCCTTGCCCGCTTCCTGGGCCGCGCGGGTGATCCGTTCGGCGGTCTCGGTCGCCTTACCCAGAACGTGCATCGCTCCACCGGTATAGAAGCTGACGGGTTTGAGGCCTTTCTGGCGGAGACGTTCGGCGAACTTGGCATTGTTCGCGGGATTATTGAGGTCGAGCGTGCCTTCGGCGTAATCGAAGCCAGCGTCCCGCAAGGCGGAAAAAACGTCATCGAGATGGGCTGATAGATCCTTCCCATCCCGTTGGTAGTACTGACCCCAGCCATACAACTGCGAGCCTACCAGGGGCGGGACCGGTTTAGGTATGGGAGCAGGTTTGGCGGCCTCCGCTCCAATCCCCCGGCTCCAAGCGATCGCGGTGCCGGCGGCGGTGGTGGTAATAAAGCGGCGGCGATTCATGACGGGATAATGACCGGCGCAGCATTCGTACACTAGCGCCGAAACGACGCGGCAAAATCGTCGGTGCCGGCGGCGCGGACTTCTTTAGTGTACTGGGACCGGGCGATGAGTTGCTGGAGTTGGCCTTCCCAGGCGGCACTGTCCAACGGAAGTTCTAAAGTCTGGCCGGTCAAGGAAGAGAAGACGATCGCATTGGCTAGTTCGACGGAAAACAGGCCGTCCGAACCCGGAGCAATTAGCGGGGTGCCATCTAGAATCGCGGCCACGAAATTCTGCATCAGTGTGGCGTGCGGATGCGGGGCGTCAGTGAAGGGAATCTCCACGTTCCACACGTCCGGCTTGCTGAACCCAACCTGGGCGGTGCGGCTCCAATCGAGCGCGTCGGTCTCGTTGCGGGTGAAGGTCAGCCGGTTGTGCTCCAAGACGACTCGGCCGCGGGTGCCGGCGATCTCGAACCGGTTGGTGCCGGGCGCTTCGCCCGTGCTGCTAATGAACGTGCCGGTGGCCCCGTCTGGATATTCGAACCAAGCGGTTACCTGATCCTCGACCTCAATGTGGTGCCATTGACCGAACCCGCAGAAGCCGCGGATCCGGTTGGGACGTCCCAGGAGCCAGGCCAAGACGTCGAGATTGTGCAGGCACTGATTGAGCAGCACGCCGCCGCCCTCGCCCTGCCAAGTCGCCCGCCATCCGCCGCTCGCATAGTATGTTTCGGTGCGAAACCAGTCGGTGTTGATCCAGGTGACGCGTTGAATGCGTCCGAGGTCTCCGGCGGCGAGCAGGGAGCGCAGCTTGGCGTAGCGGGGTTCGACCCGCAGTTGAAACATGCCCCCCAGAACCAGCTGGGGATGCTGGGCGGCGCAGGCCAATAGGCGTTCGGCATCGGCTTTATGAGCGGAAATGGGTTTCTCCACCATGACGTGCAAGCCGGCCTCCAAAGCGGCGATTCCCAGGGCGGTGTGTTGGTAGTGCGGCGTAGCGATGAGCACGGCGTCCAGTTGACCGGAACGGATTAGGACTTCGGCGTCGGTGAAGGTTTGCAGGCCTTTGGCGGCGTAAGGCTCGAGTTTGCTGGCCGTGGGGGCGCAGACGGCTACGAGTTCGCAGCGCGGAACCCGACCTTCCAGCAAGTAGGTCGCGTGGTGGCGTCCGATGTTACCGAGACCGATCAGGCCGAGACGAAGGGGGGGCATGGGAAAGGGGTATGTGGGAAGGGGGGCGCAACTGCTGGTGGGAGGAGTGTTGGGATTTGGGGGAGGGATGGGAATTCGGAAGTTGGCCAATGCGAAAGGCCAAGTTTTGGACGGGCGATTCTTTAGAGTGGGTCGGACTACTGACTTTGTGGGCGGTTAGGTTTACGGTGGTTTTCATGACGATTGGTCGGGCACTTCGAGTTTTTGGGAAGGGTAGTTTGGCCCTGTTAAGTGTTTGGCTTTCGCCGGCGGGGCGGGCGGCGGATGATGGATTGGAGAAAATGAAGGCGCTGGTTCACGAACGGTTTCCCGCAGTCAAACACCTGACTCCGTCAGATCTGGCAAGTTGGCTGGGGGATACCAACCGGGTCGCGCCCGTCCTCTTGGATGTCCGTTCGCGGGCTGAGTTCGCGGTGAGTCATTTGACCGGAGCGCGCTGGGTGGATCCCGAAACGCCCGCCCTCGACCTGGTGCCGACCTTGCCGACGAACCGGCCGGTGGTGCTCTACTGTTCGGTGGGGTATCGGTCGGCGCAATGTGCGTCGCGATTGTTCCGTGTCGGCTTCACTAATGTGATTAATCTCGAAGGATCCCTATTTCAATGGGCGAACGAGGGTCGTCCGTTGGCGAATGAAGGCGGGGTGGCGACGCGGGTGCATCCGTACAGCGAGCGTTTTGGAAAACTGCTCAAACCCCAGCTGAGGGCTCCTCTCGACACGAATCCCTAATGAGTTCGGACTGATCCACCGAGGTCGTGTTGCGTTGGCGGGGCGTGGCGTGGCGTGCGTGGCTTGGCTGATGGTGTTGCCGGCGCGCTGGGAGCGGCTCGTACGCTCGTTGGGGGTGACGACGGGTTTGCCTTAGGTTCGCCACTCGCGTCATCCGCCGGAGACCGACTCGAACTTCGTTTCGGTGCTCCCGCTCTGAGATCGTTTATTTCGCAGTTTGCAGCTCCGAGATCGACCGGAGCAGCTATCGCTCGGGCTCGATGGTTTTGATGCACCGGAACAGCAGTCGGGGCACGGGCTGATCCGGACGCCCTTTCGGCCGTGATCGCGGGGCCAGCGAGTGGGCTTAATCGGTCACTTCCTCGGTGACGACTTCGCCGTGGCGACCCTTCCAGCGGCCAATTTCGGGCAAGAGCAACAGGGTGGCTACCAGGATTAAGGCGGCGCTAAATCCACCGAGGATGGGCAGGGAAAACCGTTGCACCAACTGGAAGGCGATCACGGGAGCAGCGACCCCGCGGACACCGGTCAGGAAGGTGTGAACGCTCATGTAATCGGTGACTCGACCCGGCGGAGCGAATTTAGTCACCCACAGTCCCCAAGCGATATCGCCGCCGGCGTTGGAGATACCGTAAATTACGGCGCCGATCACCAGGCCGTTTGGGGAATTACTGGTGAAAAAAGCAAGAATCCCGAGGGCGAATCCGAGGTTTATCGAGGTGCGCAGGGCAAAGAAGTTCATCCGGTCGAACAGCCAGCCCCATACCGGGTTCATGATTAGCCGGGCCAGGTTGGGAATAACGCCGGTCAACCACGCAATTCCGGCGGCTGACAGCGTCAAGCCATAGCGTGGGTTCCCGAGGTATTCGACCCGCATGGGCAACATCATCAGGTTGGCGAACCCCATAAACATCCAGACGATTAAAGTTTGGCGAAACAACCGGTCTTCGCGGACGAAGCGAAGGGCATGGAGCGGATGGGTGCCGCCGGAAAGCTGGAGCGGGTTGGACGGAATTTTGCGGACGAAGCCCGCGGCCAGAGCGAAGGCCACACTGAACACGAGCATCAGCCACCGAAACCCCTGGGGGTAGGCGTCCAGGAACATCCCTCCGAGCCAAGAGAAGGCCATGGCAGCTCCGATTCGGAGCATGAAGCTTCGCGAGTAGAGCTTGCCGCGTTGGGCGGTGGGGTAGTTGTCATGGTAGACTTGAGTCATCAGCGGGATAACCGCCGAGCTCGTGGCCAGGGCGAGGACGCTTGCCGGCACGAACAGCCACAGGGTGGGAAACAACGCGGCCACGGCGCAGGCCGCTGAGCCGAGGAACAGGATGCGGGCGGCTCCGCGCGTGGCGGGCCAGCGGTGGTATTCGACCCAACTGACGGCCAGGGGCGACAGGAGGAGGCCGACACTGCCCCCGGCGGCGACCAGGGCTTTGGCGAGGGCTCCGGCTTCGAAGTGCCGCACGGCGATCAGCAGGAGGAACGTATTGGCGGCTGATTCGAGGACGCCTGCAAAGACCATTCGGCCGCAATCGAGGCGGAAGGTTTGTTGGGCGCGGTCGGCAGGTAACACCATGGGGATTGGACGGGAGCGGGAGCGCGGGTCCAAGCGGCAAAGCGGCGAACGGAGAGATCGACAGAAAACCAGCTTGCCGCCGTATCTGGGTTGGCGACTGTTGGCGCGTTCAATAACTTGCCTACCTTACATCACCAATCCCATGGGGCACATCTACAACAACATCGTTGAAACCGTTGGCCGGACGCCACTCGTCCGGCTCAACCAAATTCCGGCCAGCGCGGGCGTTGATCCGTCTACTTCGATTCTGCTCAAGTGCGAGTTCTTCAACCCGCTGGGCAGTGTTAAGGACCGCATTGGCATGGCCATGATTGCGGATGCGGAGGCGCGAGGTGTATTGAACAAAGAGACCGTCATCATTGAGCCCACTTCGGGAAACACCGGTATTGCCCTGGCGTTTGTCGCCGCGGCGAAGGGGTACAAATTGATCCTGACCATGCCGGAGACCATGTCCTTGGAGCGACGGGTGCTGTTGGCCATGCTGGGAGCGAAACTGGTACTGACCCCGGGTTCGGAAGGCATGCGCGGAGCGATTGCGCGAGCCGAGCAGTTGGCCAAGGAAACGCCAAATTCCTGGATTCCCCAGCAATTCGAGAACCCGGCCAATCCCGAGATCCATCGCCAAACCACCGCCGAGGAGATTTGGTCTGATACCGACGGAAAGGTGGATATTTTCGTCTCGGCCGTGGGAACGGGCGGCACCATCACGGGTTGCTATGAGGTGATCAAGGCCCGGAAGGCCAGTTTCAGCGCGGTGGCAGTGGAGCCTAAGGATTCGCCGGTGATTTCGCAGACGCTGAAGGGTGAACCGGTGAAGCCAGGGCCGCACAAGATTCAGGGCACCGGGGCTGGATTTGTGCCGAAGAACCTCCATCTCAAGGGACCGGGGGGCGAAGACCAGATTACGGAGACCGTCCAGGTCAGCAACGACGACGCGTTTGAAATGGCGCGACGGTTGGCTAAGGAAGAGGGGTTCCTCGTGGGTATTTCGACCGGTGCCAATGTTTGGGCGGCCATCGAGTTGGCCAAGCGCGAGGAGAACAAGGGCAAGATGATTGTGACCATCGCGTGTTCAACGGGTGAACGGTACCTCTCTACCGCGCTGGCGGCGGACGCCCGGGCGGAAGTCGGCGGCTAAGCGGCACCAAGCCGAAATGGCCAGCGGGTGGGTTCGCCAACTCGTTCGTGTTTTGCCCTCTCCTGGTGGAAGTGACCGGGAGAGGTTTTTGGTTCTCTTGCGGCGGGATTGAGGTGGAACGTTCGACCGAGTCGTCGGGTCACCCCGGAGCGATTCAGGGTTCATTTAGCGGTACGGCCGTAACCGGGGGCTGACCTGGACTGGCCTGATTCAAATAAAAACATCCGACGAACGGGAACTCGGTTCTTCCGGCTTTGCGTCTGGGAGCCTCAGACTATACTGGCCGGGTCATGACCTCTGTTCAGTCCCTCACGTTGAGTCGCGATTGCAATGCCGTGCAGATTCCTGCGGGCAACACTGTCACCCTTCCGGCCGGCACAGAGGTCGATATCACGCAAACTCTGGGCGGTTCCTACACGGTCCACGCCCTGGGCGGATTATTCCGGATTGCACCGAGCGATGCGGATGCGTTGGGACTGCAGGCAGACGCGGCGCCCGCGATTCCGGCGACCGAGGGCGATCTTGTAAGTGAGGCGATGGTCTGGGAGACCTTGCGCAGTTGTTACGATCCGGAGATTCCAGTGAATATCGTTGATCTGGGATTGGTGTACGACATGGGCATTGATGATTTACCGACCGGGACTAAGAAGGTTTTCGTGAAGATGACGCTGACAGCTCCGGGGTGCGGCATGGGCGCGACCATCGCGGGCGATGCCCAGCAGAAGCTCCTCATGCTTCCGGGAGTAGAAGATGCTTCCGTGGAAATTGTGTGGGATCCTCCCTGGCATCAGAGCATGATTACGGCTGAAGGACGCCGGCGGTTGGGTATCGAGTAAGAAACTACCGGAGAAATACCTTGATTGCTGGGGGCTCGTTTCTAGATTGCGGCCCGCTTTTCGGTATGCGCGGTTAGCTCAGTGGTAGAGCACTACCTTGACACGGTAGGGGTCGCAGGTTCGAAACCTGCATCGCGCACCATCTCGTTTACTCAGTAAAACCAACAAAATCAGGCTGTTTCCCCAAGGGAGCGGCCTTTTTGTTTTTCGGGTGTCGCCCGGTGAAATCTGCAAAAAGCAGGGCTTCATTTTCGGTCTTTGGCAGTGATGTGTCTTCTTACCCGTGGCGATTGACCTCCGTGTGGCTGTTCCGGTGCGTGCGTGGGTCCGCCGAGGCGGGAACGCGTCAATCGGACGTGAGGGTGGTAAGTCGGGCTTCCAGGTCACGGCGCAGCAGCGGCGCCAGGGAGGAAATCTCGAGAGTTCGCCGCAGCAGGGCGGAGTTACCTTCGCCCAGTTTTTGGAGTCCGAGGAACTTGATGGCGTCGCCCGCGCCCACGTCGCCTTCGGCGAGAACGCGGAGGTAAAACCCGCTGCGTCCACTCTGTAAGAACTCCTTTAAGAGGTCGGGTTGGCCAATCCGGTGACCGAACTTGAAGCACGGCAGACGCGGTTGGGTGACTTGCTCGATCGCCCCGCCGATTTGCAGGACATCACCCACCCACACTGATTCTTCGAGTAGCCCGGTGACGGTGAAATTCTCGCCGAAAGTGCCGTAGGTAAACGATTCGCGGCCAAGGACTGACTGCCAGTGCGCATAGTGCTCGAACGGATAACTGTAGGCCGCCTGATGTTTGCCACCATGGACCTTGAGGTCGGCCTGTCCATCACCCGCGAGCGAGAGTTTGCTGAGCCAAACACGATTCTGCGTGGGGCTTTTGTAAATGCCGGTTAGAACTGGTTGACCCTTGATCTCTACTTCCTGCGGGAGCCCGATGTTGACGGAGATTAGCCTCATCGGTTTGCGAGGCTAACCGGGCCGGCTTCGGACGAGCAAGATGGGCTGAGGAATAACGGTGGAGTTAAGCGTCCGTAAACCTGTCTGGCCGTGACTCTCCTTAAACTAATGCTAAATAAGAATTTTGGCCGAGTTGAGGTCCGCGAAGACGAAGGGAGGTTTGGTTCTCGGTGATGTAGCTGGTGGACGCGCCTGGGCGGATCCGATGGATTGCCCTCGGTTCCCGGCCAACCTTCCGTTCGGGCATTTCTTTCGGGTCGGTCCGCGGACCTTGGGGGCCCAACCGATCCGGCAATCGCCATGAATTTCTGGGCAGATTTAACGTCGTAAGCCACGTTCGCTTCTATGCTGCACCATCCCTTTAATCCGGAGCATCTGGCGCTGTCTCGCCGGCAGTTTCTCAATCGCTGTGGAATGGGAATGGGGACCATTGGGCTGGCCTCTTTGATGGGATCGTTGGGCGTTGTCGGGAATGCGCAGGCGGACGCGAATTTCACGAACCCGCTGTTACCCAAGCCGCCGCAGTTTTCCGGGCGCGCCAAGCGGGTCATCCACATTTTTCTTAACGGTGGAGCGTCCCACGTCGACACCTTTGATCCCAAGCCCGCCTTGGATCGCTGGCACGGCAAAGAGATCCCGGTTCACTTCGCGACGGAGCGCAAGACAGGGGCGGCCTACCGGTCCCCGTTCAAATTTCAGAAATACGGTGCCAGTGGGATGGAGATTTCTGAGTTGTTTCACCACACGGCTCAGCACGCGGACGATCTGTGTGTGATCCGCTCGATGAAGGCGGATGTGCCGAATCACGAGCCGTCGCTGTTGTTGATGAACTGCGGAGAGGCTCGATTGCCCCGCCCCAGCATGGGTTCCTGGGTGACCTATGGGTTGGGTACTCAAAATCAAAATCTGCCCGGATTCATCGCGATGTGTCCGGGTGGTTACCCCATTCAAGAATCGCAGAACTGGCAGAGTGGATTCCTTCCCGGGACCTATCAGGGGACCTACATCAACACGGAACACACCCGGTTGGAGAAACTGATCGAGAACATCACCAATCACTACACATCTCTGTCAGAACAGCGCGCTCAGTTGGACCTCCTGCAGGCATTGAATGCGCGACATCGGGCGGCCCGGGCGGCGGACGGTCAGATCGATGCACGAATTCAGAGCTTCGAGCTGGCCTATCGGATGCAGATGGAAGCGGCCGATGCCTTCGACATTCAGCGCGAGCCGGTGGCAGTTCGGGAACGGTATGGAGATTCGGTCCAAGCCCGGCAGTTACTAATTGCCCGGCGTCTGGTCGAGCGGGGGGTGCGCTTTGTCCAAGTCTGGCATGGGTCGGGTCAGCCGTGGGATAATCACGATGACATTGAGACCAATCACCGAAATCTCGCGGGGCAATGTGACCGGGCCATCGGGGCATTGCTCACGGATTTGAAGGACCGAGGCATGTTGGAGGACACGCTGGTGATCTGTGGGGGTGAATTTGGCCGGACGCCCACAGTTGAGTTGCCGACGCCGGGGGCCAATGCGGGCAAACAGAACGGACGGGATCACAATAATCACGGATTCACCGTGTGGTTGGCGGGCGGTGGCGTGAAGGGAGGCTATGTGCACGGGGCGACAGATGAGTTCGGCTTTGCGGCGGTGGAAAAGCCCGTCCACGTGCATGATTTACACGCTACGCTCCTGCATCTCCTGGGTTTCAATCATGAGACTTTTACCTTTCGGAATGCCGGTCGGGATTTTCGTTTAACCGATGTTCACGGGCAATTGGTCCGCGAGATTTTGGCCTGACCGGTTCGAGTCGGGATTCATCGGTCTGGGAATTCTCAAGTTCCGCGGTTACGCCTTGTCCAAGCGCATTCGATCGAACCGAAAAGTTCGGATCCAGCGAGTGCGACGACACCAGCCAGTGACAAAGATTCCTGGGAACCCAGCGACCTCAAAGACCAGCGAAGGGTGAATCTGTCGATGATCTCCCGGTCGAGACCCCCCGAGATAATGGAACCGGACGGAATCCAGCGAATGGGAGGCGCGCAGGATGAGTTGCAGCTGGGTATCGATCGAGCCCTTGACCGGGATGCGTCGGGCGAGAGTCCAGTCAAGTAGGGAAGAACCGAGTTCCCCGGGGAAGGGCCTCCAAAGGAACTCCTTAGCCTCCGAATTGTCCTGCATCAGCCATTGCCAGACTTGGGTATCGGTCACGCGGCCACAATAGCTCCCGGGGTAAGACATCTGGCGGGGGACCGGTAACAGGCTTGCCGTCCGTGATCGCTTGCCTAGTGTGCCGCCTATGAAAGCCCGGATTTGTGCGCTGCTGTCCTGCGTGTGTTTGGCGGTGCTCGTTCAGGCGGAAGACTCGCTTTATCCGCCGTTGAAAATCGGTTCTCCGGCCATTGATTTTGCGTTGTCCGGGGTTGACGGGCGGACCTATCGACTCAAGGATTTTGCTGAGTCCAAGGTGCTCATGCTGGTGTTCACCTGCAACCATTGCCCAACGGCTCAGGCGTACGAAGAGCGGCTCAAGCAATTGGTGAAGGATTATTCGGGCCGCAGCGTGGCCGTGGTGGCGATTTCCCCCAATAGCCCTAAAGGAGTGCGCTTGGATGAACTCGGTTACACCGATGTTGGAGACGACTTTGAAGATATGAAGATCCGGGCGCAGGACCGCGACTTCAATTTCCCCTATCTTTGCGACGGCGGCTCCGAAGTGATCTCCAAGCAGTATGGGCCAGCAACGACGCCCCACGTCTTTATTTTTGATGCCGCTCGGAGGCTCCGTTACCAGGGACGGATTGATGACTCCGAGCGATTGGATCTGGTGAAAAGCCGCGACGCGCGGAATGCCATTGAGGCGCTGCTGGTGGGAAAAGAACCGCCCCTTACGACGACCAAGGTATTTGGTTGTATGACCAAGTGGTCGGACAAGGCGGATCTGGTGACTCGCTGGATGGAGAAGGTTAGGAAGGAGCCGGTCAAATTGGAGCCCGCGGATGCCGGTGCCTTGCGGGAATTACGGGAGAACAAGAAGTCCGGCAAACTCCGGTTGATTAACGTCTGGGCGACCTGGTGTGGTCCGTGTGTGGCTGAGTTTGACGAATTACTGGAGACCCATTTGCGGTTCCGGAATCGGGATTTCGAGTTGGTGACCGTGGCGGCTCAGTTCCCAGACGAGCAAGCTCAGGTGCTTAAATTTTTGCAGAAACATGGAGCGTCGACCCGCAATCTGATCTTTGGAGACATCGACAAATACCAGTTGCTGGAGGCGCTTGATCCCGCCTGGAGTGGAGCCTTGCCGCATACCATGTTGGTGGCGCCGGACGGTAAAATAATTCACCGACAGACTGGGGCACTAGATTTCCTCGAACTACGACGGCAGATCGTTCCGGCCTTGAACGCGGTCACACCCTGGCCGGGGATGAACTAGAGCGCGGGAAAAGAAAAAGACGCCCCCGTTTGTGGCGGGGGCGTCGGCTTGTCCTGAGGTTCAGGCTTTCGTAGCCGTGGCCTTATTCAGGCGAAGCTGGAGGCGGGACCGTTTGCGGTTAGCCGTACCGGCTTTGACGGTGCCACCTTTAACGGCTTTTCCGTAGGCTGAGCTCACTTCGAGGAAAGCCTTCTTAGCATCATCGGTTTTTCCCACCGCGACCAGGCCGAGGTACTTCTTCTCGGCAGTCTTGAGACGGGAGTTGGACGCTTGGTTGCGAGCCTGTTTGCGGGCGCTGGAGCGGACTCGTTTTTCCGCGGACTTCGTGTTCGGCATGGTACTAGGCGAATCTTAAAGAGCGCGAAGCTATCGGGGGGCAGGGGGATGTCAACGTGTTGTTGGGCCTTGATTGGAAGTGGGAGGGGTCGCGGTAGCCTCTTTCGCCGGCGTGGCATCCTCCAAGTATAGCGTTTGGGACGGAAACGCGAAGCTCAGTCCTTCCGCATCAAATCGTTCTTTTAGCTCCAGATTTAGTCCCTGGAGAACTTTCGTAAAAAGCCGCCAATCCGTGAGCTTGCACCAGTAAATGACTTCAAGGTTGAGCGAGAAATCCCCGAATTTGTTGAAATAAACGACCACATCCTGGGTTTGGGGATGCCGAAGGAAAATCTCTTCGATCAGTTCCACGGCGCGAAGCACTCGCGGTGCGGGAGTGTCATATGTCAGGCCGATGGCGAAGGTGGTTCGGATCGTCGGTCGAAGAGAGATGTTTACGATTCGGGAGTTTCCCACCTCTTTGTTCGGAACAGTGACGAGGAAACCTTCAAGATTCCGGATGCGAGTGGACCGGATGCCCATTTCTTCAACCGTGCCGTCGACCTCGCCGATGCGGACGCGGTCGCCAATTTTGAAGGGTTTATCGAGGAATACGGCCACGGCACCAAACAAATTTCCGACCGTATCTTGGGCGGCGAGGCCGACTGCCAAACCAATTACAGAAACCGATGCCAGGGCGGTCCGGATGTCGAATCCGAGATTGCCAAGGACGGTAAACACGGCGACTACGGCGATGCCAACTTTGATCACTTTGCCAACGAGGAGCAGGAAATGCTCATTAAAGGCACGGTCGCCGCCCTGAGGAAGTTTCGCTCGCCAAAGGGAGAGGATCGCATCCACGGCCTTTAGGATCACAATCAGGATTGAGATTCCGACGGCCAGAATGGTCAGTTTCGTGAACCAGTTCTCAATGAAGTCCGGCCAATCGAACAATTGGAGGCCGATATTGAGGAGCACGACCAAGACAATGACCTTGACCGGTCCACCCACGAGGTTGAGGAGGATATCGTCCCACTGGGTTTCGGCCTGAGCGGTCAGTTTCCGTAGCCGGCTATGGGTGAGCCAATCGACGAATTTCGCCACGTAGAAGGCCAGGAGGATGTAGATCAGCGAAGCGAGGTATTGCCATAGCGGTCGGTGCGCGATTTCGAGTTGCAAGGGCTCCAAATGGTCGAGTCCGAAGGTGAGCAGGGATCGGTTGCTCTTGATGAAATCCCGCTGCGATTTCTCGAAGAGTTCGGCCTTGTTGGTGACCGCCGGGGAATTCGTGGTGGGCGGTGGGTTAGGGGCTTGGGCGTATAGAGAGGCCCCGAGCAAAATACAAAAAAGCAAGGTCCAGAGTCGAAGGAACCAGTCGGAGTGCAGCAGTCGCTTCATTGCTGAGATTGGGTCGCAGGGGTAACCATGGAAGCGTTCGTTGGCAAGGCCCGGACCAAAGATTTGGCTGAAGAAATGAAAAAGGCGCCTCCGTTGCCGGAGGCGCCTGGTGAACCGACCTCAGGGTCGGTAGGGAGGGCTCAGTAGGTCGTGGTAACTTCGAGTTCCTCAACCGGCGTGCGGAAACCATCGATAGTCACGAGCACCTTTTGGTAGGCATTACCGACCGAGACGGCCTTACCTGTGAAGGTGTAGGTGAGTGATTGCTTGCCCGCCAGCTTCGGCACGGTCGGGAAGGTGATCTTCTTGCCCGCGATAGTGCCTTGCGGCGAGCTCACGAGGTCGATTTCAGCATCAGACTCAGCCACTGCCGAGATGTTATTCAGATCCGCATTGCCTTGGTTGGTGATGCGGATGGTGTAGACGACCTGTTCGCCGATCTGGATCGGGTCCGGATCGTCGACAAATTCAACGAGGACGCCGGCGACACCCCTCCAAATGGTGCAGGCTTCGGCGTTTTCGCGGAGACCAGTAGCCGTGACGGAAGCGTTGTTGCACCAGGTGCCAAGTTGGGTGGAGGTGAGCGTTATGCCCAATTCCTTGGATTCACCGGCTTTGAGGGTTCCAACGTTCCAGGTGGCAGTGTTGCCAGCCACGCTGGCGCCGGGAGCGCTAACAATCTTGGTTTGCGCCGGGGCGGTATCGGTCACGACGGTGTTAGCGTGAGCGGTGTCACCCGTGTTGGAGACCACGATCTTGTAGGTCGCCTGGCGACCGACGAATTGCTCGGGGGTGCCGGTCTTGACGATCTTGATCCCGGGCTTGACCACGGTGGTGCAGGCGTCGTCCTGGACGCTCGGGGCATTGGCGGCGGTCGCGATCGCCAAGTTGCAATGACGTCCCCGTTCAGCAGCCTTCAGGGTGACCGGGATGGTCTTGGAGGCGCCGGGGGCGAGATCGCCCACGGTGAACGGAATTTCGCGAGGCCCACCGAGGCCGGCTGGAACCTTGTCGGTTACCGTCACGGCCTTGGCGACGGACGTGCCGATGTTCTTGACCACAATATTGTAAGCCACGTCGCTACCGAGCTGTGCGGTCTCCGGTCCAGTCTTCTCTATCGCCAGCTGCGGGCGACCGACAACCGTCTTGGCGCAAACGCGAGGGTCAGCCTTGATGACGGCGCAGGAGGTCAAAGTGCCTTCCTTTTCGGCCTTCACGGTGACCTTGAGGACCTTGGCTTCCCCGGCGTCCATGTTGCCAAGGTTCCAGGTCAATTGACTGCCGGCGACACTGGCCTGGGGCTCGGTGCTGACGAGCGAGGCGCCTTCAGGAACACTGTCCATGACCATGACATTGGCCACACAGGCGACTGCGGAAGCGCGGATTTCGTAGGTGAAGGTGTCTCCGAAGCTCACTTCGGCCGGCATGGCCTTCGACATCTGGATCAGGCCGGTATTGACCGAAGAGCAAATGCCACTGGGGGTGGTGGAGGCTATGCCTCCGGGGCCGCTGATGACGACCGTGGGTTTCGCCTGAGCGAGAGTGATGGGTTGGGTGGTTTCCGCGAAAGCGGAGTTCGCCCCGAGGGTGACAGCCAAAAGCAGCCAACGGGCAGGTTGTTTCAGGTGGGATGAGATCATACTCATAAATGGTTTTTATACTAAGTCGACGAACGTCCGTGCGAAACGACATTTGGCCAAGGAATGGTGAAGCAAGGTTGGGAGCCTGCTTGTTCCCCGGCCAAGGATGCGGCGCTAGGATCGAAATGCAGCGCGAGGAGTGGCATTTGGTGTCGGATCTGTCAAGTGTACGGACGGTGGGCGAAGCGGTGTTCAAAGGGTATTTAATGAGCTTTTGAGGCTCCAGCGACAACTCGGGATTGCCTCAGGAATTTCGCTTTGCGCAGCCGCCCTACGACTGCAAGCTCCACTTGTGAATTGGGTGACGATTTCCACGCAGTTCAGTCCGGCGGAAGCGGAACTGTTACGGTCACGCCTGGAGGCTTCAGGGTTCTTGGTTACGCTGAAGAATTTGGGGGCCGCATTGGCCATGGATGGCTATTCAATGGCCACGGGTGGCATCTGGGTCCAAGTCCCGGCAGATCAGGAAGCGGACGCACGGGAGCTCCTCGGCGCCTCTTCGCCCTCGGCGGATGACTTATGAAGTTGCGGATCCCTTGGGAGACTCTGAAACGTCAGTTGTTGCCGGACGAATTCAGCCGAACCCAGGAGAGTTGTGCTGCCCATTCCGGTGACAAGTGGTACGCCGCTCATCCGCCCCAGGCGGTGGCCTTCCCCCAAACAGCGGATTCGGTATCACGAGTCGTGGCTTTTGCTCATCGCCACGGCATCCCCGTTACAGCCCGCGGCGCTGGTTATGGGTATGTCGGGGGTTGCGTGCCCGTTCATGGCGGCATTGCTTTATCGCTAGCCCGGATGAACCGCATCCTGGAGATCTCGAAATCCGATTTTGTCGCCGTCGTTCAACCGGGAGTCATCACCGGTGTACTTCAGGCTGAGGTCGAGCGTCGTGGGTTGTATTATCCACCGGATCCGGCCAGTCGGGCAGATTGTAGCCTGGGTGGAAACATTGCCACCAATGCCGGCGGTCCGCGCTGCCTCAAGTATGGCGTCACGCGGGACTACGTTCTAGGATTAGAAGTAGTCCTGGCGGACGGCAGTCGCGTCCGACTGGGAGGGCGGACCCACAAGAACAAAACGGGATTTGATCTACATCGGTTATTTGTCGGAAGTGAAGGGCTGCTTGGGGTCGTTACGGAAGCGACTTTGAAATTGATTCCGCGTCCCCCGTTTCGCGCCTGTCTGGGGGTGGGGTTTTCCGGGGTTCGATCGGCGGTTCGCGCCATTCGAGCCGTCTTTGCGGCGGGTTTCCTGCCGAGCGCGTTGGAGATCGCCGATAAATTTACCCTACGGGCGGCGGAGAAACGGACCGGTTCGCGTCTCTTGGCCGGGTGCGATGCCCATCTCATTATCGAACTCGATGGGCAGGAAAGCAGCGTTCGGCGTGAAATCGTGGCGTTGGCCCGGGTGGTGAAAGACTGCGGGCCGGTTTTCGTGCAGCGCGGTTTGGGAGACGCCGGCTGTGAGCAATTTTGGGGGCTCCGCCGGGAATTCAGCTATTCCCTCCGTGATACCGGGCTAACTAAGCTCAATGAGGATATCGTCGTGCCTCGTGGTCGGTTGGAAGACCTGTTTCGACTTACGGCGGCCCTGCAACGTAAGCATCGGCTTCTGCTCGCCTGCTTCGGTCATGCGGGTGACGGCAACATTCATGTGAACGTGATGCATAATGCCGGGGATCCTGCGGAACGGGACCGGAGCGAGGCCTGTCTTAATGATTTGTTTCCTGGCGTGCTGGCGTTGGGTGGAGCCATCACGGGTGAGCACGGCATCGGACTGGCTAAACTTCCCTGGTGGCCGGAGGCGCTGCCGGCAGAGGCTCAACGCCTTCACGCTTTGATTAAGCAAGCCTTGGATCCCCGGGGAATCTTAAATCCCGGAAAATTCTTGGGCTAAGCATGGCGCGCTCAGAGGGGCTTGGTTTCCCTGGCGATTGTTAGAGGTTGTCCGAAAACTCGGTGTCGTTCTGATTGGAAGAGTGGATCTCCCTAAGTGGCTGAGAATCCTCGGGAACTGCCCACGTTTTCGTTGACTCGCGTGGCTGTCTGAATCGCCTGCTACGATCCAGACCTCACCGATGACCTATGGGATTTTCTTGAACCGATGCTGTCCACTGCGGCCAAGATCGGATGCCAGCGGCGAGCGCCCCCCAAAAACCTTCCCGCCTGGAGCACCGTCCATGGCATTTTTCGGCAGTGGTCTGTCACCGGAACTTTGGAAGCCATTCACCACCGTCTTCGGGCCTTTGCGCGCGAGAAGGAAGACTACCGGAGTCGGCCCACCGCTGCCATCCTGGACAGCCAGACCCTCCGTTCAGCCGACTAGGCCGAGGAGATCGGATACGACGCGGCCAAGAAGTCCAAGGGCCGCCAGCGCTGCTGGATCAAGCCTTGGGCCCCTTCAACTGGTTGAGGAAGGTGCGGGTGGATGCCGGCTTCAGCGGACCGGACTTTGCCCAGCATGCCCGCTCCCTCCAGCCAAATCTAGAGGTCGAGGTAGTGGCGAGGGATCCAAAGTCCAAGGGGTTTTATGTGCTGGCCCGGCGCTGGGTCGTCACGGTTTTGAGGGGCGGTGGTTTTGTTCGTAATGCTTTTTCAAGAGGTCTTCGCCGTAGTCGTTCTGGGGATCGCGGAAGACAGAGTGGATATGGTTGATCGGTCCATCCTTCCGGCCGGGCGCATGGTTGTTGTCGAACTCGATCAGCAGGGTCGGACCGTGAATCCGATAGTAATAGGGGGCGGATGGCCCCACCGGACCGGCCCAGCCAAAGTAGACTTTGTCCCAGCCGGAGCGGTTGATTCGCTCGATTTGCTGGTGCGCCAGATCATGCCGGTAGTTGTGCACGTATTCGTCGACCAGGGACATGAGGAGACCCTTCTGGACGTCGTTCAGTTCGCGGAACCGCAATCCTGAAAATTCCTTGAGAGACTTGTCTCGACCCGGACCGGTGATGACGTCGGCAGGGGCATCCGCACTGAGCATCGCCTTTTTCCGTTGGTCCGGAGTCAGTGAACCCATCAGAGCAATTCCTTGGTCATCTTCGGCACCCAAAACTCGCCAACCGGCGTGAAGTCCATTCGGCACTTCATGCGGATCAGAACCCATGAAGGTCGGAGTCATGGAGACTGCTTGGCCGGCGACGGTGAAATTTAGGGCGAGATGATGGCCGTCGAGTTGCCAACCCCACGGCTTGTCCGGTGAAGGTTCACCGAGAAAGGACAACCAGTAGAAACGCAGGCCAAACATAGGCTGGTCCGATTTGTCTTGGCCGGAGAGGTGCAGCAAAACTTCATCGAGTTGCATAATGCCGCTGGTCTTAAGATAGCCCTGACTGCTGAGCCCGGCTTGGATCAGATGATGCGCCTTGATCCGCTGTTCGGGAGTGAGTTCTCCCAGGCTGAGTCCCTTCCGTGGGTGAAGGGTGTGAGGTAAATTGCTCCAGTCTTTTCGCTCCGGATCGTCTAACGGAAAAATCACCTTCGGTCGTTGACTGGCCGACAGCGAAGTCAGGAATGCCGTAGCCGCTGATTGAAGTCGGGCCGCCGAGGCAGTTGTCGCGGTGGACTGACCAGAAACGGTTTGAGACCGGGCCAGATTGGCCCCGCAGAGGGCGGCGATCAGGAGTAATTTGCGAAATGGCCGTCGAGTCAGCGTGATCATGGTCGGGAGGAAAATCTGGTTGCTTTCCCGAGGAAGCGCGATGGCAAAATCGCGGCGACCTTAGGGCGGATCAGTCGGGTTTTCCGGGCGCGCTTCGGCATTGGAAACGTCTCGGAGCCCCCCGTCGTCCCCCCTACCGGACCGCTAAAACAGCCAGGTAATCCCGCTCCACCTCACGATCCAAAAAGACCAATTGCTTGCGATCATCCACCTCCACCAGCACGCAGCTTCCGGACGGAAACTGGCTCAGCAACTCGTCATCCGAGAGATAGCGAGCGCGGACAAGATTCGCCGGCGAGGGAGGCTGGGGTTGCGCGGCGGTGGAAGGGCTCACGGCTATCGGCCACGGCCACGGGCGCGACCCGAGCAGGGCAAAGCCGACCACCACAATCAGGCCCAGGGCGATGGTGGCCATTTGCCATTGCCGCCGCCGCCGTCGGTGACCTCGAAACGCATCCACGGCTAGCGTTCTCAATTCCCGATCCGTTGCCTGCCAGGCCTCGTCCTTCAGCGCCCACCGCCTCCCGCAATCCCGCCGCCTGATCGTCCAGCGGACGGTGCCGTTGCTGGCGCTGTCGGCTTCGGCAGTGATCGAGAAAAGCATTTCTGGAAAGGGTGCTCAGCCAGGCCCACAGGACTGGTTCCCGGTCGAAATCGGGAATGCCCCGTGCGAGCTTGATCAGGATGGCCTGGAGGACCTCGCGCGCCTCTGCCTCATTTCCCCGAACTAGCACCAGGGCCAACTAGTAGAGACGGAATCCATAGAGGTCATAAAAGCACGTAAACGCCGCCTCGTCACCGCGCCGGATCGCCGCCGGCAGGGTCCGCCACGCGTCGTCCGCGGCCGACTTCTCCGGCAGGGGGGCGTGGGCAGCGGATGCGGAGGCCATAGACCTGGGCGTTGAGGCGGGGTTGCCAAGGGAAGCCCGGGGGATCACTGGTTCCACAGACGCGGTACGGCTCAGGACAGACCCCCCTCCAGAGATCGGTCGATTCTTCAGAACTTTGATTCTGGAACCGTGATGATGTCGTCGGATTCAATGGTAAACGGCTTGCTCTGCTTATCGCTCGCCTCCAACCGCGCGTCCACCTCGTAGCGTTTCAGCTCACCGTTCACCGTGCGCTGGACCACGACTTTGCCGAGAGCGGCATGCGGAGCGGTACCCCCGGCCTCGGCGAGCGCTTGCAGAAGGTTAACCGATTCTGCGGGACCCAAGGCGAAACGTCCGGGTCGGTTCACCTGGCCCAGCACGGAATACATGCGCCGCGTTCCCGAGGCCTTTTCATTGGCCCGCAACGCCTCCAGGACCGACGCCACGAATTCCAGATCGGACTCCGGGGCGGTCACTACTAGCAGGGCCGAACTTTGATGAATGCGCAGGGAGCGATGAACTGGGACGGAACGATCGAAGCCGTTGTTTGCATCCTGTTTGATCTCGGCCGCCCTCAGTGTCTGGTCAATTTCAACTAATGCCTCATCCCACTGCTTCTCGGGCAGGCCTCGCAGCGGAAAGGCACGGGTTTTTACCTCGACGGGTTGAGTGTTGGTCCCTTGGGCTGGACCAAGAACCACGGCGATGGCAGTGGACTCGGTTTCCGGAGTAGTGGCCCACCTGACGAAAAGATGTCCGAGGCGCGGATCTCTCTCGGCGAGCTGGTTGTAGAGGGCTATCATGATGCGCAGGTGCATTTGCGCCATTTTAGCCGCGTCCAGGCCTCCGAAGGCTTTGGTCCCTTGAAGCCTTAGCTTGGGAACCCGGGCACGATCCATTCCGGGGGCAATCTCGAGCATGCTCATCAAATCCGTACCGTACTGCGTCTGGAGGGGCCATGAAGAATTCATCAGGAGAACCTCCAGGGAAAAGGAAATCGCCTTCAGCGGGCATGCCGGCCGCCGTCGCCCGTTCGGCCGCCACACCCCCATTCTCCTGCGCGTATCCCGTCCGAGTACCGATTGCCGATAGGACAACGAGAATGCCCAGGATCAGCCCCACAGAATTCCACCAGGCCTTCGCCAAGGAGCGTGGTGGTGGAGGGATATACCCATGGTCAAGGGTTTGAAAACTCACCCGCACTCCGCGGTCATCGGTAGAAGGTCTCATTCGTTCACCAAAACGTTCGCCACCCTGAGAATCCCTCGCCCAATCTTACTAAAATCAAACCCTCGCCGCCGACCCCCTCCGCCCGCCTCGCCCGCCAGCCCGGGAGGTGGAAGGACAGGTCCTCGCACGCGGTTCTCCCAGTATTCGCCCTATCATCGGGGTCAGGACGGTGAGCGGTTTAGCCGCCGGCCACAATGCGCACGATTTCCAGCCGATCACCGGAGTGGAGCGAGCGCTGCGAAAATTCCGAAGGTGCGACGGCCTCGCCATTGTGCTCCACCACCACACTCCGCGGTAAGAGGCCTTGCGAGCGAAGGAACTGCTCCAGCGTGCACGGAAATTCTCCGGGGACTTCACGTCCGTTGGCGATAACCGTCATGGTAGAACCCTTAGTAATCAGTTCGCCCGTTTCAATGAGGGGCTACCTCGGAGCGAGGGCGTATCTGGCCATCGGGGTCGCGCAGGGCCACAAAGTTGAAGCGATCTGGAAGCAGACACAGGGGAACGTCGTCGGCCAATTCCGGGAGGCTGAGTAATCGGCGCCCGTTACGACCTTCGCCCGCGGCGCGCACAACATCCTCGCGGTTGGTCTGGTAGAGTTGAAGGACGACTCGAGCGGCGTCATCGATCCAGCCACCGTGGAACGATTCCCCGAGACGTTCCACCAAGGCGCCGGCTCCGAGGGTATCCTCCAGAGATGAGTGTTCGAGTGTGCCGGCGCAGACGATCAGGAGGTGCGGCAAACCTCGCTGGGAGAGCCAGGTCGTCGTGGCGGCCAAGTTGCTGAAGGAGGCGATGGCCACCGCTGCCGCGCCCCGACAGGCATCAATGGCTCGGGTGCCGTTGGTGGTGGTCATGACCAGTTGACGTCCCGCCACTCGTTCCCGGGTGAATTCACGAGGGGAATTGCCCAGGTCGAATTCAATTCCGCCCGTGAGTTCCGACCCGATTCGCAGACCTTCGCGTTCGCCGGCGAGGAGGACTGAGGGTTCGCGTCGGTGCCAGTCCAAGGCCGTGCGGATATCCGCCACGGGCCGGATGCTCTCGGCCCCGTTGGCCAGGGCTTCGAGCATGGTGGAGGTGGCGCGAAAGACGTCGAACACGATGCAAGCGGACTGGCTTAGATCGCGGCTGGGCAAGGTTGCGAATTCAGCGGGGGTGAGCAGGACTTCGAGGCGGGAGATCATGGGGACGTGAGGCGTGAGGCCGATTGGTTCCGGGGGTTTCAGCCAAGTGAAAGAGGATTGCTTTAGTGGTTTGGATCTTAGCTGAGGCGCTGGCTGAGCGCGACGTTGGACGTTGAGTGCGGATATAGTGAAACAGGTATTGTTGGGCGTAACCGGCGTTCGGCCCGAAGTGAGTCTCCGTAAATCGCAGCAGGGCGCGGGGATTTGGTGAGTGCCGGGGGAAATAGAGTTCCTGCAACGCCCGGAGCACCCAGACGTCCACCGGGAACGCGTCCTGGCGGCCATAGGCGAACAGGAGAACACAATTCGCGATTTTAGGGCCCACGCCGGGCAGGGTCATTAGTTGCTCGCGGGCGGCGGGAGTCGGTTGGTTGCACAACTCAGTTAAGTCGAGCTGTCGGTCGGTCAGGGTTCGGGCCGCAGCGGAAAGGTAGCGGGCGCGAAATCCTAGTTTGCAGGCGCGCAGTTCGGTCTCCGGGAGGTTTGCCAGCCGGGTGAAGGTGGGGAAGGCGTAGTGAATTCCGGTGCCTGGCGGACTGGTCACGGGTTCGCCAAACCGTTCGCTCAACAGCGCCACGCATTGTCGGATTTGGACGATCTGCTTGGTGGAACTGAGAATAAAACTGGCCAGACATTCCCAGGGTTCCTGACGCAGGAGACGGAGTCCACGGCACGCTTGGACCGCTAAGCGCATGGGCTCGTCGTCGGGAAAGCTGGCGATGATGGGGCCGAGCTCAGTGGTCAATCCCAGGTAGTCCTCAAGCCAGTTCCAGTGGGTGACGGGGGCAGCGACCTCGGCGTGAAGTTGCTCGGCCTCAACTTGCAAGCGAACCCAGCGGCCCTGGATGACGCCGTCCCAAGCCTCGTCACAGCGTCGCCACCGAAAGGCCTGCCCGCTTTCCAGCGTGGCGGACAGATCGTACTCCCGTAGTGGAAAGTGCGTCCTCATGGCGGACGCCCCTCAGTAACAGACGAGTGCATTCACCGGATGGCCCTCGAGCCGTTTGCGTCCGTCGAGAAAACCCAATTCGATCACGAAGTTAACGCCGACGATTTCGGCACCGAGTTTTTTGAGCAAATTGACGGCCGCAGCCGCCGTGCCGCCGGTGGCCAGCAGATCGTCAATTAACAGGACGCGTTCGCCTGGCTTAACGGCATCGATATGAACGGCGACGGTCGCCGAGCCGTATTCGAGATCGTAGCTTTCTTCGTGGGTGGTCCAGGGAAGCTTGCCTTTTTTGCGGACGGGCACGAAGCCGGCGCCCAGCTTGACGGCGGCCGCGGCGCCAAAGATGAATCCACGCGCGTCAATGCCGATGACCTTACTCACGTTCTGGTGGCGGTGTCCGGCAATGAGCAGTTCGATGGTGGATTCGAGGAGTCGACCGTCGGCGAGGACCGGAGTGATGTCCTTGAATTGGATGCCCGGCTTGGGGAAGTCGGGAACATTGCGAATGGCGAGTTCGATTTCGGCTCGAGTGGCTTGGCTCATGTGGGGCGGGTTGTCAGGCAAGGCGGCTTCAGGGTCAAGCGCGCGGAGCAGCGCCTGGGGGAGTGCGGCTCCCCAAACTCAACTCACTGTCGCGTCGGGGAACCGGTTGCTTTGGTTTCCCACTGGCAGCCTCCGATCGTGGCGTGCCGGATAGTTCAAATTTTTTGGATTGGGTCCCCTATTCGGACGGTTCCTGCCTGGACAACTTGGGCATTTACTCCGCGCAATCGGAGTCGGCGACCGTCGGGTGAGTTCACGAATTTAAGTGCTTCTTTGCCGAAGCGTTTGGCGAACTTGGAACAGCCCGTGTGGGGTTCGGCCGAAATCTCGATGATGGCCTCTCCGAGTTGGAGCCGTTGGCCAGTGGGCAGGTTGGCTTCACTCAGATCCAAATCGACCAGGAGATTGTCCCCTGCCAGCGGCCAACGATCGGGATGCCCAGCGACCGGAGATAGAAACCGCGTGCTCATCAAGGTCAGTTGGGTATCAGGATTAAGACGTCCGTCAGGCAGGTGGCGCGTGCAATGACGAGACCAGCGGTCACCGGGGATGCCGTCTTCGAGAGTGAGGCGACAACTGACTGGCAGTTCCCGCAAGTCCCGGTCGGGCCGCACGATAATGGTCACCACGATGCCTCCGGTGGTGGGTGCTTGTAGAACCTCGGGAAGAGTCGCGTTGAGTTCGGCTTCGGTGAGATGACGTTCGGCGGTATTGACCATATCGGTGAATCAACCGTGCCCAGTCAGACCTGGCAAGTCTGGGACGTCCTATGGAGCTCACTTCAAATCACCAGCGGTCCTGTGCGAGGGTGGGCTCACCAAACCAGTTCGGCGGGTGTTCGTCCTTCTTTTCGGAGTGCTCGGAGACTTAGAGCGGCGTGGCGTTTCGCCAACCGAACCCCGTGTTCGTCGGTGAGCAGGGGGCAATGGTAGAACGCCGGCACGTTCCAGCCGAGGGCGCGGTATAGCAGAAGTTGGCGGGCGGTGGATACCAGTAGATCGGCCCCGCGAACGACTTCGGTTATTTGCATGGCGGCATCGTCGGCGACACAGGCGAGTTGGTAGCTGGGTAAATCATCCTGCCGCCAGACGATGAAGTCGCCGAATTCGCGTCCAGCCACGCAGTGTTGCGGGCCAAAATGTCCGTCGATGAATGCAATGACTTCGCCGTCGGGTACTCGGAAACGCCAGTTCACCCGAGGAGCGAGCGAGATGCCGTGGGGAGCGGGGGGCAGCAGCGGGGCAACCGGGCTTGGTGGGCGGCAGGTGCCCGGATAAATCGGTTCGTCATCGGCGGCATGCGGGGCGCTCAGGGCGGCCTGAATGTCCTTACGAGAACAGGTGCAGGGGAACAAATGTCCGGAGTCCCTAAGGCGATGGAAGACGCTACGGTAGGAGTCGAGTCGTTCGCTTTGGGAGTAGGGGCCGAACGGTCCGCCCACGTCGGGACCTTCTTCCCAGGTGAGACCCAACCCGCGCAAATCTTCGATAAAAGCAGTAACGAATTCCGGGCGAGCCCGGTCGCGATCCAAATCTTCATTGCGCAGCACCAGCACACCGCCGGCCGCTCGGGCGCGCTGGAAAGCGGTCCAGAAGGTCCGGGCATGACCGAGGTGGAGCAGGCCGGTCGGAGACGGAGCCAGGCGACCACGGTAGGGAGGCATGGGATCAGGGGTCAGGAGCTGGCGATCGAGGGCTGCGCTGGCAGCCAGGAACTGAAACGGGGGAGCGGGTGTCCCAAGATCGCTTCGGCTCGGGCGCAGCTGAGCGAGACATCGGCCGGACGGGGTGGTCCGGAGTAGTCCCGGAGCGAAGCAGGTTCCAGACGGAGGTTTGCTTCGGGGTGGAGAGCGGCGAGGAGTTGGCCAAGTTGAAAACGCGAGAGACGTTCCGAGCCAGCGACATGAACGATTCCGGTGGCACTGGCCTGCAGGAGTCCGAGCACGGCTTGGGCGGTTTCCCAGGCTGCGATGGGAGATCGAAACTCGTCGGTGAACAGTTTCAGGGTCTGACCCGCCCGTCCGGCGTTGAGCATTTCCTCGTTGAACGAACGGTTTCCGGTCGCGGTATGCCCATAGTTTAACGAGGCGCGAATGATGAGGTGCCGTGGATTCGCCCGGACGATTTGTTCCGCGGCCACTTTGGTTTCGGCATAGACCAACCGGGGGTTGGGTTCGTCTTCTTCGGTGTAATTACCGCGGAGTCCGTCAAATACCAGATCCGTCGAGAAGAAGACCAGAGGGATCTCGGCGCAGAGCTCAGCGAGGTGGCGAGTGACTTCGACATTCTGACGGTGTGCCTGGGCAGGATCGGCCTGGCAGACCGGTGAGCGACTGATCGCGGCACAATGAATAACGGCGTCAGGGCGATCGGCGGCGAACCGCGCGGCTGCGGCTTGAGTGTCGGTGAGTTCGAGTTCCGGGCGGGCCAGGGGAATGACCCGGCACTCGGGCCAAAAGAAAGCGGCCTGACGGAGCAAATGGCTTCCAATCAGGCCGCGGGCACCGGTGATCCAGAGCCGCTTCAAAGCTCCTTGATTCGCACGTTCCGGAACATCACCGGATCATTATGACCGGCGAAGCCGAAGTGTCCGCGGGTGCGGTCTTTGCCGGGGTGAGGTGAGTTGGCCATGAGGTCTTTCACCTGGGCGAGGTCGGTGTCGAGGATTACAAACCCGTTCAATTCCACCTTAATGCGGGAGCCCTGGACGGTGACTTCTTCGTAATTCCATTCGCCAATCGGCCGTTGGAAACCCCGGGCCGCGGCGGCCATGCCGTAGGCCGAGCCATGAGCCTGACGGGCGTCGATCTTGGAGTTGGTGGCCTTTTCGTAATTGTCGTCGAGCACCTGAAGCTCGGTCATGCCTGCATAGGCGGGGTCGCCGGTGCCCGGATAGCGGATCGCGAGACCGTTGTTTCCACCGGGAGGTAGCTTAAATTCCAGACGTGCGACGAAATCACCATATTCTTTGGCAGTGTAGATCGTGCCGCCTTGGCCCGCTTTGCAGCGGACGGCGCCATCGACGAGTTCATAATTCTCGAGCGGCCCGGACCATCCCGAAAAATCCCGGCCATTGAGCACGCGTGTAAAAGCGGACTCGCCCTCGCCCGACAGCATCTTATTGGCCTCGCTGGCGGGGATTTCGCGGATGAAGGCATTGCGCCAACGGATTTCCCCGCCGTGCGTCTGCAATTGAATTGGCCCCTTCACGGGAACCGGCAGTTTGCGGTCATAGTAATTTTCCATGACCGCATTCTTCACGACCGACTTTCCGTTCAACCAGACACTGACGCGGGAACCCACCATGACGATGCGAAAGGAATTCCAATCGCCGAAAGGTTTGTCGGCCTTGACCAGCGGATCTTTGCCGGGAGCCCCGGGTGAATTATTCCAGAGACCCCCTGATCCTTTGTCGGCGCCGATGTTGAATTTGGCCTGTTCCGTAAAATCCCAGATCTGGACCTGGGGCACTCCTCGCAGATAGATACCGGAATCGGCCAGGGGCACCGTCTTGTAATCGATCAGCAATTCGAAATCGCCGTAATCCTTCTCGGTCGTGGCATAGGCGCCGAAGCCGTCATTCACGAGTTCATCCTTTTCGAAGTGCCAGCGGGGTTTGCTGGTCTTCGGATTGACCTCGAGCATGGACGCCGTCCATTTGGTGACCTGAGCGGTACGTTCCGCTTCGGGAAGCGCTAGCAGCTTACGGTGATCATAGGTGTCTCCGCCGCGAAAGCCGGTCAGATCCTTGCCGTTGAACAGGGGCGAAAATCCCGGGGGCGGAGTCTGGGCTAGGGCAGAGGTCGACAGGCCGAACGTGGCGGCGGCCAAGGTGGTAACCGACGCCAGAATGGCAAATCGGCGGCGAGAGAAGTGGAGACTCATAATGTACAGAAAGCGTCTAGGCGGTTGGCGCCTCCGGGTCAACCGGGGAGCGCGGCGAGGACAGATTCAAGATTCAACGGGCAAAGGTCAAAGGGATCACGCGGACTGAGCCAGGTTCTGGGTGGTGTCGGGAGATTGAGCCGGGGTTTTTGGGGTAATGGAATGGGGTCCAGCGGCGGGGGAGTTGGGTCGCCGCGGAGGCGGCCAGCCCCGAGCAGCCCCGGAGTGGACTGTGGGGATCGGACCACCGAGGGCGGTCGGTTCCGTGCCCGCTTCCCGGAGGGTTTTCGAGGAAACAGGAACCCTTGGAAGTTTCAAACAGGTGCTTAGTCACTGCGGATGTATGGAAGCCGGGTTCGTTCGGTAAATTTCGGTGGTGGCCCCCAGAGCGAACGGGGTTCGTTTACCCGTCAGGATCGCTGGGATGGCAATCGCGGCTAGCAATTCGATCAAGGTGAACGCGCGGGTAGGTGAATTTTGAGGATTCCGGGCGAACATCTAGTGCTCAGACCGGGATGGAGGAATGAACCTTCAAAAAAGTTCCGCAGGTATTCGCCGAAAATTACGTCCCGAAGACCGCACGTTCTTCCGGTCGCGTCCAGCACGGCCTCCTTTTGTGCTGTTTCTGGCGCCATTGGCTGGATCTGGCTCCTGCTGTTTGGCCGCGGATGGGTCACGACGACCCCTGAATTCGGGTAGAACGTCGCGCACGAGTTGGTTCAGGTGAAGGACCCACGGGCGACGGGGCTCCAATGGTTTGGTTCGGACCAGGAGCGCTTGGTTCTTCCGCTTCCAGGACCCGACTTCCGGCTCACCAATGTGGGCGGAGTTGGGGGGTGGAATGGTTGGTGGCCGGACCGGGTGTTCGGCCGGCCACCGGTAAAGGGTCCCGCGAGCGTTAGTTGGAATTGTGCACCCGGTAGTACAGAGGGCCAGCGCCCACGCTGGTTTGAATGGTGACCGGGCTAGGCTGCGCAACCGGGCTCCAGGTGCCGGTCAAACCTGAGGTGCTCTGCAAGGTCCCGCCGGAGTAGGTCAGTACCAACGTTCCGGGCCCGGTGGTATAGGCCAAGGTCGGTTTGACCGGGGTGGTCGCGCCGATGGCGTAGGCCACGGTGTTGAGGAATAAGGTCCGGCCCGCTTCGTTCAGATCAGCGTAGTCGGTAGGAGTATTGGCATTCGGGGCGGCCGGCTGCCCCAAGAACAGGCCGATGCGTTTGTTCGGTGCAATACTTCCGTCCACCAGTTTGTCGCCTTTTTCATAAACAAAGAGGGTCGGATACGAACCGTCCGGTTGGACGCTGGCGATCACATCCGCATCAGCCGAGGGGATTCCAAAGGTGAAACTATAGTACGGATCGTAGACCTTCACCTTGCCGGTGAGAGAGCCGACAATGGGATGTCCGGGTTTTTGGATGTAAAGTGAGTCCCGGGCATCGTGAAGTGCCTCATTAACCAAATCGGATCGACCGGTGTTGCCCCAATTTATGAAGTCATTGGAACCGTCCTCCGTTCGTGTCACCCAGTCCGCGTTGTCGAACATATAGGCTTCGAAAGAAATGATCGGAACATCGGTGTCCTTCAGGCTGAAAACGCCAGTGCCAATACCAACAGGGTCGACGACGGTGGTGGAGCCGATGGATTCGGAGATGAAGACCAGGTTCTTGCCGGCTGCGGCCGCGCGGAGGTCATCGGGCGGCGTGGTGCCGGTCGTCGCGAACCGGGTCACCGTGTAGCCTCGCGCTTCGAGGATGGCGATGAGAGCGGCGTCGGCATTGACGGGTGATTCTGCGTTGGAAAGAACGAACAGGATGTTCTTACCGGCGGTGGTTGGATCCGGATCATACCCGAAAAAAATCTCACCACTGCCACCGTGAGAAAGGCGGCCATCTCCATCCAGGACTAGAGGCAGATCGGTCAGATAGGTCTTGGAATCCTTCTGCTCGGGCGTGAGGGACGCCAAGTAGTCAGCGTTTAGTCCCTGGCGGCGTTCGCGGTTGGACCAGAAATACTGCAGTTCCAGATCCTGCGTTCGGGAGGCGTCTCCGGCGGTTCCCGGCCCTCGTTTGTCGTCATCGTCGAGACCGATGTTAAAACCCATGCGATAGCCGTTTCGCAGGCGGTTCCCGGCGGTGGGGTTTTCGAACAAGCTCTTTTTGAAGCGGACCTCAAGTGCCCATCCCCCAGCCACAGGCTTGCCAAAGCCAAAGACGTCGCCGTTGGTGCCATACGTCCACGGAACTTCCGTGGACCAGGTTTGGGTGGTGATCTGCCCGGTGGTGTCGTCCCAGGCGGAGAACTTGCCCTGGAAATTCAAGTAACTGTGACCGCCATAAGCATCCTGGGAATTGTCGGTATTGTTGTCGAAACGATCGGCTAACGCGTCGATCACGATCTCGATGGAATCGTCCTTCCAGAAAGCACCGTTCGGATCGTCGGAAGTAACCACCTCATCCTTCACCAAAGCAGCCACATAGAAGTAGTTATCATCGTGGGCGAGCCAATACGTGAAGCTGGAGTCATCCGGGCCGTCCCACGTTCGGTCTTCCGGCCAGTCTAAGATCCAGGCATTGACTCCAGGCTCCACCGTGACGCCGGCGAATCCTCCGTACTCCGCCGGGGTCAGGGCTCCGTCGAGGGTAATGGTTCCATTGCCCACTTTGGGAACCATCAGGGTGGTTCGCCCGGGTTCCGACCAAGCACCCTTGGAGGTGGGATCAAAGGTTGAAATATCGAACGACTGAGCCTGAATCAGGGTAGACGGAAGGGATAAGGTCAGGACTAAGGATAGAATAGGGGTAGGTCTCATGGCTGAAGGCTTTCGGGAGTGTTAGACGACTAACAAGCATTAGCTTTGAGGGCAAGATAAAACATGCGTAGCTGACAAACTTATCTTAGGGTCGAGTTAAAAGAAAAAGGCGCGACCGGATTCCGGTCGCGCCCTGAAGCAGGCAGTGAGGCGTAGGGGCCTTACGACTTGCCGAACTTCTCTTCTGCGGCAGCAAACGCGTGCTCGAGGGCCACGAGGTCTTCGCCGGGCTTGAGTTGGTCGAGCATCTTCTGCTCTTCCTTGAGCTGCTCGGTCGAGTAGTTCGCGGCTTTGATCGACAGACCGATGCGGCGGTCGGCGCGATCAATCTTGATGACTCGGGCGGTGACGTCGTCGCCGACCTTGAGGACATTCTTGATCTTGTCGACGCGGTCTTCGCTGACCTGCGAGATGTGCACCAGACCGTCGATGTCGTGTTCGAGGCCGATGAAGGCGCCGAAGCTGGCCAGTTTGGTGACCTTGCCCTTGACCAAGTCGCCGACTTTGAAGAATTCGTCGATGTGCTCCCAAGGATCTTTGGAGAGCTGCTTCATACCCAGCGAAATCCGCTGGTTGGCCTTGTCGACCTCGAGGACGGTGGCCTCGACCAAATCGCCTTTCTTCACCACTTCGCTGGGGTGGTTGATCTTGCGGGTCCACGACATGTCGGACACATGGATCATACCATCGAGACCCTCTTCGAGTTCGAGGAAAGCGCCGTAGCTGGTGAGATTGCGGATCGTGCCTTTGACCATCGTGCCCGGCGGGTACTTGGTGTGGGCGATATCCCACGGATTGGTCTCCAACTGACGGATACCGAGGCTGATTTTCTGCTCTTCGCGGTTGATTCCGAGCACGACTGCCTCGATTTCCTGGCTGACCTTGAGGACATCGGAAGGTTTAGCGATGCGCTTGGTCCAGGAGAGTTCGGTGACGTGTACGAGGCCTTCGACACCGGGCTCGAGCTCGACGAATGCGCCGTAGGGCACGAGATTGACCACCTTGCCCTTGACCTTGGCGCCGAGCGGGAACTTCGCCTCGATGCTGTCCCAAGGATTGGCTTCCTTTTGCTTGAGACCGAGGGAAACGCGTTCCTTCTCGCGGTTGATGTCGAGAATGACGACGTCGATTTCGGCACCGACGCGGAGCAGTTCGCTCGGGTGGGAGATGCGACCCCAGGACATGTCGGTGATGTGGAGCAACCCATCGAGACCATTGAGGTCAATGAAGGCGCCGAAGTCCGTGATATTCTTGACCACGCCTTTGCGAATGTCGCCCGGCACGAGGTCTTGCAGCAGTTGGGAGCGGCGGGCGTTACGTTCGGCTTCGACCAGTTCACGGCGGCTAAGCACCACGTTTTGGCGCTCGGGATTCAGCTTGACAACCTTGAACTCGTAGCTGTTGCCGACATAAGCCATGAGGTTCTTGGGCGGGGCGACGTCGATCTGGGAAGAGGGGCAGAACGCCTCGACTCCAATGTTGACGACCAGGCCGCCTTTGACGACGCCTTTGACCTTGCCCTGAACGGTGCCGCCTTCGTTGCAGATGAGCTGGATGCGGTCCCAGTTCTGCTTGAATTCGGCCTTTTCCTTGGAAACCAAAACATTTCCGTCTTTGTCCTCTGCGCGTTCGACCAGCACTTCGAACTGATCTCCGAGCTTGATGGAACTGAATTCGGAGAACTCCGAGGCATTAATGACACCCTCGGATTTGCCGCCCACATCCACGATGACTTCTTTGGGACGGATTTCGATGACGGTGCCTTTGATGATCTGGCCGGTTTGAAGCGGTTTCTCGAACTGCTTCAGCATCTCGGCGAACTGCTGCGTGGTAACTGCCATATTAACTTGATGATAACTAAGGACTTGCGTCCGGACGAGCTGAGTGTGTCCGGACGGTAAACGGGAGTCAGGAGCGTGGACCTGTAGAAAACGCGGTCCGGCGTGAAGACTCCGTGCCCAACATTACCTTGTTGCGGGTGAGCAACGGAAGTGAAAGGTCAGGTTGTGCGTTCAACGTTTTTTCTCAGCCTAAATTGCCCTCACACACGTGACGGCAGGCATGAGAATCGTATCCATGGTCGAAGGAGATGCAAGCTTTGGAGTGCCCTACCGTTCGGCCGCCCGGACCGTGTTGGCTAGGAGCATCGCAATAGTCATCGGCCCCACTCCGCCCGGATTGGGCGTGATGCGTCCCGCCTTCGGTTGGACGTCCGCAAAGGCAACGTCCCCGACCAGTCGGTTGCCACTCTTGCTAGTTTGATCCTTGATCCGATTGACGCCCACATCAATGACTGTGGCTCCAGGCTTGACCATGTCGGCCTTCAAAAACTCTGGCACACCCAGCGCTGCAATAATGATGTCGGCGCGGCGGCAATGGGTTTCGATGTCCCGGGTTCCGCTATGGCACACCGTGACGGTGCAATTGGCGTGACGGCCTTTCTGCAGGAGGATCGAGGTCATCGGTTTGCCGACAATGTTTCCTCGTCCGAGCACCACGACTTCGGCTCCGTCGAGCGGAATATCGGAGCGAACTAGCAGTTCATGAATGCCGCCCGGAGTGCAGGGGACAAAGCCGGTGGAATCACCGAGCATGAGTTTTCCGACATTTAACGGATGAAATCCATCGACGTCTTTTTCGGGGGAGACGTGGGCAAAGACTCGTGCCTGGTCAATCTGCGGGGGCAGGGGAGCCTGGACGAGGAGTCCGTGCCATTGGGGATCGGCATTGAAGGTGTCGAGTAACTGCAAGAGTTCGGTCAGGGAGGTCGTTGCGGGCAACACCCGGGTCACGGAGTTGAAGCCGAGCTCGGCGGCCCGCTTTTCCTTCATGGAGACGTAAACTTGGGACGCGGGATCCTCGCCGACTCGGATGAAGGCCAGACCGGGGGTAGTACCACGGGCCTTCAAGACGGCGACCCGGCGGGCGGTTTCGGCGTGGATCCGGGCGGCGATGGCCCGACCGTCAATCAGGTTGTTCATGAGGGAAAAGGACAGGTGAGCGTGCCGATATCCCAAGGAGCTCAATGGCTGCCTGGACTGGGCCAACTTGTTGACTTGGGCGCGAGTTCCGGGTCCCTCGTTTTGGGTCACATGACTTGGAGGCGGCTCAGGGCAGCAACTGGATCGACTCGATCTTAAGAACAGGCAGGTGCCAGCGGCTGTCCTGGTATTCGTAGCCGCTGACTGTGACGCGCTTTCCGGCGAGTTTTTCCAATTCCGCGGGAGGATCCTGAAATAGGTAGTTCAAGGCACCCTCACGGTAGAATCCGTCGCGCAGTTCATATTTCGTCGGCGCTTGGATACTGATCGTGGGCTCGACATTACCTTCCCGGACCACAAAGCGGGGTTCGAAGCGACCGATCACCCAGGGCGGCGGGACTTGGGTCAGCAAGACATTCGTGCTGGGTGCTGGCGGTCGAAGATTGCGGGCGCGAGGAGAGCCGACTGGAATCGGCCGGGTGGTCCCGAGTGTGGTGCTATTGGTTTCCGAGGGGGGCTCAGAGACCGATTGGCTGCTGATCGGCGTTTCTAGAACGGGACTGGCCGGAGTGGGCGTGAACACTGGTTCCGGTTCAACTGGCGTTACGGTTGGAACTGGGGTCGTCAGAGGGGCGCTTGGGGGTTCTGGAGTGCGGGAGACGATTGGGGTCGGTGCCGGGACCGTGCGTACGGGAGTCGTCGTTTGGGGCGTAGGTGCGGTGACGCGCGGAGTGGAACCGGTCAAGGGGGTGGCGGCTACGGGCGCGGGGGACGGGACCGGTTCGTTGATGAGCAAACGGCTGGCGACATAAGCCACTGCCCCGGTGGGAGGCTCGATCTGCACCCAACCATCGAATTCGCGGATTACCTGGAAGGAATCTCCGCGCTTGAGTTCACCCAGCACGCTGTAATTGCGACCGGGTCCGGCTCGGTAATTGAGTTCCTTGGCCCGGACGGTGCCTGCTTTGGAGTCTACCAGGGGGCCATACACCCAAACCGTGACTGCCTTCGGCATGGCAATTCGACTCCAGGTTTCCTGGCTCTTGGGCGGCGTGACTTCACCCAGCACGGTGACTTCCTGGCCTTTGTTCAGGGAAGCCAGGATTTCAGCGTCCAAAGTCGGTTTTGCCCGGACATTGGTGCGATCGGATTTGATGATAACTCGCGTTTGGGCTCCGACTGAGGCGGCGCCCAAGAACAGGGATAAGGTTAAGGTAAGGGCGCGGGCGAAATGATTCATGGCAGGGTCGCGAGCCGCAGGGGCGGCAGCTGAGAGCAGAATCCGGGCTTAGGAAGCGGGCCGCAAGAGTGTTTTAACCTCGGCGTCACCGAGGACCCTCCATTTCCCCAACGGAAGTTGCCCTAGTTTGACCGGCCCGATCTGGATTCGCTGGAGGGTAACGACCGGGCGGTCGATGAGCTCAAAGAGACGGCGCACCTCTCGATTCTTACCCTGGGCGAGTTCAATCTCGACGGTGCTGTGGCTGTTGTTGGCGCTCAGGATTCGAACCCGCTCGGCCTTGAGGAAATCACTGCCGTCCTGCATTCCGTGGAGGAATGCCGCTGTGTTCCGGGATTCAACGCGGCCTTCCACTCGCACCAGGTATTTCTTGCGAATGCCGTAACGTGGGTGGGTGAGGTGCAAGCTGAAATCCCCATCATTCGTTAAGAAAATCAAACCTTCGCTCTCCCGGTCGAGTCGCCCGACGGTGAACAGGTGCCCCCATTCCTTGGGCAACAGATCCGCCACCACCTGGCGGTCTTTGGGGTCGCGTCGACTGCAGAGGAATCCAGGGGGTTTATTCAGGGCGATATACTGCTTCTTGCGGGTGCGAACCTCCCGATTTTCCACTGCCACTTTGTCCCGGGCGGGATCGACTTTGGTTCCGAGCACCCGAATGACCGCGCCGTTGACCCGCACTTTGCCGTCGGAAATGAGCCGCTCGGATTCGCGGCGGGAAGCGACCCCGGCATCGGCGAGGAATTTTTGAAGGCGGATCATTGGAATCGGAATAAGTCGGCAAACGACGAATGCCGATGGCGGGGTTCCGGGAATCCGGAGCGCCATCGGCAAGCAAGCCTGGCTAAGAATGGATTGAGCCTATTCGGAGGGCTTGGTCTTGCGCAGACCGGTGACCCGGTCGCCGTCCTTCCATTGGGCACGGGATTTGAGGATGGCCACGCGTTCGAAGCGTTTCAGGACATTGCGCTTAGCGGCAGTGGTGCCGGCGCTACGGAGGCTGCTGTGTTGTGCCATAAAATCAGATAAGTTCGTTTTGGCCGTTGGCCGGGCCAAACGGAGAGAGGTGTTTAGCAAAGGAAATTGCCGATGCAAACGGCTTTTTGGGAAGGATTCTCGGAAAGTTCACTTGGCCCCCTCGATTTCGAGCTACCTCAGGGAGCCGATCACCCCTAGTTTGGCGCTCGAAGTTGAGAGCCCGACTGAAATTTCTTTCGGAATGCCCGCGGTGTCCGGAGCGGCCGCCTGAGGTGCCGAGCTCTGGTGGAAGCGAAAGTGATCCCAGGGTATTTGACATGCCTGCCTGCGTCGGTGTCTTGAAAAGGCAGGTTGGAAACTCTGTGGCACAGCTAACAAGAATGTCTGCGGTACGGTAAGGGTAAGAGGGCCTCAACCTGCGTCTGAGTGTGTTTCTACCCAGCGCGCCATCAACCAAAGCAAATCGCTGAGGCGATTGAGAAAGATGATGATCTCAGCGTTCTGCAGTTGTCCCAATTCGTGCAGGGTCACCACGCGTCGCTCGGCCCGGCGGCAGGTAGTTCGGGCGACATCCAGGGCGGCCGCAGCGGGGGTTGCTCCGGGAGTAGCCCAGCCGTCGAACGTAATGCTCTGCACCTCGAATTCCGCCACAATACGATCCAGCTTGACCACGTGATCGGGAGTTACGAGGTGGAATCCGCCCTTCACATACCGTTCCAAATCCTCCACTCCAGTCGCTAATTCGCCCATGAGGACGACCAGGTCCTTTTGAATGGAGAGCAGGTGGTTGGAGAGAAAGGTTGCCCGGCTGAGGGCTCGGGCCATTCCGAGTGCGGCATTGAGTTCGTCCACGCTGCCGTAGGCTTCGACGCGTGGATTCGCCTTGGAAACACGGCGGTTGTACATGAGTCCGGTGTGACCGGCGTCGCCGGTGCGGGTGACAATGCTGCCCATCAGGCCGCCATAGTGTCGCGGATCGCGACGAATGCAACGGGTCGGGTGGGGTCGGTGCGCCGCCCAGCGGTCCTACCAACGTCGGCAGCGGCGTCTACTCGCGGTAGAGAAATTCATTCGCCGCGAACAGGGTCTGACAAAAGGCAGACCACGCGTCGAGGCGGGCGTTAGGTCCACCTCCGAATTCCTTCGAGGCCAGGAAACGGTAGGCTCGCTCTGCCTCCGCTGGTGTGGGCGGTCGGCTAAGGCAGCGCTCGTAGGCGTGGTGAACTCGGTCTGCCTCGCTTCCGGCGTGCACCAGGAGTGTCTCCGCCAATTCTTGAGCACAGTCTTTCACCAAAGGGCTGTTGAGGAAAAAGAGCGCTTGGTGCGATACCACCGTCGGAGTGCGTTTGGCGGTCCCGACGCTCGGATTCGCGAAATCGAAGATCGTGAAGACGTCGTAAACCTGGTCGCGCACGATCGGCAGGTACACCGAGCGCCGCACGGATTTGGCGGCGCTGTCGTCGTTGGGCACGTATTCGTCATTCGTCCACGTCACCAAAGACCCACCGGACAGCCAGTCCAATCGGCCCGATACAGCCAGCAAAGCGTCCCGGACCATTTCGGCCTCGAGCCGCTGCCGCGGGAAATGGGCGAGCAGTCGGTTCTCGGGATCAATGGAAGAGGGAACGGGTAGGTGGGAAGGGGTCAGCGAAGTCTCGTTGCTGGTGGGCCGACGAATGATTTCCTTGCTGTCTTGTTGCCACACGGCGCTGTTCAGAATTAGTCGGTGCAATTGCTTCAAGTCCCAACCGGACCGGATGAATTCGCTGGCCAGCCAATCGAGCAATTCAGGGTGGGTTGGCGGTTCACCGCGCCGACCGAAATTGTCGGGTGTCCGCACCAAGCCTTCGCCGAAATGGGCCTGCCACACGCGATTCACGATGACCCGAGCCGTCAGGGGATTTTCCGGCGAGGTGAGCCAGCGGGCGAGTTCGAGCCGGCCACTCTGATGCGCGGGGAGTTGGGGCGGTTCACCGCGATAGGCCACTTGAATGAAGCCGCGGGGCACCGGGCTCGGGCCGGGATTGAGGTGGCTGCCGCGAACGAATACAGGCAGGTCCACCGGTTTATCCTCGGTGACCGCCAGGGCAAATCCGACCGGGGATGGGGCCGTGGCCTTGAGGGCGTCGCGTTCGCGTTCGAGTCGGGCGAGGTTCTCCTGCGTCTCCGCTGGATAAACGGGTCTGGGATCGGCGGGTAAAGAAAGGATTCCGTCGGTGCCCCACAATGCTTCCCGCAATTCCGCCTGAGCCAGGACGCGTTGTTCGGCTTCGGTCAGGTCATTAAAGGTCCAGGAGGCCACTCGGCCGGAGGGGGTGCCTTGGCCCGGCTTGGCAAAATGAGCGGCGAGTTCGGTCTGGCTGAGCGCGCGGTCAAAGACCTGCACTTCGTCCAGGCTCCCCCGAAAGTTGACATACCCATCCTGGCGTCGGCCGAGGGCCAGCGGGGTGGTGCCGGGATTCCGGGAACGTCCGAGCCTGACGTCGCCGGCGGGTTTTCCATCCACAAACAACCGGAGCACCACGCCGTCGTAGGTGAAAGCGAGGTGATGCCAGTGGTTGGTCTTCAGTTTCGGTCCATCGCTCCACAGGGCGAACACGTTTTCTTTTCCTTCGCCTAGGTTCAAATAAGCCCCCGGCCGATCGCGATCGAGCATCAGGGCATAGTGACCGTCCACCCATTCATTGCCGTTCTTATTGACCAGCCAGCGCCGGGCATCGCCTTCCTTGGGGAACTCGCCGGTACGAATCCAGGCTTCGACAGTGAGTTGGGCGGGATCCAGCGCGGCGGTGTGAGCGAGTTCCAAGTAGTTACTGCCGGTACCCACGAACGCGCCGCCCACTCGGCCCGGTCCGATCCGTAAACCGGCCTGATCCTTGGCCGATTCGAGATCCCGCAGGGTCTGAGCCAAGCGACCAGGTGCCGCGGCAAGTTCCCGCAGGGAGCGACTCACGCCGTTGGTGGCGGGGTCTAGCCTCACCAGTTCCGTCAGGCGCTTCAGTCGCACGGAATCGAGGGAAGTCGGTGATGCTCCGGCGGCCGGTTCGCGGGAGTTGAGTTCCAAGGCGGCGCTCAAATAAGAGGGGAACTCGCGCTGCCGGACGGCCTTCAGTTCGGAATTGGCCTGCGCGACGGCGGCTTGAAGTGCCTCCTTCCGGGTGGACATCGCCTGTTCGTGGGCCGCGAGGACGGCGAGTTGCTCCCGGGTGGACACGGGGCGTTCGTTGAATTTCGAGACGAAATTCAGGTTTTCCATGGTCCGAGTGCTCTTGAAAATCCCGGCCAGCGCGTAGTAATCCCGGGTCGGGATCGGATCGAATTTGTGGTCATGACACCGCGCGCAGCCAACCGTCAAACCGAGGAAAGCCCGGGTCACGACATCGATCTGTTCATCCACCAGGTCCATGACCAGCTTGGGTTTATCCTGCTCGGCCAGCATCTTGGGCCCGAGGACCAAAATTCCGGTGGCGGTCCAGCGGTCGAATATGACCTCTTCCGTCACGCCATTGGTGGGCAACAGGTCGCCCGCCAGTTGGTCAATGGTGAACTGATCAAAGGGTTGATTGGCATTGAAGGCGCGGATCACCCAATCGCGGTACCGCCACGCATTAGCCATGACCTTGTTCTCATCCTGTCCATTCGAATCCGCATAGCGCGCCAGATCCAGCCACCAGCGGCCCCACCGTTCGCCATATCGCGGTGAGGCCAGCAACCGGTCCACGAGGCGGGCCAGGGCATCCGGTGCCTGGTCGTCCACCAAAGCCGCCATTTCCGCAGGTGTTGGAGGCAGACCGATCAGGTCGAAGTAAGCCCGGCGAACCAGGGTCGATCGGTCAGCCCGAGGAGTGGGGGCCAATCCGGCTACGTCTAGTCCGGCGCGGAGAAAGCGGTCAATCGGGGAGCGGAGAGCCAGGGAAGTCGGGGAAACCGCGGGGGGGACGGGAGAATGGAACGGCTGAAACGCCCAGTGGGTGGTCGCGGAGGAAGGAGGAAGGCTGAGGGTGGCAGGAAGGGAGCCTTCTCGTGGATCGGTGGCGCCGTCTTGCACCCACTGTTCCAGGTCAGCAATGACGGTCTCCGGCAGTTTGCCCTGAGGAGGCATCTGCAAGTCCCGATTGTGATAGCGGACGGCCTCGATCAAGCGGCTTTTCTCGGCCTGACCAGAGATGAGCACCGCCCCAGAATCCCCGCCGCGTTGGACCCCAGCCCGGGTATCGAGCATCAGACCGCCCTTGAGCTTCTTGCTCTCGGCGCTGTGACATTCATAACAGTGCTCCACTAGCACCGGGCGAATGCGCTTTTCAAAAAAATCGGCCGGATCTTGCGCAGCCAGGCGGGTGAGACCCAGCAGGAACGCAGGAACCAGCAGCCAGATTGGGGGTGACCAGGACAACATGGAAAGTAACCGCCTGCCCGACGATGCTCCGGGCTGTGGCATTCGCTGCAAGCGGGGAATTTTATTGGACCTACGAGATTTCCTTAGTTTGTCTGCGCCATTCATTGATGGGTCCGCGCTCGCGCTGGGAAACGGCGTGTGCTCTAGTCCGGGGTGTCACGCTATTATCCGGGTAAGATTGAGAAACGGGCTGACTCAGAACCAAACTAAACTTTTCACCTATGTCCTCCGCAGTGCTGGCGCACGGACTTCTCGACCAATTTTCTTTTCAAGTAACGTCTCGGCCCCAAGCCGTCGCCGTAATCGCTGGCACGGTTCAATTAACCTATGCGGAACTTGAAGCGCGGGCCAATCAGGTGGCGCATCGGTTAATCGCAGCCGGGGTTCAGCCTGGATCTAGAGTTGGACTGCATCTGGATCGTTCCCTGGACTTTATCATCGCCGTCCTGGCGGTGCTCCGGGCCGGCGCTACCTACGTGCCGCTCGCGACCGATTGGCCGCCCGAACGGGTCGCTTTTCTGGCGGCCGACGCCGCTTTGGTCTTGATCGTTACGAAAACGACCGAGGCTCCCGCTCTTGCTGGAATCAGTGGACCCCTTCTGGATTTGAACCGAGCGTCAGCCGACGAACCCGTTTCGCCTCCCAAAGGAGTCGACTCGGCGGCTCAGGCGGCCTACGTGATGTTTACCTCGGGTTCCACCGGCCAACCCAAAGGCGTTGTTGTGCCCCAGCGCGCCATCCTCCGCCTGTGTTCCGGTGAGTACCTTCCGTGGGGCCCCGAACTCCGCTTCCTATTACTCGCGCCGCTCTCCTTCGATGCGTCGACCTTCGAGCTGTGGGGTGCGTTGCTGCATGGGGGGACGTGCGTGGTTCATCCCGAGCCCAAGGTGACGTTTGCCGGATTGGGTCAGATTGTGCGGGATGAAAGGATTACCTGTCTTTGGCTCACGGCCGGGTTGTTCAATCACTTAATTGATGAAGACCCCAGCGTTCTGCGCCCCGTTCGGCATGTGCTCACGGGCGGGGAAGCCTTGTCAGTCCCGCACGTCCGCCGCGCCTTGGACGCCTTACCGGGTACGCGGTTGCTCAATGGCTACGGTCCCACGGAGGCCACTACCTTTACCTGCACGTATCTTATTCCGCGGGATTCCGAGCTTGGGCTCTCGGTTCCCATCGGCCGGCCCTTGCCCAGGACGATCTGCCGGGTCCTCGACGCGGAGCATCGGGTCGTGTCGCCCGGTACGCCCGGCGAATTGTACATTGGTGGAGACGCGGTGGCGTTGGGGTATTTGAATCGGCCGGAACTGACCGCCGAGAAATTCGTGGCGGACCGGTGGTCGGAAGATTCGTCGGCGCGCCTTTACCGTTCCGGCGACCTCGTGCGCGAGCGACCGGATGGGAACCTGGAGTTCTTGGGCCGTCTGGATGATCAGTTAAAAATCCGTGGATTCCGCATCGAACCGGGGGAGTTGGAGTCGGTGTTGACCACCCTTCCTGGAATCCGGCAAGCGGCGGTGGCGGGGCGGGTGGGTCCGGACGGCACACGCGAGTTGGCCGCTTATCTGGTCCTCACCGCCGAGGCGGATTTGAACCGAGCGGAATTGCGTGAGGCCCTGGCGTCCCGGGTGCCGGCTTATCTGCAGCCGGAATTTGTCGGGGTGGTGGGGGCCCTACCCTTGAACGCCAATGGCAAGGTGGATCGCGCCCGATTGGTAAACGAACCGGTCCGCGAGTTGCCGGCTTCCCGTATTCCCTCGGCGGCGCCCCGGAACGAACTGGAGGCCGAACTCGTTGCGCTGTGGAGCCAAGAGTTAAGCCAGCCTAAGGTAGGGATTCACGATCGTTTCGGCGATCTGGGGGGGCATTCGCTCCGGGCGCTGCGGCTGGTGGCGCGGATCCGGGAGCGTTGGGGGGTCTCCGTTACCTTGGCCGAATTCATGACCCAGCCCACGGTCGCGGGCCTGGCCGTAGCCATCGACGAAGCCAGAAAGCGGCCCACCATCCCGCCCGTTGTTTCAGTAGCTCGAAGCCAGCCCTTGCCGTTGACGGGCGAACAGATGGGGCTGTGGTACCTGCACCAGCAAAGTCCGGACTCGGCGGCTTATCACGTGGTCTTCGCCTGGCGTCTGCGCGGAACTTTGGATCGCGATCGGTTGGCGGTTGCCTGGCAACGCGTGGTGGAACGGCATGAGGTCTTGCGCACTCGCTTGGTGTTGGTGGACGGGGTTCCACAGCAGGAAGCCGTGTCACGGGGGACCTGGCCGATCGCCTGGTCCGATTTGTCCAACTCCGTCGAAGCCCGGGAGCCGGAAGCGATCACCGTTCGACTGCAAACGGAGGCTCGGGCGCCGTTTCGACTGGAAGAGGCTCCTCTTTGGCGCTGGCACGGATTCGTTTTGGGCGTCGCGGATCAGATCCTCTTGGTGACCCTGCACCATGTGATCATCGACGAATGGTCGCTGCGGCTGCTGTTCGCTGACCTGGCCGCCGAATACAGCGCGGCGTCGCTGGAGGTGCCCGCTCTGCCCCCACTAACTCTGCAGTTTGCTGACTATGCCGTGTGGCAAGCGAGGCAATTGGCGGGGCCGGGGGCAGAGGACGACCGTCGGTATTGGCGGGAAGCTTTGTCAGGCGTAACACCCAGCGTGGAATTGCCCTTCGACCGACCCGCTGTCGGAGTGGCCACGGGTGCCGGACAGAGGGTTGTGTTTTCGCTCCCACCGAGTTTGCGTCAGGCGTGTGAGGGGCTCGGACGGATGGCGGGTACAACCTCTTTTGTAGCGGCGCTCAGTGCGTTTCAGGCGTTGCTGTCCCGTTGGTCTGGGGAAGAGGAAATGGTCGTGGGCACGCCGCTGGCCCAGCGGGCCGAGCCCGGATTGGAGGGGGTCGCGGGATATTTCTTGAACACTCTGCCGCTCCGACTTCGGGTCGATCCGTTGAGTCCGGTTGCAGTTGCGGTGGCGACGGTCCGGGAAACGGTGCGTCAGGCGTTTGCCCATGGGTCTCTGCCTCTGGACCAGATTGTGCAGGTGGCCGGATCGTCACGCCGGGAGGGTGCCGCAGTTCCGTTGTTCAACGTCATGTTTGTGCAGCTGGAAGAAAGATGGCCGGAGTTGCGCTTGCCTGGGCTTACCGCGGAGTCCCTGCGGGTCGACCCCGCCACCAGCAAGGTCGATCTGACCCTGTTCCTTACCGACGATGGTTCGGAGGGTTGGCTAGCGGAACTGGAGTACACGGGGGACCGCTTTTCCCGGGCGACCGCGGAGGCTCTTGCGGCTCACGTGGAACCTTTCTTTACCAACTTTATCAGCGATCCGCAGCGGTTGGTTCGGGATGTTCCCCTGCTGACTCCGACCGCCGCAGTCGCCTTGCTGGAGCGGCTGAGTCCGCCGGTACCCGCGGTTGCGGACCTTCCACTGGATCAGCAATTTGTGGCCCAGGTTCGGCAAACACCGGATCGAACGGCACTGGTGGTCGAGAACCGCACCTACACCTACGCGCAACTCGCTGTCCGAGCGGCGCGTCTGGCTCAGGCGTTGCGTCAGGCTGGAGTACAGCCTGATGACCGCGTGGCGTTGGCGGTGCCCCGGACTGAACTTCTCCTGATAGCCATTTTGGGCACCCTGCAGGCAGGTGCCGGCTATGTGCCGCTCGATCTGGAAGCACCGAAAGAACGGGTGGCCCAATTGCTCGCCGATGCCCGTCCGCGTGTAGTGGTTACCACGCGTGAGCTGGGAAACGTTTTGCCGGCCGATGGACCTTCGTGGCTGTGCGTGGATGAACTGGGGGAAGAACCGGTTGACGCCGTGCCGCCGGTGAGCCAGCCCGAGCACCTGGCGTATCTTATTTACACCTCGGGTTCCACGGGCCGGCCCAAAGGCGTGCTGCTGGAACATCGGCAGGCGACCAGCCTTTTCCGGGCGATGGAGGCGTTGCTGCCGGTAGATCCCTCCTGGCGCTGGCTGGCCACAACCCATTTCACTTTCGATATCTCGGTGTTCGAACTGCTCTGGCCACTCCTTCATGGGCAGACAGTCGTGTTGTTTGCGGGCGACGCGGTGGACCAGACCATTCCTCGATTGCTCATCCAGCATGCGATCACTCATTTCCAATGCACTCCCGCCCGGGCCCAGGCTCTGTTATTGGACGAGGAAGCCCCGGCCGCCCTGGGTCAACTGGACACGTTGATCCTCACCGGCGAACCCTTGTCGCCGGAGTTGGCGGTGGGCCTTGGAAGGTGCTTGAAAGGGCGACTGCTGGACCTCTATGGACCGACTGAGACGACCATTTGGTCGACCGGTGGTCCGCTTCCATTGGGCAGTGCGGACGTGCATATCGGGCGACCCCTGGCCAACACCCAGGTGGCGGTGGTGGATGAAGCACTTCGCCCGTTGCCACCCGGATTGCCAGGGGAACTGCTCATCGGCGGCCAAGGTGTCGCGCGAGGATATTGGGATCAGCCGGATCGCACCGCAGAGAACTTTGTGGTGCCGCCGTTTGCCGTTTCCCCAGCGGACCGTTGGTACCGCACGGGCGACCGGGTGCGTTGGCGACCCGATGGAAGCCTGCATTACTTGGGACGCCGGGATTTCCAAGTGAAGCTGCGAGGATATCGGATTGAACTTGGGGAAATTGAGACGGCTTTGTGCCAGCAACCGGATGTCCAACAGGCCGTCGTGATGCTGCGGACCGATCCGGGACGTGATCCGGAACTGGTCGCGTATCTGGTGGCTGCGGGGGGTGAACCGCCCGAATCTGGGGCCGTTCGTCGGGAACTCGCTCGGCACCTTCCGGCGTGGTTGATTCCCGCCCGTTGGGTCTGGCTGGATCGGCTTCCCTTAACGTCCAGCGGTAAGGTCAATCGTCGAGCTCTACCCGCGCCGATGGGCGAAGTCCTTACTAATGCCCCGGCCTCGGTGGAAGAACCAACGACGAAAACGGAGCAGCGGTTGGCCCAGGTTTGGGCGCGGGTCCTGGGTCGACCAGCAGTGGGCCGGCACGAAGATTTTTTTGCGCTCGGGGGTCACTCTCTGCTGGCGCTTCGGTTGGTGGCGGCAATTCAGGCCGAGTTCAAATGTCCCCTGTCCCTTGCCCAGTTATTGAACCACTCGACGGTCGCACAATTGGCGCCTCAGCTCGGTGTGGCAAGCGGCACGACCCAGTCGGTGCCGTCGGCCGTCATGACCCTGCGAGGCCAAGGCTCGGGTGCACCGCTATTTCACATTCCAGGCTTATATGGATATGGACTTTTGGCCCCCTCGCTGGCGCAGGTGATTGGCCGATGCCGTCGCTATTTTGACGGACTTCAGGTGCCCGGACTGGCTCGAGGAACGACACCCTGCACGCGAGTGGAAGATTTGGCCGATGACCTCATTCGGCAAATCGACCAACTGTATCCGGTGGGACCTCTATGCCTCCTCGGAAGTTCATTTGGAGGTTTGGTTGCGAGTGAGATGGCGCGCCGGATGGCGGCGGCTGGCAGGACTGTGGAACTCCTGGTGTTGTTGGATACGATCCTGGGCAAAGGCGGAAGGAAACGGTCCCTACCGGAAAGTTTCGGGGTAATTTTGCAGCGCTTTTGGAAGCGTCCTTCTGGAAAGCGATTTGAGTATCTGCAGCTCTTGCTTCGGAACAAATTTTCCGTCGGACTCTGGTACGATGCGGAGGAAGAAGATCTCTCGGTCGCGTCCAGTCCGGTCTCCCCAGAAGTAGCCGCGGTCGTGGCCGCGAACGAACGAGCTAGCGCTACCTTTCAGTCCAAACCCTATGCCGGACGAGTCGCGCTGTTACAGGCGACTCAGGTGTACGATCACATTTATCTGCGCCACGCCCCCGATCCACAGAATGGCTGGGGGACACTCCTGACGGGCGATTTTCAGATTTACCGTTTTGATTGCCTGCATTTGGAGTTGTTTAGGGAGCCCATTTTCCCGGAGGTCTTCGAACGGCTCGATCAAATTCTCGGAACCTCTGGCCCTGCCTCAAAGTGAAGTGGGTGACTCTTTGGAGCGTTGATTTGGACGCGACGGGAGTCGATTCCGACCGATGGTTAGACTGGGTTGACGAGGCGGAGCGACGCCAGGCCGATCGTTTTGTGAATCCGCGCGATGGTCGTCGATTCCTCGCCCGACGGGCCGCACGGCGCGCCGTGTTAGCAGCCGAATTAAAGCTGCCCATCCAGGCGGTTCGCTTCGTTGCGGGCATTCACGGTAAACCCGCATTGGCGGGTCCGGCGAACGTCCTGCAGTTCAACACAACCCATTCGGCGGGCCGCGCGCTGATCGCCACCAGTTTGGCGGGCCCGCTGGGTCTCGATCTCGAACGTCATCTTCCGCTGGGTGAGGATCTTCACCGGGTTAGTTCTGCGTTTAATCCCAGCGAACAAAAGTCCTTGGCGGCGTTGCCTGCGGAGCTACAGACGTCGGCGTTCTTCGCGCTTTGGACGCGCAAAGAGGCGCTCTTGAAGGCGGTCGGACTTGGGCTGTCGCGCGCGCTGGATTCCTTTGTGGTTCCGGTTGATCCGGGCGCCGTGCCTCAGTGGTTTTTCCTGGATCCCGAAGCCTCACCCTGGTGGTTGCAATCTCTGTCTGTGGGTCCCGGGTTGAGTGCTGCGCTCGCTTCCACGAACAGGGTCCGACTCGATCAGCGGGACTTTTCGTTCAGTTGATGGATACGAATGCGGCGGGCTAAGGCGTTTCTTGAAATCCCAAAGCGATCGGCTCGGGGGTGATTTTCCAAATGTCGCGGCAGTATTCCTTAATCGTTCGATCGGAGGAGAAAAACCCCATGCGTGCAGTGTTCAGAATCGACATTCTGGTCCATTTTTCTGGGTCGCGGTACGTTTCATCGACCTGCTCTTGGCAGGCACGGTAAGCGGGGAAGTCGGCGAGCACCAAATACGGGTCGTGTTGGATGAGTGAATCCACCAGGTCCGCGAATAGATTGGGCTGATGCGGGGAAAAGTAGCCGCCTCTGATTTGGTCCAAGGCTTCGCGTAACTCCGGGTGGGAGTGATAAAATTCTTGTGGGTGGTAGCCACGGGATTTTAGGTCCCGTGCTTCCAGTTCGTTGAGGCCGAAAAGGAAGAAATTCTCGGCGCCTACCTGCTCGCGGATTTCGACATTCGCACCGTCGAGGGTGCCGATCGTGAGTGCCCCATTGAGGGCGAACTTCATATTACCCGTGCCTGATGCTTCCTTGCCAGCGGTGGAGATTTGTTCGGAAAGATCGGCCGCAGGGTAGAGCACCTGGGCGTTCTTGACGTTGAAGTCCGGGAGGAACACGACCTTAAGTAACTCGCCGGTCAGGGGGTCGTTGTTCAGTACATCGGCGACGCAGTTGATGAGTTTAATGATGCGCTTGGCGACCTGGTAACCGGGGGCGGCCTTGGCGGCGAACAGGACCGTTCGTGGTACAGCGCCCTCGGGATGCTGGCGCAGCTGATTATAATACGCAACAACCCGAAGTATGTTGAGATGCTGCCGTTTGTATTCGTGAAGGCGTTTGGCTTGGACATCGAACAAGCTATTCGGATTTACCTTCACACCGGTCCGCTGCTCAATCCAGGAGGCGAGGGCCGTCTTGTTGGCGAGTTTGACCTGCCGCCATTCCTCCCGAAACGAGGCTTTTTCCGCCAGAGGTTCCAGTCGCCGCAACTGGTCAAGATCCTTGACCCAGTCCGCCCCAATCTCGCGGGAGATCAGGGTGGCGAGTCGGGGATTACACAAACGCAGAAAGCGGCGCGGGGTGATCCCATTCGTCTTATTCCCGAATTTTTCCGGACAGAGTTCGTAAAAGTCCCTCAGGACGCCGTTCTTTAATAACTCGCTGTGCAGGCTGGCCACTCCGTTGATTTTGTGACTGCCCACGCAAGCTAGATGAGCCATGCGGATCGAGCGTTCTCCCGTCTCATCAATCAGGGACATGCGGGCGAGCCGTTCTTCGTCCCCGGGATAGCGGCGCCGAAGTTCGTCCAGGAAGCGGCGGTTGATCTCGTAGATGATTTCCAGCAGGCGCGGCAGGAGACGTCCAAACAGGCTGACGCTCCATTTCTCGAGGGCTTCGGGAAGCAGCGTGTGATTGGTATATCCGAAAGTGTGATGGGTGACCTCCCACGCCTCTTCCCAGCTGAGTTGGTGGCCGTCGATCAGGAGTCGCATTAGTTCGGCGACGGCTACTGCGGGATGCGTGTCGTTCAGTTGGATCGCAAACTTTTGCGCAAATCCACGCACATCTTCCTCTTTCTGCCGGAAGAGGCGGAGCATATCTTGCAGCGAACAGGAGGCGAAAAAGTATTGCTGTTGCAGACGCAGTTCCTTGCCCTGCGGGGAGTCATCATTCGGGTACAAAACCTTGGTGATATTTTCGGAAAAGATCTTGTCGAGGACGGCGCCGTAATAGTTGCCTTGATTGAAGGCGCTTAGGTCGAACGATTCGGTGGATTCCGCCTTCCAGAGGCGGAGGAAATTCACGGTGTTGACCCGGTAACCCAGGATCGGGGTGTCATAAGCGACTCCGCGCACGCGGCGCTCGGGAATCCAGCTGACGCGGTATTTTCCATCCTTGTCATGATATCCTTCGGTGTGGCCGCCCAGTGGGATGTCGAAGAAAACTTCGAGCCGCGGAATCTCCCACGGATTGCCGAGTCGCAGCCATTTGTCAGTACGTTCGACCTGCCAGCCCTCGACGATCGCCTGACGGAAGATGCCAAACTCATAGCGGATACCGTAGCCGATCGACGGAATCTGCAGCGTGGCCAGCGAGTCGAGGAAGCAGGCTGCCAATCGACCGAGGCCGCCATTGCCCAATCCTGGTTCTTCCTCTTGGTTGATCAATTCATCGTACTTCAACCCCAAGGAGGTCAGGGCCTCGCGGACCGGTTCCTCAATGCCGAGATTGATGAGGTTGTTCTCCAACTGTGGACCGAGCAGATATTCCGCCGAGAGATAGGAAACGGTTCGGCTCCGTCTCGAGAGGTACGTTTCGGCGGATTGAATCCAGCGTTGCAACAAGCGATCTCGAATCGTGTAGGATAGGGCCAGATAATGGTCCTGCTGGGAGGCCACGCTCGGGAAACGGCCGAGTAAATAATATAGGTTGTCACGATAACCCTGGGCGATTGCCGGCGCGGTGAGACCGGTGCGGATCTCTTCGGGGGGAGCGGTCACGTTGCCGGGTTTATTGGACGAGTTGGGAGTGGTCATCGGCGTGGTGGGATGGGGGTTCTGATGTGGTGAACCAACTGGGAGACTCCCTATTCTTATGGGTTCGATGTGGATTCGGCAATCCGGATTTGCCCGTGGCTCACTGAGTCACGAAGTGTTAGCCTTGCAATCTGTCCGCCCACTGGGAGACCCAATTATTTGGCACGTCGCAGCCCGGTTGGTTTCATTCGTGGGTTGAAGGGTTCGCGCGGAGGGGGGGAGCTTCGCAGGGTGTGACCGCCGCATTTTCACCAGTTGAAGGATTAGGATTTGACCGTTCCCGATACAGCCGCAGCCCGCCCACGCGCTTCGTTCACAAACAATGTCAAGAGGAGTCCAATCAAAAGGAACCCGGTCAGGACCAGGAGGGCGGCGGGTGTGCCACGGGTATCTTTGATCCAGGCAAACGGGAAGGTCATGATCGCGGCCAGCTTGAAGACCAACCCCCACATCCCAAAGGTCTCAGCGGCTCGGCCTTCCGGGGCTAGATAGCTGACGAAGGCCCGGTTGGAGGATCCGAGCGAACCCAGGCCGAAGCCCAGCAAATTGCCAATGAGCCAGAGCGGCCAGGTCGGGTAAGGTCCAGCGTTCGGACGGCGCCCATTGAGTTCATATCCGTGTGCGTACCCGGCGAAGACAGCGGCGGTGACAATCCAGATCAGAAGGAAAAACAGAGTCGAGCGGCGGTGGCCAATTCGATCTTGATACAGCGTGGGTAGAATGGTGCCGATGATTCCGGAAACTGTGATGACGGCGACAAAGAGGACGAGTTTGACCTCTGAGAAGCCATATTCGCCGGCGAGTTTACTGGCAAAGAAGATGACCACACTCATGCCGGTTGCGTAGAAAAGTGAAGCCAGGAGCAACAGCGCCAAATCACGGTAGCGAACAATATCGCGGAACGACTCCACCAATCGGATGAAGCCTATCACCAGCAGGGAGTGCCCGGAATGACTTCGGGTCGTAACCTCGGGTTCTTGTAGCCAGAGGAAGGTGGGGATGGAGAACACTAAAAACCAAAGGCCGGCGAAGACAAAGAACGGGCGCCATTGATCCGGAGACGCTCGTTGTCCGACCAACATGCCGAGGGCAGTCAGGACGAGCAGTAACAGTGCGGCCCCATACGCGCAGGCCCAGGAGAATCCGCTCACGCGACCGATCTGGTCGGCCGGGCCCAAGCTGGGCAGGAAACTGGCTAGGAAATTCTCGCCGATGGCAAACGCAAAATTAGCGGGAATATAGAGCAAGACCGCCAGCCAGATCTGCCCCGGTTGAACCAGGGCGAGACCGCAAGTGAAGACGCCACACAAAACGCCGCTTGCAAGCAGGCAGCGCTTTTTCCAAGCGCGTTCGTCCGCCATGGCGCCGGCAATAGGCGAGAGCAAGGCGCAGAGGAGCATGCTGCAGCCATAGGTCAGCGCCCATAGGCGATCGTCGATTGCGTCATCTCGGACCACGATCTCCGCGAAGAAGATCGAAAACAGGAGCGTGTTGATGATGAGGGTGAAGGACTGATTCGCCACATCGAAAGAAATCCATGACCAGAGCTGTTGCTGCCGGGGAAAACCGGCGAGCGGATAAAATCGGCGCAGGTACAAAGTAGGAGCTGTTTTGGGGAGAGTTACGGAAGTCCGCCGGATTGCACGTCCGGAAAGCGCCAGCGAAGCACGGAGGTTTGGGCGGAGGTTTTGGAGTGGGAGCTCTCTACCGCATGAGAACGGGGGGACCTTCCGGAACGTCGGGGCGGGTTGAAGCGTGAAGACGTTCTGAAAGCGCCGGAGGACCGGGGCACACAATGCTGCACGGTTCACTGGTTCGGTTGGGTAAACCCGCTTCGGAGTTGCTCCCGTAACGGTCCGCTATACCCTCCGGCTCGTGAAGAGTCTCACCCTCATTCCCTTCTTAATAATCCTTGGTTGTGCCGGAGTTGGCTGCCAGTCGGTCTATTACGCCACAATGGAGAAATTTGGCGTCGAGAAACGAGACTTGCTCAAGAGTGCCGTGGAAAAGGCCCGCGACAGCCAAGAAGAAGCCGCCACCGAGTTCAAAGATGCTCTGACCCGTCTGCGTGAGATGTACGCCGTCAATGGGGGCGCCTTGGAATCGAATTATGACAAACTCAAGAGTGAGTATGAATCCTCGGAAAAGAGCGCCGAGACGGTGCGGAAACGCATCAAGGACATGGACCAGGTCGCCACGGATCTTTTCTCAGAATGGGAGAAGGAAATCACTCAATTCACCAATGACACCTACGCGTCCAATAGTCGGCGCCAGTTGAACGAGACTCGGGCTAAGTATCAGCAATTGGCGACTTCGCTTAAAGCCGCTGAGGGCAGCATGCAACCGGTGCTCAGTCAGCTGAAAGAACAGGTCCTGTATCTGAAACACAATCTGAATGCCGCAGCAATTGGCGCTCTCCGCGGCGAAGCGGCGAGCATCCAGACGGAGATTTCCCGGTTGATCGACCAGATGAATGGTTCCATCAAGCAGGCTGACGAATTTATTAAGACTCTTCCTAAATAGGGGCGAGTCGATCGGGGTATTTGATGCGTCTTTTAGCCTTCCAGATTCTGTTGTTGTGCTTCGCCGGGTGGGGGGTGGCGTTCAACGTCCGGGCGGTTTCCCTGACTCGCGGTCCGGATGTTTCCCTGACTTCGACCAATGCCGTCATTCGCTGGACCACCGACACCGAGTCGGGTTCGCGGGTTCAGTTTGGGGTTTCGCTAGGCCGGCTAGATCGGCGGGTTCAGGGCGCGGTGGGAACGGAACACACCGTCGAACTGCGGGAACTGAAGCCAGGCACCCTCTACTATTTCACTGCCGGAACGGCGCGGGTTCCGCTGGCCACCAATTGGTTTACCACCCCAAATCTGAAGGGGCCGCCGGACAACGTGGCCATTACCCCCGCGGTCGAGGAACCGACCTCCCGTCCGGAGACGAATCCAGGAACGCAGGCCCGCCCGCCGCCCACTCAGGTCACCTGGGGTAGTGCCCGGACGTTGCAGGATCACTTTGACCGGCATGGGGCTGATTTCGGAGCCCGGGATCCCGATGACTATGCGGCACAGGCCTGGCGGTTTTTGGTTCGAGCCAAAGCTGTCGGTCTTCCCGCTAAGATTGATGAAGATGGGGTCTTGCGAGTTTTTGATGCCCAATCGGGAGCCTTTGCCGCCTACAACCGGGATGGGACGACCAAAACCTACTTTAAGCCGGGCCGCCGCCGTTATTTCGCCGATCAACCAGGAAAGTCCGTCGATCTACGAAAACTCCCCGACGTTCAACCGCCCCGATGAAATCCCGTCCTAAGTCGCACCCCTGTCCCGTCTGTGGATATCCGGATCTTACCGAGACGCCACGGTCCCATTCGGGCGGTGGATCGTATGAGATTTGTCCTTCCTGTGGCTACCAGTTCGGTGTCGATGACGACGATCGCAGGGTTTCATTTTCGGAGTATCGGGAGCGTTGGGTGAACGGGGGGATGACCTGGTGGAGTCGGGGAATCTTGGAGCCCCCGAATTGGAATCCCCGGGCGCAGCTCGCTACTGTCTTGGGTAAGTCGTGAACCGAGCCTGGGGAGAGTGGCGGCGAGTTGAGAGCTGAGAGTTGAGATTCGGCGTGGGCACGGAGCCGGGTCGCGCTATGGTCGGCCGGTCATGACTCCGCAGTATCCTGATGTTCGAGACACCGAAGCGACCGTGCGCGCAGCCGGAGGTCTGGTGTGGCGACGTAGCCCTCGCGGACCTGAACTTGTGTTAATCCATCGGACTCGCCACGGAGGCGATGAGTGGTCGCTGCCCAAAGGAAAGCTGGATCCGGGTGAGTCCTTTGTGGAGGCCGCGGTACGCGAAGTGGAGGAGGAGACCGGCATTCGAGCTCGGCCGCTCCGCTTTGCGGGCGTTATGCAGTATCTGGTTAAGGGCGAGAATAAGGTCGTGTGTTTTTGGGAAATGGAAGCGCTGGGCGACGGGCGTGCTTTTGACAACGGTGAGGTTGTGGAGATCCGTTGGGTTACTCGGGATGAGGCGTTGAAGTTGCTTTCCCACGAACAAAACCGCGAATTATTGCGCCACTTGCCACCCCCACCGCTTTGACCCGGCGCCCGCCGCCGGCTCCTCTTATGGTTTCAGAGATTCTTTTGGTGACCCTCAATGCGCGGTACCTGCATGCTGCGTTCGGGCTGCGCTATCTCTTGGCCAATCTGGGCGAATTGCGTCCTCGCGCCGCCTTAGCCGAGTTCGACATCAATCAACCCGTGCTCGATATCGCCGAGTCTATTCTGGCGAGGAGCCCCCGCATTTTGGGACTTGGGGTGTATATTTGGAATGTCCGACTGACCACCGAACTGGTGGGTATCCTGAAGCGAGCCCGCCCAGATTTGACTGTAATTCTCGGTGGCCCAGAGGTGAGTTTTGAAACGGAGGAACAGGAGATCGTCCGCCTGGCCGATCACGTCATCACAGGTGAGGCCGATTTGAAGTTTGCTGATGTTTGTCGAACCCTGTTGGTTGCCACAGTCGTCCCCCCCGGCGCCCCGGGGGAATCCAGTAATTCCTCACCCGTCGCACTTCCGAAGATCATTCCCGCCGGCTTGCCCGACTTGGCGTCGCTGGAGTTACCTTACGATCTTTATGATGAGCGGGACGCGGCGCATCGGGTGATCTATGTCGAGGCGTCCCGCGGGTGTCCGTTCACCTGCGAATTTTGTCTGTCCTCTTTGGATATCCCAGTGCGGCAGTTTCCGCTGGACCGCTTTTTGGGAGCAATGCAGCGGTTGCTCGATCGCGGTGTGACGCAGTTCAAGTTCGTGGACCGCACGTTCAATCTGCATCTGCCCACCAGTACGGCAATCCTCCGATTCTTCCTCGAGCGGTGGCGGCCGGGCTTGTTCATTCACTTCGAACTGGTGCCCGACCGTCTGCCGGAACCGTTGCGCGAACTCATCGCCCAATTCCCGCCCGGGGCGTTGCAGTTCGAAGTGGGGCTCCAGACGCTCAATCCCGAGGTGGAGGAACGCATCAGTCGGCGGCAGAATCATGTCCGGTTGGACGAGAATTTCCGCTGGCTTCGAGAACACAGTGGGGTGCACGTCCATGCCGATCTCATTGCCGGTTTGCCGGGCGAATCCGTGGAAAGCTTCGGGGCCGGATTCGACCGCTTGCTGGCGTTGCGGCCCCAGGAGATTCAGGTGGGTATTCTGAAGCGCTTGCGCGGAACTCCCATCATTCGGCACGACCGGGAATGGGCCATGATTTACAGTCCGCAACCGCCTTACGAAGTACTGCAAACCCGCGATTTGGAATTTGCGACGCTGAGTAGGCTGCGCCGGTTGGCGAGCTTTTGGGACCTTTTTGGTAATAGCGGACGCTTCCGGGAAACCCTGCCGGAGTTGTGGCGGGAATCGGCGGGCGAAGCCTCACCCTTCCGAGCGTTCCTCCGTTTCAGTAATTGGCTGCACGAACGCGGAGCGAAGACGAGCGGGATTGCCATGACCCGGCAGTTCGAGTTGTTGTGGGAATTCCTGACCGGCGAACGGGGACGCTTGCCGGCGGAGCTGGGTCCGAAGGTGCTGCGCGACTACACCCGGACGGGGCGCAACGACCGTCCGGGGTGGTTGCCGACATCCGTTTTTGCCGAGGTGTCGCGAGAAGCCCGGGAAACGAGCTTACCCCGACGTCAGGCCCGACATCTGGCGGCTCAGGGTCAATGACGCGTCAGGCGAAAAGGGGCAGGGGTTTGAATATCCCGCCGAGGACGCTAGTGGACGGGGTCTTCAGCCAGCCTTCGAGCACACTTGCATAGACACTGCGGAAATCCGTTTGGAACCGAACATCCCCCTTTTCCAGAGCGGCGGGCCCTAACGCCGGGGCCGGACCGTGCAGGCCGGGTTTGACCTGGGATCCGATGACGAAGAGCGGCGCTGCCGCTCCATGATCGGTTCCGCCACTGCCGTTTTCAGCCACGCGTCGGCCGAATTCGCTGAAGGTCAGTAGCAGGACCCGGTCGTTTTGTTTTAGGGCGGTCAGATCCTTCATGAACGCGGCGACCGCATCGCCCAGTTCGCTGAGCAGACGTGGGTGGGAATTGGCCTGGTTGGTATGCGTGTCGTAGCCGCCCTGACTGACATAATAGACCCGGGTTCCCAACCCGCCGGCGATCAGTCGCGCGACGAGTTTGAGATCGGTGGCCAGCTTGGATGTCGGGTAAGACGCCTCATTCTTGGTGCGCCCGGCGAGGGTTCGGATTTGATCGGAACTGACCTGAGCGTCGAGGGCGGTTCGTTCCAGGAAATCCAAGGGTGATCCGCGGGCGGGTGTGGCGGTGCCGTTGACCCGGTCGACCGTTCCGCCCGAGTTGGCGGGATCGCCCAACGGGAGGTCCTCGAACCCGGCGTTCATCTGCCGGTAGAATTTTCCGCTACCCGCCATTTCGCCAGACTCGGGTTCGTCGCGGTCGGCGAATCGATAGGCCTTGGGATTTTCGAGCGCGACGCCGGTGGGCTTTTTGGCGGCGAAGGCCAGCGGGGACTGGCGTCCGACAGCCAGTCCCACCGTGGGTTCAGCGCCGGAACAGGCATTGTCGAAGTAACGCCCCAACCAGCCGACCGTGCTAAATCGATTGCTGTCGGTCGCGGTCATCCAGATGTCGGTGCTGCGGAAATGCGAGCGGTTCGGATTGGGGTAGCCTACGGTCTGGACGACTCCGAGTTGGCCCGCATCGAACAGCGATTTGAACCCTTTCAGAGACGGATGAAGTCCGGCGGCTTCATCGAGTTTGAGCACGGCGTCAGCCTTGAGCCCGAGTTTGGGGCGGGCCCGGTGATAGTCGTCGTTGGCGAAGGGGATGACCGTGTTCAGTCCATCATTGCCGCCGGCCAGTTGGAGCACTACCAGGATGGGAGCGTCCTCGCCCGTGGGCGTGGCAATCGAGCGGTCGGCCGCCTCGGCCTGGAGTTGGTCGAAGGTGGCGGCCAGAAAAGAAGGGACGGTCCAACTCAGCGCTCCGCCGAGGGCGGTGGAACGGAGGAAGGAACGACGGGTGTGCACCGGCAGGGGGTTCATGGAGATTATCGGGCCGTTGAGGGTGAGGGTGAGAGTGGAGGGGCGGGGTTAGGCCAGTTGATATTCGGGAGTGCAGAGCATCAGGCGGACCAAACCCAAGAGATCATTTTCATCAAGTTCTCCTTGAGCAGCGAGGTAATCGAGCAGGGCCTGGCGCTCCGGTTTTTTGAGGGGTGCCTGGAGAAAGCGGCGTTCCGCCACGTCGAGGAGTTTGGTCGGAGAGGTGCGATCACTGGCGGTGAAGAATAAGGAAGGATTGGCGGCTCCGGCGGGCTGACTCAGAGTTCGGCGCTGCGCGATGCCTCCGGGTTTGGTGGGTTTGCGCTGAGCGTTGGGCATCGGGTTTTCGCCGGTGACCAGGAGGAGGGCGAGGTTGTGCCGGCTTAGCAAAGTGTTGGTATTGATCCAGGCGATGCCCCCATCCCACCCTTTCACGTTCGGAGGATTGAACAGTTCCTGCCCGAGCAGCCGTAGGACGTTCCTACAAGCCGGTCCCGGGGGCAAGGGGCGCGCGAGTTGCCGACACGCCATAACCAGCAATTGCACGGGACTCTTAATCTGCTGGCGGACGACTGCCGGGGTGTAGAATTCCTCCGCGAGAAACAGGGTTTTCAGAAACGGTCCAAACTTTCGGCCGTGCTCGCGGAATTCCTCAGCAAGGGTCTCTTGGAGAGCGGGGGACGGCGCTGAACCTCCAAAAAAGGTCCACAGTTTGTGGGTGATGAAGTGGTCGGCGGCCGGTTGGCGGACAATGCCATCGAGGAGATCATCGAGCCCGAATTTGCCCGTGTGGCCCAGGAGTGTCTTAGCTCCGGCATCGTGCAGGCGAGGGCGATAAACCGCCTCCAGAGTTAACCGGTCCAGGGTGAAACCGGTCAGGGCTCGGGCGGCTTCGGTGACGTCTTGTTCCGTGTAATGGCCTTCTCCCAGGGAGAACAGTTCGAGGAGTTCGCGAGCATAGTTTTCGTTGGGATTGGGCGGGCGACTTTGGGCCTGATCGAGCCAGATTAACATGGCCGGATCGCGGGTCACTTCATCCAGGAGGATTCGCCACGAACCAGCGCCGTGTCGGCGGAACAGTTCGTTCTGACGCCACATAAGTGAGGCATCCTTCACTTTGAGAACGCTGGTGGCGAAGTGACCGTGCCAGAACAGCGTGAGTTTTTCCTGGAAAGGTCGCGGACCGGTGGTCATGCGCTCGAGCCACCACCGTTGCAGTTCGAGAAGTTGGGTGCGTTGTTCCCGGTTGCGTTCCTTTTGCAGACGTTGGCGTTCCTCGCCGGTGGCTTCGCGATACGCCATCAGTTTCGCTGCCCGGTCGGGATCGGGCTTGGCCCAGGCGGGGTTTGACGTTGTGTCGGGAGTTTGTTCCCAATCTACCAGCGAGGAGACCGCTTCGGTCGGCGAGCGTTGGGCGAGACGTTCAATTACCTCGGGTGGAGCCCCGAACCCGGCGCGATTCAACAAATGCGCGGCCGTCTCGAAATTCCAGCGATCTGGCGACAACGGCGACAGCATACGCCGGGAAAGACGCCGGTCAGTGGTGGAAGGTTTCAGGGCAACTTCTGATCATTAAGGGCGGACTTTGGCGGGCTCGTGTCCGCAGTTTTTAGATCGGCCAACCGCAGTCGGACTTTGGAAACGCCTTCGTGAGTGGTGACCTCGACTGGGTCCGCCAGTTGGCGCAAGAGCGCTAGCATGCCGGCATTTTCCGCCAGCACATCAGCCGTGAAGCCGGCAATGCCCTGTTCCTTGGCTACCTGGAAGAGTTGTCGCAAGAGCAATTCCGCCAACCCGCGCCGCCGATACTCCTCGCGGACCACGACCGCGATTTCAGCCCAGTTGGTCGCGTGATTCCGATGATACCGGGCGATCGCGATGATGCGTTGGTCGCCGCCGTCGGGGATCAGTCCGACCAGGGCCATGTCGTCGTGATAATCGAGGGTGACCAGGCGTTGGGCCAGTTCGGCGGGCAACTGTTTTAACTGGGAAAAATACCGTTGGTAGATCGTGGCTGGGGTGTGGGAGTAAAACAGCTCCTTCAATCGCCGCTCGTCGGTGGGCTGAATCGGACGGCAATCCACGCGGAGACCGCCGCCAAATTCGTGCCAGGTCTCATACTTGCGCGGATACGGCTGCAGGCCCGGGGGCAAGGCAATCTGGTTGGTCGGGACGAGTCGGTGATCCCGGGCTTCTTTCATCAGTTCATCCCGGAATTTTGGATGCGCAATGTGGATTAGGGCGAGGGTTCGTTCGCGAACGGTTTTGCCGTGCAGAAAGGCCACGCCGAACTCAGTCACCACATAATGGACATCGGCCCGTGAGGTCACCACACCGGCGCCGGTGTGCAACCAGGGAACAATGCGGGAGATCTTCCCGTCGCGGGTGGTCGAAGGGAGCGCAATCACTGGCTTGCCCCCGTCGCTGCGCGCAGCCCCGCGCATGAAATCAGTCTGCCCGCCGAAGCCGCTGTAGAAACGGCCACCAATGGAATCGGCGCAGACCTGGCCGGTGAGATCGACTTCGATGGCGGAACTGATCGCCACCATGCGGGGATTGCGGGCGATCTGGAACGGGTCGTTGGTGAACTCGGTGGGGCGGAATTCAAAGGCGGGATTGTCGTGCAGGTATTCGTAGAAGGCTTTTGTGCCGAAACAGAAACTCGTCACCAGTTTGCCTGGTAAGAGGCCCTTCCGTCGGCCGTTCATGACCCCCGATTCAATCAGCGGCACCACCGCCTCGGTCAGCATTTCAGTGTGCATGCCCAGATCACGTTTGCCGGCGAGCGCGGCCAGGACGGCGCTGGGGATGGCGCCGATACCCGTCTGGAGAGTCGCGCCATCCGGTACTAAACCCTCGATAAACCCGGCAATTTGCAGGGCCTCCGGCGAAGCGGCTTCCGCGGCGTGTTCGAGCACCGGTAGGTGGCCCTCGACCAGGGCGTCGAGTTCGCGCACGTGGACGAAACTGTCGCCCAGGGTTCGGGGCATATTGGGGTTCACTTCCGCGATCACGTAATCGGCCGATTCCACGGCGGCCTTCACGACATCGACGGAAACACCGTAACTACAAAAGCCATGACGGTCGGGCGGACTGACCTGCACCAGGGCGATGTCGAGATGCATACGTCGTTCGCGGAACAGGCGTGGGATCTCGGAAAGGAATATCGGCGTATAATCCGCCTCTCCGGCGTGGACGGCGGGGCGCACATTACTGCCGATGAAGAAGGAATTTTGCCGGAAGTGTGCTTGCAGTTCGGGTTGGCTATAGGGCGCGTGGCCGTGGGTGAGGATGTGCAACACCTCCACATCGAAGACCTCCGATGCCCGGTCGGTCAGGGCTTTGACCAGAGTTTGGGGCGCGGCGCATCCAGAACCAATGAAGACGCGCATACCGCTCCGTAGATGTGCGAGAGCTGCCTCGGCCCCGACGGTCGGGAAGGATGATTGGAACACCCCGGGATAGGATAACGTCGGGCGTCCCCTGACAAGTTTCGGCCGAATCGATGTGTCGAGGAGCCCTCGACCCTTTGGAGTTTCAAATCAGGTGCTCAGTTCTTGCGCTGGCCGGTCTTCAGTTCACGCACGAGGTCGCGGGCATCGTAGACCTTCTCCAAGGACTCGGTGATGGCCCGACTGTCCACGCTGACCGCCCGGGCGATGACATCGTCGTAGGCGAAGTCGAGCACCAGAGAATAGATGTTTCCGTCGAAGATGATGCCGACGAATTCGCCGGCGCGATTGACCACCGGGCTTCCGGAATTACCGCCAATGATATCGGCAGTGTTCACGAAATTGAAGGGCGTCTTGAGGTTTAGGGCGGACTTCTTGTTCAACCAGCGCGGCGAGAGCTCGAACGGGGGTTCGTTGTTCATGGCCGCATTGCGCTCGTACAGCCCCGCCAGAGTGGTAAACGGGGATACGGTGCGATCACCGTCCTGATATCCCTGAATCGTGCCGTAGGAGAGTCGCAGGGTGAAGGTCGCATCGGGATAGGAACTGGCGCCTTCCAGGGCGAACCGTGCTTTGGCAATCGCGCCTTGGGCCTGCTGCTTCAATTCGTTCTGAGCTTCGAGTTGCTTGCGCAGTTCTCGCGACTCGCCATCCAACAGGCGGGCGAGTTCGATCATCGGATCCTGGGCCGACTGGATCGCCTCGGCTCCGACGGCATACAGCTTCCTCCGGACCTCCACGTTACGAACTTTGGTGTTCACGATGAGTTCAGTGGCGCGGGCGCGCGGGGATTTGCCCGCCAGAATCGACTGCACGGTTGAGTCGGTTGCTCCGAGTTGATTGGCTAAGAAGGTGAGGGCGTCGGTTAGTTTCAGGATTTCAAGATCGGTATAGATGGGCTTGTCCGAGAACAGATCCAATTCGAAGGGTTCCTTTTGGGAATCCGAATATTCCGGCAAGCGTTCGCCGTTGGGTTTCGGTCGCTCGTCGCCAGCGCGCACTAGGTGGCGGGCGAGGGAAAAGCTGTCGCTATTGAAGGCGTGCTCGGTTTCGAGCAGGCGATACCGCAGGGCGAGTTTGCCGATCTCCTGCTGGGCCCGCGCGATCTTGTCGTAGGCGGCCAGGGCCTCGGGATATTCCCCCGTGGCTGCCAAACGAACGCGGAATTGTTTTTCCGCCGCGGCCTTTCGTCCCATTAGTACCGGATCGAGCAGTCCCGCCATGCCGCCGTCGCGTGCTTTGCGGGAGTTCTGATAGCCGAACAGTTCATCTTTACCCCGGCGGGTATTCTCGGCGCTGCGGGAACTCCAGGATTGCAGCAGGACCTCAAGCCGTTTTAGACGGTCGAGAGTGTACGGAAATTGATGGTCGCGGAGGTGCTCCAGCTCCACCTGGGTCAATAATCGACTGGTTCGACCCGGGTGTCCGGACACAAAGGTAAGTTCACCTTGTTGGGCGCCGTTCTGGGACCACTTCAAGTAACTGGGGATTTTTGCCGGCTGCCCGTTCTCGTAAACCCGGAAGAGGCAGATATCGAGGTCGAACCTGGGGAACTCAAAGTTGTCGGGATCACCTCCGAAAAAGGCCGCTTGCTGCTCTGGCGCGAAGACTAAGCGGACGTCGGTGAATCGCTTAAACCGGTACAAATGGTACGCGCCGCCTTGATACAGCGTGATCACATTGGAGCGTAACCCCGATTGATCCTGCGATTCTTTCTCGATCTCCGCGGTGATTTTGCGGCGGGCCAGAACGGATGCTTCAGCGGTGGCCCCGGGTGGGACGGCCGCATTGACCCGGGTAGTGACATCTTCGATTGACTGCAGGACATTTAACTCGAGATCGACACACTTCAGTTCCTCGGCGAGCCGCTTCGCGTGAAAACCGTCGCGCAGATAATCCTTTTCCGACGTGCCCAGTTTTTGGAGGGCATCCGCGCCGACGTGGTGATTGGACAACACCAACCCATCCTCACTCACGAAACTGCCGGAGCCTCCGGAATTGAAGCGCACCGAGGACTTCATTAGGTGGTTTAACCAGACGTCGGTGATTTCGAAATTGTGTCGGTCCTTGAGTTGTTGCCGGGGCGGATTGGTATAAAGCCACATGCCTTCATCGGCTTGAAGGGAGTTGGCCCAAGAGCAGGCGGCGAGCACGGGAGCAAGCAGGTGGGAAGGCAATTTCATGCAATTTGAACTTAGGGTGCCGGCGGAATCTGAATTTACAAGAGATCCAGACCGACGAGCGGGTCGTTTCCCCTGAATTGCCCGTCGTTACCCGGCTCACCTCAGCGCCACCAGGCCGTCAGCACCGGCGCCAGGACCAGCGCGGGCAGGTAATTGGTCAGGGGCGCCCGGCGCCATCCGAAAATGACGGGGACCATGACCAGCACCAAAAGTCCTCCGACCACCAGTAAGCTCGACGTCTGCGCCGGACTCAAGAATCGAGCCGCCACGCCACCGCTCAGCAGGCTCACCGTCCCTTGCAGGGCCGCCATGGGCAGGGCTGAGAGCATAACAGTGCGGCTGCCGGCCGCGGAGAAACCCCAGGCGGCCAGGGCATCGAGTCCGGCCTTGAGCGCCAGTGGCTGCCAGACGCCGATCGCTCCCTCTAACACAGCGCCCAGCACGCCCAACGGGTTTAAGGCAAAGACGACCGATTGGGTGGCGAAGCTGGCTGAGTCCACCCCAGCCGGTTGAGTTTTGGCTGCGGCCCAGCGGGCAAGGCGGTTGAGCCCCCGTTGCAATCTCAAGAGATGACCGAGCAGACTGCCCACGCTGAGGGAGAGTCCCGCGATGGCCAGTTGCTGCAACGCGGTCCCCAAGGGAGCGGTCAAGCCTCGCCAGGTCAGAGCTACCGCGGTCAGGAGGGTCAAGGCCGTGAACAGGAGTCGGGCTCGCTGCTGGGTGTCTGGGGTTAAGGTGCGTCCCGAAACCAGTCCGGTGAAACTGCCCAGAATGATGCCGGCGACGTTGAGAAGAGTGCCGATCACGGGAGCCTAGGGTCGGGATCTCGACCCTCAAATTCAAACTGCGAGTTGCTCGGATTCGAAATTAGGGCGGGGTGAAATAGTTTTACCCCTTGTTTTTTGAGCCTCCGCCCGAATTATCCGGCCCACTTTATGAGTTCTCCGACGACCCACCCGCCGTCCGCACCGACCCCGGATTCCGGGCCGGGGTTTGATTTTGCCATCTGGTTCGAGCTGAACCGCCGTTCGATCCTGGTGGTGGTGGGGATTGTTTGTGCGGCGATAGCGGGCCTGGCGGTGGTTCGGGCCCAGCAGCGTTCCCGAAAGGCTGAGGCCACCCGGGAGTTGCTGTTGTTGACGCCTCCGACTGGACCGGGCGAGGCACCGGCGGTCGCTGACGCGGCTAAATTGCTCGAGCTCGCCCGGAAGTTCTCCGGAACACCGGCGGGTGCCCAGGCCCAGTTGCTTGGGGCCGGCCAGTTGTTTGCTGCCGGCAATTACGCGGAGGCCCAGGCCGCCTTCTCGGCGTTCGAGCAGAACTATTCGGAGAGCCATTATGGAGGCGTCGCTTTGATTGGCATCGCCGCCTCGCTTGAAGCGCAGGGCAAGACGGCGGAAGCGCTCAGCGCCTATGATCGGGCGATCGTGGCCGGTGGTAGTGAAGGTTTTTCCGCCCAAGCGCGCCTTGCCAAAGCCCGACTGCTGCTGACCTCTCAGCCCGCTCAGGCGCTCGCCTTGTTTGACGAAGTATTGAAGGGCTCCGCCGCGGCCACCTACGGCGAACAAGCGGCGCAAAATCGGGCGCAGATCCTTCAGCAACACCCCGAATTAATCCCCGCGGCCACCACCACCAATTCCGTGGTTGTGAAACCGACTGGTGCCACCAATCTGTTGCCGGCGACTCTGCCGTAAGCTGGGTTCGGTCCGGTTCGAACCTCGGGTCCGTCTGGGCTCACCGATTCATTTACCATGAGAATTGCAATCATTGGCACGGGCTATGTGGGATTGGTTACCGGCGCGTGTTTTGCCGAAGTTGGTCATCATGTCCTGTGCGTTGACAATGATCCGAAGAAGGTCGAATTGCTCCGCGGCGGAGGCATTCCTATTTACGAACCAGGGCTGGAGGACCTCGTCCGCCGTAATGTCGCCGCGGGCCGTCTCGCCTTCACTGTTTCCACCGCAGAGGGCGTCGACCGTTCCGAGGTTATTTTCATCGCGGTACCGACTCCGCCGCAGTCGGATGGTTCGGTCGACCTGAGTTTCATTGAGTCCGTGGCACGGGAGATTGCCGCTAATCTCACCAGTTACCGCATCATCGTCGACAAGAGCACCGTGCCGGTGAAGACCGCTGAAAAGGTGACCGAAACGATCCGCCGTTACTGCAAGTCCAAGATCGAGTTCGACGTGGTGAGCAATCCGGAATTCCTGCGCGAAGGGTTTGCCGTGGAGGATTTGCTGAAACCGGACCGCATCGTAATCGGCGTGAGCAGTCCGCGTCCGGAAACGGCCATGCGGGAGCTCTATGCCCCCTTCCAGGCGCCGTTCATCGTCACCGATACCAATTCGGCGGAACTGATCAAGCACGCCGCCAATTCGTTTCTGGCTCTCAAGATCAGCTATGCGAATGCGTTATCGGTCGTTTGCGAAGCGGCGGGGGCCAATGTGCAGGAGGTGACCCGAGGCATGGGTTTGGATGCCCGGATCGGCACCCGGTTCCTTAATGCCGGGTTAGGATTCGGCGGATCCTGTTTTCCCAAAGATCTCAGTGCCTTCATTCAAATCTCGACGCACTTGGGCTACGATTTCCGGCTGCTGAAGGAAGTTCAGCGAATCAATGCCGACCAGATGGATCGCTTCCTCAAAAAGATCACCGATACGCTGTGGGTCTTGAAGGATAAGCAGATTGGAGTGCTTGGACTTGCTTTCAAACAGAACACCGACGACGTGCGGCTTTCACCGGCGATTGAATTGTGTCACCGGATGATCAAGGAGGGTGCGCGGTTGCGGGTGAACGATCCGCAAGCGATGGAGAAGGCAAAAGTGCCGTTGCCGCCCGGTCCGCAGGTGGAGTACGTGGCCGAGATGAATGCCGTACCAGAGCACTGCGATGCTCTGGTGGTCGCCACCGAATGGCCGGAGTTCACGAAGTTGGACCTGGTGCGCGCTCGCAAGGCCATGGTCACGCCAATCGTGATCGATGGGCGAAATCTGTTCGACCCGGTGGAGCTGGAACAGCACGGGTTCATCTACAAGAGCATCGGCCGCTAAGGCCGCTCGTGCCATGGGCCATGGTCGAATCGCCCCAGCTGGAGGTCGCCGCTGGGCTCGTTTTTCGGGCGGGACGCTTGCTCATCACCCAAAGACCCGTCGGAGGGCACCTGGCGGGTCTCTGGGAGTTTCCTGGAGGTAAGTTGGAGTCGGGTGAAACTTGGGAAGTCGCGCTGCAGCGGGAATTGCGCGAAGAACTGGGTATCGACGTCGAGGTGGGGCGACAATTCTCCGAAGTGAAGCACACCTATCCGGGCAAGCGGGTGCACCTGCGGTTTTTTGTCTGCCGTTTGGTGGGCGGGGAGCCACGTCCGCTCGGCTGTGCGGCGTTGGTTTGGGTCACGGCGGAGGAGTTGGAGCATTACGAATTTCCCGCGGCGGACCGGCAGCTGCTGCTCGAACTTCCGGCGGCTGAAGAATTTTTTAGTTAAGCCTTTGACTCTCGGCTGGTTGTTTTTAAGGTCTCCGCCGCTTCGGAATTGGGGTCGTAGCTCAGTTGGTAGAGCACCACAATGGCATTGTGGGGGTCAGGAGTTCGAATCTCCTCGGCTCCACCACTTCCGAGGCGAAGAGAAAGCCGCATTTTTTTTAAAATGCGGCTTTTTTCGCCATCGGGATTAACAATCGGCCCCTGGGTTGCTCGATGGAGGTAACGAGATGATGGAATTGAGCTAGGTTATGGGGCGGTGGGATCACGATGTGATCACCTCCGACTCGGGACCATATTGAAAACGCTCAGGGGAACAGCGCGCCTTAGCCAGTGGATTGTGGGCTCAGGGGCGTGGGAATCGAAGGGGCCCATCCTCCCCGAACACGCCTGCCGGTTGGATCAAATGACTCCTCGATGGAGCTGGCCGGAGGTTAGAATCCGGGCCCTTAGCCCGCCTCGGCCGCGCAGCAGTTCTTCGGCGCCGGGACCAAAGGCAGTGTTCATCCAGTAACAGGGCCGTGATTCCTCCGTGCCGGCAAAGCGGATCCCCTGAATCTCGAACTCAACGCCGATCCACCCGTTCAGGTCCACCCCTCGGGTAATCACATTGCGGCGATAGACGGAAGGTGAGCGGTCCCTCGCTTCGAGTTGGCGACAGAGTTCTTCATGCGCTTCCCAGGTGAAGAAGGTGATCTGGCCTTTGGCCTCATGACCTTGGTTGAAATACCGGTCGCCGACGACGCCCCGTCCGGCCTCACAGTCCAGTCGGTCCACCTCAATCATGGGCACCGTTCCCGGCACCCGGCCGTGGTGGCCTGCAAAGTTATGCTCGGCGGATTGATACAAATGAAGCAGCTCAGGAATCATGAGGAGAATCTGAGCGGGTTGGACCGGACGGCTGGAACCGGTATTGGGTCGGCGGATTCCCGCGCTTATGCCGAGTCATCGGCGGGTCAAGGCAGCCCGGGTGCCTGCTTGAAGTTCGTCGATCTCGAACTTCAGATCTTCCCGCGAGGTGGTGTCCATTCGGTCGATGAACAGGATGCCATTGAGATGATCCACCTCGTGCTGAATGGCTCGGGCAAGGAGACCTCCGGCGCGGAAGGAGTAGGTCTCGCTGCGCTCGTTTTGGGCCGTTACCTCGACTTCAGCTGTGCGCACGATTTCCGAATAGATGTGGGGGAAGCTGAGGCAACCTTCGGGTCCGCTGACCAGTTCGCCGAGGGGGCGGACGAGCGGATTAATGAGCACCAACGGCATGAAGGATTCGGTGTCCGCCGGTTGGCGGTCGAACCAGAGTTGCGATTGGCGATCCCTGATCCCACGAATGTCGAGGACGGTTAATTGGAGGGCATGACCCACCTGTTGGGCGGCCAGGCCGACACCTTTGGCGGCGTGCATCGTTTCGAACATGTCGGCAATGAGTTGCCGGACCTCAGGGGTGATGGATTCGATGCGGGCACCTTTGCGCCGCAAGACGGGGTCTCCAAATTTAACGACTGTAAGAACCATGTTTACGCTTCGGGCCAGGCCCGCATGAGAGTTACAATATTCGCCACCGTCGGGCTTTCGGCAGTCCGCACATAGTGGCCGCTGGTGCTCACCCCGCAAAGGACACTGGCGGCATTATCGAGGCCCAGCAATTTTCCGAGGCAAAAGCCGCTGTTGAAATGATCGCCGGCACCGGTGGTGATCTTGGGTCGCCGGCAGATCGGTCCCGCCACGAGGTCGGCTTTTCCCGCCGAGACCGCCAAGGCGAAGGCCGTGGGATGGACGACTAACGTGTCAACCGGGACACGGGCTTGGATCTGCAGCGACAGGTCGGCGAGACCCTCGGGATCCCGTGGCGAGGCGTCCAGGCCCAAGACGCGGGCGATTTCGTACGCTTCTTTCTCGTTCAGTCCGAGAATCACGTCGAACTTGGGCTGGAATTTCGCGATCAACTCCAGCGCCGACGCAATGTCCGCCGGGAGTCGCTTTTCCGGATCAGCCAAATCGACAAAAAGCCGGCGCCGCGGCCCGGTCACAGCGGGCATCAGCTCGGATTGAAGGGACGCCCAGATGTCCGACATGTAGGGCAGCATCGTCCAGTTCACGAAGGCGACCAAGGAGGCGGTCTGAAACTGGCGGGCGAATTTGTCGCGTCCGTAACGCTCCTGGAGGTTTTCCCAGGTGACGTGCTTCAACAGGTAATGTTTACCCAACATCAATTTTCCGTCCTCGAATTCCAGGGCGTCCGTGAGGCCCGGTTCGGAGATGGAATTGACGTCGGCGTGCTGGGCGAAGTTCGCGAACACCGGGTGCAACGCCGGCCAGCCCAGGGAACCGACATAGGTCACGTTTAGCCCAAACCGGGAAAGCGCATTGCCCATGATCGGCCCGTTCCCCCCCAATTTGGTCATGACATTCACCAGTTCGATGTTGGTGCTTTGCCCCGCAGCGGCGGCCATTCGGCGGGCGTAGGCGGTGATGGTGGGGACTCGGTCGTAGCGGTTGGCGTCGTAACGCTTGTCCACGACCTGAAGGATTTCATCCACAAAGCCGTCGAGACCGACGAAGGCGGTGAGCGCCGGGACCTGGGCAGCCAGGGATTCGAGGCGTTGGGCGGTTTGTTGGCGGAATTCGGAGGAGTCGATCATGCGGGGGGAAAGATTCACGGAACGGGTTGGCGACGCTCAGTCAACAGTGACGCCGATGAGGTCAAGCAGACGGTTCAACTCATCATTGGAGAAAAAGCGGATTTCTAGAGAACCGCGACCCGCGCGATACCGCAGGGCCACTTGGGTGCCCAGTCGTTCCCGCAGTCGGTTTTCCACGTCGGCTACATGCGGGTCGACCGTCACCTTGGCGGGCGGGGGCGCGGAGGGGGCATCCGTACGAGCCAGAGTGCCGTTGAGACGGGCTACCCAATGCTCGGCCTGGCGAACGTTTAGGGCTTCGGCCACCACGCGCTGGGCGAGTTTCTCCTGACGAGCCGCATCGGGCAAGCTAAGCAAAACTTTGGCGTGGCCGACGCTGAGTTGACCGTGGCGGACGAGGTCTCGGACTGGTTCGGGCAATTTTAGGAGTCGCAGAGCATTAGCCACGACGGCACGGGATTTACCCACTCGCTTGGCGATTTCTTCCTGTGTGAGTTGAAATTGGCTGATCAAGTGGGAGTAACCGACCGCTTCCTCAATCGGATTGAGGTTCTCCCGCTGGAGATTCTCGATCAGGGCGAGTTCGACCACCTCGCGGTCACTGGCCTGGCGGACGACGACTGGGGCTTCCATCAACCCGGCGAGTTGGGCGGCTCGCCAGCGGCGTTCTCCGGCGATCAATTCAAAGCCGTCGGCGGCGGGGCGCACGATGAGTGGCTGGACGATTCCATGTTCGCGAATCGAGTCTGCCAGTTCCTGTAACGAATCGGGGGGGAAGTCTTTGCGGGGTTGCAGTGGGCTGGGGTGGATCTGACTAATCGAGAGACGGCGGACCGCGGCCTCGGAAGCTGGAACCACCGGGGCGGAGGGGGCAGTAGGGGACGACGGCCGGGTGGCACCGCCAGCAAGCAGTGCCCCCAAACCCCGTCCTAAGCCCGTTTTCGACATGGGGGTGAGAGTACGAACCGGCGAACCACGATGGCAAAAGGGATTTTGCGGAACGACACTGGGAAGGGCCGGCGAAGTGGGAAAGCGGAAGAGCACCCCTCAGCGTGGCGAGGAAACGTGCGGTTGGTAGGAAGCAGTGAGACGAGCTCAGCCTGGCCTCCAAATTCTAGCTGGGGTTTTTTGCCCCAGCCAGGAATGCCTCCGAATACCTCGGACGACCTATTTACCCAGCAGGTGATCGAGCACCAATTGGTCGAGATCCTGGTAGTTGAGATCGGCAATGAGGGCCTGGGCTTCTTTTTCGGGGAAGGTCCGGGCCTTTTCCACCAGACGGAGGAAGGTGTCGCGCGAATTACCTAAGGCTTTCAGCCAGTGCTCCGGTCGGGTAGTGCGAAACGGATGCACGTCGAAGCAGACGTATTCGCCCTGGCGCCCGTAGCCGTTGCGCTCCAGTGCGCGGACTTGGTTGAAGGCAACCCGTAGATTATTGGAGCCGAATGGCTTGTCCTGGTCGAACTTGAGGCCGTTCTGATCGTTTAGATGCAGCGACCACAACTTTTTGAACGTCATCGCGAAGTCGATCTCATCGGCCGGATCGAGCCCGGCAAGAATCGCGTGGGCGGACTCAATCACCGTGCCCACCCGCTTCGGATCCCGCGTCAGGTGCGCGATGGCCAGGGCGTGGCCGATGGTGGGGATATAGGCGACATCGGCCGGTTCGTTGGGCTTGGGTTCGATGGCCAGGCGGATCTTCGGATCGTGGGCCAGCAGGGCGTCGAAGGCTTCCACCAACAATTCGACCGAACGGGCGCCGGACTTGGCTTCGCGCAGGTAAGTGCCTTCGCGCGCGAGCCAAAGTACGAGAATGTCGGTCCCCAATACCTTGGCGATATCGATCGATTGCCGGGAGCGATCGATGGCGTAGCGCCGGTGCTGTTTGTTGTTCGACGTGTAGGCGCCGTCCACGGTCTGCGGGGCGAACCACAACCGGGGAGCCACCATTTCAGCCGCGATCCCTTCACCGTCGAGCCGCTTTTTAAGTTCCTTTGCCTCTTTGAGCACTTGAGCGGCCGACTTCGAATCGATGTCCGGCACGGCGTCATCGTCGTGAAACATCATCGCCTCAAAGCCGAGCTTCTTTAGGGCGTCGAGTTTCCAATCAAACGTCTGCGGGGAACGGGTGGGCGGACCATAGGGATCCTGGCCCTCGCTGAAGTTCCAAGGACCCGCGCAGAAGCGATAAACAGTTGGCTTAGCCATACAAAATTGTGGCGCTTAGACTAAGCTGGGGTGGGAGCTGAAGGGGAGAGAAAAGAAGCAGACTTAGGAGAGGCGCGACGTTCGGACTCCCGTTCGGTTTGGTCGCGCCGGATGACGGGGGATCCAATGACAGATGGGTGACCTCGGTTGCTCCCGGTCTATTGCTGGACGAAGTAACTTAAATTCTCGAGTTCAATGGCGAGATTGACGTTCTTGACCATGACCGTATCGGGGATCGAGAGCATCGCCGGAGAGAAATTCAAAATGCCCGAAATACCGTGGTCCACGAGTTGGTTGGCAATCTCCTGCGCGGCGGCGGCAGGCACGGTCAGGATGGCCATCTTGACTCCGCGATCACGGATGATGCGGCCCAATCGTTCGGGCGGGTAAACTGGGGTCTTGAGGGGACGGTCTCGCTCCCGATCAGGTTCCACGTCAAACGCGGCGATGATTTCAAAACCCTCCTGTTCGAATCCGCGGTAGCTGAGCAAAGCGGTTCCCAAATGGCCGACGCCCACGAGGACCACTGGCTGGAGGCGATTGGTCCCCAGGAGGTCGGAAATCATCTTTGAGAGTTGCTCGACGTCATAGCCCAGTCCCCGCGTGCCGAACTGCCCGAAATAGGTCAGATCCTTTCGCAACTGGGTGGACTTCACCCCGGCCGCACTAGCGAGGGCTTCGCTACTGACGGTCTGAATCTGGTTCTGCTTGAGCCGTTGGAGGCAGCGCAAATAGACCGACATGCGGTAGATCGTCTTGGGAGGGATGACAGGACGGGTAACTTTCAAGCACGGGAACCTAGGGACCCTGAATCGGGCAACGCAAGGGGCCGGGGACGAAAGTTGAGTCTCGGGAGACGTGTCTCCGAGGCGTCGTGGGTGGAGGGCCGCAGAGACGCGGAGGCTAGTTGCCAGGGTGCGCGGGCATTCTTTGCGCCAGCCCAGTATCATCCGGCCTGGCCGGGGCGCGCCGTATCTTCCCGACCGACGCGAGCGGAAAGGGACCTAACGGTGGAGGGTTCGGCTCCCGCGTTAGTCGATGAAAATGAACTCGTTGGCGCTGAGCAGGACTTGTGCGTATTGCTGCCAGGAATCGAGCGGAACCGGCAGAGATTGGGGTCCGCCAAAATCCCGGGCGGCTCGCCAATCGCTGCTCCCCGTCGAAGCGGATTCCAAGCGCCGTATGACCGGAGCCCAGGTGAACCCATCAGAATTTTCATCGGCCCGCGGTTCGACTAGGAAATCGAGGGTCTCGCCGCGCCGAACCTCCACTTCGACCAGGGCGGTGGCTTGTTTGCGGTGGAAGACGTCCCACTCTTGGAGTTGACCTTGTCGACTCGAGACGATCCGCGCTTTGATGCCGTCCCCGGCTTCGGCGGGATGCTCCAGTTCACCGCTCAGCGCGATCCGACCGGTAAACGGCGCGGTCCAGCGCCGAATGGCGCCGTTGGTCGCGTTGGCTCCGGGATGGCCCCCTTTCCGATTGAGCATAGTCCACTGTCCATTGGCGGCGGGTAATTTGGCCTCCCATTGCCAGGCTTCCCCGGTGAAATGGGTCAACGGACGCCAGGACTCCACCCGACCCGTTCCGGCATTGTATCCGCCCGTGCCATAGCTCCAAACGGCGGTCGAGCTTGGTTCCGGGGGGGTGCCTGCTGGACGAGCAACGAAGGCCTCGGCCAAAGTGAGTTCGCTGGGACTGGGGAAACGTTGGAAGGTGAGTTCGTAAAGTCGGCTGATTTTTTCGTCGACGCGAGGCCGGCTTTTAACGTCGGGACGGTCCATCAATTCCCGGGCGCGATCGGCCATGAACGAACTGTTCATGAGAAAGAGCGCCTGCTGCGGCGTGGTGGTTTGAAAACGCAGTGGGGAAGTGGCGTCCGGGCTAGCGAAATCAAAGGCCCGGAGTATGCCCGGCAGGTTCTGACGATCGATGAAGCCATAGAGGGTTCGTCGGGGCGTGGAGTTTTCCTCGAACATCGGCACCGGTTGTCCGCCGATGTCGCCGTCGAATTTGCCGCTCACCACCAGTAATGCATCCCGGAGCGCCTCGAAATCCGCCCGTTTCCGGTTCATGCGCCAAAGGAGGATGTTGGCCGGATCGGCCTGCTCGCCTCGCGCAAACGCGGCCTGAACCGTCGGGTCTGCTCCGGGATCACTGGCCTGTTGGTAGGTAGCAGAGAGGAGAATATACCGGTGAAGCGCTTTGAGCGACCAGTCGTGGTCCATGAACCAGACGGCCAAGTGGTCGAGCAATTCGGGGTGGCTGGGGGGATCGCTGCGGACTCCGAAGTCACTCGGAGTCCGGACGAATGACGTTCCGAAATAGCGGAGCCACACGCGATTGACCATGACGCGAGCAGTCAAAGGGTTGTCTCGACTGGCGATCGCCCGGGCGAGTTCCAAGCGACCACTGCCTTGGGCGAACGGCATCCGATTCGTCCCGCCGAGCACTTCCAGGAATTGTCGGTGCACGGCGGGGCCTGGATTGCCCGGATTGCCCCGTTTGAAGACGACCGGTTCGATCGGATCTTTCTTGTCCACGTACGCCATGGCTCGTAGCGGAGCCCCGGGATGGGTCGCATCCAATTCGTCGAGTTTCCGTTTTAGGCCCCGGATCTTTTGCCCAGTGGGAGTGTCGAAGAAGCGGTCAATGTCCTTCATGGCCGCCATGACCGGGGAGTCGGAGGCATTCAGAATCAGGCGCAACTCTTCTTGGGCTGGGTCCGGTAGGGCGGTGGGTGCCGGTTGGCCTTGGGCGCGGGCGACTTCTTGGGCGTCTTTCCAGGCGGTGTCGGCGTCCAACAGCAACTTGCCATAACGGTCGGCCACCTCCTTGAAGGTGGTTGGTGCCGGAGTCGCCAACGCTTGAACCACCGCTGAGTTGAAGGGTTTCCCCGCCGTGGACCCTTGGGTGAGCGTGGAGGCCAGTTCTCCGGCCAGCTGGGTAAATTCGTTGGTTGTCAGCTTCGCGAAGGCAAACCAGGGACCCAGGGCGGGCGGCGGCGCTCCTTGCCACTGTTCCAAGCGACCTTTCCACGCGCCCACCAGACCAGGGTCAAGACTGCGAACGCGGGCCAGTCCTTCGAGATTCGTCCAGTCCAAGCCCATCGAATCCTGCGCGGCTAAGAGGTACTCGCCCACGCGTTCACGAAGCTTCTTGGCGATGTCGGCCGTGCGTTCAGTCCGGAATTCCTGCAGTTCCTTTTGGCGGGCGGCCCGGTCCCGCTCGTACTCGGCTGCGCGTTGCGAGTTCGGATTCGGTCCCAGTAAGGGTTTCTCCTCCGGTTCCTGGCTTGAATTGAAAATGCCGTAAAGCGCGTAGTAGTCGGCCGTAGGAATAGGGTCGTATTTATGGTCGTGGCAGCGGGCACAGGCCACGGTTAAGCCCATCGTGCCCCGGGTGACCACATCAATGCGGTCATCAATGATGTCGTGGAGGTTGTCGAGAAACCGCCGGCCGAGCGTCAGGAATCCCTGGGCCGCCATAGGCCAGGGATTATCGGGAGTGGCCACTTGGTCGCCGGCGATCTGTTCAATCAAGAATTCGTCGTACGGTAAATCCCGGTTCAGGGCCTCAACTACCCAATCCCGATACGTGTAGCTGTGACTGAAGCGGCGTTCCTGCTCGAAAACGTATCCCTTGGAATCCGCATACCGGGCCACGTCCAGCCAATGCCGGCCCCAGCGTTCGCCGTAACGGGGGGAGGCGAGTAACCGATCCACCGCGATTTCGTAGGCGCGCGGGGACCTATCCGCCTGAAATTCCCGCATCTCTGCGGGCGTCGGCGGCAGACCGGTCAGGTCGAAGGTGATCCGGCGCAGCAAGGTGTGTCGGTCCGCCCGGGGCGCCGGCGCGAGCCCTTTCTCAGCGAGTTTGGCACCGATGAAGGCGTCAATGGGATTGTCGATGGCCGATTGAGGATGGGTGATGGAGGGGGGCGACACCCGTTTGGGCGAATGGAAGGCCCAATGGTTTGCCGGATTCGGCCGGTTCGAGAATTCCTGGGTTCGCGGGTCGGGTGCGCCCATCTGAACCCACTCTTCCAGGGCCGCGATTTGTTCCGGCTTGAGCGGTTTGTCCGATTTTTCGGGTGGCATGATCTCCAGGTCCTTCCCTGCGCCGCGCAGGACTTGGATAAAAAGGCTTTCTCCGGGCTTTCCGGGAACCAAAGCGAGGCCGGAGGTTCCGCCTTTGAGCAATCCTGCGGCGGTGTCGAGCAGAAGCCCCCCTTTCACTTTTTCGGCCCGCGCGCTGTGACAGTCATAGCAGTGCTCGGCCAGCACCGGCCGGACCTTGGACTCGAAAAACTCGACCTGCGCCGGATCGAGTGAGGCGGATCCGTTCAAGGGGATTGCCCCGGCCACCAGCCCGAACAGAGCCACCCGGCGGAGCGTCCAACGAATTGATTCAAAGCACACCATGAGCGAGACCACGCTGCGAGCGCTGGTCTCCTTGTCAACAACGTGTCGGAGTGCCGGCTTATTCGATGGGTTATTGGCCATTTCCGGTGGGCGCTCCGTTTAGCGGCTCTCGTTGGCCGAGTTTCCTACTTCTTTAACTACTGTCGCTTGCTTCCGGATGGGAGGTTCCGCGAGGCTCTTCCGATTCGTATGCGTCGCTGGCTTCTGGGATCGTTCCTCCTGCTCGCGGGTGCGGGCGTAGGACACGTCGGCGCCCGGGCGCAGCCTTGGTTGGCCGCTGGCCCCTTGGCCGCGGAATTTCCCACCATCTGGGAAACCGGTTGGCGCATTGAATTCATCGGGACCCTAGGCATGTACGAGGAGACAGCGGACACAACCCGCTGGGGGCTGATTCCACTATTGTCCTATGAGGCCACCCCGGTGCTGGAACGTGAGCGGTTTGATTTCATTTATCCGCTCCTAACCTGGCGGCGCAGTGGTACCGAATACCGTTGGCAATTGGGACAATTTCTCAATTTCTCAGGAGCCGACCGGCAGTCGGAGGATGGGGTGGTCCGGCGGACGATCTTCCCGCTATTTTTCCAGCAACGGTCCCGGAGTGGGACTAATGATTATCTGGCGATCCTGCCGTTCTACGGTCATCTGGAAAACCGGCTTTTCCGAGATGAAATCGACTTTTACTTGTTCCCGATCTTTGTGAAGAGCCGCAAAGGGGAGATGGTGACGCGGAATTACGTCTACCCATTCTTCCATACACGTCATGGGCCCGGTTGGGGTGGGTGGCAGTTTTGGCCCTTGTACGGGACCGAGCAGAAGGAGACCGGCTGGCGGACCAATCACTTGGGCGATCGGGTGGTCTCGCCTGGACGGGAAAAAAAATTCGCGCTCTGGCCTATTCTGTTCGCGGAAAAGAAGAATCTGGGGACACCCGCGGCCGCCACTAACTTCGGAGTTCTGCCCTTCTATTCTTCCCAACACGCGCAGACCTACGACCAGGCCAGCTATCTGTGGCCGTTTTTCAGCCGCACCGAAGACCGAGCCAAGCAGTATGTCGAATGGGGCGCGCCGTGGCCGCTGATCGGATGGGCCAATGGACCGGGTAAAACTGCTCGGCGAGTGTTTCCGATTTATGGTGATTCCGAAGCCGGTGCGGTGCGGTCCCGGTTCTTCCTGTGGCCCTTTTTTACCCATCGCCAGATTGATGATGAAACATTGCGCCGTGATCATTGGCGTAGCCTGTTTTTCCTCTACGACGACGTCCTGTTGCGCAGTAAGGAAACGGGTGATTTTCGCCGAGAACGGGGTGTTTGGCCCTTCTTCATCTGGCGACGTGATCTGGATGGTCGGCAACGGCTTCAGGTGTTGGCACCCGTGGAAACGGTGTTGCGCAATCGGGAGGCCATTCAGCGGAATTACTCGCCGCTTTGGGCATTTTATCGGGCCGAGAGCCATCCCAAGACCGGCCTGGCCAGTCAGTCGGTTCTGTGGAATTTCTTCCGACGCGAGGTGTCGCCGCACGCCGTGCGGACGTCCTGTCTGTTCGGGCTGATTCAAACGGAGCGGACGGGTGAGGAGCGGTACTGGCGCTGGTTCTGGTGGCCCAACCGTCATTTCGAGGCGGAGTCCGCGCCCAAACCCACCGCGGTGGACGGGGGGCGTCCGGAATTGGCGCCCAAGCGGGGTGATGTGCTGGCGGAGCGGGCGCGAGCGGGCGTGGCTAAACCGTGGATCGTGGGGAAGTAGGCTGATGACAACAGGTGTCTCTATCTTCTGAACGCATATGGCCTGGTTTTATCTGTTCCTCGCAGGGTTATTGGAAGTGGGCTGGGCTGTCGGGCTCAAGTTCACCGAAGGCTTCACCCGACTGTGGCCCAGTGTTTGGACCGTGGGGTGCATGATTGGTAGTTTTGCGCTGCTGGCCTTCGCCCTGAAAGTGCTTCCCCTGGGTACCGCCTATGCGGTCTGGACGGGGATTGGCGGAGCGGGGACGGCGATTTACGGGATCTTTTTTCTGCAGGAATCCAGAGATCCGGCCCGGCTGGTTTGCCTGGCTCTCATTGTGGGAGGCGTGGTGGGACTCAAACTATTCGAGAAGGCGTCCGCCTAATCCAATTCGCGAATGGTTCGGCATCGCTTTCATTTTGTGGTTTGCTTTCCCGGTCCGCTGTCGGACTTCTGATCCATGTTCCGTAATCTTGGCGAAATGGTGCTGCTGTTCGTGGCGACCGTCCGGGCCCTCCCCCGGGCGTGGCGCGAACGCCGCAAGATCGGTGAACAATTGTACGATATCGGCAATGCCAGCCTCTTCATGGCTTGCGTGCTCTCGTTCTTCATTGGCGGAGTTCTCTCGCTGCAGAGCGGACCAGTCCTGGTCGAGAACGGGATCGGATCCGCTCTCGGTAATTTGGTGGCGATCGCCATGTGCAAAGAGCTGGCGCCCGTCATGATGTCGATTCTCATCGCCGGCCGAGTCGGGTCGGCCATGGCCGCCGAGTTAGGTTCCATGTGCGTGTATCAGGAAATCGATGCGCTTCGCACCCTCGCCATTAATCCGATCCATTTCCTCGTATTGCCGCGGGTCGTCGCGATCAGTGTCGCCGTTCCCTGTTTGGTTATTTTTGCCAACCTGGTCGGTTGGTTAGGCGGGGCTCTCGTGGCGGCTCATAACGACCGCATCGCGGTTCCGTGGAGCACCTTTTTCGCCAGCCTCCGCGACGGTGTCGATACCGGCGACATTCTCAACGGGCTCATCAAATCATTCGTGTTTGCCGTTTGCATCGGTGTCATTTGTTGTCATCAGGGCCTAACCACCATGGGCGGACCCCGAGGTATCGGTCGGAGTGTGACCAAGGCGGTGGTGAACTCCTTGGTGCTGATTCTGATCCTTGATTACGTTCTGACCCGCCTTCTGCTGCCGTTCGATAACGTATTCAGCGTCTGACCATGACCGCGTCCCAATCCACCGGAATCCCCCTTTCCGTCCGGCACCTGCGCAAGTCGTACGGCGGCCGCGTGGTGCTTGATTCCCTCTCGCTCGATATCGCGGCGGGGGAGATTTTTGTGATGATGGGGCCGAGTGGTTCCGGGAAGTCGGTATTTCTGCGGCATTTGATTGGATTGGAAGAACCGGATTCCGGCGAAATTCTGGTGGGTGGGGAACGGGTGGGGCCGAATGCGGCTGATCCCACGCATCGATTGGCCATGGTGTTTCAAAGTGGAGGCCTGCTCAATTCCCTGACAGTGGAGGAGAATGTGGGGCTTTACCTGAGCGAACACCGGTTGAAATCCCCGGCCGAAGTCGCCCGGATTGTCGCGGAAAAGCTGAGTTTGGTGCAGTTGGGTCCGCCGGATGCCCAGAAATATCCGTCTGAACTCTCCGGCGGCATGCGCAAGCGGGTGGCCATTGCCCGAGCGTTGGTCGTGGAACCGCAACTCATCCTCTACGACGAGCCGACGAGTGAACTCGATCCGTTGGTTTCCCTCACGATTGGTCGGGAGATCGTTAATCTCAACTCGCGCATTGGCGCCACCACGGTGGTGGTCACGCATCATCGCGACCTGGCTTTTGGCATCGCCGACCGGATTGCCTTTTTGGCGGATGGAAAGATTTTGGCCCTGGGCAGGCCGGCCGAGATTCGAGCGAGCTCCATCCCTTTGCTCCAACAGTTCCTGGCCGCTGAGTTCAAGTGACTCGGTCAGCTTTCGATTCTTCCGCCTAAACCAGCTCTGGAATACATGAAATCCTCCCTCGAAACCCGCCTTGGCATGTTCTTTGCCGTGGTCATTATTGCGGCCTTCATCCTGTTCGAGTTGTTAGGTGGCGGCGCGATCTTCAAGCGCGGGGTTGATTACCGTGCGCAGTTTAGTTCGGCCAAAGACCTCAAAGTGGGCGACCCGGTTAAACTCGCGGGTGTTCCCGTGGGCCGGGTCAAGGGAGTCGCCGTCGCCGGCAACCGCGTCGAGATCACCTTGCAGGTTGATCGGGGCACTCCAATTCGGACGGACAGTGTGGCGTCCATCCAGTTTACCGGACTGATGGGCCAGAACTTCGTGGCGCTGACCTTTGGCGACGAGAACGCACCCTTGTCCGTGCCGGGAGCCTTATTGCAGACGCGCGAGCAGGCGGATCTCGGTGACCTGATGACCCGGCTCGACAGTGTCGCGAGCGGCGTCGAAGGCCTGACCCAGAGCTTCAGCGGCGAAGAGATCAGCAAATTGTTCGGACCGCTGACCGATTTCATGAAGCAGAACCAATCGAATATTACTTCGGTGGTGCAAAACATGCAGGTGGTGACGACGGAAATGGCCGAAGGCCGGGGTACTTTTGGGAAGCTAGTCCGGGATCCGACCCTCTATGACCAAGCCGTCAATGCCGTGACTAACATTGCCGAGGCCGTGGAAGATGTGAAACCATTGGCGGAGGACGCTCGCGGGATGATGGCCGACCTGCGCAAAGTGATTAGCCGCTTGGAAAAAGGAGAGGGATCCCTTGGTAAAATGTTGACGGATAATGCGTTGTACGGAGAAACGACCGATGCTATGACCAACTTTAAGGAGATCATGCAGAAGATCAATCAGGGCAAGGGATCCATCGGAGAATTGGTCAACGACAACGCCTTTCTGAAGAATATCAAGCTGACCCTACAGAAGGTCGACAAGGCCACCGAATCCTTGGAAGACACTGGGCCCCTCAGTGTGATTGGAACGGCCATTGGAACTTTGTTTTGAGATTCGGATAGATCGGCTTGGTGAAGTGATTGAACTTTCTCGGGGCGGTTCTAAATGCTGGACAGGCGGTTTGGAGTGGAGCTAATGACCCAGTGCAGGGTTGTTAAACTGACAATAGCCAACCCGAGAACCCGCCCACGATGGTCCGCTACATACTTCGAGGTTTGAATCAGCCGTTTGAGCATGAGCTTCACAGCGGCCTGAACACGATTGGTCGCAATCCGACCAACGAGTTTCGCGTTTCGGAGGCCAGTGTCTCCAGCTTTCACGCCGAGGTGACCGTATTAGATGGCGGCAAGGCGGTGATTGTCCGGGATTTGCAGTCCACGAACGGCACCTTCATTGACGGCCAACCGGTCGAGGAGGCGCAGTTACTGCCCGGGCATGTGCTTCAGTTGGGGAGCGTGGAGTTGCGGTTGGAGGGTGAGGAGTACGCGATTCGCATTCCCACCGGGGTCGGGCCGCAAACGGCTCAGGCGGCCGGTGCACTGCAGGCGTTATCTGATGGGACGATTGCCTGTTCGCGCGACCCGAACCTGCCCGCCACCCATCAGGCCATTGGCGAATGTCACGCGGTGGTTCGCTGTCCTGGACTTTTCAATGTCGCGAGTTTGCGGGCTATGAAGTTGTCCGGTGGCGCCGCAGGTCAAATGCTTTTCTGCCCCGATTGCAACGCCAAGTGCGAGCCGATCCCTGGGGTCGCCGATGCTCCGCAGAAGAAAGCCACCCTCCTTTCCCGCCTGACGCAAACCATCCAGATCGGGTGGAAGCGTAAATAGGTTTCTGTTGATCAGCTACTGGTCCGAGTTTACTGGGCCGTGTGCGGGGCCGGGGCAAGCTTCCACACCTGCCCTTTGCCAGGAGTCAGGCCATTGCTGCCGTTGGTCAGGAGGTAGAGTTCGCCTTCATTGTCTTGGCCGAAGGCTGTGATGTAACCGGCGAATTTCTCTGGACTAACCACCTCGATCGATTCGATTGACCAGCGTCCGGTTCCACCGGCGGGACGTTTCGCGGTGAGCAGGACTCCCTGCGGTAGCGCCCAATTCCGGCTCCAATCACCGAACACGTATTGGCCGACCAGTTCCGGGAAGTGCTTGCCGCGGTAAATGAAGCCGCCTGTGATGCTGATTCCGAGGGCCTCAGGGTCCTTTTTAGGACCGGTGTGTTTGTACTGTAGAATAGGTTCGACCAAGGGTTCGCCGCGGGGACCTTTGGTGGGAATTTCGGCGGGTGGTTTGTTGGGAGCCTTGGGGTCAAAGGCCGCAAAACCTTCGCGCAGAGACCAACCGTAGTTGCCGCCTTTAACGATGATGTCGACCTCTTCGAAGAGGTTTTGCCCCACATCCGCCCCGAAAAGCTCATGGGTTCCGCCGCGGTCAAAGCTCAAGCCCCAGATGTTACGCAAGCCATAGGCGTAAATCTCGGGCAGTCCTTCTCGCCCATTGGCAAACGGATTGTCCGAGGGGATTCCATAGGTTTGGCCGCCGCTGCTCTGGTCGACGTCAAGGCGGAGGATTTTGCCCAGATGCGTCTTCAGGTTCTGTCCATTGCCCGTTTCGGGGCGTTTGCCCTGGTCGTTGGCATTGCCGCCGTCGCCTACCCCAAGGTACAGAAATCCGTCGGGACCGAATGCGATCCGCCCGCTGTTGTGATTCGCATACGGCTTATCGACTTCGATGAGTACCTTCTCGGAGTTCGGATCGATCCGCAGCGGCTGGTTCGCAGGCAACATGAATTCCGCGAGGCGCAAAGTGCAGTCCCAATCAGCGGGAGCGGAACTCCGCCGGGGGGCGGTGTAGGTGAGCAATACCCGCCGGTTAGCCTTGAATTTGGGGTGAAGTGCCAGATCAATCAGCCCGCGTTCGTCAAAGGCCCCGTGGTTAATGGCGGAAAGCTTGTTGGTAAGATTCAGCACTGGTTCGGCCCGTCGGTTGCCGTCCTTTTCGATCAGCCAGACAAACCCCGGCTGATCAACCACCAACGCCGATCCATCCGGCAACTGGACATAAGTGAGCGGCTGGGTGAGTCCTTCCGCGACCGGTTGCAGGACAACCTTCGTGGTCGCGGCGGGAAGTTGGGTGGCCCCAACGAGCAGGGCCAAGCTGAGAGCAGAGGCGAACTTCATGGTGTGATGGGCGAAACGATACGAGGGGAGCGGGGGATGGAAAGCCACGATTTGCCACCTCGGATCAGCGGGCGGAATCGGCCGCCCCGGAAATTGTGGGCATCGGCGCCAACAGGGTCTTCACCTTTTCCAAAAGCTTCTGATAGGTCGTCTGCACCGCAAATCCCATCTTCCGCTCCTCTTCCAAAATGCTGTCATCTTTGCTGACGACCCGAAAGGCATCAGCGGAGAGCAGGAATTGTTCGGCTTCACCCAGCCGCGTCAGTTTGACCACAACTCGATCCCACAGGCCGGTTTGCCACCCGCCCCAAACTACATTCTGACCGGTGCTGCCGGGACGCTCAAAGATCATGGATTCCGGGGTCTTGCTCGCCATCTTGAATCCTTCCTTTAGAAAGACCTGTTCGGTCGCCATCTCCACGGCTAGACGGGAGAAGCCGTTGATCTCGACGGCGGCGTACTTCCCGGATCCGGTGCCTTTGGGCGGTGAACTGCAGCCGACAAAAAGCCCCATCGCTAGGGCAACCATCAATACTTGAATGTGGACACTCATCAGGGGGGATAGTGACACCGGGCGATAGCCTGAGCGGCAATGAAAAACCGAATCCCGGGTGATGATTGACCGGCCCGCGACCCGAGCCTCTCACTAAATTTGGCGACTATTCGCCGGCCGATCGCCAGATAAAGTGGCGGCATGTCACCTCTCTTCGAAGCGCAATTCAAACTGATCGATTCCTACGTGAACTGCCCGACGTGTCCCGGCCGCCAATTGCTGGCCCGGCGCGGGTATCGTCCGCCGGCGCCCGGGGCGTTTGACGAGTTCTCCCTGCGCGGACGGCTCTGGGAATTCCTCTACGCCATGGCGGGCCTCCGCCAGTTCGTTCGCTACACCGATCATATTTCCGATCGGGAACTCTACACCTGGCTCTACCAATCCTGGCTGCCCGGACAGGTGGACGACTTACCGCCTGGCGTTCCAGTGAACTCCGAGGTGGATGTCTCCGAGAGCATCGGAGACCCGGACGATCCGTTGGCCTGGATGTCGGATCTGGAGGAAGATGCCGACGCCAAGCTGGACCCAGACCTCGAAGAACCGCCGAAGCGACCCGCTCGGCCACGGTTTGACCGGGACCGTTGGCTGCCGGTCGTCCCGGAAATCCGCTGGGGTCGAAAAGGTTCCGACGAAGAAGGAGAAGTGGAGGTTGAGTCCGGGCCAACCGATGAGGAGTTGGACGCGATGCCTCGGCTGCTGGATTCGATGGCGGGGCAGGGGTTGGTGTTCCCTCCGCCCGCCGAACTTTCCGGGAATTCGTTTACGGCCAAACTTTGGGAACTGCTTTACGAGCTGGATCGACGCGGGCAGATGGTCACCCGCACCGACCACTTGAGTGATGCGGAGTTGTACGCCTGTCTGTGGTCGGCAGATTTTCGGGGTCCGGTTGAACCGCCGAAAGCGCGGCCTTCCCTAGGTTTTCGATTTGATGCCTTGGACCAGATGGGCGACTCCGAGCGACGGATCTGGTTGCGCTATTACGCTACAGCGGACGAATGGACTGCGTTTGCCCGAGACCATCCCGATCGACAACTGCCTCCCCGGGAAACACCCCTGTGCCGGCGTGATTGGCGCCTGCCGTGGTGTCCGCCGTGATCCGTGGTCAAGGCCCCGGTTCCTCGGGCGGATTCAACGGGGTTGTTTCCGGAGAAATTCCCAACCGACGTGTTCCTGGGCGAGACGTCGGCCGGCGGAGATCAGGGGCCACGCTTCCTCGGCTAATTCGCGCAGCCAATCGCAGTCTTCGCGCCGGGCCGACTGGCTGCCTTCCCACGGCGTGGAGTGGTCGCGCCCCAACTCCAGAAGCCATCGATAACTGGGAAGGTGCGCCTCGATTCGTGGTAGGCCCAGGGCTTCGGCAAACGTGGAGGCCTGTTGCGGAATTTGCAGTCCCGGCAAATCCAGGTCACCAAAGTAAAACACCCGTTGCGGACCGGTTAGTTCGGCCAGGATGTCACCCAGATACCGAGTGCTCTGGGCCGCTTGTAACCCTCGCCCATACACCACCGCCCCGAAGGAATGAGTTAGCGCATTCCAACGGCAGTAGGAGTTCCAGGTTGCCGCATTCTCGATGACCAGGATCTGGCCGGAGTCCACCGGGCCTCGCTTCCAACCCAAGGGTTCGCCGGTGATTGCACAGCGCAGGTCGCGTCCCAGATCGAGTCGGTCGGAGCGGAACAGGGCAGAGGTGCGCAGCAGATCGAGGCGTTTCTCATCTCCCAGCACTTGGAGAGAACGTTCCTTGATGGGAATGACCGGCTTCCCTTGCCGATCGTCCATCAGGAACCGGTCGATCTGCTCCAATTCGACGAACGGGAGACTCAACCGCGCGTCCCGCACAAATTCGAGGGCCGGGTGCCAGCGATGCGCCCGAATTTGTTCGGCCTCGGCGTCCATGACTCGACTGAAACCAAAGGCGGTTCGCCAGCGTTCCTCCTGTTCCAATGGGATCAATACGCGGTCAATCAGGTGTGGCTTAAAGCGGACGACACGGAGTTCAACCCAGCCCGCGTCGGCCAGACCTCGGATGTCGCGCTCGGCGTCCTGACGGTCCAAAGCTGCGACCACATTCGCCGCTTCCAACAGGCACTCCCAGGAACGGGAAAAGGGCCTTCTTGCCGGTTCTACTCGCTCACCCCGGGCCTGACGCCATTGAGCAAACAGCTCGAAGGCTACCGGAAGTTGGGCGGGATTCATTGTGGCGGGTTTTCGGCGGCGCTGCGAACGGGAGGACGCGCCCGGCCTCTTCCGTTCACTTAAGTCAGTGCCTCCATCGCCTCGGCCATGGTGGTCAGTAGGGGAATATTATCGATGCGGGTGACGTAGCCTTCGGCATCCCGTTCGACCTCTTTCTGACATATCACTACGGTCTGCGCATGCGGGACCATCACGCCCAGTCGTTCGGGAGGGAAGGCCATGATGAGTTGCAGTTGAAAGACCTTGGCCAAGGCCAGGCAGTCTTCAATGCCGTCACCGGAGAGTTTAGAGAAGGCCTCGTCCATGATCACCAACCCCAGTTGTTGCGAGCGGGTGGAACTGCGGTCACCCCGGTCATACACCCGCCGGAACGCGGCCAGCATGGAAATGAAGAACGGAGCCTGGTTTTCACCGCCCGAAAGATTTCGGCCCGATCGGCCCAAGGAAATCGGCGGCGCGTCGGGTTTGTCGGCCGGAACCATTTCGAGGTCGTAGTGATGGTAGTTGCGGTAGTCGAGCAGGCGACGCGCCCGATCCTCGCCGTCGCTGGACGCATCGACGGCCCGCATCAGTTCCTGCTTGGCCTGCTGAACTTCCCCTTCCTGAATCGCCGCCGACAAGGGATCCGTAGGTTCCAGTCCCGAGTCGAGTAGCCGCCAGATGCCGCTAAAGCCCGCCGTGTCCCGTCGTTGACTGATGCGATAACGGAACCGGCCCACGGGTTGGCTGAGATGTCGATCGAGCAGGCGAATGGTGTTTTGCGCGTCGGTGATTCGGCGGTTCAATTCGTTGAGAACATTTTCTTCGAGTCGCCGTTCCCACTCGCGCTTGCGATCTAGTGCCAGTTCCCGGGAACGGGCCAGTTCCACCGTCTCCAATAATGTGAGGCGAGAATCCCAGAGCGCGTTGCTCTCGTCCTCCATGGGAAACTCGTGTTGATAGGCTGGATGGCGTAGGGCGCCGTGTTCATCGCGGGCGGTGGCCAATCGTTCGCGCTCGGCATTGCGCTGCAACCGGGCGGTGTCGGCCTGGCGACCACTCTGTTCGATCCGCGTGTGAACGGCTTCGAGGCACTCGAGCCATTTGGGGAACTCGCGCCGAAAACGATCGCGCTCGATGAGTAATTCCGCATCGATTAAACCGGCGAATTGCCGACCCAATTCCACTCGGCTGGATTCCACGGCAATCCGGTTGTCTCGCAGGTCTTCTTCGGCCTGAGCCACCGCGTCGCGCAGCGGTTGAGCGCGCAACGCTGAGACTTCCTTGGACCGCAACAGGCTGCCCATTTTTCGGTCCAGCGCGGTCTTGTTCTCTTCCAGTTCCCGCAAGCGCAACAGTCGGGTTTGCCGTTCCGGGGTCATCAGGAGGGCGATCGTTTCCCGGAGGCGGCTCAATTCGGTTTCGAATTGCGGCAGGAACGGCAACTCCGCGGACCGGTCCGGCAAGGCCCCATCGGCGAGTTCCGCTTTTCGTCCTTGGTCGAGCCAGGTTTGCACATCCGCGAGCCGAAGTTGGGCGCTTTCGTGTTGGTGTCGCACCTCGGTTTGCTCGCGCAATTTGACGGCTCGCATCCGCTCCAGTCCTTCCCGACCCAGCGTGAGTTCCAGCGCCGTGGCCGACCGGAGACGACGCCGGAGGGGTGCCTGCTTGCTCAGACCTTCCAGGGTGATGGCTTGGTCCTCTGAACAACGTTCCAATTCTTCGGCGGTGGCCACGCAGCGCACGTTACCGAGCAACTGTTCGACGTAGCTCCGGGCGACGAGAGGCACGACGTCGACTTTGCTGAAGAGGGAATCGGGGCGGACCTGGGGCCGCAGATTCCGGGCTTCCGTGGGATTCAGCAGGAACTCTGGTTCGCGGCCCGGAGCGGTCCGACGCAAGATCTCCAGCGCCTCGGGATAATCTGCCGGATCCTCGACCACGATGACCCAGCGATTGGGTCCCAGAAACAACTCCAGAGGTGGCCACCAATCCTCCGCCTCGGGTTTGACCTCGATTAGGCGGCCCAGTTGTTCGACCCGATGGCTGAGCTTCTGACGAAGGGCCTGAAAGACGGGAAACGCGCCCGGCGTCTGCCCTCGGGAAAGATTCTCCAGGTCGGCGGCCAGTTGGCGTTGCCGGGTTTCGGTCTCGGCGAGTTCGCCGCGGAGGGGGTAAACCAATTGCTCCACGGCGACCCAGAGTTCGTTGAATCGGGCGGCCAATTTCGGCAGCGCCTCAATTCGTTCGGGATCGGTACCGGAGCGCAGGTTGGCTAGCAGGCGGTCGTCGACGGTCAGGGTCTCAGCCAAGCCATCGAGTGGCAGCGCCGCCCCATGTTTCAGCCAATTCATCCAGCGGTAATGCCGGTCATCCAGCCGTCGCTGCAGGGAGAGACGAGCCTCACGCAGGGAGGCGACACGCTGCTCCAATTGCCGCTGCTCGGATTCCAACTGGGAAACCCTGCCACCGTCCGGATCCTTTTGGATTTCAAACCGAACGTGTTCGAGTAGACGGCTGAGTTCATGGACTTCGACGGTGGCCTGGAGGATCGCCTTTTCGTCGTCGTCTTGGGCGGCTTCGAGACGCTTTAGTTCCGCCGCCTGGTGGTCACGACGCTCTTCAATCTGGAGGCATTTCAGGGATTGGCCCAAGTGTCGAAATACGGCTTCCTCCCGGCGCGAACGTTCGCAGAGTTGATGGTGTTCGCGGATACGCCCGAGGTGTGTCGCCTCGTCTTCCTGCTGTTGCAGACGTTTCCGGGTATCGTCGTAAGCGCGGAGGGCGGAGCGGACTTCCCGGACGTCGAGCGGACTTTCTTCGAGGATGAATTCGCGAATGAAGCGGGCGACATTTTCCTCCGGTTCAAAGGCGATCGCTTTGGGAAACGTGCGTTGGAAGGCGGTCAAGTCGAAGTTCAGATGTCGGGGTGCCGCCATCTCTTCCAGGTAATCGCGCTGCCGGGCGAAGAGACTTTCGTGGCCGAACTCGCGTCGCAGCCAGGTTCGAAAGGCGTCGTCGGAGAGCAGCTTTCCGTCGGGCGCCAGGGTGGCGTATTCGAGGCGGTCGGGGATGCAAAAATAGGTTAGCTTCGGCGCGGCGTCTGGGCTGGAAAATTCGAGGCGAATTCCCCAGGTCTCGCGCCGGACTTCGGTGCGGTTGCCCTCGGCGGGGCGAGTGAATTCCAGGGCGACCAGGGTGACGCCGCTGCTCCGGAGAAAATGACGTTGGCCGGCGCGACTCTGATTGGTGTCACCCAGGCAGTAGCCCAAGATGTCCCGGCCCCGGGCGTTTCCGGCCGCGGCCCGGTTAGCCCGCCAATGCTCGCCCAGGAGCACGTACTGCATCAGATCAAGCAAGGCGGACTTACCGGTGCCAAATGCCCCCGAGATGAGCACATTGTCGTGAACGTCAAAGATCTGTCGAAACCCGTACCAGTTCAGCGCCAGAATGCGGGTGAGGGAAATACGTTGGCTCATCCGAGTACCTCTTTGGGGTCGTTTACGATTGCAGCGGGTTGCTGGTATAGGGCGGCTTGTTGATTCCACGCCTCCACCGTCTCAAAGGGAATTACGCGCGGCAGCGTCGGCAGGATCTCGATCTGGGAATCTCCAAATCGGGTGGCCTCTTCCTGCCATTGCAGACGGACCAAGCGGCGGTCGCGCAAACGTCCTAGCATGTCCCGCAACTGAGCTTCGGTCGGCGGAATAACGGTTTCGAAATAGAGCCGCAGCCGCTGCCAAACGTCGTTGGCGGTTACTACCACCGCCTCGGAAACCGTTTCCATCCGCGCATCGTGGTACATCCGCCAAAGGGTCAGCACGAGCAGGGTCTCGGCTTTGTTAAATCTGACCGTTAGCCCGCAATCACTCGGCACGGGTCGGAGTTGCAGAATCGGCCGGTCGGGATCAGCGACCAGTTCGAGATGAAGCGGCGCTAAGTATTCCGCGAGATCGCGCTGATGTTCCCGAGCCAGCAGATACAACTCGCGATCTCGGCCGCTGTCGCCGAGCAGAGCGCCATGGCGGAGCAGTTGGGTCAGGATGTCGGACACCGCCGGACGGTCGTCGACGGGAATGTGTTGCCAGAAGTTGGGCCAGGGCAGGGGCATGATTAGGCGATTCGTTCGAGGGTAAATCGTTCCATCAGACGGTCGGCCTCGGCATCCCGTGGAATACGTTCCGGTTGGGTACCTAGATCGGCGCGGGAGGTTTGGACCCGCCAGCGGATCGTTCGGCGGGAGCCGATTGCCGAAGGGCCGCGGTCAAACGCGAGCACCGCCAGCAGATCAAGGAGATCGTCCTCGCGCAGCACATGGAGGGTTTCGGTGGAGAGGTGGGTCCCTTTCTCCGGTAAGTGTTGTTCGACGAATTTGGCGGCACGTTGGGGCGTGAGCACGTTCAGATTGCGCCGTCTAATTTCGTCCTTGGCCGCCTCCGGATTGGACTCGTTGCGCAGCTCGGCCAAGGAAAGATCCACGGGCGGTCGGACGTTTCGGGGCCGCGACAAGGAATCACGGCCGAAGATGACTTCCACCCCGGGCGACAATAGCGGCATCCCCGGTTCGTGGGCGAGTTCGGCGAACGACTTCCCGGCGTGGAGGGCGGCGGCCGCATCCAGGTAGCTCTTTACCTGTTCCGGGCGACGTCCACGCAGTTCGGTCTGATAGCGATATCGGGAGGCGGACAGGCGGCTGAAGTCAGCCATACGCCCGTCAATGAGCCGTTGTTTGTTCGGAATGGAGGCTAGATGGCGATCTAACCGGATCAACCAACGTTCTGCTTCCCGGTAGGCTTCCGTGGTGTCGAGACGCAGGTGGGCAGAGAGGCCCTCTGCCAGGCGTTGCTTGGTGAATGGATCGTGGAGCGCCTCCTGAGCCACGCTGCGCGCGCGAACCAAATTGGTCAGCAGTCCCGCTTCCTGCAGCGCGTCGTAACAAACCATGTGTTCGCCCGCGTGAAACTCGACGAGGAACCGTTCGAGTGTTTCGGCCGCCGACTGGCTGGTTCGTTGGCCGGACTCGTGCTGGAGAATCAGGGTCTCCACCGCGTGCATTTGATCGCCGGCGCGGCCGGCTCGATCGAGCAGATCCTTGACTGTCTGCCGCAATTCCTCCGGTCCGAAGCGGCTGGGATCCAGGGCGCGCTCCGCTAGTAGGTCGCGGCACAGGGACCGCAAGGTGGCGGCAAAGTCCTTGAGCTCGGCGGGCCGATCCTCGGCCAATTCCTGCAACATCCGCAACAGTCGGCGCAAGGGTGGGGCAATCAGCACATGATGTTCATCGAGACTGGTCCGACGAGGTTGCAGCCAGTGGACCTGCAGAAGTTGGTTGAAGAACTGTCCGGCCCGCTGATTTAGGTCCCGAAGTTGCCCGCCTTCGTCCTCCTCCAACTGAATGTCCGGATGCCGCGTCAAGACCTCCCGGATCACGACGCGGGCTTCGTCGAACGGCACCTGTCCTCCTTCATCGGCGGCTTCGACCAGTCGTTCAGCACAATCCACATAGACCGCGGCCGAAGGTCGGCTCAACGGCCGGAAAAAACCCGCGTCCAAAAAAGGCGCAAGGCGTTGGCCGAGGCTACGTTCGGTTATTGAGGTGGTGCCTTGATTCATGTGGGTTTTGGCTACGAAGGGGTCAGCACAGTCCACCTTCGCGAGCAATCGGCCGCAAATTTTGATCAAAACAGGCAACGCAAGGTCCCGGGAAATTTCGAGCATTCAGTAGACGGCGAATCATGTCGGGGTCCGGTGCAAAGACGGTCATCCAAACCGACCAAAATCCCGTGCTGGTGGCGTTGAGGACGACGCGAGTTCTCATTTCCTCGCTGGGTTGCGATTGGAGGCAGTCCCGAGCGAGATTGGCTCGTCCCCACGCGTCCTTTCGCTTCTGCCAACGACGGTCGTTTTTGGTTAGCCGGGGGTTTCCTGGTTCGCGATTGAGGCCCACCAAATCCAACGTTGACCGCGCTAGAAATTTTATCAGAGATCCAAGCTCTACGGAAGGTTCCGGTGCCCGGTCGCGTTCGTAAATGAAGGATCGAAACGTGTTGTCCCGGTCGGGCCAAAGGTATGCTTCCAACACCACTGGGGTACTTCCCTTGACAGTATTGCAGAAGACGCAGCTTACGACGAAATTTGTCCAGTCTCGTTCCAATTCGGGACGGAGGCTCTTGGGCTGAATATGCTCGACGTCTGGACCTTCGTTACAGGGCATCTCACAATAGGAGCAATAGTCCCCCAGACGCTCGATTAACGGTTTCTTCGCCTCCGAGTAGTTATTGAATGTCATGGCCTGCCCATCCACGGCGGGAATGGGACCTCGAACAATCGGTCTCATGAAATCTTGGCGGGTGAATCCACTCCTGAGGAAAGCCGTTCCAACTTAAGCAAAGCCTGAAACGCGGGATCATCACTAAAGGGTCGGGACAATCGGTCGAGTTCCCGGCGCAATTGTTCTTTCTCGGGCGTCGCCGCTCCGGGGGATTTCTTGAGCAACGCGTAATAGCGCTCGGCCGCCTGTTCCATGTCGAGGTACCGCCGGTACTGCTGTGGGAGTTCGACGCCTTGTTTGTCTTCTGCGATATCTTCGATGCTCTTGCTTTCGACCGGAAGGCGTACGGAAGTGCTGAGATCCCACAGCAATGTATCGGTCGTGCCGTAGAGAGATTGAATGATGAACGGGGAGTGACTGGTAGCGACAAACTGGATATTCGGGAAGGTGTCCATCAGTAACGGAATGACCTGTCGTTGCCATTTCGGGTGCAGGTGGAGGTCGAGTTCGTCCACGAGGACGATTCCTTGGGTCCTCTGAACGGCCTTTTCTTCGAACTGCGGATTCAGAACAGCCGCGCGAAAGGCGATGTCAGCAACCATGCCCAACATGTTTCGATAGCCGTCGCTCAACAGGTGGAAGGGAATGGTTTGGCTCATTTCGCCGATCTTGACCGACAACCGAAGTTCCTCCCAATCGAAGTCCCACCACAGTCGCTCGGCTCCCGGGATCATTGCGGTGACCGCAGCCCGGACGGCTTCCAATACTCCTCGGCGTTCCCCCTTCTGTAACGCGGCCAGTTCGTTGGATTTAAACCAGCGGAAAAGAGTCTTCTGGTCGGAGGCGGGATTCAGGCATTCGATGTAGCCGCGAAAGCGGGAGCCGGGTCCCCAGGCTTCCTTCTTAGCGTCCTTGAGCACGTGCCACAGACGTCCGGTTCCGTAATAACCGAGCAAGGGAAGGGTTGTCTGAGCTGATTGGGTGGGATCGGACGCATTCTTGGCCTGATTGCTGGCGTATCTTTGGATTGCCGAGGCTAATTGACGGGTTGTTCGCGTCTTAGAACCGAGACCTCGAGTTCTGATCCATTTGCAAATATATGGGGCCAATTGAAGCTCGTTAACCGGGGAGACGCCTGAGGTAGCGTCCCATTCCGCCTCAATTTTGGCGTCGCCGGTTGCTTCCTTGGTAACGGTTTGCCCGACGAGGAAATCGATCCTGCGAAGATCCTCCTCCTCAATGTTTCCTGGGTGCACTTCATCGACGGGAATTCCCAGCAGAAACGAACCAGCCGCCACTGCCAGTGCGTCTAGAATGGCCGTCTTCCCGCTCCCATTGTCCCCAATCAGCAAATTGAACCGCTTCGCCAAGCGTAGTTCATAACGCTTAAAGCAACGGAAGTTCTCGAGTCGAACAACGTCGATGCGCATGGGATAAGGTTATCTGTCGGAGTCGGGTGAAAGAAGGACGAAGCGGCCTACTTCTTCATCCCCACGCTGCTGGCGCGTTTGGCGATTTTTCGGCTAGTCAGGACTTTGGTTACGGTGCCGGTGGCTAGGTATTTCGCACGGACGGTTTCCAGAATCGCATCGCGTTGGTCATACAGGCGCTTCAGTTTCCGCGGCTTCACCCGGGCCATGATGTACGCGGTCAATAAGGGTAGGGCGATGGTGCTGTCGGTGTAGCAGACGACCGAATCGGGAAGCTTGTCCGGATCCACTTTGCCCCAACTCACGGCCTCGGCGGGGGTTGCCCCGCTCAAACCACCCGTATCGGGTCGGGCATCGGTGCATTGCAGGAAGTAATCATGCCCCTTTTCCTTGAGGCCCATGACTTCTTGGATCTGTGGCTCGGTCTGGAGCATGAAGTTCTTCGGACTGCCGCCCCCCAGGATCCAGACGCTGCTGGTGTGTTTTGTGGATTTGGCGTGATAAACGAGGCCGGCGGTCTGGTTAACGTCGCGGTTGACGTCGAACATCAGTTTCGAATCGCGCAGGGCCATGGCGGCCACGTTCATGCCGATACTCGAATCGCCCGGACTGCTGGTGAAGATCGGCACCCCGCACTCATAAGCCGCCGCCAAGACGGAACTATCCTTCAACTTGAGTTTGCGGCCCCGTTCGCTGACGTATTTGCCGAGCAGGAAATGAAACTCGTCCGTACCCATCGGCCGTTGGAATTCCGGGCCTTGAATCACTTCGCGGACGAAGGCGTCGGTATCGAGCAGGACGTTGTAATCGAACAATACGTCGTAAATGCGAATGACGCCCTCGTCGTGCAGTTGGACGTCGTCCATGAACGGCGACCCGCTGTGCAGGTGCATGTCGAGGCCGAAGTGCAGATCGTGATAAAGATTGGCTCCGGTCGAAACGATCCAATCCACGAAACCGCCCCGAATAAGCGGAATTAAGCAGCTTTTCCCTAATCCAGCCGGGGTGAGCGCTCCGGTCAGGGACATGCCGACGACGCCGTCGTCGGGGAGCATTTTTCGGGCAAGCAATTGGGCCGCCTCGCGCAGGCGTCCGCCATTGTACGCGAGCATGGACTGGTCGATTAAGTCCGCTGCGGAAATGTTCTTACCAACGCCAAATGGATTGAGACGCGGGTAGGAAGCGAACTTTTTGGAGAGTTTATGCACGGGCTTCTGGCTCATGATCAGTGGAGTGTGAAGACGGGTGAGGGAAGAGGGAAGCGGGCAATCGTTTTGGACGCAGGAGTGGGCATCCGGAGGCCGATTGGAGGCTGAGCAGCGTCTTTTCGAACCAACTCGCAGGCAATCTGGTTGAAACTTGGCGCGTCCGGCCTGAAGTTGTCGTCGTCATGAAGTTCATCCTGACGACACATAACGTCACCCTCACTGATGCCATCGAGCAGCACGTGTTGATGCGGTTGGAGAAGCTCGAACACATTGACCGTTGGTTGATTGACGCCCGGGTCTGCCTAGAAAAGGACCACACCGGCAAATCTCCCGACAAGACCTTCAAGTGTTCCATCCGCTTGGGAATCCGTGGTCGCGATCTGTACGCTGAAGATCGGGAATCCGATCTTTATGCGGCTGTGGATCTTTCCGTAAAGAAGATTGAGCAGCAGTTGCGGCAGAAGCACAGCCGAGCCAAGGCCAAAAAGAAGTCCGTGGCAGCCAAGCTGAAGGAAAAGCATCGCAGTCCGGTTGCTTAAACGTGTTGCTTCGCGCCCGGCAAGTTTCGCCGATGACCGCGCCGTCCGTGGAGGACGGCGCGGTTCTGATTTTGCAGGATCGCGTTCAGGCGGTTGGCCGATTCGCCGACTTGCGTCCGCATGTGGCGGGATCGGTTTTGGATTTGGGAGACGTGGTGATTCTCCCTGGACTCATCAACGCTCATTGTCATTTGGACTACACCAATCTCGCCGGACGATTGGCGCCTTCGAAGTCATTTCCCGACTGGATTAAAGGAATCTTGGCGGCGAAATCAGAATGGGTGTTCTCGGACTTTGCGGCTTCGTGGCTGGCGGGTGCCCGGCAATTGGTTGAATCCGGCACCACCACCGTTGCGAACATCGAGTCCGTTCCTGAGATGGTGGCCGAATGCCGGGCCGCAACGCCTTTGCGGGTCTTTTCATTTTTGGAAATGACCAGTGTTCGGAGCGGGCGCGATCCGGGGTCGATTTTGGAAGACGCAATTAACCGAGCACGGTCGATTCAGTCCGGTCGAGGTGAACTGGGTCTTTCACCCCATGCCCCGTATTCCACCACCTTAGCGTTGCTCCAAATCACGGCGGACCGCGCCCGTCAGGAGGGTTGGCGGACCTCCACCCATGTCGCCGAGTCCCAGGCTGAATTCGACATGTTCATGTATCGAAGAGGGCCAATGTTCGACTGGTTGGAGTCGCAGCGACCCATGTCGGACTGCGGTTTGGGTTCCCCAGTGCAGCACCTGGAACGTTCTGGACTCTTGAGTCACAAGCACCTAGCGGTCCATGTGAATTACCTGTGGGATGGTGATGTGGGCCGCCTGGCCCGGTCTGGAGCTCATGCTGTGCATTGTCCGTCGAGTCACACCTACTTCGGCCACCGTCGCTTTCCCTTCGAAGAACTAGCGGCGGCCGGGGTCAACCTGGCGTTGGGCACTGACAGTTTGGCCTCCACGCGCGCGCTCAAGGGCCGGCGTCCGGTCCTTTCGTTGCTCGATGAACTCCGGGAACTACTGGCCAATGACGCCACGCTGTCTCCTGACCAGGCTTTAGAGTTAGTGACTGTTAATGCGGCTCGGGCTCTGGGCCTGTCCGGTTTGGCGGGAGAATTCTGCGCGGGAGGGTGGGCCGATTTAATCGCTCTTCCGCACTCGGGCTCGCTGGAAGAGATCGCGACTACGGTGGTGGAGCATCATGGAGTGGTGGTCGCCAGCCTCATTGCGGGCGAATGGGTCATCCCTCCGCCCGCTCTGGTCGCATGAACGCATCAAGGAGTCCGGTAGTGTTGATCACCGGCGCGGCTGGCGGTTTGGGACAGCAGTTGGTGAAGACTTTTGGCGGGGCCGGTTGGCGGGTTGCGGCCGGTTGGCATCGGACTCCCCTGGTTGAGCCCGGAGAGGAGGTTCTGCCGGTTTCCTTGGACGTCACACATCCAGAAGCCCCGACGGCGGCGGTCAGCCAGGTCCTTGAACGCTGGGAACGATTGGACGTTTTGGTTAACAACGCCGGGGTGGCGGCCGATGAACTTCTTCCTCGGATGTCTGTTTCCGAATGGCAGCAAGTGCTGGACGTCAATCTTACCGGGGCGTTCCGCTGTGCCCGGGCTGCCCTCCGGCCGATGTTCCAGCAACAGGAGGGTCACATTTTGAACCTCACCAGTTTCGGCGGCCGAGTTGGGCGCGCCGGGCAGGTGAACTACGCGGCATCGAAGGCGGGATTGTTTGGTCTCACTCAATCGTTGGCTCGCGAAGTGGGGTCACGTAATATTCGGGTCAATGCGATCTCGCCGGGTTTTTTGCGCACCGGTTTCCTTGGTAACCTGACCGAGGAACAACTAGCGAACCATGCCTCGGCGAACACCCTGGGACGTTTGAATGAGTTTGAGGAAGTGGCGCGATTCGTCGTGTTTTTGGCCGGCACGCAGAATATTTCCGGTCAAATCTTCCAGCTCGACAGCCGAATCACCCCGTGGAGTTGAGCGCGGTTGGAAGTGCCTACTGCCCTGCCCAGTCACCGTTCAGAATTGGGGGACAGGCGCGGGGGGGCACGAGATCCACGCCCATTCCCACCGAGGGACAGACCGTTTAACCAGACCGTTTAACCAGACCGTTTAACCA
>Ga0105044_10000019_pt1 | contig 136080 bp, 118 predicted proteins | sample MAT01_FD_78092 | JGI IMG/M metagenome (GOLD analysis project Ga0105044, IMG submission 78092) | Freshwater microbial communities from Lake Fryxell liftoff mats and glacier meltwater in Antarctica - MAT-01 | ecosystem: Environmental > Aquatic > Freshwater > Ice > Liftoff microbial mat | place...
CACGGTGCAGGAGGGCGGCGGCTTCAAGGTCCCGAGCTGGGAGACGCTGGTGCCACAGACGGCGCTCGGGCGCGTCGGCGCGCCCGAGGAGGTGGCCGCGGCCGTGCTGTATCTCGCCTCGGACGCCTCGAGCTACACTACCGGACAGGTGCTGTTCGTCGACGGCGGGCGGATGATGCTGCCGTGAGTTGCGCCCGCGCCTCACGGCGCGGCGGGGTGACGCGGCGCCTGCTGCCGCCCGCGGCGCCAAGGGACGAGCATCGAGACGCGCTGACGATAGTGGCGATACTCGTCGCCGAACTGGGCGATCAGGTCCTGCTCCTCGAGGAGCGCGCCGACGACGACATAGGCCGAGGTCACCGCCGCGAACAGCACATGCCCGACGGTCATCGTCGGGGCCGCCCAGAAGGCGATCATGAAGCCGAGATAGATCGGATGGCGCACGAACCGGTAGTAGAGCGGCGTGCGAAAGCGCGGCGTCGGCATCGCCCGGCCGGCCAGGTTGTTGGCCACCTGGTGCAGCCCGAACAGTTCGAAGTGGTTGATCAGGAAGGTGCTCGTCAGCACCATCAGCCAGCCGGCGAACGAGATGCCGGTCACCACCAGGGCCAGGCGCGGATCGCCGATGCTCCAGACCAGCGTCGGGATCGGGCGCCATTGCCAGCACAGGAGCATCAGCGCGAGGCTCGAGAAGAGCACGTAGGTGCTGCGCTCGACCGACTTCGGCACGAACTGGGTCCACCACTGTTTGAACTGCTTGCGCGCCATGACGCTGTGCTGCACGGCGAACAGCGACAGCAGCAGCAGGTTGACCAGCACCGCTTCGCCGACCGGAACGACGGCGCCGGTGTCGATGCCCTTCGGCACCCCGAGGCCGCTGACGAAGCCGATGGCGTAGAGAAAGCTGGCGAAGAAGGCGCTATAGGCCGCCAGGCCATACAGGAACGCGATAATGCTGCCCATTGGAATCCCTCCCGCGGTTGTGGGGTGTCGATACGGCCGCAGGATGCACCGGTTGGCGGCGAAAGACTTTGCGGCGCGCTTGATTTGCCCGTGAGAAACCCATGAGGATTGCGCGAGGCGCGGTCGGGAGCTGAGGTGCAGTTCGTCTTTGCTGATCATGTGCTCGATGTCGCGCGGCGTGAGTTGACGCGCGGCTCCGAGGCGATAGCCGTCGAGCCGCAGGTCTTCGACCTGCTGGTCTATCTCGTCGAGAACCGCGACCGCGTCGTCAGCAAGGACGACATGATGGCCGCCGTCTGGGGCGGCCGGATCGTCTCCGAATCGACCCTGACCAGCCGCATCAACGCGGCGCGCAAGGCGCTCGGCGACAGTGGCCGCGCGCAGCGGCTGATCAAGACGATCGCACGCAAGGGCGTGCGCTTCATCGCCGCCGTGGAGGCGCAGGCGTCGCCGGCGGCGGCCGCGTCCGTGGCGCCGGCCGCCACGGCGCCCGACGAGCCCTCGCGCGCCGCGCTGCCGCTGCCGGACCGGCCGGCGATCGCGGTCCTGCCCTTCACCAACATGAGCGGCGACCCCGAGCAGGAGCACTTCTCCGACGGCATCTGCGAGGACATCATCACGGCGCTCTCGAAACTGCGGTGGTTCTTCGTCATCGCGCGCAACTCGTCGTTCACCTACAAGCGCCGGACCGTCCACCTGCAGCAGATCGCCGACGAACTCGGCGTCCGCTACGTGCTCGAAGGCAGCGTGCGCAAGGGCGGCGACCGCGTGCGCATCACCGCGCAGCTCAACGACGTCGCCACCGGCAGCCACCTCTGGGCGGAGCGTTACGACCGCGGCCTCGCCGACGTCTTCGCGGTGCAGGACGAGATCACCGAGGCGATCGTCGCCGCCATCGAGCCGCAGCTCTACGCGGCGGAGAACTTCCGCGCCCAGCGCAAGCATCCCGACAGCCTGGACGCCTGGGACCTGGTGATGCGGGCGCTGTCGCACTACTGGCGCATCACCCGCCAGGACAACATCGTCGCCCAGGCGCTGCTCGAGAAGGCGATTCGCATCGATCCGCACTACGGCCAGGCGCTCGGCGTGCTGGCCACCAGTTACATCTTCTGCGCGCACATGGGCTGGATGGATCTGGCCGCCGCCGCGGCCCTCGCCGAGCCGGCGGCGTTGGCCGCGATCCGCGCCGACGGCGAAGACCCGTGGGCGCACTATGCGCTCGGTGCGGTGTCTCTCGTCGCGCGGCGCTTCGCTGACTCGTTGGCCGAGTTCGAGACGGCGCTGCACCTCAACCCGAACTTCTCGCTGGCGCAGGCCTACCATGGGCTGACGCTGTCCTACTGCGGGCGCTGGCAGGAGGGCGCCGCCGCCACCGCGCGTGCCCAGCGTCTCAGCCCGCGCGATCCGTTCTCGCCGATCTACGCCAGCATCGCCGCCTGGGCGCAGTTCCTCGGTCGCCACTACGAGGAGGCGATGCGCCTGGCGCGCGAGGCGATTCGCCAACGCGGCGATTTCGTCGGCGCCCACCGCGTGCTGACCGCCGCGGCCGGCATGGCCGGCGAGACCGGCGTCGCCAAGGCGGCGCTGCAGGAGCTGCGCCGCGCCCAGCCGAACGTCAGCCTCGCATGGGTCAGCGCGAACATGCCGATCCAGCACGAGGCCGATCGCGACCACTATGTCGACGGCCTGCGCCGCGCCGGCCTCGACTAGGGTCGTGGCGGCAGGTTCCCCGCCATGGATCACGGATCACTGATCGCGGCGCTGGCGTTGACGCTGGCGGTCGGCGTCGTCCTCGGCACGATGGGCAGCGGCGGCGCGATCGTCCTGGTGCCGGTCCTGGTCTACGTGGCGGGCATGGCGCCGGGCGAGGCGGTCGTGATCTCCCTCGCCGTCGTCGGCGGCACCAGCCTGGTCGGCGCCTGGCTGCGCCTGCGCGCCGGCCAGTTCCACTGGCGGGCGGTCAAGTTCCTCTCCCTCACCGGCATCGGCGGCGCCCTGCTGGGGGCACGTGCCACGCATCTCGTCGCGCCGCAGCTGCTGATGCTGCTCTTCGCGGCGCTGATGCTGGCCGTCGGCACGACGATGGTGCGCGGTCGCGGCGAGAGTGACCGCGTCCCGACCTGCCGGCCGGTGCTGTGCATGAGCATCGGCGCCGTCATCGGCCTCCTGACCGGTTTTCTCGGCGTCGGCGGCGGCTTCATGATCGTGCCGGCGCTGATCTTCCTCGCCGGCATCGAGACCGCCTCGGCCATCGGGGCGTCGCTGGCGATCATCGCCATCAACTCCTTCGGCGGCCTGCTCGGCCACCTCGCCACGGTGCCACCGCTGTGGCGCACCGCCCTGCTCTACCTGCTCGTCGCCGTCACCGGCATGCTCGTCGGCGCCCGTCTCGGCATCGCCATTCCGGAGCGCATGCTGCAGCGCGCCTTCGGCGCCATGGTCATCGCCGTCGGGGCCGCCATCGCGGTGACGACGCTGGTTGCGCTCGCCTAGGACGCCAGGCGTCGAGCGCTCAGCGCGCCAGTTCGTCGCGCAGGCTGCGCGTCATCAGCCAGGCGTAGAGCGCGGGGCTGAGGCGGTTGAGCCACCAGCTCGCCTTGCCGGCGGCGGAGAGGACGAGCAGCCGACGGCGGCGGCGCACCGCGTTCACCACCGCCGCGGCGACGTCGTCCGGGTCCGCCACGCGACCCACCGTCGACTGCGGGTGGCGCGTCGGTCGCCCGTCGCCGTCGAGCGCCGCGGCGCCGATGCCGGTGGCGGTGAAGCCGGGACAGACGATCAGCACCTCGACGCCGTCGTCGCGCAGCTCGCAGCGCAGCGATTCGAAGAGGCCGTGTACCGCGTGCTTGCTGGCGCTGTAACCACTGCGGCCATAGAGTGGGGCGAGACCGGCGATCGAGCTGATCGCGACGATCAGCCCGTGGCGCGCGCGCAGGGTCGGCAGGGCGGCCTGCGTACAGTAGAGGGCGCCGAAGAAGTTGACGTCCATGACGCGCCGATAGACCGCGGCGGCGGTGCCGGCGAAGGCGCTGCGATGGCTGACGCCGGCGTTGTTGATCAGGACGTCGATGCCGCCGTGGCGCTCGACCACCGCCGCCACGGCGGCCCGGCACTGCCCCTCGTCACTGACGTCGCAGGCCGCGGCCCAGGCCTGCCCGCCGCCGGCGACGATGGCGGCGGCGCCGGCCTCGGCGCCGGCAAGGTCGCGATCGAGCAGCACCAGCCGCGCGCCGACGCGGGCGAAGCCGCGCGCGTATGCGGCGCCCAGGCCGCCGGCGGCGCCGGTGATCACCACCACGGCTCCGGCCACTTGACGCTGTGTTGCCATGCTCCGTCCCTCGTGCGCCGACCGCCACGGCGACGCCGGCGCACGGGAAGAGTAGCAGTCGGCGCGGGCGGCCGCTCGATCAGTCGTCGTCGACGGCCGCCCGCAGCATCGTCGGCGTGCGCGTCGGACGGAGCGTGCGCGTGCGCGTCGGCGCTGCCGGCGGTGTCCGGGTCGCCGTCGCGCGGCGGGTTGCCGTCGCCGTCCGCGTCACCGTGGCGCGGCGCGTCGGCGTTGCGCTACGCCCCGGGGTTGGCGTGCGCGCCACCGTCGCCGACCGCACGGGAGTCGCGGCGACTGTCGGCGACCGCGTCGACGTGCTCGAGGGCAGCGGCCGCGCGGCGGCGGTGGGACGCGGCGTGGCGGTGGCGGATGGGCGCCGACTCGGCAGCGGCGTCCACGACGGCGTCGCGCTCGGCAGCGACGGCGCGCCGCCGACGGTGATCGACACGGTGCCGAGATTCGAGTTGGTCGAGCCGTCCCACGCCGCATAGGTGAAGCGATCGGCGCCGCTGTACCCCGGGTCGGGGTGAAACGTCGCCGTAGTGCCGGTGAGGCCGACCGGGCCGTGCTCGGCCTGGGTGACGATGCGCAGACTGAGCGGGTGACCGTCGGCATCGCTGGCGCCCAGTGCCACCGGCAGCGCCACGCCGGTGGCCGTCGTCACGGCGAGGTTCGACACCACCGGAGCGCGGTTCGGGCTGGCGTCCTCGCTGCTCGGGCCGTTGTGACACATGAAGCAGCTCACCTGGAAGCCGCGCCAGACGACCTTGGAACCGAAGTCGGTCTGCAGGATCCGATCGGCCTGGACGCGCGACAGCTCGGTGCCGCGATAGTCGGCGCCGTGGCAGGCGCGGCAGGCGGCGGCGCCGCCGTCCTCGGCCGCGCTGCCGTGCTGGTCGACCCACCGGTTGCCGATCGAGTGAATGCCGTGCGGGCCGCCGCTGACGCTGTCGAGCCCGGCCGGGTGACAGCTGGCGCATTCGGCGAGCATGCCCGCGTGTCCCTGCAGAGCGATGTTCTGCAGGTTGTCGTTGCGATGCGCAGCCGGATACTCGGCGTGCGTCGAGCCGTGACAGGCGGCGCACTGCAAGCCGCCGTGGCCGGTCGAGAAGCGATACAGCGACAGTCCGGGTGCGGGGGTATTGGGATTGGTGGCGAAGGTGGCGTCGACCGCCTGGCGCTCGCCGCCTCCGGGCGCAAAGACAGAGGTGAAGCGGATCGCGCCGTTGTTCCGCAGCGCCGTGCCGGTGTGGCAGCTCTGACAGGTGGGTTCGTCGAGCCAGCCGGTGCGGGTCGTCGCCGCCACGTCGCGCATGCTGCCGTGACAACTCTGGCACTGCATCGCCAGGCTGCCGTCCGCCGCCTGCGCGGCGCCCATGGCGCCGCGCAGGCAGCGCGTCACCGAGCCCGGGTGGCATTGGTAACAGGCGGTGCGGCCCTGATCGCCGGCGTCGAGCAACAGATGCGCGCCGTGCACCGACTGCGTCAGCGGTGCGATGCCGGGCTGGCCACTGCCGGGCAGCGCCTCGGAGGCATGACAGGTGGCGCACAACGTCGCCTTGACGTCCTGCGCGGCGCTCGCGAGCAGGCCGAGCGGACTGTAGCCGCCGACCGCGAGCGCGTTCTGGTAGCGCGTCTCGCCGAGGTGGCGGTCGTCGTGCAGTTGCAGCACGTTGATGCGGAAGTCGCGCTCCGCATCGGGGTCGAAGGCCCAGCCGGAGGCCGGCCGCGCGGCGGCGTCGCTGCCGGAGCCGTGGCAGCCCTTGCAGCTCAGCTCGTCGGAAACCGGCAGCACGATGTCGGTGTGGGTCAGCACGACCCCGTTGCGGTCGCGCGCGACGAGGCGCATGAGCGGATAGTAGTTCTTCCGTCCGGCATCGTCGTAGGGCGTGATCGGCACACCCTCGGCGATGAACCAACCGCTTGCCGCGTCGTAGCGCATCGGCAGCGCGGCGTTGCCGGGTCCCGGCATCGCGAAGCCGGCGACGCCCGCGTTCTCCGGCAGGGCCGTGCCGAACAGCCCCGGCGCGTAGCGCCAGAAGTTGGTCTTGCCGATGGAAGTCGTGTTGCGCGAGCCGTCGGGATCGGCGACGCCTTCGTAGGTCACCGTGATCCCGGCGGCGGCGGGGTCGCCCACCAGGCGTCCCTGCGGATCGATCAGCTGCGCGTGAAACGTATTGAACGGTGGCAGGATCGCGAACAGCGAGAAGTCGGCGTCCATGCAGTGCATGCCGAGGTTGTTCCAGCCCACCAGCGTCCACTCCTGCGCCGCGGCCGGCGCGGCGAACCCACACACCGCACCCACCATCAGCACCGCAATGCCCAGCAGCGCACCTCGAGTCGTCTGTCGCGTTCGCATCGTGCCTCCCTGCGCAGCTCGTCTTTGCAAGACGAGGGCCGCGCCTCGCGCTGCTCGTCTGGATGCGGGTGAGCGCGGCACTTGCTGCGTCGGCGCGGGGGAAATCACGTTGCCATGTGTGAATTCACGCGCTGTCGCGGCGACGGGAACGTTGCCGCGGCGCGATAGCGCGAACTGCATCGATTCCCATGCCGTGGATTCCGACGCGCGCGACGCGCAGCCTCCGACAGGTCGGAATGATGCAGACGCGTTTTCGACGACGTCGGCACGCGCGTGCCGGCGATCGCCGCGACCCGCGGCTCCTTCAAGCCGACTCGGGGTTCAGGAAGCGGTGGATCGCCTGCACCACCACCGAGCCCTCGCCGACGCCGGCGGCGACGCGCTTCACCGAGCCGGCGCGCACGTCGCCCACCGCCCAGACGCCGGGGCGCGAGGTGGCGTAGGGCGACGTGGCGCCGAAGTCGCCCGCCTCGGCGCCAGTGACGACGAAGCCGCACGGATCGAGGGCCAGACAGCGGCGCACCCAGTCGGTACACGGGATCGCGCCGATCATGAGGAAGACGTTCTCGACGCCGCGCGACTCGCTCGCGCCCGTCGTCCGGTGCGTCCAGGTGACCGTGCGCAGCCGGGTATCGCCGTCGAGCGCCGTCAGTTCGGTTTCGGTGTGCAGCGTGATGCGCGGCGAGGCCTCGAAGCGGCGCACGAGTTAGTCCGACATTGTCGCCGCCAGGCCGCGCCCGCGCACCAGCACATGCACCCGCCGCGTTTTGCCGGCGAGGAAGACGGCGGCCTGCCCGGCCGAATTGCCGCCGCCGATGACGACCACCTCCTGGTCCGCACACAGCGCGGCCTCCATCGCCGTGGCGGCGTAGTGGATGCCCTGCCCCTCGAAGCGCGCGAAGGTCGGCAGGTCGAGGGTGCGATAGCGCGCCCCGGGCGCCACCACCACGGCGCGCGCCGCGACGGCGGCGCCCTCCTCCAGCGTCAGCCGAAAGAGGCGGTCGACGTGCGCCAGGCCGGTCACCTGGCGCGAGATGGCGATGCGCGCGCCGAACTTCTGCGCCTGGGCCTGGGCGCGCCCCGCCAGCGCCTGGCCGGAGATGCCGGTCGGGAAGCCGAGATAGTTCTCGATCTTCGAGCTCGTGCCCGCCTGACCACCCGGCGCCATCCCCTCGATGAGGATCGTGTCGAGCCCTTCCGACGCCGCGTAGACCCCCGTCGCCAGCCCCGCCGGTCCGGCGCCGACGACTGCGAGATCGTAGACATGCGCCGCGTCGAGATCCCACGTCAGCCCGAGGGCGTCGGCCAGCTCGGCGGTCGTCGGGTTGCCGAGCACGTGTTCGCCGCCCCAGACGACGACTGGCATCTTCGCCTCGCGAACCGTGAGGCAGCCGAGGAACCCATCGCCGTCGGGGTCGGCCTCGGTGTCGACCAGGCGGTGCGGGTGGCCGTTGCGCTCGAGAAAGCGCTGCAGACGCAGCGTGTCGCCGGAGTGTGCCGGTCCGACGATGACGACGCCGCCCTGGCCGTGCCGGATGAGGCCGACGCGCCGCAGGATGAAGGCGCGCATGAGAATCTCGCCGATGTCGGGCTCGGCGGCGACGAGGCGACGGAACGCATCGCGACGCACGCGGATGACACGGGTCGGGGCGCCGGCGCGCCCGCTGACGAGGATCTGCCGGTCGGTGAACTGGTCGAGCTCGCCGGTGAACTCGCGCTCGCCCTGGCTGGCGAAGACGCGCGGCTGCCCGTGGTCGTCGAGATCGAAGACGTCGATGCGGCCGGACAGCACGAGGAAGAAGTCGATGCTGCGCTGGCCGCGTGCGAAGAGCAGCGTGCCCTCGGCGACGTCCTCCGTCTCGCCGTACGCCGCCACCCGCGCGACCATCTCGGATCGCAGCTGCGGAAACGTCTGCGGCGCGCGCAGGTAGGGATCGTCGGGATCGAGGACCGCCTCGCTCGGCACCATCATGCGGCGAACCGTACCGGCCGCGCCGAGGCCCGGCAACGCCCCGTGCGGCGGAGTGCCGCCACGGTGACGCTCACCGGCACGACGTCTGCCTGCGTCGGGGACTGCAACGGTGACGGCATGGTCACGATCGACGAACTCGTTCGGGCGGTGAACATCGCCCTGGGGACCACCGCGCTCGAGCAGTGCAGCGGGGTCGACGGCAACCGCGACCGGTCGGTGGCCATCGACGAGTTGATCCGCGCCGTCACCCACGCGCTGCAGCGCTGCCCGCGCTGACGGCGCCGGCGGGCATGGGACGTCGCACCATCAGCGATCCCGCCGCCGTCGCCGCGGCCGATCGGAGCGTCAGCCGCGGATGTGGTAGCCGCCGTCGACGTTGCGGATCTCGCCGGTGACGCGCCCGTACGGTCGCAGCAGATAGGCGACCTCCCAGGCGAGGTCCTCGGCGCGGGCGTTGCCGAGCGCGCTCTCGCGGTCACAGAACTCGGCCGCCTCGGCCAGGCCCTGGATGGCGCCGCCGGCCTTGCTCTCGGTATAGGGCGAGAAGCGCACGGCGTTGACCTTGATGCCGTGCGCGCGCCCGAGCTCGTGCGCCAGCTCCAGCACGATGCGCTCCAACGCGGCCTTGGCCACGCCGATGTTGCGGTAGGGATGGCGCGCGACCCGCGCGGCGCCGAGGTAACTGAGGGCGCAGACGGCGGCGCCGTCGTTCAGCACGCCCCCCTCGAGCAGGGCGCGCAGCAGGGCGATGAGCGAATAGGCCGAGACGTCCATCGCCGAGGCGAACTCCTCGCGCGTCACCTGCAACAGCGGCTTCACCTCACCGCCGCGAATGGTCTTGTCCATGGCGATCGAATGCAGCACGCCGTCCAGCCGGATGCCGCGCTCGCGCAGCGCCGCGGCGACGTCGGCGAGACTGCCGTCGACGGTGACGTCGAGCGGCAGCGTCAGCACCTCGCTGCCGAACGCCGCGCGCACCGCGCCGAGGAAGTCGCCGTACGAGCGAGTCAGATACGCCGCCGCCTTGTCCGACAGGCCGACGTGGTGGGGGGTCGGGCCGAGCCCGGTACACACCACGCGGGCCCCTTCGCGGCGCAGTTGCGCGGCGCAGTGCAGCGCCAGGGACGACGCGTCGGTGATACCGGTGACCAGAATCGTACGGTGTTCGAGCGCGGGCATGCGTTCTCCCTGCCTGAGGCCGCGGGGCCTAGACGTACTTGTCGCGGCGGACGACGGCGACGTCGGTGACCCAGGCGATGACGGCGTAATGGGGGAAATAGTAGGTCGCGACGCGCTCGAGGATGCGGTTGGCGACATCGGGGCTGACGAGGGTCTCGATCTTCACCCCGGCGCCGGGCAGTTCGCTGGCGCGCGAGCCGTCGCCGCGCACGTCGCAGACGATGAACCCGGTGGCGCCGAGACGGCGCAGGTCGTCGGTCAGGCTCTCCTCGAGCACCGGCTCGGCAACGACGGTGACGCGTTTCAGGACGACGGTTTGCATCGACGCGCTCCTCAGCCGGCCAGCCAGACAGCCGCTTGGTAGTATAAGGGAATCCCGAGCAGGATGTTGAAGGGGAAAGTGATCGCCAGCGCGGCGGTCAGGTAGTAGGTCGGATTGGCCTCCGGCAGTGTCACACGCACCGCCGGCGGCGCCGCGATGTACGAAGCGCTCGCCGCCATAGCGCCGAGCACGGTGGCGCCGCCCGGCGACAGGCCGGAGAGATGGCCGAACCAGACGCCGAGCAGGCCGTGCGCGGCAGGCAGCAGCATGCCGAAGGCGAGCAGGAACGGACCGACGCGCTTGAGATCGCCGAGGCGTGCGCCGGCGACGATCCCCATCTCGAGCAGGAACAGGGTCAGCACGCCCTTGAACATGCCTTCGAAGAACGGCTGGATGGCCTGGTAGTTCTTGTCGCCCATCAGGAAGCCGATGATCAGGCCGCCGACCAGCAGTATCATCGTGCGGCCGGTGAGCACCTCGTGCAGCACGGCGCCAATCGGCCGCTCCTTGCTGGCGGTCTTCACCGCCCCGATCGCAAGGGCGATGTGGATGCCCGGACTCTCGAGCAGGGCCAGCAACGTCGGCATGAAGCCCTCGGCGGTGGCGCCGACGCTGCTCACGAAGGTCTGCGCGGCAATGAACGTCACCGCCGACACCGACCCGTAGTGGGCCGCCATCGCCGCCGAATCGGCGTGCGAGAAGCGGCCGAGCCAGAGCATGACGGCGTAGGTGGTCAGCGGCGTGATGCAGCCGAGCACCACCGTCGCCATCGCCGGTAGCACGATGGCGTCGAACGACGCGTGCGCCAGCTCGATACCGCCCTTCAGGCCGAGGGCGAAGAGCAGGTACACGGAGATCGCGGTATAGATGTCCTTCGGCAGCGAAAACTCGCTGCGTATCAGCTTGGTGAGAATGCCGAGCGCGAAGGCGAGCGCGATCGGCGACAACAGGTTTTGCTTCAGAATCTCGGACATGGCTGCCCCGACGAGCGCAGGTGCTCAGGACGGTTCGGCTGGCGATGGTGGGGGGGCATTGCGCGTCTCCTCCGTTCTGATCCAGCGGGGTGTACGCGCTGCGTGCACCGTGGGCAAATAGATTATTGTCGGTCGTCGATTCGGAAAACCCGACTCCGCGCCAGTGCATGCAGGGCGGCGGCAGGACCTGCGGCGCCCCCCCGGCGATTCGCGCGTCGGCGCTTCGCGAATCCCGATCCGCCGCCGCCGCATTATCTATTCGCCGCAGCCCGTCAGCGGCCCTAGGCATCAGGCGCGGGAGACAGACGGCGATGCGACTGGTCGGCAAGCTGACGGCGGGCATGGGTCTCGGCATCTGCGGCGTCATGGCCGTGCACGCCTGGCTCCGGGTCGAGCGCGAGGCGCGTTTCATCGAAACCGACATGGCCGAGCGGCACGTGCAGTCCGGCCGCGCCGTGGCCCTGGCCGTCGACGCGGCGTGGCGGCTCGGCGGCGATGCCGAGGTGGCGACGCTGCTGGCGCGCGTCTCGGCGACGCCGCGGGCACCGGCGGTCACCTGGCACGTCGCGCCGGACGGCGCCGCGCCGCCGGCGCCGTCCGGCGGCGTCGTGCACGACATGGTCGCCGACGGCGGCGACGGGCGACTCGTCACGACCCTGCCGCTGTCCGCCGCACCGCACGGACACTTGACGATCAGCGAGTCGCTGACGCGCGAGAAGCAGTATCTGCGCGCCACCGTCGCCGGCGAGGTCGTCACCGGCTTCCTGCTCACGGCCGTCTGCGGCGCCATCGCCCTGGCGGTGGGCGCCTGGCTGGTCGGCCGGCCGACCCGCCGCCTGATCGCCAAGGCGAACCGCATCGGCGGCGGCGATTTTGGCGCCCCGCTGGTGCTGCCGCAGCGCGACGAGATCGGCGCCCTGGCGGCGGCCCTGAACTCCGCCGCCGCCCGCCTGGCGGAGGCGACCCGGCGCGCGGCAGGCGAAACCGCGCAACGCCTCGCCGCCCTCGAGCAGTTGCGGCACGCCGACCGTCTGGCCACCGTCGGCACGCTGGCCGCCGGCGTGGCGCACGAGTTGGGCACGCCGCTGACGGTCGTCGCGGAGCACGGGCGCATGATCGCGCGCGGCGGCACGGATGATCCGGCGGCGCGCGACAGCGGCCGGGTGATCGTCGAACAGGCGATACGGATGACAACGATCATTCGTCAGCTCCTCGCCTTCGCCCGCCGCCAGCCGCCGCGCACGGCGGCGCACGATCTCTCGCAGCTGGTCGATGAGACGCTGGCGCTGCTGGCGCCGCTGGCGGCGCGGCGGCAGGTCCTGCTGCGGCGGCCGACCGGCGCCGCGACACCGGCCGCCGACGTCGACGTGGCGCAGATGCAGCAGGCGCTCACCAATCTCGTCGTCAACGGCATCCAGGCGATGCCGCACGGCGGGACGGTGGAGGTCGCCGTGGACCGCGTCGACGCCACGCCGCCGCTCGGCGAGCGCGGCGACGCCGGCAGCTTCGCGCGCATCACGGTGCGCGACGAGGGCAGCGGCATTGCCGTCGCCGACCGAGAGCGCATCTTCGAGCCGTTTTTCACCACCAAGGGCGTCGGCGATGGTACCGGCCTCGGCCTGTCCGTCACCTACGGCATCGTCCGCGAACACGGCGGCTGGCTCGCCGTCGACAGCGAGCCCGGACGCGGCGCCTGCTTCAGCATCCACCTGCCGATCGCCACCACCGATACGGCAGCGCCCACGGCGCGAAGCGCCTGAGTACGAGACCCGTTTCCTCGCGGAGGACATGCCCATGACCATACCAGCCATGCCCAACACCACGACTGATCCGGCCGCCGCGGCGCCGCCACTCGGCCGCGTGCTGGTCGCCGACGACGACGACGCGCTGCGCGCGCTGATCGTCGCCGCCCTGCGGCGCGACGGGTTTGCAGTCGTCGAGGCGAGGACTGGCGTCGAATGCGTCGGCTATGCGCAGCCGTGGACCTTCCGCGGCACCCCCGTTGAGCCACCGGACATCATCGTCTCCGACGTCCGCATGCCAGGCTGGAGCGGCTTCGAGGCGCTGCGCATCCTGCGTGCCGGTTCGTCGCCACCGCCGGTGATCCTCATGACGGCCTTCGCCTCGCCCGAAGCCCACGATCTGGCGGCCCTGCTGGGCGCGGCACACCTGTTCGACAAGCCCTTCGAGATCGACGACCTGGTATCGGTCGTGCGTGAACTGCTGACGTTGAGCAGGTTGCCGGGCGAGGGCCGGTAGGCGGGTCGCCTACCAGTCCCCCTCGCCCGCCGCCCGCGTCCGCAAGGGGGTTGCGGGCGCGCGAGGTCGCCGTCAGGCGCTGCGCCGCTGGACAGCGGCGGCGCCAGGCCGCAGGGCTTCGCGCGCGGCGTCGGCGGCCGCCAGGGCGGTTTCCACGTCGGCCGCGTGGGTGATGACATGTCCCATCTTGCGCCGCGGCGCGCTGGTGCGCTTGCCGTAGAGGGTCAGTTCGACGACCTCAGGCTGCGCCGCCGCGGCGTCGAGCGGACCCACCTCGCCGAGCAGATTGGCCATCGCATACGCGCCGTCCAGCAGCGCCGGCGGCGGGACGGGCAGATCGAGCAGCACCCGCGCCAGCGCGTCGAACTGGCTCAGCGTACAGGCGCGGCGGGTGACATGCCCGGAGTTGTGGGGCCGCGGCGCCAGTTCGTTGACCAGCAGCGCGGGCGACTCGCTGCCGGCGCGCAGCCCGAGAAAGAACTCGACGGTCAGCAGGCCCTCGACATCGAGCGCCGTGGCGAGGTGCAGGGCCATCGCGCGCGCCCGATCCTCCACCTCCGGCGCCAGTCGCGCCGGCACCACCGTCGCGTCGAGAATGTGATCGCGGTGAGCGTTTTCGAGGATCGGGAAGGTAGTCGCCGCGCCGCCGCCGCGCACGACGATACAGCTCAGCTCGGCGAGCAACCGCACCGGCTCCTCGAGTACCCAGGCCTCGTCCCACTCGCCGACGTCGCGCCGCGCCGCCTCGACGTCGTCGCTCCCGCGCAGCAGGCGCTGGCCGTGTCCGTCGTAGCCGCCCGTGGCGCGCTTGAGGATGCACGGGAAGCCGAACTCCTCCGCCGCCCACGATAACTCGACACCGCCACGTCCGGCGCGCCAGGCGGCGAGCGGCATGCCGGCGGCGGCCAGGAACGCCTTCTCGCGGACGCGATGCTGGGCCACGGCGATGGCCCGCAGGGAGGGACGGAAACGACCCGCCCAGGGGGCGCCGCACAGCGCCGCCAGGGGCACGTGCTCGGTATCGCAGGTGAGGACGTCGCAGCCGCTGGCGAAGCGCGCCAACGCCGCGCGGTCGTGCCATGGCGCGGTCACCACATCGACCACCTGGCGCGTCGCCGGTGCGACCGGATCCGGGTCGAAGACGCGCACCCGCGCCCCGAGTCGCTGCACGGACTCCGCCAGCATCGTGCCGAGCTGCCCGCCACCGAGGATCCCGACCCGTCGCATGGCCTCACTCGTCGCGCGGAGGGGTCGGCTGGGCGCGCAGGGCCGCCGCGCCGCTGCGCACCGCCTCGGCCTGCTCGGCGCGGTGCGCCTCCAGCCGCGCGGCCAGCGCGGCATCGCCAAGCGCCAGCACCCGGGCGGCGAACAGGGCGGCATTGACAGCGCCGGCGCGCCCGATGGCGAAGGTCGCCGTCGGCACGCCAGCCGGCATCTGCACGATCGACAGGAGGCTGTCGATGCCGCGCAGCGAGTCCGACCGCACCGGCACGCCCAGCACCGGCAACGGAGTGAGGGCCGCGACCATGCCCGGCAGGTGCGCGGCCCCGCCGGCGCCGGCGATGATGACCCGGAGGCCGCGGCCCTGCGCCTGGGTGGCGTACTCGACCATGCGCTGCGGCGTCCGGTGGGCGCTGACGACGTCGACCTCGTACGACACCTCCAGCACCGCCAGCGTCTCCGCCGCATGGCGCAGCGTCTCGAAGTCCGAGGCGCTGCCCATGATCACGCCCACGACCGGCGCGCTCACGCCGTCTCCCGCCGTCCCGGCCCACGCACCGCAAGGGCCTGCTCGAACCGCTCGAGCTGGGCGCGCAGGCTCGCCACCTGCTCGACCAGCGCCTGCTCGGCCGCGTCGATGCCGCGCAACCGCTCCTCGCTCTGCACGGTCTGCAGGTTGTTGATCACCACCGCGATGAACAAGTTGATGACCACGAACACCGCGATGATCACGAAGCTGCCGAAGAACAGCCAAGCCCAGGGCTGCGCCCCGATCACCGCGTTCTGCATCTCCACCCAGCCCTCGAGGGTGAGCACCTGGAACAGGCTGAGCAGCGCGATGCCGAGTGAGCCCCAGTGCTGCGGATCGTCGCGGTGGAAGAGGTGAAAGCCCATGATCCCATATACGTACAAGAGGATCCCCAACAACAGGACCACGTGCCCCATGGACGGAATCGAGCGCAGCATGGTGGACACGATGAGGCGCAGTTCCGCCGACGCGGAGACCAGCCGCGCGACGCGGAGCACCCGCGCCAGGCGCGCCACGGTTGCGAACGGCCCGGCGACCGGCAACAGGGACGCGGCGACGACGACGACGTCGAAGCAGTTCCAGCCGTCGCGCAGGAAGCCGCCGATCGAGCGGCTGCCGAGCAGTCGCAGGGCGATCTCGAGGACGAAGGCGGCCTGGATGGCGAGATTGAGGCCGCGCAGCCAGATGCCGTGCGCCGCCGTCACCGCCGCCGAGGTCTCAAGCCCCATCGCGGCGGCGTTGAGCAGGATCAGCGCGATCACGAGGCGGTGAAAGACGGCGTGCTCGACGAGCACGCCGCAGCGCGCGCGCAGCGTCATCCCGGCCTCCCGCCCGTCCTCTCCGGTCACGCCGCCTGGCGCGCCGGCAGGACCGGTGCCTCGCTCAGCTCCTTGCGAACCTGCCCGACGTCGATCGAGAAGGCCGCGCACAGGTTCACGAAGGAGAAGGGCCAGGCATGGTCCTCCGCCCGCATCCACTCCTGCGTCTGATCGTGCACCCGCTGGTGATGGCGCAGGCCGCTCGCCTGGTAGCGGCGCACGTCGCCGACCGCCTGCACCAGCACCGCCAGTGCCAGGGCTCTCTCGGGCGCGATGGCACAGCTGTTGTGCCACAGATAGTACACCTGCGCCGGCAGGGCCGGCTCCGGTATGAGCGCATCGTCCGCCAGTGCGTGCGACCACATGCGCGGCACCCGGTCGCCGCCCGCCCACCGCCGCGTACTCGATTTTGCGTGCATCCGTTGTTCCTCCTGACGCTGCTGATACGCGACGGCTGATACATCAACAAATAGATAATAGGGCTGCCATCTATCGTTTTTCCATGTCTCCCAGGGCGACGGTCATACCGCGAAATTCGCCTCGATCGCCACCGAGCGCACGCCCTCGATGTCGGCCAGGCGGTGGCGGAGGAAGAACACATCGCCGGGATCGTGGAACGTGCCGTGCACCGTCACCGCGCCATCGCGCACCTGCGCCCGCAGTTCGGCTCCCTGAAAGCGGTTGAGCTTGGCCAGTGCGACGATCTGGCGCTCGATGTCGGCGTCGGGCACGGGCAGCAGCGGCACGACGCGCAACTCGCTCTCGACCTCGCGCACGCCCGGCGTCTGCCAGGCGATTTGTTCATAGAGCAGCTTCTGGCGCAGGAATCGCACGCTACCGCGCAGCAGGACCGCGCCGTCCCGCGCATCGATCTGCACCTTCGCCTCGGAGAGTTGACCGGCGTCGTGCGCCTGCACCGCCTGCTGGATCCGCCGCGCCAGCGCGGCATCGTCGCCGCGGGCGGGGGCGGCGCTGGCCAGGAGCAGGCACGCCAGCGTGGCGACCCGCACCGCCGTTCTCACGCGGCAACCCCGGGGCGCCGGGCGTGCGCGGCGGACTCGCGCAACCGATCGAGGCGGCGCTCGACGGCGCGGCCGGCGCGATCGGCGCTGCGATCGAGCAGCGCCCGCAGATCGCCGTCCGCGTCCTCGACGATCACCTCGCCCCCCTGCGCCAAACCGACGACGATGCGGCAGGACTTGTCGATCCCTCCGCGCGGGCCATTGACGTCGTCGAGACGCAGGCAGACGCGGCGGATGCAGGGGCCGAAGCGGCCGAGGGCGAAGCGGAGGCGCCGTTCGGCGTGCGCCCGCAGTCCGTCGTTGATCGTGATCCTCCTGGCTCGCAGTTCAACTCGCATGCTGGTCTCCCTTTAGGTCTCAGCTATGGAGCGGGCCCAGCAGCGGCAAATAGGAAATGCGGTGGCAACGGATCGGCTCACCCGATGGGCGGCGGGCGGGCTCCGGTCATGCGCGGGCCGGCCGCGGCGACCGGCGGGCGGGCATCAGGATCCCGCACGCGGATCGCGCAGCCCGCCGCCGCGCGGCCGAGGCCGCGGCCGGCGCCGGTGACGATGGCGACCTGCTGCTCGAGCATGCGGCGGTCATATCCGGGACCGACGCCATTCTCCATGGTCCACGTTTCGTTTGAACGGACTCCAGTCCGCTGCTAGCCGGTCGGACTCTGGAGGGAGCCCCACGATGACCAAGCGCGTGTTCAAGGACGTGCGCGGCGGCGGCGGCGAGAGCGCCGCGGCGCTGCCGATCGACGCGTACATGCAGTCGCTGGAAGCGCTGCAGGGAGAGATCGCGACGGAGAAGAACCGCGTCTGGGAGCGCGTCGCCGACGGCACGCTGTCGCTCGAGCTGCTGCGGCGTCTCTGCAAGGAGTACTACTACCTGGGCAAGTGGTACACGTCGGAGTTCGGCTCGCTCGTCGCCAACGCGCCGGACTGCGACGCGCTGGACCTCAAGACGAGCGAACACTTCCAGCACTGGCTGCAGAACCTCGCCGACGAGACCGGCTACACCGGCGACCGCAACCATGTCGACATGAAGGTCGACTGGGCGCGCGTCATGGGCATCAGCGACGACGAGTTGCTGACCTACCGGCCGATGCCCGAGACCGTCGGCTCGGTGTTCACGACGCTCTATTACATGCGCCGCTCTTACGAGGAGGGGCTCGCCGCATTCGGGTGGGCGGGCGAACGCTTCGCCGCCTCGACCAACTACGCGAAGATGATGTTCGAGGGCATGCGCGACCACTACGGCTTCGAAATCGAGAACTTTCGCGTCCACGCCTATGCCGAGGAGGATCACGGTCAGGCCGCCGATTTCCTCCTCCGCCAGGTGGTGCAGACCGCCGGCCAGCAGCGCCGCGTGCGCCGTGCCATCGAGCACGTGTTGATGTGCCGCAACGCGCGCACCGCCGCGCTCAATCGCTGGCTCGCGGCGCCCGGCGCCTTGCGCCAGCGCGCCGCGTAGAGGGAGCCATGAAGAACGGAATGCTCGTCGCCGACTGCGACATGCACATCTTCGAACCCGCCGACCTCTGGCAGCGCTACATCGATCCCGCCTATCGCCATGCGGCGCCGGTCGGCCTCACCGAGATGCGCCGCGACATGCGCGTCAAGGTGAAGTCGCATGTCATCCTGCGCATGGGCGCGGTGCGACCGGTGGATCCGGCATCGGGCGGCGCCTGGAAGTCGGTGCACGACACCGCCTACGCGCACGCCGAGGCGCGCAACTGGGATCCGACCTCGCAGCGCCAGGCGATGGACGCCGAGGGCATCGACGTCGCCGTGCTCTTCCCCACCCGCGGCCTGTTCGTCCTCGGCCTCGACACGCCGCAGCAGATGGGTCCCGACGGCCTCGAACCCGACTTCGCCGCCGCCATCGCGCGCGCCTACAACGACTGGATGTTCGACTTCTGCAAGGAGTACCCGCAGCGCATGTTCGGCTGCGGCATGCTGGCGCCGCACGCCATCGACCACGCGGTCGACGAGGCGCGCCGCTGCGTCAACGACCTCGGCTTCAAGGCGCTGTTCCTCTCACCAGGCATGGTCAACCGCACGCCCTGGCACCACGCGTCGTACGACCGCCTGTGGGCCGAGTGCGAGAAACTCAACGTGCCGATCTGTTTCCACGGCGGCGGGCAGAACTTCCTCAAGCCCGATTTCTCGCTCGAGGTGCTCGACAAGCTGATGATGTGGCACACCTTCAGCCAGCCGCTCGGCATCATGACGGCGCTCGTCAGCCTCACCGCCGGCGGCGTCTTCGAGCGCTTCCCCAGGCTGCGCAGCGGCCTGCTCGAGGGCAACTGCTCGTGGGCGCCGTGGCTGCTTTATCGCCTCGATGAGCACTACGAGTGGCTGGGCGGCTTCGAGGCGCCCGATCTGCGTCTGAAACCGTCGGAGTATTTCCTCCGCAACTGCTTCCTGGCGGTCGAGGCCGACGAGGCGACGGTGCCGCACTACGTCAGCACCTTCGGCGACGACAACCTCGTCTATTCGACCGACTACCCGCACGCCGACTCGAAGTACCCGCACGCCGTCGAGGCCTTCATGCAGCTGCCGCTGTCGGCGGCGGCGCAGAAGAAGATCCTCTGGGACAACTTCAGCCGGCTCTACGATCTCCCGAAGCCGGCGGCGACCGACGCGCAGGCGACGGCGTGACGATCGTCGACGCCGACGGGCACGTCGCCGAGGGGTCCACGCTGCCGTTGGAGGCGATGCGGCGTTGGCCGCAGTTCGTCGCGCCGCGCCGCGACGGGAAGCCGGGGCTGACCGTCGAGGGGCGCAACCACCCCGAGGACAGCGGCCCCGGTGCCGGCTGTCCGCCGCAGCATGGGCTCAGTGTCGCCGAGGGCATCGACTGGTCGAGCGCCGCCGGCATGCTGCGCGACGCCGACCGCGACCACATCGACACCATGGTGCTTTATCCGAGCTTCGGCCTGTGTGCGCCGAGCCTCGAGGATGCCGGCTTCGCCGCCGGCTTCGCGCGCCTCTACAATGAATGGATCGCCGACTACTGCCGCGACTCGGGCGGCCGGCTGCGCGGCGTCGCAGTGACGCCGATCGAACACGGCGCGGTGGCGATCGACATCATGCGCGAGGCGAAGCGCCTCGGCTTGGTGGCGACGATGATCCCGCCGGCGCTGAGGACGCGGAACCTCGACCATGCCGACCTCGACCCGTTGTACGCCGCCGCGGTGGCGCTCGACATGCCGCTCGGCGTACACGGCGCGCCCGGCATCCACCTGCCGAAGATCGGCATCGACCGCTTCACCAATTACATCCAGGTGCACTGCATCAGCTTTCCTTTCGACCAGATGACGGCGATGACCGCGCTCGTCTCCGGCGGCGTCTTCGACCGCCACCCGCGCCTGCGCGTCGCCTTCCTCGAGGCCGGCGTCGGCTGGGTGCCGTTCTTCCTCGACCGCCTGCATGAACACTACGAGAAGCGCGGCGACTGGATCCCCAACGGCTGGCAGCGCGACCCGCTCGAGTATCTGAAGGCAGGCAACATCTACGTCAGCTGCGAGCCCGAGGAACCGATCCTGCCCGGCGTCATCGACGTCCTCGGCGACGACTTCATCATGTTCGCCAGCGACTACCCCCACTGGGACGGCGACTGGCCGGAGAGCACCAAACACCTGCGCGGCCGCGCCGACATCAGCGAGGCCTCGCGCCGCAAGATCGGCGGCGACAACGCGCGCCGCTTCTACGGCCTCAGCGCCTGAACGCCGCGGCGAGGGCGCCGCCGCGGCGGCGCCCTCGCGCCGTTCCCGCCTGCGGCAGCGGCGGCGCGGCTACGGGCAGGTGCCGCCCAGCGCGCGCACCTGACGCGCCAGGACGTCGAGCCAGCGCCAGGCGACGACGAGATTGCCGGCGTCGTCGCCGGCCAGCGCCAGCGCTTCGACGCGCGTGTCGGCGATCACCAGCGCCTCCCCCTGCCCCGTACCGTCGGCGGCGAAGCGCCGCAGCAGCAGCGGGCTCTCGCCAAACGCGACGGCAAAGCTGCCGTCCACCAGCAGGGCGACGCCCGGCGGCACCGTCGTCTCGAGCGCCGTGCCGACCTCGATCACCGCGGTGAGCGGCGCGCCGGCGAGATCGACGACTTGCGCCAGGACGCGGCTGCGGTCCGAAACCGCATCGAGCGGCTGGCGCCAGACGGCGACGAGGCGATCGCTCGATGCCGCGGCGGCAATGCTGCTGAACGGCGGCGTGGCCGCGGCGATGTCGAACTGCGCCATCGGGATGCCCTGCGCGAGGGCGAAGGCGCGCAGCGCGATCTGCGCTGGTGCCAGTTCGAAGGCGATGCAGACGGCGCCGAGTTGCGCGCCGGGGGCGACGGCCGACGGATCGCCGAAGCAGGCGAGAGGCTGCGCCGGCAGCAGGCCGCTCGGCCGCTGCTGGCGCAGCATGGTGCGGAGGACGACGCCGCCCGACGAGACCTGCTGCACGTCGGTCCACGCCAGCAGCGCGTCGCCGCCGGCGTCGGTGGCGACGCTGGGTCCGCTCAGCGCGTGTCCGGCGGGGACCGCGGCGGCGAGCGCGACGCTGCCGAGCGGGCTGCCGTTGGAGCCGAAGCGCCGCACCGCCAGGCGCGTGATCGGCGACTCGAAGTCGCGCGGGTCGGCCTCCCCCCACGTCGCCACGCCGCCGCTGTTCGGCAGCCGCGCCAGGGCCGGCGCCAGGATCACCCGCTGCCGCAGGGCGAGGCGGTCCTGGCCGAGGAAGGCGCCGTTGGCCGCGTAGCGGTGCACGAAGATCTCGCCGCTCGCCCGCGGCTGCGAGCCGGCGGTCACCGACGTGCTGCCCGAGGCGAGGACGAAGGCGCCGCCCGGCTGCACAACCAGACCCGGCCCGGCGAGTACACGTGCACCGTTGCGCGGTGCCACCGTGAACGCCGGACAGAGCGGCGGCGCCGACGGGCAGCCGCTCAGCGCCGCCTGCACAGCGGCGATCAGCTCGGCGATGCTGACGCTGCCGTCGCCGTCACCATCCGTGCTCGGGCACGTCGCGATGCTGGTGCTGCCGAGCGCAATGTTGACCAGCGTCACCACCTCGGCGACGGTCACGACGCCGTCGCCGTCGCAATCGCCGGGGCAGGCGTCCTGTGCCTGAATCGCTGGCGGCGGCGCCGCCAGCCAGAGGACGGCGCTGAGGGCGACGAACGGCAGGCGGAGCGGCGAGGTGACGAGCGAGATCGGCATCACCAGGCTCCTAGCAACTCACGGCGTCCCCTGCATCTCAGGTGGCGGCGACCCGCGGGCCGGCGCGACGCGGCATCGCCGGAGCCGACCGTCCCCGTCGCCAGGCTGCACATCCCGAGGAGGAGCAGGACGTCGCGCGCGGAGCCTGGGATCACGAATCATCGCGACACGTGCTACGGCTCCAGCACCACCTTGATCGCCCCCGCCTTGCGGTCGCGGGCGATGGCGAAGGCTTCCGGCGCCGCCTCGAGCGGCAGGCGGTGGGTGATGAGAGCGCGCGGGATCTCCGGATTGGCGGCGAGCAGCGCGGCAGCGCCCTCGATGTCGCGGCCGGCCGAGTGGCGGCCGTACATGCTCGAGGGCTGCAGGCGGATCTCCTTCAGCATGACCAGGAAGGCCGGCAGGGTGAGCGGGCCCCAGTAACTCGACAGCAGGATGACCACGGCGCCGGGCTTGGCGAGCTCGCAGACGCGGTTGACGGCGCTGTCGCTGCCGGCGCACTCGACGACGACGTCGTACTCGCCGTCGATCGGCGCGGCGCCGAGGCGCTCGCCGGCGGCGCGCTGCGCGTCGTAACGCGCCTCGAGGCCGACGTCGGTGACGCCGGCGAAGCGCGCCGCGGCGACGGCGCAGAGGCCGATCGAGCCGCCGCCGACGACGGCGACGCGCTGCCCGCCGTGCAGGCCGACCTTGCGGAAGCCGTGCACGGCGACGCCGAGCGGCTCGACCAGCGACGCGTCGCGCGCCGCGACGCCGTGCGGCAGCGGCACGATGCAGCGCGGCGGCACGAGCAGCTCGTCGGCCATGCCGCCGTCGCGCATGATGCCGACGATCATCGCCGGCGCCATGCGGCAGAGATTGTAGTCGCCGACCGCGCACGCCGCGCACTGTCCGCAGGGCTCGAGCGGCTCGATCGCCACCGGCGTGCCATCCGCCAGCTCGCCGGCCAGCTCATGGCCGAGCGTCACGCCCATCGTCGCGCCGTGCTCGATCATGTGCAGGTCCGAGCCGCAGATGCCGGCGGCCTTCACCTTCACCCGCACCCCGTCGCCCTGCGGCGCGGGAACATCGACCACTGTCACGGCTCCGTTCTCGACTCGCACTGCGCGCATGCGGGGTGCAAACCAGAGCCGGCCCGCCGCGGTCAACCAGAGACCGGATTCACCAATGACCGGGTTCACACGCAGCAACGGAGGCACGGAGACGCGCTGCTGAACAACAGCCTCGCCGTGGCTCCGTGGCTCCGTGTGAACTCAGGGCATGTTCCGCTTGCTCCCCCGCACACCCGGCCCCTATCCTCGCCGCCGCCCATGAGCATCGAACGCGAACGCCTCGAAACCGACGGCACGGCCTGGAAGCGGTGGGGGCCGTATCTGTCGGAGCGCGCCTGGGGGACGGTGCGCGAGGACTACAGCGCCGGCGGCTCGGCCTGGGAGTACTTCCCGCACGACCACGCGCGGGCGCGTGTCTACCGCTGGAACGAGGACGGCTTGGCCGGCGTCTGCGACGACCAGCAGCACCTGTGCATCGCGCTGGCGCTGTGGAACGGGCGCGATCCGATCCTCAAGGAGCGCCTCTTCGGCCTCACCGGCACCGAGGGCAACCACGGCGAGGACGTCAAGGAGTATTACTACTACCTCGACTCGACGCCGACGCACTCCTACATGCGCTGGCTCTACAAGTACCCGCACGCGGAGTTCCCGTACGCGCAGTTGGTCGAGGCCGGCAGCCGCCGCGGCAAGGACGAGCCGGAGTTCGAGCTGATCGACAGCGGCATCTTCGCCGACGACCGCTACTGGGACGTGACCGTCGAGTACGCCAAGGGCGGTCCCGACGACCTGCTGATGCTCGTCACCGCCGTCAATCGCGGCCCCGAGCCGGCGACGCTGCACCTGCTGCCGACGCTGTGGTTCCGCAATACCTGGGCCTGGGGGTACGACGACCGCCGGCCGCTGCTCACCGCCGCGCCGAGCGCCGCCGGCAAGGGCGTCAGCGCCGTGCACGCGCGCCATCATGCGCTCGGCGACTACGCCTTCTGCGCCGAGGGCGCCGACGGGCTGCTGTTCACCGAGAACGAGACCAACGCCGCGCGTCTGTTCGACGGCGCCAACGCGACGCCGTGCGTCAAGGACGCCTTCCACGACTACCTGGTGCACGGCCGCCGCGAGGCGGTCAGCGCCGAACCGCGCGGCACCAAGGCGGCGGCCTGGTACGAACGCACCGTCGCCGCCGGCGGCAGCACCGTGCTGCGCCTGCGCCTGCGCGGCGCCGCGGCCGGCAAGGTGCCGCCGCCGTTCGCCGACTTCGACGCCGTCTTCGCCGAGCGGCTGCGCGAGGCGGACGCGTTCTACGCCGAGCTGCAGCCGCCCGGACTCGATGCCGACCAGCGCGCCATCCAGCGCCAGGCCTTCGCCGGCATGCTGTGGTCGAAGCAGTTCTATCACTACAACGTGCAGCAGTGGCTCGACGGCGACCCGGCGCAACCGCCGCCGCCGCCCGAGCGCCGTCGCGGCCGCAACCACCAGTGGGCGCATCTGAACAACGCCGACATCATCTCGATGCCGGACAAGTGGGAGTATCCCTGGTACGCGGCCTGGGACCTCGGCTTCCACTGCATCCCCCTGGCGCTGCTCGATCCGGAGTTCGCCAAGGAGCAGCTGATCCTGCTCGGCCGCGAGTGGTACCAGCACCCCAACGGACAGATCCCCGCCTACGAGTGGGCCTTCGGCGACGTCAATCCGCCCGTCTACGCCTGGGCCGCCTACCGCGTCTTCCAGATCACCGCGCGTCGTACCGGCGTCGCTGACCACGCCTTCCTGGAGCGCGTCTTCCACAAGCTGCTGATCAATTTCACCTGGTGGGTGAACCGCAAGGACACCGAGGGCAACAACGTCTTCGAGGGCGGCTTCCTCGGCCTCGATAACATCGGCGTCTTCGACCGCAGCGCGCCGCTGCCGACCGGCGGCTACCTCGAGCAGAGCGACGGCACCAGCTGGATGGGCGTCTTCTCGCTCAACCTGATGGCCATCGCGCTCGAGCTGGCGCAGCACAACCCCGTCTACGAGGACATCGCGACGAAGTTCTTCGAGCACTTCCTCTACATCGCCGGGGCCATGAATCATCTGGGCGGCGACGGCGTGTCGCTGTGGGACGACGGCGACGAGTTCTTCTACGACGTGCTCCATCACCCCGACGGCCGCCGCGAGCGCCTGACGCTGCGCTCGCTGGTCGGCCTGACGCCGCTCTTCGCCGTCGAGACCATCGAGCCGGCGCTGCTGGCGAAGGTGCCCAACTTCGCCGTGCGCCTGCAGTGGTTCCTCGAACACCGCCCCGAGCTGGCCCGCCTTGTCTCCCGATGGTGCGATCCCGGCGCCGGCGAGCGGCGCCTGATCGCGCTGGTGCGCGGCCACCGCATGAAGGCGCTGCTCAAGCGCATGCTCGATCCGGCCGAATTCCTCAGCGAGCACGGCATCCGCTCGCTCAGTAAGTGCTACGAGGCCGAGCCCTACCGCCTGCACGTCAATGGCAGCGAATACGGCGTCGAGTACGTGGCCGCCGAATCGCGCAGCGGCACCTTCGGCGGCAACTCCAACTGGCGCGGGCCGGTGTGGGTGCCGATGAACTATCTGCTCATCGAGGCGCTGCAGAAGTTCCACCATTACTACGGCGACGACTTCACCGTGGAGTGCCCGACCGGCTCGGGCCGCTTTCTGACCCTGGACGAGGTCGCCGACGAGCTCTCGCAGCGCCTGATCCGCCTCTTCACGCGCGACGCCGACGGCCGCCGCGCGGTGTTCGGCGGCCAGGAGACGCTGCAGCGCGATCCGCACTGGCGCGATCACATCCTGTTCTACGAGTACTTCCACGGCGACAACGGCGCCGGCCTCGGCGCCAGCCATCAGACCGGCTGGACCGGCCTGGTGGCGAAGCTGATCCAGCAGCAGGGCCAGCGCTAGTCTTGATCCGACAATACACTCACACGGAGAAGCGGAGGAACGGAGGCAGGGCTGCTCGCGACGAGAGCGACGGTGGATCTCTTGAAGGGCATCGCACATGACCTTCGTGAATCGCGCCGGCTCGATTGCGGGGGTGACGACAGGTCGCCTGTGGCAGGCCCTCTCCGCTTCGCCGTTCCTCCGTGTGAGATCGTTTCCGTCAGATCAAGGCTAGACGCGGCCAGCCGGCGTGCCTCAGTCGCCGAGATACAGCGCCAGGGCCTCGCTCACCCGCGTCATCAACGCGGGCGGCGCCTGGCCGATCAGCTCGTGCAACCTGGGCTTGCTGACCTGACGAATGCCTGGGATCACCGCGAATGAGGCTTTCAGCCCAGGGATGGCGACGCGCAGGCGCAGCGGCCATATCTCCGGTGCTCGCGAGGACAGCGGCAGAACGACGATGGACTCGAGCCGCTCATTGTACGCCGCACTCGAGACCACGATGGCGGGGCGAACCGTGCCCAGCTCAGGCGGGGTCGCCGGCTCGAGATTGATCCAGTAGACGCTGCCGCGTGTCATCGGCGTCTGCGCTTCGGCGCCGACGCCAGATCGGCCCGATCCCACTCGTCGAGCCAGGCCCGCTCGTCGGCGTCCTGTGCGAGAAACTCCGTATAGCGCTCCGCGGCCGCCGCCATCTGCTGGCGACGCACTTCCTGCTGCAGGATCGCGCGAACGTACGTCGTCAGGCTCTCGGCCTTCGGCTTTGCCTGTTCGAGCTGAGCGAGCAGCTCTCCTTCTACCTTGATGGTAGTTGCCTTCATGCGGTTCGAGTATCACGGCAAGTCCTAGGTGGCCAGTCTCGGGGCCCGAGGGCGCTCTCGCACGAACTGCTCGCGCCGCTCATGAAAGGGGGACGTTGGGGCGGAACGGACACTTCCGCAGCGGAAGTGTCCGTTCCGCCCCAACGTCCCCTTTCGCCGCCGCCTGTGGTATCCCCGCCGGCGAGGTGAACGGGATGTTACAGCAGAGCGGACCCATGACGTTCGTGATCTTCGGCGGCGGCGGCGATCTGGCGCACCGCAAGCTGATTCCGGCGCTGTTCAACCTGTGGCTGGACAAGTGGCTGCAGGAGCCCTTTCAGATCTTCTGCGTCGACGGCAAGGCCGCCGACGCCGCGGCCTACCTGCAGCACCTGCGCGACGGCATCGACGCGTTCAGCCGCCAGGGCAAAGCCACCGACGCGCAGTGGCAGATCTTCAGCGCCCGCATCAGGTACATGCAGGCCGATTTCGACGATGCGGCGAAGTACGCCGCCCTGGCGACCCAGCTCGACCGGCTCGACGAGGGCTGGAAGACCAAGGCGATCCGCGTCTTCTACCTCTCGACGCCGCCGACCCTGGTGCAAATGATCGTCACCCACCTGCATCAGTCCGGCCTCGGCGACTGCGCGCACACGCGCCTCGTCTGCGAGAAGCCCTTCGGCCGCGACCTCGACAGCGCCCGCGAACTGAACGCCTTTCTCACCGGCCAGTTCCCCGAGTCGCAGATCTACCGCATCGACCACTACCTCGGGAAAGAGACGGTCCAGAACATCCTCGCCTTCCGCTTCGCCAACGGCATCCAGGAACCGCTGTGGAACCGGCGCTACATCGACTCGGTGCAGATCACCGTCGCCGAGGCGGTCGGCGTCGAGCATCGCGGCGGCTACTACGACCACTCCGGCGCGCTGCGCGACATGATCCAGAACCACCTGTTGCAGCTCCTCTGCCTGGTGGCGATGGAACCGCCGGTGTCGTTCGAAGCCGACGAGCTGCGCAGCAAGAAGGTCGACGTGCTGCGCGCCATCCGCCGCATCGAGCGCGAGGAACTGCCGCGCACCGTCGTGCGCGGCCAGTACGGCGCCGGATCGATGGCGGGGACGAAGGTGCCGGGCTACCGTGAGGAATCGGGCGTCGACCCGCGCTCGGCCACCGAGACCTTCGTCGCGCTCAAGCTGTATGTCGACAACTGGCGCTGGCAGGACGTGCCGTTCTATCTGCGCACCGGCAAGCGCATGCCGGGGCAGGCCTCCGAGGTGTGCATCCAGTTCCGTCCGGTGCCGCACATGGCCTTCCCGCCCGAGGTCATCGGCGAGCTCGAGCCCAATCGCCTCTTCCTGCAGATCCAGCCCGAGCAGGCGATCGTCGAGAGCTTCCAGGCGAAGTATCCGGGCCCGACCATGCGCCTGGCGACGGTGGAAACGAAGTTCTCGTACAGCGAATTCAACGAGCCGACGCCGGAGGCGTACGAGACCCTGTTGCTCGACGTCATGCGCGGCGATGCGACGCTGTTCATGCGCGGCGATCAGGTCGAGGAGGCGTGGAGGGTGGTGATGCCGATCCTCGACTACTGGCAGCATCAGGGTACGTCGATCGCCACCTACCCCGCCGGCTCCTGGGGACCGGAAGCGTCGAGTCAGTTGCTCGCCCGCGACGGGCGCCTGTGGGTGGAGCCGCGCGGGTTGCAGGGGAGCTGACGATCTTCCCCACGGGCGGCCGCATCCCCCGCCGTGCCTTCTCCGTGCCTCCGTGCCTGCGTGGTAACGTCTTTCTGCCCGGATGGCTTCCTACACGCTGACTGACGTGGCGGTGGACGGCTTCGCCGCCGTCACCCTCTCGAGTACCGCCGCCGACCTGCACGCCACCTTCGTCCCGACGCTGGGCATGATCGGCTGCTCGCTGCGCCACCGCGGCGCCGAGTTGCTCGGGCAGCGCAAGGGGCTGGCGCAGTATGCGGCCACGGGTTCGACGATGGGCATCCCGCTACTGCATCCGTGGGCCAACCGACTGAGCGGCGACGTGTACCGTGTCGGCGGCCGCCGCGTCGCCCTCGCCACCGCCGCGCCGCTCGTGCATCGCGACGGCAACGGCCTGCCGATGCACGGCCTGCTGTCGGCGTACCCGGGTTGGCGAGTCGTCGAGCGCGCCGCCGATGCCGACGGCGCCCGCCTGAGCGCCGCGCTCGATTTCGCCGCCGACCCCGCCCTCCTGGCGGCGTTCCCCTTCCCGCACACCCTGCGGCTCGACATCGGATTACGGGAGCGGACGCTCGCCGTGGCCACCGAGCTGCGCGCCAGCGGCGACGTCGCCGTGCCGGTGTCCTTCGGCTTTCATCCCTATCTGCAGCTGCCCGGGGCGCGGCGCGCCGCATGGCATCTCGACGCACCGGTGCGCCGGCGCGCGCGGCTCGACGCGCGCGGCCTGCCGAGCGGCGCGACGGAGGACGCCGACCTGCCACCCGGTCCGCTCGGCGACCGCATCTTCGACGATCTCTACCCGGTGTTGGCGCAGCCGGTGCGCTTCGTGCTGTCGGGCGGTGGCCGGCGCCTGACGCTCGACCTCGACGAGGGCTATCCCTGCGCACAGATCTTTGCGCCGCGCGGCGACGCAGTGATCTGCCTCGAGCCGATGACCGCGCCGACCAACGCCCTGGTCAGCGGCGACGGCCTGCGCGTGGCGGCGCCCGGCACGTCGTATCGCGCCACCTTCTCGATCACGGTGGCTCCCGCCGCCTCGCCCGCATGACCCGCGGGCTCCCCCGCGGGTGGTCAGCCTGGCGGGGCGGCTGCCCTGCCGTCCCAGATGCGCCGCGCCGGCAGTCAGGCGGCGCTCAGGCGGCGTTCGATCTCGCGCAGGTCGGTGGTCTGGCCCATCAGGACCAGGCGGTCGCCGGCGGCGATGGTGCGGCCGGCGGTCGGATTGAACTCGGTCTCGCCGCCGGCGACGCGAATGGCGATGACGATCAGGCCGAGCTGATCGCGCAGGCCCGACGCCTGCAGCGTGACGCCGTCGCAGAAGCTGCCCGCCGTCACCGCAACCTCCTCGATCTGCAATTGGAGGCCGCGCGAGTGGGTCGCCAGATCGATGACGTCGAGCACCGCCGGGCGCAGCAGTGCGTGCGCCATGCGGTGGCCGCCGATGACGTACGGCGACACGACGCGCGTCGCGCCGGCGTGCAGCAGCTTGCGCTCACTGCGCTCGTCCTCGGCGCGCGCGACGATGCGCAGGGTCGGGTTCAGCTCGCGCGCCGAGAGGACGACGTAGACGTTGTCCGCATCGGTCGATAGCGCCGCCACCAGTCCCTGGGCCGCGGCGATGCCGGCCGCTTGCAGCACCGCATCCTCCGTCGCATCGCCCTCGACGCACAGGTAGCCGTCCGCCTCGGCCAGCCGCAGGATCTCGCCGTCGCGGTCGATGACCACGCACGCGGCCGGCTTCGCCGCCAGTTCCTTGCACACGATACGCCCCATGCGGCCGAAGCCGCAGACGACGACGTGCTGCCGCAGCTGCGCGATCTGTCGCTGCACTTTCCGCCTCCCGAATCCGCGCCGCAGTTCGCCCTCGATCAGGTCGCGCGCCACCAGGCTCGCGCTGTAGAAGACGATCCCGACGCCGCTGACGATCAACCCCATCGTAAAGATCTGTCCGCCCGGTCCGAGCGGCACCACCTCGCGGAAGCCGACCGTGCTGAGCGTCGTCACCGTCATGTAGAGCGCGTCGATGACGCCCATCCCGGTGATCGTCATGTAGCCGGCGACGCCGACGGCGACGACAACCGCCGGGGCGGACACAGCCCTCAGCAACGGGGAACGACGCGGCACGACGGTGTCCTTAGCCGCCCAGGACACCGTCGGCCAGCCGGAGTGAATGCGGCGTTGACGACCCTTACGATGGCCGTTAGCCTTGAGCGGCGATTCACCAGGCGAGAAGGAGGTAGGCATGGACGCGGACACGACCCTCGGCAGCGGCGCCGGCGAGCGCCCCGACATCGAAACCGTCGTGGCGTCCTACGATGTCTCGTACGTCTGGAACTACGGCTCGGTGAAAGACGGACTGCGCGACCTCTACGAGAAGGCCAAGCGCGACCAGTGGAACGGCACCACCCAGCTCGCCTGGGACACGCCGGTCGATCCCGAAAGCGAGATCATCCCACAGAGCTACAACCCGCTCGAGGACTACGCGCCGTTCAAGGCCCTCGACGACAAGCGTGTCCGGGAGTTCCGCCATGCGACGATCTCCCTGCAGCTGTCGCAGTTCATGCACGGCGAGCAGGGGGCATTGATCGTCGCCTCGCAGCTCACCGGCGCGGTGCCGTGGATGGACGCCAAGTACTACGCCGCCACACAGACCATGGACGAGGCGCGCCACGTCGAGGTGTTCAGCCGCTACCTGCGCGAGAAGCTCGAGTGGGAATGGCCGATCAACCCCTACCTCAAGCAGTTGCTCGACATGATCATCCGCGACAGCCGCTGGGACATGAAGTACCTCGGCATGCAGATTCTGGTCGAGGGCCTGGCCATGGCGGCCTTCTCGAGCATGTACCAGCTGGCCGTCGAGCCGCTGGTCCGCGACCTGGTGCGGTACGTGATGAAGGATGAGTCGCGCCACGTCGCCTTCGGCGTCATCTCCCTGCGCGGCTATTACACCGACATGGTCGACCACGAGCGCCGCGAGCGCGAGGAGTTCGTCATCGAGGCCTGCCACCTGATGCGCGACCGCCTCATCGGCGACGAGATCGCCACCCATTTCGGCTGGCCGCGCGAGGACGTGCGCCAGCGGGTGATGGCCTCGCCGATCATGCGCATGTTCCGCCAGTCGCTGTTCGCCCGCGTGGTGCCCAACATCAAGAAGCTCGGCCTGCTCACGCCGCGCGTGCGCAAGGGCTTCGAGGACCTCGAGATCCTGCACTTCGAGGACTTCGACGCCGACGCCGCCGATCGCGCGATCGGACTGGGCTAGCCCGGGGCTGCGCGCCCCCCCGCGGTGGCCGCCGGCGCGCACGGAGCGGCGTTGGGAATCGGAATGCGACGCCTCCGGATTATCTATTCGACCGACCTCCCGCCCGCGGCTAGAAAAAGATCATCGCGACTCACCTTGGAGGATGATCATGAACGAGGAGCTGTTCGGCGACCGGCGCAAGGGACAGGAGGAAGCCTTCTTCGCTAAGCAGGACGAGGAGGCGCGTCAGAAGCTGCGACGGCAGGAGGAGCTGGCCGAGCGCCGCGGCGCCCTGCGGCAGGCGACCGGGATCGCAGACGAGGCGATGCTTGATGCGTTGCTCGCGCACGGCATCGACGCCGCGGCGACCGGCGCGTTCGCGTTGCTGCCGCTCGCCGATGTGGCGTGGGCGGACGGACGCGTCGAGGACGCCGAGCGCGACGCGGTGCTCACTGCGGCCGCCAGCACCGGGGTCGGCCAGCCGGGGCTGTCGCTGCTGGAAGCGTGGCTGATCACCCAACCCGCGGAGGCCCTGCGCGACACGTGGCGGGCCTACGCCGCGGCGCTGGCGGCCGGAATGGACGAACGCGAGCGCGACGCCTGGCGGCAGGAGCTGCTCGGCAATGCCCGTGCCGTGGCGGCCGCCTCGGGAGGATTCCTCGGCTTCGGCAGCAAGGTATCGGGCGCCGAGGAGGCGGTACTGCTGGGGATCGAAGCGGCGCTCCGCTAGACGCTCCCCAGCACGGCATCACACCTCGCCGGCCCGCCGGGTGGCTTGTTGCGCGCCTGGCGCGAGTCCGAAGTGCCGCCGCGCCTCCTCGGCGATGGCGCGGCCGATGGGCAGCGAGGCGGTGGCGGCCGGCGACGGCGCGTTGAGGACATGCACCAGGCCGCCGAGGGCCTGGATGGAGAAGTCGTCGACCAGCGCGCCGCCCGGGTCGATCGCCTGCGCGCGCACGCCGGCGCCGGCCGGCTGCAGGTCGTCCTCGCGCAGCTCCGGCAGCAGGCGCTGCAGGGCGCGCACGAAGGCGGGCTTGCTGAAGGAGCGGTGAAACTCGCCGGCGCCCATGCGCCAGTACTTACCGGCCAGCTTCCAGAAGCCGGGATAGCTGAGCGTGTCCCAGGCCTCGCGCAGGTCGAAGTCGGTCTTGCGATAGCCCTCGCGCTTGAAAGCCAGCACCGCGTTCGGGCCGGCCTCGACGCCGCCCTTGACCATGCGCGTGAAGTGCACGCCGAGGAACGGAAAGGTGGGATCGGGCACGGGGTAGATCAGCGCCTTGACCAGGTGCTGCCGCGCCGCCGTCAGGTCGTAGTACTCGCCGCGGAACGGAACGATGCGGACCGGCGGCGTCGCGCCGGTGAGGCGGGCCACGAAGTCCGAGTACAGGCCGGCGCAATTGATGACGTAGGGCGAGCGGGCACTGCCGGCGGTCGTCTCCACCACCCAGTCGGCGCCGTCGCGGCGCAGCGCCGTGACGCGTGACCCGGTGCGGATCTCGCCGCCGCGTTCGCCGACGATGGCAGCGTAGCGCTCGGCGACGCCGACGTAGTCGATGATGCCGGTCGAGCGCACCGCCATGCCGCGCAGGCCGGTGGCGTGCGGCTCGATCTCGCGCAGCCGCTCGGCGCCGATCATCTCTATTCCGGGCACGCCGTTGGCGCGCCCGCGCCGCTCGAGTTCGTCCAGGCGCGGTAGCTCCTCGGGCAGCGTCGCGACCACCACTTTGCCACACACGTCGTAGGCGATGCCGTGCGCCTGCGCGAAGGCGACCATCTCGCGCGCACCCTGGACGGTGAAGCGCGCCTTCAGCGAGCCGGGCTTGTAGTAGATGCCGGAGTGGATGACGCCGCTGTTGTGGCCGGTCTGATGGCGCGCCACCGCCGGCTCCTTCTCGAGCACGATCGGTCGCGCCGGCCGTTCGGCTTCGACCAGCGCCTTGGCGGTCGCCAGCCCGACGATGCCGCCGCCGATGACGATGATGGTGGGGTCAGTGGACATGGGACGCGAGGCATAGGAGATGCGCGTCGCGCGGGCAATCGCATGTCGCCAGGGCCCCAGACGGGCCCTGGCCGGGATCGCGTGCCTCTCACGGTGCCGCGCGCGTGGGTGGTGCCGTGGCTTGTCCGCCGCCGCCCCCGGGACTAATGGGTCGCGATGCCGTCGTCGGTTTTCGAGAATCTCGCCGCCCTGTCGCGCCTGCCCTGGTTCGACCTGCACGGAGACCGCCTGGTCGTCTCCGACCGCTCGGTCGGGCCGGTGATCGACATGCACTCGCACATCGCGCTCGCCTACCTGCTGCCGATGCGCGTCGACGTGCACCGCGCCACCGACCACACCGAACACTACCTGCCGGCATGCTGTCCCATCGACTTCGAGGTCTACCAGAACCGCAATTTCACGCCCGCGGCGCTGCGCGCGCTCAAGCGCGATCTGACGCTCGGCAGCCTCAGTCGCGGCGGCATGCGCGCGACACACACGGTGCCCAACCTGGTACGCGAAATGGACGAGTTGGGCATCGTCCACGCGGTGCTGTTGCCGATCGACCTCCCCTACATCTCGAACAACGCCGCGCACGCCCTGGCGGCGGCACGGCGCGAGCCGCGGCTGCGCCCGTTCGGTTCGGTGCATCCGATCGTCGATCGCGTCGGCATGCGCCTCGACGAGCAGGCGCATGCCGGCGCCCTCGGCGTGAAGATGCACCCGGCGGTGCAGCTCATGGCCCCAAATCACCCGCGCGCACTGGCGCTCTATCGCCAGTGCGCCGAGCGCAACCTGCCGGTGCTGTGGCACTGCGGCCCGGTCGGCATCGAATTGGCGTCCGGCCGACGCCGCTCACAGGTGGCGCTCTACGAGCAGGCCATCGCCGAGCAGCCACGCACGCGCTTCGTGCTCGGCCACGCCGGGGCGCTGCAGATGGAAGCGGCGCTCGCGCTCGCCTGCCGGTACCCCAACGTGTGGCTGGAACTCTCAGGGCAGTCGCTGGCCAACGTGCGCACCATCCTCGACCGCGCCGATCCGACGCGCGTCGTCTACGGCAGCGACTGGCCCTTCTACCACCAGGCCCTCGGCATCGCCAAGGTGCTCCTGGCCACCGTCGGACGCGAGGCGCTGCGCGCGCCAGTGCTGTACGGCAACGCGGCGGCGCTGCTGGGGCTGCCGCAGTGAGACCGCTGCCGCGGCGGCGCGAGCGCGGCGTGGCGGCCGAGCACAGCTACCTCTACGACCGCGCCTGCGTCGACGCCGCGACGCGCGCCGAGATCCTCGCCTGGCTCGCTTCGCTGCACCCGATCTGGGAGCAGCGCTACTCCACCCGCCGACCGCCGCCACGCGGCAAGACGCAGCGCCGCTTGCTACGGCCGGTCTACTGGCTCGGCGACTGGCAGTTCGCCTGCCTCGGGTACTACGAGCCGGCGCGCCGCACGCGCGACTGCGCCGTTGCCGCCGAGCCCTTTCCGCCGGTGCTGGCGCGCCTGATCGGCGCCGTCGAGCGACGCATCCGCGCCCAGTTTCCGGCCGCCGACGTGCCGTCCGGCTGGCACCTCAACACCTGCCTCATCAACTTTTACGGCCGGCGCCGCGACGGCGAGGCCTGGGTCGATGTGGCGCGGGTCGGCGACCACCGCGACTTCGAGCCCGGCCCGGTGGCGTCGATCTCGCTCGGCGCACGCGCCCTCTTCCAGTTCGTCCGCCGCGGCGCGGTCGGCGGGCCGCCGGTGCGCACGCAGTGGCTCGAGGATGGGTCACTGCAGGCCTTCGGCGGCGCCTGGTGGAAGGACGAGCTGCTGCACCGCGTGCAGCGGGTCGAGGACAAAGCCGAGCCCGAGTTGCCGCCGTCGATCAACGGCTTCCGCAGCCGGCGGGTGAACTTCACCTTCCGCTATGTCCCCGACGCGCACGTCGTGCCGTACGCCGCGCTCGGCGCCGAAGCGCGCGCCGACGTCGAGGAGTATGTCGCCGAGCTGGCCCGCGCCTCGCCCTTCTTTCGCCGCGCGCTGGACGCTTCAAGCGGTTGAAGCGGGCGTGCTAGGGTGCGCGCGTGATCTCGACATACAGGCCGGTAGCGCCACACCGCGCGCCTATCCAGTCGCCACCCGCGTAGTCGACCCCAGCCGCTGGTGGTTGACGCCCTGAGGACGCAAGCATGGGCACTCTCTCGATGACCCGCGCCGATCGGGAGGCGTTTCTCGCCGACACCCACGTCGGCGTCGTCAGCATCGCTGAAACCGGCCGCGGGCCGCTGACCGTGCCGGTGTGGTACCGCTACACGCCCGGCGGCACGCTGCGCTTCGTCACCGCGGCGAGCTCGCGCAAGGCGACACTGCTACGGAGCCAGAGCGGCATCGGGTTCTGCGTGCAGAGCGAGACGCCGCCCTACCGATACGTCAGCGTCGAGGGTCCGGTGACGCTGGGCACGCCGGACTACGAGACCGACATCCGCCAGGTCGCGATCCGCTATCTCGGCGCGCCGATGGCCGAGGCGTATCTCGCCATGAGCGCCCAGGAATCCGATCCCACTGTCCTTGTCGAACTGACGCCGCGGCGCTGGTACTCGGTCGACTACGGCAACCTCGGCTGACGGCGACACGGCCACGCGGCGCCTCCCCGATCCGGAGCCGGACGCCGCCGCCGACCGCCCCTCGATTCCCAACCCCATCGCCGCTGTTGTTGGGGTGTACCCCATGCGAGGGGCAGGGTGCGGGGTCGGGAGGGTGCGAGGCGGCCCAGATGGGCACCATGAGCGGCCGCTTGGCGGACTAATGCCCCGGAAACCCGTTAAATGCTTGCGCTAAGGGAAAACCCTGACGTACGAAGACTGATTGAAGAGGGGAGTTCCATGATGCGCCCAACTACCTGCGCCTTGGCGTTCGTGTTCGCTGTCGCCGCGGTTCCCGGTGCCACCTTCGCCCACTCCGGCGATGTCGGCATCGCCGGCAAGAAGTTCCTGCTTAAGACCGAGCCCAAGACGAGTAAGCGCAAGTTCCTGTTCAAGTCGGTGCAGGACCCGCTCATCTTCGCGGACGAGGATCCCGCCGGCGCCGCAGGTTCCGCCCTCCTGGTGCAGACACTCGACTGTACGCCGACCTCGGTCGGCGAGAGCTGCGACGAGGTCGACTCGACGGGGCTGATTACGCTCTCGCCGGCGGCGTGGAAGGGGCTCGGTAGCCCGTCGGGCAGCAAGGGGTACAAGTACGTCGACAAGACCGCGGCGAGCGGCGGCATCAAGGTAGCCTCCTATAGGAACGGCACGCTCATCCTGAAAGCGAGCGGCGCCGCTTGGCCGCTGGCACCGGACGGCGCGCGCGATCGCGCCCGCGTGCAGTTCCGCGCCGGCGACCGCTGGTACTGCGCCGAGTTCGGCGGCACGCAGCTGCAGAGCGAGGCCGGCTTCCTCGCCTTCAAGGACGCGCCCGCGCCCGCCGAGTGCCCCGAGCAGACGTGCGGGAACGGTGAGGTCGAGCTCCCCGAGGAGTGCGACGACGGCAACTTCGACGGCGGCGACGGCTGCGAGGCAGACTGCACCATCGGCGCGTGCGCCGGTCAGTCGTTCGCCAGCACCTGGGACGCGATCCAGACCGTGATTTTCCAGAACCAGGGTTGCACCAACGGCATCTGTCACGGCGCCGCGATGCTGGGCGGCCTCGATCTGCGGCCCCCCAACGCCCACGCCAACCTGATCAACAGGGCTTCGTCCATCGATCCCCTGCGCGACCGCGTCGAGCCGGGAGACCAGGACGTCAGCATCCTGTGGCTGAAGCTCGCCGAGAACACCCAGGGGAATCCGAACCTCGCGCCTGGGAGCGGTATGCCGGTCGGCGGCGCGATCAGCGCCGACGAACTCGAGGCGCTGCGTCTGTGGATCCGAGGCGGCGCCGCGCAGACCGGCGTCGTCGACGGCACGGCCGAATTACTGTCGAGCTGCCTGCCGCCGCCCGTTCCCGGCAAGATCCCGCCACCGGCGCCGCCGGCCGTCGGCGTTGGCGCGCAGCTGCTGCAGACCCCCTGGCCGCTCCTGCCCCAGGCCGAGCGCGAACTGTGCATGTCGACGTACTACGATTGGACGGGTCCGGGCATCGTCCCCGCCTCGTCCATCGTGCCCTGTCCCTGGGGGGCGACGGCCATCAACCCGACCGGACAGTGCGTCACCTGGCACTCGCAGACGCTCTACCAGGACCCGCAGTCGCACCACAGCATCTTGTCGATGTACCTCGGCACGGCCAGCGTGAGCGATGCCGGCTGGGGGGCGTGGACCTACAAGAGTGGCCCGAACGCCGGGCAGCCGTGCGACCCGACCGCCGTCGACGCCACCGGCGTCAACCCCGGCTGCAGCGGCGCCATCGTCACCAGCCTCGCCTGCATCGGCTACGGCCCGTCGGACCACAATGCCACGACGGCGCCCAACTTCGGCGGCTCGCAGGAGCCGCTCTCCACGAATCTGCTCGCGCCGGGCGTCTACTCGGTGCTGCCGATCCGCGGCATGGTGACGTGGAACTCGCACGCCTTCAACCTCACCGAGACTCCGTCGACGATGGACCAGTACCTGAATCTGGACTTCGCCATGCCCGCCAACCAGCTGTACCCAGCCCAGGGCATCTTCGACGACGACCGCATCTTCGCCCAGAACGTACCGCCCTTCGAGACCGCGGAGTACTGCGACACGTTCGTCATCCCGACCGGCGCGAACCTGTTCTACCTGAGTTCGCACATGCACAAGCGCGGCAAGCAGTTCCGCATCTGGGGCCCTCCCAATGCGTCGTGCTCCGGCTCGGGATGCACCGCCAACGCCGGTGCGCCCCTGTACCTCAGCACCGTGTACGCGGATCCGCTGCAGCTCTACTTCGAGCCGCCCGTCGTGTACACCGGCACCACCACCAACCGCCGCTTCAAGTTCTGCGCGTTGTACGACAATGGCGCGACGGACATCCAGAAAGTGAAGCGCCGCTCGAACTCGCCGACGGCGATCGTCGGCGGGCCATGCGCGATGTCGGAAACACGCTGCATCGGCGGCCCCAATCACAACGCCCTATGCAACGGTGTACACGCCGCCTGCGACGCCGCGCCGGGCAGCGGAGACGGCGACTGCGACGCCTGCCCGCTGCGCGGCGGCGTCACCACCGAGGACGAGATGATGATCATGCTCGGCACATACTACGTGCCGTGACGACCGGAGCCTTTGCCGTATAGATGAGACGACGGAGACCGCACGGTGCCGCCCGCACCGTGCGGTCCCGCCTGCGGCGAGCCGGGGTCGCCACCCGCGAAGCGCGCGGCGGCACGCACCGCGTCTAGAAGCGGTGCGCGACCGTGAAGCTGATCACATTGAGCGAGTTGGCCGCGTAGTCGCCCTCCAGGGTCCCGGCGAGCGTGCCGCGGGTGGTGTTGATCGGGGCGTTGCCGAGGCTCACGTACTCGTAGGCGAAGCTCAGTCGGTAGTCCTCGGTGAGGTCGTACAGCACGCCGGCGGCGAAGCGCAGCTGCTGGTCGACCGGCAGGGCCGGGCCGCGGTTCTTCTCGGGGACCGCCGAGCTGTCGTAGGCGAAGCCGAGGTGTAGCAGCGTCGGCTTGCCGAGCCGGTAGTAGGCGCCGAGGGCGGCGTGAAAGGTGTCGTCGAAGTCCGCATCGCGCGCTAGGTTGCGCGGCGGCACCGATGCCAACGACACGCTGTGCGCGCCGAACTGGCTCTAGGCCTGCCAGCCGAAGTTGGCCATCAGCGCCACGTCGTCGGTGACCTGGCCGAAGCCGCTGCGCATGACCTCCTGCGGGATGGTGGTGTCGAGGCCCAAATTGTTGCCCAGAACGCCGGCGCGCTGCAGGCCCGCCTCCAGGACGGGGCCCAGCTGCGCGAACGACGGCACGTTGTCGAAGCTGTGATCCACCTGCGAGCGGTAGGTGATGCCGACGCGCGCTTGTTCGTTGATCTCGAACAGGGCGCCGACATTGCCGCCGAAGCCGACGTTCGTGTCCTCATACTGCAGCCGGCCGTCGGCGAGCCCGTCGAGGGCGTTGTTGATCGCCGCCTCGGACCTGAGCTTCGCCCACTGCACCGAGAATCCGGCCCCGAGCGAGAACCACGGCAGGACGCGGTAGGCGATCACCGGGTTGAAGTTGAAGGTCAGAATCTCCGCCTCGGTAGCGTAGTAGCGGCCGACCCAGTTGTCGTCGTAGTTGAGGCTGCCGCCGGCGTAGGAGTTGAAGCTGGCGCCGACCTTGAGCTCCGGCAGGATCGCATAGACGCCGTAGAGGCCGCCGGCGGGAATGAAGCCCCCGGCGTTGCCGCCGGCGGTGCCGGGCGTGGTGGTCTGCGACCCGGTATCGAACTCGGTGGTGACGATGAGCGGCTGCAGGCCGAACAGCAGCTGGCTGCCCTCGATCCGCGTCATGCCGGCTGGATTACCTCATGCCGTCGACGCGTCCTCGGTTAGCGCCGCGCGCCCAGCACTGGCCGCGCCGAGGCCGCTCGAGCCGACCTCGTAGAGTCCCAGGCCGCCGGCGTCGGCTCGCGTCGCCGCGAGCGCCAATCCCAACCCCGCGGCGACGCTGATCGCCCTCCCGCGCAGACCTGTCGCCATGCGTGTCATCGTCGTCGCCCCCTCATGAACCGGAACTGCCTTGCGGCCATGCGCGTGCACTGGCAGAGGCTGCCCCGCTGCAGCCGCCGCAGCTCGAATCCCGGCGCGGCGTCGTAGCCGACCGTCCTCATCCGGCGTCGATCAGCAAATCCGTATGCCCGGTAAAGGGCGCGGCCGGCGCGGCGGATGCCGGGCCGCGCACTCCCGGACGCCCTCAGGGATCGCGGCGGGTCTGCGGGCCGAGGTAGTCGCGCTTGCCGAGCGCGACCCCGTTGTGGCGCAAGAGGGCGTACGCATGGGTGACATGGAAGAAGAAGTTGGGGACGGCGTGCTCCATGAAATAGTCGGAACCGCTCATGACTTTGCCCTCCCAGCGCGGGGTGGTGATGACCCGGGTCGCGGCGCCGGCGTAGTCCGCCTCCGAGATGCCGTCGAGGTACCCGACCACGGAGCGAATCCGATCGCGCAACTCGCCGAGGGTCTTCTCGCTGTCCGCGTGCGGCGGCGCGTCCCTGCCGGTCAGTCGCGCCGCCGCGAGCTTCGCCGTGTCGCAGGCATTCTGTACCTGACGGACGAACGCGAACTGATCCGGCGCCAAGCGCGCCTCGAGGAGGACGCCGGAGTCGAACCCCTTGGCCTTCGCATGCGCCTCGGCCGCCTCCAACCACTGGTCGAGCTGGCCCAACATCTTCTTCATCTGACCGTGAAATGTATAGAACATCGCTTGCTCCTATCCCGGATCGCCGCCGCGCAGAAGGGCGAGGCGACGGAGGCCGCGGGAACTCGACCGATTGGCCGTGGGATGCACGGGCAGAGGAGTCGGCGTCGAGCCCTGTTTGCCACGCCGCCTCGAGATGGTCACCCGAGAAGACACTCACCCGCGCGCGTCCCGTACCGTAGCGGGGCTTGATCTCCGCAGCCGCATCGCCAATCCGAGCGAGACCGACGCCATCACCGACTCTCCCATCGTTCCACATCGCGCCGCGCGAGGTATCGATGCGATTCGCCGCCGGCGACAAAGCGCCAACTGCGCCGCTGGCATCGGAGCCACCGCGCATGGCGGCGGTCTCCATGTCGACCGCGATCGGCTCGCCCTCGGCCGCCGCCGGCGCCGCCGACGACGATGGCGGGATCGAAGCCGAGGCAGACCGGGTCGCCGCGCACCGTCGTGCACCGCTCGAGCGCGACGGTGCGGCTCGACGCGAGGCGGACGGCGCCCGCCAGCCAGGCGGCATCGACGGCATAGGGGCGGTGGTCGGCAGCGGCCCAGCTGGCGGGGACGACGACGCCGCCGATGCGCAGCGGACTGCCGGAGACGCCGGCGACGACGACGCCGGCGACCGGCACTGCGTCGAGCAGCGCCGCCGTCGGCGCCGCAGCCGAGCACGGACAGCAGCGCCAACAGGTGGAGGGCGGGGCTCCGCCGCGCCGCAAGCGATACGGCGCCGCGGAGCCGCGCCCGGCGCGTCATCATTCCACCAGCTTCGGCAGAATGTCGCTGATCGAGCCGCGCAGCACGACGTCGCCGATCTCGTCCATCTCCGTCGGCTCGGCGTTGAGGATGACGATGCGGGCGCCGCTGCGCTTGGCGCGCGGCACGACGCCGGCGATCGGGTAGACGCCGAGCGTCGAACCGACGGCGAGCAGCAGATCGGCCTGACGGGCGGCCTGCATGGCGCGCTCGAGATCCTCCGGCACCAGCGCCTGGCCGAAAGAGATGGTGGCGGACTTGAGGATGCCGCCGCAGGAGCGGCATTCCGGGTCCTCCTCGCCAGCCTCTACGCGTGCCAGGGCGCGCGGCATCGGCCCGCGCTCGCCGCAGTCGAGACACACCACCTCGCGGATGGTGCCGTGGATCTCGACGATTTTCTCCGCCGACGAGCCGGCGGCGCCGTGCAGGCCGTCGACGTTCTGGGTGATCAGCGTATGCAAGACGCCGCGCCGCTCGAGCGCCACCAGGGCGTGGTGACCGCGATTGGGTTCGCGCAGGCTGGCGAAGGTCTCGAGGCGGCTGCGCCAGGCGCGCTTCCGCACCTCGCGGTCGGCGACGTAGTGCTGCAGGGTCGCCATCTTCTCGGCGCCCGGGTTCTTGGTCCACACACCCTGCGGACCGCGGAAGTCGGGGATGCCGGAATCGGTCGAGATGCCGGCGCCGGTGAGCACGACGATGCGCTCGGCGACGGCGATCCAGGCGTGGGCGACGGCGATCGGGTCGGCGCTCATGCGCGGCCCCGCAGCACGCGGCCGGCGCGCGCGGCACGGTCGAAGCGGCCGTCGCGCACCACCAGCGCGCCGTTGAGCACGACGCTGTCGATACCGGTTGGCGGCTGGTCCCAGCGATCGGCCACCGTCGCCGGATCGAACACCACCAGGTCGGCGGCCAGGCCCACGGCGATGCGACCGCGGTCGGCAAGCTGCATGCGGTCGGCGCTGAAGCCGGTCATGCGCCGCACCGCCTCCGGTAGCGTCAGCAGCCCGAGCTCGCGCACGTAGCGGCCTAGCAGGCGCGGAAAGGTGCCGAAGGAGGCCGGGTTGTCGACGCCGTTGCCGGTCAGGATGGTGTCGGTCTCGAAGCAGCAGGCGCGGTGCGTCAGCACCTTGCGCAGGCTCGACTCCTCGGCATCGCGGCCGGAGTAGTTCCAGTTGATGATGCGCGTCTGACTGCCCAACTCGCCGACCAGATCGAGGTAGGTTTCGGTCGGCGTCGTGCCGCGCTCGCGCGCGATGTCGGCCACCGTGCGGCCCTCGTAGTGCGCCAGGTCGCGGCGCGGCACCCAGAGGATCTGCGTGTCCTCCCAGCGCATGCCGAGGGACGGAAAGATCCAGTCGAGGGTGCTGGCGCACTGCTGGCGCATCTCCGGATCACTCACCGCGCGCTTCAGCTGCGGCAGCGCCCAGGGGGGCATGAACACCACCAGGGTGGTGTTGCCGCCGACGTAGGGAAAGGCGTCGCAGGCGATGTCGACGCCCTCGTCGAGCAGCGCGTCGAGGTGCGCGAGAATCCGGTCGGTGGTCGGCCAGGTACGGTCGCCGACGAAGATCAGGTGCGAGTGCTGCACCTTGACGCCGTGCGCCCGCCACACCGCGGCGGTCTCGTCGAGGGCGAGCAGGTTGGTGGGCGGCTGGTCGGGCGCGGCGCGGTGATCGAGGGCGACGTAGCTGCGCGCGTGCGAGGTGTAGACGCCGCGGCGCTCGGCGAGCGGCGCGGTGACGCCGACCAGTTCGTCGAGATCGGCGAAGACGCCCGGCGCATAGCCGAGGCCGGTCGAGAGGCCGATGGCGCCCTCGTCGAGGGCGGCGCGCACCAGGTCGGCCATCTGCGCCGACTCGACCGGTGTCGCCGGACCCGCGGTGGCGCCCTTCACCGCCGCGCGGACCGTGCCGTGGCCGACCAGCTGGGCGACGTTGAGCGCCAGACCGCGCTGCTGCAGGGCGTCGAGATAGCTGCCCATTCCCGACCAGCCGTAGTCGAGATCGCGGTCGTGCAGCATGCGGCCGATGAGCGGCAGCAGGGCGCGGTTCCCGTCGATGAACGGTGCCGGCGAGCAACCGCAGTTGCCGGCGACGATGGTGGTGATGCCCTGCTCCAGCAGCGGCGCCAGCACCGCGGCGTGGTCGGGCTGCGGCAGCACCCAGTCGCTGTGCGAGTGCATGTCGATGAAGCCGGGGGCGACGACGCGACCGCCGCAGTCGAGCACCTGCGCAGTCTCGGCGCCGGCGAGATCGCCGATCGCCGCGATGCGGCCATCGCGGACACCGACCGCTCCCGGCACGCCGGCGGCGCCCGTGCCGTCGAGGAGGGTGCCGCCCTGCAACACAAGGTCGAAGGCCATGGATTCCCGCAGACCATAGATGACGACGGATGGCCAGGCATGGGCCGAGCGCGCTGATCCTCTGCCTCCGTGGCCACTATACCTGCGCACCCGTGCCGCTCGGTTTCTGGGTGCAGGCCCTCTTCGGCTTCTCCCGCAACCACTACGACCGCCTCGGCCATTTCGCGCAGGGCTTCGTGCCCGCCATCGTCGCCCGCGAGGTCCTGCTGCGCTGCACGCCGCTGCGCCCCGGCGGCTGGCTTTTCTTCCTCGTCTACTGCGTCTGCCTCGCCTTCAGCGCCGTCTACGAGTTCATCGAATGGTGGGCCGCCCTGCTCGGCGGCGAGTCCGCCACCGCCTTCCTCGGCACCCAGGGCGACCAGTGGGACACCCAGTGGGATATGTTCCTGTGCCTCGTCGGGGCTGTCCTCTCGCAGCTAACACTGGCGCGCACCGACGATCGCCAGCTCGCCGCCCGCTGACGCCGCATACCCAGGCTGCCCCTCAGGCGATCCCCTTGGGGATGCCGAGGACGCGGTTGAAGAAGGCCACCATGAAGGGATTGGTGAACCAGAAGCGCTGCTTCCACAGCGGCGAGTGCCACTCCGAGCGCGGCAGCGTGCCGTCGAGGATTTCGGTGACGGCGGCGGCGCCCTTCTCGCCCAGGGTGTCGAGGATGCGCTCGCCGAGCTCGGCGGAGGCTTTGCCGGGGGCACCGGCATAGGTTTCGGCGCGGAAGAAGCGCAGGCCGCCCTGAAACGCCTTGACCATCTTCAGGACGCCGGCCGGTTTGCCGCGCTGGATAGGCGGCGGCGCCTCGCCCTGTTCGTCGAGCCACTTATCGACCGTGCGACGCGGCAGAGAGGCGTAGTCGCGGTCGACCCACTCGGGATGCAACGCGAGGAGCTGCGAGGTCTCGACCAGGCCGCCGTGCGTGTCGCCGACCAGGTCCTCCTTGTCGACGCCGGGCAGCCGCCCGAGCACCTCGTAGAGCTCGGAGCCGCCGCCGGTGAGGCGGCTGAGCAGCACCGAGAAGATGCACACCATCTGGATGTTGCGCTCCCTGCTGACCGTGTCGCAGGCCTGCTCGATGGCGAGGAAGTGGCGCGGGCTGCCGTGAAAGTTCGATACCAGGATGTTGCGGAAGCCCTGTGCCGCGAGGGTGCGGCCGAGGTCGCGAATCACCGCCTGGGTGGTCGAGGGGTGGAAGAAGAGCGAGCCTGGATGCGGCAGCGTGTCGGTGGCGGTGTACAGGAACGGCAGCTGCAGGAACGTCTTGGTGCGATGGCGCTCGGGCAGAAAGCGCAGCATGCGATGCGCCAGGCCGTCGCCCTCGAGCGCGTCGGCACCGAACGGCAGATGCGGTCCGTGCACTTCCAGCGGCGAGCAGGTGACGAGCACGACGCAGTTGGCGCGGTCGAGCTGGTCGAAGGTGCGCTTGTTCAGCGTCTCCCAGCGCAGCAGTCGTGGTTCGGTTGGCGACGCATCATGGTGCGGCATGGCGGTTCCTTTCCGGGGATCGGCCCTACGTAGACTGGGTCAGCGCTCGGGCGCAATCTCCTCGAGCTCGCGGTTGGCGGTCTCGGGGAGGAACAGGGCGATGACCAGCGGCGCCACTGGGACCAGCACCAACATGCTGGTGATCGCCGCCGCGTGGCTGCCGGTGGCGCTGTACAGAATCCCCTCCAGCCACAGGCCGGTGGCGGCGCCGAGGGTGGCGATGATGGCGCGCGCCCCCGAGGCGGTGGAACGGTAGGAGGTCGGGAAGAGCTCGCTGCCGAGGGCGGCGAACAGGACGACGACCATCGTCACGCTCATCGCCATCAGTCCCCAGCAGACCGGCACCAGCAGGCCGTGCAGATTGTAGAAGCCGGCGGCGGCAGCGCCGAGGACGAGCAGGCCGACGACCAGCACCGCCTTGCGGCCGAAGCGGTCGCCGAGCCTGCCGGCGATGATGTTGCCGAGCAGCCCGAAGATGCCGACGGTCAGGTACATGACCGCGACGTCGCGCGGCGCGTAGCCATGCACCTCCTGGAGAAACTTCGAGGCAAAGAACATCGCCGTCTCGGTGACGAAGGCGAACGGGACGATGGCGGCGCCGAGCGCCAGCATGCGACCGGGATACATGCGGATCAGGTTGCGCAGCGGTTGCAGGACGGCGGCCATGCCGCCGCCGTCGCGACGGGCGGCGCGGTGGGCGGTGAAGCGGGCGGTCTCGTCGAGCGAGCGACGAAACCACGCCAGCAGCAGCAGCGGCGCGACGCCGACGACGTACAGCGCGCGCCAGCCGTAGGGCAGCAGATCGACGAAGGAGAACATCAACGAGGCGATGCCGTAGCCGAAGGCACCGAGCGCGCCGAGCATGCCGATGCCCCAGCCGCGGCTGCGGGCGTCGAACTCCTCGGCGATGACGACGATGGCGAGGATGTTCTCGGCGGCGATGAAGGACCGGGCGACGAACTGCACCGCCATGAAGGTGGTCGCGTCGGTGGCCAGGGCGGTGAGGAAGGTGAAGAGCGTGAAGCCGACGATGGTCGCCAGCAGCAGCGAGCGGCGGCCGATGCGGTCGGCGAGGACGGTGAGGATGACGGCGGGAATGACGCCGAGCCGCACGACGGCGAGCAGGCCGCCAACCGCGTCCTCGGGCACCCCCAGGCCGGCCTGGATCTGCGGCAGGGCCATGCCGAGCAGGGCGCCGTCGTAGTTGTCGACGAGGTTGGCGACGCCGAGCGCCAGCAGCACCCGCCACTGCCGGTCGGTCAGCGGCGGCGCGCCGAGCAGACGCAGCAGACGGGAACGCGGATGGGCCAACCAGGGCAGTGAACGGGATTCAGCGCAGGCTGTCCAGCCCGGACACCTCCGCATGCTATGCCGTGGCGATGCCGATCACCGTCCGGCGCGCCGCGTTCGTCGAGATCCTCCCCCTGCGACACGCGGTACTGCGGCCGGGACGGCCGCTGGCGACGGCGTACTTCGACGGCGACGACGCGCCCGACACCATCCATCTCGCGGCGGTGCTCGGCGGCGCCGTCGTCGGCTGCGCCAGCCTGATGGCGCGGCCGTGGCGCGACGTGCCGGGGTGGCAGTTGCGCGGCATGGCGACGCGCGCCGATCTCGTCCGCCGCGGCATCGGCGCCGCGCTGCTCGCCGCCGCCGAGCGGGCGGCGCCGCCGCTGCTGTGGTGCAACGCCCGCCTCGCTGCCGTCCCGTTCTACGCCCGCTGCGGCTGGACGGTGGTGTCCGGGGAGTTCGCGGTTCCCGACGTCGGCCCGCACCACGAGATGGTGCGCCGCGTTCCCCTCAGCCCTTCTTCCCCTCCAACGCCTGTTTGACGTTGGCGAGGTACTCCTCCGCGCCGCCGCTCGCCTCCTTCTCCGCGAACGACTTGACCAGCCGCTGCAGCAGCGACGGAACCGGCGTGTCCGGCGCCAAGGTCTGGGTGAGCGTGATCTTCGTCCCGGCGCCGCTCTTCGCCAGCCGCAGCTCGCCGTCGACGTCGGTGTTGTCGTCCTTGCCGGCGGTGCCGACGAAGGCGATACGGCCCTTGCTGTCGCCGGTGTAGGCGGCGGTGTACCTCACCGTCATCGTAATCCCCATCGCCGAGCGGTCGTCGTAGACGAAGCGATAAGTGTCCTTGCCGGCCTTCTTGCAGCTCGCCAGCCCCGGGATGCACGTCGCGGAGCCGACCACATCCCAGAGGTACTTGTAGACCTTCTCGATCGGCGCCTTGACGGTGACCGAGGACTCGACCCGGGTGGGAAACTTCGCCATGGCTGGGCAAAACCACAGATGGACGCGGATGGCCACAGATGACCGACGACGAAATCGACGCCCGCGGTGAGAACGTCCCCCTGCTCGAGGGCCTGCGCACGGCGCGCGCCGTGCGGCGCCTCAAGCCCGACCCGGTGCCGCCGGCCCTGATCCGCAAGGTCTGCGAGGCCGGCACGTTCGCCCCCAGCGGCGGCAACCGCCAGCCGTGGTCGTTCATCGCCGTCACCGAACCCGCCCGCCGCGCCTGGGTGGCCGAGCGCTACCGCGCCGTGTTCGCCGCCTACATCGCGCCGGCCGTCGAGGCGGCGCGCGACCCGGACTACCCGGAGGTGAAGCGGCAGGCGATGCGCGGCGCCATCCATCTCGCCGAGCACCTGCACGAGGCGCCGGTACTGCTGTTCGTCGCCGGCTGGACGCGGCGCGGCGAGCCGCAGACACAGGCGCTCTTCCCCGCCATCCAGAACATCCTGCTCGCCTGCCGCGCCGTCGGACTCGGCGCCTCCCTGACCACCGTCCACCTCGCCTTCGGCCGCGAGCTCGACGCCTGGCTCGGCCTGCCGGAGAACTGCCCCAGCGCCGCCTTGCTGCCCATCGGCTGGCCGCGCGGCACCTTCTGGCGCCCGCCGCGCCGGTCGATCGACGAGTGCCTGCACTGGGAGAAGCTCGTAGGACCAGTCCCGACAGTGCGTGGTTGACCGTCACGCTCAGTGTGCGATAGCTGGATGCGATGTCGCCGCAGTCCACCCGCACCTGGTTTTTCTACTTTACCTGGCCGTTGCCAGGGCTGCGGGGTCTGACCTCGGCGTGACGCGCCGACCACACCGATGAACCCGAAGCCCTGGGGCCCCAAGCCTCAGGGCTTTTTTATTTTCCGGAGCCACCCATGCACACCAGCGAACCGATCGAAGACAGGAACCTCGCCGCGCTGCGCCGCCTGCCGGCGCCGCGCGCGGTGAAAGATCGCCTCCCGCTCAGCGAGGCGGCGGCCGCCACGGTCCTGACCGGGCGGCGCGCCGTGCGCGACGTCCTGCACGGCCGCGACGCGCGCCGCCTGCTGGCCATCGTCGGACCGTGCTCGATCCACGACCCGGCCGCGGCGCTCGAGTACGCACACCAGCTGCGGCGCGTCGCGGCCGACGTCGACGACGCCCTGGTGGTCGTCATGCGCACCTATTTCGAGAAGCCGCGCACGACGGTGGGCTGGAAGGGGCTGATCAACGACCCGCGCCTGGACGGCTCGCGCGACCTGCCGGCCGGGCTCGAGTTGGCGCGCCGCCTGCTGCTCGACGTCAACGCCCTCGGCCTGCCGTGCGCCACCGAGCTGCTCGATCCGATCGTGCCGCAGTACATCGCCGACCTGCTCGCCTGGGTGGCGATCGGCGCGCGCACCACCGAGAGCCAGACGCACCGCGAGATGGCCAGCGGCCTGTCGATGCCGGTCGGCTTCAAGAACGGCACCGACGGCGGCATCAAGGTCGCCCTGCATGCCATGATCTCCGCCAGCCACCCGCACAGTTTTCTCGGCATCGATGCCGACGGCGGCGTCGCCGTCGTCGAGACCACCGGCAACCCCGATCGCCACGTCGTCCTGCGCGGCGGCGCGCGCGACGCCAACTACGGACCGGCGGCGATCGCCGAGGCGGCGGCGCTGCTGGTGCCGGAGGGCATCGAGCGGCCGATCATGGTCGACTGCTCGCACGACAACTCCAGCAAGGACTACAACCGGCAGCCGGCGGTGGCCGACGCCGTCCTGGCGCAGGTACGGGCCGGCGATCGGCGCATCAACGGCCTGATGGTCGAGAGCAACCTGCAGCCCGGACGCCAGGATTGGATCCCGGAGCGCCCGCTCGTCTACGGCGTCTCGATCACCGACGCCTGCATCGGCTGGGCGGACACCGAGGCGCTGCTGCGCGAGATGGCGGCGGCGGTGCGCGGCACGGAGCCGATCAGCGCCGTCGCGTGAGGCGGCGCGCGGCGGCACCGCGCGGTCGCCCGATCGGCGCGCGGATCCACCCACGACCGCCGCCGGTGTTGCGTCGCCATGTCGGCCGGTCTAGGGCCAAGCCGATTCCTGAAGGAGGCATCCAATGACTGTTCGACCGATCCCCGACGGGTACGGAGCCGTCACGCCGGGCATGAACTTGCAGGGCGCCGCCAAGGCGATCGAGTTCTTCGCCGCCGTGTTCGGCGCCGAGCTCATCGAGCAGCACGCCGCGCCCGACGGCCAACTGATCCACGTCGACATGCGGATCGGCGGCGGGCACATCATGTTCGCCGAGGCCGTTCGTGAACCGGTCCAGACCATGCACGCGATGCTCTACGTCAACGACTGCGACGTCGTCTTCGCGCCCGCCATCGCCGCCGGCGCCACCGTGAAGCGGCCGCTCACCGACCAGTTCTACGGCGACCGCAGCGGCACCGTCGTCGACCCCTTCGGCAACGTGTGGACGATCGCGACGCACCGCGAATACGTGTCGCCCGCGGACATGGAGAAGCGCATGCAGGCGGTGCGGCCGCTCGCCTGACGCGCCACGCACCTGCCGGCGCCAGCCGCCGCTTTGCTACCGAGCCTCAGTGGGGCGCCGCGTCGCCCCACAACTCGCGCAGGCGCGCGTCGCGCCCGCAGCCGTGCCGATAGTAGCGGTACCGCAGCGGATTCTTCTCGTAGTAGTCCTGATGGTACGCCTCGGCCGGATAGAACGGCCCGGCGACGACGATCTCGGTGACGATCGGCCCCGGCAGCTTGCCCGACCGTTCCAGCGCCTGCCGCGACTCCTCGGCAAGGCGCTTCTGGGTCTCGTCGTGGGTGAAGATCGCCGCGCGGTACTGGCTGCCGTGATCGCAGAACTGGCGGTCGCGGGCGGTCGGATCGATGTTGTGCCAGAAGACCTCGAGGAGCTTCTCGTAGCCGACCTTGGCGGGGTCGTAGACGACCCTGAGCGCCTCCGCGTGGCCGGTGCCACCGCCCGACACCTCTTCGTACGTCGGGTTCACCTTGGTGCCGCCGGTGTAGCCCGAGGTCGTCGAGACGACGCCGTCGATGGCGTCGAAGGGCGGCTCCATGCACCAGAAGCAGCCGCCGGCGAACGTCGCGGTGGCGAGCGGCGCGGCGACCGGGGCCGCTCCGGCGAGGCTGGCGAACACGATCACGACGGCGGTGCACGCACGTACAAGGATACCCATAGCCCGTTGGATGCCTGAGCCGCGGGCGCGGGTACAGTCGGCAGTCACCGATTCACCCCGGCCGCCATGAGCGCCGCGCAGTGGCCGACTCCGTTCAGGTCGATCGCGGCGCGGCGCTGCTCTGCGCGCGGGCGCGACTCCACCCTGCACCGGCTCCATGCGGCCGGTTGGGACCGGGTCGACGCGCGCGCATCATGGCATGGCGGGACCGGGGGTCGGCAGCGGACTGAAGGTGACCTGGTACCCCATCAGGTTGGTGGCGCCACCGGTGCTGCACTGGAAGGTGCTCGTCGGGTCGTCGAACGGATAGGTGTAGGCGGTTGGGCACGCAACCTTCAGGTAGGCGAGCAGCGGCTGTGCGCGGGCGGCCCACGTGGTGTTGTTGTCGTAACACTGTGCACCCGCAGCCGGCGACGGCCAGTCGGCAGAGAGCGGGTTGCTCGCCTCCGTGGCGCAGCCACAACAGTTGGGGTCGCCCTGGCCGGCGAGGTTGTAGCAGGACGCAGCGTTGGTGCCGGTGCACCCGAGCAGATCCTGCATCGCCGCCGAGCAGTCGAGCGGACCGTATGTGGTGACGCTCAGCCCCGCTGCCGTCGAGCAGATGTCGTCCGCCGTCCACCAGCCGGCAAAGTCGCCGCACAGCCGCTGCAGGCCGGGGATGACGAACTCGGCCCGTTGTGTCCCGCACAGGTACGCGCCGGCGCAGTCGCTGTCGCTGCGACACTGACAGGCGCCGTCGTCGCAATGCGTGTTGCCGTCGCTGTTTGCAGGGCAGTCGGTATCGTTGGTGCAGGCTTGGTAGCAGAGGTTGCCGGTGCTGTTCCGGCCGGCCGGGCAGGACGTGAGGAGCAGCGTCGTCCGATAATCCGGCGGCGTCGGCGTCGCCGCGCCCGGCGTCGGGCTGGCCGGCGTCGGGGTGGGAATGGCGCCCGGGTCGATGGCCCAGTCGCACGGGGTGACGCTGGTGGTCGGACTACTGGCGCCGGGATTGCCGCACCAGTAGGCCGGATCGACGCTGCCTGGTCGGCTCGTCGGAACGCCGACCGGCGCCGCCGCGATGGCGACGTTGGCGCCGTTGATGATGCTGACGTCGTAGAAGTCGTTGGCGTTGGTCTGCAGCGTCACTTCGAACAGCGAATGCCCCTGCGAGCCGCCGGTGCCAGGGGGACAGGGGGCATCGGAGGAGTCCGTACAGTTGCCGGCGGCGCAGTAGGCGCCGTTCGCGTCACAGCCGGTGCGGGCGAAGATGTTTCCGCTCCACCACACCGGACTCGCGACCTGCCCGACCGCGGCCGGCGCCGGCAGGCAGAAGAGTGCCGAGTCGCCGTCGCTCAGTTCCCAGACGGAGCCGGAGCCGCCGGCGCTGGTCGGCGTCGGCACTGTCCAGTAGCAGGTGCTGTCGCTGCCGTTGCACGCCGCAGACCCACCGCAGGTTTCGGAGGACGAGCAACCGCAGTATTCGTATGTGCCGTTCGGCGTCGACGTGCCCGGGCAGAGGATCGTGCCGCTGAAGGCGGCATCGGACGCAGCGCACTTGCACTGATCAGCCTGCACGAGCGACGGGGCGAGGAGGCAGACGGTCGTGGCGCAGCCTGGGCAATCGCAGACCGGCGCCACCGCGCCGCCGGTGGCGCCGATCCAGATCGTCGCGCCGGAGGAGTTGGTGAGGTTGAGCTCGCGATTGCCGGCCGGACACGTGGCGGCGGGCCCCGTCGCGGTCGGCGTCGGCGTCGCCGTCGGGCTTGCGGGCGACGCGCTTGGGGTGCCGGTCGGCGCCGCCTGGGTGGCGGTCGCGCTGGCCGTCGCGGTCGCGGCGGGGCTGCTCGGCGTCTCGGTCGCGGTTGGCGGCGCCGTGCTGGTGGCCGATACGGTACCGGTCGGGATGCCCGTCGGCGTCGCAGTCGGGGTGCCGACGACGATCTGGCAGGCATCGGTGTAGAAGCCCTGCCCACCGCAGACCGTGAAGCCGTACCAGCCATCCGCGCAGCCCATGCCGGCGCAGGTGATCGCGGGGTCGAAGCAGCTGACCACCGGCGTCGGCGAGCCCGTGGCGGCGGGCGTCGGATTGAAGCAGCAGCCGAGCTGCGCGGTGCCGCACACGGACTGGCAGGCCGTCGTCTGGCTGCTGTCGCACGGCTGAACCGTCGGCGTCGCCGTCGCGGTGGCGGTGGCAACGGCGGTGCCGGACGCGGACGGCGTCACCGTGATGGTCGGCGGGATAGCTGTCGTCGGGGTGCGCGATGCCGTCGGGGTCAGGCTCGCGGTCGGCGTCGGCGAGTTGGCGACGAGGCAGATGGCGTCGGCATGGCAGGGGCCGCGCGGCGCCGTCCAGCAGCCGCTCGGGTAGACCCCCGAGGACTCGCAACCGTTCTCGCCATCCAGCTGCGCGAACAGGCTACCCGACAGGGTGCAGCAGTAGAGACCCCCCGCGCCGGGCTGGCAGCGCGTGTCGGCGGCGCCGCAGGCACGGCAGGACGCGGCCGTGCAGGGCGCCTGGGCGGCGCAGCCGTTCAGCCCATGGAAGACGGCGGTCAGGATCTCATCGATGGACACCTGGCCGTTGCCATCGCTGTCGCCGGCGCTGCAGGTCGAGATGGCGGCGGAGCCGAGGGCGATGTTGACCAGCCGGACCAGCTCGTCGATGGCGACCGATCCGTCACCATCGCAGTCGCCGGGACAGCCCGCGGCCCCGCTGCGTGCGGCGCCGAGCAGCAGCACCAACGCCAGCGAGGCGAGGATCGCGCCGCCGCGCCGCATCCACGCCCGCACCCGAGTGTCCCACCTGCACGCGATCCCCGTCATCCAACCCTCCATGTCCAGTGCCACCGCAGGTCGTCCGGACGGCCGCATGCTAGCCGTGGCGGCAGGGCATGCAATCGAGATCTGGAACATGGACGGATCTCCGCCCCCGTCCGGTCCAGCCCGGCCCAGCTTGAATGACAGCGGGATTGGCTTCTGTGTCTAAGGCCATTCTTCCGCTTCGGCCGGTGTCGCCATTCCGCGCCGCCGCGCGGATGACCGCGGCGTGGAGGAGACGGCGAATGTGGGGACGTAGTCTGGCTTGCGGAGCGTTCGTCCTGGCGCTTGCGTGGCGCGGGGTGGGCGTGGCGCAGATACTGCCGACCTATCCGACGACACCGACGCCGAGGACCACGGCCTGGTACCGGATCGCTATCCGCCGAGTGCGTTCGCGAACAGCGGATCGCTCTACGGGCGGCAGAACGTGCTGCAACTCGGCCTGTCGGCACCGACGGCCAGACACTGCGCCCAGCCGCGTTCGCCGGGTCATTCTATAATACGCAGGGGCGCAAGGTCCTCGTCGGTGCGCTTGCCGCCACCACGTCCTGGATCGGCAGCCTGTACATCCCCGCGAGCTGGGCGACGCCGAGCGCGAGCCACGGCAGCGGTAGCCGGCGCAGCGACCTGTGGGCGACGCTGTGGCCGGCGAGCGGCGGCGACACCTGCGCTAGAGCCGCTTGTGACGTCTTCCCGATCATCGGGTTCTCCAACGCCGTCAGCCCTGATTCCAACAACGCCGTCGGCGGAACGCCGCGCTTCCGCGTCTTCGACGGAGCCAACGGAGGTCGGGTCGATCTCACCACCGCGGTGATCGACGATGCCTGGACCGATTTCTGCGTCACCTTCACCGGCACGGCGGTCGAGTACCGTATCGGCGGTCAGCTCGTATACACCGCCAGCGATCTCGCCCAGAGCGACACCAGCTTCGGCCCCGTCACCCAAGTCAACGACGTCATACTGCAGGCCTACAACTACGGCTACGCGTACGATACGTCGTGGAGCCACCTCGCAGCGGGATCCGGATCCTGTGCGGATCTGGAAGCGCTGTTTGCCCCGCCGACACCAACAGCGACCGCAACGGCGACCGCGACAGGCACGGCAACGCCTACCCAGACCGCGACACCGGCATCGCAGGGTGATTCCTGCGTCGACGTGTCGCAATGCGCCGCGGGCCTCTTCTGCAGCGACAGCGTCTGCTGTGACCGCGCCTGCGTCGGCCCCGGCCAGAGCTGCGACGTTCGCGGCCAGGCAGGTACCTGCGTCACCGCGCCAGCGGCAGCGCCGGCGGCGTCGAACGGTTTGCTCCTCGGCATGCTCGCGACGCTCATCGTGACGGCATCCCTGGCGTTGCGCCGACGCCAGCGAGCCCTCGCCAGACGCGTCACGACGCGGTGACGGTTCCGTCCGCTCGCCGGCGCGCCACGGTCACTTTCTGACTGTGGTGCCGGCGCGGCCGAGACCGTCGGCTGTTGCCGCCATCACGACACCGTCGCCAGGCGCAGCGGCCGCAGGATGTCGAGGCGGGCGGTAACGCGGGCGGTCAGGGCATCGAGATCCATGCCGGCTTCGGCGAGTTGCTCGGCGCGCTGGCCGTGGTCGATGAAGGCATCCGGCAGCGCCAGCAGCTCGAGGCGGTTGGCATCGAGGTCGGGCCGCGTGCGTGCGAACTCGAGCACGGCGGAGCCGAATCCACCCGCCAGGGCATGGTCCTCGAGCGTGAAGACGATCGGCTGGCGCGCGATTTCCTCGCCGATCAACGCCTCGTCGAGCGGCTTGGCGAAGCGGGCATCGACGACGGCGAGCTGCCGCCCGGACGCGGCGGCGACGCGACGGCGGATCTCGAGCGCGGCGTACACCAGCGGACCATAGGCGAGCAGGCAGCCGTCGGCACCGTCGGCGAGGCGCTCGCCGCGCCCCAGCGCCAGGGGCGCGGGCGCCAACTGCGCCTCAGGGCGGGCCCCGCTGCCGCGCGGGAAGCGGATGGCGACCGGTCCATCGTAGGCCGCGCCGAAATCCATCATCCGCGCCAGCATCCCCGTGTCGCGCGGCGACATGAGGACGAAGTTCGGCAGGCAGCGCAGGTAGGCGATGTCGAAAACGCCGTTGTGGGTGGCGCCGTCGTTGCCGACCAGACCGCCGCGGTCGAGGCAGAACAGCACCGGCGCCTGCTGCAGGGCGACCTCCTGAAAGAGCTGGTCGTAGGCGCGCTGCAGGAAGGTCGAGTAGATGGCGCAGATCGGCCGGTGACCGGCGAGCGCCAGCCCGGCGGCGAGGCCGACGGCGTGCTGCTCGGCCATGCCGGCGTCGATGACGCGCTCGGGGTAGCGCGCCTGCACCGTCGTCAGCCCGGTGCCGTCGAGCATGGCGGCGGTGAGCACCACCGTGCGCGGGTCGCGAGCCAGCATCGCGCACGCCTGCTCGGCGAAGGCCGCGGTGAAGCTCGGTCCACCCTGCTGCGGGTACTCGGCCAAACCCGCCGCGCCATGCCCGCTGGCGGCGTGGTAACAGGTCGCCTCGGGCACGTCGTCGCGATAGCCGCGCCCCTTGCGGGTGACGGCGTGGATCAGGACCGGGCGGCGCATCCAGCGCGTGGCGCGGAAGGCGGTGCGCAGCGCCTCGATATCGTGGCCGTCGATCGGGCCGTAATAGAAGAAGCCGAGCTCCTCGAAGATGATGCCGAGGGCATGCTGCGGGATGATGCCCTGCAGCGAGTGGTACCAGCGCTGCAGGACATCGTCGACGTCATCGCCGATGCGCGGGATGCGGCGGATGGCGCCCTGGATGGTGCGCAGGCGCTGGTTGAGCCAGGTCGAGCTGCGCGCCCGCGACAGGTAGGCGCTGAGCGCCCCGACGCTCGGGCTGATGCTCATCTCATTGTCGTTGAGCACCACCACCAGTTCGAGATCGCCGAACGAGCCGCCATGGTTGAGCGCCTCGAAGGCGTTGCCCTCCTGCAGCGAGCCGTCGCCGATCACCGCCACCGCCTTGCGCCCGGCGTCGGCCTCGCGGCCGCGCCAGGCGAGCGCAAAGCCCATGGCGGTGGAGATGCTGGTGCCGCCGTGGCCGGTCTTCACCGTGTCGTACGGCGACTCGGCCGGGTCGGGGAAGCCGGACAAGCCGCGCCATTGGCGCAGCGTCGCAAAGCGGTCGCGGCGCCCGGTCAGCAGCTTGTGCGGGTAGCACTGATGGCCGACGTCCCAGACCAGGGTATCGCGCTGATTGAACTGGTACTCGGCGAACAACGCCAGGGTGAGTTCGACGACGCCGAGGCCAGCGCCGAGGTGCCCCCCGGTCTGGGTGACCGACTCGATGATGAAGGCGCGCAGTTCGGCAGCCAGGGCGCGCAGGCCCTCGCCGTCCATGTCCTTGATGTCGTCCGGTGTGGCGAGGGTGTCGAGCAGCGGCGTGAGCATCGGCATAAGCAGGCTACACCGGGCCGACCACGGAGCAAGGGGAGGGCGCCGCCGCGGCCGAGCCCGCACCGCCGCTACTTGCCCGGGACGCCCAACCAGCCGCGGCTGATCATGTCCGACATGGTCAGCGAGATCATGATCCCCAGGAACACAAAGCTCGAGCCCATGAAGACCCAGGTCAGCTTCGCGCTGTGGCGCAGTTCCATGAAGTAGTACATCACCAGCAGGGCCTTGAACGACGCGATCCCCAACGCCACCGGCGTATTGAGGAACGACATGTCGAGAAAGGCGGCGCCGACCGTCACCGCCGTCAGGGCGAGCAGTGCCGCGTACACCGCGACGCAGGTGGAGACCGGAAGAGCATTGGCTTCGTTCGACATCGCGCGCCTCAGTGCCGCCCGAGCAGGTAGAGCAACGGGAAGAGGAAGATCCACACCAGGTCGACGAAGTGCCAGTACAGACCGACCATCTCGACCGGGGTGTAGTAGTTGCTGTTGAACATCCCCTGCCGGGCGCGAACGATCAGCACCATCAGCAGGCCGGCGCCGACGACCATGTGCAGGGCGTGCAGGCCGGTCATGGCGAAATAGAGCGAGAAGAAGAGCTGCACGTGGTGCGCGTCGGGTCCGTCCCAACGGAATGACGCGCCCGGAATCACGTGATCGTGCCACTTGTGCCAGTACTCGTAGGCCTTCACCCCGAGGAATATGGCGCCGAGGATCTGCGTCAGGATCAGGTTGGTAACCAACATGGCCCGTTTGCTCACCTGCGCGGCATGCACCGACAGGGCCATCGTCAGGCTGCTGGTTAGCAGGACGAAGGTATTAAAGGCGCCGAGCCCGATATCCAGGTGATGGCTGCCGTCGTGGAAGGCCTCGGGGAAGGCCGTGCGGTAGACCACGTAGGTGGTGAACAGGCCGCCAAAGAACATGACCTCGTTGACGAGGAACAGCCACATCCCCAGCGACGCGGCATCACGCTGCTGCGCCGCGTCGTCGAAATGATGGGCGACGTAGGGCGTCGTCTGTTCACGCACGGTGGGCCTCCCGCGCCGGCGCGTCGTGCGGCAGGTACTGGTAGGGCTCTTCAGTCACCACCGGCGTGACCGCAAAGTTCTCCGTCGGCGGCGGCGAGGCCGTCGTCCACTCGAGGCCGGTCGCCTTCCACGGGTTGGCCGGCGCCAGCTTGCCGTACTTCAGCGACCAGGTCAGGTAGATGAGCGGCACCAGGTAGCCGATGCCGAGGATCGAAGCGCCCGCGGTCGAGAGCACGTTGAGCACCTGGAACTCGTCTGGATACGCGTGATAGCGGCGCGGCATGCCGAGGTAGCCGAGGATGAACTGCGGGAAGAAGGTCAGGTTGAAGCCGATGAACACGATCAGCGCCGAGGCGCGGGCGAAGTTCTCGGGGTACATCCGGCCGGTGATCTTCGGCCACCAGAAGTGGATGCCGCCGAGGTAGCCGAGCAGCGCGCCGCCGACCATAATGTAGTGGAAGTGCGCGACGACGAAGTAGGTGTCGTGCACGTGCAGATCGAGGCCGATGGCCGCCAGGAACAGTCCGGTGAGGCCGCCGATGGTGAACAGGCCGATGAAGCCGAGCGCGTAGAGCATCGGCGCCTCGAAGCTCACCGCGCCGCGGAACAGCGTCGCGGTCCAGTTGAACACCTTCACCCCCGACGGGATGGCGACCGCCATGCTGAGCACCGAGAAGATCAGCGCCGCATACACCGACTGGCTGCTGGTGAAGAGGTGGTGGCCCCAGACGACGAAGCCGAGCACCGCGATGGCGACGCTCGACATGGCGATGAAGCTGTAGCCGAAGATCGGCTTGCGCGAGAAGCAGGAGATGATCTCGCTGATCACGCCCATGGCGGGCAGAATCATGATGTAGACGGCGGGGTGGGAGTAGAACCAGAACAGGTGCTGGAACAGCACCGGGTCGCCGCCGAGCGCCGGATCGAAGAAGCCGATGTGCAGACCGCGCTCCAGCGCCAAGAGGAAGATGGTGATGGCAATCACCGGCGTACCGAGCACCATGATCAGGCTGGTCGCGTAGTGCGCCCAGATGAACAGCGGCAGGCGGAACCACGTCAGGCCGGGCGCCCGCATGCGATGGATGGTGACGATGAAGTTGAGGCCGGTGAGAATCGACGAGAAGCCGGTGATGAAGATGCCGATCGCCGTGAGCATCACGTTCGAGTTGGAGAAGGTGGTGCTGTACGGCGTGTAGAACGTCCAGCCGGTATCGACGCCGCCGCCGATGACCGCTGCGAGCGTGAAGATGCCGCCGAAGATGTAGATATACCAGCTGAGGAGATTGACGCGCGGAAAGGCGAGGTCGCGCGCGCCGATCATGATCGGCACCAGGAAATTGCCGAGCACGGCGGGAATCGACGGCACCAGGAAGAAGAAGATCATGATGATGCCGTGCATGGTGAAGAAGCGGTTGTACGTGTCCGCCTGCATCAGATCGCCCTTCGGCGTCATCAACTCGAGGCGGATGCCGGCGGCGAACAGGCCGCCGAGAAGGAAGAAGACGGTGATCGACAGCAGGTAGAGGATCGCGATGCGCTTGTGGTCGACGGTGAGCAGCCAGGACGAGACCGAGTACTCCGCGTTCAGGTAGTTCTTGCGCGGCCGCTCGGGGGTCCCCGATGCGGCGGCCGCGTGCTCAATCGCAGGTGCTGCCATGGCCGTCGTCCTCTCAGGATGGGCGGTCGGCCGCGCCTGGCTGCCCTTGGGCCATGCCCTGGCCCGGCGCGGGCGCCCCCGCCGTCAGCGATTTGATGTACTGGATGAGCTGCATGATCTGTTCCTCGCTCAACTGGCCCTGGAAGGTCGGCATCACCGGCTGGAAGCCGGCGACGATCTTGGCCGTCGGATTGAGGATCGACTCGCGCAGATAATCGTCGTTGATCGTCGTCGACGTGCCGTCGGCGAGCTGCACGGGCTTGCCATACACGCCGACCAGCGACGGTCCGAGTGCGCCACCCTGCGGCTGGTGGCAGGTGACGCAGGCCTTGGCGGTGAATAGCGCCTCGCCGGCGCCGACCGGCGAGACGCCGGCGGCGGCCGCGGCGGCGGGCGCAGCGACGACGCTGCCGGCCGCGGCGATGACCGGCGGTTGCTCTGCCAGCCAGGCCTGGTAGTCGGCCGGCTCCATCACCACCACCTTGCCGATCATGCGGGAATGCTCGGTGCCGCAGTACTCGGCGCAGAACATATGGTACTCGCCGGCCTTGGTCGGCTCGAACCAGGCCGTCGTATAGCGCCCGGGCAGGACGTCGAACTTCACGCGGAAGGCCGGCACGTAGAAGCTGTGGATGACGTCCTCGGAGGTCATGGTCAGCTTGACCGGCTGGCCGATCGGAACGTGCAGTTCGTTGATCTCGCGGCGGCCCTCCATGTGCTGCAACTTCCACATCCACTGCTTGCCGACGACGAACACCTCGTGGGCGTTGTCGGGCGGGCGGGAGAAGCCGAAGAACAGCCAAGCGCCCCAGGCGAAGATGACCATGGTGAGGCCGAACGGCAGCACCGACCAGGCGATCTCGAGCAGATTCGAGCCGTGGATGGGGTGGCCGACCTGGTTCTCGGGCGTGCGCCGGAACTTCACGGCGAAGCCGATCAGGGTCACGGCGATGCCGATGCTGAAGACCAGGCTGACGACGATGAGGAAGATGTACAGGTGATCGACCTGGGCGGCCATGGTCGATGCCTGCTCGGGGAAGAGCGGGAAAGCGGTCGCGCGCATCATGGTCTCACTGCCGCCGCAGGCGGCGGCGTCGCGGCGCGGTCGCGCCGCAGCATGCGGAACAGGAACAGGGCGAAGGCCAGCACGGTCAGCGCACCGCCGATCCGCACCAGGGTGAGCACGAGCATGCTGTAGCGCCCGGTCGACGGGTCGTAACTGAAGCAGAAGAGCATCACCTGATCGACGGCCGTGCCGATGCGCTCCTGCGCCGCATCCATGAGGCCGAACTTCACGTCGCGCGGCGCGTACTCGACGCCGTAGAAGTAGCGCGCCAGGATGCCGGTGGGGGTCAGCACCATGATGCCGGCGGCGTGCGCGAACTCCTTCTTCTCGGGCATGTAGTTGTAGCGAAAGCCCACCGCCTCGGCGAGGCGCTTGATCGAGGCCTCGTCGCCGGTGAGGAAGTGCCAGCCCGCCTCGGCGCCGAGGCGCTTGTACTCGCGCAGGTAGGTGTCCTTCTTCTGCGTCGCCAACGCCGACGTGTCGCGCGGATCGAAGCTCACCGTGATGACGTCGAATTCGTTGCCGACGTCGAACGGCAGCGCCTTCATGGTGCTGAGCAGGCCGTTCAGGACCAGCGTGCAGAGCATCGGGCACTCGTAATAGACGAGGGAGAGGATCACCGGCTTACCGCGCAGCAGGCTGCCGAACGTCACCGTCTCGCCCGCCTCGTTGCGGAACGGCAGGTCGAGCGGCACCTGCTGATTGAGGCGCTGGTCGATGCCGACCTCGCGCAACTCCGCGGGCCGCACGTCGGAGCTAGCGCGCGCCGGCAGCGGCGCCAGCGCCAGCAACGCCGTCAGCGCCAGGGCGAGGCAGCGGCTCATCGCGGTGCCGCCTCCGCGGCACCGCCGCGCTGCGCCAGGATGTCCATGGCACGCGCGATCGGAATGCGCGCCACGCCTGCGCTCGGATCCACCCAGCCATAGGTGGTGAGGAGTTCCTGCTCGGCGGCGCGCAGCTCGCGCATGTCGCGCAGCGGGTGTGCCTGCAGGCGCGGCTCAGGCGGCAGACGCGGCCCAGCGGCGGCGGCGAGCGGGTTGGCCGGCGGGCTCAGGCGCGATTCGACGACGGCGAAGAAGTCGAACAACCCGAGCATCGCCGCGGCGGCGATGGCGACGAGCAGCAGCAACGCGACGCCGGAGACGACGATCGGCGTCAGCCGCAGATCGCGCGTTTCGTGCGCGTGCGCCGCGTGCGCGCCGTCGGGCGAGGCGGAACTCATGCGGTCACCTCCACGGGCAGCGCCGGGTCGCGCAGGGGCACTATCGGACGGCTCTGGAAGTTCCACAGGAACGCGGCCATCCAGACGCCGCCGACTCCAACGACCGCCGCGACGTCCATCCAGTGCAGGGCGAACTTGCCGGGCGAGAACACCGGCGCGATCATCCAGAACAGGTCGACCAGACGCATCACCAACATCAGCAGCGCGACGAGCACCAGGCGGCGGGGATTCTGCTTCAGCTTGCGCGACAGCAGGATGAAGAAGGGCAGGAAGAAATGGAACGCGATTAGCGCGAGGGACACATACAGCCAGCCACCGCCGATGCGCTTCAGGTACCAGGGCGTCTCCTCGGGGATGTTGCCCGACCAGATGATCAGGAACTGCGAGAGCGCGAAGTAGGCGTACACCATGACGAAGGCGAGCAGCATCTTGCCGAGGTCGTGGAAGCGCTCGCTGGTGGCGACGCCGCCGACCGGCGTGGTGCCGGCGAGCAGCGCCAGGATGGCGATGGCGAAGGCGAAGGCGCTCATCACTTGGCCGGCGATGACGAGCAGGCCATAGATCGTGGAGTACCAGTGCGGCTCGAGGGACATCATCCAATCGACCGACGCCAGGGTCATGGTGAGCACGTACAGAATGATCGCGGCGCGCCCGAGCCTCTGAAACTTACGCACGTAGACCGGGTCCCCGGTGGCGTCCTGCTCGGCCGACCAGCGCACGAACAGGCGCGTACAGCCGATCCAGATGGCGAAGTAGATCGCCGCCCGAATGATGAAGCCGGTGCTGTTCAGGTACGGCGCCTTGTGTTGCAGCACCGCGTCGGCGGCGACGACGTCGAGATGCGACCACTCGTAGAGGTCGTGGATGCCGAGGACGATCGGGATGAACAACACCGCGACCAGCGGCAGGGTCCGCATCGCCGCCTCGCAGATGCGGCGGATGACGATGCCCCAGCGACCGCCGGTGATGTGGTTGAGGGCGACGAAGCCGAACGAGCCGAAGGCGATGCCGCCCCAGAACATGAACGCCACCAGGTACGAGCGGAAGAACTGCGCGTGGTCGGTGAGGGCGCCGGCCCCGGCGACGGCGAGCCCGAGCACGCCGAGGCCGAGGGCGGCGCGGGTGCTGCGGCGCAGGACGTGCCCCTCGGGCAGGGTGAAGGCGGTCGCGACGCGGCTCATTGTCCGCCTCCAAGCGCCGCGCGGTCGGCCGCGGAGAGATCGGCGCCGGCCGCGTACTGGCTGAGTTGCAGGGCGCGGATGTAGGCGACGATCGCCCAGCGATCCGTCGGCGGTACCTGCGCCCGGTAGGCCGGCATGGTGGCGAAGCCGTTGCTGATGACCTGGAAAATGTACCCGTCCGGCACCGCGCGCAGGCGCGGGTCGTGGAACGATGGGGGCTGCTTGAAGCCGCGCTGCACGATCATCCCCTCGCCGCTGCCAGTGCGGTCGTGACAGGGCGTGCAGTAGATATTGAAGCGGCTTTGCCCGCGCTCCAGCACGTCCCGGCTGGTGCCGAGCGGGTTGGTCGCCACCGGGCCGTTCGCGCCGATGCCCCGGAAGAAAGCCTGGTCCTCGTCGAGATGATCGCGCGGCACGACGCCCTCGACCAGCGGACGCGAGGCGCGCTGATCCGCGAAGAGCACGTTCTGCGCGAAGGGCTTGAACTTGGCCTGGTTGTGCATGTCCTGCCGACAGCCGGCGAGACCGGCGACGAGCAGGCCGGCAGCGACCGCGGTACGAAGCGCGACGCGGCGCATCAGCGATCCACCTGCGACACGTGCGTCGGATGCAGGCGCGACAGGAAGCCCCAGGTCTCGTCGAGATCGAACTTCGGGTCGATCGACTCGATGCAGAGGAAGAAGCGCTCGCGCGACGCGAGCGCGAAGCGCGGCACGTTGAAGACCGGATGATAGGGCATCGGGAAGCCGTTCAGGCCCAACATGCCGAACACCGCCGTCAGCGCGGCGAACAAGATGACGCACTCAAAGGTCACCGGGATGAAGGACGGCCAGCTGTTCAGCGGCCGACCGCCGACGTTGAGCGGGTAGTCGATCACCGAAGTCCAATAGCAGAGCGAGAAGCCCGCCAGGCCGCCGATGATGCCGCCTATCAGCACCATCAAGGGCAGCCAGTTCTTCTTGTGCGGCATGGCCTCGTGCAGCTCCTCGATGGGGAACGGCGAGTAGCAGTCGTACTGCAGATAGCCCGCCTCGGTGGTCTGCCGGGCGGCCGCGACGAGCTCCGTCGCGCTGGGAAACTCGGCCATCAGCCCGTGCACGAGCGGATCGCCGGCGGTGGTGGCGTGCGCCGCGCTCATCAGTGGTGCCCCCCTTCGCCGCCCTCGACCTTGGCCTCCGGCACCATCGTGCGCATCTCGAACATCGAGATCATCGGCAGGAACCGGATGAACAGGAAGAGCAGCGAGACGAACAGGCCGAGCGTGCCGATGAACGTCGACCAATCCCAGAACGTCGGGTAGTACATGCCCCACGACGAGGGCAGGAAGTCGCGCGACAGGCTGACCGGGATGATGATGAAGCGTTCCAGCCACATGCCGACGCTGACGATGAGCGAAATGATCATCAGCCAGGTGAGGCTGGCGCGAATGCGCTGGAACCACAGCAACTGGATCGAGAGGATGTTGCAGAAGATCAGCGCCCAGTACAGCGGCGCGTACGGCCCGACGAAGCGGTTCCACATCAGCGCGATCTCGAAGATGTTGCCGCTGTAAAAGGCCATGAACGTCTCGACAAAGTAGCCGTAGCCGACGATCAGGCCGGTCGCGAGGGTGATGCGCGCCATGAGGTCGAAGTGGCGCATGGTGACGAAGTCCTGCAGCCCGTAGAATCGGCGCAGCGGGATGGCGATGATCATCACCATCGCGAACCCCGCGAAGATGGCGCCGGCGACGAAATAGGGCGGAAACACCGTCGCGTGCCAGCCCGGCACCTGGCCGACGGCGAAGTCGAAGGACACGATCGTGTGGACCGAGAGCACCAGCGGCGTCGAGAGCGCGGCCAGCAGCAGATAGGCCATCTCGTAGCGCTGCCAGTGCGTGGCCGAGCCGCGCCAGCCGAGGGCGAGGGCGCCGTAGATGACGCGCCCCACCTTGCTGTCGGAGCGGTCGCGCAGCGTCGCCAGGTCGGGCACCAGGCCGACGAACCAGAACAGCAGCGACACCGTCGCGTAGGTCGACACCGCGAACACGTCCCAGATCAGCGGGCTGCGGAAGTTCGGCCACATCCCCATCGTGTTCGGATACGGCAGGAGCCAGTACGCCAGCCACGGGCGGCCGGTGTGGATGATAGGGTAGATGCCGGCGCAGGCGACGGCGAACAGCGTCATCGCCTCGGCGAAGCGGTTGATCGATGTGCGCCAGGTCTGCCGGAACAACAGGAGAATGGCCGAGATCAGCGTGCCGGCGTGACCGATGCCGATCCACCAGACGAAGTTGATGATGTCGAGGCCCCAGCCGACCGGGACGTTGAGTCCCCAGATGTAGGTGCCCTTGTAGAACAGATACGTGACCGAGATGAGCAGCAACTGCAGGGCGGCGAAGCCGATGGCGAAGCCGAAGATCCAGCCGCGCGGCGTCTTCTTGGTGAGGACGGCCTCGCTGATCTTGTCGGTCACCGAGCCGAGCGTGTGCCCTGGCTCGATGACGGGAGGCAGCCCGTCGTGGTGGCGCGGGTCTGAGCGTTCCTGTGCGGCCATCAGCCCCTCGCCAAAGCAGGGTTCGGGTTGCGCACGCCGGCCAGGTAGGTCGTGCGCGGCAGCGTCCCGAGCTCGTTCAGCAGGCTGTAGTTCAGCGGGCTCTGCTTGAGCGTCGCCACCTTGCTGCTCTTGTCATTGATGTCGCCGAAAGTCAGGGCGTCGGCCGGGCACACCTGCTGGCAGGCGGTGAGGATCTCGCCGTCCTTGACCGCGCGCTCCTCGCGCCGGGCGCGGATGCGGGTGTAGTTGATGCGCTGCACGCAATAGGTGCACTTCTCCATGACGCCGCGGCTGCGCATGGTCACGTCGGGGTTGAACTTCATCTCCTCGACCGGCGTCTTTGGGTCGTTGTAGAGCGTGAAGTTGAAGCGCCGCACCTTGTACGGGCAGTTGTTCGAACAGTAGCGCGTGCCGACGCAGCGGTTGTACACCATCGCGTTGAGGCCTTCGCTGTCGTGCACGGTGGCGTTGACCGGACAGACGGTCTCGCACGGGGCCTGCTCGCAATGCATGCAAAAGACCGGCTGCATGACCGTTTGCGGATTGTCGAGGTCGCCCTCGAAGTAGCGGTCGACACGGATCCACTGCATCTCGCGGCCGCGCGCGACCTGGTCTTTCCCAACCACCGGGATGTTGTTCTCCGACTGGCAGGCGATGATGCAGGCATTGCAGCCGACGCACGAGCCGATGTCGACCGTCATGCCCCACGCGTGCCCCTCGTACTTGAAACCCGGGAACATCGACTTGTCGCGCTCGCTGTGGGTGTGCGCGAACTCCGGGTCCTTCTCGAACTGGGCGACCGTGCCGACGCGCACCAGGTTGCGGCCTTCCATCGAGTGATGGTCCTGCGTGCAGGCGAGCGGGTAGTGCCCACCGCGCTTGACGACGGCGGCACCGCGGACGCTCCATGGCGCGTCACTGGTGCGCAGCGCGTAGGTGTCGAAGCCGACGCCGTTGCCGACCTGGCCGGCCTTCGTGCGGCCGAAGCCAAGGTACAACGTGATCGCGTCCGGCGCGTGGCCGGGTTGGATCCACACCGGCACCTCGAGCGCGCGCCCGCCGACACTGACCTCGATCAGCGCGCCGCGGTCGAGGCCGAGCTTCTCCGCCGTGGCCGGAGCGATCAGCGCCGGGTTGTCCCACGTCAGGCGGGTGATCGCCTTGGGCACTTCCTGCAGCCATCCGTTGTTGGCGAAGCGTCCGTCGTACAAGCTCGAATCGGGCCGGAAAACCACGTCGAGGCCAGGCTCGTCGGCGGCCGGCGGCGGCGGCAGCACGCCGGCGCCCCAGCTCGACGGCGCCGCCACCCACGTGGCGGTAACCGGTTGACGCGCGGTGCCGGCGACGACGCCGTCGTGCACCGCCTTGCGCCACTCGGCCTCGAAATCGGCGGCGTTCCACTGCGCCTTCCACGTGCCGCGCACGAGGTCGTGAGCGGTGGCGTCGGGCTGACCGAGTAGTGCCGCCACCACCTCCACCGCCGCCTTGCCGTCATACAGCGGCGCGATCAACGGCTGGACGATGCTGGCGGTGCCGTCGAAGGCGCGCGCGTCGTCCCAGCTCTCCAGGTAGTGGGTCGCCGGAATGTGCCAGTGACTGAGCTCGGCGGTCTCGTCGTAGTACAGTCCGTAGTGAATGCGCGTGCCGACCTTGCCGAGGCGGGTGGTGAAGTCGAGATCGACCGGCGCGTCGTAGACCGGGTTGACGTCGAGCAGCAGCAGCGTCTCGACCTCGCCGGCGTCCATCGCCGCCACCAGCTCGCGCAGCGACTGGCCCTGATCGACCGGCGCCGCCGCTACCGGCTCGGTGTACACCACGGTCGCGTTCTCGTTGCCGAGCGCCGCGTTCATCGCATAGGCGAGCAGATGCACCGCCGCCGGCTGGCTGTCGCCAGCGACGACGACGCAGTAGCCCGTGTGCGTTTGCAGGTCAGCGACGACGGCGTCGATCCAGGCGCGGTGCGCGTCGAGCCCGACCGGGGCGCGCACCGGCAGGCCGAGGCCGCGCGCCACGCCGATCGCCAACTCGACGATCTCCGCCGGTCGCAGCGGCAAGCGGTGGTCGGCGGTGGCACCGGTATTGGTCGTCGAGGTCTCGGCGACGTAGAGGCGGTTCATCCTGCCGCCGCCGCCATCGACGCGACGGCGCGCAGCGAAATCCTTCACGTAGCGCACCATGCCCGGGCCGCCGCCGAGGAAGTCGGCGTCAAGCGAGAGCACGCGGTCGGCCTTGTCGAACCGGTAGCGCACGTCGAGCGGCCGCCCGAAGGCGACGCGCGCGGCGGCGTGGCCGGCGTCACGCGTCACCGGCTGGTACTGGTGCCAGGTAGCCTTCGGGTACTTGGCCAGCAGGGCCGCCATCTGCGCCGCCAGCGTCGGCGAGGTGACCGTGCCGGAGAGCACCCGCAGCCCAGCCCCCTGCGACCCCGTCTGCGTCGCCACCAGCGCCGCCAGGGCGGTGGAGAAGTTGCGCCAGGTCTGCACCTCGCCGACGTGCCGCAGTGTCTGCGAGCGATCCGGGTCGTACATCGTCAGTATCGACGCCTGCGCCAACAGATCGGTGGCGCCGAGGCTGGCCGGGTGGTCGGGATTACCCTCGACCTTGGTCGGCCGGCCCATGTGGCTCTCGACCAGCAGGCCGGTGGCGACGCCATCGAGGGTCATGGCGGTGGCGAAGTACAGGGGTTCGCCCGGAACGATGTACTCGGGCGCGTTGACGTACGGGAAGACCTTCTCTTCCGGCTGCTTGGTGCAGGCGCTGACGCCGGCGAGCGCCAGCGAGGCGCCCATCAGCTTGACGAAGGTGCGCCGGCCGACCGGATCGAGGACGTGCGGCGCCTGGTCAGGGAACTCCGCCTGCAGGAACGAGCGGAACTCGTCCGTGTCGGCCAGTTCCTCGAGACTGCGCCAGTACTGCTGCCCGCCCTGCTCGGCCAGGCGGGCGCGCAGCGCCGGCAGGTCGAGGCCCGAGCGCGGCTTGGCGCCCGCCGCGGCGCTCTGCTCTTCGGTGGTGAGACTCATGCTGTCAGACCTTCGTTGGCTGGCGCGCTCAGTGGTGGCACGCGGTGCAATCCTCGCGGCCCTGCACCTGGTGCGCCGCGACGAGTTCCTGGCCGAGTTCGGGCTGGTCCTCCGGCGGCTGCCAGTCCATGTTGAAGACCTCGGAGCGGGGTCGCAGGTTCGGCGCCGGATTGCGATGGCAATCCAGGCACCACGACATGAACAACGTCGGGCTCTGGTACATCAGGTTCATCTGGTCGACGCGGCCGTGGCAGCTGACGCAGCCGACGCCCTTGGCGGCATGGATGGAGTGGTTGAAGTAGACGAAATCGGGCAGGTCGTAGACCTTGGTCCAGCGAATCGACTCGTTGGTCCGCCAACTCGCCCGCACGGGCTCGAGCGTCGGGCTCTGCGTCCAGATCTGCGCATGGCAGTTCATGCACGTCTGGGTGGGCGGGAAGCCGGCGTTGGCCGCGGTCTCCACGGAGGTGTGGCAGTAGCGGCAGTCGATCCCCAACTCGGCCGCGTGGTGCTTGTGGCTGAATTGGACCGGCTGCTGGCGGATGACCTCCTGCCCGGTGTTGTAGGTGGAGCGCCACAGCCGATCGAGGCCGAACAGCCCGCCGCCGGCGAGCAGAGCGACGCCGACAACGCTGACCTTGGCGAGGACGTTCGAGTACGAGCCGAATACTTGTGACATGGGTCAGACGGACACTACGAGCGCTTCCTGCGCATTATCAATATAAGCAGCGACGAATTCGACTACACGCTTCATGCAGGTGTCCTTATCGCCTCAACATCCACATCGACGACTGCCGGCGCGTGATCCGAGGGCCGCTCCAAGCGGCGCGGCGCCTTGTCGATACGGCTGGATCGGCAGACGGCGCGCAGCGGCTCGCTGAGCAGCAGATGGTCGATGCGCATCCCGTGATTGCGGCGAAACGCGCCCATCCGATAGTCCCACCATGAATACTCGCCGGGCGGCTGCTCGAAGAGGCGGAAGCTGTCCGCCAGGCCGGCATCGAGCAGGCCACGGAAGGCCGCGCGCTCCGCTTCGCTGCACAGCACCTGGCCCTCCCAGGCCGCCGGATCGTGTACGTCGCGATCCTCCGGCGCCACATTGAAGTCGCCGAGCACGACCAGACGCGCATGGCGCGCCAGTTCCGCGACGAGGAACGTGCGCAGGCGCGCGAACCAGGCCAGCTTGTAGGCGTACTTCTCCGAGCCCACTTTCTCGCCGTTCGGACAGTACACGTTGACGACGCGCACATCGCCGATGGTGGTCGCCAGCAGGCGCCGCTGGGAATCGTCCGCCCCCGGCAACTCGACGCACGGCTCGCGCAGCGCCTGGCGCGCCACGGTCGCCACGCCGTTGTATGTCTTCTGGCCGCTCGCCACTGATTGGTAGCCCAACTCGGCAAAGGCGGCAACGGGGAACTCCGCTTCGACGCACTTGATCTCCTGCAGCGCCAACACGTCCGGCTGCTCCGCTCGCAGCCACTCGAGGACATGCGGCAGGCGCACGCGGAGCGAGTTCACGTTCCATGTAGCGATCTGCATCCACGGTTTGTCGTCGTTGTTGGGTGGCTCGCGGAGACAAGCCGCTCGCGTTTACCGGGTTGGGTGGAAATTGCAAGGCGGCGGGCGGCCGCGCTTGACCGCCCGCCGCATTCCTTCGAGAGTGCCGGCACTTCACCTGGGAGCCGAGAGCACATGTCCGACATCGAATCGTTCCGCGCCGGGACACGCGCCTGGCTGGAGGCTCACGCCCCGGCGTCGATGCGCCAGCCGCTCGCCGAGCACGAAGAGCCGTGCTGGGGCGGTCGCCGCGCCGCCTCTGCGAACCCCGACGTGAAGCGTTGGCTCGACGTCATGGCCGAACGAGGCTGGACGGCGCCGACGTGGCCGCGCGAGTACGGCGGCGGCGGCCTCGGCCGCGACGAGGCGCGCGTCCTGGCGCAGGAGATGGCGGCGCAGCGGCTGCGACCGCCGCTGATCGGCTTCGGCCTGACGATGATCGGGCCGACCCTGCTGCAGCTCGGCACCGAGGAGCTCAAGCGCGCGCACATTCCCGCTATCGCGCGCGGCGAGGTCCGCTGGTGCCAGGGATATTCCGAACCGGACTCCGGCTCGGACCTCGCCAGCCTGCAGACGCGCGCCGTGGTCGACGGCGACGACTTCGTCGTCAGTGGCCAGAAGGTGTGGACATCGCACGCCGACCAGGCCGACTGGATGTTCCTGCTCGTGCGCACCGACCCGACCGCGGCCAAGCACGAGGGCATCACCTTCCTGCTCATGGACATGACCAGCCCCGGCGTCAGCGTCAAGCCGATCAAGCTGATCAGCGGCTACTCGCCGTTCTGCGAGACCTTCCTCGACAGCGTGCGCGTACCGCGCCGGCAGGTGATGGGCGAGCTGCACAAGGGCTGGGGCGTCGCCAAGGCGCTGCTCGGCCACGAGCGCACGATGATCGCCGACATCGGCAAGGGCCTCGGCGGCGAGAGCCGGACGCGTTCGGCGGCGCAGCTGGCCCGCGACGTCGTCGGCCTGCGCGACGGCCAGCTCGCCGACGCCGCCCTGCGTCATCGCCTGGCGCAGGTGGAGATGGACCAGCGCAGCCTCGACTGGACTCTCGCCCGCTCGCGCGACACCGCCAAAGCGGGGCAGGCGCCCGGTCCCGAGACGTCGATCTTCAAGTACTACGGCACCGAGTTGAACAAGCGCCGGCGCGAGCTGATGGTCAGCATCCTCGGCCCGCAGGCGCTCGGCTGGGAGGGCGACGGCTTCGCCCCCGAAGAACTCGAACTGACGCGCGAATGGCTGCGCTCGCGCGGCAACTCGATCGAGGGCGGCACGTCGGAGATCCAGCTCAACATCATCGCCAAGCGCGTGCTGGGCCTGCCGGACTGACGAGAGGATCTCACACGGAGAAACAGAGCAACGGAGGGGCGCTGCGCAGCGCCCCGGGCGTCTCCGTTGCTGCGTAGCTCCGGGTGGAGTGCTCTTGGGGGAATCTGATGCAGTTTGCACTGAGTGACGAACAGCAGCTGCTGCGCGAGTCGGCGGCGGCCTTCGTGCGCGACCGCTCGTCGCTGAAGCGAATCCGCGCCCTGCGCGACGCGCGCGACGCCGACGGCTTCTCGCGCGAACTATGGGCGGAGATCGCCGCGTTGGGGTGGCTGGGGATTCCGTTCAGCGAGGCGGACGGCGGACTCGGGCTGGGGATGAAGGAACTCACCCTCGTGCTGGAGGAGTTCGGCAAGGGCCTGCTGCCCGAGCCGCTGCTGACGTCGTTGCTGCTCGGCGGCGGAGCCATCGCGCGCGGCGGCAGCGCGGCGCAGCGCGCGGCGTTGCTGCCGGGGCTGATCGGCGGCGAGCGGCTGCTGGCGCTCGCCTTTCACGAGGCGGCGAGCCGCTACGACCACGCGCGCGTCGCCACGCGCGCCGATCGCGCCGGCGACGGCTGGCGCCTGCACGGCGAGAAGCGGCTGGTGCTCGACGGGCACGTCGCCGATCACCTCGTCGTCAGCGCCCGCACCAGCGGCGAGGCGGCGGCGCGCGCCGGGGTGACGCTGTTCCTGGTGCCGCGCGGCGCCGCTGGACTGACGGTGACGCGCCAATCGACGCTCGACAGCCGCAACGCGGCGTTGCTGCGGCTCGACGGCGTCGCGGCCGCGCCGGCCGACGTCGTCGGCGCCGTCGGCGACGGCGTGTCGTTGCTCGACGCGGTGCTGGCGCGCGCCACCGCCGGCCTGTGCGCCGAGATGCTCGGCGGGATGGAGGCGGCCTTCGCCATGACCCTCGACTACCTGCAGACGCGCCAGCAGTTCGGCGTTCCGATCGGGTCCTTCCAGGCCCTCAAGCACCGCGCCGCGGTGCTGTTCAGCGAGATCGAGCTGGCGCGCTCGGCGGTGCTGGCGGCGGCGATGGCGCTCGACGAGGAGCAGCCGCAGGCGGGCGAGATCGTCGCCGTCGCCAAGGCGCGCTGCTCGGATACGTTCATGCTCGTCGCCAACGAGGGGGTGCAGATGCACGGCGGCGTCGGCATGACCGACGAACACGACATCGGCTTCTTCCTCAAGCGCGCCCGCGCCGCCGAGATGACGTTCGGCGACGCCGCCTGGCACCGCGAGCGCTTCGCCGCCCTGCAGGGCTACTGACGCCGCCCGCGCCGCGCGACGAGATCGGCATGGCGCGTCGCGACTGGTCGATCGTTCTCGCCTGCCTCGCCTGCCAGATCGGCATGGGCGCCGGCGGCTACATTTTCCCGGTGTTCCTCAAGCCGGTGGTCGAGACGCTCGGCTGGTCGCGCACCGAGTACGCGCTGGCGACGCCGATCATGAGCACCACCGTGGCGCTGGTCGGGCCGCTGGTCGGCTGGGCGTCGGATCGCCGCGGCCCGCGCCCGGTGCTGGTACTCGGCAGCCTGCTCATGAGCGCCGCGCTGCTGGGCGCCGGCGGCATGCAGACGCTGGCGCAGTTCTACCTCGTCGCCCTCGGCGTCGGCATCGCCGTCGCCTGCCTCGGCGACCTGCCCACCGGCGCTGCCATCGCGACGCGCTTCCGCGACCGCCGCGGCTTCGCCCTCGGCCTGGTGTACATCGGGTCCAACATCGGCGGCGCACTGGTCCCCCTCGCCGGCGCGATGCTCGCCGCCGGCACCTCGTGGCGCACGGCCTTCCTCGCCATCGGCGCGACGTTGTGGCTGCTCCTGCTGCCCGCCGCGCTGAGCGTCCGCCGGCCGCCCGCGGCGGCGAGTGAGGCGGACGTGGTGGTGGTGGACTTCGACTGGCGCGCGCTGCTGCGCCAGCGCGATTTCTGGCTGCTCTTCTGGGTGCTGTTCGCCTTCTACCTGTACCGCCTCGGGCTCAACACCCACCTCGTCGCCTTCCTCGGCGATCGCGGCTGGTCGAACATGGAAGCGGCCGGCAGCTTCAGCCTCACCCTGGCGCTCGGCATCGGCGGCAAGCTGTGCGCCGGGGCGCTCGCCGACCGCCTCGGCGCACGCCCCGCCGTGCTCGGCAACTTCATGCTCATCGCGCTCGCCTCACTGCTGCTGCTGGTGCCCAGCGTCGCCGGCGCCCTGCCCGCGTTCCTCGTCGTGCACGGCGTCGCCACCGCCGCCGAGGACGTCATCATCCCGCTCGTCATCGTGCAGCGCTTCGGCAGCGCCCACCTCGGCCGCATCTACGGCCTGCTGCTGCTCGCCCTCGTCCCCGGCGGCATCCTCGGCCCGCTGCTCGCCGGCTATGTGTTCGACGCCACGGGCAGCTACGCGCCGGTGTTCGCGGCTTTCGCGGTGGGGAATCTCAGCGCGGTAATCGCGCTCGCCGGCATCCGCCGCCGCACCGACCATGCACCGGCGTAGCCGCGCCCCGCCGCGAGGGGGCTGAGGTGAACGGCGCCGCCCGTCACCCCGCCGAGCGGGCTCGCCAACGGCGCCACAGCAGCCAGGCGGCGGCGACGGCGGTGACGGTCCAGGCGAAGACGTCGCCGACGCGCGTGTAGACAGTCGCCAGATGCAGCGGCCGCACCTCGGCGCGCAGGGTCTCGGCGGTGAACATGCCGAGGCGGGCGAGCACGCGGCCGAAGGGGTCGACGAGGCCGGTGACGCCGGCGTTGCCGACGCGCACGAAGTAGCGCCGGTTCTCGACGGCGCGCCAGACCGCGATCGCTTCGTGCTGATACGGCGCCATGGAATTGCCGAACCAGGCGTCGTTGAAGATCGTCAGCAGCAGATCGGCGCCGTTGGCGGTCATGGTGCGGGCGCCGTCGGCGGGCACGTCCTCGTAGCAGATGAGCGGCGCCAGCCGCAGCTTGCCCGGCAGGTCGAGGGTGACCAGACCGTCGCCGGGCGTGAATTGTCCTGTCTGCGGACTGAGCGAGTACAACCACGGCAGCAGCGACGCACCGGGGATGTACTCGCCGAACGGCAGCAGGACCCGCTTGTCGTAGCGGCCGTACACTTTGCCGGCGCCGTCAATCAGGAAGGCGCTGTTGAACAGCCGTGGCTGGCCGCCCGGCGGCGGGTACTCAAACGCCAACCCGCCGTAGAGCAGCGGGGCGCGCGTACCTGGATACGGATGCGCCTCCGTCGGCAGCCGCGCGGTGCCGCCCTCGACCCACTCCTGCGCCACCGACTCGGGCCAGATGAGCAGATCGACACGGTCCTGCAGTGGTGCCGACAGGGCGCGATAGGTGTCGAGGTTGATCTCGAACAGCGCGATGTTGCCCTTCTCCCTGAGGCCGATGTTGCCCTGCACGAGTCCCACCTGCACGACCCGCGCGGCGTCGATCGCCACCTGCACCATCGGCATGCGCCACAGGCCGTAGGCAACGAGCAACGCCGCCGCAGCGCCAGCCGCCGCCAGCGGCGGCCAGCGCCGCGGCTTCCGCAGCGCCAGCGCCAGGCCGGCGCTCGCCCACAGCAGGACGAAGCTGAGCAGGTAGGGGCCGGCGAGGTCGCCGCTCTGCAGCAGCAGCGTCGCCTCGAACTGGCTGTTGCCCATGCGCCACGGGAAGAGGTTCGGGAAGAGGAACTCGAGCGCCACCCACAGCACCGGCACGGCGAGACCGAGCGGCCCGAAGCCCAGCGCGCGGACGCCCGCGGCGAAAAGCACGAACTGGGTCGCCGACAGGGCCGACAGGCAGGCGTACAAGAACAGCGCCAGCACATACGGGAAGCCGCCGAAGACGTGCATCGTATACACCAGCCAGAAGAAGGCCGGGATGTTGGTGGCAAGCCCGGCGACGAAGCCGAGGCGCAGCGCCTGGCGCCGCGAGCCGGCGCGCTCGAGCGCCAGCAGCAGCGGCGCGAACGCCACCCAGGCCAGCGGCCAGAGGGAAAAGTCCAGCCAGGGCGCGGCGATCAGCAGCCCGGTGGCGAGCGCCGCCGCCAGCGCCGCCCAACGCGACAGCGGCGCCGGCGCCGCGACGGCGTCAGACACCGGGGGCGGGTCCGCGGCGGCGGCGCCGCGCCCCTCCCGGGCCGACCCCGGCGGGCGGCGCGGCGGCGCCGCCGTCGAGCCGGCGCGTGGGGCGCCCATCGCCGCGGCCGAGCGCGCCATGTTCGACGGCGCGCGCGGGGCGCGCGCGGTGTTTCGGCGGCAGCGGCTTGACCAACATGGCGTCGTCGACGTGCACGGATGGCAGGCGGAATCCGATCAGCGCTTCGATTCCCTCGAGTGCCATCACGTAGGACTCGCAGGCGAGCGTCAGCGCCCTGCCCGAGGCGCCGGCGCGCGCCGTGCGGCCGATGCGGTGCACATAGTCCTCGGGGTCCTGCGGCACGTCGTAGTTGAAGACGTGCGTGACGCCCTCGATGTGCAGGCCGCGCGAGGCGACGTCGGTGGCGACCAGGAGCGGCAGCTCGCCGGCCTTGAATTCGCGCAGCACGCGCAGGCGAACGCGCTGGTGCAGGTCGCCGGTCAGCGCCGCGGCGTGGTAACCGTGGTCCGCGAGGCGGTTCGCCAGCCACTCGGCCTCGCGCTTGGTGTTGACGAAGAACAGTCCGCGCGCCGGTTGCTCGCGCTGCATGAGGCCGAGCAGCAGCGGCAGCTTCTCGTGCCGGCCGACGTGGTAGAGTACGTGCTCGACCTTTTCGGCGGTGACCTGTTCGGGCTCGATCGACACCGTGACCGGATCGTGCATGTGCTCGTAGGCGAGCTCCATGACGTTCCAGCTGAGCGTCGCCGAGAAGAGCATCGACTGGCGCTGCTCGACCGGCGGCAGGCGGCGCAGCAGGAAGCGCAGATCCTGGATGAAGCCCATGTCGAACATGCGGTCGGCTTCGTCGATGACCAGCACCTCGGCGTGCTGGAGGCTGTAGACGCGCTGCTTGAAATAGTCGATCAGACGGCCCGGCGTGCCGATCAGGATGTCGACGCCGTCGCGCAGCGTCTCGCGCTGCTTGGCGTAGTCGACGCCGCCATAGACGGCGTGGAACGTCAGGCCGGTGAAGGCCCCGAGGCCCTGCGCATCCTGGAGAATCTGCACCACCAACTCGCGCGTCGGCGCGATGATGAGGGCGCGCGGCCCGTCGCGACGCTCGGGATGCTCGAGCAAGCGGGTGAAGACGGTGATCAGGAAGGCCGCCGTCTTGCCGGTGCCGGTCTGGGCCTGACCGGCGACGTCCTGGCCGCGCAGCGACACCGGCAGCGAGCGCGCCTGGATCGGCGTGCAGACCGCGAAGCCGAGCGACTCGATGCCGCGCATCACCGCAGGGACGATGGGCAGCGACTGGAAGGCGACGGGATCGTCCGGCGTCGACATGGCGGCGGAAACTAGCGCACCGCCCGCATGGCGGCCAACATCTCGTCCGGGCCGATGTAGCCGACCAGGCGGTGCGTCTCGTCGCCGCCCGGCGCGAAGAGGATCACCGTCGGTACGCCCTTGACGTCGTATGCCTTCGTCAGCGTCGAGGTGGCGGCACTCTCCTCGGTGATATCCGCCTTCAGCATGCGGAATCGGCCCGCCTCCTGCACGACAGCCGGATGCACGTACGTCGTCGCGTCCATCTCCCGGCAAGGGATGCACCACTCGGCCCCGAACTCGAGCAGCACCGGTCGCGCCGCGGCCTCGCCCGGAGCCGTCTCGGCATGATTGATCGGCTCCCAGGCGATCGCCGCCGCCGGATCGGCCGGGCGGATGAGCCAGGCGGCAAGTGCCAGCATGACAACGCCGACCGCAGCCTTGAGAGTTTGGAAGCCGCGCACGGCGCGGCCGGCGCGGTCGAGAAAGCCGAGGTAGACGCCGGCGATGGCGATCGCACTCGGCAAGGCCCACGTGTGCGCCGGCGGCGGCAGCAGCGGCGCGACGTAGTACACCGCCAGACAGAGCAGCACGCATCCGAAGAGGTGTTCGGTCCACACCAACCACTCGCCGGAGCGCGGCAGGCGACCGAGCGAGCTCGCCGCCAGCGCCAGCCCCAGGTAGGGCAGGCCCATGCCGAGCGCGAGGGTGAAGAACAGCAGCAGCCCGAGCCAGGGGTCCTGGCGGCTACCGACGAACACCAGCAGGCCGACGACGATCGGGCCGACGCAGGGCGCCGCGACGATGCCCATGGTGAGCCCCATGAACAGCGAGCCGGCGGCGCCCGAGGCGCTGCCGCCGGCCCAGCGCATGAGCGCCATCGGCGGCCGGAACTGGTAGACGCCGAAACTGCCCAGCGCCAGCACCACCATCACAGTGGCGATGAACAACACCACCGCCGGGCGCTGCAGCGCGGCGCCGAAGATGCCGCCCGACAGGGCCGCGGCAAGGCCGAGGAGGGAGAACGACACGGCGATGCCGAGCACATAGAGGGCGGCGAGCCAGGCGACGCGGCCACGGCTGCGGCCCTGACCGCCGAAGTAGGCGATGGTGACCGAGATCAGCGGATAGACGCACGGCGTCAGGTTGAGGCCGAGACCGAGCAGCGCCACGGCGGCCAAGGTGAACACGAGGCCGCGTTCGGCGAGCCAGCGCCCGAGGTCGATTCCGGAGCCGCTGGAACCGGCGCCGGCAGCGCCGCCGGTCCGGGGTGGAGTCGCCGGCCCGTTCCCTGCCACCGGCAGCTCCAGCGTCGCGGTGATACTGGTCGGCGGCAGACAGGTGGTGTCGTCGCAGGCCTGGTAGCGCAGCGACGCCTCGAGGGTGACGCGGTCGCCGGCGAAGTCCGCCGGCAGGCGGACGGCGGTGGCCATCGGCACGGCACCGTCGTACACCTTGAGGGCGAGACCGCCGGCGAATGCAAAGGTCTTCGCCTCGGCGCGCGGATAGGTCACCGGATCGACGGTGACACCGGCCGGCGCGGTGACGGTCAGCGTCGTCGCCACCAGGTAGGGCTGGTCGGGTTTGTTGCCGTTGATATGCCAGCCCTCGGCGATGACCGCCTCGACCGCCAGGCCGACGGCACTGCCGCGCGCGACGCTCTCCGCATCGGGCCGCAGCGACATGGCGACCTTCGGCACCGGCGCGCCGGGTGCGGCGGCGGCCCAGCCCAGCACGACGGCCGCGGATAGCGCGGCGAGCGGACGCATCACGTCGCGGATTGTTTCCACAGGGGCTGCGCGGTTGCAAATCAAGGGCGGCGCGGCTAGTCGCCGCGAGTCATGCCGCCGCGATCCATGCTACTCCGCGCGCTCCTCGCGCTGTTGGCCGTCGCCACCGCGTTCGCCGCTCCGGCGCAGGGTGAATGGTTGCTGCCCCTGGCGGCCGAGACCGCCGAGACGGTCGGTGACGCGCGCGCCGAGATCGGCCTCGGCGCCAGCTACAGCAACGACGCGCGCTTCCCCGCCTTCACGCCGAAGGGCGACATCAAGTGGCAGAATCTGACGGCGGCGCCGACCATCGGCTTCCGCATCGCACCGGCCGAGGTGGTGGAGATCCAGGCCAGCTACGAGTTCCTCGCCCTCGACGAGAATACCGTCAGCGGCGGGAAGAACTCGGCCTACGGCGGCGGCGACGCGCGCCTGTTCACGAAGATCTGGGCGTCGCGCGAGCGCACCTGGCTGCCGGCCAGCGGTGTGCGCTTCGGCGTCAAATTGCCGAACGCCAGTCGCGACGACAACCTCGGCACCGACGAGACCGATTTCCTCATTCAGCTGCTCGGCTCGAAGCGTTTCGGCGAATGGGCGACGCACCTCAATCTGGGCCTCGCCATTCTCGGCAACCCGGGATTCGGCAGCAACGCCGACACCGGACAGGACGACCTGTTCACCTACGACGTCGCCCTCGTCTCGCCCTTCCTCGGCGCGCGCGCGCCCGACGCCTGGGGCGTGCGCGGCCTACTCGAAGTGACCGGCGCTACCGGTTCGCGCTTCGACAACGATTTCGCCGAAGTGCGCGGCGGGCCGCAGGTAACCTACGATGGCTGGACCTTCTACGCCGGCGCCAACGGCCGCATCGAGGGCGCCGCGGCGCAGTACGGCTTCAGCGCCGGCGCCTTCTACACCTTCGGTCTCAAGGACTTCGCCGCCCTCTTCGACTGAGGCGGGCGCGACTTCGGCGCCCGCGGCGGCACCGTGGCGGCGAGCTTGATCGGCACGCAGTCGACGATCTCGAGACCGTACCCGGGTAGGCTGACCATCTTGCGCGGGTAGTTGGTGATCAGACGGATCTTGCCGAGGCCGACGTCGCGTAGGATCTGCGCCCCGACGCCGTACTCGCGGAAGTCCATGGCGCGGTTGGCCAGATCGGTGCTGGGCTGGGTCACCGTCTCGCGCGGGCGGGTGCGGTCGAGCAACTCGACGCCCTGGGCGTCGCGGCGCAGGTAGAGGATGACGCCGCGGCCGGCCTTGTCGATCATCTGCATCGAGCGATGCAGCAGCGCCGCGGTGTTGCGCTCGGCCGAGCCGAAGACGTCGCCCGGCAGGTACTCGGCGTGCGCCCGCACCAGCACCGGCTTGTCGGCGGTGATCGTGCCGCGCACCAGCACCAGATGCTCGCCGTCGTCGACGTCGGTGCGGTAGGCGTAGGCCGTGAAGGGTCCGAAGCGGGTCGGCAGCACCGCCTCGGCGACGCGGTGCACCAGCGAATCGCAGCGTAGCCGGTACTGGACCAAGTCGGCGATGGTGCAGATCTTGAGATCGTGTCGCGCCGCGAAGCGCTCGAGATCGGGCAGCCGAGCCATGCTGCCATCCTCGTTCATGATCTCGCAGATCACCGAGGCAGGCGGCAGGCCGGCGAGACGCGAGAGATCGACGCCGCCCTCGGTCTGACCGGTGCGCACCAGCACGCCGCCGCGGCGCGCGCGCAGCGGAAAGATGTGCCCGGGCGTGACGATGTCGTCGGCGCCGGCGCCCGGCTTCATCACCGCCTGGATGGTGACCGCGCGATCGTGCGCGGAGACGCCGTGCGTGATGCCGCGCCGGGCGTCGATCGAAACCGTGAAGGCGGTGCCGAGCGGGGCGCGGTTCTCGCTCACCATCATCGAGAGGCCGAGTTCGCGGATGCGATCCTCGCCGAGAGCCAGGCAGATCAGGCCGCGGCCGTACTTGGCCATGAAGTTGATCGCCGCCGGCGTCGCCTTGTTGGCCGCCATACACAGATCGCCTTCGTTCTCGCGGTTCTCATCGTCCATCAGGATCACCATCTTGCCGGCCCTGATGTCGGCGATGGCGTCCTCGATGGGACTGATGCGGCGCGGTCGCTTGGGCGCGGCCTTGAACGTGGTGAACATGGCGGATCGAGGTATAGCGCGGCCGGGGAAGGGTCCGAAACCCGCTTCAGCGCGGCTTGCGGGGCTTGCGCGGCGGCTTCGCCTTGTCGGCCCGAGCGCGGGCGCGGAAAGCCTCCACCCACCCCGGACGCTCTTGCTGGTCGCGCGGGTTGAAAACCAGCACGCCGCCGGGCGGAACGTCGTGGCGAACGGTCGTGGCGGTGGCGATGTACGCATCGTCGCCGATCGTCAGCGGGGCGATCAGCGTCGTGTCGCTGCCGACCTGGACCCGATCGCCGATCACCGTGCGATGCTTGGCGAAGCCATCGTAGTTGCAGGTGATTGTGCCGGCGCCGATGTTGACGTCGCGGCCGATCTCGACATCGCCGAGGTAGGCGAGGTGATTGGCCTTGCTGCCGTCGCCCAGACGGGCGTTCTTGGTCTCGACGAAGTCGCCGATGTGCACGCCGGCGCCGAGTCGCGTTGCCGGTCGCAGGTGGGCGAAGGGACCGATCTGACAGCCGGGGCCGACGTCGGCCTCGGTCAGGACGACGCTGAAGCGCAGCACCACGTCGTCGGCGAGCGTCGCATCGGTGAGGAACGCCGAGCCGTCGAGCCGGCAGCGCTCGCCGAGGACGGTGCGGCCGCGCAAGTGGACGTTGGGGCCGATGACGCTGTCGCGCCCGATGCGCACATCGGGGCCGATGTAGGCGGTGGCGGGATCCTCGAAGCTGACGCCGGCATCCATCCAGCCGGCGACGATGCGCGTCCGCACCTGCCGCTCGACCGCGGCGAGTTCGGCGCGCGAGTTGATCTGCGCCACCTCGGCGAGATCGACCGGAAGATCGGCGATGGCAACCCCGTCGGCGGCGGCGAGACCGATGATGTCGGTCAGGTACAGCTCGCCCTGGGCGTTGTCGGGGCGGACGCGGCGCAGCAGGTCGAAGAGCAGCCGCGCGCGGACGCAATAGAGGCCGACGTTCACTTCGCGGATGGCGCGCTGGGCAGCGGTCGCGTCGCGCTGCTCGACGATGCCGGCGACCCGCCCGTCGCTGCGCACGATGCGTCCCCAGCCGTGCGGATCATCGATGATGCCGGTCGCCAGCGTCAGCGCTCCGCCGCCGGCCCGATGCGCCTCGACCAGGCGCGTCAGGGTCTCGGCACGCAGCAGCGGCAGATCGCCGTAGAGGAGCAGCAGGCTGCCGTCGAAGTCCGCGAGCGCCGCTTCCGCCGCCTGCACTGCGTGGCCGGTGCCGCGCGGCTCGGCCTGCACCGCGAAGCGCACGCCGTCGCCGCAGGTGATGCGCAGTTCGTCGGCATGCTGAGGGACGACCACCACAACCGGGGTGACCGCCAGCTCGTCGAGCGAGCCGAGCAACCAGGAGATGACCGGCTTGCCGGCCAGCGGATGGACGAGCTTCGAGCGAGCCGAGCGGAAGCGCGTGCTACGCCCGGCGGCGAGCACGACGGCGCCGATCGGCTGAGCAGCGGGGGACACCGGGGTGGCAGTTCCGCGAGGCGCCGTCAGGCGTCCTCGACGCGGCGATAGGCGTGACGGAAGTACAGCAGTGGCGGCCCGTCGCCGGCGTCGCCGGCTTCGATCTCACCGACGTAGATGGTGTGATCGCCGCCGTCGTGCGCGCGGACGATGCGGCACTCGAGGTGTCCGACCGTGTCGTCGAGGATCGGTACGCCGAGCGCGCCGCGGTGCCAGGCCGTGTCGCTGAACTTGTCGCCGCCGTGCTTGGCGAAGCGCTGCGAGACCTCGCGCTGCTCGAGAGCCAGGAAGTTGACCGCGAAGAGACCGGCCAGCGCGAAGTGCGGATAGGTCTCGGTCTTCTTGTCGATGCACACGAGAACCAGGGGCGGGTCGAGCGACACCGATGTGAAGGCGGTGGCGGTGAGCCCGTGCGGGCTCTGCTCGCCGTCGACGGTGGTGACGACGGTGACCCCGGACGCGAAGCTGCTGAGGACGCGGCGGAATTGGTCCTTGTCGATGGGCATCGGAAACCTCTGTCAGGACGAGAACACTACTCTCCGAGACCGCAGCGAAGAAGATCGGCGCTTAATCCACGTTTCCGAGCCGCAAGGCAAGCAACGGAAACACGATTTGGTTATCCTTGGTCGCTTGGGAAACCGCTGGTCTGGCCAGCCACCGTCGCGACCGGCCACCAGCCGCCGTGTGATTCGGCGCTTGCCGACGACCTCGAGCGGGCGAATTTTTGATTGACGCCGGCAACCCCTATCGACTATTCCCAGGGTCCAGAGATTGGGACGGAGGACCAACCGGCGCGTCGATGGATCGCCACCTGGTGCATCTTGCCCGTCTAATTTCCCCCCGAGTCGACCAATTAGGTGAGCTCATGATTCGAAACCTGCCCAGTTTGCAGCGAACCGCATCGAGGTGGCTCGCAGTCACCGCAGCGGTGGCCATAGGTTGGAGCTCGGCTGGTACCGCGGTCGCAGGCGCTAACGAAACGGTGTTCGTAACTGACGGCGCCGGTGTTGGTGACACGTTGCTGGTGCTCGACACCAGCGTTCCCCCGGGCCAAACCCCGGTGCAGGTCGGAAGCCGACCGTTCGACGTGGCGCTCACGCCAAGTGGCGCCTTCGCATATGTGACTTGCGAAAGTGACGGAACCGTCTCGGTGGTGGATACCAGCTTGGACGCGGAAATCGACAGCGTTCCGATTGGAGCCACGGCGCTTCCGCAGGGAGTAGCGGTCAGCCCCGACGGGTTGGAGGCATACGTCGCCAACCGTGGTCTCGGGACCCTCTCGATCATTGACACGTCCACCAACCAAGTCTCGGGGACGATATCCCTGGCCCGTCCTGGCATGGCAAATGCCCAACAGCCGTTTGACGTTGCCGTGCGCCCCGATGGCGCGTTTGTATACGTAACGCGGCGCGCCGGCAGCTCCGTGGCGGTTGTCGACCCGAACGCGATTCCCCCCCAGTTCGTGATCGACATCCCGGTGGGAACGTTTCCGACCGGCGTCGCGTTCACTCCCGACGGTCTGTACGCCTATGTCGCGAACTTCGGCTCTAATACCGTCTCAGTGATCGCAGCTACCGCGGTCCCGCCGGTGGTGCTGTACACGATTCCCGTTTCGGCCAGCCCTGCTGCAATCACCATCTTGCCTAACGGCAGACGCGCCTTCGTCGCGCACCAGACCTTGTCCGGAGTGGTCACCGAGATCGACACGACGATTCCCCCCGTGGTCCTGCCACCGACGATTTCGGTTGGCTCCTTGCCCACCGGTCTCGCGTCGACTCTCGACAGCAGCAGCGTCTACGTCGCGAACTTCAACAGCAAATCGCTTTCGCTGATCAACGTCGGTAGCCGCGCCGTAACGACGGTCGGGCTGCAGATCAATCCACGCGGAATCGCCATCGCCGATGTCAGTTCCGCCACCGCGACGCCGACAGTGACGCCGACGCCGACCCCGCTTCCGCCGACGAGCACCGCCACGAGGACGAACACGCCATCCGCGACCGCGACCATCACCGCGTCGCCAACGCCGATCAGTACGGCGACCACCACTCCTGAGAGTACGCCGACGCCCAGCGCGACAGCGATCGATACGGCCAGCGCGACGGCCACCCCGATCGATACTGCGACGGTTACCGCCACGCCAGAACCGAGTGCCACCGCCACGGACACCGCCACCGTAGTCGCCACGCCAAGCGACACCCCGACCGAGGTCGCGACAGCGACTCCAACCGACACCGCGACCGATGGTCCGACAGCCACCGCGACGGACACCCCGACTGCCGTCGATACGGCGACGGATACGCCGACCGAGGTCGCGACAGCGACTCCAACCGAGACTCCTACCGACGGGCCGTCACCCACCCCGACGGAGACGGCTACCGAGGCTTCAACCGCGACGCCGACCGACACCGCTACGGATGGCCCCTCTCCGACTCCGACCGAGACGGCCACCGAGGCTCCCACCGCGACGCCGACCGACACGCCTGTCGACACGCCGACGCCGACCGAGGCGCCTACTGTGACGCCGATCGATACCCCGATCGATCAGGGTACGGCGACCGCAACCGCGACCGAAACGGAATCCGCAACGCCGACCGATACGCCCACCGGCATCCCAACCGGGACGGCCACCGCATCCGTGACGGCGACGGCAACGGAAACCTTCACGCCCACCGGCATCCCGACGGGGACAGCGACGGCCACCGTGACGGCCACGGCAACGGAGACGCTGACGCCCACCGGCATGCCGACGGGGACGGCCACGGCGACGGCCACCGCGTCCGCGACCGCGACGGCAACCAACACGCCGCTGCCGCCGACGTTCACCAGCACCGCGACGCGCACCGGTACGCCGGCTGCGACGGGGACCAGCACCGCGACGGCAACGAACACCTCGATCGCGACGGTGACCAACACCGCCAGCCCGACGGCCTCCCGCACGCCGACCGGCATTGCCACGGCGACGAACACGGCGACGGCGACGGCGATCGAGACTGCGACCCGCACTGCCACCGCGACTAACGCCGCGACCGCAACGGCCACCCGTAAGCGTCCGGTCGACGGCGGCTGCGCCGTCGCCCCCAGCGCCGATGCGGGCGCCGCCAGCCTGGCCTGGCTGCTGCTGCCGGCCCTGCTGATCCTGACGCGGCGACGCCGTTCGCTCTGATCCGCCTGCGCGGGCAGGTCGGGGGGCGGTCAAGCCGCGCCCCCGACCCGCCCGCGGGTGGGCCGGCTGCCACCTGCGCCGGCATGGCAGCGGCGTCTTCGCCGCACGATGTTGGCATCCTGGCTACAACGTCGTGCAGCGTGTAACCGGAACGAGATGTTGGCGGTCCCGCGATGATCCGGCGCCTCTCTCATGCGGTCGGCGCTGAGATCGATCTCGGGGAAGTGGGGGTCGACGACAGCGTCGCGAGGCGTTACGCGGAAGCCGTCGGTGCGAGTTCCCCGCCTGCGCATGGCGCGGACCTGCCGCTTGGCCTGGTGCTCTCGCTGCGCGGTGAGCCGGCGCCGGAAGTCGAGTTCAGCAACGACACGGTCAGCGTTCACGCCGGACACACCATCACCCTGCAGCACCGACTTACCGCGGCGACCCGCTACCACCTCACATCGCGCATCGCTGCCGTATTCGAGAAGAGCGGGCGCAGCGGCCCACTGACCGTCGTGACCCGCCTCGCCCGACTGCGCGATGCGCAGGGATCGGTCGCCGCCGTCTTGGAGGATCAGCAGATCGCCCGCTGGCGTCCGGCAGCAACTCCGACCGCACCAGCGCCACACCCCGCAGCACCATCTGTCGTGCGGATGCCGCCGCGGCCAACGACCGGGGCGGGACTCCACAGCGGCGTTGGTCTGGACCTTGGGGAGTTGATCGCGGTCGAGCATCGCCTGGCACCCGACCCGCAGGCGGTGCTGCGCTATGCTCAGGCCTTTGGAGGAGTGGAGCCGCTATTCGTGGATAGCGCCTTCGCGCGCTCGATCGGCTATGCGGATGTCATCGTTCCCGGGCCCCTCCAGGCGGCGCTCCTCGAACATATGCTCGCCGCGCATCTGCCGAATTGGCAGCTCCATCAGATCAGCCTGACGTTTCGGGTCTCCGTCATCGCATCTGAAGCGATCGCATTGTCGGCACTGGTGATCGGCTACGACGCGCACGAGCCGCGCGCCCCGATGGTCCTCGACCTGGCGCTGGAGAACGCCCGTGGCGAGGGGGCGGCGGTCGGTACCGCGACGCTCAGGCGCCGGTACCACCAGTAGTAGCAGCGCGATGACCACCGGGTCAGCGCATCCGCGCACCGTCGCCCCTGTGGGATGAGAGCAGACCTCGTATCACCGCCGACGGAGCCGCTGCACGGCTCGTGACCGAACTCGCAGCGGGTGGCCACGTAGCGCTCCTCGGGACGGTGGATTGCGGCGCCCTCCGTCCGCGCGGCCCTTACGCCCCCTGATAGGGTTTCCGTCGCGAGCGACGTCCCTCGTGCCGGTCACCGTCGTCCCGCTGAGCAATCGACTACGCAACCGACTAGCGCACCGCCGTCGACATACGTTCAAGATGCCGATGCTGTCAGCCTGCGAGCAGGCGGGCAGGTTTGGGCTCCTTGAGCACGATCAGGTTGAGGCCATCTGGACGGCGATGCACTAGCGCAAAGAAAAGGGGCCCCCCGAATCCCGGGGGGCCCCTCGATGCAGCGGGCGTTTAGCTCGGAAACAACCGCGTGATCAGGTCAGCTCCCGGCCCGCCCAAGGCGCCGTAGCGCCCAGAGGAGGCCGATGCCGAGACCACCGATGAGCAGCAGGCCGCTCGGGCTCGCCGGCGACGCGACCGCCGGGATCGGCGGGCGCGTCCGGGTGGCCGTCGCGGTACGGGTCGGCGGGTTCGTCGGTGTCGTCGTCGGCGTCTGTGTCGGCGTCGTCGTCGGCGTAAACGTCGGCGTCGCCGTCGGCGTGTTCGTCGGCGTGTTGGTCGGTGTACTTGTCGGCGTCGCCGTCGGCGTGTTCGTCGGCGTATTGGTCGGTGTACTTGTCGGCGTCGCCGTCGGCGTGAAGGTCGGCGTAGCGGTCGGCGTGTTGGTGGGCGTGTTCGTCGGCGTCGCTGTCGGCGTCGCTGTCGGCGTCGCTGTCGGCGTGTTCGTCGGCGTACTCGTCGGGGTAGCCGTCGGCGTCCTCGTCGGCGTACTCGTCGGGGTAGCCGTCGGCGTGTTGGTGGGCGTGTTGGTCGGCGTGCTCGTCGGCGTCGCCGTCGGCGTGTTCGTCGGCGTGTTGGTCGGCGTGCTCGTCGGCGTCGCCGTCGGCGTCGTGGTGGGCGTATTCGTCGGCGTACTCGTCGGAGGCAACGGCGCCGGCTCGCTGTCATTTCTGTTGTTCGCACCGACAACCGTGTTCGCCGGGCAGTTCGGGCTGTTTACACCGTCGGTGTCGATGAAGAAGGCGCCGGCTGCAACGCCAAAACCAACCGCTGCCAAGTTGCCATCGTAGACGAAGACGAGCGCCTGGTCTGGGAGCAGCGAGAACCCGTCCGAGGGCCGTGGCATGCAAACGGTGGAATTGACCGTGAGACTCGCGGAATTGTTGCAGATGTTACCCGTCGCGGGCAGGCCGAAAGCGAATGTATCGAACTGCGTGCTCACGGCACAGCCCGCAACGACGGAACTGGCAATACAGGCCGCTGGCACACTGCCCAAGGCGGAACTGATGGGTACGAGCGGCTGGACGTCGGCCGGCGGCTGCGCCATGCAATCGAACGCGGCACCGCAAACGAACAGGTCGTTCCCGGTCGTATCGAGGGTCACGCGACCGCCGAAGTTGGGATTGAACGCAGCGCTGTTGACGTTGTTGATGATGAACGACCGCGTCACGTCACCGAAATTCTGCAGGGTCATTCCAGGAGGGGCAACGCCACCAATGGCCGAGGTGGCCGTGCCCGAGGTGCTGCCTGGATTGTTACAGCCGCCGGTTCCGTCCGTCGCGCCGGCTATCGTGGTGACACGCACCTCATCGACCCCGCCGATGTTCGAGGACGCCCGCAGCACCTGGTACGTCGTGCCGTCGGCAGCGCGAAAGATCTGCTGCTGGAGCTGACCATGCGCGGGGGGGGCTGCCGCCACGAAGAGCGGGATGGCCATTGCGGCCACGATGAGGAATCGATGCCGTCTGTCAGCTCGGTTGGTTTCGGCGTTCATTCTTGTCTCCGCTCTTCGTGAGCTGACCACTATTGGGAGGCCTTGTAGCATCTGCCCGGCGCAGAATTCAGCTGTTCCCTTCGGAGCAGCAGATCTCGCCTATCAGACCTTCGCCATGCGCCGCAGAGCCCAAAGCAGGCCGGCTCCGAGTCCTATGATCATCACCAAGCCAGCCGGGCTGGTCGGCGACGGGATGACCGGAATCGGCGGCCGGGTCGCGGTCGGGGGAGGGGTCTGGGTATGGGTCGGCGTGTTGGTGCGCGTGTTGGTTGCCGTCGCCGTCACGGTCGGCGTGCCCGTGTTGGTCGCCGTGAAAGTCGCCGTCGCAGTATTCGTGGTCGTTGCCGTAGCCGTCGGTGTGGTCGTCGGCGTGTTGGTCGGCGTGCCGGTCGGTGGCAGCGGCGCCGGCTCGCTGTCATTGCGGTTGTTGGCACCAACGACAGTGTTGGCGGCGCACTGCGGACCGTTGACACCGTTGGTATCGATGAAGAACGTGCCGGCGCCGATGCCGAAGCCCGTGCCGGCAAGGTTTCCATCGTAGACGAACACGACAGCCTGGTCGGGGAGCATCGAGAAGCCGTCGGTGGGCCGCGCCGCGCAGACGGTGGAGTTGACCGTGACGGTCGCGGAGTCGTTACACACGTTGCCCGTCGCCGGCAGACCGAAGGCGAACGCATCGAACTGAGTCAGGGGCTGGCAGCCGGCGGTCAGACCGCTGGCAATGCACGCGGCCGGAATCCCGCCGTCGCTCGAGCTGAGCGGCACCAGCGACTGAACGCCCATCTGGCCGCTGCAGTCGAACGCGGCGCCACAGACGTTCTTGATTCCGCCCGTCGTATCGAGCGTGACGCGGCCACCGAAGGTGGCATTGAACGAGATGTCGGAGACGCCGCTGACGATGAACGAGCGCGTCACATCCGCGAAGTCCTGCAGGGTCATTCCCGGGGGAGCGACGCCGCCGACAGCGGAGGTGTCGGTGCCGGATGTACTGCCCGGATTGTTGCAGCCGCCGGTTCCTTGAGTGGCTCCGGCCACGGTGGTCACGCGGACTTCGTCGACACCGCCGACGTTCGAGGCCGCCCGCAGGACCTGGTACGTCGTACCGTCCGCGGCGCGGAAGATGTCCTGCTGGAGCTGCGCGCTTGCGGCAGACGCCGCACACAGGAAAAGGGACCCCAGGAATGCCGCTCGCCGGGTACCAGTTCCGCTTCCGCCCCCAAAGAATGTCTCGCGCATTTATCTCCACCTCCGGTTCCTGCACGCATCCACGCAGCGGCAGTTTGGTTCCATGACCGCGATGCGGATACCATCGACCCACCTAGCTGTCAAGTACAAATGCGCTGACTCCGCTGCCCCACGGCGTTCCGGTCGCCGCGACGGGAACGCTGGGTCCAGCAGCAAAATGACGCCGGAGCGCATCCCGCTATAGGCTATGTCGGCGCCGTCCACTGAAGCGGCCCGCGCGACTGCGCCGGGCGGTACAGAAGTGTCGCGCCTGCATCATTCATTTGGAGACAGCATGAGGCATTGTTTGCGGTTCCTTGCGTTATTGCCGGAGGGTTCGTTAGAAAGGTCACCAGAGGGTGGTCCTGGTGGAGGCGGCCGGCCCGGCACAGCGCGTGCTAAGGACCTCAGGGTGATTGTGGGGACAGACCACTTGATGTCGGGCGACGGGCGAGCCCGGCGTACGGCGAGAACACATCGTTCAATGATCGCCGTCGGCGTCTTCACGGTGTGCCTCGTCCTGTTCGCTGAGGGACCAGCTCGGGCGGCCTTCAACGCTACAATTGATACCTACGTCGGTGGCGGCAGCGGGGACGGTGTTCCGGCCATCGACGCAGTAATCGACCCGCGCGGCCTTTCCCTGGTCGAGACGCCGCGCGGAGCGGACATCTATGTCGCCGACGGACGCAATCATCGCGTCCGACGCGTTGACGCGGCCTCCGGAATCATTTTTGGCGTCGCCGGGAACGGCATCAAGGGCTATGGCGGAGACGGCGGCCAGGCCAGCGACGCGATGCTGTCGCTGCCGCTCGACGCGGCACGCGACGCGAACGGCAACGTGTTCATCGCCGACTACGACAACAACCGCATCCGCAAGGTCACACCGCAGGGCATCATCTCGACGTTCGCCGGCACCGGCGTGAACGGCTTCAACGGTCACAACCTCAGCGCCACGGCCGCGAACCTGTCGCGGCCGTGGGGCATCGCCATCGGCCCAGACGGATACGTTTACACGGCGGATTCGACCAATAATCTGGTGCGCAAGATCGGCCCGGCGGGATGCTCTCCAACCTCGTGCGTGATCAGTACCGTCGCCGGAACCGGCACCGCCGGCAAGACTGGTGACGGCGGACTCGCGACACAGGCCCTGCTACGAACCCCGGCCGACGTGGCCTTCGATACGCAAGGGAACCTGTTCATCGCCGACTTCGGCAACAACCTGGTGCGCGTGGTTCGTGCCAGCGACCAGCGTATCTTCACCATCGCAGGGGGCGGCGGCTCGGTCCCAGGGGACGGTGGCCCGGCGCTGTCGGCGGTGGTGCATGCACCGACGCAGGTCGCGGCCGATGCCCAGGGCAGTATCTTCGTCGCTGAGAGCCTGCAGCGGCGGGGGCGCAAGCTGACCCCCGTGGCCGGCGTCGCATTCCCCAGCAACTATGTGATCACGACGATCGCAGGTAGCGGCCAGGCAGGATCGGCGGGCGACGGCGGCCCGGCAGTCGAGGCCGCGATGCACGCGCCCTACGGCATCGCGGTCAGCGCGCAGGGAGATGTCTACATCGCCCAGACCACCGACCTGGCCCGCTCGCAGCACAACCGGGTGCGGCGCGTGCGCGCCGGGATCATCGAGTCCGTCGTCGGCGGCGGCCTCGGCGATGGCGGTGCGGCGATCGATGCACTCGTCGATCCGCGTGGCGCGACGACCGCGATCGGCAACGGCACTCTGCCCGATCTGTACTTTGCCGACGGCACCAACCAGGTCGTCCGCGTCGTCGACGGCAGTGACGCCTCGATCCGCGTCATCGCCGGCACCGGAGAGGCCGGATACGCGGGCGACGGCGGCCCGGCGACCGACGCGTTGCTGCAGATGCCGCTCGATGTCGCCGTCGACCAGGTACGGGGGCTCATCTACATCGCCGACAGCGTCAACCACGCCATTCGCAAGATCGATCCACGCGGGATCATTTCAACCTTCGCGGGCACCGGCGCGCGCGGTTTCGGTGGGGACGGCGGCCCCGCCACCTCGGCCCAGCTCGCGGGTCCCACCGGACTGGCCGTCGATCGCAACGGCAACGTCTACATCGCCGACCAACAGAATCATCGCGTCCGCAAAGTCTCGAACGGCATCATCACGAGCATCGTCGGCACGGGCAGCAGTACCTATTCGGGCGACGGCGGACCGGCAAATCTGGCGGGCATCCGTAGCCCGCTCGATGTCACCGTGGCCGACGACGGCACCGTGTACATCGCCGATACGGGAAATCAGCGCATCCGGCGCATCGATCCGGGGACTGCTGTCATCTCGACATACGCCGGCAGCGGCGTCGCCGGCTTCACCGGCGACGGGGGGCCGGCGATCGAAGCGCGCATCTACTCCCCGACGATGCTGGCCCTGGACGCATTCGAGAACCTGTACTTCGCCGATTCACGCAACAACCGCATGCGGGTCGTCGACAGCAAGCAAATTATCTACAGTGCCGCCGGCAACGGCGCGATCGATCACTCCGGCGACGGCGGACCCGCTCTGGACGCAAGCTTTGGGGAACCGACGGGTATCGCTGCAAGCCTCGACGGCAGCTATGCGTTCGTCTCGAGCCGCTCCACGGGTCGGATTCGGCTGATCGATTTCACCGGCTCGGTCCAGCCGACGCTGACGTTCACCCCGACACCAACCTGGACGCCCCCGCCGCCGCCGGCGACCTCGACACCGACCAGCATCCAGTCGACGCCGACGAGGACGCAGACGCCGACTCGCACCGGCACCGCCACGCGCACGTCAACGCCGGGCGTCAGCACCGCGTCCGTATCCGGCGCCGTCACCTACTACGCGAATCAGCAGGTCGTCCCCGGCGTCCAGGTGACGCTCAGCGGATCGACCTTCACCACGACTGAGACCAATGCGCAGGGCCAGTATGCCGCGACCAGCGTGCCGCTCGGCACCCTGAGCCTCGAGCCGGCAAAGCTTGGCGGCTTCGGCAACGCGATCAGCTCCCTCGATGCCGCCCGCGTCCTGCAGGTGCTCGCCGGCCTGCACAGCTTCTCCAGCGACCAACGGCTCGCCTGCGACGTCACCGGTGACGGTAGCCTGAGCACCCTCGACGCGGTGCGCATCCTGCAATTCAGCGCCGGCGTCATGGACCAGCTGCCGGCCGCGACGGCGTGCGGATCGGACTGGGCGTTCGTCCCGGCCGCCACGGCGGTCCCGAACCAATTGCTCATCCAGCCGGTGGTGTCTCCTACCGGCTGTCAGCAGGGCGCGATTCTCCTCAACCCGCTCGCCGCCTCGGTCACCGGCCAGAGCTTTAAGGGTATCCTGCGCGGCGACTGCACCGGCAACTGGACGACCGCCAGCGGCGGCGCGCTGCGCCACCAGAGTTCCGCCGCGACCACCCTGCACGCCGGCGCCCCGCGGCGCCGCCCGGGCGGCCGCGTCATCGTGCCGCTTTATGTGCAGTCCGCCGCACCGGTACAGGCCTTCGACCTGCGCCTGCGCTTCGACAGTGACGCCGCCGACTTCGTCGGGGCGCGCCCGCGCGGCGCCGCCGCCGAGGCGATGATCACCACCAAGGAGGGCGACGGCAGCCTCGGCATCAGCCTGGCGAGCGGTACGCCGCTCAGCGGCGGCCACGGCGCCACGGTGCTGCTGATCTTCCAGGTCGCCGATGGTGCCGAGCTCGGGCTGCACCTCGACGGCGCTCTCGTCGACGAGCAGCCGGTCCGCGTCGTCACCGACGCCCGTTCGCGCTGAAGCGCCGCGGCGGCCGCCGTTTGCTGCCGGGGAGCCGTCAACTTTGGCATTGACGGGCACGGGGTTGCATGGCTATTCGCTTGACTTCGTCGGGTCCGGAACCCTAGAAGGTCTGCGAGTTTTTCGGCATGACGCGGGCGGACCCGCGGTTAACCCGGAGGTATGGGAATGGGTGTCTGGTCGGCGAGAGCGGTGGCGCGGTTGACGAAAGCGACTCTGCTCGCGATCACGGTCCTGTTCTCGGCCGCCTCGGTCTCGGCCGTGCAGGTGGCACTGCCTGGGAACGCGGTCATCAACGCCGTCCCCGAGACCACCGTCGTACCGGTCACCATTGCCAACGGCACCGGCATACTGGGAGTCGCCGTCTCATTCTCGTACTCGAGCGCCATCGCCACCGCGACGCAGGTGCAGGGTACGATGTTCTCCTCGGGCTGCACGATCACCCCGAACCTGATGATTCCGGGCATGGTCACCATCACCGCCGCCTGCCCGGGCGGGCTGACGGCCGGTGCCGGCACGCTGTTCAACGTCACCTTCCAGGGCGCCGCCAACGGTGTCTCTCCGCTCACGTTCGCGGCTACCAACGATGTGCCGAACGGCTGCCTGCTCAACGAGGGGTCGCCGAGTTGCGAGACATCGAACGGCCAGCTCACCGTCGGGCCGACGCAGCCGACCAGCACCGCCACCGCCAGCGCGACGAACACCGTGCCGGTGCCGACGGCGACGGCCACCGCGACGCGCACGACGACGGCGACGACGACCAATACGGTACCCGCCGCGACGCCGACCAACACGCTGGCCCCCGCCACGGCGACCAACACCGCGACGCGGACCATGACCGCGACGGTCACAGACACGCCGACCATCGGCCCGTCGCCTACCGCGACGCTGACCGGCACGGCGACCAACACCGGCACCGCGACGGCCACCCCCTCCCCGACGTTGACGACGCCGCCGACGAACACCTTCACGGCGACGTTCACCATCACGCCGACGCCGGTCGCCACCGCGACCAACACGCCGGCCAATACCGCCACCGCGACCCCCGTGCCGACGCCGCGCATCGCCTCCGGCACGGTCGCCGGCTCGACGCGCGTCTTCGGGAGCGGCGCCGCCAACGTGCCAGCGCCCCGCATCGAGATCGTCGCCGAAAACGGCGGTCAGGTGATCGGCACCGGCGGCACCAACGGCTCCGGGGCGTTCGTCAGCGACGGACCCGGCATCGGCCTGACGCGGGCGCTGGTGTCGGGCGAGCGGATCTTCGCGCGCGACACGCTGAACGGCATCGACGGCCCAGTGGTGACCGTCGGTCCGCAGCCGCCAACGCAGATTCCGGCTCTCGATCAGCACGGCACCCTGGCGCTCGGTGTGCTGCTCGGCGCCGGGCTGCTCTGGCAGCTGGCGCGGTTGCTGCGGCGCGGCGCCTGAAGGCAGCGCGCCGCGCCAGTACGTCTGGCCGCTGCCGGCCTGATGCGGTAGCGTCGCGGGCATGACCGACCGCGACTTCCGCCTCAGCCGCACCGTCACGCCCGTCCGCTACGATCTCGCCATCGAGGTCGATCTCGACGCCTGGCAGTTCCGCGGCAGCGAGGAGATCGAGGTGTTGGTCGCCGAACCGACGACCACGGTCACCGTGCACGCCCTCGAACTCGAGATAAGCGCCGTGCGCGCGCTGCTCGCCGACGGCGCTCGACTGGTCGCGGACGTGTCGTACAACCCGGTTGCCGAGACCGCCACGCTGACGTTCCCACGTCCGCTTCCAACCGGGTTCATCCGCCTCTACTGCGATTTTCGCGGCGCCATCCTGGCGCGCCTGCGCGGCTTCTACCGCTCACTGAAGGACGGCGCGCGGTACGCCGCCACGCAGTTCGAGGCCGCCGACGCCCGGCGCGCTTTTCCCTGCTTCGACGAGCCCGCATTCAAGGCGCGCTTCGCGCTGACCCTGAATGTGCCGTCGGCACTCGTCGCCGTCGCCAACGGCGCCGTCCTGCGCGAGACCGATCTCGGCGGCGGCCGCAAGGAGGTACAGTTCGCCGAGACGCCGCCGATCTCATCGTACCTGGTCGCCTACACCGTCGGCCCCTACGAGGCGACGCCGGTCGTCCACACCGCGACCGGCTGGCCGGTGCGTGTGTTTCTGCCGCGGGGCATGGCGGCGAAGGGCGTGTATGCGCGCGACGCCCACGCGCGGTCACTCGAGTATCTCGAGGATTACACCGGCATTCCGTACCCGTATGCCAAGGTCGACGCGATCGGCGTGCCGGATTTCGAGGCCGGCGCCATGGAGAACCCGGGCGCCATCACCTACCGCCTGACCGCCATAGCCGCCGACGCCGAGCGCGCCTCGACACCGGCGTTGAAGGGAATCTACTACACCGCCGCGCACGAACTGACGCACATGTGGTGGGGCGACCTGGTCACCATGGCGTGGTGGGACGACCTGTGGCTGAACGAGTCCTTCGCGACGTTCATCGGCTACAAGGTCGTCGCCGACCTGGTGCCAGAGTGGGGCATGTGGCGCGACTTCGTCGCCACCCTGGCGCGCCCCTTCGCACTCGATGCCCTCGCCTCGACCCACCCGATCTCGTTCGAGGTAAGGAACGCCAAGCAGGCCACCGAGCGCTTCGACGTCATTACCTACTGGAAGGGCGCCGGGGTGGTGCGCATGCTCGAGGGCTTCCTCGGCGCCGAGGTCTTTCGCCGCGGCGTGCGCACCTACCTCGAGCGCTACCGGGAAGCGAACGCCACGGCCGACGACTTCTGGCGCGAACTCGGCGTCGCGTCCGGGCGCGACGTCGCGGCCATCGCCAACGCCTGGATCACCCTGCCCGGGCATCCGTTGCTCAGCTTCACGGCGACGGACGGCGCGTTGCGCGTCAGGCAGGAACGCTTCTCGTCCGACCCCGACGCCGTGCCGTCGGCGACGGCCGACCTGTGGCCGACGCCGGTGGTCCTCAAGGTCGGCACCGCCGCGGGCGTGCGCGCGGTGCGCGCCGTCGTCGATCGCGCCGAGCAGATCGTGCCGCTCGACGACTGCGACTGGTTCTTCCCCAACGGCGACGGCGCCGGCTTCTACCGCTTCGCCCTCGACGACGCGTCACTGGCGCGCCTGGTTCCAGTCGTCCAGTCGGCGCTGACACCGCCGGAGCGCCTGACTCTGGTCGGCAATCAGTGGGCGTTGACGAAGGCCTGCCGCATCGACGTCGCGCAGTTCCTCGCCATGTTGGCCGGCTTCCGCGACGAGCGTGATCGCGCCGTCCTCGCGGCGGTCACCGAACGTCTGTACTGGATGGCGACGCACCTGGTGGACGAGGCGAGCGAGCCGGCCTTCTCCGGCTTTGCCGCCGACTTCTATCGGCCGCACGTCGAGGCCCTCGGCTGGGAGGCGCGAGCGGGCGAGTCGGTCGACGACCGCCTGCGTCGCGCCACGGCCATCGGCGCCCTCGGTGAACTCGGCGGCGACGCCGCCGTGATCGCCGAGGCGCAGCAGCGCCTCGCACGCTACCTCGTCGATCCCGCCGCGATCGACCCAAACCTGGCGTCGGCAGTCGTCGGGATCGCCGCTCGCGCCGGCGACGCGGCCCTGTACGAGCGCTACCTGGAGCACAAGCGCGCTGCCGCCAACGACCCCGAGGAGGAACAGCGCTTCCTCATCGGCCTGACGGCCTTCGAAGCGCCGGACCTGGTGCAGCGGACGCTGGCGCTGACGCTCGGCGACGAAGTGCGGCCGCAGGACCGCGCCCACGTGTATGCCCGCCTGCTCGGCGGACGCGCGGCGCGGCAGGCGGCGTGGGAGTTCGTGCATACGCGCTGGCGGGACGTGACCGCCGGACTCGATCCGATGCTGCAGCAGAGCATCGTCCGCGCCCTCGCCCAGTTGACCCCCGAACCGGTGGCGAGCGAGGTGTGCGCCTTTCTCCCAGGATGCGCGACGGACGAGACGCGCGAGACGGTGGCCCAGACGATCGAGCAGCTCTCGATCGACGCCGCCGTCAGCCGCCGCCTCGCCCCGGCGGTGGCGCGCGCGCTGCGCACAGCCCCGTGATGCGCGCGGCGGCCTCCGGATGAGCCAGCACCCAGACCATCTCGCCTGGATGGACATGGAAATGTCCGGACTCCTGGCCGACCGCGACGTGATCCTCGAGATCGCGACGCTGATCACCACGCCCGACCTCGACCTCGTTGCCGAAGGCCCCGTCCTCGCCGTGCATCAACCCGACGCGGTGCTGGAAGCGATGGACGACTGGAACCGCGAACACCACGGCGCCTCGGGCCTCACCGCGCGCGTGCGTGCCTCGCGCCTGTCGGTGGCCGACGCCGAGGCGCAGACCCTCGCCTTCGTCCGCCAGTACTGCCCCGAACGCACGTCGCCGCTGTGCGGCAACTCGATTCACCAGGACCGCCGCTTTCTCGTTCGCTACATGCCGACGCTCGATGCGTACCTTCACTACCGCAACATCGACGTCAGCACCGTGAAAGAGCTGGTCCGCCGCTGGTATCCCGCCGGACCGCCGGCGCCCGAAAAGCGGCACGCCCACCTGGCACTCGACGACATCCGCGAGTCCATCGCCGAGTTACGCTTCTACCAGACGCACTTCTTCCTGCCGGCCTGAAACGCACGCGGGGGCGCCGTCACCGGCGCCCCCGCGGACCTGCACTCGCTGCCGAACGTCTCAGCCGCTGGCGCGCAGCGACATGATCTCCTCGTTGAACTCCATCAACGTGAAGACCCGCTGCAACTCCTCGCGCGGCACGTCGAACACGGCCCCGTTGCTCGGAATCGCTTCGGTGTTCATCCAATCCGGCAACGCATCGGTGTCCTCGCCGAGACCGGCCTTGCGATTGAACGCCCACTCGTCCTGCAGACAGCGCCAGCCGTACTGGACGATGTCCTGCGGCGTCAGCTCCAGGCCGTACATGGCGTTGAAGTAGACCCGCATCTCTTCCATGCTCGGCTGCTGGAACTGGCAGAAGCCGCTCGAATCGCACACCGCGTTGACGATCTGCGAATCCTGCGAGGCACGGGCGGCGTCGGGCACCGGCATGACGATCAGGCCGGCCGTGTGGTCCGCACCCATCGGGCTGGTGCAGTAGGTTATGCCGGTCGCCTTCAGCGTGCGCGGCTCCCACGCCGGCACGCCCTGCCCCTTGACCGCCGGGATGCGCTCGACGCCGTACTTCTTGCCGGTGTGGACGACCCCCTCGGCGATATCCACCGCCAGCTCCGCTCCCTTGTCCACCGTCTCGAGCAGCGCCACCGTCGCCGCGTCGTCACCCCAGGCCAGCTTGCCGGCTTCCATCGCCACGGCCATCGCCCCCCCGGTCTCGATGGTGTCCAGACCGAGCTCGTCGCACAGGCGATCCATCTTGGCGATCGCGTCGAGGCTGCCGATCTCGCAGTTGGAGCCCATCAGCGCCAGGGTCTCGAACTCCAGGGCCGACGTGACGTACTTGCCGTCGGGTCCGTGCACGACGTTCGAGCACGACACGATGCAGCCGGTCATGCAGTGGTGCATGCCGCCGCCCCGCGTCTCGAAGTTCTCGATGATGCGCGCCCCGTCGATGTCCATCGCCTTGTCGAATTGCATGAAACGGCGGTTCTTCGTCGGCAGGGTGTCCATCATGTTCGCCATGACCACCACCGACGAGGTCCCGCGCGCGAACAGCTGCGGCCCTTCCTGGTGGTGCTTCACCTGCGCGCCGACGCGCTCCTTGAACCCCTTGGGATCCTTCGCCATGCGCGCCTTCGTGCCCTCGTCGTCGACCACCACCGCCTTGAGCCCCTTGGCGCCCATGACGGCGCCGAGCCCGCCACGCGCGGCGTGGCGGGTCGGGTAGCGATGGTCCTCGTCGGTGAGCGCGACGCTGGCACCCTTGTAGCGCGCCTCGCCGGCCGGACCACAGAGGATGAAAGCCGCGCGCTTGCTGTGCGTCTCCGCGAGTTTGCTGCAGGCGTCGTAAGTGCGCAGGCCCTTCAGCTCCGGGCACTCGCGCAGCGCGGCGCCGCTCGCGGTCACCGTCAGGAGGTAGCGCTTGCCGGCGTCCTCCGCCTGCCCCTCGACGATCACGGCGCGATAGCCGAGCCGCATCAGCTTCTGGCCGCCCTGGCCGCCGGCATTGGCTTCCTTGATGCCGCCGGTGAGCGGGCTCTTGCCACCGATGCTGGTGCGGCCCGACGTCGGCGCCACGGACCCACCCAGACAGCCGGGCGCGATGATCAACTTGTTAGCGGGCCCGAGGGGATCGCAGGTCGGATCCACTTCGGTCACCAGGATGCGCGCCGACAGCGCGCGGCCGCCCAGGGCGATCCAATCGGCCGGGAACGGTTCCTCTTTCGTCGTCAGCGTCGTCATGTCGACGCGAAGCAGGCGGTCACTCATGTCTGCACGGCCCTCCTGGGGAAGGGAGATACCACAAGCCGCCGATGGCTGGGAACTCACATCCGTCTCCGCTGCGTCTCCGCTGCGGTTGATTCCCACCGCCGCCCACCCTAGCGTGCTACCGCGCATGGCCGACCCGATCCGACTGGCGGTGCTGCTGTCCGGCAGCGGGACATCGCTGCAGAACCTGCTCGACCGCATCGCCGATGGGCGCCTGTCGACGCGCATCGCCGTCGTCGTCGGCTCCCGCTCCGACGCTTTCGGCCTCGAGCGCGCCCGCCGTGCCGGCATCCCGACCGTGCTGATCGCCCGCCATGCCTACCCAGACGCGACGGCGTTCAACGACGCCCTGCACGCCGCGCTGGACCCGCACGCCCCCGATCTGGTCGTCCTGGCGGGCTTCCTGTCGCTGTTCGAACCGCGCGCGCGGTACGCGGGGCGGGTCATGAACATCCACCCGGCGCTCATCCCGGCCTTCTGCGGCGAGGGATTCTACGGACACCGCGTGCATGACGCCGTGCTGGCGGCCGGCGTCAAAGTGAGCGGCTGCACGGTGCACTTCGCCGACGACCACTACGATCGCGGGCCGATTATCCTGCAGGGCTGCGTCCCGGTGCTCGACGACGACACCGCCGCAACCCTGGCGGCGCGGGTCATGGCCCTCGAGTACGAATTGTATCCGCAGGCCATACAGCTCTTCGCCGACCGCCGGCTGGCCGTCGAAGGTCCGCGGGTGCGGATTCTACCGCCCCAGTCCTGAACGCCGCGGCCCGCCCGGGACGTGCCGTCAGGCTTCCGGCCCGGCCTCGACCTTGGGAACTGTCGCCGCAGCCGGTGCGGCCTCCACCGCCGCTTGCGCGGCCGGCGCCGCGGCGACAGCAACCGGCTTGGGGGGCGCCTTGCGCTTGCCGGGCTGCAGCACGATTCCCATCATGCGGCCTTCCATGCGCGGATCGCCTTCGGAGGTCGCGACGTCCTTCAGGGCGTCGCACACGCCCATCAGTTTCTCGCGGCCGAGGTGCTGGTAGGCCATCTCTCGCCCGCGGAAGCGGAGCAGGAACTTGACCCGATCGCCGGCTTCGAGGAACTCGCGAGCCTTGGTGATCTGGCGGTCGATATCGCCGTGATCGGTACGGTAGCCGAGGCGCAACTCCTTCACCTGCGTGACGGTCGCCTTCTTCTTCGCCTCGGATTCCTTCTTGTGCTGCTGATACTTGAACTTGCCGTAGTCGAGGATGCGACAGACCGGCGGCTGGGCGGTGGGGGCAATCTCGACCAAGTCGAGCACCGCCTCGTCGGCGAGGCGCAGCGCCTCTTCGATCGGCACGATACCGATCGGCTCACCAGCGACCCCGATCAGCCGCACCTGTGGGGTGCGGATCTTCCGGTTGATGCGGTGTGTTTCCTCGGGCGGTGGAACGAAACGTGGGCCGCGGCCGCGATACGCCAAATGTCCTCTCCTCCTGAAACGGGTCGACGGCGATAGCCTACACCGGTGTCGTTGCGCCGGTCAATTGTCCCCTCACGCATGTCCCCTCACGCATCTGTCCCCTCACGCATCCTCGGGCTCGACGGTCAGGTCGATGCAGAGGTCGCGGGCGACCCCCTCGAGGCGCTCCTGCAGCACCTCCAGATCGACCCCACCGGGGGCGTCGATGACCATGCGAACGGTGTAGATCGGCGTTCCCGACTCGGCCTCGCGACGCGACTGGGTCTGCATCTGCGCGACGTTGACCCGATGGTCGGCCAGGCAGCGCGCCAGGCGCGCGACGATGCCGGCCTTGTCGACCCCCACCGCTTGGACCACCAGGCGCGCCGCATGCTGACTGGTTCGATACGGGATTGGTTCGGCTTCGAGCGGGCGGAAGAACACGGTCAGCCGCTTTTCCCATTCGAGGCGCTTGCAGGCCGCCGCCAGGCGCTCGCCGATCTCCGGACCCTCGCCGGTCAGCAACAGCAACACGGCGAACTCGCTCCCGAGGATGGTCATGCTCGAATCCTCGAGATTGCAGTCGCACTCATAGATCAGCTCGGCGAGGTCGGCGACGATCCCAGGCCGGTCGCGGCCGATGGCGGACAGAGCGAACCATTGCTTCATGCTACCGACTCTAGTCCGCCGCCGCCGCGGCGGGCAATGTGCGCTCGTCTCCCCGCCGCCGCGATGCTAGCCTACCTGCCTGGAGGTACTCCCGTATGTTCGGCATAGGTGCTCCCGAGCTGATGATCATTCTCGTCGTCGCCCTGGTGATCTTCGGGCCCGGCCGGCTGCCCGAGATCGGCGGCGCCCTCGGCAAGGGCATCAGGGACTTCCGCAAGGCGATCGAGAACAAGGGAGACCCCGAGTCGACGGGAAACAAGCCCGACGACCGGCCGGATGCCTGAACCGTATCCTGATTCGCGGCGCGGTCACCCGCGCGATGGTCAGAGGCGAGAGGTAGCCGCCGCGCTTCAATCATCTGATTGACGCCCGCGGGGGCGAGTGGTAGCGCCTCCGAACTTTCGTTTGTGAGGAGCGCCAATGCTGTTGAAGGACAAGGTCGCCGTCGTCACCGGGTCGGGGCGGGGCATCGGACGGGGCATCGCCATCGCGCTGGCACGCGAGGGAGCCAAGGTCATCGTCAACGACGTCGGCTGCGAGATCGACGGGCGCGGCGGCGCCGACGATCCGGCCCAGCAGGTGGTCAACGAGATCAAGAAGCTGGGCAGCGACGCGGCGCCGAACTACGACTCGGTCTCCGACTTCACCGCCGCCGCCAACATCATCAAGAGCGCCGTCGACACCTTCGGGCGCATCGACATCCTGGTGAACAACGCCGGTATCGTCCGCGACCGCTCGCTCGGGAAAATGACCGAAGAGGATTTCGACGTCGTCCTGGCCGTGCACCTGAAGGGCACTTTCAACTGCGGCCGCCACGCGCTGCCGCTGATGCGCGAGCAGGGCTTCGGCCGCGTCATCAACATCACCTCCAGCGCCGGCCTGCGCGGCAACTTCGGCCAGTCGAACTACGGCGCCGCCAAGGCCGGCATCATGGGCCTGACGTTGGTGTGGGCGATCGAGCACGAGAAGTACGGCGTCACGGTGAACGCCATGGCGCCGTCGGGCATGACGCGTATGACCGGCACCATCCCCGGCATCGACAAGGACAACCCGCCGCCGGAGATGAATCCGGAGCTCAACGGCCCCCTCATCGCCTTCCTCGGCTCTGACAAGGCAGCGCACGTCAACGGCCAGATCTTCGGCCGCCGCGGCTTCGGCTACACCCTGTTCCAGCAACCGCGCCCGGTGGCGATGATGTACAAGCCGGGCGGCCTGACGGCGAGCGAGATCGCGGCCAACTTCAACGGCGTTTTCCTGGAGAATCTGCAGCCGATCGGCATTCCAGAGATGCGCATGCGGGCGCAGCAGAAGAAGGACTGAATCGGGGTGCCCGCGCGTCCAGGCGCGCGGGCACGCGGCGTCACAGAAACGTCGCGAAGACCGAATCGGCGTGTAACAGGCCGCGCTCGGTGAGTTGCCAGCGGTCGGCGGCGCGCTCGATGACGCCGTCGCGCGTCAGGGCGGCGAGGTGCGGGAAGGCGGCCGCCACGTCGAGCCCGAAGCGGGCCGTGAAGTCGGCGGCGGCGAAGCCGTCGCTGCAGCGCAGGTTGAGGAACACGAACTCGCCGCGCGCCTGTTCGACCGTGAGGTGCTCCTCGCTGGCGCGGGCGTGGCCCTCGGCACCGACGCGCTCAAGGTAGCGGCTGGGCGACTTCTCGTTGGCCCAGCGCCCGCCCGGCGCCGGCCGGGCAGCGTAGCTGTGCGCCCCGGCGCCAACCCCGAGGTAGGCGCCGGCACGCCAGTAGTTCAGGTTGTGGGCGCAGGCGCGGCCCGGTCGGGCGAAGTTCGAGATCTCGTAGGGCGCGTAGCCGGCCGCGGCCAGGACGCTGCGGGTGCGCGTGAACATCGCCACCTCGGCCTCCTCATGCACCGGCGTAATGGCGCCGCTGCGGCGCTGGGCGTGAAACGCCGTCCCTTCCTCGAAGGTGAGGTTGTACGCGGAGATGTGCTCGGGCGCCAGCGCCAGCGCTGTCGCCAGGTCGGCCTCCCAATCCTCCGGAGTCTGACCGGGCACGGCGAAGATGAGATCGAAGCTCAGGTTGTCGAAGCCGGCCGCGCGCGCGGCGCCGATGGCGTCGATCGCCTGCGCCGCGCTGTGGATGCGGCCGAGGCGGGCGAGATGCGCGGGGTGGAAGGACTGCACGCCGAAGCTGATACGGGTCACGCCGGCGGCACGGAATCCGCCCAGCTTCTCGGCATCCACGGTGCCCGGGTTGCACTCGAGCGTGATCTCGAGGTCGGCTGCCGTCCACGGCCACAGTTCGCGGGCGGCGTCTAGTACCGCGCCAATTGTCTCCGGCGCGAACAGAGACGGGGTCCCGCCACCGAAGAAGATCGTCGCGATCGCGCCGTCGCCCCACTCCGGCCGCGCCGCCGCGGCGCGCATCTCGGCGATCAGCGCCGCAGCATACTCCGGCTCAGGCCACCGCTTCACCGCGTACGAGTTGAAGTCGCAGTAGGGACATTTCGAGTCGCAGTAGGGGATGTGGAGATAGAGAGAGAACGACGCCACCCCGGCATGATGCGCGCCGGCCGGCGCGGGAGCAATCGGGGCGCGATTCACGCCGCCGCGCAGGCGTTGACGGGCGTCGAATATCACCGTCACGTGATATGGCCGTGACCGATCGGTGACATGCGCCACGCTACACTTGGTGCATGGTTGATACTGAACGAAGCACGGATCCCGTGGATCGACCGCTCAACAGCATGCACGACGCTGGCGCGGCCTTTTGGGGCGTGCACCTCGCCTGCCTGCTCGCTTTCTACACCGGCGTGACCTGGTCGGCCCTGGCGGTCTGCGCGGCGCTGTTCTGGCTGCGCATGTTCGGCATCACCGCCGGCTACCACCGCTACTTCGCGCACCGCAGCTACAAGACCGGGCGCGTCTTCCAGTTCGTACTGGCGCTCCTCGGCACCCTGTCGGTTCAGAAGGGCGTGCTGTGGTGGGCCGGCAACCACCGCGTGCACCACAAGTACAGCGACCAGGAGGGCGACGTGCACTCGCCGGTGCGCAACGGCTTCTGGTGGTCGCACGTCGGCTGGATCCTCGCCGAGTCCTGGGAAGAGACGCTCTACGAGCGCATCCCGGACATGGCCAAGTTCCCTGAGCTGCGCTGGCTGAACGAGCACTTCCTGGTCCCGCCGGTGAGCCTCGCCATCGGCCTGTTCCTCGTCGGCGGCCTACCCTGGTTGGTGTGGGGCTTCTTCATCAGCACGACGCTACTCTGGCACGCGACCTTCACCATCAATTCGCTCGCGCACGTTTACGGCAGCCGCCGCTACGACACCGGCGACGCCAGCCGCAACAACGTCTGGTTGGCGCTGCTGACCATGGGCGAGGGCTGGCACAACAACCACCATCGCTACATGAACTCGGTGCGCCAGGGCTTCTTCTGGTGGGAGATCGACGCCAGCTTCTACGTGCTGAAGGCGCTCTCCTGGGTCGGCCTGGTGTGGGATCTGCATCTGCCGCCGAAGCGGCTGCTCGAACCCAACTCCGAGCCCGCCACCGCCGAAGCGGCCTGAGCCTGGGGGGGGCGCCGCCGGGGCGGTGCCCCCCCCAGGATCCAGACTTGCCGACCCAAGCGGTGCTCAGCTTGTGACCGCGCCGCTCGACGCTGACGACACCGTCTTCGCGTACTTGGCGAAGACGCCGCGCGCATAACGCGGCGCCGGCGCCGTCCACCCGGCGAGGCGGGTGCGCAGGTCGGCCGCGTCGACCTCGACGCGCAGCTCGCGTGCCTTGATATCGAAGACGATCGTGTCGCCGTCACGCACGGCGGCGATCGGTCCGCCGCGCGCCGCCTCGGGCGCCACATGGCCGGCCATCAGGCCGTGCGTCGCCCCGGAGAAGCGTCCGTCGGTGAGCAAGGCGACGGCCTCGCCGAGGCCCTCCCCGACCAGCGCCGCGGTGACGCCGAGCATCTCGCGCATGCCCGGGCCGCCGACCGGCCCCTCGTTACGGATGACCAGTACGTCGCCGGCCTTGATGGCGTGCCGCTTGACCGCCGCGAAGGCGTCCTCCTCGCACTCGAACACCCGCGCCGGGCCGCGGTGCAACATGCGCTCGTGGCCGGCGACCTTCACCACGCAGCCCTCCGGCGCGAGATTGCCCTTCAGGATCACCATCCCGCCGGTCGCCTTGAGGGGGTCCGCGAGTGGCCGCACCACCACCTGGCCCGGCGTCTCGACGGCGCGCGCCGCCTCATCGCCGATCGAGCGGCCGGTGACCGTCAACGCCTCACCCTGCAGGCGACCGGCTTCAAGCAGGCGGCGCGCCACCAGGGCCACGCCGCCAGCGCGGTAGAGATCGGTGGCGACGAACCGACCGCCCGGCTTGAGGTCACACAGCAACGGCGTCACCGCGCTGATGCGGTCGAAGTCGTCGATGTCGAGCGCCACGCCGGCCTCGTGCGCGATGGCGAGCAGATGCAGCACCGCGTTGGTCGATCCGCCGGAGGCGCAGACGCCAGCGATGGCGTTGTCGAAAGCGGCGCGGGTGAGAATCTGGCGCGCCGTGACGCCGCGCTGCAGCACCTGCATGACCAGCTTGCCGCAGTCGTAGGCGACCGCGTCCTTATGGTTGTCCATCGCCGGCACGCTGGCGCTACCGATCGGCGAGATGCCGAGCATTTCGCCGGCCATGGCCATCGTGTTGGCGGTGAACTGGCCGCCGCAGGCACCCGGCCCCGGGCAGGCAGCGTCTTCGACCGCGCGCAGCTCGTCGGCGTCGATGTGTCCGGCGTTGTAGGCACCGACCGCTTCGAAGACGTCCTGGATGGTCAGATCCTTGCCGTGCAGATGGCCCGGGGCGATCGAGCCGCCGTAGAGCATCACCCCGGGCAGATCGAGGCGCGCCAGCGCCATGATCGTGCCCGGAATCGTCTTGTCGCAGCCGGACAGGGCAATGATGGCGTCGAAGAGGTGCCCGCGCATCACCAGCTCGATCGAGTCGGCGATCACCTCGCGGCTGACCAGCGACGCCTTCATGCCCTCGGTGCCCATCGAGATGCCGTCCGACACCGCCACGGTATTGAACTCGATCGGCGTCCCGCCCGCCGCCCGGATGCCCTCCTTCACCCGCTCCGACAGCCGGCGCAGGTGGAAGTTGCACGGCATCACCTCGATCCAGGTGTTGGCAACGCCGATGAGCGGCTTGGCCAGGTCGGCGTCGGTCAGGCCGATGGCCTTGAACATCGCCCGCGACGGGGCGCGGTCCGGGCCGTCGGTGATGGCGCGGCTGCGGTGTTTGAGATCCATGGTAGGCACTCCTTGCTGAACGCTGCCCTGCCCTAGCAGCGCCAAAGCGCCAACGCGAGAACGCCGCCGCCACGAACGTGAACGCCCCCGCCGGCGCGGCCGGCGGGGGCGTTGGTGTCATGCGTTGTGCGCGCTCGGGACTTGGACGCGGGACGCGCTCGGCCCTGGGCGCGCGGACGCGTCAGGCCTTGGTGACGTTGGCGGCCTGCGGTCCCTTGCGGCCGTCGGTGACTTCGAACTCGACGCGTTCGCCCTGCTCCAGGGTCTTGAACCCGTCGCCGGTGATCGCGCTGAAGTGCACGAACACATCTTCGCCGTCGTCACGGCTGATGAATCCGAAGCCCTTCTCGGCGCTGAACCACTTCACGGTGCCTTGAGCCATGTTGATTCCCTCCTTTCAGATACTACGCGGGAATTTCCATGGTCGCGGTGGAGCCGTGGTTCCCTGACGCGATCGCCCGTCTAGCGCATCAACAGCAGGGCCGCAAGACAGGGCATAGCGGTCACACCACCGTACCGGCGCGCGCGGCCGTGTAGGCGCCGTCCTCCCAGGTGACCGCGCCGTTGACCGCCACCAGGTCGATGCCGGTGGCATGGCGCACGTAGCGGTTGCCGCCGCCCGGCACGTCGCCGACGAAGTCCTCCTCGCCGCGGTCGATGGTCGCCGGATCGAACAGCACCAGATCGGCCGCCTGGCCGACGGCGAGACGACCGCGGCCGCGGATGCCAAAGGCGTCGGCCAGCTCGCCGGTGAGGCGGTGCACGGCGCGCTCGAGGGTGAAGGCTTTGAGATCGCGCACCCAGCGCGCCAGCAGGTAGCTGGTGTCGCCGGCGCCGCAGAACTGGGCGATGTGCGCGCCGGCGTCGCTGGCGCCGATGTGGATACGCGGGTGGCTGAGGATGGCGGTGACGCCGTCGGGATCCGCGTGCAGGGCGTTGCGCATGCAGAATTCGGTCTTCAGCTCCTCGGCGCAGGCGAGGTCGAGCATCACGTCGGCCGGATGCACGCCGCGCTCGCTGGCGAGGTCGCCGAGCGTGCGGCCACGCAGCGCGCCGTGCGTTGCCGTCTCGCCGACCGTAAGGATGTACAGCAGCGGGCCGAGCAGCGTTGAGTGGTCGCGCAGCTCCTCGCGTCGCGCCGGATCGCGGAACGCGGCCAGGCGCTCGGGCTGCGGCAGACGCATGATCGCGTTCCACGCCGGCAGTCCGTAGAGCAGGAACGAGGTCTCCGACAGGCGGATGTTGATATCGAAGGTGCGCGGCATGCTCTGGCCGAAGAGGTTGGCGCCGCGCGCCGCCTCCTCATCAAGCGCGGCGAGCGACTCCTGCCACAGCGCCATCATCGGATTGTGAACGATCGGCGCGATGGTGCAGAAGAGCCCAGTCGCGCGCGAGATCTCGCCCATGTCGCGGATGTTCTGCAGCTGCTCGGGCGGATTGTAGAAGACCGGCACGGTCTGGATGAGGCCGCGGCCGACCGCCTTCATGGCGCGACCGAGGGCGATGACCTCGTCGCGCGTGGCGAAGCGACTCGGCACCGGGCGCATCTGCTCGTCGATGTCGACGAACGACGTCGACAGACCGGCGGCGCCGCCGCGGATGGCGTCCTGCAGGATGGCGCACATGGCGGCGATCTCGTCGTCGCTGGCGGCGCGCTCCTGCGCGGCGGCACCCATGACGTAGGTGCGCAGCGGCGAGTGGCCGACCAGCCCGGCGACGTTGATGCCCAGGCCGGGGCGGATGGCGTCGAGGTACTCGGGATAGGTCTCCCACGTCCACGGCACGCCGGCGTCGAAGGTGCTGAGCTGGATGTCCTCGATCTGCTTGAACATCCCGGCGAGGCCGCGCACGTCGTCGCGGCGCACCGGCGCCAGCGACAGCGAGCAGTTGCCGAGCAGCACCGTCGTGACGCCGTGTTCCAGGCACGGCGTCGCCAGGCGGTCCCAGCAGATCTGCGGATCGAAGTGGGTGTGGACGTCGATGAAGCCGGGCGCCAACGTCCGTCCCTGCGCATCGACCTCGCGCACGCCACTCGGCAGGCCGGCGCGCGGCAGATCGCTCCCAAGCGCGGCGATCTGGCCGTCGACGACGGCGACATCGCCGTGCCGTGCCGGCGCGCCGGTGCCGTCGACAATGTGGGCGTTGCGGATCAGGAGCGCGCGTGTGGCCGACATGGAATCCCCCCCGTGCGAGAAAGCGCGATCAAAGCCCGTCCCGCCGCGTTCTACAAGACTACAGGGGCCGCCGAGGGCACGCGTCAGATGACGTAGCCGCCGTTCGGACTCAACACCTGGCCGGTGATGAAGTCGGCCTCCGGGGCGGCGAGATAGAGGGCTGCGGCGGCGATCTCGGCCACCGTGCCGAGGCGCCCGAGCGGTGTCTGCGCCAGCGCCATCGCCGTCATCGCCGGCGACAGGATCTCGAGCAGCGGCGTGTCGATGAAGCCTGGGGCGATGGCGTTGACCTGGATGCCGAGATGCGCGACCTCCTTCGCCACCGACTTCGTGAAGGCGATGATGGCCCCCTTGGCGGCGCTGTAGTCGGGCGCCCCGGCGAGTCCGCTGGTCCCGGCCACGGACGCCATGTTGATGATCTTGCCGCGCCGGCAGGCCTCCATGACCTTCAGCGCCTCGCGCGTGCAATGAAAGGTTCCGTCGACGTGAATCGCCAGGGTGCGCCGCCAGACGCCATCCTCCATGGTCGACGTCGCGCCGAGCGGCTGCGTCGGCCGGCGCCCCGCCTGCACCTCGCCGGCCATCGCCTCGAACGCGGCGATGACGTGCGGCGCCATGAAGAGCGCGCCGGCGTTGTTGACCAGGATGTCGAGCGTGTTCCAGGTGGTCAGGAAGCGGGTGAACATCTTCAGGGTAGCGCGACCGTCGGCAACGTCGGCCGGCACCGCCATCGCCCGTCCGTGCGCCGCCTCGATGGCGGCAACGGTGTCGGCGGCGGCTTCCGGACGGATGTCGTTGACGGCGACCAGGGCCCCCTCGGCCGCCAGGCCGAGCGCGATGGCGCGACCGATGCCCGACCCGCCGCCGGTCACCAGCGCAACCTTGCCCTCGAACCTCATGCGCGGTTTCCGTACCCGACTGGACGAGCGAACACCACGCCTCAGTAGGTGCGGACGTAGAGCAGGTAGTAGATCGTCCAGCCACTGGCGGCGACGAACAGCCACACCGGCAGCGTCAGGCGCGCCAGGCGGCGGTGCGCGACGAAGTCGCCCTTGCCGAGCGCCAACTGGATCAGGCGCAGCGCCATCGGGCCGACGGCGATCGCCAGCACGACGTGCGGCACCAGAATGGCGAGGTACAGCACCCGCCAGGCGCCGGTGCCCTCGAACGGCTTCGAACCGTACAGCGCCCAGCGGCTGACATAGAAAATGAGAAACAAGCCGGCCAGCCCCGTGGCGGTCAGCATCGCCGCCTGGTGGCGGCCGCGATCGCGCCGGACGCGGATGAAGTACCAGCCGAGCAGCAGGGCGACGCCGCTGAGGACGATGGAACTCGTGCTGAGGGTGGTCAGAGTCTGCAGCGACATGGGCGTGTTTTATCCCAGGCCATGGCCAGGCGGTAGACCGTGGGCTAGGATCCGCGCACTCGAACGCAGGAGGAAGGCTATGACGCTGCTCGAGATGCTGACGCAGGCGAACAACGGTGGACTCGTCGACCAGATCGCCGGCCAACTCGGCGTCGACCCGGCGGTCGTCCGTCAGGGAATGACGCAGCTGACGCCGGCCGTGGCGCGCGGACTGCAGCGCAACACGCAGCAAGCGGGCGGCTTGGACTCCCTCTTCGAGATGCTCGGCGGCGCCGCGTCGGGCCAGGACGGGCGGCCCGACCAGGCCGGCGGCCTGGATGGCAACGCCATCCTCGGCCAGATCTTCGGCACCAGGGACGTCAGCCGCAACGTCGCCGGCGCCGCCGCCGGCCAGAGCGGCCTCGACAGCTCGCTGCTCAAAAAGATGCTGCCGCTGATCGCCTCGGCGGCGGTGATGCTGCTCAACCAGCGCAGCCAGGCCGGCGCCGGCCCGGGCGGCGCAGCCGGCCAGCTCGGCGACGCTTCGGCGCCGGCCGGCGCGGCTGGTCAGGGGTCGCTGACGTCGATGTTCGACTTCGACGGCGACGGCTCGGCCGTCGACGATCTGCTCGACCTGGCGCGCAAGTTCTTCTGAGCGGCGCGCCACTCCGGCATGCAGGGCGCGGCGGGAGCCGCGCCCTGCACGGCTCCCGGTTCTCTGGCGAGCGCGCGGATGTCGCCGCGGCATGACGGGCGCCGCTCAGCAGCCGGGGCGCACCGGCGGCGCGTCGGGTCCGCCCCGGCGGCGACGCGCCTCGTCGAGGTAGCACCGCGCTTCGTCGTTGTCGGGCTGCGCCGCCACCGCCTCGCGCAGCAGCCGCTCGGCTTCGGTCGCGTCGCCGCCGAGCAGTCGGGGCAGCCCGAGCAACAGGGCCCCCTTGGCCATCAGCGCGTCGCCATCGCCCGGTGCCAGGGACAAGGTGCGGTCGAGGCAGCCCTTGAGGCGGCGCAGGTCGCTCAGCTGCCACAGGCTGAGTCCGGCGCGCTCCATGCGCTTGCCGAGCAGGCAGACCAATGCGAAGTGCCCGAGCGCGTCGCTGGCGTCGGCCGCCACCGCCGCCTCGGCAATCGCCACTCCGCGCGCCAACGTCGCGTCGCGGTCGGCGTCCGGCAGCCTATCGACCGCGTTGCAGTGCCGCAGCGCCTCGGTCGCCGCGGCTGAGCCCGGCGGCACCGCGGCGGCGCGGGTCGCGGCAACGCAGACGACGGCCGCCAAGCCCAGGCACGCCTCACCGACCACCCGCCCACCAACCCATGGCGATGCCACGCCGCGCATGCTGGCCGCCTAGCGCACCGGTCCGATCGGCGCCAGATAGCGACGTCGGCGCGGCGAGCGTCGCGGCGCCCGCCGTGCTAGGGGCGGCGCGTGCACATCGGCAACGGATCCCTGGCCTTCATTCCCGGCGGCTCGAGCGGCATCGGCTTGGCGACCGCCTGCCGCCTCGCCGCGCGCGGCGCCGACGTAGCGATCTTCGCTCGCCGACGCGCGCCCCTGGAGGAAGCGGCGGCGCGCATCGCGGCGGCCGCGGTGCGCCCGACGCAACGCGTCGAATGGCGCCAGTGCGATGTCGGCGACGCCGCCCAGGTGGCGGCCGAGGTGGGCGGCGCCGTCGCCGCGCTCGGCACTCCCGACCTGCTGATCAACTGTGCCGGTCGCGCCATTCCCGACTACTTCGAGCGCATCTCGAGCGCGCAGCTGGAGGAGACGCTGCGCATCAACCTGTACGGCGCCTGGCACGCCACGCAGGTGGTGCTGCCGGCGATGCGGGCGCGGCGGCGCGGGTACATCGTCAACGTCGCCTCGCTCGCCGGCCTGATCGGAGTCTTCGGGTACACCGACTATGCCGCCGCGAAGTTCGCGGTGGTCGGATTCTCCGAGGCCCTGCGCAGCGAGCTGCGGCGCGACGACATCGGCGTCTCGGTGCTCTGTCCGCCCGACGTCGACACGCCGGCGCTGGCGGCCGAGAACGCCACAAAGCCGCGCGAGACGCTGGCGGTCTCCGCCGGCGCCAGCGTGCTCAGTGCCGACGCGGTGGCGGACGCGTTGCTGGCCGGCGTGGCGCGCCGGCGCTTCCTCATCATCCCCGGCCGCGAGGCGCGCCTCGCGCACCTGGCGCACCGCCTGCTGCCGCGCCTGGTCGATTGGGTGATGGACCGCCAAGTGGCCCGGGCGCAGAATGCCGCCCGGGCGCAGAATGCCGGGCGGGCTCAGATGCGGTAGCGGCGCAACTCTGGCAAGCGCCCGGCGACGATCGCCACCACGATCAAGGTACCGATGCCGCCGCTGACGACGGCGAACACCGGATCGGTGAGGGTGGCGACGAAGCCCGACTCGACGGCGCCGAGCTGGTTCGAGGCGCCGATGAAGATGAAGTTCACGGCGCTGACGCGGCCGCGCAGGGCATCGGGCGTCGCCAGCTGGATGGCGGTGCTGCGCATGACGACGCTGATCTGGTCGGCGACGCCGCAGACCACGTACAGCGCCACCGAGAGCGGAAACCAGGTCGACAGCCCGAAGCCGATCGTCGCCAGGCCGAACACCGTCACCGCCACCAGCAGCGCGCGGCCAGCGCGGTTGATCGTCGGCAGGACGAACAGCGCCAGCGCGGTCGCCAGGGCGCCAACTTCCAGCGAGGCGCTGAGGATGCCGTAGCCGCGCGCGCCGACGCCAAGGATGTCGTTGGCATACACCGGCAGCAGTGCCGTGGCGCCGCCGAAGATGACCGCGAACATGTCGAGCGTCATGCAGCCCAGCACGACCGGATTGCGACGCACGAAGCCGAGGCCCTCGCGCACCGCCGTCCAGCTCATCGCCCGCCGCACCCCGTCGGGCGGCGCCGGGCGCAGCACGGCGAGGCCGACCAGCGACGCGACCAGCAGACTCGCGGCGGTGGCGTAGGCGGCGGCGATGCCCGCCGCGGCGATGACGAAGCCGCCGCCGGCCGGACCGCTCATGAACGCCAGCGCCTGGCCGGTCGAGGCGAGGGTCACGGCGCGCGGAAAGGCCGGCCGCGGCACCAGCGTCGGCAGCATCGCGGCGCGCGCCGGATTCTCGAACGCCGCCGCGCACGCCGACACGAAGACCAAGCCGTAGAGCAGCGGCAGCGTCATGGCCCCGGCGCGCGTCGTCGCCATCAGCGTCAGGGCGCACCCCAACGGCACGAGTTGGGCGATCATGATGACGCGGCGGCGTTCGTAGCTGTCGGCGACCGCGCCGCCGACCAGCGTCAGGCCGAGCACCGGCACGAACTGCACCAGGCCGATGAGGCCGAGGTGAAACGGCGAGTTGGTCAACGAGTACACGTGCCAGGCGATCGCGGCGCGCAGCATGGTCATGGCCGTGCCGCCGCAGAAGCGGCTGACCAGGTACCAGACGACGTTGCGAGTGAGGATCGCGCGAAGGGGCGTGTGCATGGCGGCCGCGCCGTTCTAGGCGATCGATGCCACAAAGAAAAATTTGACCTCGCCGCGGATCTGTGGCCATTACGGCAAAGGTTTTTGCCGGAGACAGAGGAGGAGAATCGCATGGGCATGTGGATCTGGAGGCTCCTCTCGGTGGCGGCGTTGGCCGTTGCCCTGTCGTCCTCCGCCGCGCGCGCGCAATCGTGCGACGATTTCAACGAGTGCACGATTCCCGATATGTGCGCCGGCGGCGCCTGCTCGGGGACGATGGTCTCCGGCGGCAGTTGCAACGACGGCAACCCCTGCACGGTCGACGACACCTGCGCCAGCGGCGTCTGCCAGGGCACGCCCAATCAGGGCGAGACCTGCGGCACGACCGGCTGCGAGGGCACCTGCAGCGCCGGCGGCCAGTGTCTACCAGACCCGACCAAGCAGGGCATGCCGTGTACCGACTCTTTCAGCACCTGTACGACGGGCGATGTCTGCGTCGGCACGGTCTGCTTCGGCCAGTTGGTCGTCTGCGCCGACGCCGACGCCAACCCCTGCACCCCCGACTTCTGCAATCCCTCCACCGGCATGTGCCAGACTTTCCCTTTCAATTCGTGCGACCCGGTCTGTGAGACCTGCAACGCCGAGGGCGCCTGCATCCCCGCCAACCAGGGCGCCAGCTGCGACGATTTCAACGAGTGCACCGGCAACGGCAGCTGCGCCGACGGGGACTGCACGGCCGGTGGCGCCATCACGCCGGGGGCCGAAACGCCGACGCACACGCCGACGACCGACCCCGGCACGGCGACGCCGACCACCACGCCGGGCAGCCCGACCGCGACCCTGACCCAGACGGAGGCGCCCGACACCCTCACGCCGACCGAGACGCTGACGCCGGGCGCCGAGACGGCGACGCCGACCGACTCACCGACCGCGCTCGCGACGCTGACCGACACGCCGGTGATGCTCGCGACGGACACACCGACCGCCATTGCCACCGATACCCCCATCACGGCGCCGACCGATACGCCCATCGAGACGCCGACCGGCGCGGCGACCGTCTCGCCAACGCTCACCCCGACCGGCCTGCCGACCGGCACGGCCACCGCGACGGTGACGGCGACCGGCCTGCCGACCGGCACGGCGACGGCGACCGTGACGGCCACCGGCACCCCGGCGGGGACCGCCAGCGCGACGGTGACGGCGACCGCCACCATCACGCGCACGGTTACCCCGACGCCGCCGGCGACGGCCACCCGCACCGCCTCCGCGACCAACACGGCGCTGCCGATCGCCGCCTCGATCATCGTCGGCTCGGCGGTCGGCGAACCGGGCGCGGCGGTCAGCGTGCCGGTGTCACTCGCAACCGACGCTGAAGTCGCCGGCGTCCAGGTCGATATCGCCTTCGACCCCGAGACGCCGATTCTGCCCGACAACGACGATGACCCGAACTGCCGCGTCAACCCGAGCATCGACAAGGGCGGGACGTCGTTTGCCTACCAGCCGGCCGACTGTACGCCCGGCGAGGATTGCACGGGCGTGCGCGCCATCGTCCTGTCGCTGAGCAACCTCGACCCGATCCCGGACGGCTCGCAGCTCTTCACCTGCACGGTCACCGTCACCGCCGACGCCGAGGCGGGCGCCTATCCCCTGGTCTGCTCGAACCCCGGCGCGGGTGATCCCGACGGCAACCGCCTCGGCGCCGACTGCACCGACGGCGCCATTACGGTCGCCGTGCCCTCCGACGCAACCCTCGTCGTCGGCGACTTCGTCGCCCGGCGGGGCGACATAAAGCCGCTCACGGTCTCGCTACAGACCGCAGTCGCGGTGGCGGGCACGCAGAACGACCTCCTCTTCCCGACCGACATCGAGGTCGTCGCAAAAACGAACGGCAAGCCCGACTGCGCCGTCAACGAGGCGATAGACAAGGGCGGCACTGGCTTCGAGTTCCAACCGGCCGGCTGCTCGCCGGGCGGCACAGCCTGCACCGCGGTCCGCGCTCTGGTGGTGGCTCTCGACAACTTCGAGCCGATCCCGAGTGGCTCGCTGCTGTACACCTGCCAGGTGTCCATCGGCGAGGACGTCGCGGATGGCGCCTACCCCTTCGTGTGCGAGATGGCCGTGGCCAGCGATCCCTTCGGCGGCGACCTGCCGACCGACTGCACGGACGGCACGGTCGACGTCGGCGGCGTCATCCCAGAAGACACACCCACCGCGACGCCGACCGGCACGCCGACGGTGACAGCGACCCCGTTCCTGTCGCCCTCGGCCACCGCCACGGTGACCGCGACGCCGCCGCCGCCGGCCACGCCGACCCGCACCCGCGGCGGCGGCAACGACGAGGACGACGGCTGCCAGGTGGTGGCGCCGGCGGCGAGCGGCAGCGCCTGGCTGCTGCTGCTGCCGGCCGCCGCCCTGCTGGTCCGCCGCCGGCGCTGAGCGGCAATCTGGAAGCGCGGGCGGCTCGCCCGCTCTGAGACGGAAGGCGCCGCCCCGGCGGCGCCAACCTTCCGGAGCGGGCGGGCCGCCCGCTCCCGGTCGAGTGGTCGAGCCGACCTAGACCGCCTCCACCGAGACCGGCACGCCGTTCAGCACCGCGTTTCCGGACAGCGGATCGAGGTCCTGCTCGTCCACCAGTCGGTTGCAGTTGACGCCGGCGTGCGCGGCGGCGACGCCGAGACGGATGCCGGGCAGGTCGTGCCCCCAGCCGTGCGGGATGCTGACCACGCCGGGACGGATGGCATCGGTCACCTCCACCGGCACCTCGAGGCTGCCGGCGCGCGAACGCACCCGGGCCAGGCCGCCGTCGCGGACGCCGAGGCGCGCCGCGTCGTCCGGATGGACCTGCATGGTGCAGCGCGCCCTGCCCTTCACCAGCACCGGCGCGTTGTGCATCCACGAGTTGTTCGAACGCAGGTCGCGGCGGCCGATGAGCACCAGGCCGTCAGGGTCGGCGAGGCGCGCCCGCAGCCGCGCCACGTCGGCGACCAGCGCCTCCGGCGCCAGCTCGATCTTCCCCGACGGCGTGCGCAGCACCTCCGGCAGGCGCGGCGCCAGGGCGCCGAAGTCGATGCCGTGCGGCGCCGCCTCCAGGCGTGCCAGCGTCAGTCCGCCCGCCACGGCGCCACAGCCGTCGCCGTACGGCCCGGCGCGCAACAGCAGGTCGAGCAGGCGCTCCGGCCCGCGCCGCGGCGCCAGCACGGCGAGAATCTCCTGCGCGTCGCGTCCGGCGAGCGGCGAGTGGCTGGCGCCGATGGTCTGCTCGACGAGCTGTGCCGCGACGAAGTCGTCGAGCCCGTCGATGTCGGCATCCGCCCCCTGCCCCCCTCCGTTCCCAATGACGACGCCGAGCAGGCGCAGCACGGTACGCCACTCCGGCTGCTGCCCGTCGGGCACCGGGAACACCGCCGGCGCGAAGGTCGCGACGTTGCGGATGGCGAGCTGGCGCAGGGCCAGATCGTAGTGCGGCTGCTCGAGCGGCGACAGGCCCGGCAGGATGACGTCGGCGTGGCGCGTCGTCTCGTTGAGGAAGATGTCGAGGCTGACCATGAAGTCGAGCTGGCCGAGCGCCGCGGCGAGGCGCGGCCCGTTCGGCGTGCTCAGTACCGGGTTGCCGGCGACGGTGATCAGGGCGCGCACGCGGCCCTCCCCCGGCGTGTCGATCTCCTCCGCCAGGCAGGCCGCCGGGAGTTCGCCGTAGATCTCCGGTAGGCCGCGCACGCGGCTGTGCCGACGTCCAAAGCGCACGCCGCGGCCGCGCCCCGGCGCGCCGCGCGTGTGCGCGGCGCCACTCGCCGGGCGGGTGAACATGGCGCCGCCGGGCTGGTCGAGGTGGCCGGTGAGGACGTTGAGTACGTCGACCAACCAGCTCACCTGCGTGCCGAAGGCCTGCGTGCAGGTGCCGATGCGCCCGTATACCGCCGCGGTCGGCGCCGCGGCGAGTTCGCGCGCCAGGCGCCGCATGACGTCGGCGGCGATGCCGCAGCGCGGCGCCATCGCCTCGGGGGCGAACTCGCGCGCCAGCGCCTCGACCTCGGCGAGGCCCGCAACGTGCTCCGCCAGCCGGCCGAGGCGCACTAGGCCGTCGGCGAACAGCGCGTGCACGATGCCCCAGAGAAAGTAGGCGTCGGCGCCGGGCCGGATGGCGTGGTGCTCGTCCGCCTCCGCGGCGGTGCGGGTACGGCGCGGGTCGATGACAACGATGCGACCACCGCGCTGACGGATGGCGCGCAGCCGTCCCGGCGCGTCGGGCGCGGTCATCAGGCTGCCGTTGGAGGTGAACGGATCGGCGCCGAGCACCAACAGGTAGTCGGTGCGGTCGAGGTCGGGCACCGGCACGCTCAGCACGGTACCGAACATCAGACCGGCCGAGACCTGCTTCGGCATCTGGTCGACGGTGCTGGCCGAGTACACGTTGCGCGTGCCGAGGGCGCGCAGCAGCACCGGGTTGTAGAGCATCAGGGCCAGGTTGTGCGCGCCTGGATTGCCGAGGTAGGCGGCCACCGCGTCGCGTCCGTGTTCGTGCTGGATCGGCGGCAGGCGGCGCGCGATCTCGGCGAAGGCCTCGTCCCAGCTCGCCGGTTCGTGCCGACCGTGGCGCTTGATCAGCGGCGTGCGCAGGCGATCGGGATCGGCGTCCAGCTCCTTCACCGCAAAACCCTTCGGGCAGATGAAGCCGCGGCTGAACACGTCCGCGGCGTCGCCGCGGATGCCGACCACGGCGCGGCCGCGGGTGCGGATCTCGAGCCCGCAGGTCGCCTCGCAGAGCGGGCAGGTGTGCAGATGCGTGCGTTCGGCGTCGCTGGCGTGCATGGCGCTCCCCGTTGCCGTCTCGCGGTCGCTGCTCAGCGCGAAGGGGCCGACGCGGCCGTCCCCCGAGTGCCGCGCGCCGGTGACGCGATGGCGTCCTCGATGCGCGCCAACATGTAGGGGAAGAACGGGTTGGAGGACATGCGCGTCAGCAATTCGGTGCTGACGATCAGCGTCGCGCGCACGCCGCGCACGGCCATCGTGCCGAGCTGCACGCCGTAGTCCTCGGCCGGATCGGGGAACATGCCGTATAGCCCGTCGCTGGTCGGAAAGGGCACCGCAACGTGCGACAGCGAGAACACGTCGGACGGGTAGGTGAGCCCGAGGTCGCGCGTCTGCTCCGCCGTCGCACCGGTCTCGACGACGCGCTCGACCACCGCGCCGCTGTCCGGTGCGGCGTTGGCGAGAATGGCGGTGCGGAAGTCGCGCGGCGCGGCGGGCAGCACGCGATCGATCAGGGCGGCGGCGCTGACGCGCAACAGCGGTCCGAGCTTGGCGTTGCGGTTGAGGTCGAACAACACCAGCTCGCTGCCGTTGGCGGGCAGCCGGGCGTACAGGGCAGTGACGATGGCGCGGGTGCTGACCGTGAAGTCCACCACCGACTGGAAGGTCAGGATCGGCGGCAGCGCCGCGAGCCGCCGCTCGCGCGCGGCGCGCGCCAGCTCGGCCTGCAGCACCCCGGTCAGCAAGGAGGACTGCCGGGCGGCATTGATCGGGAACGAGTTGTATTTGAACGGATTGAACTCCGGCACTATGGACAGCCAGGCCGCCTTGGCGAACTTCGGAAACAGCGCCGGCCAGCCGAGGACACCGGCGAAGCGTGCCATGCTGGTGTCGCCGATCATCGGCGAGAGCAGCACGAGGCGATCGGGGCGGCTCAGCGCGGCATCGCTGAGCGCGTCGAGCGCGTACTGCAACGCCAGCGCGCCGCCGTTGGAGAAGCCGACCAGGTGCAGCGGCCGCGACGGCCCGACGCGGCGACGCGCCTCGCGCACCGCCAGGCGCGTCGCCGCCGTCCAGTCCTCCCAGTCGACGTCGGCCAGACCGGCCGGCACGGTGCCATGCCCGGGCAGGCGGATGGCGACCGCGACCCAGCCGAGCTCGGTGTAGCGCCGGGCGATGTGCCGCAGGCTGTAGGGCGAGTCCGTCAGCCCGTGCAGCAGCACCACGGCGCCGACCGGGTCGCCAGCGGGTTCGAGGACGTACGAGTGGTTCCAGTCGTGCGACAGGCCGGGGGGATAGACCACGCTGCCGGCGAAGTAGCGTTTGGCGAGGACGCGATCCTGCGGTTCGAGTTGCGGGACGACCCGCGCCTGCACGTCGGCGAACACCGAAGCTTCGGCGCGCAGATACTCCGGCCACTCCAGCCCGGCCAGCGCATCGGCGCGCAACTCGGTCGGCGCGTAGGTGTGCCACGGTTCGAGAGCCGGGCCGCGCTGCGACTGGACGGCGCGCATGGCCAGCACCGCCACGGCGCCGACCGCGAGCAACAGAACGGCCCGCTTCAACAGATGTACTATCTTGACTCGCACGGCGTCGTGGCGGCCTCCACGACGGGCCGCGCCACTCTCTTGTGTCCTATCCGTCGCCTGCTCGGCAAGGGCCGGCACGCCCGGGCCCAGCCCGCCGGCGGCGTCAGTCGTCCTCGGGGTCTCCGAGCTGGATCTCCGGCGGTACGTCGAGGGCATCGTCGGGGACGAAGGCGATGCGCATCCCCCAGCCGGCGTAGGTGGAGAGCAGGCGCCCGAAGGCGGCGAGCGACAGCTCCTGGTCATCGACGTGGATGATCGGCTGCCCGTCCGGACCGCCGTCGTCGATCACGCAGCGCAGCACGCCGCCGCGCGGCACCCACTGGTCGCCGGCGGCGAAGTAGCGCACCTGCGGCCGCCCGGGTGGGATCTCCACCGCGACGTGCTCGTACGCCGCCGCGTCCTCGGCCTGCGCCGCCAGCACGGCGTTGAACTCCTCCAGCACCTCGTCGTCGCTCATCGCGTCGAGCGACGAGCCGATGTGGAAATGCGTCGTGGCGACGGACCGGTCGCGATACTCGATGACCGCGACGTCGCCGTCGCGCGTGATCCGGACCTCGGCGAGCGATGTGAGTTCGGGTCTCCGCTTGCGCATATCAGGGCCTGACTCCTCCATGCGCGCCTGCCCCCCGGCATCGCGCGCCACCGTCGGCCCCCCTGCCAGGGCGGGATGAGCGCGACGCGGCGTTTGCTGCGTCGCACGGCGGATGATGTGCCGGGAACGGCGTCGGCCAGCGCTCACCATGCTGGCAGCCGGGTGGGGATCATCGTCAGGGCAGCCAGCCGGGACCGCGGGCGTCCCGCCCGCACGGCGACGCGCAGCGTCGCCGCAAGCGCACTGCACGGCGGGCGAGACGCCCGCGGTCCCGGCTGGCTGCCCGTTGATGCTGCGATGCCATTATCGGTACGGATTCTGCATCGATCTCCGGTGATGCCGCTGCGCGCCCTGCTGTTCGCCGCCCTGTTCGTCGCGACATCGGCGCGCGCCGCGACCTACTACGTCGCCACGACCGGCAGTGACGCCAACCCGGGCACGCAGGCGGCGCCCTGGCGGACGCTGCAGCGCGCCGGCGACGTCGCCGGCGCCGGCGACGACGTCGTCATCCTGCCCGGCACCTACGCCGGCTTCCGGCCGCGCAACAGCGGCACCGCCCTGGCGCCGCTGCGCTTCCTCGCCCAGCCCGGCGTCGTCGTCAACGCGCCCGGCGCGGCGAACAGCAACGGCGACAACATCTGGGTGCGCAACGTCGGCCACGTCGTCATCGACGGCTTCGAATCCACCGCCGCGCCGCGCGCCGGCGTTGCGGTGCAAGGCGAGCCCGATGCGAACGTGACCGGCGTCGTCGTGCGCCGCTGCCACTGTCACCACAACAGCCGCTGGGGCATCTTCACCGGCTTCGCCCGCGACCTGATGCTGGAGGACAACGAAACCTCGTACTCCGCCATCGAGCACGGCATCTACGTCTCCAACTCCGGCGACCGCCCGACCGTGCGCCGCAACCATGCGCACCACAACAACGCCTCCGGCATCCAGCTCAACGCCGACCCGCTGCAGATGGGCGATGACCCGAACGACCCGCAGGGCGACGGCATCATCGAAAGCGCGCTGATCGAGGCCAACCTCGTCCACGACAACGGCGTCGCCGGCGGCGCCGCCATCAACCTCGCCTCGGTGCGCGACTCGCTGATCCGCAACAACGTGCTCTACGCCAATCGCGCCACCGGCATCGCCGGCTGGGACGACGGCGAGGGCAGCAACCGGTTCGGCACGCGCGACAACCGCATCCTCGGCAACACCATCGTCCAACCGAGCAACGGCCGCTTCGCCATCAGCCTGCTCAACGGCAGCACCGGCAATGCGCTGTTCGGCAACATCCTGCTGCACCTCGGCGCGCGCGGCAGCGTTTCCGCCGACCCCTCCAGCCAGCCGGGCCTGCGCTCGGACTACAACATCGTCGTCGACCGCTTCTCCGACGACGACGTGTTCCTCACCCTGGCGCAGTGGCGCACGCGCGGCACCGGCCTCGGCCTGGGATGGGAACAGCACTCAGTGATCGCCACCGCCGCGGCGCTGTTCGTCGACGCGACGGCGAACGACTACCACCTGTCCGCCATCAGCCCGGCCCGCGACGTCGGCCTCGCCCTGGTGGACCTGCCCAGCGACCGCGACGGCGTCACCCGCCCGCAGGGCGCCGGCGTCGACATCGGCGCCTGGGAACGCCCGCTGGCGACGCCGACGCCGACCGCGACGCCGAGGCTGGCGACGGCGACGGCAACGCCCGGCGGCGGCCTCGGCGTCGGCGGGGCGCTGCGCGCGCGCAGCGGCGCGGCGCTGGCCGGCGCCGTGCTGACGCTCGCCGGCGCCGGCACGCGCGCCGACATCTCCGGCGTCGACGGCACCTACACGTTCGCCGCCGTGCCGGCCGGCCTGTGGCAGATGACGCCGCGCAAGAGCGGCGATCTGCGCGCCGCCGTCACGGCCCTCGACGCCGCCTGGGTGCTGCAGCGCGGCGCCGGCCTGCGCAGTTTCGACGCCGTGCAGCGCCTCGCCGCCGATGTCACCGGCGACGGCTCGGTGAGCGCCCTCGACGCAGCCCTCATCCTGCAGCGCGCCGTCGGCCTGCCGAATCCATTCCCGGTCGCCACCGCCTGCGCCTCGGACTGGCTGTTCCTGCCGCAACCGGCGACGGTCCCCAACCAGTCGATCGTCTCGCCAGCAACCGCCGGCGCGTGTGTGATGGGATCGGTGACCTACGGCCCGTTGGCCGCCGACGCCAGCGGCCAGGATTTCACCGCCGTCCTGCTCGGCGACGTCACCGGCAATTGGCAGTAGCGGCGGCTACTCGCCCGCCGCCGTTCCGCCCGTCACCCGCAGCACTTCTTGAACTTCTTGCCGCTGCCGCACGGACACAGCTCGTTGCGCCCAACCTTCGGCTCGACGCGACGCACCGGCTCGGGGCGTGGGCCGTGGTCATGGTCGTGGCCGCAGTCGGGACCGTGCTCGGGCTTAGCCATTGGGTTGACGTAACCCACACCAGCCGGCCGCGGCGGTCAATACGCCGGCGCCGTCAGCCGTCCTCGAAGCGGCTGCCGACGACGACGCCGACCAACAACAGCGCCCCGACGGCGATCAGCGCCAACAGGCTGCTGACGAAGTACGGGTACCCCATCAGTGCCGCGCCGAGCAGGGTGTGCGTCGCCGTGCGCCGGCGCCGGCCGTACGCGAACACCGCCATGCCGATCAGCGAGAAGAGCCCCGACAGCATCAGCCACGCCCCCTCCATGGCTGCAGCATGCGCCGGCGGCCGGCCGGAGTCGATGCGCGCCGGCCGGGGCATTGCGACGCCGGCGGCGCGCCTCTAGCATCCAACCCTCATGCAGCCACTTCTCAGCGAGGCCCAGCAGGCCCTGCTCGCCACCGCCCAGGCGCTCGCGGCTCGCTTCGCGACGCGCGCCGAGCGGTACGATCGCGAGGCGGCCTTTCCGTTCGAGAACTTCGCCGACCTGCGCGCCGCCGGGTTTCTCGCCCTGCCGCTGCCCGCGGCGCTCGGCGGACGTGATCTGTCGCTGTACGATTTCTGCCTCCTACAGGAGGCGCTCGGGCGCGGTTGCGGACCCACCGCGCTCGGCACCAACATGCACTGGTACAATCTCGGCGGCGGGCTGCACCTGTTCACCGAGGCGCTGCGGCGCCGCCTCGCCGACGCCGTCGTGCGCGACGGCGCCATCGTCGCCAGCAGTCTCTCCGAAGCCGGCGCCAGCCTCGGCGCGCCACAGGTCACGGCGCGCAAAGTGGCGGGCGGCTACCGCGTCACCGGTCGCAAGTACTTCTGCACACTGGCGCCGATCCTGCGCGTCTTCCTGTTCAACGCCCGCCTCGAGGGCTTCGAGCGCCGCGGCATGTCGGGCACGGTCACCCTCGCCGCCGATCGCGACACCGAGGGGATGCGCGTCGTCGAGACCTGGGACGCGATGGGGATGCGCGCCAGCGGCAGCCACGACATCGAGTTCACCGACGCCTTCGTTCCCGACGAGCGCCTGGTCGGCATCGAGGGCGCCGGAACCGAGGGCGGCAATGCCTGCCTTCCCTGGTACACGCTCGGTATCGCCGCCGTGTACACCGGCATCGCCGGCGCCGCCTTCGACTTCGCGGTCGAGTACCTCGGCAGCCGCCGCCTGCATCCGCTGCCCGCCACCGTCGCGCATCTGCCCGGCAGCCAGTTCACCGTCGCCGAGATGCAGATCCAACTCGAGACGTCGCGCGCGCTGATCTACAAGACCGCCGCCGAGCTGACGCACGGCGCCGACTACGGCGCGGCGCTGCTGGCCAAGGTGACGACGCCGCAGTACGTCGCCACGCGCGCGGCGCTGGAGGTCGTCACCGCCGCGATGCAGGTCGTCGGCGGCCCGAGCCTGACCCGCCGCTTACCGCTCGAACGCTGGTTCCGCGACGTCCGCGCCGGCAGCCTGCATCCGTTCACGCACTACTGGCTGCTGGAGATGATCGGCAAGAGCGCGCTCGGCATCCGCCTCGACGCGCAGCCGCGCTGGCCCTGAACGGAGCGGATCGGCGATGCTCGATAGCGCCCTCGGCAGACCCGGCAGCGGCTTTGCTGGCCGGCTCGACCGCCTCGCGCTGGCCCTCATCCACCGCGGCGTGACGCCGGACGCCTTGTCCTATACGGCCCTGGCGTCCGGCCTCCTCGGCGCCGGCCTGTTCTGGGTCGACCACGGCGGCTGGGGGCTAGGGGCGCTGCTCGTCTCGGGCCTGTGCGACGCCGTCGACGGCCGCGTCGCTCGCCTCGGCGGCGGCTCGACGCCGTGGGGCGGCGTCCTCGACCTCACCTTCGACCGCATCGTCGAAGCCGCCGTGCTGCTCGGCATCGCCCTGCCGCGCCCAGAATGGCACGGCCCGGCGCTGCTGCTCGCCTGCACCTGGTACGTCAACCTGTGCGTCTTCCTCGCCGTCGGCGCCGCCAGCGAACGCATCAGCGAACGTCCCGGGGCGAAACTGATCGTCTACCCGCCCGGCCTCCTCGAGCGGAGCGAGTCGCTCCTCTTCGCCCTCGTCGTCGTCGTCGCGCCCGCCTGGGCGCCGGCCGCCGCGTACGTGTACGCCGGCCTGGAGGTGTACACTGGCGCCCAGCGCTTCCGGCACGGCCGACGGGTGCTGCGGCGCTGAGGCGCCATTTCGCATTTCCCGATCCGGCGCGCTTCCATTACCTAATTGCCGAAGGTGGTGGGGCGACTTAATGTCGTCACACGACCGAAAGTGGAGGAGTCCAAATGAACCGAATTAAGACTGCCATGTTGCTCGCGACGCTCACCGCGCTGCTGATCTGGGCCGGACAGGCGCTCGCCGGCCAGCAGGGAATGGTGATCGGCCTGGCGTTCGCGCTTATCATGAACGTCGGCAGCTACTGGTACTCGGACAAGATCGTCCTGCGCATGTACGGCGCCAAGGAGGTCGACGAGGCGCAGGCGCCGGAACTCTACGCCATAGTCCGTAACCTGGCGCAGGCCGGCCAGATGCCGATGCCGAAGGTCTACCTCATCCCCGAACAGGCGCCGAACGCCTTCGCCACCGGGCGCAATCCCGAGAACGCCGCCGTCGCCGTCACCGAGGGCCTGCTGCGCCTGCTGACGCGTGACGAGATCACCGGCGTGCTCGGCCACGAGCTCGGTCACGTGAAGAACCGCGACACGCTGATCATGGTCGTCGCCGCCACCCTCGGCGGCGCCATCAGCATGATCGCCAACATCGCCCAGTGGGGCCTGATCTTCGGCGGCGGCCGCTCGAGCGACGACGAGGGCAGCCATCCCGTCGCGGCGTTGCTCGGCATCATCGTCGCGCCGATGGCCGCCATGCTCATCCAGATGGCGATCTCGCGCTCTCGCGAGTACCTCGCCGACGATGCCGGCGCCCGCCTGTCGGGCAATCCGCTGGCGCTCGCCTCGGCGCTGCGCAAGATCCAGGGCTACGCCGCCGAAGCACCGATGCACCACGGCGGCCCGGCGACGGCGCATCTGTTCATCATCAACCCCTTCACGGGCGGCGGCCTGGCCAAGCTCTTCTCGACCCATCCGCCCACCGAAGAGCGCATCGCCCGCCTCGAGGCGATGCCCCGCAACGGCTTCTGAATCTCACGCCAGCGGGGTGTAGCCGCGGTCGCCCGGCGGCCGCGGCTACACCGCGCGGCGGGAATCTGCCACGTTCCCGCCATGCCGACGACGTCCCACCACGCCATCGAACTCTATTATGAAGCGCACGGCAGCGGGGATCCCCTGCTGCTGATCATGGGCCTTGCCGGCGACTCGATCGCCTGGATGTTCCAGCGCGACGTCTTCGCCGCCCACTACCGCACCATCGTCTTCGACAATCGCGGCGTCGGACGGTCGAGCAAGCCGGCCGGCCCCTACAGCATCGCGCAGATGGCCGACGACACGGTCGGCGTCCTCGACGCGGCCGGCGTCGAACGCGCACACGTCGTCGGCGTCTCGATGGGCGGCATGATCGCCCAGGAACTGGCGCTGCGGCACCCGACCCGTGTCCGCAGCCTGGTGCTCGGCTGCACCTACGCCAGGCCCGACACCGGCGTCACCGCGACCTTCGAGGAGTCGCTCGCCTTCTTCGGCGGCAGACGCGGCGACGACGGGACGATCCAGGTCGATCTCGCCGCCCTCGACCCGATGGCGTTTATCCAGCGCCTGCTGCCGCTGACGTTCACGCCGCACTTCATCATGACCGAGTTGCCCAAGCTGATGCAGGTGTTCAGCGGCGCGCTGGCGCACGGCTTCAGCATGGACGCCATCATGGGTCAGGTCGCCGCGACGCAGGCGCACGACACCTTCGAGCGCCTCGGCGCGATCCGCGTCCCGACGCTGGTGGTGACCGGCGACCGCGATCGACTCATTCCGCCGACGAACTCCGATCTGCTCGCCGCCCGCATTCCCGGCGCCACCCTGACCAAGATCCCCGGCGGCAGCCACGGCTTCAACTTCGAGACCCCCGACGTCTTCAACCGCGAAGTGCTCAACTTCCTCGGAACGCTGTGAGGCCGAGGAGGGCGCGGCGCGATTCGCGCCCCCCAACGGGGCGGTTCACGGCGGCGCATTCGTACCATGATGCAGGTCCACCAACACCAACAGGAGGACCGACACATGCAGCAGGGCAGCAGCAGTGTGAAGCACGCGATCGCGCTGGCCGCGATCGTTCTCGGGGTACCCTGTGCCGCGCTGGCACAGGGCTACGGCGATATGATGAAGAGCGCCGCGCAGGACGCCGCCAAGCAGGCGGCGCAGCAGCAGGCGCAGGACGCCGCCAAGCAGGCGGTCGGCGGCGTCGCTCCGGCCGCCGCGGCCCCGGCGGCTGCGGCCCCGGCCGATGCGGCGGCGGGTGCTGCACCGGCAGCGGCGGCGGGTGATGCGGCCGCGGCGCCGGCCGCGGCCGTCGAGGTCGAGGCAGCGCCGGCGGCGGCTGTGCCGGCCGACCCAATGGAGCGCGCCAACAGTGCCGCCGGCGCGGGCGCCGGCGCGGCTGCCGAGGGCGCCATGGGCGGCGGCGGCATGAAGGGCGCCGGCATGAAGGGCGGCCAGGCCGCCATGGGCGACTGGAAGAAGACCGGCGCGGCAGCAGTCGGCGGCGCCGGTGCCGGTGCCGGCGCGGCAGGCGCGGACGCGGCGGTCGACGATGCGGCCGAGGGCGGCGCCGACGTCGACGCGGCCGACGACGCCGGCGCCGACGAGGAGTAATCGTTGCGACTCCCTCTCCCGCAGGATCTGCGGGAGAGGGAGTGCTTCGATCAGACCAGCTCGGCCTTACGGTACATGCCGACGACGGCGGCGCCGCCGAGGCCGAGGTTGTGCTGCAGGGCCAACTTGGCGCCCGGCACCTGCCGCTTGTCGGCCTCGCCGCGCAGCTGCCAGGTGAGTTCCGAAACCTGCGCCAGTCCGGTGGCGCCGAGCGGGTGGCCCTTGGAGATCAGGCCGCCCGAGGGATTGACCACCACTTTACCGCCGTAGGTGTTGGCGCCGGAGTCGACGAACTCGCCGCCCTTGCCCACCGGGCACAGGCCGAGCCCTTCGTAGGTGATCATCTCGTTGCACGAGAAGCAGTCGTGCAACTCGACCACGTCGACGTTCTCAGGGCCGAAGCCGCTCTGCTGGTACACCTTCTCGGCCGCCTTGCGGGTCATGTCGGCGCCGACCAGCTTGATGCAGCTCTTCTCGTCGAAGGTGCTCGGGAAGTCGGTGGTCATCGCCATGCCGAGGATCTCGACGGCGCGCGACTCCAGCTTGTGCTTGCGGACGAACTCTTCGCTGGCGAGGATCGCCGCGCCGGAACCGTCCGAGGTCGGGCAGCACTGCAGCTTGGTGAGCGGATCGAACACCATCGGCGACTGCAGGATCTGCTCGAGCGTGTACTCGTCCTGGAACTGCGAGTAGGGGTTGTTCACCGAGTGCTTGTGGTTCTTCCAGCCGATCTTGGCGAACTGCTCGGCGGTGGTGCCGTAGCGCTCCATGTGTTCGCGGCCGGCGTTGCCGAAGAACTGCGGCGCCGCCGGCGCCTTGGCGAAGCCGCGCAGCTCGACCATGGCGTGGAAGTGCTTGTCCATGGGGTTGGTGCGGTCCTGGAACTTCACCCCGAGCGAGCCCTTCTCCATCTTCTCGAAGCCGAGCGCGAGGGCGCACTCGGCGAGGCTCGCCTCGACGAACTGCTTGGCCATGAACAGCGCCGTGGAGCCGGTCGCGCAGTTGTTGTTCACGTTGTAGACCGGGATGCCGGTCATGCCGAGGCTGTAGACGGCGCGCTGCCCGGCAGTGGAATCGCCGTAGCAATAGCCGACCGCCGCCTGCTCGATCTGATCGAACGAGATGCCGGCGTCCTGCAGGGCCTTCGTCCCCGCTTCCTGCGCCATGTCCGGGTAGTCCCAGTCCTTCGATCCGGGCTTCTCGAACTTGGTCATGCCGACGCCGATGATGAACACCTTGCGAGCCATGCTGAATCCTCCTGGGGTTGTGCGCCGCCGGCCGGCGGTCGCCTCCGATCGCAATCTGTTATCAGAGATTCCGGAAGCGCGGGAAGCCCGGCGCGGGCAGGGATGACGAACCCCCTGCCCGATGCAATGGAGGGCGCGCCGTAGCCGCGCCCTCCATCTTCGGCGTATGGACGGGGCCATGCTGAGCCGGACGCTGCTGATCGGATTTGCGCTGCTCACCGCCACCGCGCCGCTGCCGCGCGAGGCGGTGCCGGAGCCGCTGCAGCCATGGGTCGACTGGGTGCTGCGCGGCCACGACGAGGCTGTCTGCGCGCCGCGGCTCGGTGACGCGCAGCAGCGCACCTGCGCCTGGCCGGCGCGACTCGAACTGACGCTCGACGAGAACGGCGGCAGCTTCACCCAAGAGTGGGACGTCCAGCGCGCCCAATGGGTGTCGCTGCCCGGCGCGGCGACGCCGTGGCCGGTCGAGGTGCTGCTCGACGGCGCCGCGGCGGTGGTGATCGCCCAGGGCGACGCGCCGGCACTGTGGTTGACGCCCGGACGGCACGCGATCAGCGGCCGCTTCGCCTGGCCGACGTTACCCGAGTTGCTGCCCATCCCCGCCGCCACCGGACTGCTGACGCTCACCCTGCGCGGCCAATCGGTGCCGTTCCCCGACCGCGACGCCGCGGGACGCCTGTGGCTGCAACGGCGCGCGCCGGTGGCCGACGAGGGCGAGCGCGTCGCCGCCGTCGTCCACCGCCTGGTCGACGACGACATCCCCCTACAGCTCGAGACCCACCTCCAACTCGAAGTGTCGGGCGTCGGCCGCGAACTGCTGCTCGGCCCGGTGCTGCCCGCCGGCTTCGTACCGATGGCGCTCACCAGCCCGCTGCCGGCGCGCCTCGAAGCCGACGGCCGCCTGCGCCTGCAGGCACGCGCCGGGCGCTGGACGCTGCAGCTGCTGGCCCGTCACGAGGGACCGGCGGCGGCGCTCGCCGTGCCGGCGGCGAGCCAGGGGTGGCCGGCGAGCGAGATATGGGTCTTCCGCGCCCACCCCGAGCTGCGCCTGGTGACCATCGAAGGCGCCGAGGCGATCGACCCACAGCAGACCGATCTGCCCGAGGACTGGCGCCAACTCCCCGCCTATCTGTTGCGCCAGGACAGCGAACTGCGCCTGGTCGAGCGCCGCCGCGGCGACGTCGGCGCCGCCGCCGATCAGCTCGCCCTGACGCGCACGCTGTGGCTCGACTTCGACGGCGGCGGCTACACCGTGCGCGACCGCATTATCGGCGAGCTGACGCGCGCCTGGCGGCTCGACATGGCACCGCCGACGCTGCTCGGGCGCGTCGCCGTCAACGGCAGCGACCAGTTCATCACCCGCCTCGCCGCCGACGCGCCGGCCGGTGTCGAGATCCGCGCCGGCGCCATCGACCTCGACGCCGACAGCCGCCTCGACGGCGCCCGCCGCGATCTCCCGGCGGTGGGCTGGGAGCACGACTTCCAGTCGGTCGCCGCGACGCTGCAACTGCCGCCCGGCTGGCGTCTGCTGCACGCCGGCGGCGTCGACCAGGCGCGCCCGACCTGGGTCGGTGACTGGACCCTGCTCGACCTGTTCATCGTTCTCATCACCGCCCTCGCCGCCGGCCGTCTCTTCGGCTGGCCGTGGGGTCTCCTGACCCTCGCCGCCGTCGGCCTGGCCTACACCGAGCCCGCGGCGCCGCGCGGCGTCTGGCTCGCCGTGCTCGCGCTCGAGGCGCTGGTGCGCGTCGTCCCCGACGGCACGGCGCGCCGCGCCCTCGCCCTGGCGCGCGTGCTGGCCCTGGCGGCGCTGGTGGTCCTCGTCGTGCCGTTCCTCATCGGCCAGATCCGCCAGGCGCTCTACCCCGCGCTGGAGCACCCGTATCAGAGCATGGACGTCGCCGCGCCGGACGCTGACGGCGGCGCCGATTTCAAGGCGGTCGCGGCGGCGCCGCCGGCGCAGGATGGGTTGCGCGATGAAGCCGCGTCGGCGCCCGAGGCGACTATGCAGGCGGCGCCGCCGCGCCGCGAGCGCAGCTATGAGTACGCCGCCGTCGATCCAGGCGTCGTCGTGCAGACCGGCCCCGGCCTGCCCGGCTGGAGCTGGAACACCGTCGCCCTGGAGTGGAGCGGCCCGGTCGAGCGCGATCAGCATCTGCACCTATGGCTGCTCTCGCCGTCCCTCAACCTGCTGCTTGCCGTCCTCCGCACGCTATTGCTGGCGCTGCTCGTCGCGCGCCTCGTCGGCCTGCGCCGCAACGCGCTGCGCGGCGGTGTGGCGGCGGCGAGTGCGGCGCTGCTGCTGGGCGGCGGCGCCGGGGTGGCGCGCGCCGAGTTCCCCTCCGAGGCGTTGCTCGGCGAACTGCGCGAGCGTCTGCTGGCGCCGCCCGATTGCCAGCCATCCTGCGCCGCCCTGCCGCGCCTGCGCCTCGACGCCGACGCACAGAGCCTGCGCCTGTCGCTGCGCCTCGACGTCGGCGCGGTGACGGCGGTGCCGTTGCCGGGGCACGCGCTGCAGTGGGTGCCGCGCACCGTGCTGGTCGACGGTGCCGCCGCCGCGGCGTTGATGCAGGGCGCCGACGGTGTTCTCTGGCTGCGCCTGGAGTCCGGCACGCATGACGTCGTCCTCGAGGGACCGCTGCCGGCCCGCGACACCGTGCAACTGCCGCTGCCGCTGGCGCCGAGTCGCGTCGAGGCGCAGGTGCGCGACTGGAGGCTCGATGGCGTCCACGCCGACGGCCGCGCCGACGCGACGCTGCAGCTCAGCCGTCTCGCGCCGGCGGACGGCGCGGCGACGGCGCCGCTGCCGGCGGACCAGCTGCCGCCCTTCGCGCGCGTCGAGCGCACGCTGCGCCTCGGCCTCACCTGGCAGGTCGAGACGCGCGTGGTGCGGCTGACGCCGCCCGACGCCGCGCTGCTGCTCGCCGTGCCGCTGCTCGGCGGCGAGGCGGTCACCACCGCCGAGGTGCGCGTCGCCGACGGCGCGGTGCAGGTGAACCTGCCGCCGCAGGCGGTCTCCGTCGCCTGGCAGTCGACGCTGAGCGAGCGTTCCCCCATCGCCCTGCGCGCACCGACCGGGCAGCCGTGGGTGGAGACCTGGCGTCTCGACGCGAGCCCGATCTGGCACGTCGAAGCGAGCGGCATCGCGGCCGTGCTGCGCAGCGACGTGAACGCCGCGCCGCTGCGCGAGTGGCGGCCGTGGCCGGACGAAAGCGTCCGCCTCGACGTGCTGCGCCCCGAGGGCGTCGCCGGGCAGACCCTGACCATCGACGAGAGCGTGCTCGCCGTCAGCCCCGGCCTGCGCGCCACCGACGCGACGCTGACGCTCGGCCTGCGCAGCAGCCGCGGCGCCCAGCACACCGTCGCGCTGCCGCCGACGGCGGAGCTGCTGTCGGTGACCATCGATGGGACCGCGCAACCGATCCGCGCCGATGCCGGCACGGTCGTGCTGCCGGTGAACCCCGGTCCGCAGCGCGTCGAGCTGCGCTGGCGCCAGGCCGACGGCATCACCGCGCGCTTGCGCAGCCCGGCGGTCGATCTCGGCGCACCGAGCGTCGACGCGCACCTGCGCATCGAGGTGCCGCCGAACCGCTGGGTGCTCTTCGCCGGCGGCCCGCGGCTCGGCCCGGCGGTGCTGTTCTGGAGCCTGCTGCCGGTGATGGCCCTGGTCGCCATCGGCCTCGGCCGCGTCCGCGCCACGCCCCTGCGCACGCGCGACTGGCTGCTGCTCGGCATCGGCCTGACGCAGGTGCCGATCGCCGCGGCGGTCGTTGTCGCCGGCTGGCTGCTCGCCCTCGGCTGGCGGCGCGCGCGCGGCGCCGCGCTGACGGCGCGCGCCTTCGACCTGGTGCAGCTGCTGCTCATCGGCTGGACGGCGACGGCAGTGGTCATCCTCTTCGTCGCCATCCAGCAGGGCCTGCTCGGCCAGCCCGACATGCAGATCGCCGGCAACGGCTCCAGCGCCGCGCTGTTGCGTTGGTACCAGGACCGCAGCCACGCAGCGCTGCCGCAGGCCTGGGTGCTGTCGGTGCCGCTGCTCGTCTACCGCCTGCTCATGCTTGCTTGGGCGCTGTGGCTCGCGCAGGCCCTGCTGCGCTGGCTGCGCTGGGGCTGGGAGAGCTTCGGCGCGGGCGGCTACTGGCGGACACTGCGCAGGGGGACAGCGTCCGGGAGCGCGGACGGCCAGCCCGCATCATGAAATGATGGCGCCGCGACGCGGCGCCGACATCACGGAGCGGGCGAGCCGCCCGCGCTCCCGGATGGGTGGCCCGATCGCGGCAGCGAATCGTGCTGCTCAGCGCCGCACCCGCGCCGTCGGTGTCGCCGTGGTCGGGTCCTCCGGCCAGGCGTGCCTCGGATAGCGGCCGCGCAGCTGCTTGCGTACCTCGATGTAGCCGCTGCGCCAGAAGCTCTCGAGGTCGTCGGTGATCTGCACCGGGCGCTGGCTGGGCGAGAGCAGCTCGAGCACCAGCGGCACGCGGCCGGCGGCGAGGCGCGGCGTCGCGCGCAGGCCGAACACCTCCTGGATGCGCGCCGCCGCGACCGGCGGTCGATCGGCTTCGTAGCGCACCGCGACGGCGCGGCCGGTGGGCAGCGCGTAGCGCGCCGGCGCCTCGCGTTCCAGCCGCTGCCACTGCGTCGTGCCGAGCAGACCGTGCAGGACGCCGGACAGGTCGGCGCCGCGCAGCTCGGCGAAGCTGCGCCGGCCGTCGCACAGCGACGCCACCGCGTCGGCGAGCAGCGCTTCGGGCTGCGGCAAGTCGAGCTCGGGCATGGCGCGCCGCAGGAAAGCCAGGCGCGCCAGCAATGCCGCGTCGTCGGCACCGAGCGCGACGGCGGCGGCCGGATCGCGGCGCGCGGCGGCGGCGAGCGCCGCGCCGGCGGCGGCACGCTCGACGTTGGCGTCGACACGTTCGGCGAGCACCAGGTCGGCGAAGCATTCGCGCCGGCGGCGGACGACACGCGCCTGCGCGGCGTCGAACTCCACCACCTCCTCGAACCGCAGCGAGTCCGGAAACAGCTCCGCCAACCAGGCGGCGTCGACGGCGCTGGCGACGCGCACGCGCGCCTCGGCGCCGGGCCCAGCGTCGAGGTCGACGGCGACGAACAGCTCGGCGTCGCGCACGACGCTGCGCGCTTCGAGGGCGACGCCGGTGCCGCCGACCATCAGCGCCCGCGGCGACCCCGACGCACGCCGCCGACAGAGGCGATCGGGATAGGCGGCGAAAATCGCGCGTGCGATGGCGACCTGCGCGTCGTCCCCTGCCCCTGGAGGGCACGGCGCCGTCGGCGCCTGTTGCATTGGATCCGCGTCGATCCATCCAACCGGCGCCGACCGGGCGGCGCCCTCGCGGGGAGGAGCGGATCGGGCCCATTGCCGTCGAGCGCGGTCGACCGTGCGCAATGCCCCCACGTCGAGGCCCAGGCGCCGGCACGCCGCCTCTCCGAATCCGGCCCGTGCCGCCTCGTCGAACAGCTCGGCGCGCAGCAGCAGATCCGACCCGCCGTTCGGCCAGCGCGCCGCGTCGCCGCCGCCGAAGGCGCGCGCCTCGAGCAGGATGTCGCGCTCGGCCGCCAACGCCGCGACCAACGCGCCGACCTTGCCCGCGCCGGCCGCGCGCGCCGCCAGCAGCAGCCGCGCGATGCGCGGCGGCGCGGCGATGCCGAGCATGGCGCGGCCGCGCACGGTCACGGCGCCCGACGCCGTGACGGCACCGAGCGCGGCGAGGAGTTGCTCGGCCTGGGCCAGCGCCGCCGGACGCGGCGCGTCGAGCCAGCCGAAGGCGGACACGTCGGCCGCGCCCCAGGCGTGCAGCTCCAGCGCGGTGCCGCTGAGTTCGAGGCGGCGCACCTCCGGCGTCTCGCGCGGCAAGCGCGCCGCGTGCTCGGCCGCGGTCCACAGGCGCAGGCAGCGCCCGGGCGCGGTGCGGCCGGCGCGACCGGCGCGCTGCTCGGCGGCGGCGCGGCTGATCGGCGCCAGGTGCAGGGCATTGAGGCCGCGCCGCGCGTCGTACTCGGCGCGGCGGGCGACGCCGCTGTCGACGACGGTGGTGACGCCCTCGACGGTCAGCGAGGTCTCCGCGACGTTGGTCGCCAACACGATGCGCCGGCGTGGGCCGCGGCGCAGGACGCGGCGCTGCGCGTCGAGCGGCAGATCGCCGTGCAGCGGCAGTACGTCGAGG
>Ga0105044_10000022_pt1 | contig 129952 bp, 124 predicted proteins | sample MAT01_FD_78092 | JGI IMG/M metagenome (GOLD analysis project Ga0105044, IMG submission 78092) | Freshwater microbial communities from Lake Fryxell liftoff mats and glacier meltwater in Antarctica - MAT-01 | ecosystem: Environmental > Aquatic > Freshwater > Ice > Liftoff microbial mat | place...
CCCCACCCGGGGAGCGGGAGGGGGGGGTTCCGCTGGGGGGGGCGCCCCCCCCCCCCCGGCGGACCCTGTTGGGTGGCGCGCGGCGCCCTGCACGGAGCGGATTTCCTCACCCGGCGGCGATCTCGCGCGCCAGCTTGATGGCCGACAGCGGCGCCGAGCCCTCGGCCTTGTTGTTGATGATCACGTACGTGTCGCGGCCGCGGGCGGCGGCGGCGCGGCAGAGCTGGGCGATCTCGCGCCGGCTGGCGGGGTCCTCGTCGACCAGGCGGTCGAAGGGGCGATAGCGTTCGCGCGCCGTCTCGTAGCGCTGGCCGTGGCCGAGCATCCAGCGCACCACCAGGGCCGGCGCATTGGGCTGGTCGAGCAAGCCGGCCTGCACCGGCGGCGGCGGCATGCTCGGGTGGACGTTGACCACGTGCGCGGCGCGCGCCGCGGCGAGGGCGTCGCCGTAGTCCAAGGTGAGCAGCGCCTGGGTGCGCAGCTCGACGGCGTACTGCAGGCCGCGCGGCAGACGCACGAGGAAGTCATGCAGGCGCGCGGCGAAGCGCTCGGTGCCGCCGAGCAGGGCGGCGGGCTGCGGCGGGAACTGGAAGACCAGCACGCCGGCCTTGGCGCCGAGGCCGAGCGCCATCGGCGCGCATACCGCGTCGGCGGCGTAGCCGGCGTCGAGGAAGGCGCCGTTGCGGGCCCCGCGCTGGGCGCCGTAGCGTTCGTGGCGTGGGAAGGCGGCGAGGGTGCACAGCTCCGGCGCCTTGACGACGAAGCGAAAGTCGTCCGGCACCGCCACCGCATAGGCGGCGAAGGTCTCGGCCGGCAGCGGCGCGTAGAAGGTGCGATCGACGCCGACCGCGCGCAGGATCGGATGGCGGCCGTAGGCGGCGAGGCCGTCGCGCGCCAGCGTCGTCGGCGTCGCGGCGCGATCGTAGACGATGCCCGACCAGCCGGGGAAGGACCACGACGAGGTGCCGAGCCGTGTCCGCTGCGGCAGCGCCGCCGCCAGGGCGAGGAGATCCTGCGGCACGGCCGCGGCGCCGACGCCGCGGGCCAGGGGCAGCGGCGCTGCGAACAGGTCGAGCTGTCGTGCCATGCGGGATGACCCTCTACCACGGCGGTGCGCCGACACAGCGCGCCCGCGGCGGCCGCCCGGCGCCGGGCCCGCGCGCCGCGGTGGGCGCGGGCGTCATCGCCCCAGGTGCGTGGCGAGCATGCCGGCCAGCAGGTCCATGTCGACCGGCCAGGCGTAGCGCAGCTCGAGCGTCGGGTGGCGGCTGCGCAGGGAAGCGAGGGCCTGCGGAATGTCGATCTCGGAGTGCGAGCCGCCGGGAGTGAGCATGGTGGGGACGACTGTGATGCTGGTGGCGCCGCGCCCGGCCAGCGCGGCGACCGCCTCGTCGAGCGACGGGGCGCAGAACTCGTTGTAGGCGACCACCAGGGGGGTGTCGCCGAGGCGTGCGCGCAGGGCGTCGGCGAGCGCGGCGATGCCGGCCTGGTACGGGTCGTTGACGGCGGTGCGCGGCCACGCGCGGATGCGCGTGTCGAGGGCGCGCTCCTCGTCGTCGGCAGCGCCGCCGTGCGCCGCGCGCTGGCCTTCGAGCGCCTTCAGGCGACGCACCTGTTCGCGCGGAAAATCCTTCGGCACGCCGCCGTGGCCGACGAGAATGACTGCCTTCATCGCAGGGCTCCCTGACGCGCCGCCTGGTAGCGGACCACGGCGGCGATGCGGCGCTCGGCGTGGTCGACGATCGGCGGCGGATAGTCGCGCGGCGGCGTCGCCGCCAGCCACGGCTTGTGGATCACGTCGGCCGGCACGGCACGCAGCTCGGGCACCCACTGGCGCACGTAGGCGCCGTCGGGATCGAACTTCTCCCCCTGCAGGACCGGGTTGAAGATGCGGAAGTACGGTTGCGCGTCGGTGCCAGTGGAGGCCGCCCACTGCCAGCCGCCGTTGTTCGACGCCGGCTCGGCGTCGACCAGGTGGTCCAGAAAGACGCGCTCGCCCAGGCGCCAATCGATCAGCAGGTCCTTGCTGAGGAAGCTGGCGACGATCATGCGGGCGCGGTTGTGCATCCAGCCGGTGGCGACGAGCTGGCGCATGGCGGCGTCGACGATGGGATAGCCGGTGCGGCCGTCCCGCCAGGCGGCAAAGCCGGCGGCGTCGTCGTTCCAGGCGACGTGCGCGAACTCCGGTTTGAACGCGCCGCGCAGTACGCGTGGGTGGGCGGACAGCAGGCCGAGGTAGAAGTCGCGCCAGATGAGCTCCTCGACCCACTTGCGGGCGCCGTCGGCGGCGGCGGGGTCGAGCGCGGCCAGCGCCAGCGCGTCGTGCACGCAGCGGCGCACCGAGATGGCGCCGAAACGCAGGTAGGGGGACAACCGCGAGGTGCCGTCGAGCGCCGGCCGGTCGCGGTCGCGCCGGTAGTCGCGCAGCGGGCCGGCGAGGAAGGCGCGCAGGCGAGCGTGCGCCGCCGCCTCGCCGCCGGCGGGAATCTGGGTGCGATCGTCCGCGGCGCCGAAATCGGCGGCGCTCGGCAGCGGGTCGCTCGCCAGGTCGGCCGGGGCGGGCGGCAGCGTCGGCGCCGGCCGCGGCGCCTGCGCGGTGGCGCCGTGTCGCAGCAACCAGGCATTGCGGTATGGTGTATAGACGACGAAGCCGCCGCCGCTCTTGGTGCGCAGCTCGTCGGCTTCGAAGACGACCCGGTCCTTGTACTCGCCGACGCGCACGCCCAGCCCCTCGGCGCGCGCCCGCACGGCCGCGTCGCGGCGACGGGCGTAGGGCGTGTAGTCGCGCGTGAACGTCAGCCGCTCGGCCCGCGTGTCGGCGAGCAGGCGCGCGATCGCGTCGACCGGGTCGCCGTGCCGGACGATCAGGCGCGACCCCTTGTGCGCCAGGTTGGCCGCCAGGCTGGCAAGGCAGTCGGCGAGGAAGCGGCGCCGCGCCAGGCTGGTATGCGCGGTGGCGAGGAGAGCGTCGTCGAGCACGAACACCGGGATCAGCTCGTCGGCGGCCGCCGCGGCGGCGGCGAGGGCGGTATTGTCGCGCAGGCGCAGGTCGTTGCGGAACCAGTGCACGATGCGCATCAGCGGACGATAGCGGGCAGACGAGGCGGCGCAAGCGCCCGCCGTCCTACCGGGCCCCCTGGCGAACCCCCTTTGGTGGGCGCCGCTGCGGCGGCGCCCACCGGGTCGGTGTGCTATCGGCGCAACGGCATGGCGGCGTACGACAGCGAGCAGATCGAGCAGCGGCGCGACCGCACGTTGCGGCGCCTGCCGGCGCTGCGCGTCGCCGGTCCGCGCCGCGCCATGCAGTTCCTCGACGACGTCGGGCTCGCCTCGCTGTTCGCCTATCGTCAGCTCAACCTGCCGTGTCTGTGGGTGGCGGTCTGTGGGCGACGCGATCCGCACTTCCCGGTCCACTCGCACGGGGATCCGGAACTGGGGCTGGCCTGGCGACTGAAGGACGCGCTGCCTGCGGCGGGGCGGGTCTTCTACGCCAAGCTGCTGCGCGGCAAGCCGACCTTCGTGTCCTGGGAGCTGTTTCCGGCCGTCTACCGCCTGTTCGGACCGCGCGCCGACTATCGCACCGCCTACCGAGCCGGCGTGCTCTCGCCGGCGGCGCGGGCGATCCTCGATGCCCTGCACCGGCGCCGGCCGCAGGAGACGCTGGCGTTGAAGCTCGGCACCAACCTGGCGCAGCCGTCCCAGCGGCGCGTCTTCGACGGCGCCATGGCCGAACTGCAGCAGACGCTGCGCGTGTGTATGGTCGAGGCGCGCTACGACCCGGGGTTCACCTACGTCTGGGATCTCGTCGAGGCACGCCATGCGGCGCGCGTGCGCGCGGCGCGGCGCTGGCGCGACGGAGCGGCGGCGCAGGCGGTGTTGCGCCGCGTCCTCGCCGCGGTGATCGCCGCGCCGGTGCGCGACGCGGCGCTGCTGGTCGGCGGCGCCGCGCGCGCCACGCCAGCGCTGGCGGCCTTGGCGCGCGCCGGGGTCATCGATGCCGAGGCGCGCATTGCCGGCCGTCCCGGTCGCTGGGTCGTCTGGCGCTGAAGCGCGGGCGCTCGACGCCGCGCGTTGCCTGCCTCCGTCCTGAAAAACTGTTGCTACGAGTTTCCCCTTGTGTCCGCCCAGGTGATCGGCCACATTCGGCCCCGTGAGCAGGGAGGGGGCAGTGACGGCGACTGCGGGGAACGCTCGGGCACGCCGCTGGGCGGTCTGCCTGGTCGGGGTGCTGGTCCTCGGCGGCGTTGCTGCGGTCCGCCCCGCGGCCGCCGAACGCGTGCGTCTCGACCCAGCGGCGCGGCCGCGCATCGTCAATGGGGTCAACACGCACGCCTACCCGAGCACCGGCGCGCTGCTGGCCAGTCCGGGCGGGCCGATCAGCGATGACAATGCCGGTTTGTCGTGCTCCGGGACGCTGATCGGCTGTCGGACCTTCCTCGTCGCCTCGCACTGCGTCGAGGACCCGACGCCCAGCCGTTACCGCGTCTATCTGCAGCACGCCGGCCTCTTCGAGGTGACCTCGGTGATGCGCCATCCCGCCTACGAAGATGCGACGTTCCCGATCGCCGACGTGGCGGTACTGACGTTGGCCGATTGGGCCACGGGCATCGCCCCGACGGCGGTCAACCAGACCGATCCGCTACCGTTCATCCCGGCCGTCGGCACCATCGTCGGATTCGGCCAGACGCAGGGGGGCGGCAACGACTACGGCATCAAGCGCGTCGGCACGGTGCAGACGGCGGCATGCCCAGCCGGTCTGCCGGCGGGCGCCACCGACGCCGAGGTGGTGTGCTGGGCCTTCGAGACGCCGCTCGGCGCGCCCGGCACTGATTCCAACACCTGCAATGGCGACTCCGGCGGCCCGCTCTTTCTCGATCTCGGCGCCGGCAGCGTCGTCGCCGGTGTCACGTCCGGCGGCTCGAGCCTGAACTGCCTGGCCGACGACGTCAGCTACGACGCCAACGTCGCGACCTACGCCGCCTTCGTTCTCGCCCGCCTGGCCGGCGACGACACGGCGACCTGCGGCGGCTTGCCGGCGGTCGGGACCGCGCAGACGACGGTCACCGGGCACGCCGGCACCCTGGATCAGGGCAACACCAGCGATGCGTGGAGCGTCACCGTCCCGGCCGGCGCCAATGCGCTGCGCGTCGCCCTCAACGGCGAGGACAACGGCGCCTTTGCGGTCGATCTCTACGTCAAGCAGGGGAGCGGCGCCGGCCCCGCCAACTTCGACTGCAAGGCCGACGGCGCCGCGGTCTTCGGCGCCTGCGTCATCGACCATCCCGCCGCCGGGACGTGGTCGATGGCCGCCGTGCGTACCCAGGGCGGCGGCGAGTACCAGCTCACCGCGACGGTGTTCGGCGGCGCGGCGCCAATCTGCGGCGACAGCGTACGCGCCTTCGACGAGACCTGCGACGGGGCCGATGCCGATCTCTGCGCCGGCCTGTGCCGGCCCGACTGCACCTGTCCCGCGCCGGTCTGCGGCAACGGCGTGCGCGAGCAGGGCGAGCAGTGCGACGGCGCCGCCGCCGGCCTCTGCCCGGGGCAGTGCGACGCCGCCTGCGCCTGCCCGGCGCCGTGTTCGATCGGCGACCTCTACGACGTCAGCGCCCGCCTCGACGCGGCGCGCCTGAAGCTGCGGGCGCGCGTGTTGAACTTCAATGGGAGCTGGGACGGCGTCGATCCGCGCGACGGGTTCCGCCTCAGCCTCTTTCAGGCCGGGACGACGCTGAGCATGGTCATCCCCGCCAACGACCCGGGTTGGAGCAAGTCGAAGCCGGACAAGGGACGCTACACCTGGACCGGCAACGTCGGCGGCATCACGCGCGTCAAAGTCGTCGATCGCTCGGCGCGGGCGGGAATCTGGAAAGTCGTCGTCGTCGGCTCCGCCGTCAGCGGCGCCGGCAACTTCGACCTCGCGCTGCCGATCGACGTGCGTCTCACCATGGATGAGCGCTGCAGCGACGACTCCTTCTGAGCGCGGCGCCGACCACCGACGCGGTCGCCCTGGCGCGCGCCGCCGCCGCAGAGGTGCGCCGCCTCGGCGTCGCCGGGCGCACGCTGTTCTCATCGTTCGACGAGGTCGCGGCGGTGGAGATCGCCCGCGCCGAGCCGCCGCTGTACGCCGCACTGCTCAGCGGCGGCGCCGGCACGGCGCTGCTGCAGCGCGTCGCTGCCCTCGACCTCTCGGCCATCCACCCCAGCTGGTCCGGCAGCACTGCCGAGGCGGTCGCCACGGGGCACGCCCTCGGCCTGCAGGTCAACCTGTGGACGGTCAATACGCGCCGCTACCTCGAGCAGTCGCTCGCCAAGGCTCCCGACGCCATCATCACCGACGAACCCGTCGTGCTGGCGGAGCTGTTGCGGACGCCGCCGTCGTTGCGCTGACCCCTCTCCCGCCGGGAGAGGGGTCCCCTGCGGCACGCGCCCTGCTTCTCCGGAACCCCTCACCCGTTGAGGGAGGGGTCGGGTGCGGGCGCCAGACCCGCCGAGGCGCCGCGCAGGCGTGGGTCGGCCGCGGCGTCCGCGATCGCCAGCGCTCGCTCGGCCAGGCTGGGGGTGGCGCGCAGCATGCCGGCGAAGCCCTCGCCGAGGGTCTTGCCCTGCAGGTGGCGGGCGTAGATGCCCTCGGCGATGATCGCGAGCTTGTACAGTGCCAGGACCTGGTAGAAGTCGATGGCGGCGACGTCGCGACCGCTGCCGCGCGCGTAGCGGTCGATCAGCTCGGCGCGGCGCAGGAAACCCGGCTCACGGGTGAAGCCGGCGACACTACCGATGCTGGCCGGATCGATGACGTCGTCGGGGTCGGCCCAATAGATGAGCGTGTAGCCGAGGTCGGCGAGCGGATCGCCGAGCGTCGCCATCTCCCAGTCGAAGACGGCGACGACGCGGCCGGGGTCGTCGGCCGCGAGCGCCAGGTTGCCGAGGCGGAAGTCGCCGTGAACGATGGTCGGCGGCGGCGATGTCGGCAGCGCCGCCCGCAGCCGCCGCGCCAGCGCCTCGATGGCCGGCAGCGGCGCGGTCCGCGAGCGCTCCCATTGCTGGCCCCAGCGCCGCACCTGGCGCTCGAGGTAGCCGTCCGGACGCCCGAAATCCGCCAGCCCGACGGCGCGAAAGTCGATCGCGTGGAGATGTACCATGGTATCGATCATCGCCTCGCTGACGCGTCGGCGCGCCGCCGGCGTCGCGGCGTAGCCAGCCGGCAGCGCCTGTGCCAGGACGACGCCGGGGCGGTACTCCATGACGTAGAACGGCATGCCGTTGACCGCCGGGTCCTCGCACAGGGCGATGGGCCGGGCGACGGGCACGACGGTGTCGGCGAGGGCGGCCTGGACGCGGTACTCGCGCGCCATGTCGTGCGCGGTCGGCAGTACATGACCGAGCGGCGGCCGGCGCAGCACCCAGGCGCGGCCGCCGCCGTCGACGCGATAGGTCAGGTTCGAGCGGCCGCCGGCGATCAGGGAGTAGGAGAGCGGGATATCGCCACCGGGCACGCGCGCGGCGAAGAAGGCGGCGACGGCGGCGTGGTCGAGGCCGGGAGTATCGGACATGCGCGAGCGTCTAGCAGATGTCGCGCGCGGTCCGGCAACGCGGTCCGGCAAAGGATGTCGGCTCCGCGCCCGCCGTGCTAGAGCATCGGCAGCGGCGCGGCGGGAGCCGCGCCAGCGACGCCTGCCATGACTCCCGTGATCATCGAGGCCGCGATCAACGGCATCGCCAGCAAGAGCCGTGGCGCGCAGGTGCCGTGCGCGCCGGCAGAGATCGCCGCCGATGGGTTGGCCTGTCTCTCCGCCGGCGCGGCGATCGTCCACAACCACATCGACGAGTTCAGCGGCGGCGAAGCGGCGGCGGCGCGCTACCTGGAGGGGTGGCGGCCGCTGCTCGCGGCGCGGCCCGACGCCATTCTCTATCCGACCGTTGGCGCCGGCAGCGACGTGGTGGAGCGCTACGCGCACATCGGCCTGCTCGCCGAGCGCTGCGCCATGCGGCAGAGCCTGTTCGATCCGGGCTCGGTGAATCTCGGCAGCCTCGGCGATGACGGCGTGCCGGGCGGCGGCCTCGATTTCGTGTACGCCAACACGTTCAATGACACGCGCCACATGGTCGCGCTCGCCGAGCAGCACCGCCTCGGCCCGAGCATTGCCATCTTCGAGCCGGGCTTCCTGCGCGTCGTGCTCGCCTGGTGGCGGGCCGGACGTCTGCCGCGCGGCGCCTTCGTGAAACTCTACTTCGGCGGCGCGGCCGACTACCTGCCCGGGCCGCGGCCGGGCGTCAGCTTCGGGCTGCCGCCGACGCGCACGGCGCTGGCGGCCTACCTCGAACTGCTCGGCGACTACCCGCTGCCGTGGGCGGTGGCGGTGGTTGGTGGCGACGTGCTGGCCTCCGGCCTGGCGCGCCTGGCTCTCGAGCGCGGCGGCCATCTGCGCGTCGGTCTCGAGGACTACGCCGGCGAGCGCCAGCCGTCGAACGCCGACTTGGTGGCGGAAGCCGCGGCGCTGGTGCGCGCCAGCGGGCGCGCGGTGGCGTCGTGCGCCGAGGCGGCGCGTCTCCTGGACCTCCCGATCGGCATCCCCTCCCCCTGAGCCTCGCCCAGCCGGAGAGGGGACGCCGCATCGGCGGCCCCGCTCAGGGCTTCACGTAGTAGGACCCGAGCAGCAGGAACATCTCGTCTTCGGTGGTGACGCCGCCGCGCAGCGTGCAGGCGTCACACAAGCCGTCGCCGGCGCCCGGGCTGGAGTCGCAGGAGCGGTGGCGGGCTTCCGCGTCGGCGCCGCTGCACGCGGCTTGCGGCTGACCGCTGAAGCAATGGGTCGCCGTCGTGCAATTCGAGAAGCCGTTCGGGTTCGGCGTCTGTTTCGACAGACGCTTCACGGTCATCGGGTCCGCGAAGCCGTTGTCGTACAGCGCGCAGTACGTCACCGAGCGTTCCGCCTGGGTGCCGGTGAAGACCAGCGGCGGGTTGAAGCGCAGCTGGACCGGGTCGTTGAACAGGAAGTTGGTGTAGATCAGGCTCTCCATCGCAGCGCGCCCGTCGGGCGCGGCGCAGGTGGCGCCGGCGCTGCATTGCGTCGGGCTGAGCGGATCGCAGGCGACATTGCCCGCCTGGCCCTGGCAGGTGAAGGCGCCGCGGAAGGTGCGCCAGCGCTTGCCGCGCTGGTGCATGTGCGAGGTGAGTTCGAACAGGTTCGCGTTCGCCGGAAATCTGAAGACGCTGCAGATCTCTTGCTGCTGGAAGGCCGGCACGTTCATCCTGAAGATCGACGACAGGTCGAAGATGCCGTTGGCGAAATAGAGGCGCTCCTCCGGTTTGGCGAACGTGAAGTTCAGCCAGGCGCGCAGCTTGCCGTCAATGTTGGTCAGGTTGAAGGCGTGCGAGTTCCACCACACCATCCCCTTCAGCGGGATGCAGCGGTACGACCCGTCGGGGAAGATCCCCGTGGCATTGGTCTCCTGCGCGCCGGCGAACTGGATCGCCGAGCGCGTGCCCTCGTTCGGGCCGAAGCCGTTACACGCGATGCTCGAGCTGATGGCGGTGATGCAGAAGCCGCCGGCGCCGCAGGCGGTCTTGTCGGTCGGGTCGCAGGTAGCGCCCTCGCGCGCACCGCCGGCGCAGGTGAAGCCGCCCCAGTCGGGATGCTCGGGGCCCTGCGCGCCGGTGTACAGATACAGGATCAGGTGGTGGCTGAGCGGGTCCTGGCGCAGTTGCTCGACATTGTAACAGAAGTTGTCGCCCTCGCGCATTTCTGCCGGCACCTGATCGGTGAAGTCGTAGTAGCTGCCGAAGCAGACCTCGTCCTCGCTCTTCGTCTTCACCGTCCACGGCGGCATCTGCATCTGCACGCCCTCGCCGGCGGGCAGCGGGTCGAGCGGCCGGATGGTGATCGGCTCGGGCTCGGGCAGGCAGGCGTTGAGCAACGACGCGGCGGCCGGCACCGAGCCGGTGCGGGTGGCGGCGGCGTAGATCCACAGACGCAGCGCCTCGAGCTCGTCGTCGGTCAGCGCCGCGCCGATCGACGGCATGGGCGTGCCGATGCCGAGCTCCTGGAAGGGGAAGAGGTCGGGCTGGGTTTTCGCCGCCAGCTTGAGGAAGAGCAGGCTGAGGTTGGCGTCGCCCGGCTCGACGCGCTTGCGGCCGACGTAGTTGGAGGGTTGGTCGACGAGGGCGTCGTAGGAGGCGTCGGCGCGCAGGTCGAGGCCCCCCGACTGCGCGACGCCGTGGCAGGCGGCGGTGGTGCAGCCCTTGTTCTCGAAGATCGCCTGCTGGATGAGATCGTAGGTGTTGGCGAAGGCGTCGCAATCGGTCGTGGTGCAGTCGGCGCGGCAACCGTCGCCGTCGAAGTCGTTGCCGTCGTCGCACGCCTCACCGAGTTCCTGCATGCCGTTGCCGCATTGGGCGGGCGGGCAGACGACGGCGTCCTGCACGTAGACCAGGCCGGTCATACAGCCGGTCTGCTCGGCGAGGCCGGCGAGGAAGGCGTCGGCGCCGCGGCCGTACGCGCGTTCGAACGCGGCGGGCGGGCAGGTCGTGGCGATCGCCGCGACGCTGGCGGCGCGGGCGCGGGCGATGCGGGCGCGCGCCCAGTCGACCAGGCGCTGTTTCTCGGCGGCCCCGAGATTGAGCGCGGCGATGCGGTCGAACGCTTGCTGATAGGCGCGCATGGCGTAGCGCAGCGTGCGGGCGGACTCGCGCGCGCCGGCCTGCACGCAGGCGGTGGTGCTGTCGTCGACGGCGGCGATGGAGCCGCCGACCATCGCCGGGGCGAAGGCGGCAGTGCTGGCGGCGGTGTCGAGCTGCCGGCAGGCGTCGGTGACGTCCTTCTGCGCGTCGGAGAGATCGATGTAGCCGAGATTCTGCAGTTGCGGCAGGGTGCAGGCGCGCTGCAGGCGGTCGAGCGAGCGGCTGCGGGCGGCGCCGACGGCGGCGTCGAGCGCCGTCTCGTCGCAGGTGCCGCCGGTCAGCGCGGCGCCGAGGCAGGCGTTGCGGGCCGCGGCAACCTGGCTGATGCACACCGAGGTGGCGCGGCTGAGGACGCGTTGGCAGCGCGAGGCGTCGGGCGGGAAGGCGCCCCAGTTGGCGAGCGCGGCGGGTTGCCCGTGCGCGTGCGCCGCGGCGGCGGTGCAAATGATGCCCAGGCCTGCAAGCAGGCCATGAATGGTGTTCAGTCGCATCGAACGTCCCCCCCCCGGTCTTTAACGGAAGTACCGGGCATCATTAGGCGAGACAAGCCCCGGCAGGCCGAACGGGCGATTTCGGAGCCTGACCTGACGGGCCATTACGGCGCCATCCGGGGGCGCCAAGAGGGCGCCGCCAGGAGGCGGAAGGGGGACAGACGGAAGGGGGACGTTGGGGCGAATCGGGCACTTCCGCCGCGGAAGTGCCCGATTCGCCCCAACGTCCCCCTTTTCACGACGCGGCGGTTACTAGGTAGGCGGGCGTTCGAGCCGGTACACCGCGCCGCCGTAATCGACGATGTACAGCTCGCCGCGCGCATCCTCGCCGAAGCTCGAGACGGCGCCGATCTCGCGGCCGCCGCCGGGGGCGAGGGCGGCGGTGCGCTCCTGCAGGCCGGTGACGACGCCGTCGACGAGCGCGAAGGTGCGCAGGAAGCCGCTGCAGTAGTCGGAGAAGAAGTACTGGCCGTGCAGGTCGGGCAGCGCGCAGCCGCGATAGACGAAACCGCCGGTGACCGAGCAGCCGTCGTCGCGGCCGTAGTCGAGCACGGGTGGGATGAAGGGGGCGATCTGGTCGGGGCAGAAGCGCGTCGGCGGCGGCGGTTCGAAGCAGGCGAAGCCCTCGAACACGTCCCAGCCATAGTTCTCGCCGCCGCGGCTGCTGGCCGGCTGCACGCTGATCTCCTCGAAGGCGTTCTGGCCGACGTCGCCGATGAACAGCGCGCCGCTGCCGCGGTCGAACGAGAAGCGCCACGGGTTGCGCAGCCCCTTGGCCCAGATCAGGTCGAGCGGCAGGCCGCGACCGAGGTGGGGGTTGTCGGGTGGCACGGCGACGTATGGTGGCTCGTCCACGTCCACGTCGAGGCGCAGCAGTTTGGCGAGCAGCGTGTCGTCGTCCTGCCCGGCCTCGAGCGGGTCGCCGCCGGAGCCGCCGTCGCCCATGCCGACGTACAGGTGGCCGTCGGGTCCGAAGGCGAGCTGGCCGCCGTTGTGGTTGTCGAACGGCTGCGCGATCGTCAGCAGGATGCGCTCGCTGTCGACATCGGCGCGGTTGGCGTCGGCGCTCACCTGATAGCGCGCCACGACGGTGGCGCCGCTGGTGTCGGTGTAGTTGACGAAGAAGCGGCCGTTGCGCTCGTAGTCGGGATGGAAGGCGACGCTGAGCAGGCCGCGTTCGCGGCAGCACGACGCGCGCGTTTCGATATCCAGGAACGGGGTGACGAGGAGGAGGCCGTCGGCGACGACGCGAATGCGCCCGGGCTGTTCGACGATGAAGACGCGGCGCGGGTCGAGCGGCGCCGCGGCGACGTGCACCGGCTTCTCCAGCCCCTCAGCCACCAGCACCGCACGCGCCGCGGCGCCCGGATGGGCGGCGACACCGGCGCACGGATTGCCGCCCGGCTCGAGCGCGCACACGCCGCTGCAGCCGTCGCCGTCGCTGCGATTGCCGTCGTCGCACTCCTCGTCGGCCTGCGCGGCGCCGTCGCCGCAACGACTCGCGCACCCGTCCAGTGCGGCGCCGACGGCGGCGATCAGTTCCTCGATCGTGACGCGCTGGTCGGCGTTGACATCGGCCGCCGGGCAGCGCTCGGCGCCGCCGGCATCGAGCGCGACCTGCACGGCGATGACGAGCTCGTCGATGGCCACCGTGCGGTCGCCGTCGCAGTCGGCCGGGCAGGCGAGAGCCGGGGCCGCGGCGAGGAGGAAAACGAGGGGCAGGCAGCGCATGCTCAAGCTCTACCGAGCCGCCGCATGTGTGGGAACCCCGATCGATGGACGATGACCTTGTTGAGGGCTTGCCCGTCTGTGGTACTGCTCTGTGGTGGAGGAGGACTCAGCATGGCAATCGAAGAGGGCAAGTCGGCGCCGCCGTTCACGTTGACCGACGGCAGCGGCGCCAAGGTGTCGTTGAAGGACTTCGCCGGCAAGGACGTGATTCTCTATTTCTACCCCAAGGACGACACGCCCGGCTGCACCAAGGAAGCCTGCGGCTTTCGCGACGAGTGGAAGATGCTGCAGAAGCTCGGCGCCGTCGTGCTCGGCGTCTCCGCCGACAGCCAGGCGTCGCATGAGAAGTTCGCGCGCAAGTACAAGCTGCCGTTTCAGTTGCTCTCCGACCCAGAGCGCAAGGTGATGGAGAAGTACGACGCCTACGGCGAGAAGATGATGTACGGCAAGAATGTCACCGGCGTCATCCGCTCGACCGTCTGGATCGGCAAGGACGGCAAGGTGCGCCGCCACTGGCGCAAGGTCGCCAACGCCGAACTCCACCCGGGCAAGGTCCTCGAAGCGCTGCGCGGCTGAGCGTCAGGGTCCCCCATCCGGGAGCGCGGGCGAGCCGCTTGCGCTCCCCAGGGTGGGGACGCGACGCGTCGATTGACAAACGTCCGTTTGGTGCAGTAGCCGGACCGGGATTTCCGAAACGGCACGGGGGAGCACAATGCAGGCGCCAGAGCCGGTCGAGCCGATGTACCAGGAGCTGGTCACCGAGTTCACCTACAAACATTCGACCGGTGAGACGGTCGGGCGTTTTCTCGCCGGGCTGAAAGAGCAGAAGACCATCTGGGGGCAGCGGGTGGCGGGGCAGGGGGTGGTCGTGCCGCCGCTCGGCTACTCGGAGCTCGACGCGCACAGCTGCGGCGAGTGGGTGGCGGTGCAGGACACCGGCGTCATCACCGCCGCCGCCATCGTGCACGAGCCGATCGCGCGCCTGCACCCGCTCGAGCAGCCCTTCGCCTTCGTGCTGGTCAAGCTCGACGGCGCCGACACCGCCTTCGCGCACCTCGTGCGCGATGACCTGGCGCGGGTGCGGGTCGGGGCGCGCGTGCAGGCGGAATGGAAGGCCGACGCCGACCGGGTGGGCAGCGTGCTCGACATCGCCGCCTTCCGCGTCGTCGCCTGAGTCAGGGGGAGCGCATGCACGAGCCGCCGCAGGATCCAGTTAAGTACGTCGACGCCAACGTCTACCTGCCCTACCGCTACATCGCCGGCGATTACCGCGCCCGCGCCATCCACGGCCTGAAGCACAAGCAGTTCGTCGGCTCGAAGTGCTCGCAGACGGGCAAGGTCTTCGTCATGCCGATGGTCAACTCGCCGGAGAGCTTCGCGCCGGCGACCGAGTTCGTCGCGCTCGAGGGGCGCGGCGTCATCACCACCTTCTGCATCGTCAACATCCCGGTCATCGGCCGCGATCTGGAGATCCCTTACGTCGCCGCCTCGGTGGCCCTCGACGGCGCCGCGATCTCGATCTTCGCCGCCATCCAGGAATGCGCGGTCGGCGAGGTGCGCATGGGCATGCGCGTCGAGGCGGTGTGGCGCGGCGACGACGAGCGCACTGGGTCGTTCGACGACGTCAAGTACTTCCGCCCGACGGGCGAGCCCGATGCGGCGCCCGAGACCTACTTGAACCGCCTGTGATCGGAGAAGAGTTCACACGGAGCAACGGAGCAACCGAGGGTTGGGACTCGCGCAGCACCCCTCCGTGACTCCGTTTCTCCGTGTGAACTCATGAGAAGGGCTTCTGATGGCAGAACTACGTAACGTCGCCGTCGTCGGTTTCGCGCAGGCGCCGGTGGTGGCGCACGACGCGCACCGCATGGCGACGGAGATGCTCTATCCGGTGGTGCGGGAGGCGCTGGCGCAGTGCGGCGTGACGCGCGACGCGATCGACTACCAGACCGCCGGCTCGGCCGATTACATCGACGGGCGGCCGTTCGGCTTCGTCGCCGCGCTCGACGTCATGGGCAGCTGGCCGCCGCGGCAGGATTCGCACCTCGAGATGGATGCCGCCTTCGCTGCCCACTACGCCTGGATCCGCCTTCAGGCGGGCGAGAGCGACACGGCGATGGTGGTCGGCTACGGCAAGGTGTCGGAAGGGCAGCCGGAGCGCATCCTCAATCTCCAGCTCGACCCCTACACCGTGGCGCCGCTCGGGCTCGGCCCGCTCAGCACCGCGGCGCTGCAGGCGAGCGCCTACATGGCGCGCAGCGGCGTCGGCGACGCCGACCTGGCGGCGGTGGCGGCGCGCAGCCGCCTCGCCGCGGCGCGCAATCCGCACGCGCAGGTGCGCGAGGCGGCGACGGCCGCGGTGCTGCAGCAGACGCCGTGGGCGGTCGAGCCGTTGCGTCGTGGCTATGTGGCGCCGGTCGGCGAGAGCGCGGTCTGCCTGCTGCTCGCCGCCGAGGGCAAGGCCGAGGCGATGTGCGCGCAGCCGGCGTGGATCCACGGCGTCGACCAGCGCGCCGAGCTGCAGAGCCTCGGGGCGCGCGATCTGTCGCGCAGCGCCAGCGCCGCGCTGGCGGCGCAGCGGGCCCTGGCGATGGCCGGGCTGGTCAGCGCGCGCGAGGTCGACGTCGCCGAGCTGTGCGGCGTCACCGCTGTCGAGGAACTGATCCTGCGCGAGGCCCTCGGCCTGCCGGCCAATGGCGACGGCGCGCCGGTGGTCAACCCGTCCGGCGGCGCGCTGACCGCCAATCCGATCATGATGACCGGCCTCATCCGCCTCGGCGAGGCCTTCAAACAACTCAGCGGCACGGCCGGCGCCTGCGCCGTGCCGAACGCGCGCCGCGCCATCGCGCACGCGGCGCAGGGGCACTGCCTGCAACAGAACCTGGTCTTCGTGCTCGGGCGCGAGCGGAGGTGGTCGTGAAGCGTCCTGTCGCAGTGGTCGGGGTCGGGCAGACCAAGCACGGCGCCCGCCGCTCCGACGTCAACATCGCCGGCCTGGTGCGCGAGGCGGTCGATCGCGCCCTGCTCGACGCCGGTCTGGAGCACAAGGACATCGACGCCGTCGTCATCGGCAAGGCGCCGGACATGCTCGAGGGCGTCATGCAGCCCGAGCAATTCCTCATCGGCGCCATCGGCGGGCACCTGAAGCACGTCGTGCGCATCCACACCGCCGGCTCGGTCGGCGCGACGACGGCGCTGGCCGGCGTCACGCACGTCGCCTCGGGGCTCTTCGACCGCGTCCTGGTCATCGCCTTCGAGAAGCAGTCGGAGGGCAACGTCATGTGGGCGCTGTCGCCGAACATGCCGTTCACGCCGCCGCTGGTGGCCGGCGCCGGCGGCTACTTCGCGCCGTACATCCGCGCCTACATCGCGCGCACCGGCGCGCCGTCGCACATCGGCCCATACACCGCCGCCAACGCGCGCGAAAACGGCGGCCGCAACGAGTACGCCCACCTCACCGAGCCGATCACGGTCGAGGACGTGCTCGAGTCGCCGGTGTTGTGGGATCCCATCCGCTACCTCGAGACCTGCCCGTCCTCCGATGGCGCCGTGGCGATGGTGCTGGCCAATGAGACGCAGGCGAAGCGGGGGCCGCACAAGCCGGCCTGGGTGAAGGGCGGCGCCTCCTACGCCGAGGCGATGTGGATCCCCGGCCGCGATCAGGTCAACCCGCTCGCCGGCCGCACCTGCGCCAAGCACGTCTACGACCAGGCCGGCATCACCGACCCGTGGAACCAGATCGATACCGCCGAGATCTACGTTCCCTTCGCCTGGTTCGAGGCGATGTGGCTGGAGAACCTCGGCTTCGCCGCCATCGGCGAGGGCTGGAAGGTGGTCGACCGCGGCGACCAGAAGATGACCGGGCACCTACCGATCAACCCCTCCGGCGGCGTGCTGTGCACCAACCCCATCGGCGCTTCCGGCATGTTGCGCTTCGGTGAGGCGGCGCTGCAGGTCATGGGCCGCGCCGGCGCCCACCAGGTGGAGGGCGCCAAGACCGCGCTCGGCCACGCCTACGGCGGCGGCGCCCAGTACTTCGCGATATGGGTGGTGGGGAGCGAATTGTGATGGCTGAACCGGCTCTGCGCTACGAGAAGGACGGGCACATCGCCGTCCTCACCATGAACCGCCCCGAGGCGCGCAACGCGGTGAATCCGGAGATGCTGTGCCGCCTCGCCAACGCGTGGGAGGACGTCAACGCCGACCCCGAGATCCGCGTCGCCATTCTCACCGGCGCCGGCGAGCAGGCCTTCTGCGCCGGCGCCGACCTCGACAAGCTGGTGCGCATGATGCAGGGCGCGATCCCGCCCGAGAACGAGTACGACGAGCGCATCAAGAACGACGTTGGCACCATCTACAAGGGCTTCATGCGCAGCCTCGACGTGGTCAAGCCGATCGTCGCGGCGGTGAAAGGCTTCTGCGTCGCCGGCGGCCTCGAGCTGCTCAACTGCTGCGACATCCGCGTCGCGGCCGACGACGCGCAGTTCGCCCTCGCCGAGGTCAAGTGGAGCCTCTTCCCGATGGGCGGCTCGACGGTCCGCATCCCGCGCCAGATCCCCTGGCCGATCGCCATGGAGATCATGCTCACCGGCGAGCGCTTCTCGGCGCAGGAGGCGTACCGCGTCTGCCTGGTCAACAAGGTCGTGCCGGCGGCGCAGGTGATGGCCGAGGCGCGCCGCTACGCCGAGATCATCGCCGCCAACGGGCCGCTCGCCGTGCAGGCGGTGAAGCGCTCGGCGCTGGCTGGGATGGGGCTGCCGACCGCCCAGGCGCTCGACAAGGAACTCGAGATCGGCATCCCGGTGTCGATGTCGCAGGACGCGCGCGAGGGGCCCAAGGCCTTCAAGGAGAAGCGCGCGCCGCGCTTCACGGGCACGTGACCGCCCGACTCGCCACGGCGCGCAAGGCCAAGGACCCGCGGCCGACGCGCGAGGTGATCCTCGATGCCGCCGAGCGGCGCTTCGCCGAGCGCGGCTTCGACGGTGTGTCGGTGCGCGAGATCGCCACCGATGCCGGCCTGAAGAATCAGGCCAGCCTCTATCACCACTTCAAACACAAGCGGGCGCTCTACGAGGCGGTGCTGCAGCGCGGCCTGGAGCCGATCATCGAGTTGGTGGCGTCGAGCGCCACCGCCGGCGACGCCAGCGATCCAGTCCTCGACCGCCTCGTCGACTACCTCGCCAGCCGTCCGCACCTGCCGCGCCTGATCCAGCGCGCCGGCCTCGACGACACCAAGGAGCTGCGCGCCACGGTCATCCGCCTCCTCGGACCGTTGTACAGCAGCGGCCTGGAGGTCCTGACCGGCAGCGGCGGCCGCTGGGCATCGGACGAGATCCCGCACCTGGCGGTCGGCCTCTACCACCTCATCTTCGGCTACTTCGCCAACGCCGCGCTGCTCGAGTCGGTGCTCAACGAGGACCCGCGCAGCAAGCCCGCGCTGGCCCGCCAGGCGCAGTTCCTCAAGGTCGCCGTCGCCCGCCTTCTGGGGTGAGGATCCTCGCCGAGTTCCCTCTCCCGCATGCCCTGCGGGAGAGGGAACTCGGCGCCGCTACGGCTTGTAGCGGATCAGCAGGTCCAGCACGCGGCGCGTGCGCGCCGCGTACGGCGGGTAGAACAGGTGCAACAGCGACAGGCGCGGGTTGGTGAAGACCGGGCGCAGCTTGGAGAACTCGAGGAAGCCCTCGACGCCGTGGTAGTGGCCCATGCCGCTGGCGCCGATGCCGCCGAACGGCATGTCGTGCTGCGCCACGTGCAGCATGCAGTTGTTCACCGTCACACCGCCCGAGATGGTCGAGTAGACCAGCTTCTCCTGCGTCGCGGCGTCGTTGGTGAAGATGTAGAAGCCGAGCGGCCGGTCGCGGCCGTTGACGTAGGCGATCACCTCGTCGAGGTGGGTGTAGGTCCGCACCGGCAGCAGCGGGCCGAAGATCTCGTCCTGCATGATGGTCATGTCGTCGGTGACGTCGAGCACCATGTGCGGCGGGATCTTGCGCAGCCCGTCGTTGAACGACATCTCGGGCACCAGCGAGATCACCTCGCCGCCCTTCTGGCGCGCGTCCTCGAGCGTGGCGCGCAGGCGGCGGTACGACTTCTCGTCGATCACCGAGGTGTAGCTCTGCTGGTTGGTGTCCGGGTAGCGCTGCGGCATGATGCGCTTGGCGGCGGCGACGAAGGCGTCGCGCTTGGCGGCCGGCACGAAGAGGTAGTCCGGGGCCAGGCAGGTCTGGCCGGCGTTGAGGAACTTGGCGTACAAAATGCGCGCCGCGGCTTCGTCGACGTCGAAGTCGTCGCACAGGATGGTCGGCGACTTGCCGCCCAGTTCGAGCGTCACCGGCGTCAGGTTCTCGGCGGCCGAGCGCATCACCGTGCGGCCGGCGTCGGCCGAGCCGGTGAAGATGATGTGGTCGTAAGGCAGGGTGGAGAAGTCCTGCGCGCGCACGCCCGGCAGGATGGCGAGCACGTCTTCGGGGAAGACCGCGGCACACTTCTCGGCCAGCAGGCGGCACAGGTGCTGCGAGTTGCTGGCCATCTTCACCATGGCGCGGTTGCCGGCGGCGAGAATGCCGGTCAGCGGGCCGATGGTGAGGAAGAGCGGGTAGTTCCACGGCGAGACGACGCCGACGACGCCCTTCGGCATCGGGATCAGGCGGTTCTTGCCGGTGGCGAAGAGGACCGAGACGTGGCGGCGCTGCGGGCGCATCCACTTCTTCAGCTTGCGGCGCGTGTCGCGGAGGCCGTCGACGCTGGTGAACAGCTCGGCCATCAGGGTCTCTTCGACGGCGCGGTGGCCGAAGTCGGCGTTGATGGCGTCGGCGATCGCCGCGGCGTTGTCGACCAGGATACGCTCGAGCTTTCTCAGGTTCTCGCGGCGCTCCTCGTACGACGGGTAGGGGGCGGCGAGATAGGCCTGCCGTTGCAGGGTGAAGACGCGCTGCGCCTCGTTCTCCGCCGGTTCGATCCGCCGCAGTTGTGCTTTCTGTGCCATCGCAGACCCTCCAACGGCCTTTCTACCACCATCGCCGCGCTTGTCACGGGGCCGCGCGCGCCGCCGACGGGCGGCGGCGCCGCCGCGCCGCCGCCCGTCCGTCTCTTCACTTGCCTTCGTACTTGAACGACACCTTCAGCTTCGCCCGATACTGGGCGACCTTGCCCTTCTCGATCGTCATGTCGAGTTGCGTGACCTCGGCGACGCGCAGGTCGCGCAGCGACTTGGACGCGCGCGCCACGGCGGCGGCCGCCGCCTTCTCCCATGAGTCTGGGCTCGTGCCGACCAACTCGATCACCTTGTAGACACTCTCGGCCATCGCGATGTCCTCCCGTCTGCGGTGAAGTTGCGTGGAAGAGGACAAGTGCCGCACGCGGGGCGACTTGGCAACGGCAAAGCACCGGGCAGGGGATGCTACGGCCTCGGCGCGTAGGCGACGCGCAACGCGGTGGCGAGCGCCGCCAGGTTGGCGTCGGCGGTCCACAGGGAGCACGGCTGGACCAACGTCGAGGCGAGGAGGTGGGCATCGACCCAGCCGATTCCCCGTCCGGGAAGCGTGCGCGCCGTGACGAACTGCACCACCTCGGCGTGCGGCACCGTGCGCGCCCGGTGGATCTCCGCGTACGACGCCAGCATGGCGGTGCGCGTCCGTCCCCCGTCACCGATCAGCAGTTCGCCCTGCACGAGATCGTGGCTCAACACCTGGTCGGTCGCCAGGAGCCGGTCCAGGACCCCGGCATGGGGTTCCTTCCCGGCCAGGAAGCGGATCCAGACGGAGGTGTCGACGAGGACCACTACGCCGCGCGTCGCTTGCGCGCCGGTCTCTCGCGGTGCCGGGCGACATCTTCCGCCGTCGGCTCAGTTCCTCGCAGCGCGCGCAGACGCTCATAGGCCGCGCGCCGCAGGAGCGCTTCGAGGCCGAGGCGCACCGCCTCCGTGTCGGTCGTGGCGCCGCTCACCGCACGCGCCTCGGCGAGCAGCGTGTCGTCGATGTGGAGCGTCTTCTTCATATGGATGCAACTACCATCCGTGTACGGCTCAATCAACCAGCACTCGGGCCGGGCCTCACGCCGCGTGCCGGGGCGGGCGTCTCACGGCACCGACGGCGGGCGGGCGGAGTGCGGGCCGGCGACGGCGTCGATCGCCGCCAGGAGCGCTTCCGGGCGCGGGCGGTAGCGGTAGTTCTCGGTCAGGTCGCGCCAGCGTACGACGCCCTGGGCGTCGATCAGGAACGAGGCCGGGCGGGCCATGCTGAGGCCGCTGGCGTCGTCGTCGTGGCGCAGGCCGAAGGCATCGATCGCAGCCAGGGTGGGGTCGGCGCCGATGCGGTAGGCGAGGCCGAGCCCTTCGGCCACCTGCGCGTTGCGCTCCACCGGGTCGACGACGACGGCGACGATCTCGGTGTCGCGGGCCGCGAACTCAGGCTGACTCAGCTGCAGACCCTGCAGCTCCGACATGCAGAACGGTCACCAAAAGCCGCGGTAGAACACCAGCAGCACGTTGCGGCCGCGCAGGTCGGCGAGGCGCAGCGGCGCGCCGCGCTGGTCGGTGAGGGCGATGTCCGGGGCGACGGCGCCAACGGCGGGCGCCGTCGCGGATGCGTCGGGCATGCGGCCGGAGAAGTCGAGCAGATACCAGGCGAAGAAGGCGGCGACGGCGAGGTTGACGCCGGCCAGAAGGGGGGCGAGGCGGCGGCCGCGATGCGTCGGGCGGCGGCCGCGGGCGCGGCGCACGCCGAGGGCGGAGAGCAGCAGGCCGGCGGCGACGAGGGCGGCGTTGAGCCACGCGGCCTCGCGCAGCGACGGCCAACGCGGCGAGAGGACCGGCACGACGAAGGCGAAGTAGCTGGCGACACCGAGGAACCCGAGGACGAGGCCGAGGGCGGCGGCGGCGTTGCGCTTCAGCATCGCCGGCGTCGTAGCAGTGCGCGCGCCGCCGCGCGAGCGGCGCCGACGCGCACACGCGAGCGCGCTGCGCTGCGGGCGTGCCGCCCGCCGTGCACGCGCATGGGGATTGGGCCCAGGCAGGGGCGCGGGCTGTCCCGATTAGGATCCCCTCACCCTGACCCTCCCGGCGGGAGAGGGGACCCTGCAAGCAACGCGCTGCTAGCTGGTCCCCTCTCCAGCCGGGAGAGGGTCGGGGTGAGGGGATCGCGGCAATCTCAGGCGCGGCGAGCCATCTCCTTCGCCCAGCGGTAGTCGGGCTTGCCGCTGTCCGAGCGCATGATGCGCTCCACCGCGACAAACGCCTTCGGCAGCTTGTAGCGGGCGAGGTGCTGCGCGGCGGTGGCGAGCAATTCGTCGTCGCCGGCCGACTCGCCCGGGCGAAACTGCACGACGGCGATCACCTGTTCGCCCCAGCGTTCGCTCGGCGCGCCGGCCACCACCACGTCGTACACAGCGGGGTGGTGTTTGAGGGCCTTCTCGACCTCCTCGGCAAAGATCTTCTCGCCGCCGGAGTTGATGCACACCGAGTCGCGGCCGAGCACGACGACGGAGCCGTCGGCTGCCGCCTGGGCGCGATCGCCGGGCACCGCGAAGCGCTCGCCGGCGATGGTCGGGTAGGTCTTCTGCGTCTTGGCCGCGTCGTTGAAATAGCCGAGCGGCAGGTAGCCGCTGCGCGCCAGCCAGCCGGTCTCGGCATCGCCGGGGGCGAGGCGGCGGGTGAGGGCGGCGTCGAGGACGCAGGTGTGGGCGTCCATCCTGAACGCCGGCGACACCGCGTCGCCCTTGGTCGTCAGCGCCGCGCCCTGCGCGCCGGTCTCCGAGGAGCCGAAGCCGTCGAAGATCATCAGGTCGGGCAGGGCGTCGAGGAAGGCGTTCTTGAACGGCGGCGACAGGATGGCGCCACCGGAGCCGAGGATGCGCAGGCTCGACAGGTCGTAGGTCGCCTTGCCGAGCTGGTCGAGCAGCGGCCGCGCGAAGGCATCGCCGACGATGGACAGCGTCCCGACCCGCTCGCGCTCGATGGTGCGCCAGATGTCGTCCGCGTCGAGCCCGCGCGTGTTGCCCGGCAGGACGATGGCGCCGCCCTGGTGCAGGATCATGAACGAGCTCCACTGCGCCGCGCCGTGCATGAACGGCGGCGCCGGCAGGGCGCGGATGCAGGTGCCCATCGGGGCGCGCTCGACCATCTCGGCGACGCTCGTGACCTCACCCATGCCGGCCGGCAGTTGCCCGCCCATGGCGGCGAAGAAGATGTCGCGCTGGGTCCACAGCACGCCCTTGGGCATGCCGGTCGTACCCCCGGTGTACAGGATGTACAGATCCTCCTCGCGCGGCGTCACGGGCGGCGCCGCGTCGCTGGCGCCCGCCAGGGCCTCCTCGTAGTCGCAGGCGCCCGGCAGCAGCGCTTCGCCGCTGCCGTCGTCGACCTGCAGCAGCAGCGCCTGCGGCGGCAGGTCGCCGAGCACGGCGCGCAGGCGCGGCGCGAAGCTGGCGTGGTAGATGACGGCCCGGGTCTGCGCATCGAGGAGCAGGTAGCGCAGTTCTTCCTCGACGTAGCGGTAGTTGACGTTGAACGACACCGCGCGCGCCTTGCAGGCGCCCAGCATGCCCTCGAGGTACTCGGGGCCGTTGTAGAGGTAGAGCGCGACGTGATCCTGGCCAGACTCCCACGCTGCCAGCCGGTCGCGTTCGCGGTGACAGCCGAGTCCGGCATCGTGCAGCACGTTGGCGAGCCGCCGCGAGCGCAGCTGGAAGTCGCGCCACGTCAGCCGCCGCGTCGGCGTGACGATGGCGTCCTGGTCTGGGATCGCGTCGGCGATCGCCTCGTTGATCGGCCCCAGTGCGAACATCGCCACCTCACTTCGAGAAGAAGAACTCACACGGAGACACGGGGGAACGGAGAACTGACCAAGAACGTCCTCGCGTGCCTCCGTGTCTCCGCGTGAAGAATCCTGATCGTCACTGCCACGCCGTGACGCCGTCGTCCACCGGCGATGCCGGACTGTGCGGCGGCCAGCGCCGCCCGCCTGTGGCCGCGCAGCGAGCCGCGGCGGCCGCTGCGCCGCGCGCCGCTGCGCGTCCCCGATCTCGCCGCCAGCCTGGCGTCGTATGGCGGCCACCTGTGCCACGGTGCCGCCTGACGCGACTGGCAGCGTATGCTGGCGCGCCATGCCTGGGCGGCGGCGCTGCTGCACATCGACGCGTGGCGGGCGCGGTCGCGCTGGCGGCCGCTCGATCTCGCCCGTCCGGCGGCGGCGCGCGCCTATCGGCGCGTCGCCCGCGATGCCGGTGGCACGGTGCTGGTGCTGCTGCGCGTCGGCCGCTGGGTTGAATGCTTCGGCGCCCAGCGCCTGCTCGCCCAGCAGGTCCTCAGCCTGCGCCCGGCGCGTATCGCGCGCTTCGGCTTTGCGCTCACCGCCGGCGTCCCCGCCGCGCGCGAGGCGGTGATGGTCGCGCGCGCCCTCGAGCGCCGCCAGGCGGTGCTGCGCCTGCGCCGCGGCCGCCTCCCGGCGCTGCTCGGCGCGGCAATGGCGGTTGGTCGGGCACCCACTCCCCGCGGCTCGTTGCCGAGATCTGGCTGCGGCGCGTCGTCGCCGGGCAGTCAGAGACCGTCGCCGGGCGCGGTGCGACAGGCGTTCGATGGAGGTCGAGTGGGATCCGCGCAAGGCGGCACGGAACCTGGCGAAGCACGGCGTCGGCTTCGACCAGGCGTGCGCGGTGTTCGGCGACCCCCTGGCGACCACGGTCGGCAACCCGGACCGCGACCCGGAGGAGGCATCGTTCCTGACGACAGGGGCGTCGGATCGGAGTAGGATCCTGCCCGTAGGGCATGTGGATCGAGGCGCGGCGGTGCGCGTCGTCGGCGCGCGCGTTGCGACCGGGCGCGAGCGGAGGACCTATGAGTCGGGTGACTGAACGCACCGAGACGCGGGCGGAGTACGACATCCGGGGCGGTTAGCGCGGCAAGTATCTGGACCGCTCTCGGCAGGGTGCGACCGTGGTCTGTCTCGATGACGACGTGGCCGCCGTGTTTCCGGACGCGGAGTCGGTCAATCGTGCGCTGCGCCTGCTGATCGAAGTCGCGAAGGGGATTGCGGCGCGCTGAAGTCACAGATGGCGCGTCTGCGCCGCGCCGTCATCTGACCTGCGTGCGGGCCGCCGCGGTCCCGGCCAGGGCGCCCTCCAGGGGGCCATCCGAATCATCGCGACCCGTCAGGGGCGCTGCCAGGCGGCGATGACGTCGTCCACCGAGGCGATGGTCGCCAGCAGGCGCAGGGTGTTGGCGATGACGGCGTCGACGTAGTCGTCGGGCGTGCCGGTGACCGCCTGGCGCGGGATGACCACCTGGTAGCCGGCGTTGACCGCCTCGATGGTGAGGCCGGTGATGCCGATGTTGACCGAGACGCCGGTGGCGACGACGGTGCGCACGCCGAGGTTGCGCAGCAGTTGGTCGAGTTCGCCGGCGTGGAACGGCGTGACGCCGTGGTAGCGGGTCAGCAGCCAGTCGCCGTCGCGTGGCGCCAGCGCCGCGACCACCTGCTGCCGCGGTGAGCCCGGCAACAGCGGCTCGCCCTTGCGGCCGAGCGCCAGCAACAGGCAGTTGGCGGTGGTGCCGGCGGAGTCGGCGCGCCGCGCCACGGTCAGGTAGAAGATCGGCACGCCGGCGGCGCGCGCCGCGTCGAGGACGCGCCCGATGTGGCCGATGGTACCGTGCCGCCGCACCGCCTCGCCGAGGGCGCCGAGCGCCGCGCTCTCGCCGACGATGCCCTCCTGGCATTCCATCACCAGCACGGCGCTCGTCGCCGGTGCGAGCAGTGCCTTCAGATCAACAGCCATAAAAGAGGGGATTCACACGCAGGCACGGAGAAACGGAGGCGACTCGGATTTCTCCGTTTCTCCGTGCCTGCGTGTGAAAAGCGTTCAGGCTCCGACCAGCGGATACAGCCGCTTGGAGTTCTCCGACAGAATGCGCTTCTTCGTCGCGTCGCTGAGTTCGCTGCGTTCGGCGATCTGCTTGACGGTGTCGGGGAATGAGCAGTCCCAGTGGTAGTAGTCCGAGGCGTAGACGATCTTGCTGTCGCCGAGGATCTCGACGACCTGCTTGATCATGTGCTCGTCGGGCTCGCACGAGATGAAGCAGTTGCCGTCCATGAAGTATTCGCTCGGCTTGCGGTCGATGTCCGGAGCCTGCTCACCCATCAGCTCGTAGTGTTCGTCGAGGCGCTCGAGCCAGAACGGCAACCAGCCGCAGCCCGACTCCATGAAGCCGACGTGCAGCTTCGGGTAGCGATGAATGACGCCGCCGACGATGAGCGACATCAGCGCCAGCATGTTGCCCATCGGGTGGGTGAGGGCGTGGACCTCGAAGCGGGTGTGGAAGCGGTCGACGCCGATCGGGTACTGGTCGGGCGCCTGGCCGCCGCCGTGGATGCAGACCGTGGCGCCGAGGCGTTCGGCTTCCGCCCAGACGACGTCGAAGCTGGGGTCGCTGAGGTTCTTGTCGCGAATGTGCTGCGGGCAGACCATGCCCACCAGACCGAGCTCTGTGACGGCGCGGCGCAGCTCGGCGGCGGCGGCCGGCGGGTCGATCATCGGCAGCTTGGCGAGTGCCTTGAGGCGCTTCGGGTCGTGGCGATTGAAGGTCGCCTTGGCCTCGTTGATCGTTCGGCACAGGGCCAGCGAGAAGGCGGGGTCGAGCAGCGCCCACTCCTCGCCGGCGCCGCCGGGGAAGGTGACGGTGACGTCGATGCCCTCGAGGTCCATGTCCTTGATGCGCTCGTCGGGGTCGGTCATGCCGGGGCGCGAATCGAACTTGTCGCCCTTGCGCGCCAGTCCGCCGCCCGGGAGGGTCAGCTTGGCGTAGTGTGTGGCGATCTTGTCGCGGTACTCCGCCATGCGCGGTTGCCATGCGGCCGGCAGCGTATCGCGCCAGTTGGCGTGTTCACCGCCGTGTCCGTCCGCATCGATTACGTGGTAGCCGAACTGACCCATGTGTCCTCCTGTCGCCTACGGCGCGACCGATCGCCGGCCGCGCTGGTCATCAGACCATTGAGAAGACGCCGCGCGCCAGGCTGCCGGCGCGCAGATCGTCGAGCGCGTGCGCGAAGTCGTCGAGCGCGTAGTGGCGGGTGATGAGTTCGTCGATCTTCAGGCGGCCGCTCAGGTAGAGCTCCGCCAGCATCGGAAAATCGCGCTGCGGCCGCGCCGCACCGTAGCGGCAGCCGAGGATCGACTTGTTCTGATAGAGGGCGTGGACGACGAAGTCGAAGCTGGTGCCGACCTTCGGCACGCCGACGATGGTCATCGTGCCGCCCGGCGCGATCGACTCCAGCGCCTGCTTGATGACGCCGATGTTGCCGACGCACTCGAAGCTGTAGTCGACGCCGCCGCCGCTGAGATCGCGCACCGCCTCGACGGGATTGCAGGTCGAGGCATCGATGACGTGGGTGGCGCCGAAGCGCCGCGCCCATTCGAGCTTCTGCGGCATGACATCGACGGCGATGATCTTTGCCGCACCGCTGAGGACGCCGCCCTGCACGCAGTTGAGGCCGATGCCGCCGACGCCGAAGACGGCCATCGTCGCGCCGACCTCGACGCGGGCGCGGTTCACCACCGCGCCGAAGCCGGTCATGACCCCGCAGCCGATCAGCGCGGCGCGGTCGAACGGCACGCGCGGATCGATCGGGATGGCCCCCTGTTCGCGCACGACGGTGTACTCGGCGAAGACCGAGGCATTGGCGAACTGGTAGGCGGCCTGGCCGCCGACGGTGAACGGCTTGGCGTCCTTGGGACTCGGCGCGTTCCTGCACTCGGTCGGGTGACCGGCGTCGCACTTGGCGCAGCGGCCGCAGTGCGACAGGGTCGAGATGATGACCGCGTCGCCCTCCTTGACGGCGCGGACGCCGACGCCGACGGCCTCGACGATGCCGGCTCCCTCGTGCCCGAGCACCACCGGCACCGGATACGGAATGGTGCCGTCGATGACGCTGAGGTCGGAATGGCACAGGCCGGCCGCTTTGATGGCGATGCGCACCTCGCCCGGACCCGGATCGCGCACCTCGACCTGCTCGATCGCCACCGGCCGATCGCTCGCGTAGAACACCGCCGCTTTCATGCCGCTCCTAAAACCTGATTCACACGCAGCCGCGGAGGCAGGCAGGGCGCCTGCCATCCCCGCACCCGCCGGTGCTCCGTGAGTCCGTGTGCAAAGAGACTGGTCATGGTCAGCTCGTCCAGCCGATGTACTTGAGCTCGCTGTACGCCTGCAATGCGTAGGTGCCGCCGTCGCGGCCGATGCCGGACAGCTTGTAGCCGCCAAACGGCGCGTCGCCATTCATGGGCGCGCCGTTGATCTGCACGGTGCCGGTGCGCAGGGCGCCGGCGACACGCAGGGCGCGGGCGGTGTCGGCGCCCCAGACGTAGCCGTAGAGACCGAAGTCCGAGTCGTTGGCGATGGCCACGGCCTCGGCCTCGTCGCGGAACGGGATGGCGACCAGCACCGGCCCGAAGATCTCCTCGCGGGCGATGGTCATGTCGTTGCGCACGCCGGTGAACAGCGTCGGCTCGACGTAGAAGCCGCGCGCGAGGTGCGCCGGCCGCTTGCCGCCGGCCGCCAGGGTGGCGCCCTCGGCGACGCCGGCGGCGATGTAGCGCTCGATACGCTCGCGTTGCGCCGCCGAAATGACCGGGCCGACGACGGTGCCCGCCTCGTGCGGCGGGCCCACCGTCAGCCGCGCCGCGGCGGCGGCGAGTTGCGCCGTGAACTCGTCGTAGATCGACTGCTCAATGAGCAGGCGGGTGCCGGCGATGCAGATCTGGCCGCTGTGGAAGGTCCACACGCTCATGGCGTTGGCCAGGGCGCGTTGCCGGTCGGCATCGGCGAAGACGATGTTGGCCGACTTGCCGCCCAGCTCGAGCAGCGTGCGTTGCATGCGGCGCGCCGCGCCGGCCTGGATGTGGCAGCCGACGGCGGTGCTGCCGGTGAAGGAGATCATGTCGACGTCGGGGGACTCGCACAGCGCCACGCCGATCTCGGGGCCGGCGCCGCAGACGAAGTTCACCACCCCCGGCGGCAGGACCGAATCGATCATGCGGCACAGCTCGGCGACGCCGAGCGGGTCGGCGGGCGCCGGCTTGACCACCACCGTGTTGCCGCAGGCGAGCGCCGGGCCGACCTTGCCGGCGCAGTTGGTCATCGGAAAGTTGTAGGGCGTGATGCAGGCGACGACGCCGATCGGTTCGCGCACGGCCATGCCCGAGGCGACCCCGCCGCCCTGGCGGGCGCTGAGCGTCTGCGGCGGCAGCGGTGTCTGCGGCGACTGGCTGGCCAGGGCGGCGTACTTGGCCAGGCGCAGCCCGACGGCGCCGACCTGCTGCGTCTCGGCGACCAGCCGCACGGCGCCGGTCTCGGCCATGGTGAGGTCGACCAGCGACGCCTTCTCGCGTTCGAACAGCTCCACCGCCTTCTGCAGCAGCGCGCCGCGTTCGGCGCCGCTCAGGTGCGGCCACGGACCGCGTTCGAACGCGGTCCGCGCGGCGCGCGCCGCGCGCTGCACCTGTTCGACCGAACACTGCGGCGCCTGACCCGCCACCTGCTCGGTGGCGGGGTTGATGACCGAGTAGGAGCCGGCGGCGGCCGGCTCCCAGGTGCCGTCGATCAGGACGGAGGCGAGCGGGGGAGGCATGGGAGTGCCGATCCGGCGCCGCGCACGGGATGTCGCCCGGCGCCGCGCCGCATCGTGCGCGAGCGCGCTAGGCGGCCTGCTGCTTCAGCGCCGCCTCGCGCATGCGCGTGGTGCTGTGCACCGGATCCTTGTCGAAGAGCGGCACCACGTGTTTGCCGAAGACCTCGATCGAGCGCAGGACGTGCTTCTGGTCCATGGTCATGGTGAGCGGCGAGTAGATGAGCTGATCGACGCCGATCGCCTCGTACATCTTGATGACCTCTATGATCTCCTCCGGCGAGCCGATCTGGCGGCCGCCGACCGCCATGCCGGCCTTGAGTTCCGCCGGGGTGGGTGGTGGCAGGGTCGGCACCGGGCCCTCCTTGGGGAACTGTGGCGGGCGCGGAATCGAGTCGAGCCAGGTGAAGAAGAGCTGCGAGAACTGCTCGGTGCGCGCGGTGCAGAAGCGGCTGCGCGCCTCGTCGCCGTCGGGCAGACAGAACATGTTGGTGGTGACGGCGATGTTGTCGTTGATGAAGCCGCCGATCGGGTTGCGGCAGCGCGCGATGGCTTCCTTGTAGCTCTGCACCAGCGGCTTGATCGTCTCCGGCGTCCCGAAGGTGAAGCACAGCGCGCCGAGGCCGAGTTCCCCGGCCTCGGCAAAGGTCTGCGGGCTCGAGCAGGCCACCCACATCGGCGGATTGGGCTTGGTGTACGGCTTCGGCAGCACGTCGCGCTTGGGCATGCGGAAGTACTTGCCCTGGTACTCGTAGGGCTCATCGGCCCACATGCGCGGGATCTGCTCGAGCGACTCGCGCCACATCGGCTTGGTCTCCGCCGCGGTCGGGATGTCGAAGCCGGCCCACTCGGCCGAGGACGAGCCGCGTCCGGTGCCGAACTGAACGCGCCCCTCGGAGAGGTGGTCGAGCGTCGCGATGCGCTCGGCGACGCGCGCCGGATGGTTCACCTTGGCGGTGATGTTGGTGATCGCCGTGCCGACGTGGATGCGCTTGGTCTTCGCCGCCACCCAGGTGAGGAACACCTCGGGCGCCGGCTGGTGCGAGTAGTTCTTGAGGAAGTGGTGCTCGGGCGCCCAGTTGTACTTGAAGCCGACCGCGTCGACGGCTTCGGAGACCTCGATCTCGCGGCGGAAGCGCGACTGCTCCGTGTCATCCACCGGCGTGTGCATCTGCGAGAAGATACCGAACTCCATGGGAGGCCCTCCTATTGTTTCCTGACGGTCGGTTGCAGACTGTGGGGATTCGGGATTCGAAGCGCCGAATTACCATTCGCAAATTCGAATTGTCAATTGTTTTCTCTGTTGGTACGGTTCGGCCGTGGCCAACCGCAAGCTGCAGGACAAGGCGCGCCAGGCGCGCACCGACATGTATCGGCAGCACGTGCTCGAGGCGGCGGAGGCGGTGTTTGCCGAGCGCGGCTTCGAGAGCGCCAAGTTGCAGGACATCTCGCGCCACGCCGGCGTCTCGATGGGCACCATCTACGCCGTCTTCGCCAGCAAGGAGGAGTTGTTCCGCGCCATCCTCGACTGGCGCGGCCGCGAGCTGTTGGCGGTGGCGCGCGCCGCCGCCGCCGCCGCCGGCGGGCCGCGCGCGGCGCTCGGCCGCCTGATCGAGGGCTACATCGACTACTTTCTCGCGCATCCGCATTTTCTGCGTATGCACCTGCGTCTCGGCACCTCGTGGGTGCTCGGGCCGTCGCAGGGCAGCGAGGGGCAGGTGCAGTTGTGGGCCGAGATCCACGCCCTGCAGGCGGCGCTGATGCGGCGCGGCGTCGCGTCGGGGGCGTTCGCCGACGAGGACCCGGACTTCCTCGCCAAGTTGTTCAGCTCGCTTGATCAGGTGCTGCTCGCCGACTGGGTCGCCAGCGGCATGCGCGCCAGCCGCGACGAATTGGTGGCGCGCATGCGCGGCTTGATCCTGCGCGTCATCGGCGCCTAGCGAGTCCCGCCGCGACGCGCTCGCCAGGGCTACTTTACCGCGAGCGGGTTGAGGGGGGAGCCAATGCCGCCGGTGATCTTCAGCGGTGGGGCGGCGAAGAAGAACTCCCAGACGCCGTCGGCGGCGCAGTCGTCGGCCAGCGCGTCGAGGTCGAACATCTCGCCGAAGGTCAGCCCCATGTCGCGCAGGCAGAGCAGGTGCAGGGGCAGCGGTGTCTTGGCGTCCTCGAAGGGGATCACCTCGACGGCGCTGGTGTCGGCGGCGACGGCGGCGACCTGGCGGGCGTGCAGCCAGGTGGCGCAGGCGATGCCGAGGCCGGGCATCATGCGCATGTAGCCGACGCGCTCGCCGTCGTGCTTGAAGACGCCGAGGTGGCCGGTGCGCACCAGCAGCACGGTGCCGGATTCGATGCGCACGCCCTGGGCGCGCTCGGCGGCCTCGAGATCGCCGGGGGTGATCGCCGTGCCCGGCGCCAGGCGCGGCACGCCGTGCAGGCGCGCGATGTCGAGCAGCACGCCACGCGAGACGATGCCGGCGCCGACCTTGTCTATGCCGGCCTTCGCGGCACCGCCCGAGGTCGTCGAGGCGGCGGGAAAGCCGTTGTACAGCTGCCCGTCGTAGTGCACGTGCGCCAGCCCGTCCCACTGCGTCGCGCACTGGAGGGGCAAGATCATCACGTCGTCGGCGTAGCGGAAGCCGTCCGGGTAGTCGCCCGGCAGCTTCTGATCGACGGCGGTCATCAGGTGCAGCGGATTGACGCGCCCGCCCTGGCCAATCTGCGGTCCCTCGGCGCCGAAGCTGAGCCCGAGGCTGAAAACGACGCCGCGCCGCACTAGCCCGGCCGCCGCCTTCACCACCTCGGGGGTGATGAAGTTGAGCGTGCCGCGCTCATCGTCGGCGCCCCAGCGGCCCCAGTTCGATACCTGCGCGGCGAGTGCACGGACGCGTTGCATCGCCGCTCACTTCCCGTAGCGCGACAGCGCCTGCGGATCGAAGAGGTTCGAGTTGAGGCGCTTGCGGCGGACGAACGGCGACTTCGGCGTCGCACGCATGCCGCCGAGCGTGGCGCGGTTCATCTTGAAGTTCTCGGCGCAGGCCCACACCTGGGTGCTGGCGAAGATCATCTCGCCGTCGGCGGCGGGCTGATTGACGCGCGCCATGGTCTGGTAGGAGTGCACGACGTCGCCCTGCCAGCTGTACTTGATGTTCCAGGAGCCGTCCCAGGTCTCGGCGTCGATCCACAGCTGGACCTTGCCGTAGAGGTAGTACTTGTCCTTCGGCGTACCCTCGACGATCCACACCGGGCGGACCGCCAGCGCGGCGCTGATCGGCGCCCACGAGACGCCGCTCCACTGCGGATCCTGGAAGCCCGCCATCGGCGGGTTGTCGGCGGTGAGGGCTTCGAAGCCGCCGCCGGGCGCCGCCGGCACCTGCAGGGTGCCCTTGATGTTGTTCGGGTCGACGACGCGCAGGGCGTCGCGCTTGCCGACCAGCTTCCACGCGAAGTCTTCCGGCTTGCCGTCGAAGAAGAAGCCATCGTCGCCGCTGATGTCGGAGCCGAGATAGCCGTCGGAGCGGTTGGCCGGGGAGACGGCGCGGACGCGGCGCAGGGCGGGGATGAAGGCCCAGACCGAATCGCGCTTGTTCGGGTCGCGATAGCGCCAGGTGAGCGAGGAGGTTCCCTGCAGGTCGGTGGGGTAGGTGGAGACGCCGAGGAACTGGCTCTGCAGGTTGTTGGGGTTGGGGAGGCGATACTTCTCCAACTGCCCGTCCCAGAAGTTGAAGTAGCCGTCGGCATGGATCTCGCGGTCCATGCCCTTCGGCCCCAGCATCGCCACCAGCGTGCCGTTGAAGGAGCTGCCGCCGCTCCAGTAGGCGAGGAACTGGTTCCAGACGATCTTCACCGCCGCCTTCGGGTCGTTGGCGTCGATGATCGGGAACGGAATCCCGTAGAGGTAGTCCGGCTGCTCGCCGCTCGCCTTGAAGATCACCGTGCCGACGTCGTCGACGTCGAGCTGGCCGACATTCTGTTCGCCGGCCGCCGTCCAGGCCGGTTCCCACTTGGCGCTGCCGACCGGGAACGAGACGATGGGGTTCTTGTAGTCGCCGGACTCGTAGTGGCGCAGGATCTCGGGCGGCAGCAGGTCCTTGGCCGCCTGCCAGTTGCTCGGGCCGAGCACGTCGCCGACCGCCAGGCCGGTCGCGGGCGCGCCGGCGTCAGTCACCGCTACGGACGGTGGCAGCCCCGTCGCGATCAGTACCGCGGCCAGCGCCGCAACAAATGTACGCGTCATCAACACGCCCCCCTGCCGAGTCCGATCCTGCGCGGCACTTGCCCGCGCCTTCGCGAATAGTCAAACGTGCGTTTGGGGACCGCTAGCCCTTGAAGGTCGAGGGCCCGAAGTCGCCGAACGGCTCGTCGCGTTCGCGCACCGCCTGCTTGAATCCGGCTGCCGCGGCGCGCTGCTGGAAGGCGTACCCCTCGGCGGTGTGGCGGGCGATGCCGTCGAAGACGGTGCCGAGAATCTGCGTCGTCGGCAGGCCGGCGGCGAGGACGGTCTGGTTGACCAGCAGCTTCATCATCACCAGTTGGTTGATGGGCATGCGGGCGATGCGCTCGAGCAGGATCTCGGTGCGCGCGTCGAGCTGGTCGGCCGGCGCGCACTCGCTCGCCAGGCCCCAGGCGACCGCCTCGCGGCCATTCAGGCAGTCGCCGGTGAACAGCAGCCGCTTGGCCTTCTCGATGCCGAGGCGAAAGGCCCACACCGAGGTCGTCGGCGAGCCCCAGACGCGCGCCGGCGGGTAGCCGATCTTGGCGTCGTCGGCGATGACCAGCAGATCGCTGCACAGGGCCATGTCGGTGCCGCCGGCGACGCAGAAGCCGTGCACCTTGCACACCACCGGCTTGTTGGCGTGGAAGAGGCTCATGAAGCCGCGCACGTTGCGCGCCATCATCTGATAGTCGACGATCGGGTCCCAGACGCCCTGTGGATCGTGGTTGCGGCCGGTGACGCGCGGATCGAGCGGCGAGCCGGGCGGCGCGAAGTCGCGCCCGGCCATCGGCTCGTCGCTCATGCGCTCGGCGCTGGCGACCAGGTCGTAGCCGCCGCAGAAGCCCTTGCCGTTGCCGCTCAGCGCGATGACGTGGACGTCCGGATCGAGGTCGGCGCGCTCGACGCAGCCCGCCAGCTCGACCGGCAGATCGAGGGTGATGCCGTTACCGCGGGCGGGGCGATTGAGGGTGATGCGGGCGATGCGGCCGGTGACCGCGTACGTCATCGTCTTCAGGGTGTCCATGCGAGCCTCCTCGGACTGTCCCTACTCCAGGTCGGCGCCGGCCGCGACGGGCGCCGCCGCCGCCGCGTCGGCGGCGAGCAGCGCCTCGGTCAGGCGGCCCGCGAACGCCGCGTTGGCGCGTTCGTTGGGATGCTGGTCGAAGGGGAGGATCCAGTACGAGGCGTCGACGCCGCCGTCGAGTGTGCCGGTGAGGTCGATGTAGGGAATGCCGCGTCGCGCGAGTGCCTGACGGATCGCCGCGTACACCGGCTCGAACGTGCCGGCGCGCAGATCGACGAGGAGGGGTAGCAGGACGACGATGAAGCGCGTCCCGGTGTGGGTGCAGGCGCGTTGCATGGACTCGATGGCACGCAGGTTATCGCGGAAGAAGGGCAGCTCGACCTGCGCCGGGTCGGTCAGATGGCGGATGCGCTCGCTGCGTTCCCGGCGCTGCTCGATCGTCCGTGCGACGAACGCGGCCAGGCGCGAGGGCCACTGGTCGCGCGCCGCCGACACCGACTCGGTGGCGATGTAGCTGGTGGGGAAGCCGATGAGGTCATTGAGGTGCAGGCCGTAGAGCACGAGGTCGTGCGGCAGGCCGTCGCGCACCGCCAGGTAGTTGCGCAGACTGGTGCGGGCGTCGGCACCGGGTTCGGCGAAATTGACCAGGCGGCGGTCGTCGCCGCGCGCGCGCAGGGCGCGCTCGACCTGGAACACGTAGGTGTCCTCGTAGCGCAGGCCGAACCCGAGCGTGAACGAATCGCCGACGACGATGCCGACGCGGCCGCGCAGGTCGCGCGGGCGGGGCTCCGTCCAGCGCCCGCCGGTCTGATCGAAGTGATAGTCGATCGCCCCGGCGCTGCGGCGGTAGTAGTCGTCGTGGTCGTAGGCGAGCGGGTAGAGTTCGCGGTAGGAATGGAACGGGACGCGGAACTGGCGCGCGCCGATCAGGGTGGTGAACTGATACGGATTATTCAGCGGCAGATCGGTGACCGGACGCAATCGCAGGGCCAGTTCGAGCCCCAGCAGCGGCACGGCGCATCCGGCCAGGACGAGCAGCAGCCGCGCGAGGGGCATCCAGCCCCGGATACGTCCTCGCCACTCGTTGCGCACGCCGCGCAGCATACGCCACGGCGGCGTCGCGGCTCAATTGCCGCCCGCCGCGCGGGCGTGATAGCGCCTCGCTCCCTATGGAGGCATTCAAGGATCGCACGGCGGTGATCACCGGCGGCGCCGGCGGCATCGGCATGGCCCTGGCGCGCGCCTTCGCGGCGCGCGGTGCCAACCTGGTGCTGGCCGACCTCGACGCCCCGGCCCTGGCGCGCGCCGTCGCCGAACTCGAGGCCGGCGGCGCACGAGTGCTCGGCGTGCCCACCGACGTCACCCAGCTCGACAGCGTGCAGGCGCTGGCGGCGGCGACGCGGACGCGCTTCGGCGGCGTTCACGTCGTCTGCAACAACGCCGGCGTCGCCACCTTCGGTGAGATCCATCGCGCCTCGCACCGCGACTGGGTGTACACGATGAACGTCAACTTCTGGGGCGTCGTGCACGGCATCGAGAGCTTCGTGCCGCTGCTGATCGAGCAGGGGCAGGGCGGCCACATCGTCAACACCGCCTCGATGGCCGGGCTGATCGGCATGCGCTGGCTGGGCATCTACTGCGCCTCCAAGTTCGCCGTCGTCGGCGCGAGCGAAGCCCTGCACCGCGAGCTGGCGCCGCTCGGCATCGGCGTCAGCGTGCTGTGCCCGATGATCGTCGACACGGCGATCAACGAGAACACCGTGCGCATGCGGCCGCCGGCGCTGCGCAACGCCGAGGATCTGACGCCGCCGCCGGCCAGCGCCCTGGCCGGCGGCGTCATCGCCCCGCCGGAGGTGGCGCGCCGGGTGGTGCGCGGCATCGAGCGCGGCGATCTCTATATCCTCACCCATCCGGAGCAGCGCGAGATTCTGCGCCGTCGGGCCGCCAAGCTCGATGGCCTGTTCGAGGAGGACGTCTGGTGAAAGATCTGTTTTCCATCCAGGGCAAGGTCGCGTTGGTGACCGGCGGGTCGAGCGGCATCGGCCTGATGATCGCGCGCGGCTACGTCGAGCACGGCGCCAAGGTCTACATCACCTCGCGCAAGCGCGAGGTGTGCGACGCGGTGGCCGCCGAGCTGTCGACGGTGGGGACCTGCATCGCCCTGCCGGGCAACCTCGCCGACGAGGCGGAGTGCGCCCGCGTCGCCGCCGCCCTGGCGGCGCGCGAGCCGCAGCTGCACATCCTGGTCAACAACGCCGGCGCCAACTGGGGCGCGCCGATGGCTACGTTCCCCGATTCAGCCTGGGACAAGGTGCTGGGGCTGAACGTCAAGGCCGTCTTCAACCTGACGCGCGCCTGCCTGCCGCAGCTTGAGGCGGCGGCGAGCGCCGCCGATCCGGGGCGGGTAATCAACATCGGCTCGATCGACGGCCTGCGCGTGCCGATGCTCGAGACCTACGCGTACTCCGCGAGCAAGGCCGCCGTGCACCACCTGACGCGCGTCCTGGCCATCCAACTGGCGGCCAAGCACATCACCGTCAACGCCGTCGCGCCGGGCCCGTTCGAGAGCAAGATGATGGCGGTGACGCTGGAGCGCTTCCACGACGCCATCGTCTCCACCTGTCCGCTCGGCCGCATCGGCGAACCGGAGGACATGGCCGGCATCGCGATCTTCCTGGCGTCGCGTGCCGGCGCCTACCTCACCGGCACGGTGATCCCGGTCGACGGCGGCATCACCGTGCGGCCGAGTTGATGACCGGCAGCGCAACCGCCGCGCCGCATCGGCAGCGCTGCGGCGCTCGCCCGCCGGCGCTCACTCGACCAGTGAGATCGCCTGGCGCGGGCAGCGGCGGACGGCTTCCTCGACCTTGGCACGCAGCGACGCGTCGGGGTGCTCCTGCTTGATCAGCAGCGTGTCGTCTTCCTGCAGCTCGAAGACCTCCGGGCACACTTTCATGCACACCGCGTTAGCTTCGCACAGATCCCAATCGACGATGACCTTCATTCCGCCTCCGTTCCGTATCGGCTCGACGGCGGACTAAACCACGAAGGTCCGGGCGCTCTCAAGACTCCGGAGACGAAGACGATGGCGAAACGGTACCGAGGCGGTGGCGCCGCGCGCGGCTGCAGGCGGCGCGAACCGGCATCCGCGTGGCCGATAGAGGCGGCCGCGTGAGCGGCGTGCGCGTCGATCACCGCGACGGAGGCGTGTGTCTCCTGACGCTGGATCGCCCGCCGGCCAACGCCATCGAGGAGACGATGCTGCGTGCGCTCAGCGCCGCGCTCGCGGCGGCGCGCGCGGACGACGCGGTGCGCGCCGTCGTGCTCACCGGCGCCGGCGCGTTCTTCAGCGGCGGCCTGGATCTCGGCGCGCCGCGTCGCGACCTGGCCCAGGCGCGGCGGCTGAACGTGCTCTACCGAGACGCCCACGTGGCGTTGCTGGGCCTGCCGAAACCGACCGTCGCCATGGTCAACGGGCACGCCACGGCCGGCGGCCTCATCCTGGCGTTGGCCTGTGACTACCGCCTCGGGCGCGACGGCGACTACCGCGTCGGCCTCCCCGAGGTCGCCATCGGCGCCGCGTACCCGCTCGCGGCGTACGAGATCGTCGCCCTGCGGCTGCCGCCGGCGCGCGTCAGCGAGTTGGTGCTCGGCGCGTCGCTGTACCCGGCCAGCCAGGCGACGCGCCTGGGCCTGGTCGACGAGCTGCTCGCGGACGATGCCTTCGAGGCTACCGTGTTGCGCCGCACCGCCCGCCTCGGCGCCTATCCGCGCCAGGCCTACGCGCATGCCAAGGCCCGCATGGTCGATGCCGCCATCGCCCGCATCCACGCCGAGCGGCCGGCCGAGGCGGCGGCCGCGGCGGCGGTGTGGACCACGGCGGAGAGCCGGGCGGCGCGCCGGCGACAGCGCGAAAAGCTCGGCCTGTAGCGGCGGGCGGCCATGCTTAGAGCACTCGTAGGCCTCGGCTTTTCATCGCCGCGCGCGGCGAATTATCTATTTGTTGGGGACGCCCAGCCCACTTAATTCTGACGCATGCATACAGCGACGAAAGCAGACAGCGACGGCGAGCACGACGAGCAGGCGGCGATCGGTGCCATCTGCGTCATGGCGGCGTTCGCCGACGGGACGAAGTCGGAGGTGGAGCGCGCGCGCATCCGCGCCATTCTCGACGGGCTCGGCGGCGACGCCCTGGCCGGGGTCTACCAGCGGGTCTTGCTGCAGCAGACGACGCTGGAGGCGGAGGCGACCCGGTTGCGCACGGCGGCGGCGCGCCAGCTGGCGTACGAGATGGCCGTATGCGTCTGTGATGCCGACGGCGAATCGGTGGCGGCCGAACGCGCCTTCCTGGAGCGGTTGCGCGTCAGTCTCGGACTCGATGGCGACGCCGCCGTGGCGGTGCGCGTCGCGGCCGATGCCATGGTGACGGCTGGCGACGTTCCCCCGCCGACGCGGGCGCCGTCCGCGCCGGCCGTCGCGGGCGCGCCGGGCGAGGGCGCGGAGGGCATGATTCGCAACTACGCCGTGCTCACTGGCGGCCTCGAGCTGCTGCCGCAGTCGATGGCCAGCCTGGCGATCATTCCCCTGCAGATGAAGATGGTCTACCGCATCGGCGCCCAGCATGGCGCCCAGCTCGACCGCACGCAGGTCACCGAGCTCCTCGGCGCGCTGGGCGTCGGCCTGACCGGGCAGGTAATCGAAGGCTTCGCCCGCAAGCTGCTCGGCGGCCTGCTGCGCAAGGCGGGCGGCAAGATGGCGGGCACGGTTGGGGCGACCGCCGTCGGCGCCGCCGGGACCTTCGCCACCACCTATGCCATCGGGCAGGTGGCGCAGGCCTACTACGGCGGGGGGCGGCGCCTCGACGGCGGCGCGCTCAAGCGGTTGTTCGCCGAGAAGTCGGGCGAGGCGCAGGGGCTTTACCAGCAGTATCGCGGCGAGATCGAGTCGCGCTCGCGCTCGATCAACCTGCAGGAGCTGCTGCCGATGATTCGGGGCGCCTGAGGGTGGACGCCGCGACGCTCGGCTGGGGTGGGGCCGGACTGGTCCTGCTCGTCGGCGGCGCCGAGGCCCTGGTGCGCGGCGCCAGTCGCCTCGCCGCGGCGTTCGGCCTCTCGCGCCTGGTCATCGGCCTGACCGTCGTCGCCGCCGGCACCAGTTCGCCCGAGATGGCGGTCAGCGTCGGCGCGGTGCTCGGCGGCCAGGCGGACCTCGCCCTCGGCAACGTCGTCGGCAGCAACATCTTCAACGTCCTGTTCATTCTCGGCGTCTGCGCGCTGATCACGCCGCTACACGTCGCCGCGCAGCTCGTCCAGCTCGACGTGCCGGTGATGATCGGCGTGTCGCTGCTGGTGCTGGTGATGGGGAGCGACGGCGCCATCGGGCCGATGGACGGCTTATTTCTTCTCGCCGGCCTGATTGCCTATGTCTGGTATTCGATCGTCGAGGGCCGTCGCGCGTCCAATCGACCGGACGAGGTCGAGGCGGGGCCACGCGGCGCCGCGGCGGTGGCGGCGCAGGTTGCGTGGGTGGCGCTCGGGCTGCTGCTGCTGATCGTCGGCGCGCGCTGGCTGGTGGCCAGCGCCGTCGCCATCGCGCGCGCCTTCGAGGTGAGCGAGCTGGTCATCGGCCTCACCGTCGTGGCGGCCGGCACCTCGCTGCCGGAGGTGGCGACCTCGGTCGTCGCCAGCCTGCGTGGCGAGCGCGACATCGCGGTCGGCAACGTCGTCGGCAGCAACATCTTCAACATCCTCGGCATTCTCGGCATCTCGGCGCTGGTCGGCGGGGGGCTGCCGGTCAATCCGGCGATCCAGAGCTTCGACGGTCCGGTGATGGTGGCCGTGGCGCTCGCCTGCCTGCCGATCCTCTTCACCGGCCACGTCATCAGTCGCGGCGAGGGCGCGGTGTTCGTCGGCTATTACGTCGCCTACACGGCGTACCTGATCTTCGCCGCCGCGCGGCACGACGCCCTGCCGGCGTTCAGCGCGGCGATGGTGACGTTCGTGCTGCCGCTGACGATCATCACGTTGGTCGTTCTCGCCGTCCGCGCCGGGCGTCGATCGGCCCCCGGTTGACGCGCGCCTGGCCGTGGTGGGTGCGGCTATCCAAGCGGTGCCGAGTCGGGTAGGGCACGCGGCATGGGACGACTCGACGGCAAGGTAGCGGTCATCACCGGGGCGGCAAGCGGCATCGGCGCGGCGACGGCCAAGCGCTTCGCGGCCGAAGGCGCGGCGGTGGTGGTGGGTGATCTGAATGAGGCGGGCGGGCGCGCGGTGGTCGAGGCGTGCGCACAGGCCGGCGGGCGCGCCGCCTTTCAGCCGGTCGACGTGAGCCGCGAGGCGGACGTCGCGGCGTTGCTGCGGCGCGCCGTCGACGACTACGGGCGCCTCGACGTGCTCTTCAATAACGCCGGCCTCGGCGGCGCCATCGGGCCGCTCGAGTCGGTGAGCGTCGACGACTGGGACCGCACCCAGGCGGTGCTGCTGCGCGGCGTGTTCCTCGGTATCAAGCACGCGATCGCGCCGATGCGCGCCGCCGGCGGCGGTTCGATCATCTCCACCGCCTCCATCGCTGGCATCCGCGCCGGCGCCGGGCCGCACGCGTACAGCGCGGCGAAGGCGGCGGTGATCAACCTGACCCGCACGGCGGCGCTGGAGTTGGCCAAGGACTCGATCCGCGTCAACTGCATCTGCCCGGGCGGCATTCACACGCCGCTGCTGAGCTCGCGCTTTCCCGGCGGCGCCGAGGGCCTGACGCCGCTGCTGGCGATGCTGCAGCCGCTGCCGCGCGCCGGGTACCCGGAGGACATCGCCGCCATGGCGCTGTTCCTGGCCAGCGACGAGGCGGGGTTCGTCACCGGCGCGTCGATGGTCGTCGACGGCGGCTTTACCGCCGGCGGCAGCATGCTGCCGACCATGCCGCCGCCGCCGGCCGAGTACGCCGGTCCGTCGTTCGAGACGCCGTAGCGGCGGCGCTCAGTGCACGGCCATGCGCTGGCCGTGCGCGGCGGTCCATGCGCCGACCATACGGGCGGCGTCGGCGGCGTCGGCGGCGGTCAGCGCGCGGGCCTGGAAGGTCAGTTCGAGCAGGACGTCGTTGGGATCCGGGAAGTAGATCGAGAACCAGATGCCGTCGTGGTCGACCACCGGCGACACCGGGACGCCGTGATCGAGCAAGCGCTGGCGCCAGGCCATCAGCGCGTCGTGCGACTCGACGTTCATCGCGAAGTGGCGCGACCAGGTCGGCAGGTGATCCTTCGGCGGCTTGGCCATGCCGTCGATGTCGAAGAAGGCGATGACCTCGCCACTGCCCATGGCGAAGAAGGTGTGCAGGCTGGCGCGTTCCTGCCGCGCCTCGGGATCGTAGGAGCCGCGCACCGCCGCCACCAGCGAGAATCCCATGACCTCGGTGTAGAAGCGATACGTCGCCCCGGTGTCCTGCGTCACGTAGGCGACATGGTTCAATCGGCTGGCGATCTTCAGTTCGCTCATGGGTCCTCCTGGCTGCGGCGGCGGAGCATAGTGCGGCTGCGGCGGCGCGACAACCAGCGGCGGGCACGGGCGGCGTGTCGGCGTCGCCCGGCGGCAGGCACGTTGCCGGGCGACGGCGGGCGTGCCAAGCGCCCGGTCATGGTCGACGTCGTGGCGTACGTGTCGGGGCACGGCTTCGGGCACGCGGCACGCGTGTGCGAGGTGCTGCGCGCCCTGCGGGCGCGCCGGCCGGGGACGACGGTAGCGGTACGGTCGCCGTTGGCGCGCTGGTTCTTCGCGTTCAACCTCGGCGACGACGTGGCGCACGCCCCGTGCGCGCTCGACGTCGGCGTCGTGCAGGCCGACAGCCTCTCGCTGGACCTGGCGGCGACCGAGGCCGCCTATGCGGCGATCGAAGCCGGGCGGGCGGCGCGCATCGCCGCCGAGGTCGCGGCGCTGGCGCCGCTGCGGCCGCGCCTGATCCTCGCCGACATCCCGGCATTGGCCTTCGACGTCGCCGACGCCCTCGGCGTGCCCGGCGTGGCGATGACCAACTTCTCCTGGGACTGGATCTACGCCGACTACGTTGCGCAGCGCCCGGGCTTCGCGCCGCTGGTGGCGGCCCTGCGGCGGTCGTACGGCCGCGCCGCCTTGTTGCTGCGCCTGCCGCTGCATGGCGACCTCGATGCCTTCCCGCGCATCCGCGACGTACCGCTGGTGGCGCGGCGCGCGGCGCTCGGACGCCGCGTCGTGCGCGAACGCCTCGGGCTGCCACGCGACGACCGCGTCGTGCTGCTCTCCTTTGGCGGCCTCGGCCTCGCGCTGCCGGCGGCGCCGCGTCTGGCGGGCGTGACCGTCGTCGCCACCGGTCCCGCGCCGGCCGGCTGCCGCGCCGTGTCACACGCGGCGTTGACCGCCGCCGGCGTGCGCTACGAGGACCTGGTCGGCGCCAGCGACGCGGTGCTGACCAAGCCCGGCTACGGCATCGTCGCCGAGTGCATCGCCAATCGCACGCCGATCGTCCACGCGCCGCGCGGCCAGTTCGCCGAATACGACTGCCTGGTCGCCGGCATCGCGGCGCACCTGGCGCACGCGCCAATCGCTGTCGCCGACCTGCGCACCGGCCGCTGGGCGGCGGCGCTGGAGCAGGCGTGGGCGCAGCCCCTTCCGCCGCTCACCCTCGCCGTGGACGGCGCGGAAGTTGTCGCCGACACCCTGGCGGGCTTCCTGGCCTGATCGTTGGTGTGGCATCGGTGCTGGAGGGCGCCGCGACGCTGGTCAGGGAGGGCGCCGCGACGGAGGCTGCGGAGGCACCGCGGCCGGCGTGCCTCAGACCGCGCCGCTGCTGCGCAGGCGCTCGATGGCCGCGGCGTCCAAGCCGAGGCCGGCGAGGACGGTATCGGTATCCTGCCCGAACACCGGGGGGGGCGTGCGCAGCGACGCCGGAGTGTCCGAGAGCTTGATCGGGTTGCCGAGCGTCGTCTGACCGTCCGGGCCGGTGGTGACCATGCCGCGGTGGCGCAGCTGCGGATCGGCGAGCATGTCCTCGACGCTGTTCACCGCGCCGACGCAGATGTCCTGATTGCCGAGGGCGTGCATCCACTCGGCCAGCGTGCGGGCGCGGAAGGCGGCGCGAAACTCGGCCTGCATGGTGACGCGCAGCGGCCCTTCGCTCCACTGCTGCTCGAGGTAGCGTTCGAGCCCGAGCGCCCGGCACAGCGTCGCCCAGAAGTGTGGCTCGTAGGCGCCGATGGTCAGATAGCGGCCGTCGCGCGTTTCGTAGACCGCATAACACGGGTGGCTGCCGGTGAGCTGCGTGCGGCCGCGGCGCGGGTCCTGGCCGAGTTGGTGCAGGAGCAGCGGGTAGACCGTCCACATCGCCGCGCCGTCGAGCATGGCGATGTCGACCAGTTGACCGCGCCCCGTCTGCTGGCGGGCGATGACGGCGGCGAGGATGCCGATCACCGCCATCAGGGCGCCGCCGCCGATGTCGGCGATCTGGACGCCGGGGATCACCGGCGGACCGTCGGCGGTGCCGATGGAATCGAGCACGCCGGCGGTGCCGAGGTAGTTCACGTCGTGCCCGACGCGATCACGGTACGGGCCGTCCTGCCCGTAGCCGGAGATGGCGCAGTAAATCAGGCGCGGGTTGCGCGCCGCCAGCGTCGCGTAGCCGAGGCCGAGGCGCGCCGCGACGCCGGGTCGAAAGCCTTCGAGCAGCACGTCGGCCTCGTCCGCCAGGCGCAGCAGGATCTCGCGTCCCTCGGCCGTCTTGAGGTTCAGCGTCATGCTGCGCTTATTGCGGCCGAGGAAGGGAATCCCCATGCCGAACGGATCGCTCGGACTGGCGACGACGAGGACGTCCATGCCGAGGTCGCCGAGGAAGGTCGAGCAGAACGGCCCGGGCAACTGGCGCGACAGATCGAGCAGCTTCAATCCCTGCAGTGGCGTCATCCAGGTTCGCTATCAGGAATGAATTCACCCGCAGAAACGGAGCAAGGGAGCCCCCGGGGACAAACGGCGACCTGTCGCTCTCCGTTGCTCCGTGTGAAATCTCCCTGACAAACGAGTGTTTGTGTTTTCGCTGCTTCCGTCTTTATGGTGCGGCACATGGGAGAGCGATTCGCGGGGCGCGCGGTCTATGTGACTGGCGCCGGAGCTGGCCTCGGACGGGTGACGGCGGGGGTGTTCGCGCGCGAGGGGGCGCAGGTGTTCGCGGTCGACATCGACGGCGACGCGGTGGTCGAGACCGTCAACGCCATCCGCGCCGCCGGCGGCGACGCGGTCGGTGCTGTGGCCGATGTCACCGACCTCGATTCGGTGGCGGCGTCGATCGAGTACATGGTCGAGCGGTTCGGCGGGCTGCATGTCTTGGTCAACGTCGCCGGCACCGGTCGCGCGGCGCGCTTCGAGGAGATCGACGAGCGCGAGTGGGGGCGGACGTTGGCGGTCAACCTGACCGGCGTCTTCCACACCACCAAGGCGGCGCTGCCGCACCTGTTGGCGCAGCGCGGCGGCTGCATCGTCAACGTCGCCTCAATCGCCGGTCTGCGCGGGCAGGCCTACTGCTCGGCCTACTGCGCCTCGAAGGCGGGCATGATCAATCTCACCCGTTCACTGGCGTTGGAGTTCGCCAGCCGCGGGCTGCGCGCCAACTGCGTCGCGCCGGGCGGCATCGAGACCAACATGATCGCCAACTTCATTCCGCGCCCGGACTTCGAGTCGCAGCTGGTGGCGTACTACCTGCCGCCGCCCCCGGGGCGGCTGTCGACGCCGGACGACGTCGCCGCCTCGATCGCCTTTCTCGCCGCGCCGGAGGCGCGCATGATCAACGGCGCCGTGCTCGTGTGCGACGGGGGGACGATGGCATGAGCGGCCCCGCGCCCATGAGCGGCCCCGCGCCGATGATCACCGAGCGCGTGCGCGACCAGGCGGCGCGCCGCGGTGCGCAGGTCTTCATCCGCCACGCCGGACGCGCGGTGACCTATGCCGAGTTCGACCAGCTGTCGAACCGCGCCGCGCGCGCCCTGCACGCCCTCGGCGTGCGGCGCGGCGACCGGGTGACGCTCGGCGTCGGCAACTCGGTGGAGTATCTCGTCACCGCCCTCGGCGCCTTGAAGGCCGGCGCCATTCTGCATCCGATCAACCCGGCCCTCGGCGCCGCCGAACTGAGCTACATCCTGGGCCATGCCGCGCCGCGCGTCATCGTCGCCGACGCCGACAGCATCGAGGCGTTTGCGTCGCCGCGGCTCGAGTGGCCGGCCGGCGCCGTGTTGGCGGCGTTCGGGGCGCCCGCCGAGGCGGCGCTCGACGACCTGCTGCGGCGCAGCTCGGACGCGCCCCTCGACCTGCGCCTCAGTCCCGATGACGCCTCGACGCTGCTCTACACCTCCGGCACCACCGGGCGGCCGAAGGGCGTGCTGTTCCACCACGGCAGCACCGGCGGCGCGGCGCAGCACTTCATCGACCTGCTCGGCATCGGCGCCGACGATACGCTGCTGGCGGTGACGCCGCTGTTTCACGGCAACGCCTGGGGCGCGGTGACCACGGCGCTGGCGGCGGGCGCCACGGTGGCCTTCCCGAAGGGGTTTCGCGCCTCGGAGTTCTGGCCGTTGGTGCACGAGACGCGGTCGACCGTGCTCTACACGCTCGGCACCATCCTGGCGATCCTGCTGCGCCAGGAGGCGAGCCCGCTCGAGCGCGACAATCCGCTGCGCGTCATCCTCGGCCTTGGCAGCGCGCCGATTCGCGAGCAGGTCATCGCCCGCTTCGGCGTGCGCGACGTCGCCGAGTGTTTCGGCTCGACCGACGCCGGCGTCGTGACGATGACGCCGCTCGGGGCGAGGCCGCGTCCGGGTTCGGCCGGTCCGCCGGTGCCGGGGGTGACGATCCGCATCGTTGACGACGCCGGCCGCGTCCTGCCACCGCGCACGCCGGGCGAGATCCTGATCCATTCGCCGCACCGCATGGCGGAGTATTTCCACGACCCCGAGCAGACCGCGGAGGCGTTGCGCGACGGCTGGTTCCACACCGGCGACCTCGGCACGCTCGACGAGGACGGTTGGCTCTACTTCGTCGATCGCAAGCGCGACGTCATCCGCCGCGGCGGCGAGAACATGTCGTCGGCGCTGATCGAGAAGACGCTGTGCGAGCATCCGGCGGTGGCCGAGGCGGCGGTGATCGGCGTCCCCGACCCGGTGCTCGGTCAGGAGGTGAAGGCGTTCATCGTCGCGCGTGCGCCGGTGACGCCCGAGGAGCTGCGCGTCTTCGCCAGTGACCGCCTTGCGAAGTTCCAGGTGCCGCGCCTGTGGGAGTTCCGCGACAGCCTCCCGAAGACGCCGACGCAGCGGGTCGAGAAGTACAAGCTGCGCGAGCCGTCTGACAAACCGCTGCTCGGCTGACGCCGCGCCCCTGGCTGGCGTTGGACGTTGCCATTGGCGGGCGCCGACGGGGCGGCACCCGCCACGGGGAATGTCAGCGCGGCAGCCCCAGAATGCGCTGCGCCACGACGTTGCGCTGGATCTCGCTGGTGCCGCCCATGATCGTCTCCGAGCGCGAGTAGAGGTAGTCGCGCCCGATCGGGCCCTCCAGCGCGGCGTGCGGGCCGAACAGGCCCATCGCCGACTCCTGCAGGCGCTGGTCGGTCTCGCTGCCGAGCATCTTCTCGAGCGAGCTCTCGGGTCCGGGATGGCCGGTGCGCAGAATGTTGGTCAGGCTGCGGTAACCCATCAGCTTGAGCAGCGTGACGTCGATGAAGGACTGGGCCAGCTTCTGGCGCACCAGCGGATCGGCGAGGCCCTTGCTGGCGGGATGGTAACGCACCTGGGCGACGAGATCCGTCAGGCTGCGGCGGATGCGGCGCTGGAACGTGAACGTCCACACCGGACCGCGCTCGTGCTGCAGGATGCCCATGGCGATCTGCCATCCGCTGCCGGGCGCCCCGACCATGCACTCGGCGGGCACGCGCACGTCTTCGAAGAACACCTCGCAGAACTCGGTCTCGCCGGTGATCTGCGTCACCGGCCGCACCGTGATGCCGGGCGAGCGCATGTCGACCAGCAGCAGGCTGATGCCCTTGTGCTTCGGCTGCTCCGCCTCGGTGCGGCAGAGCAGAAAGCACCAGTCGGCCACCTCGGCGTGGCTGGTCCATACCTTCTGGCCGTTGACGATGAACGTATCGCCCTGCCGCTCGGCGCGGCAGCGCAGGCCGCCGAGATCCGATCCGGCGCCGGGCTCGGAGAATCCCTGACACCACCAGTCCTCGCCGGACAGCAGGCGGCGCAGAAAGCGCCCGCGCTGCGCCTCGGTGCCGTGCCGCAGCAACGCCTGCCCGATCATGTCGACGTTGGCGCTGCCGGGCGGGTAGGGCGCGCCGGCGCGCTCGAGCTCCTCCTCGAACAACCAGCGCTCGATCACCGTCGCGCCGCGGCCGCCGTGCTCACGCGGCCAGGAGATGGCGATCCAGCCGCCGTCGTAGAGCAGGCGTTGCCAGTCGCGCGCGATCGCCCGCCACAGCGGGTCGTCGGCACGGGTCCAGCAGTGGCTGCGCCGCCAGGCGGCGGGGACGGTGGCCGTGAGCCAGTCGCGCGCCTCGGCGGCGAAGGCCAGCTCGGACTCTGAGAAGGTGAAATCCATGCCGCGAGCGCTAGCAGATGCAAACGGATGTTTGGAGGGTGCTGCTTGCGTTCGCCGCGGCAGGTTGGGAATCGTCCCGGCATGCGTGCGCTCCTGCTCCTCGTCCCGTTGTTGTTCGCCAGCGTTGCGTCTGCCGACGATGCCTGTGGCGTCGGCGACCCGGCGCTCGCCGACCGCCGCGCGCTAAGTGAGTTGCGGGCGGCGATCGACAGCGCCTGCCCCTGTGCGGCACCGGTCGGCGGCCGCGCCCGTCCGGCCTTCCTGCGCTGCGCGCGTGGCGCCGTTACCGCGGCGCTCGGCGATGGGTCGCTGCGCCGCGCCTGCCTGGCGGCGGCGCACGCCGACCTGCGCCACTCCACCTGTGGCAGTAACCGCGTTGCCTGCGGGCGGGTCGGTGCCGGCGGTCCGCAATGTCGTCTGGCCGCGCCTGGCGGGCGCAACGCCTGCGGCGTCGCCGCCGGCGAGACGGCGTGCGCGGCACAGACCTCCTGCGGCGAGGTGCGCGACTGGACGGCGGGGACCTGCGTGGATCCGCGCCAGCGCGGCCCCTTTGGCGCCGGCGTGCGCGTCCTGCGCATGGCCAAGGACTCGGTCGTCACGCCGGGCACCGAGCGCGTCCTCGAAACGCACGTGTGGTACCCGGCGGCGCCGGGCGCCGCTCCGCTCGACGGGCGCTACGGCGCCGCGCTGGATGTGCCGCTCGACGCCAGCGGCGGGCCGTATCCGGTGCTCGTCTTCTCGCACGGCTCGTGCGGCTACCCGACGCAGTCGCTGTTCCTGACGCCGCTGCTCGCCTCGCGCGGGTACATCGTCATCGCCCCGTCCCACCCCGGCAACACGATTCGTGAGTTCCCGGCCTGCGGCGGGTTCGCGGCGCAGACGGCGTCGGCCAACGAACGCCCCGCCGACGTCATCTTCGCCCTCGATCAGATGCTGGCCGCCAACGGCGAGGCGACCTCGCCCTTCTTCGCCGCCCTCGATCCGGCCCGCGTCGGCATGTCGGGGCATTCCTTCGGCGGCTTCACGACCTATCTGGCGGTGGCCCGCGAAGCGCGCTTCAAGGTCGCGCTGCCGCTCGCGGCGGCGGTGCCCGGCGTGCCGCGGCTGACGATCCCGTCACTGACATTGCTCGGCGCGATCGACAGCGTCGTGGACAACGCCGCCATCCGCGCCGCCTACGCCGCCGCCGCGCCGCCGAAGCTGCTGGTCGAGATCGAGGACGGCGGGCACTACGTCATGTCCGACCGGTGCTTCCCGCGCTCGGACTGCAATCCGCCGACGACGCTCACCCAGGACGAGGCACATGCGCAGGTGCTGCGCTGGGTGGTGCCGTTCCTCGATCGCTACCTGGCCGGCGACGCCGCCGCGGAGGCGTTCTTCGCCGCCGGCCCGCCCGGTGCCGTGGTGACGCAGGAACGCTGAGCGATCAGTAGAACGGGCCCCACATGCCCCAGTCCATGGCGGTGTTTTCGTTCATCTCCGCCGCCTCGATCCGCTCCTGCGCCAGCTGCTCTGAGATCGCCAACTGCTGATAGCGCTGGTAGGCAGGTGCCAGGCCCACGTAGAGGCACGTGCAGAAGTCAGGGTCGGCGTAGAGGTACACCACCTGACCGTCCTTGACGCGGGTGAAAATGGTCCGCTTCGGGAGGGTCTGAAGCTTGGCCAGCTTCTCCGGCGTGTCGGCGGGCTTCATGCGGAAGCCCGCGGCAGCCAGGGTCGACTCGATCTGGTCGGCGTCCTGCTTCTCGAAGTAGGAGCAACCGGCCAGGCAGAGTGCCGCCGCGGCGAGGATGACAAGACGAGTCGGTATGCGCATGGCGTCCCTGTACACGGAAAGCGATCGCTTGTGGAGTTGCATTGCGATCCGCGAGGCGCTCCTCTGGCGGGCATGACGCGCCGCGGTGAGCCGCCTGGCCCGACCGATCGCGACGCCGGCGTCTGGGCCGGCCGCAGCGTGGCGCGCCGCTTCGTCTCGCCGGACGGCTTCGTCGTCCTGGTCGGGCGGACGGCGGAGGACAACGACGTGCTGAGCCTCAAACTCGGTCAGCCGCGCGATTTCTGGCTGCACGTCGCGGCCGATTCGGGCTCGCACGTCGTCGTGCGCAATCCCGACGGCGTTGCCAGCCTGCCGCGCGACACGGTGCAATTCGCCGCCGCCCTGGCGGCGCGCTACTCGAAGCTGCGCGACGGCGGGCGCGTGGCGGTACACCTGTGCACCTGCGCCGACATCGGCAAGCCGCGCGGCATGCCGGCCGGGAAGGTCACCATCGAGCGCTACCGCACCGTGCACGCCGCGCCGTTCCGCGAGCCCGCCCAGCCTTGATCTGAAAGGATCTGCACACAGAGGCATGGCGGGCTGGGCGCCAAGATCAGTCGACAGCCTCACCCCAACCGCACTGACGGTGAGGTTCGCAGATCGCCCGCCGTTCAAGGGTTGCAGCGCAGTCTCTGTTTCTCCGTGCCTCCGTGTGAAGAGTTGCGAGATCAAGGCTCGATGCTAGCGCCGGTTGCGTCGCACCCACTGTGCATTGCGCGCCATGCGCGTGCGGCCGGGGCGCGCGAAGGCGGTGTCGGCATACTTGGCGTCGAAGTGTGCGTCGTCCATGCCGCGCAGCGTCTCCGGATCCGCCGCCAGCAGTTCCGGCCGCGCCGCCAGGCGGGCGTCGAGGGAGGGCGCGACGGCCTTGTCGTTCCAGGGGCACGCCTCCTGGCAGACGTCGCAGCCGAACAGCCATTCGCCGAGCAGGCCGCCCTCGGCCGCGGACAGCGCGCCGCGCCGTTCGATGGTGAGGTAAGAGATGCAGCGCCGCGCGTCGAGGACGCGCGGCGCCGCGAAGGCGGCCGTCGGGCAGGCGTCGAGGCAGGCCCGGCAGGTGCCGCAATGGTCGGCCTCGAAGGGGACATCCACTGTCATGTCCAGATCGGTCAGGACGCTGCCGATGAACGTGTAGGACCCGAGGCGCGGGTGGATCAGCAGGGTGTTCTTCGCCAGCCAGCCGAGACCGGCGCGCCGCGCCAACTCGCGCTCCGGCACCGGGCCGGTGTCGACGTACGCGCGCGTCGCCTCGCGGCTCGCTCCGAGCCCGACCAGCGCCTCGGCCAGCTGGTCGAGGCGCGCGCCGACGACGCGGTGGTAGTCCTCGCCCCAGGCGTAGCGGGCCACCCGCGCCGACCCGGGTGCCGGCGTGGCGCGGCGCTGGTAGCTCTCGAGCACGACCACGGCGCGCCGGGCGCCGGGCTCGATGCGAGCCGGCTCCTCGCGCTTGCGCGCCTGGCGGTTGAGATAGGTCATGTGGCCGCCGTAGCCGCGCGCCAGCCAGGGGCGCAGCGCGCCGCGCTCGACCGGGCCGAGGTCGCAGACGCCGACGGCGTGGAAGCCGAGCCGGCGCGCCGCCGCCTTGGCGGCGTGAGCGTTGGCGTCGGGGGTGTCCACGCCGGCTGGATTCCTTGTTCGCACCGCGCCGGTATGTTCTCATCCGCGCTTTGGGGAAGGAAGCTTGTGCCGCATGTGCGCGTCGGGGACGTGAATCTCCACTTCGAACTGATCGACTGCACCGAGCCGTGGCGCTCCGGGCATCCGCCGGCGGTGCTCTTGCACGCCCTCGGCACCGACCGCCGCATCTGGCTCTATCAGGTGCCGGCGTTCTGCGGCCGCGTGCCGACGCTGCTCGTCGACCTGCGCGGCCACGGTCAAAGCCGGGCGCCGGCCGGCGACTGGAGTATCGCCGACATGGCGCTCGACGTCGTGCGCCTGCTGCGCCATCTCGGCATCGAAAAGGCGCATGTCGTCGGCGTGTCGTTGGGCGGCATGGTGGCGCAGCAGATCGCCCTCGACTACCCCTACGCCACCGCCTCGCTGGTCCTGGCCAGCACCATCAGTGGCGGGGCCGCCAACGGCGCCCCTCTGGAGGACGAGGTGCTCGCCTTCGCGACGGCCCACTCGATGCGCGAGATCGCCGAGGCGCGCGTCCCCGCGGCGTTCTCGGAGTCGGTGAATGCGGTCATGCGCGGCCACCTGATCGAACAGATGGCGCTGCTGGACAAGGACGCCTACCTCTGCGCCGCGCGGGCGGTCCGTGCCTTCGACGTCACGTCCCGGCTGGGCGAGATCGCCTCGCCCACCCTGGTGGCGGTGGGCGAGGCCGATCGCCTCGTCCCGCTCTCCTCGATGGAGGATCTCGCGACGCGCATTGGCGGGGCGCGGCTGGTGCGCCTGCCCGGCGCCGGGCATCTCGGCAATATGGAGCGGCCGCGCGAGTTCAACCAGGCGGTACTCGATTTCCTCGGCGTGTGATGGACGTCGCCAACCTGCTCGGCACGCTCGGCGCCAGATTGGGCCCGGATCTGGGCTTCGGCGGCATCGCCGGCGCGGCGGTCGGCTTCACCGCCAAGAAGGTCACCAAGTTGGTCGCTCTGGCACTGGGGTTGGTGTTCATCGTCATCCAGGTGCTGGTCTACATGAAGTTCGTGTCGGTCGACTGGGGCGCGGTGCAGAGCGGCGCCGAGCACGTCTGGAGCGACGGCGCCGGGATCACCCTGGCGGATCGCGCCTGGCAGGTGATCAGCGCCAACCTGCCGTTCGGCGCCGCCTTCGCGGTCGGCTTCGTGATCGGCTTCAAGCTCGGCTGAGGAGGCTCCCCCATCATGACCGTTGCCGATCCGCTCGCCGTCGCCGGCGTCGCCTGGAATCTCTCGACCCTCTATCGCGAGGTGTGCGACCCCGCCATCGACGCCGATCTCGCCGCCGCGCTGGCGCGCGCCGAGGCGTTCGCGACGCGCTATCGCGGCACCATCGACGTGGCCGGCGGGCCGGCGCCGGCGTGGATCGCGGCTGCGCTCGCCGAGCTCGAGGCGATCCTCGAACAGGCCGACAAGCCGGCCGTCTATGCCGGCCTGCTGCACGCCGCCGACGCCCGCCCGCCGGCGCACGGCGCGCTGGTGGCGCGGACGCAGGAGCGCGGCAGCGAGATCCGCAACGCGTTGGTGTTCTTCGACCTCGAGTGGCTGGCGCTCGACGACGCGCGCGCCGCCCCGGTCATCGCCGCGCCCGCCTGTGCGCGCTGGCGCCACCACCTCGAAGGCGCCCGCCGGTACAAGCCGCACACGCTCGCCGAACGCGAGGAACAGCTGCTCGAGGAGACCGCCAACACCGGCCGCCGCGCCTTTCACCGTCTCTTCGATGAGTCCCTGTCGGCGATGCAGTTCCGCGTCGAGGTCGACGGCGTCGTGCAGACCCTCAACGAGAGCGGCGTCCTGGCGTTGCTGCATGACGGGCGCCGCGATCTCCGCCAGCGCGCCGCCGCCGCCCTCACCGAGGGGCTGCGCCAGCAGTCGCCGTTGCTGACGTTCATCTTCAACACCGTCACCCAGGACCATGCCGTCACCGACCGCTGGCGCGGCTACGCGACGCCGTTGGCGGCGCGCCACCTGGCCAATGAGATCGACGCGCCGACGGTCGACGCGCTGATCGCCGCCTGCGAGGCCAACGCCGACATGGTCGCCGACTACTACCGGCTCAAGCGCGACCTGCTCGGCCTCGACGTGATGCACGACTGGGACCGCCATGCGCCGATCGCCGTCGATGCCGCCCGCGTGCCCTGGCCGGCGGCGCGCGACCTGGTGCTCGATGCCTACGGCGACTTCTCGCCGGTCATGCGCGACATCGCGGCGCAGTTCTTCGACGGCGCCTGGATCGACGCCGAGAGCCGCGACGGCAAGCGCGGCGGCGCATTCAGCTCGGGCGCCGTGCCGAGCGCGCATCCCTACGTCCTGCTCAGCTACCTCGGCCACCCGCGCGACGTCATGACGCTGGCGCATGAACTCGGGCACGGCGTGCATCAATACCTGGCGCGCGAGCGCGGCTACCTGCAGGCCGACACGGCGCTCACCATGGCGGAGACCGCCAGCGTCTTCGGCGAGATGCTGGTCTTCGAGCGCCTGCGCCGGCAGGAGCAAGCGCCGCGCGCCCGCCTCGCCCTGCTGTGCTCGTTCATCGAGGACGCCTTCGGGACGGTGTTCAGACAGATTGCGCTGACTCGCTTCGAACAGGGGGTGCACCGCGCTCGGCGCGCCGAGGGCGAGCTGTCGAGCGATCGCCTCGACGAGATCTGGATGCAGGTCAATGCCGCGCTGTACGGCGACGCGGTGACGCTCAGCGACGACTATGCGCGCTGGTGGGCCTACATCCCGCACTTCATCCACTCGCCGTTCTACTGCTACGCCTACGGGTTCGGCGAGCTGCTGGTCCTGGCGCTGTACGAGATGTACCGCGAGCAGGGCGAGGCCTTCGTCCCCCGCTATCTCGCGCTGCTGGCGGCGGGTGGCAGCGAGGCACCGGCGGTGCTCCTGGCGCGCGTCGGGGTGGACATCCAGCAGCCGCAATTCTGGCAACGCGGCCTGGGCGTGATTCGCCGGCTGGTCGACGAAGCCAAGGCGTTGGCCGGGTCGTGAGCGCGTCGGGCTGACGCGCTCGCCCTGCCGGCTCGTGTCGCGCGCTTCGGAGACGCTGCGCCCGGTTGCGCTTGGCCCTGGGAATGGGGAGGTTGACCTGCGCCCGATGAGCCCGTTCGACATCTTCAGCCTGGACGCCGTTCTCGACCCCACCGCCTTTGCCGGCGAAGCGGGGGCGACGCGCCTCATGCAGGCAGCGGCGCACTTCCCCGGCGGACCGCTGGCGCTGGTTTTCCTCCTGTTCTGGGCGCCGGTCGGCCCCGGCATCCCCGCCGGGGTGTTGCTGGCGCACCACCTGCGCCTGCCCCCGCCGGTGACGTTCGGACTGTACGCGCTCTCGGACACGCTCGCGGCGCTGCTCCTCAATCCCGTCTACACGTGGATGCGCACGCACGGCCGGCGCAATCCGACGCTGCGCAAGATCGGTCAACGGGTGCTGGCGGTGGCGATGTTCGGCACCCGTCGCCCGACGGCGGACGATCTGCGCGACGGACGTCTCGCACCGGCGCTGTTTCGCATCGCCACCGTCGGCTTCGGGGTCGACGTGTACACCGCCGGGGCGCTCGCCAGCGGCCTGCCGATTCCGCGCCTGCCTGGCTGGGCGGCGGCGTTGGCCGGCGACCTGGTTTGGTTCTCGCTCCTGCTCGGCACGAGCATCGTCGCGGCGCAGATCTTCGACGACGAGCGCTGGATCGCCGTCGTCGTGATCGTCGTCACCTTGGTCGTGCCGCCGCTCGCACGGCGCATGTTTCCCGCCCTGCGGGGGTGAACGGCGCGGCGCACTGGGTGGGGAGGAGTAGGCGATGAGACGCTTCGCGATCGGCGGCCTGGGCATCGGGCTTCTGGCGCTGTGCGGGCCCGCGCTCGCGGCGCCGCCGCTGGAAACGGCGCTGCCGACGGCCACGCCGACGGCCAGCCCAACGGCGACGGCGAATCCGACCGCCACGGTCTGCGTCGGGGACTGCAACGACAGCGGCGTCGTTACCGTCAACGAGCTCATCACCGGGGTCAACATCGCCCTCGGCACTGCGCCGGTGACGGCCTGCCCGGCCTTCGATCCGGACGGCGAGGGCGCGGTGGGGATCAACGACCTGATCGCCGCGGTGAACAATCTTCTCTACGGCTGCGGCGTCACGCCGCCGACGCAGCCCCCGACCGCGACCGCGACGGCGACGCCCAGTCCCTCGGCTACGCCCACCGCCGCCGACACGGCGACATCGACGCCGATCGATACCGCCACCGCCTCGCGGACGCCCACCCGGACGGCGACCATCACCCGCACCGCGACGGCCACCCGCACGATTCCCGCCAGCGTCTGCGGCGGCTTCGTCGCGCCGCTGCCCGTGCTCTGCAATCTGACCGTGATCCCCAATCCGGTGTCGCGGTCCGGCACCATCGCTTTCCGCTTCGGCGTCTCGGACCTGGATGGCGACCTCGACCGCCTGTGCATCGAGCTGACGCATCCGCCGTTGGAGCCGCAGACCTCCTGCACGGTCCTCGTCCCGGTGAACCGCGTCATCAACAGCATCCAGACCACGACCCCCGTATCGGCCAGCCCGTTGCTCTTCGGCACCTACAATGCCGCCATGCGGGTGTTCGATACGGAGGGGAACCCCAGCAACATCATCACCGCGACCTTTCAGGTGCAGTGAGCGGCGATCCGGCGCGGAGACTGGCGGCCGACGACCGGTGCGCGGCCCGCTGGCGCCTGCCTCGACTTGGCCGCGGCGATCGGCAATAACGCGACTGCATGCCGACTTCCATTCTCGGCCTCGCGCACGTCCTGCCGCCGCGGCAGACGGTCGGGTCGCAGCAGCGTCCCATCCTCGCCGATCCCGGCGGTCCTGCCGATCTCGCCCTGGCGCCCGGTCAGGCCGCGCTCGCGCAGGCCGGGCTGAGCGTCGACGAACTCGGCATGGTGCTGTTCGCCACCATGACGCCGGACGCCACGTTTCCCGGCGCCGCCTGTTTCTTCCAGCACAAGCTCGGCTGCGGCACGACCGCGGCCCTCGACGTGCGCGGCCAGTGCGCCGGCTTCCTGACCGGATTGCAGGTCGCCGACGCATTCCTCTGCGCCGGGGTCTACGAGACCATCCTGCTCGCGGCCGGCGAGGTCCATTCACCGCGCCTCGACGTCTCGCCGCGCGGCATCGCGGTCGCCGAGCTGTACGGCGACGGTGCCGCGGTGGCCGTCCTCGGCGGGCGCGACGGCGGCGGCCTCGAGGCGATCGTCTGCCACGCCGACGGACGCCATCACGAGCGCTTCTGGGTCGAGTCTCCCGCCAGTCGCCAGCACCCGCTGCGCATCACCGCGGAGAATATTCGCGACGGCTTGCACTATCCGCGCCTCGATCGGACCCACCTCGAACAATTCGCGATCGATCATCTGCCGGCCGTCGTGCGCGAGGCGCTGGCCCAGGCCGGCGTCGGAGTCGAGGACGTCGATGCCTTCATACTGAGCCACATCCTGCCCGGCGTCGCCGTGCGCGCCGGCGCGGCGCTCGGCGTGCCGACCGCGCGCCTCATCGATGCCGGCGCGGCGCACGGCCATCTGACGGCGGCGACGCTGCCGGTGGCGCTCAGCGAGGCGCTCGCCGCCGGTCGCCTGGCGCGCGGCGCGCGCGTCTGCCTGGCTGCGTGCGGGGCCGGGTACACCTGGGGCGCCGCCGTGCTGCGGCTGTGAGGCGGGAAGGAGAGGCCATGCGCAACGCCCGCATCACCGGAGTCGGCCACTACACGCCGCCGCTGGTGGTCACCAACGACGATCTCGCGTCGCGGATGGAGACCACCGACGACTGGATCCAGCAGCGGACCGGCATTCAGCAGCGGCACTACAGCGAGGGCAGCGTCGGCGCCGCCGACATGGGCGCCCTGGCGGCGCGGCGCGCACTCGAGGCCGCCGGCCGGCGGGCGGACGAAGTGGATTGCGTGATCTTCGCCACCCTCAGTCCCGACGTCGAGATGCCGTCCAGTGCCTGCCTGCTGCAGGAGCGCCTCGGCATCGCCGGCATGCCCGCCTTCGACGTGCGCAACCAATGCTCCGGGTTTCTTTACTCGCTGGCCACCGCCAATGCGCTGATCAAGGCCGGGCGTTGCGAGCGCGTGCTGGTGGTGGGCGGCGAGGTGCACTCCACCGGTATCGACATCACCACGCGCGGCCGCGACGTGGCGGTGATCTTCGGCGACGGCGCCGCCGCCGTGCTGGTCGAGCCGACCGAGGAGCCCGGCTTCGGCATCCTCACCACCAAGCTGCACGCCGAGGGGAAGTTCGCCGAGAAGCTGTGGGTCCCGAGCCCGGGCTCGCGCGGGCGGCCGAGTCTGACCGAGGCGATGCTGGAGGGCGAACGACCGAGCGTCTATCCGAGCATGGAGGGCCGCTACGTCTTCAAACACGCCATCGAGCGCTGTACCGAGGTGATCAACGAGGCGCTCGACGCGACCGGCCTCGGCCCCGACGACGTCAGCCTGCTGGTGCCGCATCAGGCCAACCTGCGCATCAACCAGATGGTCGCCCTCGGCTTCAACTGGCCGGAGGAGAAGCTGGTCAACAACATCCAGCGGTACGGCAACACCACCGCCGCCTCGATCCCCTTGGCGTTGTCCGAGGCGGTGCAGGCGGGCCGCGTGCACGACGGCGACCTGATCTGCCTGGCCGGCTTCGGCGCCGGCTTCACCTGGGGCGCGATTCTCATCCGTTGGTGAGGGCGGCAGTGCCGTCGCCGCTCGTCTTCGAGCCGATGGTGGCGGCCGATCTCCCGCAGGTGATGGAGATCGAGCGGCTGGCGTTTCCGGACGACCCGTGGACGCCGGGACTCTTCCTGCACGAGCTCAAGCTCGACTTCTCGCGCCTCGACCTGCTGCGTAGCGGCGTCGCGGCGCACCGCCTGCTCGGCTATGCCTGCTGGTGGACGATCGGCGACGAGGTCCACATCCTCAACCTCGCCGTCCATCCCGACCGCCGCGGCCGCGGCGCCGGGCGTGCCCTGGTGCAGCGCGTCCTCGCCGACGCGGCGGCGCGCGGCGCCGCCAGCGTCAGCCTCGAGGTGCGGCCCGAGAACGCCGCCGCCCTCGGCCTCTACGCGGCGATGGACTTTGCCCGCATCGGCCTGCGGCGCAATTACTACGCCCGTGGTGAGGACGCGGTGATCATGGAGTACCGCTTGCCTTGACCCCCCATAGACCCTCCGCTAGGCCGCAGGGATGAGACACCGGCTCGAGGGGCTGCTGCTCCAGGCGCTGCACCGAGCCCGGGAGGCTGGAGCGCTGGCGCTGTCCAGCGTGCCGCCGCTGATTTTCGAGGTGCCCAAGGACACTGCCTTTGGCGACCTCGCCTCGACCGTCGCGCTGGGCCTGGCGCGCGTCGAGAAGAAGCCGCCGCGCGCCATCGCCGAGGCCATCATCGCCCACCTCGACGATCCCAGCGGCCTCCTCGCAGGTGTCGAAATCGCTGGACCTGGTTACCTCAACTTTCGGTTGTCACAACGCTTTTGGGCTGAGTCACTGGTCGAGACGCAGGCCGATGATTTCGGCCGGCCGGACCTCGGGCGCGGTCGCCGCGTGCTCGTCGAGTTCGTCAGCGCCAACCCCACCGGTCCGCTGCACGTCGGCCACGGCCGCGGCGCCGTGCTTGGCGATGCGGTGGCGCGGCTGCTCGCCTTCGCCGGCTGGGACGTGACGCGCGAGTACTACGTCAACGATACCGGCAAGCAGGTCGAGACGCTGGCCCGCTCGGCCTACGCGCGACTGTTACAGGCCTGCGGCGCCGACGAAGCGGTGCCCGAGGACGGCTACCCGGGCGACTATCTGCGCGACCTGATGATTGAGCATCGCGCCAGCCTGCTGGCGGAGATCGCCGCCGCGGTGGGCGAGCCGGGGGCCGCCGACCCGGTGGCGTTGCTGCGCAGGCATGCGGACGAGGCCCGCGCCGTCGCCGGGCGCCGCGCCGCGGCCTGGCTGCTGGAGGCGATCAAGGTCGACATGGGGGCCCTGGCGGTCGCGGTGGACCACTTCGTCAGCGAACGCGCCCTGCACAAAGAGCAGGTCGTCGGGCGGGCGCTCGCGGCGCTGACGGCGCGCGGGTTCATCTATGACCAGGACGGCGCGCGCTGGTTCCGTTCCGCGCAGTTCGGCGACGAGAAGGATCGCGTCGTGCAGCGCAGCAGCGGCGAGTTGACCTACTTCGCCGCGGACATCGGCTATCACGCCGAGAAGCTGCGCCGCGGCTACGACGAGCTGATCGACGTCTGGGGCGCCGACCACCACGGCTACATCGCGCGCGTCGCCGCCTCGATCGCCGCCCTCGGCGGCGATGCGGCGAAGTTCCAGGTCATCCTGGTGCAGTTGGTGCGGCTGACGCGCGGCGGCGAACCCGTCCGCATGGGCAAGCGCACCGGCGAGTTCGTCACCCTGCGCGAGGTGATCGACGAAGTCGGGCCGGACGCGACGCGCTTCTTCTTCCTCCTGCGCAAAGGCGACAGCCAACTCGAGTTCGATCTGGCGCTGGCGGCCAAACAGTCGTCGGAGAATCCGGTCTTCTATGTCCAGTACGCGCACGCGCGCATCTGCACGGTGTTCGCCAAGGCGGCGGCCGTGGGTGTCGCGGTGCCGGAGGTCGCGGCGGCCCCCCTCGAGCGCCTCGTCGAGGTCGAGGAGCAGGAGGTGGTCACGCTCCTCGCCCAGTTCCCGGACGTGGTCGAGGATGCGGCGCGGGAGCGCGAACCGCACCGCATCGCCTTCCATCTGATCGAGATCGCCGCCGCCTTCCACCGGTGCTACAACCGACACCGCATCCTCGGCGTCGAGCCGGGGCTGCGCGACGCCCGCCTGGCCCTGGCGCGGGCGGTGCGACGGGTACTGCAGATCGGGCTCGGGCTGCTCGGCGTGGCGGCGCCGGAGTCGATGGCGCGGGCGCCGGAAGCGACGTGAGGAGGCGGGGATGGCGGAGCGACGCGGCGCGGGACTCACCTTCGGTCAGCTGATCACACTGACCTTCGGCTTTCTGCTCGCCTCGGTGGTGATCTTCGTCTTCGGCCTGTGGGTCGGGCGCGACCTCGCCGAACAGCGCGGGCGGCGCGGCAGCGAAGCGGCGCGGGTGCCGATCGGCGCCCCGCCGGAGCCGATCGCCGCGGCGCCAGCGGCGCCGGTCGCGGCGGTGCCGCCGGCGGCCCCCGCGCCTGCGACCGCCGTGCCCACCGCCACGGCGGCCCCCCGGCTCCCGACCGCGACCGCGCCGCCGCTGGCGACGGCGACGCGGCGCGCCGTCAGCCCGACCCCGGCCGGCGGCAACTGGACGGTGCAGGCCTACGCCACCAGCGACACGATGCGCGCCATCATGCTGGCGCGCACCCTGCGTTCGAAGGGCTACGACGCGACGCCGGGGACCAAGAAGATCGGCTCGGTGACCTGGTATACGGTGCGCGTCGGCCGCTTCCGCGACCGCGCCGCCGCCAAGGCGCTGGAGAACAAGCTGCGCTCCGAGGAAGGCCTGGAGGCCGCCTCGGTGGTGGCGCAGTGAGCTGCGCCGCGTGACGCCGTGATGACTGCCGCTCATTCCCCCGACTTCGACGCCTTCTGCGCGCTGGCGCGCCAGGGCAACCTGGTGCCCGTGTATCGGGAGATCCTCGCCGATCTCGACACACCGGTATCGGCGTTTCTCAAGCTCGACGACGGCGGCGACGCCTTCCTGCTCGAATCCGTGGTCGGTGGCGAGAAGTGGGCCCGCTACAGCTTCCTCGGCGCCGCCCCGTCGCGCGTCATCATCGCCAAGGACGGCGTGTTGCGCGACGGCCCACCGGGCGGTCCCTTCAGCCGCCGCCAGAGCGCCGACCCACTCGGCGACGCGCGCGCGCTGCTGGCGGCCTTCCGTCCGGTCGCGGTCCCGGGCCTGCCGCGCTTTGCCGGCGGCCTGGTCGGCTTCCTCAGCTACGATCTGGTGCGGACCTTCGAACAACTGCCGGCGACGGCGCGCGACGATCTCGGGCACCCCGACTATTACTTGATGTTGGTCGATGCCCTGGTGATCTTCGATACCGTCGCGCAGACGATGAAGGTCGTCGCGCACGCCCGCGTCGACGCCGGCGTCGACCTGCGCCGCGCCTACGACGACGCCTGCACGCGCGTCGAGGCGCTGGCGGCGCGGCTGCGCCGGCCGATCGCCGCGCCGGCGCCGCGGGCAGCCGCCGGGCCGCCGCAGGTGCGCTCGAATGTCTCGCAGGCCGACTACCAGGCGGCCGTCGAGCGCGCCAAGGAGTACATCCGCGCCGGCGACGTCATCCAGGTAGTGCTAGCGCAGCGCTTCCAATGCGCCCTGCGGGCTCGCCCGTTCGATCTCTACCGCTGCCTGCGGACGTTCAACCCGTCGCCCTACATGTTCTTCCTGCGCACCGGCTCGCGCGTCGTTCTGGGCGCCTCGCCGGAGGTCATGGCGCGCCTCGAGGGGAGCGAGTTGACGGTGCGGCCGATCGCCGGGACGCGCCCGCGCGGCACCGACGAGCAGCAGGACGGGGCCATGGCGAGCGAACTGGCGGCCGATCCGAAGGAGATCGCCGAGCACATCATGTTGGTCGATCTGGGGCGCAACGACGTCGGCCGCGTAGCGGCGATCGGCAGCGTCGCCGTGACCGAGCGCCTGGCGATCGAGCGCTACTCGCACGTCATGCACCTGGTCTCGAACGTGCGCGGCACGCTCGCCGACGGCCTGGACTGCTTCGACGCCTTCCGCGCCACCTTTCCCGCCGGCACCCTCTCCGGGGCGCCGAAGATCCGCGCCATGCAGATCATCGAGGAACTCGAACCGCTGCGGCGCGGGGTCTACGGTGGCGCCGTCGGCTACTTCGGCTTCTCCGGCAACATGGATACCGCCATCGCCATCCGCACCATGGTGGTCGAGGGCGAGACGATCTTCGGCCAGGCGGGAGCCGGCATCGTCGCCGAGTCGGATGCGGAGCGCGAGCATGCCGAGTGCGTCAACAAGGCGCGGGCGTTGTTCCAGGCGGTCAAGCTGGCGGAGTCGATGTAGCCATGCTGCTGATGATCGATAACTACGACTCGTTCACCTACAACCTGGTCCAGTACCTGGGAGAGTTGGGCGAGGAGGTCCGCGTCGTGCGCAACGACGCCATGTCGGTCGCTGCGCTCACCGCCCTGCAGCCAGCGCGCATCGTCATTTCGCCGGGGCCGTGCAGTCCGACCGAGGCGGGCGTCTCGGTCGAGGTGATCAAGCGCCTGGCGGGGCGGGTGCCGATCCTCGGCGTCTGCCTCGGACACCAGTGCATCGGCGCCGCACTGGGCGGCACGATCGTCCGCGCCGAGCGCATCATGCACGGCAAGACCTCGCCGATTCATCACGACGGCCGGACCCTCTTCGAGGGGCTGTCCAACCCCTTCGACGCGACGCGCTACCACTCGTTGCTCATCGAGCGGGCAAGCCTGCCGGCCGGACTGCAGGTGTCGGCCTGGACCGCCGAGGGCGAGATCATGGCCGTGCGCCATACCAGCCAGGCGCTGGAGGGGGTGCAGTTCCATCCCGAGTCCATCCTCACCGTCGAGGGGAAGCAGCTGCTGCGCAACTTCCTCGCGCAGACGCGCTGAGGGCGCCCCGCACCGATGGACATCCAGCATGCCATCGCCGCCCTGAGCGCCGGGCGCGACCTCGCCGAAGCCGAGATGGAGCAGGTCATGGACGGGATCATGGACGGCACGGCGACGCCGGCGCAGATGGCGGCGGTGCTCGTCGCGCTGCGCATGAAAGGCGAGCGGGTGGCCGAGCTGGTCGGCGCCGCCCGCGCCATGCGGCGTCGCGCGACGCCGGTGGCGACGACGCGCGAGGTCGTCGACACCTGCGGCACCGGCGGCGACGGCCGCGATACGTTCAACATTTCCACCGCCGCGACCTTCATCGTCGCCGCCGCCGGAGTGGCGGTGGCCAAGCACGGCAACCGCGCCATGTCCGGCCGCGTCGGCGCCGCCGACGTGCTGGAGGCGCTCGGCGTCCGTATCGATCTCGATGCCGCGCGGGTGGCCGCGTGCCTGGGCCAGGTCGGACTCGGCTTCCTCTTCGCCCAGACCTTCCATCCCGCCATGCGCCACGTCGCGCCGGTGCGCCGTGAGATCGGCGTGCGGACGATCTTCAATCTGCTCGGCCCGCTCAGCAATCCCGCCGGCGCGCGCCGTCAGCTGCTCGGCGTCTACGCGCGCGAATGGGTGGAGCCGCTGGCCGAGACGCTCGGGCGCCTCGGCAGTACGCGGGCGCTGGTCGTGCACGGCGAGGATGGGCTCGACGAGCTGACGCTGACCGGGCCGAGCTGGGTGGCGGAGCTGCGCGACGGGGCGGTGCGGTCGTTTCGCTTGACGCCGCAGGAGGTGGGCCTGGCGCCCTGCCGGGGCGCCGAGCTGGCCGGCGGCGATGCGGCCGCCAACGCGGCGATCATCCGCGCCGTCCTGTCCGGCACGGCGACGCCGGCGCAGCGTGATATCGTCTTGCTCAACGCCGCCGCGGCGCTGCACGTCGGGGGGGCGGCCGACTCCATCGCGGCCGGCGTCGGCCTCGCCCGGGGGGCGGTGGACAACGGCGCCGCGCTGCGTAAGCTCACGCAACTGGTCGAGTTCACCCGCACATGATTCTGGACGACATTGTCGCGGCCCGGCGCGCGGACGTCGCGGTCGCCAAGCGGGCCGTGAGCCTGGCCGAGCTCCGCGCGCGCCCGGGCTGGGCGGCGCCGCGGCGCCCCTTCGCGGCGGCGCTGCGGGCGCGGCGGCCGGCGGTCATCGCCGAGGTGAAGAAGGCGTCGCCGTCGAAGGGTGTCATCCGCGCCGACTTCGACGCGGTGGCGATCGCGCGACGCTACGCCGCCTGCGGCGCGGCGGCGATCTCGGTCCTGACCGAGGAGCGCCACTTTCAGGGCCGCCCGGCCGACCTCGAAGCGATCCGTGCCGCCGTCGACCTGCCGTTGCTGCGCAAGGACTTCCTGTTCGATGCGTACCAGCTGGCGGAGGCGCGCGCCTGGGGCGCCGACGCGGTACTGCTGATCGCCGCCGTGCTCGCCGACGCGCAACTCGTCGAGCTCCAGGCCGCCGCGCGCGAACTCGGGCTCGACGTCCTGGTCGAGGCGCACACGGACGACGAGGTGGACCGCGCGGTGCGTGCCGGGGCGACGCTGCTCGGCGTCAACAATCGCAGTCTGCACACCTTCGTCACCACCCTGGAGACGGCGGAACGTCTGCGCGCGCGCATCCCGGCCGGTGTCGAGGCGATCGCGGAGAGCGGCATCGAGACGCCGGCCGACGTCGCCCGGCTGCGCGCCGCCGGATACGAGATGTTCCTGATCGGCGAATCGCTCATGCGGCGCCCCGATCCCGGCGCCGCGCTGGCGGCGTTGCTGGCGTGATCCGGTGGTGACCGTCGTGAAGGTGAAGATCTGTGGCGTCACCTGCGTCGCCGACGCGCTGCACGCGGCGCGGGCGGGGGCCGACGCGATCGGACTGAACTTCGCCGCGCGCAGCCCGCGCCGGGTGTCGGTCGAGCAGGCGGCGGCCATTGCCGCGGCGCTGCCGGCCGGCGTCTGCCGCGTCGGGATCTTCGTCGACGCCGGGCGCGACGAGATGGCCGCGGTCGTGGCGCGGGTCGGCCTCGATGCCCTGCAGTTCCACGGCGACGAGCCGCCGGCGCTGTGCGCCGGGTGGGGCGCGAAGACCATCAAGGCGGTGCGCGTGCGCGACGCGGCGGCGCTCGCTGCCGCCAGCGCCTACGCAGTTGATTTCATCCTCGCCGACGCCTACGTCGACGGCCAGGCCGGTGGCACGGGGCGGCGGGTGCCGCTGGAGTGGCTGGGCGGCGTGGCGCGCGAGCGGCTCATTCTCGCCGGCGGGCTGACGCCGGAGACGGTGGCCGAGGCAGTGCGCGCCGTGCGGCCGGCCGTGGTCGACGTCGCCTCGGGGGTCGAGGCGGCACCGGGCATCAAGGACCCGGAGAAAGTGGAACGGTTCATCGCCCATGCACGACTTGCCTGATCGACAGGGACACTTCGGCGCCTTTGGCGGCCGCTACGTCGCCGAGACGCTGATGCCCGCACTGGCCGAACTCGACGCCGCCTATCGCAAGGCGCGCCGTGACCGCGACTTCCAGCGCGAGGTGCGCGACTGCCTGCGCGAGTATGCGGGGCGCGAGACGCCGCTGTACTTCGCGGCGCGCCTGACCGAGGAGCTGGGCGGGGCGCGCATCTTCCTGAAGCGCGAGGACCTGTGCCACACCGGCGCGCACAAGATCAACAATACGGTCGGGCAGGGGCTGCTGGCGCGTCGCATGGGCAAGCCGCGCATCATCGCCGAGACTGGTGCCGGCCAGCACGGCGTCGCCACCGCCACGGTGACGGCGCTGCTCGGCATGCGCTGCGAGGTGTTCATGGGCACCGAGGACGTGCGGCGGCAGTCGCTGAACGTCTTCCGCATGAAGTTGCTCGGCGCCACCGTACATCCGGTCTCGAGCGGCACCTCGACGCTGAAGGACGCCGTCAACGAGGCGTTGCGCGACTGGGTGACCAACGTCCGCAGCACCTACTATCTGATCGGGTCGACCATGGGCCCGCACCCGTATCCAATGATCGTACGCGATTTCCAATCGGTCATCGGCATCGAGACGCGCCGTCAGATCCTCAAGCGGGAAGGGCGCCTGCCCGACGCGCTGGTGGCCTGCATCGGCGGCGGCAGCAACGCCATGGGGCTCTTCTACCCGTTCATCGGCGATCCCGGCGTGGCGCTGATCGGCGTCGAAGCCGCCGGCGACGGCGTCGGCTCCGGGCGCGACGCGGCGTCGATCACCAGCGGTATGGTCGGAGTGCTGCACGGCAAGAAGACCTATGTCCTGCAGGACGAGCTGGGTCAGGTGCGCCCGGCGCACTCGATCTCCGCCGGACTCGACTACCCCGGGGTCGGCCCGGAGCACGCCTACCTGCACGCCAGCGGTCGGGCGCAGTACGTCGCGGCGACCGACGCCGAGGCCATGGAGGCCTTGCAGAAGCTGACCGCCTGCGAGGGCATCATTCCAGCCCTGGAGACCGCCCACGCCGTGGCGCACGTCCTGCGCCTGGCGCCGACGATGGGTCGCGACCAGATCATCGTCGTCAACCTCTCGGGGCGCGGCGACAAGGATATGAACACCGTCGCCGATTATCTCGGCGTGTCGCTGTGAACGCGGGCGGAGGGTGAGATGGGGCGTATCGACGAGACCTTCGCGGCGCTCAAGCAGCGTCGCGAGGTGGCGCTGGTGCCGTTCATCATGGCCGGCGATCCGGACCTCGACGCCACCCGCGTGCTGCTGCAGGCGGCGGTGTCGGCCGGCGCCGATCTGATCGAGCTCGGTGTGCCGTTCTCGGATCCGACGGCGGACGGGCCGGTGATCCAGCGCGCCGGCGTGCGCGCCCTGCAGCGCGGCACGTCGCTGCGGCAGATCCTCGAGCTCGTCGCCGAGCTGCGCCGCGGCGGCATGACGACGCCGATCATCTTGTTCGGCTACTTCAACCCGTTCCTGCACTACGGGCCCGAACGCCTGGCCGCCGATGCGCGCGCCGCCGGCGTCGACGGACTGCTGGTCGTCGACCTGCCCCCGGAGGAGGCCGACGAGCTGTGGGTGCCGGCGCGGGCAGCGGGACTGGACGTCATTTTCCTGCTCGCGCCGACCAGCGATGCGCGCCGCATCAAGGCGGTGCTGCGCAAGGCGAGCGGCTTCGTCTACTTCGTGTCGATGACCGGCGTCACCGGGACGCAGGCCATCGACTCGGCCGACGTCGCGCGGATGGTGCAGGGGCTTCGGCGCACCTGTCGCCTGCCGATCGGCGTCGGCTTCGGCATCAGCACGGCGGAGCAGGCGACGGCGGTGGCGGCGTACGCCGACGCCGTCGTCGTCGGCAGCGCGATCGTCAAGCTCGTCGAGGCGGAGGGGCACAGCCCCGCGCTGGCGCGCAGCGTCGGGGGGTTCATCGGCGCCCTGAAGGACGCCGTGCGCGCGAAGGCGGCGGTCTGAAGCGGCCTCGCGGCCGCGTGCGCCAGGCCCGATCGGACGCCGCATGACCGAGTACCAGCGCACGCTCGACTGGCTCTATGCGCTCGAGGCGGCGAAGGGCATGGACTTCAAGCTCGATCGCGTCGCCCTGGCGCTGCAACGGCTCGGTGATCCGCAGCGGCGCTACCCGTGCCTGCACATTGCCGGGACCAACGGCAAGGGGTCGGTGGCGGCGATGCTCGATGCGGTGCTCGGCGCGGCCGGCTATCGCGTCGGACTGTACACCTCGCCGCACCTGGTCGAGGTCGGTGAGCGGATCCGCGTCGGCGGCGTGGCGCTCGGACGCGCGGCGCTGGTCGGCCTGGTGGATGAGGTACGCGCTGCGGCGGCCGGACGCGGCATCGACCTGACCTTTTTCGAGTTCCTCACCGTCATGGCCTTCCTGTACTTCGCCCGCGCCGGCGTGCAGGTGGCGGTGGTGGAGGTGGGGCTCGGCGGCCGCCTCGACGCCACCAACGTGCTCGACCCGCTGGTCGCGGCGATCACCACCATCGGCCTCGACCATACGGAATGGCTCGGCGAGACGGTGCCGCTGATCGCGGCCGAAAAGGGCGGGATCATCAAGCCGGGGCGACCGGTGGTGCTCGGCCGGCTCCGGCCCGAGGCCGCCGCGGTCCTGGAGCGGCTGGCGGCAGCGCGTGCCGCACCGGTGCTCGCGGCGGGGCGCGACTATCGCGTCGGCGGCAGCGACCGTCTCGACTTCGACGGCCTCGGCTGGACGCTGCGCGGCCTGCGCGTGGGCTTGCCCGGCGCCCACCAACTCGACAACGCCGGCACGGCCCTGGCGGTGCTGGCGATGGCGCGGGGGCAGTTGCCTGTGGCCGAGGAGGCGCTGCGGACCGGTCTGGCCGGAGTCCAGTGGCCGGGGCGTTTGGAGGTCGTCGGCGACGCGCCGTTGCTGCTACTCGACGGCGCCCACAATGCCGACGGCGCGGCGGCGTTGGCGGCGGCGTTGCCACGGCTGGTCGGCGAGCGACCGGTCCATCTCCTGTTCGCCGTCATGCGCGACAAGGCGTGGCAGCCGATGGTGGACGTGCTCGCGCCGCGCTGTCGGTCGGTGGTCGTGACCGAGGTGCTGCCGCCGCGCGGCGCCGCCGCCGGGCCCATCGCGGCGGCGTTCGCCGCCATCTGCCCGGCCACCGTCGAGCCCGAGCTGGCGCGCGCCTGGCGGGTGGTGCGGGAGCGGGCCGGACGCGACGGGGCCATCGTCGCGGCGGGGTCGCTGTTCCTGATCGGTGCGCTGCGTGAGCACGGGGTGGCGCACGGCGGCAGCAATGCCGCGGCGCCGGGAGCCGTGTCGCCGTGAGCGCGCACGGCTGGCGTGCCGTCGCCCGTCTCGCCTGCGGCGCGCTGTTGTGGGCCAGCTTGGCGGCGCCGTCGCCGGCGCGCGCCCAGTCGGCGACGCCGACCGCCCTTTCGACCGCGCCGCCGGCGACGCTGACACCCGCAGCGACGGACGACGAGATCACGGTCGATGCCGAGACGGTCAGTTACGACCAGAAGGGCGACATCCTCTCGGCCAGCGGCGACGTGCTCATCCGCCGTGGCGAGATGACCCTCAACGCCGACACCGTCGAGGTCAACCGGCGCACCAGCGAGGCCCGGGCGCTCGGCAACGCGGTCCTGCTCAGCCCGGAGAGCGAAGTACGCGCCAGCGCAATTTTCCTCAACCTCGAGACCGAGACCGGCGAGCTGCAGGACGCGCAGATCACGTCGGACACGATGGGTTACTCGCTGAGCGGCAAACGCATCGAGAAGGGCCTCGGGCAGCGCTATCGCATCGAAGCCGGGCGCTTCACCACCTGCAACTGCGCGGAGGGGGCGCCGGACTGGAGCATCGCCGGCGATACCCTCGACGTCGCGCTCGACGGCTACGCCACCCTCGACGGGGGCACCTTCGAGATCCTCGACGTGCCGGTGCTGTGGCTCCCCAAGGCCGCCTTTCCAGTGTTTCGCGACCGCCAGTCCGGACTGCTCATCCCGCGCGTCGGCATCTCGAACCGGCGCGGCTTCCAGCTCCTGCAGCCATTCTACTGGGCTATAGACAAGACGCAGGATGCGACGGTGAGCTTCGATCTCGAGACCTCGTTGCGCGTCGGGCTGATCGGCGAGTATCGCTATGCGCACAACCGCAACACGCAGGGCGAATTCGAAGCCGCCTACTTCAACGACTTTCGCCAGAATAACGATGTGACCGTCGCCCCCGGCGCCGACCCGGACACGCCCAACAGCCGCTGGGCGGTGCGCGGCAATCACGTGCAACGTTTCGATGCCCTGCCAGGCCTGGATGGCTATCTCGACGCGCTGGTCGTCGGCGACGACCAGTTCCTGCGCGAGATGAACACCTTCGCGGTCGACGCGCAGCAGGAGGTCGCGCAGCGCACCAGGCCGTTCACCACCTCGCAGCTCGGCGTCCTGCAGCGCTGGGACCGCGCCATGCTGATCGGCGAGGCGGTCTTCTACCAGGACCTCGTCGGGCCGACGATCGTGCTCCCCGACGGGGAATTGACCGAAGACGAATCGCTGGTCATCCAACGCCTGCCGGAAGCGCGCTTCGTCAGTCAGAAACAGCTCGGCCTCGGACTGATGGGCGACCTGACCGGGTCGGTCACCAACTTCCAGCGTTCGCTCGGACTGGCCGGCTTCCGCGGCGACATCAAGCCGTCCGCACAACTGCGCCTGCCGCTCGGCCGCACGGTCTTCGGATCGGTGCGGGCGGCGTTCCGCGAAACGGCTTACGGGCTGACGGAGAACGAGATGGCGGGTGGGTTCACTGGCTCCAACCTGGTCGACGGGCCCTTCATCGACCTGCCCTCGACCAGCAACCGCGAGGTCGTCGAGGTGCGCGGCGACCTCGGGACGCAGTTCGGGCGCGTGTTCGAGTTTCCGTACTTCGGTCTCGACAAGTTGAAACACGTTGTCGAACCGCAGCTGGAATACCTGTATATCCCGCCGGTCAATCAGGACGACCTGCCGGTGTTCGACGGCATCGACCGCATCAACAAGCGCAGCCTCTTCACCTACGGGGTCGCCACGCGTCTGCTCGGCCGGAGCGCCGACGCCGCGGGGGGGACCGCCGGGCACGCCTTCGAGCTGACGCGTCTGTCGATTGCCCAGAGCTACGACTTTCTGCGCGACATTCCGCCCACGCAGAAGGTCGACGCTGATTCCGCCATCCCCTGTACGCCGGGCGATCCGACCAATCCGTGCGACGCGGGGCAGGGCGACCACTTCTCGGACATCGACTTCTCGCTACGCGTCAACCCCAGCCCGATCACGGCCGTGCGCGTCTTCGCGACCTACGATCCAAGCGAGAACAATCTGTCCTCTGCGACGGTTGGGGTACGCCTCAAGGAGCCGCTGGCGGAACTCGATCCCAGCGCGCGGCCGCGGCTGCTGACGCGCGCGACGTTCAACGTCGAGTATCGCTTCATCACTGACAGCATCCTGCAGTTGCTCGACTCATCGGTGTCGGTGCCGCTCACCGAGCGCATCGCCGTGCTCTACGCGATGCGCTACGACATCAACGAGGGCAGCTTCCTGGAGAACTACGCCGGCCTGCGGCTGCTGTCGGCCTGCGACTGCTGGGCGTTGAGCCTCGGCTTCAGCGATACCCGCAATCCGAACGAGATCCAGGTGCAGGCGCAGTTCACGCTCGCCGGCCTCGGCGCCGCGCCCGGCCGCGGCTTCGAGGCCTACTAAGGGCCTGGACCAGACGGATTGGTCGCGCCTGCGCGACGGGGGAATGAGCGGACTCCCTCACCCTTCGGGGCGAAGCCCCGGGCGTCATGACGACTCTCCCGGGGGTCAGGGGGCGGGGATCGCAACTGTCGCGTCCATGGCTCCGGGCGGCGCCGACGACGCGCACAGCTCGGCGAGGGCTGCGAACGGGTCGGGCGCAGCGGCCACCGCGGCACGAACGGCGGCGACGGTGCGGCGCAGATCGCCGCCGCAGGCCTCGACCGCCTCGAAGCGAGCCAGTCCGGACGCATACAACCCCGCCTGCAGCAGTACCGCGTTGTTGAGCGGCAGACGCGGGAACCAGGCGTATTCGTCGGTCAGCCATTGCTGCTGGGCGGCGTCGTGCTGCAGGGTCGCGAACAGCGCCCGGCGATTCGCGTCGTCGATACCGACGGCATAGGCGGCGCGCAATCGGTCGACGGCGCCGGCGAGAAAGGCCGAGAACGTCAACGCATCGGCCCAGCGTGCCGCGGCGCGGTTGGCCCGCGTCGCGTCGCCGCGCGCGGCGAAGAAGCGCTCGGAGCCGCGGTGGCCGACGAACGTCGCCAGCGACTCGTTGAACGCCGCTTGGCCTGGCACGTAGACGGTGGCGTGCGTGAGCTCATGCAGCACCGTTTCCACGAGGCGTTCGTCATCGCTGCGCAGCATGCTCGAGAGCAGGGGATCGTCGAACCAGCCCAGGGTGCTGAACGCGACGGCAGGCCGCACGTCGGTGTCGTAGCCCTCGCCCTGGAGCGCCGCGGCGAGCGCGTCCGCATCGCTGCGCTCGAAGTAGCCGCGGTAGGGAACGCGCCCGACGATCGGAAACCACCAGGTGTACGGTTCGAGTCGGTCGCGCGGCGCGGCACTGACGACGTGGACGATCTGGCCCGCGTCGACGGTGGCCAGGGAGGCGTAGCTGCCGCCGACGCGCAGGCCGAGGTCGTCGGCGGCGAACTGGCGCGCCGCCAGGGTCAACTCGAGCTGGGCGCGCAGGGCCGGGTCGAGATCCTCGCGCCGCAGCAGGAGCGCGATGGGTTCGCGGCGCCACAGCAGGCGCGCCTCTTCGTAGGCGGCGCGCACGACGTAGCCGGTGGCACAGCCGGGCAGTGCCCAGGCCGCCAGGAGGAGTGCCGCGACGAGCGGCGCCCGCCTCATGTGGCGGCAGCCGCCGGCGCGGTCGAGGCGCGGCCGCCGGTGGCGGCATACTGCAGCTGGTAGAGGCGGTAATACAGGCCGCGGCGCTGCAGGAGCTCCGCGTGCGAGCCGCTCTCGCGCAGCTCGCCGAGGTGCAGGACGAGGATGCGATCGGCATGCTCGATGGTCGACAGGCGGTGCGCGATGACCAGCGAGGTGCGGCCGCGCATGAGGTGCTGCAGCGCGTCCTGAATCAGCACCTCGGTCTCGGTGTCGACGCTCGAGGTCGCCTCGTCGAGCACCAGGATGGTCGGCGCGTAGGCCAGGGCGCGGGCGAACGAGAGCAGCTGCCGCTGGCCGACCGAGAGGTTGTTGCCGCGCTCGCGCAGCGGTTCGTCGTAGCCGCGCGGCAGCCGGCGGATGAACGCATCGGCGTGCACGGTGTGGGCGGCGGCGATCGCCGCCGCGCGGTCGACGGCGGGGCGATCGAGGGTGATGTTGCTCGCCACGGTGCCGGTGAACAGGAAGACGTCCTGCAGCACGACGCCGATGTGGCGGCGCAACGCGGCGAGGTCCCAGTCGCGGACATCGACCCCGTCGACCAGGATGCGGCCGCGCCCGGCATCGTAGGTGCGGTTGAGCAGCTTCATGATCGTCGTCTTGCCGGAGCCGGTCGGGCCGACGACGGCGACCCGCTCCCCCGGGGCGATGCGGAACGAGACGTCACGCAGCACCCAGTTCTCCTCGGTGTAGGCGAACCAGACGTGCTCAAATTCGATGGCGCCGCGCGCCGCCGCGGGGCGGCGCGGCGCCGCCGGGCTGGCGATCGGCGCCGGTTGGTCGAGGAGCTCGAAGATGCGCTCGGCCGACGACATGGCCGACTGCATGACCGCGTACTTCGTGGAGAAATCGCGAATCGGCACGAAGAAGCGCTGCATGTACTCGATAAACGCCACCAGCGTTCCGAAGGCGAAGGTGCCGGCGATGATGCCGGCGCTGCCGTACCAGACGATCAGCGCCACGGCGATCGAGCTGATCGCCTCGATGATCGAGAACAGCGCCGCCTCGTAGAGGTTGGCGCTGTGGTTGGCGTCGCGAAACTCGGCGTTGAGATGGTCGAAGCGCGCTTGGCTGGCCTGCTCTCTGGCGAAGAGCTGGATCACCGTCATGCCGGCCAGGGCTTCCTGCAGATACGCGTTGAGTCGCGCCAGCCGGTCGCGGATGGCGCGGTAGTTCTGCCGCGCCTTGACGCGGAAGAAGTTGATCGACAGGGCCACCGCCGGGACGACCGCCAGGGTCACCAGCGCCAGATGCCATTCCAGGGCGAGCATGATGCCGATGATGCCGAGGAGCGTCGCGACATCCATCAGAATGGTCAGCCCGCCAGCCGCGAACATCTCGTTGATGACGTCGACATCGGTGGTCAGGCGGGTGACGAGGCGGCCAACCGGATTGCGATCGAAGAAGCGCGCCGGCAGCGTCTGCACGTGCGCTACGAGATCGAGGCGCAGCGCCGCCAGGCTGCGCTGCGCCACCACCATCATCAGATAATACTGCAGGTAGAGGAGGGCGAACTCCGCGACCATCGCCAGGCCGTACAGGACGCCGACGCGCAGCAGGCCGGCGCGATCGGCCTGGGCCATGTACTGGTCGATGGCGACCTTGAGCAGGTACGGCTGCGCCAGCGAGCACGCCGAGGTGACCGGCAGACAGGCCATCGCGCCCCAGAACCAGCGATGATGCGGGCGGATGTAACGCCACAGCCGCCGCAGCACGCGCGCGTCGTACGCCTTGCCGAGGTCCGCCTCCTGATGGAGGTCGGCGGTGCCGGCGGACGCGCTCACAGGGCCTCGAGCTCGTCTTCGAGCTGCTGCTGTCGATACAGCTCGGCGTAGAGACCGTCGCGCGCCAGCAGCGCGGCGTGGTCGCCGAGTTCGACGATGCGGCCCTCGTCGAGGACCGCGATGCGGTCGGCGTCCATCACCGTCGACACGCGGTGCGCGATGACGATGCTGGTGCAGCCGGCCATCACCTCGCGCAGTCCGCGCAGGATGGCGTGTTCGGTGCGCGTGTCGACGCTCGATAGGGCGTCGTCGAGCACCAGGACGCGCGGTGCGGCGGCGATGGCGCGGGCCAGGGTGAGACGCTGCTTCTGACCGCCCGACAGGGTCAGGCCGCGTTCGCCGACGACGGTGTCGTAGCCTTGCGGGAAGGCCTCGATGTCGGCGGCGACGCCCGCCACCTCGGCGGCGCGCCGCACCGCCGCCTCGTCGGGCGCGTCGAGCGCGAAGGCGATGTTGTCGCGGATGCGCCGCGAGAACAGAAACGGATCCTGCGGCACGACGCCGATGGCGCTGCGCAACTGCGCCAGCGGCAGCGTCCGCACGTCGCGGCCGTCGAGCAGGACGGCGCCGTCGCTGACGTCGAACAGACGCGGCAGCAGGCCGACGAGGGCGCTCTTGCCGGCGCCGGTGCGGCCGACAATCCCCAGCTTCTGCCCCGGCGCGAGGGTGAACGACACCCCCGAGAGTACCGCGTGGCCGTTGTCGCGACTGGGATAGGCAAAGGAGACGTCGCGGAACTCGACGCTGCCGCGCACCGCCGGTAGCGGCGTGGCGGTGGGCGCGTCGGCGATCGCCGGCGCCGCGGCGAAGATGTGCTCGAGGCGCTGCAACGCGGCGCGGCCGCGCTGTACGATCGACAGCATCCAGCCGAGCGCCATGGTCGGCCATGCCAGCAGGTTCAAGTAGCCGATGAAGGCGACCAGGTCGCCGATGCTCATGGCGCCGCTGATCACCCGCAAGCCCCCGTACCACAGCACCACCAGGGTGCCAACGCCGGAGGCGAGCTTCATCAGCGGCATCAGGCGTCCGCGCACCTTCGCCAACTCCACGCTCTGACGGCTGAACGCCTCGTTGAGGCGGGCGAAACGCTCGGCGGCGACGGTCTCGGCATCGTAGGCTTTGACGACGTGCATGCCGCTGATGTTCTCCTGCACCGCGCTGCTCAACGTTGCCAGGCCTTCCTGGACGCGCAGCGTCTGCTCCATGAGGCGGCGGCTGACGCGCTTGACGGCGAAGAGGAGGACGGGAAACGGCAGCAGCGACAGGAGCGTCAGCCGCGCATCGAGCGTCAGCATGATGGTCACGCCGTAGGCGTAGTAGATCGGAGTGTTGACCAGATTGAGCACGCCGACGCCGAGCAGCATGCGGATGGCGGTGACGTCGTTGATCAGGCGCGACATGAGGTCGCCGGTCTGCTGGACCTGATAGTAGGACACCGGCAGCGCCTGCAGGCGGGCGAACAGGTCGCCGCGCAGGTCGCGTTCGACGTCGCGACCGACGTTGAAGATCACCGCTCGCGATACCGTGCGGACGACGCCCTGGACGAGCGCGACGGCGACGATGACCGCCGCCAGGCGCGCGGCGACCGCGTACGGCTCGCCCCGCTGGATCGCGTCGATGGCGGTCTTGAGCAGGTACGGCACCGCCATCGCCAGCGAGGCCGTGATGAGCAACGAGGCACCGCCGAGCGCATAGCGGGCCCGGTAGCGTCGCAGATAGCCGAGCAGCCGCGTCACGGCGGCATCATGGTCGCCGTCCGAGCGGGAATCAACGCGGCCCGGGGCGGCGCGGGCGCGGACCGCGCGCGCCGAGCGCGCGGTCCGCGAGTGTCACGCGCGGCTTACTGCGGCTGACCGCGCCAGACGCCAAGCGAGCCGAACTTGCCGCGCTGGGCGGGCGCCTTGGCGGCGCCGTCGGCCGGCGCGTCCTTCTTGCCCGAGCGCCAGGACGGCGAGACGACGTCGCCGAACGCGACCGCGATGTCGAGCATGCCGTCGTTGTCGATGTCGCCGGTGCCGACGCCCCAACTGCGCTCCTTGCCGTTCTGCGGCAGGCCGGCCGGCGCCACCGGCGTCCACTTGCCGGTGCCATCGCCCATGTAGACGAAGACACCGTAGACGCCGCCGATTTCGTCGAGGGCGCGCTTGCCGACGACGACCACGTCGGCCTTGCCGTCCTTGGTGAGGTCGCCGATCGACACGCCGAGCGCGTTCATCGGCAACAGGCCCTGATTGGCGAACTCCCACGAGCCGTCGGCCCGCTGCAAGAAGACCTCGACGCCGCCGCCGGCGCACACCGGCGCGCCCGGCGCACCGCAGCCCTCGGGCAGCGGCGGCATCTGCGATCCGGAGGCGAGATCGAGTTTGCCGTCGCCGTTCACGTCGCCGACCGACAGCCCCCAGTAGAGCCCGTGGATCTCTGGAGCCGGCAGCCCCTGCGAGGCCTCGGTCCAGTTGCCCTTGCCGTCGCCGAGCCAGACGCGCGGCCCGCCCGAGTACGCCGCGGCGATATCCAGATTGCCGTCGCCATTGATGTCGCGCAGTTCGATCGCGTTGCCCCACTCGGTCAGCGCCAGGCCCTTCGAGCTCTCCTTCCAGACGCCCTTGCAGTTGCCGACGAAGGCGCGCACGCCCTCTTCGGCGGCGGCCACCGACGCCAGGTCGGTGCAGCCATCATTGTTGAAGTCGCCCAGGGTCACGTCCTCGGAGCCGATCGTCGGCAGTCCCGACGAGGCCGTACGCCAATTGCCCTGGCCGTCGCCGAGAAAGACGAAGACGCCCTTGCAGTGGTCGCCGATGGCGGCATCCATGATGCCGTCCTTGTTGACGTCCATGAAATCCATGCCGCCGCCGCAAAAGGGCTCACGCGGCAGGCCGTTGGCGAACTCGCGCCAGTTGCCCTTGCCATCGCCGACGAAGATCCACGGGCCGTCGGCCAGACGCGAGATGACCCCGATGTCAGCCAAGCCGTCGGCGTTGACGTCGCCAAGGGCCATCTGCGACTTCCATATACGACCCGACGGCAGCCCGTTGTCAGCGGCCACGTACGTCATCGGCGCCGGGGCATTCACCACCGCGGCCCCCTGCTTCTTCCCCGTCGTCGATGCCCCGCCGTCGAACATCGAACATCCGGCCAGCCCGAGGGCCAGCATCCCAATTCCAACCACGACACCTGCACGCACCATCATTTAACGAACCTCCGCTGGGGCACTGACTGCGACGCGTCCGGTTTATTCGGCTCGCGAAGCGGATAGACCGAGAAAACAGATGGGTCGGATTACCAGACCCTCCGGATGGGGGTCAAGGAAGCGCGGTCCGTTGTCGGCATTCCATCCACCCAACGCCGATCTCGTTGGGCGCCCTCCCATTTGCAACAAGCACCCCCCTTTTCCGCTTGACAACAATAAGGTGTTCGCGTAACAGGAGGCAGCTTTCTTCCAGCCTAGCTAAGAACTGGGTTGTCTGTTTGCGCGATTGACGACACGTACGATAGTCGAACACGGTTGATTGGCGGTTCACGGGAGCAACCAGACTCCCCGGCCGCGAAAGGAGACGGGTGATGAGCAAGGCACTGGGGATGCGCTGTGTGTGGGGGCTGGTGAGCGTCTTGGCGTTGGCCTCGGTGACGCAGGCGGAGGTTTCGACCGACGTCAGCGGATCGGTGCTGGTGTTCCCGAAGGTCGTGTACGACGGCAACAATGTCGTCGACGCCGGCCTGGACGGACGCGACACCATCATCGCGATCTCGAACACCAGCAACAACATGGTTCACGCGCACTGTTTCTATGTGAACGGCGCGCCGGACGCCTTCGGCAACCCGCTCTGGCAGGTCACCGACTTCACGATCTGGCTGACCAAGCAGCAGCCCACGCATTGGGTCGCCAGCCAGGGCCGTCCGGTCAACCCGTCCGACAATTTCCCATCCGGCCAGGACGGTTCCGGTATCGATCCGGGCGCCATCCCGCCGGTTCCGCCAGGTTTCCAGGGCGAGCTGAAGTGCGTCCAGATCGACGCCTCGGGGACGCCGTTCGGCGGCAACAACCTCAAGGGCGAAGGCCTGATCCGCGCCGGCGACGGCGACGTTAGCAAGTATAACGCGGTCGCCATCCTCGCCAATCCAGACCTGGCCGGCGACGGGCCGGCGAACGAGCTCCTGCTCAACAACACACCGATCAATGACGGCGAGTACAACGCCTGCCCGAACCAGCTGTACCTCAACCACTTCGTCGACGGTCAGCCCTCGGCCATCGAGAACCTGAACCCGGAAGCCTGCACGGGCGGCCAGTGCCCGATCCGCACCTACCTGACCCTGGTGCCCTGTTCGCAGGATTTCGAGAATCAGGTTCCCTCCGAGGTCACGGTGCAGTTCGCCATCGTCAACGAGTTCGAGAACGTCTTTTCGGCCAGTACCACGGTCGAGTGCTACGAGACGACGCGCCTGGCTGATATCGACGCCCCGACGGGTAGATGCACCCTCAGCGGGGGGTCCTGCACCACCGACAAGCAGTGCCTGGACGGCCTCAACGGCTTCTGCAGCAAGAACAGCGTCTTCGCGATTGGCACTCTTGGCACCGGCGCGGCCTTCACGCGCATCAGTCCGGTCGCTCTCGACGGCGGCGTCATCGGCATCGCCGAGGAAATCCACTACAACGACAACGGGGTGGCCGGACGCGCTGCCTGGAATCTGCAGCAGAACGGCAACCGTTACGACGCGACCGTAGATCTGCCGGGCGGGCCGGTGGTGGACACCATCACCATCCCGCAGAGCTTCTGAGCGGGATCGGCGAGCAACGGTGTTCTCCACGGGTGAGGAAAGGAGACTAACGATGAGCACGAAGATGGGGTTCTGGAGGGGGGCGCTCGCAGGGTTCACGGTCCTGCTGACCGTTGGTGCGGCCGGTGCGCGCACGATCGACCCGATGGGTGTGACGACCAACGAGTCGGCGGCGATCGTGCTGTATCCGAAGCTGAAGGTCGATCTCGACACCTGCGTCGCGGGCACCTGCTCGCTGACCGGCACGGCCTGTGCCACGACGCCCGAGTGCCAGGCGGTTCAAGATGCCGGCGTCGATACGCTGATTCAGCTGACCAACACCTCGGAGTTTCTGACCAAGGTGCACTGCTTCTACACCAACACCAACAGCCACTGCTCGAACTCGCCGGCGACGATCTGCACGGACGCCAACTTCCGTGACGTCTGTCCGGCCGGTGGTCTGTGTGTGCCGGGCTGGCAGGAGACTGATTTTCGCCTGACGCTGACCAAGCGCCAGCCGATTTCGTGGTCGGTCAACGAGGGTCTCTCGGCGCTGCCGCTGGCCTCGACGCCTGGCCAGGGCACGCCGCCGCAGTTCAACGAGGGCAACATTCCGCCGGTCCTCGAAGTCCCGTTCACCGGAGAACTGCTCTGCATCCAGGTCGACGTGACCACGGAGCTGCCGTCCGATCGCAATGACCTCAAGGGTGAGGCGACAATCGTCACGACGGTCGTCAATAATGTCGACGCCAGCAAGTACAACGCGATCGGCATCAAGGCTATCGAGGGTCGGCAGGACGGCAACCCGAACGTCCTGAACGTCGGTGGGCCCGAGGCCGAGTACGGCGTCTTCAGCGAGGCGGTGGATCCGGCCCGCTTCGTCGGCTGCCCGAACGTGCTGACGGTCAACCACTTCTTCGACGGCGCCAACGTCGTCACGCACGACGGCAGCCTGGCCAGCCCGGTGACCACCGACCTGACCATCGTCCCCTGCGAGCGTGACTACCTGACGCAGACCGCCAATGCGCCGGGCGCGACGATCCAGTTCCTGGTGTACAACGAGTTCGAGCAGCGCTTCTCCACCTCGACGCGGGTCGACTGCTTCAAGGAGACGCAACTTTCGGACATCGATACCCGCCCGGGTCAGGAGGGAAATCTCTTCTCGATCTTCAGCGCCGGGGTCCAGGGAACGCTGACCGGCATGTCGCGTCTGCGCTCGGTCGCCGGTCCCGATGTCGACGGGTATGATGCGCGCGGCATCCTCGCGCTGGTCGGCGAGAACTGGGGAGCCGGTGTTTGTGGCGAACCCGCTACCCAGGGTGGAGATCCGAAGCCGCCCCTACAGACGCAGCTGTGCGCCACCGATGCGGACTGCGGTCCCGGGGGAGTCTGCGGTAACCCGTTCATCAAGACGACGGCGGCCAACGTGCAGTTCCAGGGTTCGCGCGCGCAGGGCGATCGCATCTCGATCCCGCTGCCCTGATCGATCCTGATCTCACCTGACGCAAAGGCCCGGAGGAGCAATCCTCCGGGCCTTTGTCTTTTAAGTTTCCGCGCTCCTGCCGGGGATGGACTGGCAGGTCACTTACAGCAGGCGCGGATCCCACACGCAGGCACGGAGAACGGGAGATAGCCTACGAGGCGTGACCGTGCGCCGTCCCGGTACGGGAGCACTCGCGGGTTCGGACGGCGACCTGCGATGCGTGTGGAGAGGTCCGGCGTCGCTCTCGGGTCGCGCTGCCACCCCTCCGTTTCTCCGCTTCTCCGTGTGAGCGTATCTTCAGCCCACGGCTAGGGCTCGATCGCTTCGAGGCGACGAATACCCTCGCGGACGGAGAGCACCAGTACGGCGGCGATGAGCGCGACGACGGCGCCGAACGACGCCGCGACCGACCACTGCGCCGCCGACGAGAGCGGAACGCCCTGGAAGCGGCTGGAGAAGACCGCGTACACCGGCCACGCTTGCAGGACGACGACCAGGCCGATGAAGGACATGCAGAGCACCATGAAGACGAGCCCGCCGGCGCTGGCCGCGACCTTGGCGGCGTTGTCGGCATCGAGGTTCGGATAGGCCGCGCCGACCGCCAGCGCCAGCGCGACGATGGCGAAGACCATGCCGAAGAGCGTCGCGGCAGACAGCCACATCATGAACGGCATCACCTGGAGATAGGAATTGGTCGCCAGCACGAGGATCTGACCGAAGACCAGCAGGGGAACGGCGCCGATCCAGAACTTGGCCCAGAACAGCCGCCGCGTCGGAATCGGCGCTCCCTTGAGCAGCCACAGCGCACGGCCCTCCATGCTGAAGGATGGGAACACGAAGCGCGCCGCCACGGAGGCGATGACGAAGGCGGCCAGTGCGAGGTTCACGAAGGCGATGACGTTCTTGAAATAGAACGTCACCAGCGGGCTGCCCTGCAACGGCAGGACGCTGAAGTTGTACAGGTACACCACCACCAGCGCCGCGAGCAGAATGAGTTGCGACCACTGGCTGGTGTCGCGAAAGAACGTCTTCACTTCCTTGATCACCAGGATGCGCGTCTGGCGCGGCAGCGGTGCCGTCAGCAGGCGCAGGGCGCGTTCCCACAGCGCGTGCCCGGTGAACCGCGCCTGGCGGCCTTCCTGAGCCTTGGTCCATCCGCGCAGAAACAGGCGCGTGACGACGGCTTCACAGGCCATCACGGCCACCGCGGCTGTGCTCACCAGCAGGGCGAAGTAGAAGAGTGGGCTGCCGTCGCGCAGCCCGAGCAGGGGAAAGAGGATCTCGGTCGCCCAGGTGCTGGGCAGGAAGCTGGCGTCGGGGCTGCGCATGGCGGCCAGGAAGGCGCCGAAATCCGCGAACCCCTCGGGGTTGACCAGTCGTTCCGGGCGGACGAGGCGGAACAGGAGGTAGAGCAGCGCCACCGCGACGACCGACAGCAGGACCAGGATGTCCTTCGTGCGTCGGGCCGGGAAGACGTTGACGAGCAGTGTCGTGGTCATCACGCCGAGGGCCGCCGGGATGAGGGCGAACGGCGGCAGCACCAGGGCGGTGGCCAGGTAGAAGAGCGGTCCGGTGGAGTGCACGACGCCGTAGGCGATGAAGGCCGGCAGGGCGAAGACGAGCAACATCCAGGAGGAGTCGATCACCGTCTCCGCCAGGCGGGCATAGAAGAGGCGGCGCAGCGGCACCGGCGCCGCCACCAGGCGGTCGAGTTCGCGCGACAGGAAAAACGTCGACAGCGTCGTGACGATGTTCGAGAACAGCAGGATCGAGAAGAAGGTGACGAAGACCATGCCGAGCAGCTTGTAGGTCAGCACGGGGCCGAAGTCGGGGACGCTCAGGAAGTAGCTCAGGGCGCGATAGAAGAAGGCGAAGACGGCGCTGCCGAAGCCGAGGGCCAGCAGCGCGAAGCCGCCGACTCGCCATCGCCCCTGGCGCGACAGGCGCCGCCAGCGGTTGCGCGCCGCCAGGGCGCGCGGCGACAGCAGGCGCGCCAGGTCGCGCAGCGGGTGCGCCGCGGCCGGCGCGGCCGGCGCGACGGCGCCGAGATCGAGGAGCGGGGAGACGCTGTCGTTCGCCATCGTCAGACCGGCAGCCCGTCCTCGGCGCCGAGCTCTGCCTCGGCGCCGGTGAGGTGCAGGAAGAGGTTCTCGAGCGTCGACCCCTGGCGCCCGGCCTGCGTGCGCAGATCGTCGATCCGACCGAGGGCGATCAGACGGCCGCGCATGATGATGCCGACGCGGTCGCAGAGCTCCTCGGCTACCTCCAGGCTGTGCGTCGACATGAAGACGGTGGCGCCGCCGGCGGCGAGGTCGCGGAAGATGCGCTTCAGCAGGCGCGCGCCGCGCGGATCCATGCCGACCGTCGGCTCGTCGACGATCAGGATGTTCGGCGCGTGCATCAGCGCCCCGGCCATCACCAGGCGCTGCTTCATCCCGTGCGAGTAGCTCTCGGCGAGTTCGGCGCGCCACTCAGCCAGGTCGAAGAGCTGCAGGAGGCGCTCGCGCCGGCGCGCCATGGTCGCCTCGTCGACGCCGTACAGTTCAGCGGTGAAGTCGAGGTACTCGGCGCCGGTGAGCTTCTCGTACACATGCGGCCGATCCGGCACGAAGCCGCACAGGGCCTTGGCGCGCAGCGGCTCGGCGTGGAGGTCGAACCCGCCGAGCACCACCGACCCCGCCGACGGCTGCAGCAGGCCCATCATCATGCGGATGGTGGTGGTCTTGCCGGCCCCGTTCGGGCCCAGGAACCCGAAGATCTCGCCGGCGCGGATCGACAGGGTGAGGCGGTCCACCGCCGTCGTCGTGCCATAGCGCTTGGTCAGTTCGTTCAACTCGATCATTCCGCCTCCGTCCTGATCACGCACTCTGCGAGGTGGCACGCCAGAGAGCAACTTCGATGCCCGGGGGTCGCCAGCGAGTCGGCGCAGATGGCGCCCGGCGAACCGGCCAGGCGGCGCTCGCCGGTGTGGCGATCCGACGGTCGCCCGGCGCCACTTTCTTCTGCGCCGGGACCTTCGTAGGCTGACGCCGATGCGGGGGGCGGAGCGGGCGCTGCTGGCGACGGCGCTGTGGCTGGTCCTCGTCGCGGCGGCGTCGGCAGGCGAATTCGAGTTCCTGCCGCCCGCGCCGACGCGCAACTTCCAGCCAATCCAGCTCATCTTCCTCAACCTGCCATTCGAGCGCGCCGTCGTGCTGCCGCCGGGCGACGTCGCCCTGCAGGCGCAGACGGCCGAGATCAACGAGATCGCCACGTCGAGCGGCGCGATCGACTCGACACTGAAGTTCGAGTCGAACCGCACCGTCTTCGGCTTCCGCGTCGGCGTCTGGGACGGCTGGGAGGCGGGCCTCGAGCTGCCGTTCATCTCGCGCTTCGGCGGCTTCCTGGACCCGGTCATCAACGGCGCGGAGGAGTTCTTCGGGGCGGTGAATCCGGAGCGCAGGCTGTTTCCTGAGCACACGTTCGGCGGCTTCAGCGTCGCGCGCGGCGACACGTCCCTGTTCGCGGGCGGCGAAGTGACCTTTCAACCCGGCGACCTGAGCTTCCTGGTCAAGCGCCAGCTGCGCCTGCCCGAGTCCTGGCCGCGCCTGGCGCTGCGCGGCGCGGTCAAGGCGCCGACCGGCGATCCGGACGAGGTCCTGGGCAGCGGCGAGCCGGACTTCGGGCTCGGCGTCGCGGCCGACTACAGCCGTGGGAGCGCCTGATGCTGTATGGCAATCTCAACCTGGTCTATCCGGTCGGCCCGCTCACCGACGGCGACCTCACCCTCAATCCGTTCGTCGGCCAGTCCTTCGCCGCACACCTCGCCATCACCCGTCACTGGTCGGTGTTCCTGCACGAAGCGGTCTACACCAGCCCCTTCCACGGCACCGGCGCGGCGCTGTTGGACGGCACGGTGGTCGAGCTCGGCTTCGGTCTCAACGTCGCCTGCGGTGAGCGCTTCGGCGCGCAGCTGCTCGGCATTCAGAACATGAGCGGCGTCGAGCAGGCGGCCGACTTCACGCTCATGCTGGCGCTGCAGTGGCGGCCCTGGGCGCAGACGACCGACCTGCCGCCGGTGGGGCCGCCGTTGCCGCCGCCCACCGACCTGCCGCCGCTCGGGCCGCCGCCGCATCCGCCGTCTTGACCGCATGCGCGGCGGGCGCGTAGACACGGCCGCACGCGGACGAGGAGCGAAAGCAGTGGGAGAGATGTTGCGCGGCAAGGTGGCCGTGGTCACCGGCGCCGGGCGGGGCATCGGGCGCGGCGTGGCGCTCGAGCTGGCCGACCAGGGCGCGCAGGTGGTGGTCAACGACTACGGCGTCAGCTTGGACGGCCGCGAGCCGACCAGCGGCCCGGCCGAGGCGGTGGTGGCCGAGATCCGCGCCGCCGGCGGCACGGCGGTCGCCAACGCGCTGTCGGTGGCCGAGTGGGAGAACGGCCGGCGCATCGTCGAGAGCGCGGTCGAGCACTTCGGCCGCATCGACATCCTCGTCACCTGCGCCGGCTTTCTGCGCGACCGTATGGTGTTCAACATGAACGAGGAGGAATGGGATGCGGTGATCGGCGTCCACCTGAAGGGCACCTTCAACTGCATCCGTCACGCGGCGCCACGGCTGCGCGAGCAGCGCGGCGGGCGCCTCATCACCTTCTCGTCCGGCGCCGGCATGTTCGGCAATCCCGGCCAGGCCAATTACGGCGCCGCCAAGGCCGGCATCAGCGGTCTGACCAAGGTCGTGGCGCGCGATCTCGGTCGCTACGGCGTCACCGCCAACAGCATCTGCCCGGTCGCCGCGACGCGCATGACGATGACCGAGGCGACGCTCAAGGCGCGCGAGATTCGCAAGGCGCAGGGCATCGTCCGCGAGGAATCGGCCCTGCGTCAGCTGGAGAACCTGCAACCCGAGGATGTGGCGCCGATGGTCGCCTTCCTGGCCAGCGACCACGCGGCCGGCGTCAACGGCCAGATCATTCTCTGCGCCGGCACCTCGTACTCGCTGCTGTCGCTGCCGCGCGCCGTGAAGACGCTGTACAAAGAAGGGCGCTGGACACTCGACGAACTCGACGCGCTGGTACCGGTGGCGCTGACCGACGGGCTGGCCAATCCGGCGCCGCCCAGGGCGGGGTGAGGGAGGGCACATGGGGACCCGACTACAGGGGAAGGTCGCCGTCGTCACCGGCGCGGGGCGCGGCATCGGCCGCGGCATCGCGCTGCTGATGGCTTCGGAAGGGGCCGCGGTGGTGGTCAACGACCTCGGCGCCAGCCTCGACGGCGCCGGCCGCGACACCTCGGCGGCCGACGAGACTGTCGCCGCCATTCGCGCCGCCGGCGGCGCGGCCGTGGCGAACTGCGACAGCGTCGCCGACTACCGCGCCGCCGAGGCGATCATCGAGACCGCGGTGCGCGCGTTCGGCCGCATCGACGTGCTGGTCAACAACGCCGGCATCCTGCGCGACCGAATGATCTTCAACATGAGCGAGGACGACTTCGACGCCGTCATCGCCGTGCACCTCAAGGGCACGTTCAATTGCAGCCGCCACGCCGCCGTGCGCATGCGCCAGCAGCAGGGCGGGCGCATCATCAGCATGTCGTCGACCTCCGGTCTGTACGGCAACCCCGGCCAGGCCAACTACGGCGCCGCCAAGGACGGCATCGCCGGCTTCACACGCGTCATCTCGCGCGACCTCGGTCGCTACGGCATCACCGTCAACGCCATCGCCCCGGCGGCGGCGACGCGCATGACGGCAACGGTCGGCGACGCGGCCCGCCAGGCGCGCGCCAAGGCGGGCATCGTCTCGATGGGCGCCGAGGCGCGCACCTTGCTGCCGCGGCCGCAACGCGAGCCGGACGACGTCGCGCCCTTCGCCACCTACCTCGCCAGCGACGCCGCGGCGGGCATCAACGGCCAGATCTTCGTCGTTATGGGCGGCATCATCTCGCTGACCAACTATCCGGCGCCGCAGCGGACGATTACCAAGGCGACGCGCTGGCGACCGGAGGAGATCGCGGCGCTGTTCCCGTCGACGCTCGGCATGGATCTCGTCAACCCGGCACCGGCGCAGCCGCCGCCGGCGCCGAAAGCGTGAGACGAATGGCGATGCAACACGTCTGGGGCCGCTACTTCGGAGACTACACCGTCGGCGAGGTGATCAAGCACTGGCCCGGCCGTACGATCCGCGAGGCCGACGACACCTGGTTCACGCTGCTCACCATGAACACCAACCCGATCCACTTCGACGACCACTTCGCCAGCCAGTCGCAACATGGGCGCTGTCTGGTGAACGGCACCCTGGTGTTCGCCATCGCCGTCGGCATGTCGGTGCGCGACATCAGCCAGACGGCGATCGCCAACCTCGAGTACGAGATCGTCCGTCATCTTGCGCCGACCTTCCACGGCGACACGCTGTACGCCGAGTCGGAGATCCTCGACCAGACGCCGTCGTCCACAGGCGACCGCGGCGTGCTCTACGTCGAGACGCGCGCCTGGAACCAGCGCGACGAGCGCGTCCTGTCGCTGCGCCGCCGCGTCCTGTTGCCGCGCCGGCCGGCCTGACCGGTCGTCAGTCGTCGCCCGGGTCCGCGGCGGCCAGTGCCGCGGCGGCGGCGCGCAGGCGCTGGCGGTCGACCTTGCCGCTGCCCAGCGTCGGCAGGTCGGCGGCGGACACGAAGAAGACGTGCCGCGGCACCTTGTAGCTGGCCAGCGTCGCGCGGCAGTGAGCGAGCAGCGCGTCGCTGCCGCAGGTGGCGTCGCGGCGGACGACGAAGGCGGCGACGTTCTCGCCGCGCGTCGGGTGCGGCACCGGCACGACGTGTGCCACCAGCACGTTGGGATGCTGCGCCAACGTCGCCTCGACCTCCGCCGCGGCGACGTTGACGCCGGCGGTCTTGATCACGTCCGTCAGGCGGCCGACGAAGTGCAGCCAGCCGCGTGCGTCGAGCCGACCGCAGTCGCCGGTGTGGAAGTATCCGTCCGCGTCGAAGCAGCTGCGCGGATCGCTTTTGTAGTAGGTCCGCATCAGGCTCGGGCCGCGCACGACGATCTCGCCCTCGCGCTCCGGCGGCAGCGGCAGGCCGCTGTTGGGGTCGACGATGCGCAGGTCGAGGTCCGGCATCGGGCGACCGTGCGCGCCGGCGCGGTCGGCGAGCGCGTCGTCGAAGCGGCTGCAGGCGGCCATCGGGCCGGTCTCGCTCATGCCCCATGCGCCGACCGCCTGATGGTCGGGGCGGAACAGCGCCGCGGCCCATCGGGTATTGGCGCCCGGCCCCTTGCGCAGATGCAGCCGATCGCGGTCGAAGGCGGGATGGCGCAACAGGGCGTCGGCCTGGTGCGGCCAGGCGAACAGGGTCGTGCAGCGGTACGTTGTCAGCAGGTGCAGCGTCGCGTCGGCGTCGAACACCTCTTGCAGCACGATCGAGCCGCCGCGCGACAGGGGGGCGAGCGCGACGCCGACCAGGCCGCCGTTGAAGAACAGCGGCAGGTAGCCGTAGGTGATATCGTCGGTCTCGAGTCCGAGCCGTTCGGCGACGTTGTTGGCGCCGTGCAGCATGCTGGCGTGCGTATGCACCACCCCCTTCGGCGCGGCGGTGCTGCCGGAGGTGAAGAAGATGGCGGCGTCGTCGCTGCCGTCGACGGCGTCGAGCGCCGCGGCGCTCCACGCCGTCGTGCGCGCGTCGCCGCTGGCGAGGAAATCCTCCCAGGCGAGCGCGCCGCGCGGCAGATCGTTGCCGTCGCAGACGACGTGGCGCAGGCCGGGCAGGGCGGCGGCGCGCAGCGGGCCCGCCTCAGCCAGCGTCGGGCAGATCTCGAGCAGCATGGCGAGATAGTCGTGGCGGAGGAAACGGCCGACGGTGATCAGCACCGCGACGTCGGCGTGGCGCAGCGCATCGCCGAGCTCGGGGGCGCGGAACAGGGTGTTGATCGGCACCAGGACGGCGCCGAGCCGCCAGGCGCCGAAGGCGCAGCGCAGCCAGTCCGGCCGGTTGGGCATGAGCAGCCCGACGCGCGTCCCCTTGGCGACGCCGAGGCGGGCGAGGGCGTCCGCGACGCGGCGCGCGTCGGCAGCCAGGGCGCCGTACGACACGGACTCGCCGCGCGCCGCGTGCAACGCGATGCGGCTGCCGTGCGCCGCTGCCAGGCCGCGCAGCCTGTGTCCGATGCTCTCCATGCCAGCTCGTCGTCGGGCGCGTCCGCCCGGCGACCGCAGCGCACCCGCGGCGACCGATAGCGCCGCCCCGGCGCGAAGGCAATGCGCTGCTGGATGGCGGGCGCACTGCTGGGGTAGAAGCGGACACCCGCCGTGTCCACGTCCGAGTCGCCTGCCGTTCCGCCCCTGCGCCCACGCATCGTTGCTGGGCTGTCGCTCGCCGTCGCCCTCGGCGCCGCTGGGCTGGCGCAGTGGCAGTTCCGGCTCGGTAATGCGGCGCTCGGCAGCGCGGTCGAGGAGGCGGCCGGACACCGCGCCGCGGCACTGGCGTGCGGCGCGTTGGCGCTGGCGGCGACCGTGGTGCTGGCGCGCGGCCGGCCGGGTGCGCCGGCCTGGGCGACGCGGCGAGGGACGCGTCGGCTCTGCGCCGCGGCGCTGGTGCTGTTGGTCATCGCCGCCGCCGGTGTGCGCTTCCATCGGCTGCGCGAGCTGCCGCCGGGTCTGTGGATCGACGAGGCGCTCAACGGCGTGCAGGCGGTCGAGATTGCGCGCCGTGGGCGGCCGCTGGTCGCCCTGCCGCCGGAGGATGTCCGCACCGGGCTCGGGGCTGGTTTCGTCAACGTCGCGGGTCTGGCCTTCGCCTGGCTGGACCCCGATGACGGGCCCTACGCCCTGCGCGGCGTCGCCGCCGTGATCGGCGTCATCAGCGTCGCCGCCGCGGCGGCGCTCGCCTGGGTGTGGTTCGGGCCGGTCGCGGCCGTCGCCGCCGCCGCCTGGCTGACGGTCTCGCAGTGGCACGTCAACTTCTCGCGTTGGGGCGAGATGCCGATCATGTCGCCGGCGATCGAGTGCCTGGTGGCGCTCGGTGTCACCGTCGGCCTCCGTCGCCGGGGCGTCCGCGGCGTCGCCGGCTGGCTGGTCGCCGGCCTCGCCCTTGGCGCCGGCCTGTACACCTACCAGACGTTCCGCCTGTGGGCGGCGGCGGCGCTCGCCATCGGTGCCCTGGCAGCCTGGCGAAACCGGCACGCCCTGCGCGGCGCCTGGGCGCCGCTGGCGGCGGGGCTGGCGTGCGCGGGGCTGGTCGCCGCGCCGATGCTGCACTACGCGATCAGCGACCCAGCGGCGTTTGGCGAACGGGCGGCTGGGACGGTGTGGTTCGGACGCCCGGACTGGCGCGCCCAGCTGGCCGAGTCGCTGCCGCGCTCGCTGCTCGCCTTCAACTATGTTGGCGACGACAACCCGCGCCACAACCTGCCGTTCGCCCCGCTGCTGACCGTCGTGCCCGGCGCGCTGCTGCTACTCGGCGCGGCCGCCTGCGCGGCGCGCTGGCGGCGTCCCGCGTGCGCGGCGACGCTGCTGTGGTTCGTCGTCGCCCTGGTTCCCGCGGTGATCACCCTCGAGGCACCGCATGCGACGCGCCTGCTGGACGCCAGCGTGCCGATCGCGCTGATGCTCGGTGTCGCGGTCGTACTGGTTGCCGACGCGCTTGCCGCGGCGCTGCCCGTCGTCGGACCGGCGCTGGCGGGCGCGGCGGCGCTGGCGGCGCTGCTCGCCACGGCGGGCGCCGAGTTGCACGCCTACTTCGTCGCCCGCGAGCGCCTGCCGCTGTTCTTCGACGCCTTTCTGCCGCCGGAATCGGCGCCGGCGCGTTATCTCGCCGCGGCGCTGCCGGACGCGATCGTCTACCTCGACCCGATCACCTACTGGCACCCGGCGACGCCGTTCGTCGCCCGTCGCTTCCTCGACGAACCGAACGACATCCGTATGCTGCAGGTGCTGCACGACTTTCCGCCCCGCGCACCCGTGGCGCGCGATGTCCTGTACCTGCTGCCGCGCGACTATGCCTCGTTCGCGGCGGTGCTCGTGGAGTTGCTGCCGGCGACGCAGTGCGAGACCTGGCGCGATCCGTTCGAACGCATCGATCTGGTCGCCTGCCGCGTCCGGCGCGATGACATCAATCGACTGATCGCCGAGGCGGCCGGCGCCGACTGGCGCCCACCGATCGGGTTGCGCGGCCGCTTCTGGACGGCGCGCGACGGCAGCGGCGCGCCGGCCCATGCGGCGCCGCTCGTCCTGCCGCTGCTCCAGTACGGCATCGACGCGCCGCCGATCGGCCCGTTCGGTTTGGCCGAATGGCGCGGCGTCATCGAGATTCCGCGCGACGGCGACTACTATTTTCGCCTCCATCCGGACTCGACCTCGTTGACCATTGACGGTGTCCAGATCATCGCATCGGCTGGCGAGCGCGCCTTCGGCGGCGGCAACCCCGGCCGCGCCGAGCTGCGCGCCGGGACGCACCCGATCCGCATCACGCTGCAGCCCGGCCCGCAGGGGCAACGCTTTCTGTGGTTCTACTGGCAGCCGCCGGGGGCGGACGGCGGGTGGGTTCCGGCAACGGCGCTGCATCCGTCGCCGCAGGAGGCCGCCCCGCGATGAGCGCGCCGGCATCACCTTGCCGCTGCCCCAAGCCCCGAGTAGCGTAGCGTCCATGTTCTGGCTGATCCGCGCCCGCGTCGCCGTCGTGCGCGCGTTTTTCCGCTCCTTCGTCTCGCTGCTGCTGCTGGCGGCGGCCGCGGCGCAGTGGACCATGGTGGCCTGGATCGCTGCGGTGGGTTTCGGCGTCGTGCTGCCGTGGCCGGTGCACGGGCTCGCCATCGCCAGCCTCTACGTGGTCAATCGGCTCATCACCGGCGCGGCGCGCGGGCGCCCGAGCGGGGCGGCCTACCGCGCCTATGCCGGGACGGCGTTCGTCTCGCTCTTCTGCGCCGTCTTTCTGCTCGCCACGTGGCTCACCTTCGCCGTTGCCGACGGCGTCCTCGGCGTGCTTAGCGCGCAGGCGCTCGGCGCGGCCGGTCAGCAGGCGGTGCAGGCCGGCGTCGGCGACGCGTTTCGCTGGGTGGCATCGCTGGGCATGGGCGGCATCGCCCTGGTCATGGGCTACGGCTATGCCTGGGGGCAGCACGAGTTGCGCGTCACGCGGCTGGCGGTGCCGGTGCGCGGGCTCGCTCGGCCGCTGCGCGTGGCGCAGATCAGCGATATCCACATCGGCCAGAATCTGAGCGTCGCGCAACTCGAACGCTTCGTCGCGGCGGTGAACGCCACCGCGCCAGACCTGGTCTGCATCACCGGCGACATCGCCGACTCGCCGCTGGCCGACACCGCCACCTTCTTCCCGATCCTGGCCGGTCTGCGCGCTCGCCTCGGGGTCTGCGCCATTCTCGGCAACCACGACCACTACGTCGGCGCCGCCCACGTCGCGGCTGAGCTGCGCCGCTGGACGCCCTTCCGCGTGCTGCGCGACGAGGCCGTGACCCTGCAGTTCGACGATGTCCACCTGCACGTCGTCGGCCTCGACGACCGCGGCCGCGACTGGGCCCGCGGTCTGCTCTCCGATGCCTGTCTCGCCGACCTGCTCGATGCGGCGCCGACCGACGTGCCGGTGTTGCTGCTGACGCACCGGCCGGACCTCTTTCCCCAGGCCGCGGCGCGGGACGTGGCGCTGACGCTCGCCGGCCACACGCACGGCGGCCAGCTGGCGCTGCCGTGGCGCGGCCGCCGCCGCAACTTTGCCGAGTTCATCACTGGCTTCGACCGCGGCCACTACCGCGAGGGCGATTCTCACCTCTACGTCAACTGCGGGCTCGGCGTCACCGGCCAGCGCATCCGCCTGTTCACCCCGCGCGAGATCACCGTCGCCGAACTCACGCCGGCGTAGGCAGCCAGCGGCGCAGCCCGCCGGCGAGATCGCTGCTGGCGAAGGGCAACGCGCCGGCCGCGCACAAGCTGGCGCTGGCGCCGTCCCAGACGAGGACGCGCTGGCCGCGTGCCAGCGCCTGCAGCGCCACGCGCTCGGTTTCGCCGCCGGGGCGCACCGAGGCGAGGACGACCAGGTCGCCGAGGGCGGCGAGGAGCCCGTCGCGCCGGCGGCCCGAGCGCGGCAGCGCGTGGTCGTCGGGGCGGAACGGACTGAGCGCCAGCGTGCGGCGGGGATCGAAGGGACCACGACCCGGACCGATGCCGAAGGGGTCGTGGCTCAGGCGGCCGCCGAAGGCCGCCAGCATGCCGCGGTCGAGGACCACCAGGCGCGGCACCCCGAGGGCGCGCGCCGCCACCGCCGCGACCCGGTGCGCCGTCTTCATGCCCGCCAGCGCCAGCGCCAGGCCGTCCTCGGCGACGACCCGCACCAGGTGCAACGTCGCGGCGACAGTGCGGTCGCTCACCAGGCGCGAATGCAACAGCGCCACGGTCGGCCGGGCGAGCAGCCCTGCCTCACCGTGCAGCCAGACGAGCGGCGGCGCCGGCGACGCGTGGCGTTGCCACGCCGCGGGGTAGGGGGCGTCGCCGAGCACGGCCAGCCGCACGCCCGCGCTGGCCAGCTGGGCGGCCAGTCCGGCGCAGCGCAGTTGGTGCCAGTCGCGTTGTGTATGCAGACGCGTCACGGCCGCCGCCGGCAGGCGGAACTCGTCCGCCAGTTGGCGCGCCGGCAGCGCGACGAGATTGGCAAGCGGCATCTTTCGCCGGCGCGCCTGCTGCAGCAGCAACCCGATGCGACGCTCGCCGACCTGCGGCAGTTGGGCGATCGCCAGCAGCGCCGCCAGGCTGTGCTCGTCCATGCGTAGTGCGATGCATAGACGATAGTCTCTAGTACTTCAACAGTCTCAATGCGGAGGGCGGAGCTTCGTGTACTGATCGGCCTTGTCGCGCCGTAGTGACGAGAGGCGTGCGTCGGCTTCGCGCTGCATGCGCGACTTTCGCTGCAGCAGCCAGTAGCCGAACGCGATCGCCAACGCGCCGCCGACGCCGAGCATCGGATGCTCGCGGACCATGTCGATGAGGGTGGAGAGGTCGTGCATCGAGAGCCTCCGCTGCGCCGCCGCCGATGGTAGTGCGGTCGTCCCAGCGGCTCAACAGCGAACGCGGCGCAGCGGGCGATTGCAGCAAATGATGCGCGGCCCGCCGGAATGCGCCAGCGCACTGGAGGCGCCGTGGCGTCTCGCGTTGCAAACAACAGATCCGTGTCGCATATCTCGGATGCAGTTCATCTATCAGTAGCGTGGACGGAGCGATCGGGCGGACAGCCGGCATCATGGAAAGACGAAGCGGCGCCGCAGAGCGCACATGCAGGTGGCGCTGGGAGGGCCGTCGGGGGCTGTGGCTGGCCCTCATCGCGGCGCTGAGCCTGGCGACCTCGGTTGGCATCGCCCGTGCGGGTACGCTGCGCGGCGATGCCAACTGCGACGGTGTCGTTACCAGCGCCGATCGCGGCGCCCTCGAGGCGGCATTGTTTGCCGGCAGTGCCTGCGCGACTGCCGACGTCAATGTCGACGGTCGCCTCTCGGCGGCGGATCTGGTCGCCCTGGTCGAGGTCCTCGTGGCGCCCGCGGCGACGCCGACAGCGACCGTGACGACGACGCCGACTCCGGCAGTCAGCGCCACCGCGACGGCGGTCGCCAGCCCGTCGTCCACCGTGACCGCGCCGCCCACGTTCTCGCCGATACCGCCGTCGCCAACGCCGTCCGACACCGGTACGGTCGTGCCATCGGCGACCGCTGTAGAGCCGACCCAGACGCCCGCGCCGACCGACGCCGCTTCACCGACGCCTCCCGAGGCGACGCCGTCGCCGACGTTGGAACCGAGCGCGACAGGCAGCGCGACGGCGTCGCCGAGCGGCACCGAGACGGTTCCTCCCCCGGCGAGCGCGTCGCCGACGCAGACCGCATCGCCGACCGAGTCGCCCGAGCCGACCGCGTCGCCCAGCGAATCGGCCTCGGCCACCCCGACCGTGACGGTCACCGGTACCGGAACCCAGCCGGCGACCGCTACGCCGACCCTGACGGAGACGGCGGCAAGCACCGCGACCCCGACGGCGACGGGGAGTGCGACGCGCACGGCTTCGCCGACGCTGTCATCGACGCGCACCGCGACGGCGACGCGCACGGCGACGCCGACTCGTACGCCGACGCCGCTCCCGACCGGAGTGGCGTCGGCGACGGCCAGTCGCACCGCCACAGCAACGGCACCGCCTACCGCCGCCCCGAGCCTCAGCGCGACGCGCACGGCCACGGCGACCCGCACGCCGACGCTGCTGCCGACCGGCGTGGCGACGCCGACCGCCAGTCGGACGGCCACCGCTACCGGTCCGCCGACCGCCGCAGCGAGCCCCACCGCGACGCGCAGCGAGACCCCGACGCGCACGGCGACGCCGACCGCCACGGCGAGCCGGACGGCGACGGCGAGCCGGACCGCGACGCCGACGACCGAGCCCAGCGCGACGCGCAGCGCGACCGCGACGCGGACCGAGACCGTCGGCCCGACCCTCAGTCCGACGCGTACCGAGGCGCCGACCGCGACGGCGCCTCCGGCCGCCACCGAGACGACGACCCGCACGGCGACGCGCAACGCGACCGCGACGCGGACCGAGACCGTCGGCCCGACCTTCAGTCCGACGCGCACCGAGGCGCCGACCGCGACGGCGCCTGCGGCGGCCACCGAGACGACGACCCGCACGGCGACGCGCAGCGCGACCGCGACGCGGACCGAGACCGTCGGCCCGACCCTCAGTCCGACGCGCACCGAGGCGCCGACCGCGACGGCGCCTCCGGCCGCCAGCGAGACGACGACGCGCACGGCGACGCGCACCGAGACCGGCACGCGCACCGGCACCGCGACCCGCTCCGAGACCCCCACGCGCACTGCGACCCCGACCGGCAGCGCGACCTTCAGCTTGACGCCGCCGCGGACCGAAACCGCGACGCGCACGGCGACCGCGACGCGTACCGGCACGCCGACGCGTAGCGAAACGCCAACGGGCACCGCCCCGCCAACCAGCACCGAGACGCGTACGGCGACGGCGACGCGCACCAGCACCGCGACCTTCTTGCCGCCGGAAACGCTCACGCCGGTGTTCTCGTTCACGCCGACGCTGACCCGCACCGCGACGCCGACGCGCACCGACACGCGCACCTGGACGCCGGCGCCGAGCAGCACCGAGACGCGCACCGGCACCCCCACCCGCACCGGCACCCACACGCGCACGCCATCGCCAACCGGGACGGCGACGCGCACCGGCACTGTCACCCCCACCCCCAGCATCACGCGGACACCGACGCCGACCTCGGCCAGCTCCGGCCCGCGCGTCAGCTACGCCGGCGCCATCCGCCAGGACGGCTGCCCGTTCTGCTGCGAATTCCTCTGTCAGTTGACGCCGACGCCGACGCCGTTCATCGACGAGAACGGCCGCGAGGTCTTCATCCGCACCACCGGTCAGTTCCTGTTCGTCGTCGAGGGACGCCGCGGCAGCTCGAATCTCGACCCCGCCACCAACCTGTTCCCGGTCGGTTCCGACCGCGGCGATCTGCAGATCCTCGTCAGCCGGCCGATCGGCGATCCGGATGATGCCGCCGGTTTCGGGAGTACCGAGGTGTGCGACATGGGGCCGCCGCCGACGCCCTTCGGCGGCGTTCCCGGCGTCGACCCGCCGGACTTCGCGGCCGGCCAGACGATCACCGACGCCATCCAGGACATGCAGTGTCGTTTCTCCATCCAGGAGACATCGAGTGTGGCCTGCACCCGCAACCGCTTCGGCGATTTCGCCTTCCTGGGCGCCAGCACGCGCAAGCAGTTCTGCTTTCAGGTGCCGCTCTCGGCCCAGTTCCAGCCCGGCGACAACCTGGTCGGGATCCAACTGCGCGACGGCGCCGGCAACATCGGGCCGAAGAAAGAAATCGTCATCCGCGTCACGCAGTGAACGCGGCGGCGCCGGCGCCGTCGCCGCAGTGACGCCGCGCGGTTTCGCGCACCGCGCAAATTACAGTTTCCCTCGCCTCGGTTTTGTGGCATAGGCCGTGCGAGAGCCGTTCCCTGACCCGTGCGTCAGGCGGCGTTTCTCGGGTTCAGAGGCCAATGTCGAGCGAGACGATCAGCATGCGTGAGAGGCGAATCGGGGCGAAAGGTCGATTCCGTGGCGCCCACGCCATCCCGCGCGGCTTTTTTCCGCTTGACAGGTGGGCAGCAAATTGCGATAAGCCGCAGCGCGTTCAAGGGGCCATGTCTACGCTCCTGGCGCATACGGGTGTGCAGTGATTGAAAGGAGGCGTGCAATGCGAGTGCAGAAGCGAAGCCTGGGGCTGAAGAGCCTGGGAGTGATGCTGGCAGCCATGGCGCTGTGGGGAGTTCCGGCATCGGCCGATATCTCTTCCGACAAGCCGGGCTCGGTCGTGATGTGGCCGAAGGTTATCAACGACGGCACGCGTGACACCATCATCACGCTGACCAACACGAGCAACGTGCAGGCCTACGCGCATTGCGAGTACGTCAACGCCGCGGCGTTCTGCGCCTTCACCGGCGGCTACTGCACGCCAGGTGCAGAGGGTTCCGGTGGGCCGGGCGAATGCCCAGTGGCGCCGGGCAACGCCTGTGTGCCGCAGTGGCAGTCGTCCGACTTCGACATCGTCCTGACCCGCCAGCAGCCGACCTTCTGGCGCGTGTCGACCGGCCGTCAGGACAATCCGTTCCTGCCCGCCGATGGAGCATGCGACACCACCATGGGGCCACCCTCGATCCAGAGCTGCCCGGGTCTGTTCCCGACGGGCTCGATCCTGCCGGTCGCGCCGAGCTTCCGCGGCGAGCTGCGCTGCGTGCAGACCGCCATGGACGGCAGCCTGATCACGCCGAACAGCCTCAAGGGCGAGGCGACGCTGGTCTCCTACCTGGACCCGCTGGACGTCGACGGAAATATTGACACGAGCGTCAGCACCTACAACTCGATCAACGTCGAAGGCCTCGACGGCCCGGCTGTCGATGGCATCGTCCGCCTCAACGGCGTCGAGTACAGTGCCTGTCCTCCGGCGGTCGAGGTCAGCCACTACTCTTCGGGCGCTAACAGCATCGCCGCTGAAATCGACGCCAGCGTCTGCGCCGCCGGTGTCTGCCCGGTGCAGGCCGAGATCACCCTCGTTCCCTGCCGGGCCGACTTCGAAAACGAAGTTGGGGCCGCGTGGACGACGCAGATCTTCTACTTCAACGAATTCGAGCAGCGGAACTCGACTGGCGGTCCGATCGACTGCTGGTGGAACTTCGACCTGCGCGACCTGAACTACAATCCCGCCGGTGCGTTGGGCACCGACTTCCAGAAGTCGAGAATCGCCAATGGCGGTGGCGCGCGTTGCATCCGCGGCGACTTCAACGCCATCTGCAACAGCGACGCCCAGTGCGGTCCGGGCGGCGTCTGCGGCCCGCCGACGGGCATCCTCGCCATCGTCGAGGAGTTCCACAACACGGAGGCCTCCCTCGCGGTGCCGCCGACCGGTACCGCCGGCACTGCCGCCTCGAACGGCTACACGATCGCGGCTGCCAACGGCAGCCTCGAGCGCAGCGGCCGTTGCCGTGGTGCCATTACTAACTCGTGCACCACCGACACCGACTGCCCGCCAGGCCTCTGCCGCGTCTCCGGCGACGCCTGCACGATTGACCTGCAGTGCCAAGGCGCTGGCGACTTCTGTGATCGCTGCATGAACGACGAGATCAATTTCGTCACGATCCCGTGACCGGTTGGGAACGAGGAGAAGGAGAAATCCGATGCTGAACAAGACGACCCTTACCCTCCTGGGTGCGGCCGCTCTCGCGCTGACGGTCTCGTCGGCGCAGGCGGAGACGTACTCCGACACCGGCGCCGCGGTGCTCATCTGGCCGAAGATCGTGGTCAACGACACGACCGATACGCTGGTGCAGATCTCCAACCAGGCCTCGGTGGCCAGCATGGCGCACTGCTTCTATGTGAACGCCAACAGTCGCTGCACCAACACCGGCGCGGTCTGCGATAGCTCGTCGGAATGCCTGGAAGACGGCTTCTTCGGCGCCTGCCTGCCGGGCTGGATCGAGGTCAACTTCGACGTCTTCCTGACCCCGGATCAGCCGCTTGCCTGGTCGGCGTCGACTGGGCTCAGCGGTAGCGGCACCCCGTGCCCAGGCGGCCTCGGCGCCATCTGCTCCGGCAATCAGGGCACCAGCGTCCCGCCGGTGGGCGAAACTCCGTTCATCGGTGAGCTCAAGTGCATTCAGGCTGACCCGGTCACCCGCCTGCCGATCGTGTGCGACGGAACTCCCGCTTGCCGGAACGACCTCGAGGGCGGCGCGACGGTCACTGAAGTGGACCTCGACATCAACCCGATGCGCTACAATGCCGTCGGGTTGCGCACGACCTCGTTCAATAACGGTGACAACGTCCTTGTCATCGGTGGGTCGGATGGCCCGGAGTACCAGCCCTGTTCCCAGGTTCTGGTCTTCAACCACTTCTTCGACGGCGCCGTCGACCCGGTTTCCGGCATCGCGCTGGCCCAGTCGGAACTCAGCCTGGTCCCATGCACGCAGGATTTCCTCCTCCAGCAGGTCCCGCGGGTAACTGCTCAATTCCTCGTGTACAACGAATTTGAGCAGCGCTTCTCAACCAGCCGCCTGGTCGAGTGCCTGCTCGACAGCCCGATCTCACAGATCGACACCACCCAACCGAACCGCTCGATCTTCAGTGCGGCGGTATCGGGCACGGTCGCCGGCCAGACGCGCATCACCGGCGTCGGTGGCGGCCTGATCGGCTCTGCGCTGTTGAACTTCGAAGGTGCTGGGATCGGACGCGCCGGCTCCGGCTACAACCTGAACCAGTTCGCCGACCGCGACGACGCCGACTTCATCCGCATTCCGTAGTTCGGACTTGCGGCTGACGTGCGACAGCGTGAAGGAGGAGAACCAATGAGTACGGTCAAGGGACTGCGAACCGTCGTGATTGCAGGGATCCTGGGAACTGGCTTGGCGCTGTATGCAGGCGCAGCGAGCGCGCAGGGTTTCTCGACGGAGCGTCCTGGCTCAATTCTGATCTTTCCGAAGGTCATCAACAACGGCCAGGACACCCGAATTCAGATCACCAACACCTCGAACAGCATGCGCAATGCGCACTGCTTCTACACCAACGGCGCCAGTTTCAACGGCCAGCCGCTGTGGCAGGTCACCGACTTCGATCTGGTGCTGACGCGCCAGCAGCCGACCTCGTGGACGGCGAGCGCGGGCAGACCTGTGAACCCGCAGGACAGCCAGACCGGCCTGGATCCAGGCCTCATCCCGCCGGTTGCTGACGGCTTCACCGGCTCCCTTCTGTGCGTGGAGGTGGATGTGGGTGGGGCGCCGGTCGGCAGCAACTCGCTCATCGGTACGGCAACGGTTGGCACGATCGAGGGGCCAGGAATTGGCGCGACCAACGTCGAAGGTCAGTACAACGCCGTCGCCATTGCCGCCTGCAACGATCCGCAAGGCGCCTGCGGCGCCTCCGGTGGGGCGATCGATACGGACAACGTCCTCTCGCTCGACAACGTCGAGTATGCCGCGTGCCCGGGCGGATCGTATCTCAACTTCGTCTCCGAGGGCATTGGTGAGGATCCGATCCTTTCAGGCCTTGGGAACGGCCCGGGAATAGTGAGCAGCAATCTGACCATGATTCCTTGCGGTGCGGACTTCGAGAATCTGGTTCCGGTCAGCACGACCCTCAACGGTCAGGTGCGTGACGAATTCGAGCTGCGGTCGTCGATTTCGCAGTTTGACATCGATTGCTTCCTGACGGCGAGCCTCGACGAGCCGCTCTTCGGTGGTGCCTTCAACCGGCCGACCACCTTCGGTTCGGGGATCATTACGCCGCTTTCGGCGCCAGGCAACGTGCCTGGTATCGGCGTCGTGACATCGCTGTGGACGGCGGCCGACGGTACGTCTGATACGGCAATTACGAACCTGCATTTCTGCACCGATGAGGCTGCCGACTGCACTACCGTCAACTCCGAGATCCGGCTGCCGAACTTCCGTTGAGGAAGATGGGCGGAATGGGGAGCGCAGAGATGACGCGCGAAGGCACGGAAAGGAGTGACGAGATGCGTAGGGTTAATGCGAACGGAAGCGCCTCGCAGTTGCGCCTGGTGACGCTGGCGGCAGCGGCGCTGGTCATGCTGGGGACGGTTGCTTCGGCACGGGCGGCCGAGTCCGACTATGTCGCGGGCTATGTGGTTCTGCCCAAGGTCGTAGTCCACACCACCGGCGGCACGCCGGCAGTCCTGGCGGGCGGCCAGGCGGTGGATACGCTGATTCAGATCACCAACACCAACCAGACCGACGCGATCAACGTCGATTGCTGGTGGGTGAATGCCAACAGCCACTGCGGTACCGATACCGGACCTATCTGCAATTCGAATGCGGATTGCTCTCCGGGCCTGCAGTGCGTTCCGGGCTGGGCGGTGCTTGATTTCACCATGACGCTGACTCCGGGTCAGCCCATCGGCTTCGGCGCGGCGTCCGGTCTCGGGAACCTTCCATGTGACCCGATCTTCCCTGGACCCGGCTGCACCGGTAACTCCAGTGGCAACATCCGGCCTGTTCCTGAGGATCCGTTCCGGGGTGAGTTGAAGTGCGTACAGGTTGATGACAACGACAACCCCGTCGAGGCCAATGATCTGAAGGTCGAGGCGACAATCATCAGCACAACCGTCGGTGTGGGTGGTTCGACGACGGCCGCGACCTACAACGGTATCGGATTTGAGGCCACGGCGACCGCCGCCGGCGACGGTCCGCTGTGCCTGGGCAGCCTCCCGCCGGGGAGTCCCGCCGGTTCCGTATGCACGGGAACCTACGCGCCGTGCCCGAACATCCTGCACATGGAGCATCCGTTCGATACCCCGACCCTGTCGACCGAACTGGTGCTGGTACCGTGCAGCGAGGACCTCGGAGAGCCGAGCAATTCGGCGGACTTCTCGGTGACGGCTCAGATGTTGGTGTACAACGAGTTCGAGCAGCGCTTCTCCACCAGCAGTCGCGTCCAGTGCTACCAGTCGACGCGCCTCTCGGATATCGATACGCGGCCTGGCACTGCCGACGACGCATTCTCGGTATTCTCGGCCGGCGTCCAGGGTACAGCGGTTGGCCAGACGCGCATCCGCGGCGTCCGTGGTCCTGACGGCCGTCTTGGCTATGGCTTGATCGGCGTCGGTTGCTCGAGCTACGGCCCGGCAGGTAGCGCCCCTCTGGCGACCACGGCCTTCAACCTGCAGAACGCAGGCGGCTTCCGCGAGGAAGGCGACGCGGTGTACTACACTGATTTCCCGAACCAGGGGCCGTGACGTTGGATCTATAGGATTCGGCAAGGCCGGAGTGGCGAATCCACTCCGGCCTTTTTTCCCCGTGCTCTGGGCGGGTGACGGAAGACTTCCGGCGCGAGGCACTTGATGGCAGCGAAGCGGATCCTCGTGGTCGAAGACAACCTCGACAATCGACGCATCCTCGTCTATCGGCTGAAACGCATCGGGGAGTTCGAGATCGTCGAAGCCAGCAACGGCGAGGAGGCCCTGGCGATCGTCCAGACCCCGCCAGTGCCGGATCTGATCTTCATGGATCTGAAAATGCCGGTGATGGACGGGTGGGAAGCGACGAAGAAGATCCGCCAGCTCGAGTTCGGTAAGCTGATTCCGATCATCGCCCTGACCGCCCAGGCGATGGCGGGTGACGAGCAGAAGGCGTTGGCGGCCGGCTGTGACGATTATCTGGCCAAGCCGATCGTCGACCTCAGCGTCGTCCGAACGAAGATGGAGCGCCTGCTCAATCGGGCGGACTGAGGAGCAGCGGTATTCCGCTTCGACGGCGCGGCGCGAAGGGGAGGCGATTGCGGGCGCGGTGGCTGCTTGGATTGGCGGCACTGGCGCTACAGCTGATGTCGCTGTCTGCGGCGCGGGGTGACGCCTGTGCCGACGGGGCGACGGCGGCGGCGCGAGCCAGCGCGGTGGTCCGGGCGATCTTTTGGAGTGGCGCCGCCTGCGACCTCAACGGCGACGGAAACTCCACGGCGGCCGACCTCCTGCGTGCGGTGAACCCGGCCCAGGCAACACCGACCGAGACGCGTTCAGTCACTCCGACGTGCACGGAGACTGCGGGTCCGACGGACAGCCCGACCGTCCGAGCCACGCCGACCGGTTCGGAGATGGCGACGGAGACGGTGACGGCCTCGGGGACTCCAACGCTTTCTGGCACAAGAACCGAGACGCCGACGGGCATCGTCGAGCAGACGGCAACACCGGAGGTGACGCCGAGCCGCGAGGGATCGTCGACCGCGACGGCGCTTGCAGAGGGGACGCCATCGGCGCCGCCGACGGAGACAGTGCCGACACTCGAGCCGAGCGTGTCGAGTAGTACGCCGACGGCTTCGCCGTCGCCGGCGGGCGAGGAGAGCCCCTCAGCGACGGTGCCCGCCACGTACACGGCGAGCGCGACGCCGACGGGTAGTCCGGTGTCGACGAGCACGGCGACGGCGACGACAGAGCCCAGCCTGACGGCGTCGCGGACGACCAGCGCGACACGGACGGCAACAGCGTCTGCCGCGCCCGCATCGGCGACGCGCACCGCGAGTGCGACGCGGACGGTGACGGCGACACGGACGGTGTTGGCGACACGGACAGCGACCGGCCCGAGTGGTACGGCGACGCCGACGCGCATCGCCACGGCGACACGGACGGTGTTGGCGACACGGACAGCGAGCGGCCCGAGTAGTACGGCGACGCCGACGCGCGCCGCCACGGCGACACGGACGGCAACGGCGACGCGGACAGCCACCGGCCCGAGTGGTACGGCGACGCCGACGCGCCCCGCCACGGCGACGCGGACGGCAACGGCGACACGGACAGCGACCGGCCCGGGTGGTACGGCGACGCCGACGCGCCCCGCCACGGCGACGCGGACGGCGACCGCTACCAAGACGGCGACCGCCACGAGGATCGCGATCGGGGAGGCGACGGCGACGCGGACGAGGAGCGAGACGCCGAGTCGGAGTCCGACCAGTACGCCGACGTCGACACGGACGACGACCGGGACCAGGGCGGCGAGCCCGACCCGGTCGCCGCTGCCGACGGCGACGTCACGCGTGAGCCCGGCAACGACGGCCACGCGCACGGGTACGGCGTCGGCCACCGTGACGCGGACGCCCACGACATCGCCGGCGCCGACCGGTTCGCGCACGGCGACGGCGACACGCACGATGACGTCGCCGCCGACGGCGACGGAGAGTCGCACCGCGACCGCCATCCCCACTGCGCTCCCAAGCCGGACCGAGACGGTGACGCGGACAGCGACAGCCACTCGAACCGCGGCGGCGACTCCCTCGCCGACCATCATTAGCACCCTCAGTCCGACCGCGACGGGGACCAGGACCGCCTCGCCTACCCTCAGTCCATCGCGAACCGCCACCGCGACGCCGAGTGCCTCTCCGACCGCCACGACGTCGGCGACCCCCAGCCTGACTGGCACGCGCAGTGCGACGCCGACACGGACGCCGACGGAGACCCGCACCGCGACGCGGACTGGGACCGCGACCGTCACCGCGACCCCCTCACGCACGCCGTCGGTCTCGCCGGCCCCGACCTTCACGCCGCGCACGATCGGCGGTGAGATCACCGCCTTTGGCGTCGCCCGCGCCGACGGGCAACCGGTGGCCTCGATCGGACCACAGGACGACGGCTTTCTCACCTATGTTCGGCCACCGAGCGGCTTCCTGATCTACATTGAGGCGAAGCCGGGTATCAGTGGACGACCGGTCGGTACGGTCACGTTCCAATTCGACCCGACCGACCCGAACGTCCTGCCGGATCTTCAGATCCTGGTGTCGCGCGCCATCGGCGACGGCAGTACCGCCGTCTGCGACGACGGTCCGTTGCCGCTACCGCTCGGCGGCGTGTCGGCGACGGTGCCGGTCGCCTTCGGAGGCTCGCTGGCCGTGGCGGGTGCGATCAACGACTTCGCCTGTCGCTTCGACGCGCGCGGCGCCAGCGCGCAGGCGTGCACGCGCGATACCTTCGGGGTCGACAGCTTCGCCAATCCGCAATCGCGGGTCCAGTTCTGCACCAGCCCGGGCGTCGGTACCGAACTCGCCTTTCCACTCGGCGACACGATCGTCACCGCCCGCGTACGTGACATCGCCGGTCAACCCGGTCTGCCGCGCAGCATCGCCATTCGTGTCCTCCCGTAGGCCGCCTGGAGGGCCGGACGGGGCAACGCCCTCAGTGGATCGGCTTCTCCGGACCCGCCGGCATGCCGTGGTTGTCGGCATCGCCTTGGGTGGCGACGCCATGGCGGCGGGCGAAGTCGAGTATGGTCGCGCGCGCCAGCTTGCTGGGCCGGAAGCGACCATTCTCCCATCGGTTGACCGTGCCCACAGTAATACCGAGCGAGTGGGCGAACTCCTCCTGCGTCATGCCGAGCTGCCGACGCAGATGGCGGATGAAATCGCTCATGTTATCGTCCATGCCTCCGAAGCCTCCAGCCGTGGCGCCACTGGGTGGCGAATGGGTTCGGGTTGTGCAAGCGACATGCCACAGGGTTTCTGTTGTCGTCCGGCACTTGCCACGGCATCTGGCCGTCATGTCGATGCCGGGTGCCATGAGCGCATGGCGTCCGCGGCGTGTTGCTGCCTCCCCGGGCGACACAATTGACTTCCCTGGCGCCCCTCGCGCATGGTGCGCGCATGGGTGGGCATGCGCGTCGTCCTGCGTGGCTGGCAGTGTTCGTGTTGGCCGCTTGGGCGCTCGCCCAGCCGGGGGTGGCAGGCGGCCTGACGGCCACCGACGCGGCCACCAGGGCCCCGGCGCTGGCGATGACCGTTCTGACCCAGGATGACTCGCTCGATCATCAGATCCGCGGCGCCACCATGGGGCTGTTTCGCGAGCTGCGCCGCGCCTGGCGCGCGGTGACGTGGATGTTCGGGCGCGCCTTCGACTGGTGGGGCGGTTGGCTCAAGCGCGGCGCGTTCTCCATCGCCGTCGCGCTGGTCGCGGCGCTGGCGGATTCCGGGCTGCTCAACGCCTGGCGCCTCGAGGGGCTGCGTGCCCTCGTGACGTATGTGCCGCTGACCCTGTACGTGTACGGGCGGCTGCTCTTCTCCAGCGGCGTCAGCCTGGCGCCGAAGCTGCTGCTGGTCGCCGCCTTGCTCTATGGTGCGGTGCGGCGGGACCTGATTCCGGACAGCTCGCTGGTCCCGGGCCGCATCGAGGACATCGTCCTCATCATCATCGCCACCCGCGCGTTCGTCTACGCCTGCCCGGAGGCGCTGGTCGAGGAATACGCCGATCGCGCCGTGACGCTGCGACGTCGCCTCACGTCGCCGCAGCCACCGCGCTGAGCGGGCGCCGCGGCGCGCCGGCGTCAGCCGCCGGTGACGCCGTCGCGGGCGCGTTGCGGGAGCGCCGCCGCGTCGCCCTGCGGGCGGACGTCTTTCTGCTCGAGATCGACACGCCACAGCGCCGTCTTGGCGTTGTTGTTGTCGCGCCAGAGCAGCTGAACCTCGTACTCCGGGCCTTCCTTCTGCTTGGCATCCCAGCTGAATTCGCCGACGTAGCCGCCCGCTTCCTTGGCCTTCAGCGAGTATGCCTTGAGCAGGTCGTCCAGCGTTTCCGGCTTGCCGTCCGGCTTGTAGAGTCGAACGATGTCCACCGCTTCCTTGCCGCGGTTACCCCACTCTTCGGTGTCCTGCAGCTGCCCGATGACGATCGCCACGAAGCCGATCGCAAACACCGCCAGACCGCCCCATCCGAGGATCGCCGCAACGTGGCTGCTCTTCTGCTCATTCGTGTTTGTCATGGTCCGAGCCCTCTCTGCCTAAACGTAAGAACAACGCCGATCTGTACTGGACGATGGCCGGGGAGGCAACCGCAGCCGCGGTGGCAGGCGTGCCGCCGCGATCAGAGCTGACCCGGGGTCAGCGTGCCGCGGCCTTCGCGACGGCCCTTGCGGAGGGCGGGAATGGCCCGGATGCGCTCGTCGGGCAGGAGATCCCACAGGACGCCGCGCGGCCGCGGGTACAAGCTGGGCGCGGCGACCACCTGGTCGGGCGTGATGAAGAAGTCCACCGGGATGTCGTGCGCGCGCATGGTGATGCGGTCGTCGATGACCTGCAGGGGGTGCACCGTGGTGACGATTGGCGTGTACTCGCGCACCTTGCCGGCGCGGCGCAGCAGCGCGTACTCGAGGTCGGTGGCGCCGTTGCCGCGACCCAGGCGAGCGCCCTGGCGCGAGACTGCGACCGAGCCAACGACGACGAGATCGATCGGGTGCATTTCGTTCGGCGCCACTGGGCGCCCGTAGCGCAGCGCGCCGCGTAGCCCGACGGCGCGCCACGCATGCACTCCCAGTCGCGCCGGATCGACTTCGAGAAAGCAGCGCTCCGCGCCCAGACCGGGCACCGGCAGATAGAGGATCTTGCCATCGCGCAACGCGGCGCGGCGCAACGCCAGTTGCGGCGCGCCGGTGTCGAACTTCACCGCCTTGGCGCGCTTCCAGATGGTCAGCTGGCTCAGCAGCTTGGCGGCGTGTTCGGCGCCGATGAAGTTCGGCACGCGTCCATGAGCACCGGGGAACCGCACGACGCCTGCGGCGGTCACTCGGGCCCACACTTTGTGGCGGATCGCGTCCTTGGTCATGCGCAGCGCGCGGAGGCTCCGGAGGTACTACAGCGTCGCGCGGGCAGTCAATCGACGATGCGACGGCAGATGATGAGGAAGCCGGTGTGGGCCACCATGCGATGCTCTGGACGGATGCTGAGTCCCTGCGAGTGCCAGGGGCGCTGCATGGTCTCGAAGATGTACACGGCGCCGAAGCCCGCCGCCGGCGCCTGATCGGCCACCTGCTTCACCTGCATGACCGTCGGCACGTACACCACCAGGACGCCGCCCGGGCGCAGCGAGATCGCGGCTGCCGCGAGGACGCTCCACGGCTCCGCCATGTCGAGGACGATGCGATCGAGGCCGCGCTCGGCGATCCCTTCGCGCACGTCGGCATTGACGACGTGCCACTGCGGCGCCGGGCCGTGGAAGCGCTCGACGTTGCCGCGCGCCATGTCGATGAACTCCGGGCGCAACTCGTACGAGGTGACCGAGCCGGTCGGTCCGACGGCGCGCAACAGCGCCATGGTCAGCGCGCCCGGACCCGTTCCGGCCTCGAGGACGCGCATGCCTGGGCCGATGTCGCCCCAGAGGAGAATCGGTCCGGTGTCCTTCGGATAGATGACCTGCGCCCGCCGGGGCAGGTTGGGGATCAGCTGCGCGTAGGTCGGGCGCAGCAGGAGGAACACCTCGCCGCCGCTGTTCTTCACCCGGCGGCCCTCGGGCCGCCCGATCAGGTCGTCGGCGGCGAAGGCGCCGCCACGCAGGTGGACCGAGCCGCCGGGCTTGAGCGCGCGCATGTACTCGCGCTGCTTCTCGTCGATGAACAGCACCGATTCGCCGGCGCGCAGGATGGAGGCGTCGTCCGCCGCACCTGGCACGGCGTCGGCGCCGACTCGACTCTCTGGCCGAATCGCGGCGTCTGGACCGTCCGGCACATCCGGAGCGACCACCGTCTGCGGGCTGAGCGGATCGTCCACGTCGGTCACCGTCCGCTCGCGGCGCGCTTCTCGCGCGTCGTCTCGGTCTCGCGCACTAGGCGGCAGAAGCCGCAGAGCGTGGCGTAGGCGGGCATGCCGCAATGCGCGCAGGTCTGCGGCGGACTCTCCGGCACGTCGGTGGACAGGCCGCGCTGCCCGCGCTGCAGGAACTCGCGTAGGAAGATGAGCTTGCTGCCCGGGCTCGCCGTCTCGAGACGGTTGAGCATGTCCTTGTACACCAGCTGGGTGGCGCCGGTGGCGTTCGGGCATTCGTCGACGACGTAGTCGATCCCGCGCATGAACGCGTACACCGCCGTTTCGTACTCACTGATGCGGTACAGCGGCTTGACCTTGCGCACGAAACGCGGGTGCGTCGGTTCGAGCACCGGGCGCTGCCGCGCCAGGTGCTCCATCTGCCAGTGCAGGGTGTTGCCGAGCAGGCGCGCCGCCTCGTCGTCCAGGTTGTGCCCGGTCACCACGACGGGGAAGCCACGGTCGATGGCCAGCTGGTCGAAGTAGTGCCGCTTCATCGTGCCGCAGGCCGAGCACGCCGGCCGGCGGGTCAGCGCCGCGACGTCCGGCACTGCCAAGCCGTCGGCGGCGAGCGGCACGGTGATCAGCGGCAGGCCGCGCGCCTCGGCAAAGGCGACGGTCTTCTCGGTCGACGCGTCCGAGTAGGCACCGATGCCGAGCGACAGATGCAGCCCGGTGGTGGTGAAGCCGAGCTCGACCAGCACCTCCCACAGCGCCAGGCTGTCCTTGCCGCCCGAGACGGCGATCAGCACCGGCTCGTCGCGGGTGAACATGCGCTGCTTCTCGATCGCGCGCTCGACCTGGCGGCGGAAGATGAAGACGAAGCACGGCCGGCAGAAGTTCGAGTTGTGCGCCCGTAGTTGCACCTCGGCCGGCGCCTTGCAGCGGGTGCACTTCACGGCGCGCCTCCGGAAATGACCGCGCGAATCTCTACCACGTCGTCGGCCTCCAGCATGGCGCTCTCCGGCACCAGCTCGTCGCCGCGGATGACCATCGCCGTGCCGGGCAGAAAGCCGAGCTCGCGCAGCACGTCGGCGGCGCGGCGTCGGCCGGTCAGGTCGATGCGACGCCGCTGCGGCAGGATGGTGATCTGCATAGGGCAGGGACCATAGGCGCGCCCCGTCGGCGACACAAGCCGGCCGCGGCGACGCGCGCGTCGTCACCTTGACTCGCCAGGACCGCTTGGTTACCCAGCGCCAGAGGCACGCCGCGTGGAGTCCGACGCCCCCGATCTCATCGCCGTCCGGCGCCTCAAGCTGGAGGCACTGCGGGCCGCCGGCGTGAATCCGTACGCCAACGGCTTCGCGCCGACGCATACGACGGCCGAGGTGGCGGCCCGCTACGGCGACCTCGACGCCGCCGCGCTCGCCGCCCCGCACGACGCGGTCGCGGTCGCCGGTCGCATCGTCTTCAAGCGCGACTTCGGCAAGGCGTCGTTTCTCCACCTCCAGGATCGCGACGGCCGCCTGCAGGCGTACGTCAAGCGCGACGTCCTGGGCGAGGAGACGTTCGCGGTCTTCAAACAGCTCGACGTCGGCGACTTCGTCGGCCTGCGCGGGCCCCTCTTTCGCACCAAGACCGGCGAGCTGACCGTCGAGGTGCGCGAACTGCGCGTCCTCGCCAAGGCCTTGCGGCCGTTGCCGGAGAAGTGGCACGGCCTCACCGACGTCGAGGCCCGCTACCGCCAGCGCTATCTCGACCTGGTCGCCAACGAGGCGGTGCGCGAGACTTTCCGCCGCCGCGCTCGCATCATCCAGTTGCTGCGCGATTTTTTCACCGCCCGCGGCTACATCGAGGTCGAGACGCCGATGATGCAGGCGATCGCCGGCGGCGCCGCGGCGAAGCCGTTCGTCACGCACCACAATGCGCTCGACATGGAGCTCTTCCTGCGCATCTCGCCGGAACTCTATCTCAAGCGCCTGCTGGTCGGCGGCCTCGAGCGGGTCTTCGAACTCAACCGCGTCTTCCGCAACGAGGGCGTCTCCACCCGCCACAACCCGGAGTTCACGCTGCTCGAATTCTATCAGGCCTACGCCACCTACGAGGATCTGATCACCCTCACCGAGGAGCTGTTCGCCGCCCTCGCGGACGCGGTGGTCGGCTCCCGCCGCGTGCCGTACCTCGGCCACGAGATCGACCTGTCGCCGCCCTTCCGCCGCCTGGCGATCCCGGCGTATGTGGCGCGGCGCTGCGGGCTGCCGCTCGACGGCGTGCGCGCCCTCGACCTCGGCGTCTTGCAACCGGCGGCGGACCAGATCGGCGGGCCGCTGCGCAAGAACTACCGCGCTCAGTACGGCGACAACGCCGCCGGCTATCTGCTGCTCGAGCTGTTCGAGCACCTCGCCGAGCCGGAACTCATCCAACCGACGTTCGTCTGCGAGTATCCGGTGGCGGTGTCGCCGCTGGCGCGCCGGAGCGAGCAGGCGCCACTGTTTGTCGACCGCTTCGAGCTGTTCATCGCCGGGCAGGAGATGGCCAACGCGTTCTCCGAGCTCAACGACCCGGACGACCAGCGCGGCCGCCTCGAGGGGCAGCTGGCGCAGAAGGTCGCCGGGGACGAAGAGGCGCACGCCATGGACGAGGAGTTCGTGCGCGCCCTCGAGCACGGCATGCCGCCGGCGGCGGGCGAGGGCATCGGCATCGACCGGCTGGTGATGCTGCTCACCGATTCGGCCTCGATCCGCGACGTCATCCTCTTCCCGCACATGCGGCCCGAGCGCCGCTGAGGCGCGGCGGCGCCGCGCCACGATGCCGTATCCACTCTTCATCGGTCTGCGCTACCTGCGCGCCACGCGCGGCGCCGGATTTCTGTCGATCATCACCGTCATCGCCACGGCCGGCGTGGCGCTCGGCGTCATGACCCTCAACGTCGTGCTGGCGGTGATGACCGGCTTCGAGGAGGATCTGCGCGACCGCATCCTCGGCTTCACGCCGCACGTGGTGGTGTCGGACTACGGCGCCTCGATGCCGACCAGCGCCGCGCTCGAGGCGCGCCTCGCCGGCGTCGCCGGCGTCGCCGCGGTGTCGCCCTACGTGCAGGGGCAGGCCATGCTGGCGAGCGGGACGGAGGTCGCCGGCGTCATGCTGCGCGGCGTACGGCCGCAGGCCGGCGGCGTGATCGACTTCGCCCGCCACGTACGCGACGGCCGCGTCGAGGATCTCGCCGTGCCGCGCCAGGTGCGGCGCGACGACAGCGGTGCGCTGGTCGAGCTGCCCGGCATCATCCTCGGCATCGAGCTGGCGCGGCAGCTCGGCGTCGCCGTCGGCGACCCGATCAGCGTCGTCTCGCCGGCCGGCGTGCCGACCGTCGTCGGCCTGGTGCCGAAGGTGCGCCGCTTCGCCGTCGTCGGCCTGTTCGAGGCCGGCATGCTCGAGTACGACAGCGCGCTGGCCTACGTCAGCCTCACCGCCGCGCAACGCTTCTTCGCCCTCGGCGACGCGGTCAGCGGCATCGAGGTGCGCACGCATGACCTCGACAAGGCGGAGGCGGTGGCGGCGCGCCTCGTCGGCCAGCTCGAGTTCCCCTACCAGGTGCGCTCATGGCGCGACCTGAACCACAATCTGTTTGCCGCCATCCGCCTTGAGAAGACCGTGTACTTCGTCGTCCTGCTGCTGATCGTCCTCGTCGCCGCCTTCAACATCGTCGCGACGTTGATCATGGTGGTGATGGAAAAGCGCCGCGACATCGCCATCTTGAAGTCGATGGGCGCGACGCGTGCCGGCATCGCCTGGATCTTCATCGCCAAGGGGCTGATCATCGGCGGCGTCGGCACCGCCACCGGCAGCATACTCGGTCTCGCCCTGTGCGTGCTGCTGCAGCGCTACGAGTTCATCTCCCTGCCGAAGGGTGTCTTCTACGTCTCGACCCTGCCGGTGCGCATTTACCCCGAGTACGTCGGCCTGGTGATGGCCATCTCGTTGGTGATCTGCCTCGCCGCGACCCTGTATCCGGCCCGGCAGGCGTCACGCCTGCTGCCGGTGGAGGCCATTCGCTATGACTGACGCGACGCTGATTCGCGCCCGCGGGCTGTGCAAGGCCTACGGCGAGGGGGGCCGCGCCACGGTCGAAGTGCTGCGCGACCTCGACCTCGACGTCGGCGCCGGCGAGGCGGTGGCGGTGATCGGCCAATCGGGCGTTGGCAAGAGTACCCTGCTGCACGTCCTGGGCGCCCTCGATACCCCCTCGGCGGGCGAGGTGGCGTTCGACGGCGTCGTCCTCGGGCGCCTCGGCGAGCGCGAGCTGGCCGCGTTCCGCAATCGCGAGATCGGCTTCATCTTCCAGTTCCACCACCTGCTCCCCGATTTCACCGCCCTCGAGAACGTCATGATGCCGGCGCTGATCCGTGGCGACGGGCACGAGGCGGCGGCCGCCCAGGCGCGCACGGTGCTGGCCCAGGTCGGCCTGACGCACCGGTTGGATCACAAGCCGGGCGAGCTCTCCGGTGGCGAGCAGCAGCGCGTCGCGGTGGCGCGGGCGATCGTCCTCTCACCGCGCGCGGTACTGGCCGACGAGCCGACGGGCAATCTCGATCCGGCCACCGCGGACGACGTCCACCAGCTGCTGCTCGCCCTCAAACGCGATCGCGGCATTTCCCTGGTCATCGTTACGCACAACGAGCGGTTGGCCGGACTGGCGGACCGAACCCTGCAGCTCGTCGGCGGTCGCCTCGTCTGAACGGGCGCGGCGGCGTTCCCGGCTCCGCAGCGCGGGTTTACTGTCCCCAACCCGTCTGTTACGTCTCGCGCGTTTTGCCACACACCATCGGCCTGGGCGTGCGAACGCTGATCATCGTTACGGCGGTCGTGGGGTGCGCCCTGCGCCCGCTCGCGGCCGTTGGCCAGATCGCGGACACCCTGCCCGCCGACGGCGTCCGCCTCGAGCGGGTGCTCATCGTCGGCAACCAGCGCGTCGAGGAAGAGGCCATCCGGGTCAAGCTGAAGGCGGTGGCTGGCGGACCGTTCTCCGAGCAGGTCATCGACGACGACATTCGCAGCCTCTACGGCATGGGCTTTTTCGACTCGGTGCGGGCCGTGGTCGACCAGCAGAACGGGCAGTGGGTGGTGACCTACGACGTGCGCGAGCGCCCCTTCGTCCGCCAGGTGCGCATCGAGGGCAACGAAAAGATCGACACCGACGAGATCGACGGCATGCTGCGCGTGCGCCCGACCACCATCCTCGACCCGCAGCGGGCGCGCCAGGGTGTCGCCGAGGTGAAGAGCGCCTACGAGAAAAAGGGCTACCTCGATGCCGAGATCCGCTACGAGACGGCACCGGTGGGCCAGAACGAGGTCGACGTCACCGTCACGGTCGACGAGCGCGAGCCAGTGCGCATCAGCCGCATCACCTTCGAGGGCAACCGCGCCGTGGATGACGGCGACCTGGCGAAGCTGATGCAGACCGGGGAGACGAACATCCTGACGCCGCTCACCGGCGCCGGCAATCTCGACCGCGAAGTGTTGAAGACCGACAGCGAGCGCCTCACCGCCTACTACTATGAGAGCGGCTACATCGACGTGCGTATCGACGAGCCGGCGATCGAGAGGGGACCCGACGGCCTGGCGGTGACGATCAAGATCGAGGAGGGCGACCAGTACCGCTTCGGCGCGGTGCGCACCGCCGGCGAGACGCTGCCCGAGGTCGAAGGCGAGGCGGGGCGCGAGTTCGCGGCGCAGGAGGGCGAAATCTTCAAGCCCAGCCTGCTGCGCGGCGACATCGATGCGGTGACCCAGAGCTATGGCGACCTCGGCTACGCCTTCGTCAACGTCACCCCGGCCACAGACATCAATCCGGCGACCAAAACGGTCGATGTGACCTACACCATCACGCGCGGCCCGGCGGTCTCCATCGACCGCATCGAGATCAGCGGCAACACCAAGACGCGCGACCGCGTCATCCGCCGCGAGCTCGAGCTGCAGGAACAAGGGCAGTTCTCCGGCACGCAGTTGCGCCGCAGCCAGGACCGCCTGCGCCGCCTCGGCTTCTTCGAGGACGTCAACATCACCACCCGCAAGGCCGACGCCGAGGACAAGCTCGACGTCATCGTCGATGTGCGCGAGGGCAACACCGGCGCGTTCTCGGCCGGCGCCGGCCTGAGCTCCGGCGAGTCCTTCCTGTTCAACATCCGGCTGTCCGAACAGAATCTCTTCGGGCGCGGCCAGGCCCTGGTGCTCAATGCCGACTTCGGTTCGATTCGCCGCAACATCAGCCTCAGCTTCACCGAGCCCTATTTCCTCGATACGCCACTCACCGTCGGTCTCGACATTTTCAACTGGCAGCTCGAGTTCGACGAGTTCACGCGCGGCGGCACCGGCGGCGGCATCCGCACGCTCTATCCGTTCCCTGCCCTCGGTCTGGATGTCATCCGACTCGGACCGCTCGGCGAGGCGTCGCTGCTCGACACCCGCTTCGGCCTCGAGTACCGCATCGAGAACGCCGAGATCTCCAATGTCAGCCGCGGCGCCGCGTCGATCATCAAGGCGCAGGCCGGAACCAGTCTGACCAGTTCGGCCATTCCGCGCATCTTCCGCGACACGCGCAACAGCCTGCTCGACCCGACCAGCGGATCGTTCCAGGACTTCTCGGTCGAGATCGCCGGCCTCGGCGGCGACAGCCAGTACATCAACGCCCAGTCGCGCGCGCGCTGGTACATCCCGGTCTGGGAGATCCCGCGCTTCGGTCCGCTCACCTTCGCCACCGGCTGGAACTTCGGCTACGGCTTCGGCTACGGCGATGACGTCGAACTGCCCCTCTTCGAGCGCTACTTCCCGGGCGGCATCAATTCGCTGCGCGGCTTCGAGGTGCGCTCGCTCGGGCCGCGCGTGTCGGTCTTCGAGCAGCGCGAGGGCGTCGACGACCGTTGCCCGCTCGGAGCCGGCAACTGCGGCCGCCTGCTGCGTCGCGACGTCATCGGCGGCAGCCAGCAGTTGATCTTCAACAACGAGCTCATTTTCCCGATCGTCCAATCGCTGGGCGTCAAAGGGGTGTTCTTCAGCGACATCGGCAACGCCTTCCTGGCCTCGGAAGGCATCGACTTCAACAACATGCGCGTGTCGATCGGCGGCGGCATCCGTTGGCTGTCGCCGATCGGGCCGCTGCGCATCGAGCTCGGCTTCCCGCTCAATCCCCAGACCGGCGACCAGGAGCAGCGGGTGCAGTTTTCTTTTGGCGCGCCGCCGTGAGAAAGAACGACGAGGAGGACTCCGCATGACCGTTCGTACGACCCTGGCCCTGGCGCTGGCACTGCTCTGCGCGGGCGTGGTCGGAGCCCACGCCGACACGCTCAAAGTCGGCTACGTCGACCTGCAGCGGGCCCTGAATGAATCCGATGCCGGCGCGTCGGCGAAGGTGCGCTTCAAAGTCCAGGTCGACCGCTTGCAGGTCGATCTGAAGAAGAAGAAGGACGCCCTCGACGCCCTCAAGGGGCAGCTCGAGAAGAAGGCGTCGGTGATGAAGCCCGACGAGGCGCGCGCCCTCGAGAAGGACTACCAGAAGAAGCTGCGCGACTTCGAACTCGCCTACAAGGACTCGCAGGGTGAGCTGCAGCAGAAGGACAACGAGCTCACCGTCGAGCTGCTCAAGGAGCTGCAAGCCGTGATCGAGGAGTACGGCAAGGAGAACGCCTACAGCATCATTCTCGAGCAATCGAGCAGCAGCGTTCTGTACGGGGCCACCGAACTCGATCTCACCGACCCGATCATCGCCCGCTACAACGCCAAGAAGCGCTGAATGAGGTTTGCGGCGAGGCGCTGACCAGGGAGCCGCATGAGCGGCCCGCAGATTCACCCCACCGCCATCGTGGCGCCGGGGGCCCACCTCGACGACGGCGTCACGGTCGGCCCCTACGCCATCATCGGGGCGCGCCTGCGCGTCGGCGCCGCGACGCGGGTCGGCGCGCACGTCGTCCTCGACGGCCGCACGACCCTGGGCGCGCGCAACGAGATCTTTCCCTTCGCGTCGATCGGCACGGTCCCGCAGGACCTCAAGTATCACGGCGAGGACAGCGCCCTGGTCATCGGCGATGACAACCGCATCCGCGAGTTCTGCACGCTGCAGCCGGGCACCGAGGGCGGCGGCATGCTGACCCGGGTCGGCGACGGCAATCTGCTGATGAACTACACGCACGTCGCCCACGACTGCCTGATCGGGCACCGCACGATCGTCGCCAACGGCACGCAGTTGGGCGGCCACGTGACGATCGAGGACGGCGTCGTGGTCGGCGCCCTGTCCGGCATCCATCAGTTCGTCCGCCTCGGCGAGGGCGCCATCGTCGGCGCCGGGTCCATGGTCTCGCAGGACGTGCCGCGCTTCTGCAACGCCACCGGCGACCGCGCCACGCTGCGCGGCCTCAACAGCCTCGGCCTCAAACGCCGCGGACTCGACGCCGCGGCGCTGCGCGGGCTGCACCAGGCCTACCGGGTGATGTTCCAGTCCGGCCTGCGCGTCGTCGAGGCGGCCGCTCGCCTCCGTGCCGAGCTGCCCGGGCTGGCCGAGGTCGAGCGCTTCGTCGCCTTCATCGAGGCGTCGACGCGCGGCGTCTGCCGCCAGGAGCGGCGCCGCAAGGGCGAGGCGGAGCCGGGCGATGAGGGCTGAGTGCTGGAACGCATCGGCCTGATCGCCGGCAACGGCAGCTTTCCGCTTCTGTTCGCGCGCACCGCGCGCCGCGAAGGGCTGGCGGTGATCGCCGTCGCGCACGAGGGCGAGACCGACCCGGCACTGGCGGCCGAGGTCGACTCCTGCACCTGGATCAAGGTCGGCCAGCTCGCGGCGATCATCGGCGCCTTCCAGGCCGCCGGCGTGCGCCGCGCCGTGATGGCCGGCGGCATTCGCAAGGCGGCGTTGATGGACGGCTTCGCCCCTGACGAGCGGGCGCTGCGCTTCCTGTCGCGGCTGACGCAGTGGGGCGACGACGTGCTCCTGCGCGGCGTCGCCGAGGAGCTGGCCGCGGAGGGCATCGCGGTCGTCGAATCGACCCTGTTCCTGGCCTCGATCCTGACCCCGGAAGGGACATTGACCGACCAGGGTCCCAGCCCGGCGCAATGGATCGACGTGCGGCACGGTCTCGCCGCGGCGAAGGGGTTGGGCGCCTGGGACATCGGCCAGACGGTGGTCGTGAAATCGCGCATCGTGCTCGCCGTCGAGGCGCTCGAGGGAACCGACGAGACGCTGCGCCGCGGCGGCGCCCTCGGCCGCGGCGGTGCCGTGGCGGTCAAGGTCAGCAAGCCGAACCAGGACCTGCGCTTCGACGTACCGGCGGTCGGTCCGGAGACGGTGGCGGTGTGCCGCGACGCCGGCATCGCGGTGCTCGCCCTCGAGGCGGGTCGCACGCTGCTCCTCGATCGCAAGCGGGTGCTGGCCGACGCGGCGGCGGCCGCGCTGGCGATCGTCGGGGTGCGGGCCGATGGCTGAGCGGGTGCGCGCCGCGGTGGTCGGGGTCGGCTACCTGGGCGCCTTCCACGCCGAGAAGTATGCCAGCCTGCCGGACGTCGATCTGGTCGGCGTCGTCGACGCCGACGGCGCGCGCGCCGCGGCGGTCGGCGCGCGTCTCGGCGCCCCGGCGTTCGACCACATCGCGGCGCTGTTCGGCCGCGTCGACTGCGCCAGCATCGCCGTCTCGACGCCGGCCCATTTCGCCGTCGCCACGACCCTGCTCGAGCAGGGCATCGACGTGCTGGTCGAGAAGCCGATCACCGCGACGCTCGACGAGGGCCGGGCCCTGGTGGCGCTGGCGGCGGCACGCGGCCGCATCCTGCAGGTGGGCCACCTCGAGCGCTTCAACCCCGCCATCCGCTCGCTCGCCGGCGTGCTCACGCAGCCGCGCTTCATCGAGTGCCACCGGCTGGCGCCGTTCAGCGAACGCGGCACCGAAGTCGACGTCATCCTCGACCTCATGATCCACGATCTCGACGTCATCCTCAGCGTCATCGCGGCGCCGCTCGAGCGCGTCGAGGCGGTCGGCGTCCCGGTGTTATCCGAGACCGTCGACATCGCCAACGCGCGCCTGCGCTTCGCCGGCGGCACCATCGCCAACGTCACGGCCAGCCGCGTGGCGATGAAGCGCGAGCGCAAGATCCGCTTCTTCCAGGCTGACGCCTACGTCTCGGTCGACTACGGCGACCGCAGCATCCGCGTCGCCCGGCGGCTCCCGGCGGTCGATGGCGGTCTGGCCAGCATCGACGCGTACGAGCAGACCTTCAGCGACGCCGATCCGCTCTTCGACGAGATCGAGGCCTTCGTCGGATCGGTACGCACGCGCGCCATGCCGCTGGTCGACGGCACCACCGCCGTGCGCGCCATGGAGGTGGCGGAGCGCATCCGCGCCGCGCTGGAGACGTCGTGACGCTGCGCGTGCTCCTGGTCGCCGGCGAGGCGTCCGGCGACCTGCACGGCGCCGCCTTGGTGCGCGCGCTGCGCGCCCGCCACCCGGACGTCGCCGTGGTCGGCGTCGGCGGTCCGCGCCTGCGCGATGCCGGCATGGAGGTGCTGGTCGACACCGAGCACGTTGCGACCATGGGCGTCACCGAGACCTTCGGCACCCTCGGTCGCCTGCTCGCCACCTACCGCCGGCTCGTGCGCCGTCTCGACGAGGCGCGGCCGGACCTGGTGGTGCTGATCGATTACCCGGAGTTCAATCTGCGCCTCGCCCGCCAGGCGAAGCGGCGCGGTATCCCGGTCTTCTACTTCGTCGCGCCGCAGGTGTGGGCCTGGCGGCGCGGCCGCATCCGCAGGATCGCCGCGCGCGTCGACAAGCTGGCTGCCGTGTTCCCCTTCGAACCGGCGGTCTACAACACCGGCGGGCGCCAGCTGGCCGAGTTCGTCGGCCACCCCCTGCTCGACGTCGTCGCGCCCACTCGCCCCGCCGCCGAGACGCGCGCCCGCTATGGACTTGCCGCCGATCGCCCCGTCGTGGCGCTGCTGCCCGGCAGTCGCAAGCAGGAGGTCGAGCTGCTGTACGGGCCGATGTGCGGCGCGGCGCAGCGGCTCGCGGCGGAGGGCTGGCAGCCGATCACGGCGCTGGCCGAGTCGCTGACGGTGGCCGATCTCGCCGCCGCGCGCGGCGGCCAGCCGGCCCCGGTTCCCGTCGCCCACGCGGACACGTACAATGTGGTGGCCGCCGCGGACGCGGCCATCGTTGCCTCCGGAACCGCGACGGTCGAAACGGCGCTGCTCGGGTGCCCGATGGTCATCGCCTACCGGCTGGCGCCGCTGACCTACTGGATCGCCCGCCGCCTCGTCGACGTGGACTTTATCGGCATGCCCAACATCATTCTGCAACGCGGGGTCTTCCCGGAGGTGATCCAGGACGCGGTGACGCCGGAGCGTCTCGCGGCGGCGGTGCGCGACGTGTACGGGCGCCGCGCCGAGGTGGCCGCGGCGCTGGTCGCGTTGCGCGCCGCGCTCGGCACGCCGGGCGCCGCCGGTCGCGCCGCCGCCCTGGCGCTGGAGCTGGTGTCGTGACGGAGGCAAACGCCGATTACCGCCGCCTGCTGCGCTACCTGCGGCCGTACATCTGGCCGCACTTCGCGGGCGCGATGGCCTGCATGATCCTCTTCGGCGCGACGAGCGGTGCCATGCCGTTCCTGGTGCGCTTCATCTTCGACGACATCTTTACCGAAAAGAACGCCGCCGTGCTGCAGGTGCTGCCGCTGGTGATCGTCGCCGTCTTCATCTTCCGCGGCCTGTGCGGCTTCGGCAGCGGCTACCTGAGCGAGTACGTCAGCACCCGCGTCGTCAACGATCTGCGCAACGACCTGAACGGGCACATCCAGGACCTGTCACTCGGCTTCTTTACGCAGAACGCCACCGGCACGCTGCTCTCACGCGCCACCAGCGACGTCTACGTGATCGGCTCGGCGCTCACCAACAGCGTCGCCTCGGTGCTGAAGGACGGCGTGTCGCTGGTCGTCCTGATGGTCGTCGCCTTCTACCAGGACTGGCTGCTGGCGCTGATCGGGGTCGTCGTCTTTCCCGCCTCGGTGCTGCCGATGGTGCGCCTGTCGAAGAAGATGCGCGCCCACGCGCGCAAGCTGCAGGGCACGCTCGGCGTCCTCACGGCACTGCTGCAGGAGACGGTGCAGGGCAACCGCGTCGTCAAGGCCTTCAACATGCAGCAGTACGAGAAGGACCGCTTCGCGGCCGAGAGCCGCGGCCTGGTGCGCACGGCGATGCGCGTCGCCCGCCTCCGCGCCTTCAACACGCCGATGATGGAGGTGCTGGCGGCGTTCGGGATCGCCGGCGTCGTCTGGTACGGAGGCTACAGCGTCGTCGTCGGTGGGCGTACGCAGGGCTCTTTCCTGGCGTTTCTCACCGCCCTGTTCCTGCTCTACGACCCGTTCAAGGGCCTCGGGCGTGCCAACGGCAATATTCAGCAGGGCCTCGCCGCCGCGGACCGGGTCTTTGAACTGCTCGACACGCCGCCGCAGGTGCGCGATCGGCCGGACGCCGCCGTGCTGGCGCCGCTGCGCGACCGGGTGACGTTCGAGGGGGTGACGTTCCGTTACGAGGCCGAGCCGGTGCTGCGCGACGTGTCGCTGACCATCAAGCGGGGCGAGGTGGTCGCGCTGGTCGGCCCGAGCGGCGGCGGCAAGAGTACGCTCGCCGATCTGCTGCTGCGTTTCTACGACGTCAGCGCCGGCGCCATCCGCATCGACGGCGTCGACATCCGCGCCGTCACCCAGGCCAGCCTGCGCGCGCAGATGGCGCTGGTGACGCAGCATACGTTCCTGTTCAATGACACCGTGGGCAACAACATCGCCTACGGCGGCCGCGACCAGTCGGCGGCGCAGATCGAAGCCGCGGCGCGCGCCGCCAACGCGCACGCCTTCATCGAGGAGCTCCCCGAGGGCTACGACACGAAGATCGGCGAGCTCGGCCTGCGCTTGTCGGGCGGCCAGCGGCAGCGCATCGCCATCGCCCGCGCGCTGCTGAAGAACGCGCCCATCCTGGTCCTCGACGAGGCGACCTCAGCGCTCGACAATGAATCGGAACGCCTCGTCCAGCAGGCGATCGACGCGCTGGTGCAGGGGCGCACCGCGTTGGTCATCGCGCACCGCCTGTCGACGGTGCGCAAGGCCGACCGCATCGTCGTCCTGGTGCGCGGCGCCATCGTCGAGCAGGGCACGCACGAGGAGCTGCTGGCATTCAACGGCGACTACCGCCGCCTGCACGATCTGCAGTTCGCCGATCCGGACGCGGCGGCGTGAGCGCGCCGCTGCCGACGCTGCGCCGGCGCCTGCTGGGGGCGCTGGCGACCCTGGCGCCGTGGTTGCTGCGCCCGCTGTTCGCCGCCCTGCGCGCCTCGGTGCGCGTCCAGGAGGTCGGTGGCGAGGCGCTGCGCGCCCGCTGGGCGCGCGGCGAGCCGGTGATCCTCGCCTTCTGGCACAACCGCCTGCTCGTCCTGCCGGTGATCGCCGCCGGGCAGCGCGTCGCCATCCTGATCAGCCAGCACCGCGACGGCGACCTCGGCGCCGGGCTGCTCGCCGCCTGGGGCGTCGGCGTCGTGCGCGGATCGGCGACGCGCGGCGGCGTCGGCGGCCTGCTGCGCCTCGTGCGCACCGTGCGCGAGGGTACCAGCGTGGTCATCCTGCCCGACGGTCCGCGCGGCCCGCGCTACGTCGCCAAAGGCGGCGTCGTGCAGCTGGCCCGCCTCACCGGGGTGCCGATCGTGCCGATCACGTACGCCGCCAGCCGCGTCTGGCGGCTCGGCAGCTGGGATCAGCTGGTGCTGCCGCTGCCGTTCGCGCGGTTCGAGGTCGCCGTCGGCGCGCCGATCGCGGTGCCCGCGGACGCAGACGCGGCTGAGCTCGAACGACGGCGCGCGGAAGTCGAGACGAGCCTGCGCGACCTGACGCGGGCGGTCGAGGCGCGCGCCGGCTGGCCGGCCGATGCGCTGCTCGCCGGCAGGGGGACCCTGTGAGCGACGCCCCTGCGGTGGCGGGCGCGGCGCCGCGGCCGCTGCCGCGCCCGTCGCCCCTGACCGCGCGCCTCGCGTACTGGGGCTACGATGCCGTCGGCGTCGCGGCGGCGCTGATGGCAGTGCCGGCGTGGCCCTGGCTGCGCCAGCGCGGCCTCGGCGACGGACTGGCGGAGCGCCTCGGACGCATCCCGGGCGCCGCGGCGCTGGCGGCGCCACCGCTCTGGCTGCATTGCGCCTCGGTTGGCGAGACGCTGTCGGCGGCGCCGCTGGTGGCGCGGCTGCGCGCGCGCTGCCCGCAACGGCCGCTGGTGGTGTCGACCACCAGCGTCACCGGCCGCGCCGTCGCCCGCGACGAGTTGCACGCGGACGTCGCGACACTGCTGCCGCTGGACGCGCTGCACGTCGTCGACCGCGTCTTCCGCCGCCTGCGGCCGCGCGCGCTGTTGGTGGTCGAGACCGAGTTGTGGCCCGGACTGCTGCGCGCCGCGACGCGTGTCGGCGCGCCGACGGCGATCGTCAGCGGCCGCGTCTCCGCCGCGGCGGTCGAGCGCTACCGTCTTGCCGGGCCGCTGCTGCCGGCAGCCCTCGCGCAGGTGGCGGCGTTCGGCATGCAGACGGCCGAGGATGCGGCGCGCATCGTCGCGCTCGGGGCACCGCCCGAGCGCGTGCGTGTGACGGGCTCGCTCAAGGCGGCGCGCCTCGCCGTCGACGAGGCGCCGCCGCCGCTCGGCGGCTTGGATGGGCGCCGGGTCCTCGTCGCCGCCAGCACCCAACCCGGCGAGGAGGCGTTCGTCCTGCAGGCGTTCGCGGCGCTGCGACGCGTCTATCGCGACGCCCTGTTGATCGTCGCCCCGCGGCGGCCGGAGCGCTTCGATGACGTTGCCGCGCTGCTCGACGGCGCCGGCGTCCGCTGGGCGCGCCGCAGCGGGCTCGCCACCGAGGTTCCGGCCGAGGTGCAGGTGCTGCTGCTCGACTCGGTCGGCGAGCTGGCGCGCTTCTTCGGCGCCGCGTGGGCGGTGTTCGTCGGCGGCACGGTGGCGCCGCTGGGCGGCCACAACGTGCTCGAACCGGCGGCCTATGGGCGGCCGGTGGCCTTCGGGCCGCACCTCGACAACGTCGCCGCCGCCGCCGCCGCGCTGTGCGACGCCGATGCCGCCGAGGTGGTGCACACGCCGGGGGCGCTGGCGGAGTACTGGGATGGACTGCTGGTGCGCCGCGAGGCGGCGACGGCGGCCGGGGCGCGGGCGCGCGTCGTCGCGGCGGCGCGGGCCGAATCGCTCGAGCGCACCTGGGAACTGGTGGCGCCGCTGTTGGGGGTGACGTGAGCCTGGCGCGCCACCTGCGCGAGACCGTCTGGCCGCGCCGCGGCGTGGCGGGGCATCTCGGCGGCGCGGTGCTGCGGCCGCTGAGCGGCGTCTTCGGGCTCGGCGTCGCGCTGCGCGGGCTCGGCTATCGCTTCGGGCTGCTGGGCTCGCGCCAGGCGCCGATCGCGGTCGTCAGCGTCGGCAATCTCGCCATCGGCGGCACCGGCAAAACCCCGGTCACCCTGTGGCTCGCCGGCGCGCTGCAGGCGCGCGGCGCGCGCGTCGCCATCGTCTCGCGCGGCTACGGCGGTAGCGCGCGCGGCGTCACCGTGGTCTCGCAGGGCGGCGGACCCGAGGTCGGCCCCGACGTTGCCGGCGACGAGCCGGTGATGCTGGCGCGCGGCTTCGCCGGGGTGGTGATCGCGGCGCCGCGCCGCCTCGATGGCGTCGTCGCCGCCGCCGCCCTCGGCTGCACCGTCGCGGTGCTCGACGACGGCTTCCAGCATCGCGCCCTGCGGCGCGACTTCGACCTCGTCCTGGTCGACGGCCGGCGCGGCCCGCTGCTGCCGTCGGGGCCGCTGCGCGAACCGCTGCGCGCCCTGAAGCGGGCCGATGCGGTGTTGCTGATGGCGCGCGACGGGCAGCCCTTGGCGGCGCCGGACCGCGTGCGGGCGCCGGTGCACGCGGCGTTCCTCGAGGCGGTGGGCGTCGTCGAATCGCTCGGCGGCGTCTGGCGGCTGGCGCCGATGGGCCAGCTGGCCGGGCGGCGCGTCATCGCCGTCACCGGCATCGCGCGTCCGGAAGGCTTCTACGCCACGCTGCGACGCTGGGAGGCGGTGATCGACGAGGTGTTCGAGTTCCCCGACCACTACGCCTACCGCCGCGAAGACTGGCAACGCATCGCGCGGCGCGGGCATGAGGTGGACCTGATCGTCACGACGGAGAAGGATCTGGTCAAGCTCGAGGCCTTCCCCTTTGCAACCGGCAAGCTGGTTGCGCTACGCATCGCCCCGCAGGTGGAGCGCGCAGCGGCGCTGCTCGACGCCATCTCGGCGCGGGTGGGGCTCTCGGCCCATCCGGCGGAGGAGACGGACGATGGCCATCAGTAAGGATCTGCTCGACATCCTGGCGTGCCCGAAGTGCAAGGGGCCGCTGCAGCTGACCGCGGCCCAGGATGGGCTGACGTGCGGCGAGTGCAAGCTGCTCTATCCGATCAAGGACGACATCCCGGTGATGTTGATCGACGAGGCGCTGCCGCTGCAGGGATGAACGCGGTCGGGCCGGGGCAGCGGGCCGTCCCCGCGCGCGCCGGCGCGCCGCCCGGCTTCGCCGTCGAATCCGCCGGCCGCCTGCGCCTGCTGGTGCGCGAGGGCGCCGCCGAGGTGGGCGAGCTGCTGCGCGGCTGGGCGAACGACTCCCTGCCGCCGGCGCGCGCCCTGCCGGGCGGTCGTGGCGGCGCCGCCGCGTTTCCGTTGCGTCGCGACCTCGCCGTCGTCCTGCGCCCCTACCGACGCGGCGGCCTGGTGGCCCGCCTGAATCGCGGCCACTACCTCGGCCTGTCGCCGCGCCCGTTCCGCGAGCTGCGCGCCGCTGCGGCCCTGGTGTCCGCCGGCGTGCCGACGCCGGAGCCCCTGGGCGCGGCCGTGCTGTGGGACGCGCCCGGCCTTTACCGCGGCGCCTTCGCGACGCGTGAGATCTGGGGCGCCGCCAATCTCTGGCAGTTCCTGCGCCAGGCGCCGCCCGCGGAGCGCGGCCCCGCCTGCGCCGCCGCCGCCGCCACCGTGCAGGCGCTGTTCGCCGCCGGCGCCCTGCACCCCGACCCCAATCTGCAGAACTTCCTCATCCGCCGCGCCGCCACCGGCCTCGAGGCGTGGCTCATCGACCTCGACGGGGTGCGCTTCACCACCGTCACCGCGCGCCACCGCGCCGCCGCCTTTGCCCGCATCTGCCGCTCGATCCGCAAGCTCGATCCGCAGTCGGCGGTCATCACGCTCGCCTGCGTCGAAGCGTTCCGCGCCGTGACGACGGCGTAGCCTCTCCGGGCTGGCGCCGTACTCGCATGCGTTGACCGCCCACGCGTCTCGCGGTACGCGCGTCCTGACCCGGGACGCTGAGGTGGGCGATGGAAGACCGCAGCGGACCGTGCGACGATTCCCCACGCACCCTTCTTGCCGGGATCCGCAATCCCGACGCCGCCTTCGCCGGACGGCTGCGCATGATGTCGCATGTCGTGCCATTCAGCATCGCCTTTCTGCCCATCGGCCTCTTGGTCGTGCAGATACTGCTGTCCGCTGCGTTGGGGGCCGACGCCCCCGCGACGCTGGCCGTGGCAAGGGTGTGTGGGCTCGTCGCCGCATGCGTTGTCGTCCCCATGGTCGTCGCATTCGTGGGGCTCAGGCTCCTGCGCGCCTACGTGGCGCTCAGGCTGCGACGCGGGTGATCCGGCTCGGCGCATCATCTCACGGCGCAGGTCGATCCACGCTGGCAGTGATGCCATGGTGGAGGGCGCGGCTACCGCCGCGCCGCTTTGGACACGGCGCGGCGGTAGCCACGCCCTCCACGAGCCCGGACCGCACCGTTGGTCCGGCAGCGAGCCCGGCGGGCGGGAGGCCCGCGATCAGGGCGCGGGCGGGGGTAGGGTCGCCGGTTTGCACATTGCCAGCACCGCGGTGCGGCAGGTGAGCAGGCCCAAGCCGTTGAGGGCGGCGAGCAGGGCAGCGTTCTGCGCGTACACCTCGGGCGCCTTGCGCCGCAGGCGGCGGCGTTGCACGGCGGCGGCGAGCCACAGGGCGGGGGCGAGCAGGGTGGTCTGGACGGCGGCGGACGCCTTGGTGCGGTCGGGGTGGAAGCGGGGGTCGACGAGGCCGGCGCGCAGCGCCGCGACGGCGAGGAAGTAGGGGCTGATCGGGTGGATGTGGCCGCTGAGGTGGCGCACGTCGCCGGCGGCCAGGGGCAGCGGGTCGAAGAGCAGCGGGAAGCCCTGCAGCAGCGTGCGCAGGCGTGAATTGGCATTGAGCGTGTTGGGTGTTGTGACGATCACCGCCGCCCCTGGCCGGGCGATGCGTGCCAGTTCGCGCAGGAAGGCGAACTGATTCTCGACGTGCTCCACCACCTCGATGCTAACCACCGCGTCGAACGCCGCGTCGTCGAAGGGCAGCCGACCGTCCGCCCCGATCGCCGCGCAGGCCACCGGGGCGTAGCGAAACTCGCCCGGCACCACGTCGCAGGCGGCGATGTGCGCGCCGGGGTCGAGCCCCCGCGCCCGCAGCCGTTCCCCCAGGGCATGCGAAAAGTAGCCGTTGCCGGCGCCGACATCGACGACCCGCGCCCGCGTCCAGTCGAGGTCGTCGAGCAACGCCAGCACGCGCTCGGTGGTCAGTGCATGCGATAGCGGCGCGATGTCCATGCGGTGGTCCGTCCGTTTGTGATCCTGCCTGCAGTTAGGCAATTCCCCGTCCAACCGCCAACCCGCATGACCGATGCCTCCGCCGACCCCCGTGCCTCCGTGTTGCAGCCGTCGCTGCACATCGCCCACGTCGACGCCGAGCGCGGTTTCTCCGGCGGCGAGGTGCAGGTGTTTCTGCTCATGGAGGGTTTGGCGCGGCGCGGTCACCGCAACCTCCTCGTCTGCCCGCCCGGCAGCGCCGCGGCCGCCGCGGCGGCGCGGCGCGGCATCGCGACGCGCGCGGTGCCGATGCGCGGCGCCCTCGATGTCACCGCCGTGTGGCGCCTGACCCATCACCTGCGCGCCGCCGGCGTCGATCTGGTCCACCTGCATACCGGCCGCGCCGCCTGGCTGGGCGGACTGGCGCTGCTGCGCGCCAGCCTGCCGGCGATCGTCACCCGCCGCATGGACCGGCCGATCGGCCGCGGCTGGCGCACGCGCCTGGTGTACACCCGTGTCGCGCGCCGCGTCGCCGCTATCGCGCCCAGCATCGTCGAGCAGTTGGTCGCCGGCGGCGTCCCGCGCGGTCATGTCGTGCTGATCCCCAGCGCCGTCGACCCGGGCCGTATCGCGCCGCGGCACGGCCGGGCGGCGACGCGCGCCGCGCTCGGCGCCGCGCCCGCCGATGTGGTGCTGCTCGCCGCCGCCGCGCTGGTGCACCGCAAGGGCGTCGACGTGCTGCTCGACGCCCTCACCGGGCTGGCGGCGCGCGGCCAGCGCCCGCCGCTGTGGCTCGCCGGCGACGGCCCGGCGCGCGAGCCGCTGCAGGCGCAAGCAGCGGCGCGCGGCCTCGCCGATCAGGTGCGCTTCCTGGGTGCCCGCGACGACATCGGCGACCTGCTCGTCGCCTGCGACGTCTTCGTTCTTCCCGCGCGCGCCGAGGGGCTCGGCGTCGCCGCCCTGGAGGCCATGGCCGCCGCTCGCCCGGTGGTGGTCAGCGCCGTCGGGGGTCTCGCCGACGCCGTCGAGGACGGCCGCCAGGGCCTTCTCGTCCCGCCCGGCGACCCCATCCCGCTGGCCGCCGCGCTGGAATCGCTGCTGCTCGACCCCGCCCGGCGCGCCGCCCTCGGGGCCGCCGGCCCCGCCCGCGTCGCCGCCCGGTATTCCGCCGATGCCATGGTCGACGCCTACGAGCGGCTCTACCGCGATGTCCTGAAACCCTGAGGGCTTTTGCTTTGTCCCGCGCAGGGCTAACTGCACTGCGTGCCGCTGACCGCCTGCATCATCACGCTCAACGAGGCCGATCGCATCGATGCGTGCCTCGCGAGCGTCGCCTGGTGCGACGAGGTGCTGGTCGTCGATGCGCACTCCAGCGACGAGACGCGGGCGCGCGCCGCGGCGCACGGGGCGCGCGTGATCGAGCGCGACTGGCCGGGGTTCGCGGCGCAAAAGGAGTTCGCCGTGCGCGCCGCGGCGCACGACTGGGTGCTGGTGGTCGATGCGGACGAGCGCCTCTCGGCGCCGCTGCGGGCGGAGATCGAGGCGCTCCGCGCGACCGGCTTTCCCGGTGCCGCCGGGTGGACGATGCCGCGCTGCAGTCGCTACCTCGGGCGATGGATCCGGCACGGCACCTGGTATCCGGACCGCTCGCTGCGGCTGTTCGACCGCCGCCGCGGCCGCTTCGCCGCCAAGGCGACCTACGACCTGCACGAGCGCGTCGTCGTCGACGGGACGGTCGCGGCGCTGCGCGGCGAATTGCTGCACGAGCCGTATCGGTCGATCAGCGACCACCTGCGCACCATCGACCGGTACACGACGATCATGGCCGACGGGTTGCACGCGCGCGGGCGCCGCGCCGGCGTCGCGGATCTGGTGCTGCGGCCGGCCTGGCGCTTCGTGCAGTTCTACGTCCTCAAGGGCGGCTTTCGCGACGGCTGGCGCGGCCTGCTGCTCGCCTATCTCGCCGCCCACTATGTCCGCCTTCGCTACGCCAAGCTGCTGGTGCTGCAGCGCGACGACGGCGATCCGGGGGCGCCGTGAGCTCGCCGCGCTCCCTGGCGGTGATCGTCTCCACCTACAACAACCCGCGCGCCCTCGATCTGGTGTTTGCTGGTCTGGCGCGGCAGACCCACCCGCCGGACGAAGTGCTGGTCGCCGACGACGGCAGCGGCCCGGCGACCGCCGCGCTGATCGACGCCTGGGCGACGCAGCTGCCGTATCCGGTGCGGCGCGTCTGGCACCCCGACGAAGGGTTCCGCAAGTGCCGCATCCTCAACCAGGCAATCCGCGCCGCGACCGCCGACTACCTGGTCTTCTTCGATGGCGACTGCGTGCCGTCGGCGCAGTGCCTGGCGGTGCACGTCGCGCGCGCCGCGCCGCGCCGCTACGTCAGCGGCGGCAAGGTGCTGCTCGACGCCGCCGTCAGCGCCGCACTCGATGCGGCGGCGGTGGCGCGCGGCGACCTCGACCGCGTCGGGCGTTGGTGGCTCGGGGTCGCGAAAAAGCGCCGTCTGATCGTCAGTCGCTTGCCCGGCCTGCGTGACGCGCTCGACCGCAACGTTCGCCGCCCGCCCGGCTGGCGCGGCGAGAATGCCTCCACCTGGGCCGCGCATGCGCGGGCGGTCGGCGGCTTCGACGAGCGCTTTACCTACGGCTACGAGGACGCGGATTTTGGCCAGCGCCTGCTGCTCGCCGGCCTCGTCGGCGTCTCGGTGCGCTACACCGCGCCGGTCTACCATCTCGAGCACCCGCGCCCGTGGCGCAACGCCGCCGTCATCGCCGTCAACAAGGCGCTGTACGACGCCAACCGGGCCGCACGGGTGGTGGTGACCCCGCACGGCCTGCCGATCAGGCCCCCCTGACCCTGACCCTCTCCCGGCGGGGGAGGGGACCCCGCCGGTAACGCGCTGCTTGCCACGCTCCCCTCTCCTATGAGGAATGGAGTCAAGCAGCGCGTGCGGGAGCCGTGAGATAGGCGCA